>Ga0247810_10000031_pt1 | contig 247789 bp, 218 predicted proteins | sample UWRJL119311C1_FD_179918 | JGI IMG/M metagenome (GOLD analysis project Ga0247810, IMG submission 179918) | Plant litter microbial communities from Arlington Agricultural Research Station in Wisconsin, United States - UWRJ-L119-311C-1 | ecosystem: Environmental > Terrestrial > Plant litter >...
CCCCGATTAATACACACATAATGAAAAGGTTATCAACAGAAAATGTTAGTATCGACTGTTTTTCTTAAAACTTATACTGATAAACTTTTAATAAAGGTTTCGAACACCCCTAATTGCAAATCCGTAGCTCAAACGGCCAGGAAAACATTTCCTGACCTGCGATAGTTCATATAATAACCAATTTTGGGAGGTGAGTTGTTGCCACAGATGCACAGATTTACTTGATGATAGTTAATGGTTCATAGCTAATGGTTTGGGTTTACAAACCAGTTTAGCGCTATAGATTTGCCGATATAAGCTAAATCCTTAAAATGATTAGGGCCTTTAGTCTGTGGGAAAGAGAGTCCGAAAGTCCGGAAGTCCGTTCCCCTCATGTTTATGTAAACAGCCAAAAGAGCCTTTCCATTCAAAATCTGTGCATCTGTGGCGAAGAGAGTCCGAAAGTCCGAGAGTCCGTTCCCCTCATATTTGTATAAACAGCTTAAAAGAGCCTTGTGTCTCTGTGACTTTTTACCGTAGATTCCTCCGATGTCGGAATGACAAATCATACGAAAAAACTTCGAAATGTATAAAACCATGCTAGAAATTAACAAAAACATTTGCAAATCAACACAGAATCTGTGGCTAACTAATTAAGCAGTCAACCTTTTACGCATCAATTATATCATAGACAATAACCTTCTCCCATAAATCACTATAGTTTTTGATGAAAGCTAAGTGTATTGGATGGGTTTGATAAGTTTGTTGACCCTCAAGATCGCTAAAGAACATCAATTCGGACACTCCCCAGCTGTTATCAACAACGTCTCTTTTTTCTGTACTTGCTACAACGCCAACGTGCAATTTACGTACAGTTGGGATTTTAGAAAGTGTTTTCACACCAGCTACTAGCTTGTCACGATCTTCTTTTGAGTTTGGATTTTTCAACCAGAAAAACACATGGTGTACAACGGGATAATTTTCTTTCATATTTGTTAAAGGCATTGCTGTTGCAGCTGTTCCCGCAGCGATTAGCGCTGCAGTTCCAATAAACTTTCTTCTGTTTGATTTTTTCATGCGCTTAAATTTAGGAAAATATATGTCGAGTATTTAATCTAGCTCATATTTTAAACATATGTATTCTCCTTTTTCCATTCTCTCCAAAAGGAATGCCTTCGGCACATCAAATATTTTCCATCATAACTCTTCCATCACACATCTTACATCTTTTCTATAACACTAATCCTAATACCATTAAAACAATCATCCTGACATCCATTTATTATGTATCCGCAAGAAGAGATCATGCCATTATTTTTTGTTTCTAGTAATATTTTAGCATCCTTTCTCTTGATTAACCAAGCTGATTTTGCGTGGCCATAGATTTCGTCTAATGTTAATGTAGCTGCACCATCATTATGGTTGTTAAGACTTTTCTCATCCTCAGTCCATTCTGAAACTACGGCAACCGTATTGCCAGGTTGAACAATTGCTTTGGCGATATAAGAACGACCAATAACTTTACCATTTTTCACCGTAATAATGGTTTCAGAATTATTACCTATCCATGAAGAAGAAGCTACATGATAGCGATAAGAATTATTAGCATCAGCCTTAAAACTTATCCAAGATTTATAACTTTGATCAAAGCTATCTTCATGCTCAATTCTTTCTTTCTTACAGGCATTAAGTGCCAATAGCAATAATGCAAAAAGGTAAAGGTGTATTTTTGTTTTCATATTATATCTATACGTGAACGAAACCTTTTTCGCTACAAATGATTAAAAGAATTGATGAAATTAATTAAGATTTGACATCGTTTTCATATGGCTTATAAGTTTATTTAATTAACAGTTGGCTTTCAACTCAGCACTCATTGTTAATTTAAAAATTATTCAATACATTTATATAACATTATATATAAGGCAATTAACAATTCATTCATAATATGTAATATTCATTAAGTTAACGATCTCAACTCATGAAAATCATCAATCATCTACTTGTCCCTGAAAGTGGGACAACATTAAGATTAATCCATCTACATTTGCGGGAGCTACGAATAAGCCAAGCTTTTTGATTATCCATTATACCGCAACAGATAATGCTAGTTCTCCGATTAGCTGGTTTAAAGATACCAAAGGCAATACGTCAAAAATAGCTGCCCACATTGTATTGGGAAATGATGGTGCAATAACACAAATGATTCCGTTCGACAAAAAAGCAAACCATGCAGGTTCTAGCAACTGGGATGGAAAAGATGGAATGAACACCTTTGGTATTGGAATTGAAGTGGTAATCCGGGACAGGTTTCAAAAACTTTTCCTGCCAAAACTAATAGCGTAACAAAAATAAGCCATAAGCATAATCCTCCAGGAGTTGGCGCTACTGAATATTGGTTCAATTATCCACAAGTACAACTCGATGCTTTGTACAAGCTGAGCAGAGCAATTTTAACAGCTTATCCCAACATCAAATTCACGCTGGGCCATGATGACGTTTCACCGTATCGAAAAACAGATCCGGGACCTGCTTTCTCTTGGGATGCATTCAAAACTGCAGTATATGGTTCAACAAACAATATTGGAAAAGTTTTTACGGTAAATACTGCAGGCACTAATTTCAGAAAGGTTCCAAGCACACAGGACAACGATCCGATTAAACCACTTCCCGCTGGCTACCAAGTTGGCTTAATTGCAATAGAAGGAGAGTGGAGCAAAGTGTATTTGGTAAATGCCAGAGCCGATGTAATCGTTAAAAATAGTGATCCGGCGAAATGTTACAAACAGATCGGATGGATAAAGAGCTCACTTTTAACACTTAAACCAGGGCAATCTTAGCTGATTAGGATATTAATCTGAATAAATTTAATGTATATGCGATGCAATCGCTAATCTTGCGCATCCGCATTGCAAATGCGGACGAGACCAAAGATCGGTTGGATCAAGAGTTCGCTTTTAACGCTTAAACCAGGACAATCTTAGCTGATTAGGATATTAATCTGAATAAATTTAATGTATATGCGATGCAATCGATAGTCTTGCACATCCGCATTGCAAATCTACCGTGTACCCACAAGTCAATAATAGTTTCTCAAGTTTGTTTTTGCGAGGAAGACCTGTCCGATTATTTCCTATCAGGTGGACAGATTTCGCTCAGGTTCGTTTCCGCGAGGAACGAAGCGGTCTCCTTGCTGGTTTGAAGCTGGTTGCGGAAAGGAGATTGCTTCGCGAAAAGCTCGCAAAAACGAACCCCTCAAGCGTCATGATTCCTATTAAACGATGTGGGTACACAGTAGATTGCAAATGCGGACGATATCAGGATAACAAACGACTTTAGGTAACTATTTAAGTTTCAAAATTTCAGATTCTGTTTTATCGGCATAAACAATCTTTAAACCATATAGGGTGGGATCAAAACTCGCCGATGGTTCTATAAAGGATGTTTGGGTATTTTGAAATGATTTGTACATGCTTAGCCCTTTTCCATTGTTTTTGTACAAAAGATAGAAGCTGACTGGCTCAACCGGTTTTTGCCAAGATAGCTTAACTTTCTGACCCGTTGCATCAAAAGAAGCTGCAAAATTAACTTGAGGTTGTCTGTTAACCCTTGATGTTTTTACATGTAAAGGCATAGAAAATCCAGAATAAAGCCCTGAAGAATCTGCACTTTTAACTGCATATTCATAGGCTTTGCCACTATTGAGCAAACTATCGGTATAAGCGGTATTTCTGGTTTGAATTAACATTTTCCAGCTGCTATCTGAAGCCAACTTTCTATAAACCTGGAAATGATGAAAATCATTCCCATTGTCTGCAGACCATTTGATGGTGATCTCACCATTTGAGTTGGTATAACCTAAAAAGACCGGACGTTGAGGCGCAATTGTATCAGGTCGGTTGACTTTAACTGCAACACTCAATAAACTGTGGTTATAGCTTGCATCAACTGCGGCAATTTTTACGTATAAATTTTTAGTTAAGGTTTTTAAGGTAGTTTTAAACTTAAAAGTGGTATCGGGAATTATTCCTGAAATTGCTGTAAACTCATGATCAAGTTGATTGGCGATGAAAATCTTATATCCTCTTAAAACCGACTCTTTTTTATCATTGGGCCAAGAGAGATCAATATTCCCCAAACTATCAATTTTCGCCTTTAAACCTATTGGTGCCTGAGGTGGTATAGTATCTGGGTTAAAGATATAAACTGGGTTGCTATAATTTGAATTTCCAGCTGTATCTGCCAACAACACTCTATAATATCCTGCTGAAAAATCAGGTTTTAAATTAAACTGATAGGTGGTTTGCGTTGCTGGCATTATTTGTTTGTTAAGTACGCTATCTGCATTAGAAATTCCATTTCCCTGTACTAAAAAGTAGCCTTTCATGTCTTTTTCTTTGTTGGTAGTCCATTTAAAGGTTACCGTATTCTCTTTTCTCTCGAAAGTTAGATTTGGTGACTCTGGTGCCGTTTGATCTACAGCAAAGCCCATTACGGTATCAGCGAAGGTCTTTATTTCTCCAAAAGCATTGATTCCTTTTAGGCGGTAATAAACCTTTTTATAATTAGGAACACTATCTGTATAAGATAAAAACTTATTGGCGGCAATGGTATCAATTAAAGGGAGGTAGATGTTTTTGTTTACCCTTTTAAAATTCTTTTTATCATCTGACCGTTCAATGTAGTAACCAGCAAATACATGGCTCTCTTTTGGCCATTTTAAAGTAACCACCCTATCTCCTTTTTCTGTTTTTAATCCACGGTATTTTTCATCTGCTTTTAGATCACGACCTAAAATATACACAAAACCCGTATCAAGTGTACCCACTCTTTTCGACTTGCCAGATGGATAGATCCTGTATACATATTTTTTAGCTGTATCAATTGTCATTTTGTCTTCGAAGGCCAGGCCTGCCATAAATGCTGCATCTGGACTTATGGCTGCATACAGTGAAGAAATGAGGTGTTTATTTTGTCGCTCGTCATTTTGGGTCTTAATCTTTTCTAAAAGATTTGTAGTTTGGGGATAGGTACTTTTACCGTAGAGCATTTGTGCTATAATTAACGATGCCGTGTCTTTGCGAGCAACCGCAGTGCTAAAGGCCTTCAAGGGTTTTGCCTTTACGGTATCTATGGAAACTCTTTGCCAAGCACCTTCGGCTTTGTTGTTACTTCCGATGATCAATCGATCAATAAAAACTCCATCTAGCGCTAGTTTCGCAAAAACCTGATAATTATCTACATTCCATCTAAGTGAGATTTTATCGGGAAATGGTTTTCCTTTGCCAATGATTTTCCCTCTAAATGCAAAATTACTATTTGCAGGTTGTTGTGCATTTCCATTCTGGTAAATGCATATCATCCATAAAAACACGATCAAACTATATCTTCTCATATCTAATAATTTTATAAGGTTATCTCATCCCTTTTAAGGCACCTTGAATACCATTTTGAAACTGATTTGTATTGATACTGCCATTGATAAAAGAACCAGCAGTGACGCTCACATTTTCCCAAACTGTGGTACTGCTCATGTTCATACCTGGGTTAGTTGCAAAGTTATCGCCCGGATTTACCGCGTAGTTTTTAACCTTGTCAATTTGTCGCTGGATTGGATTGGTAAACGTGAGCTGGCCTCTAGAACCGATATTTACATTGGTGCCCCGAATTTCATCCATCACCACTGGGGTAGCGAGCTGCATTAATCCTAAATTCCCTGCATTGCTACTAAACGATGAGTTCAAAATCACACCTATAGACTGAGATTGTTGCGCTTGCGGGAGGTCAGTTGGAGTTTGAGCACCAATACTGGACATACTATTTAAAAAATAGGTAGCACCACCGCCTTCTATAAAGGTATAAACCTCCCCTTGGTCCTTGATTTCGATTTTAGATTTTACCGACTCGACCAGCAATTGATCAAGTGGAATTCCGGTATTATCAGAGATAAATTTCTTAAGTTTTAAACTTCCAGTGCCATACTCAGCCCGAGCATCACCATTATACAATCTTGGAATATTGATATTCACCAGTGGCCCTGTTTCTGAGAAATCTGGCTGGAATATTTCGTTTGAAGAAGTATTATAGCGATCTGCTTTGCTAAATAGCTCACCTTTTAAGGTTACATCAACTGGGAAGTTAAACCCACTGAAGTTATCTCCAAACTTAATTACATATTTACCCTGGGTACTATCCCAAAGTCCCCATTGGTTAAAAATGTTATGATTGGTACTTTTTCCTCTTTCTGGACTAATGGTCTGGTTCATTTTATTAACATTGACCATCTTGGCAATCTGCTCCTGCTCAAATTTCTCGGTATAGGTAGCATATTTACTTGTTTTGAAGCTGAAGCCAGCCACTATATGTTCATTGGCCTGCAATTTATTTACTGCATTTCCGAGTGTTCTTACCTTAGCATTAATTTCCATTCCTGAAACTAATTTTCCACCGATAAGTGAAGATCCGCTCTCAAATTTTGTAGTTGCTATGTTCACGTTGATATCCCCTCCAGAACTTGAAGGGGTTTTGGCCACAATTACTACTTGATACGAGGCGTTACGTTGTAATGGGGCGCCTGTAAGGATCCATTTGCTATGGGTATCATCATAGGTTACTCTCCTTCCACTTCCATCTGTAGTATAGCGATAAACACCATCATTCAGCGCTTTATTTATGGTGCCCAAATCAATATCGATATCACCTCCTGTTTTAACACCATCTCTAAAGATCCTTGCCTTATAAGTTGTTCCTGTTGGATAAACAAAGAATGTTTCTGGATTGATGGTTTTCCTGAACTCCATAAACATTTGGTTATTGGCTATTCCATACTCATTTACCAAAACAGACTTATTGCTATGCAATGGTGCTGTTAGCACGTATTGGGAAGATGGGACTTCGGTAAACCCTGTATTGGTCTTGAAATTGGTTTCTTTAACCTGTTCTGCTTTTTCCTGAGAATTCTTTTTCTTAATAAATTCCCATCTAGGAGGAAAACTACCGGATAAGGCACTATTTACTGTATGAAATCCCTCTTTCATGTTGGCAATTATCTTGAAGTTATAATCTTTATCTTTTTCTAGGTAGCCTGCTGATTTATAATAAAGTGAATACTTATCACCCGGAAATCTTCGAAGGTTTTTGGTTACATCAACCCCATTTAAGGTTGCAGTTACACAGGTTTGATCTAATAGGAAGAATCTAGTCTGCGGGTTTCCATCCTCATCCATTCGGTCGAAGTCTTCAAACTGAAAATAGCCGCTTTCCCATGTCGATTCTGGGTATTCTCCACCCAGTGCTAAATTAAAGACCACGGATGGGACGGTAGTTAATGGTACAGGTGTATTACCTGAGGTAGGCTTAACTTCTGAAATTAGCTCCAAGCCTGCAAATGGATCGGCATTGCTATTTACGCATTCTGCGCCCATGCTAAAACCAAAGTTGAATTTCCCATCAATTGCACCATCCAATATGGAATAATAGCCACCAACAGTACCTTTTACCCAAGTAGGATTTGGCAATCCGGCACTGACGGTTGCGGCTACACCTGCATCAAATATTTCAACTTTGCCAGAGAAAATAAAGAGGTCAATGTCTATACCTAAGGTTGCTTTGGCACCAAAATAGGCTTGGCCTTTGGCATACCATCCTCCTGGCCCACCTGCATTGGTAATACCATCACAACTTACCCCAGGATTAATGGCGAAATCGAATCCGGCCATGGCAAACAGTTTACCATAAAACATTAAAAATTTATAGGTTTTATTGGGATCGCCAACAGATACATTGGCTCCGAAAATTAGGCCTTTGTTTGCTCCCGGATTGTAAACCCGCGCAACTTGTTCAGGTCGTTTGATAGTTCTGTCTTGTCCTTGATTACCGCCTTTGTTTATGATATCATAAATTTCTGTTGGTACATCTGGCATATTATCAATTAAGGTTCCTACTTCAAAATAAGATCTACCATCCACCAACTCAAATACGGTTACCTTATTAGGATCATCGGGAGAACCTGCTTTGAGATACCATCCATCTGGTCCCGAATAAAAATTGACCCCACCAGTAACATGTAAAACCTTATGATTTTGAACGTTTGGCAGGCCGAGTTCTGCTTCTATACCCGCAGTAAAAGTATGATTTCTGGGGTCTAAAACAATCTTTAACTCTCCAGCCCCTGTAGATGCTCCCCGTCGTTCTGAGAGTGGTTTGCTTACATCGGTAAGTACCCTTGCATTACCTAAAATTTGAATATTCCTAACCCCACCAGTTTCAGCGTCAAATTCCATTGAAAAAGTAGCATCTGCATCCAAGGTATTGCGACTTGTTAGCCCAAATAAAATTGTTGCTTGGATCCCAAACTTTCCGCGATCGGGCGCTAACTCTAGCTTAGCAGGATTAAATGCCAGCAATGCATCTACATCTAAATTAGGATCTGGATCATTTTCGCTTTTATAGGTGCTATCTAGTTTAGTTACATCTTGGGTTTTTACTTTTACGGGGATATTTTCTGGTTTAGGGATTTCATTAACGATCTTCATGTTATAGTATAAACCACCTCCAAAACCGTATAATGCCAATGGAACTGGTGGGGCAAAGGTGATCCCGGTTTGTCCTAAATCAGCCAATGCATTAAAATCAAAGTAATTGAAATTACCCGCCTGATCAGTTTTCGTACCAAATCTTGCCCTCATGTTAATCGTTAACATACCTGCGATGGAACTTTCTAGCGCACCAACAAAACCTTCATCAACTTGATTTCCTGCAGATTTATTGAAATATTTTACTGCACCCTTTATTTTCAATGGTCCAACAGTTGTACCTGCGGCCATGGTAATATCATTTACTTTACCACCGAAGCCGCCCCATTTAATGCGATTATCTTCCTTTACTATTTTAGAAGAGATAGTGAATGAGGTTCTTGCTTCACAGCCCAGGGATCCTCCAGCAAACTGTAATAAACCATTAAAAGATAAGCCCAGATCTACGCTTTTCAAGCTTTCTGCACTAACCTCAAAACCATTTGCCTCTGCTGTAAATTTGAAACCTGCCAAGCCTTTTTGTGGCGAGGCTAAGGTTGCTTTAAAGCTATTTTTATCAATGAAGGGAGAAACGGTCATCAACTTTAAATTCTCGAATTTAACCTCCGGAAAATGGAGCTGTCCAATACCTGGCACTTTAATGGCAGAAAGTGGATCATTTGACAAGCTTAATGTACCATTCAAGTTAGCATAAGCCTGTAATGGTTTTGATGTACTGCCTGTGATTACAAATTCTGTCTGTTGATTTAAGCTAATGGTGGTATATAGTGCATCAAACGCGATTCCATTCTTATTGGTGATGGAAAAATTAAAAGCAATCTCTCCAGTAGAATTTTGTGCTGTTGTTAGACTGGCACTATAATCGAGCTGATTTGTTGGCAGCGTATGATTTGCAGTTCCCGGAAGGGCTAATTTCCCAGTCATACTACTGCTTTTAAATCCTGAGTTAAAAAACTCGATATTTACATTATCGATAGATGCATACCAACCGTCCATTGAGCCGTTACCAATTTCAATCACTTTACCTTGATTTTTAATTGTGCCAGTAAAGCCATTGTGATCGATGATGAGATTGCTCCCGATAATTGTTACCGGTGCTTTTGTAGTGGCATTTTTAATAATTTCTGGGAGTACCACACCTATTTTTGGAATATAAAATCCTTTCCAAGTAGGGTCTCCGGTATTGATGGGTTGGTCTCCAGGGTCTGGCGAAGTAAAAGTATCTGGGATGCCCAAAGGTTTTCTCAGATCAGAGTGGTCATAGAATATCTTATCACTACCAAGGTTAAACTTAATGGTCTGCATGCCGGCGACATAAAATTCTGGGATGGTTATTTCCGCAATCCAATCTGACCAGCTTTCCAGGTCTTTAGAAACGAAATCAGCAGTTAAACCACTATTGGTTTGGGCGTTTAAAATAGTTCCTTCTGGGAAGGTATAACTTGCATCAAGTGTAAGGCTTTTAAATCCATCTTTATCGAAAGTAATTGAGGTACCTGGATGATTGCCTCCAGTTTTATTCAACTGAAGATTTAACGGTTCAAAATTATAATTTTCACTAAGGTACAGGATCCCACTTTTACAGAGATTTTCTGGGTTAAGGCAAATGTTTTTACCGCTCAATGCCAGCACGCTATTTGCTCCACCATCAGGAATATCTATGATGGCCGCAGCCTCAAACCAAGCTTGAGTGGCATCAAAATAAACCCTTGCAATTGCAACGGTTGCTGCCGGCGTTTTAATCCCCAATGGCAATTCAAATCCGGTTGCATTTGCACTATTTTTTACTTCGGAAATCATTTTATCGGCATGACTTGTAAAATAGTTACTTACACCTTGCGCTTCTGTAGGACCCAACGGGAAAGTTGGCATTTGTGCCGCATCAGTTTTCGGAAATAAGGTAGCGGCTTCACCAGAGAGGATGCCTTCTACCCTACCACTTTTCATTTTTAAGGCTTCATTTACATCAAGGTCACTAAACTCTACCCTAAGTTTTGCACCTGGGAGGTTAGAATTTAAGAATGGCAATGCAATTGTTCCGGTTCCTGAAAGCAAATTGGCTTCATTTTTTACGGATAAAACATTCATCTTAAATTTATTTACGGTGATGACACTTCCTACTTGAACATTATTGTTTGCGCTAGCACCGATACCTGCCTGCTCCTTACAATCTTCACAATTTGGTTTCCCTATGCTTTGACCAGCGATTTGCCCGGATATAGGTAGCGGTAATGTTGGGTTTGGAGAAGGCAAAATTGGGTTTAGTCGATTTAAGGCCGTTGTTTCTCCATAGCTAAATGATATTACCTCACTTCTACCATTATTTCTAAAAGGTGTTCCGCCAAAAGGATCAAAAGCTTCTACCATCAAAGCATATTTCCTTCCTGGCGTGAGTTGAGGATCGGCAGGATTATAAACATACATATTGGTGAAAACCTCCTTTTCAAAAAAGTAGGGCTGGGTTGCGGTCATTATTGCATCATTCGGGTTTCTATTTCCCAATATTTCGACCATTCTAATTCGATAGCGAATGCCAGGGGGCGTGCTCACTGGCGTATTCCATCTAAATGTTAAAACCTGACCCGCAGCGTCATTAATGATCTGATCGTTATATGGGCTTATAATTACAGGAGGCTCTAAACTACTAATGCTGAACGAATTACTACATCCGCCCGGTTGCTCTGCACTAATTGGTTGATCATTATCGTAGTTAAATGCTCTTATACATAATTGATATCTCCCTTCGGGCAAGCCCCCTTTATTAATAAAGTCATTTCGGGAAATACCTACATAATCCAATTTATTATAATCGAAAAAGTAGGCGATATCATTTCCATTTAAAGATCTAGCCTGACCAGGCTCGAGCTCTATTGCACTACTGCTTCTGAAGCCTGGTTTGGCACTGATTACAATGCCATTGTCGCCGGTTACGGATCCCCGCAACTGGATCTTTTGCCTTACCGTTGAGGTATTGGTAACAGTTATGATCATCAATTGTGGGCGAGATGAATAATCTGTAAACTTAGTTGGATAGGGTGGCAAAATTTGGACTGACACATTGACTTGGGCATCGGCCTGAATGGAAATTTGCATCAGGCACCAAAAGATCATCAGTTTAGTAAGTATTGTTTTCATCCCATTTAAAATTTAAATTGATAACTAAGTTCTGCACGTGTTTCGGTGAAATTTGACTGGAGCAGGCTTGCCGACTTCACGCTATTATTGGTAAGGAAAAAATTGAATGCTAAACGTTGACTCTTGCTCAGGAGATAGGCCAAGTTGCCATTTGCATTGAGAATATTGTTACTTCCGGGATTATTATTTGCTCTTGTGAAAGTACCGCTTAACCCAGCTTGGAGCTTTTGATTTAAGAAAATACTGTTTCCACCAAGTGTAAACCCAGTAAAATTAGTAGCCAAGTTTTGCCCCTTTAAACTGGTGTGATTAACATTTGCAAAAAAGCTGAGCTGACTTTTAATAAAATTGATGTTGTAATTGGCAAAGTACTGATTGGTGGTAATGTTTCTAGATATAGCTTGTGCACTAAAGTATTGATTAAAATCATTTAGGCTACTGAAATTGATTGATCCAGAAATGGCATGAATGACATTAGGTCGATTGATAAAATAGCGTGGCATGATCCCAAAGGTTTGGGTAGTTTGGACTATTCTTAATGAGTCTGCAAAAAGTGCTGATTGAGGCCTTTGGTTATCAGAGAAATTGGTGTAGATAAAATCTAACCCCAACTGTTTGGTGAGTTCAGCTGAAAGGTTTGCAGATGCAATTAGCCGATCGTTCTGTGCTGTTTTTTGTCCCCTTAAGTTGTCGTGCTGAATACCGATGCTACCGTTTACTCTTAATTTATTTTTAAAAAGGTTCACATTTGGATTAACGGTCCAGTTTTCGAGATCTGAATTAAAGAAATATGCGCCCATTGTTTTAAAGTCTGGTTCAATTCGCTTATAGCTAATTTTTAATCCATAATCTCTTTGTCTGAAGCCCAAGGATGCAGAAAAAGCGGTATAATATTCGCTTGTTGCATTGATACTAAAGAGTTTATCTAGTTGTTTCAGTGCTTTATTGGTAGAGTCTATTTTAAGTGACGAATTCAGATCATTTGTGTACAAGCTCAAGGCTCCGGTACTTTCGAAGAAAATACATTTGAAGAAAGTAACCTTGAAAGAATAACCCACCACATCATTCTTAGCGGGTGTAACGATATCTAGTTCTTGAGGTAGGTCTTTGGGTTTTTGATCATCATCTTTTGCGCTCAAATAACTCAGTTCGAAGAAATTATCAGATGAACCATAGCCCAATTTTGCAGCATAACCTTTGCGTGTAAAAGAAAAAGGAATTAGGGCCTGAGTAGTGGTATCAATACTTGTTGCGCGATTTAATCGTCCGTACATAAAGCCAACTCTTAGTTTGCCAGGATTGAGTTCAAATCCGGCTCCCAACATGGTATGTCCACCTAAAGTATAGGGAGAAAACGATACATTCCTATACCCTGCATGCAAAGTAAGCCATTTATAGGTTGGGCTCATTCCGAATTGATTGAAAGGTTGACGAAAAGAACGATCAGATTCACTGATGCTAAAAGAAATCGGGATCTGAAAGTTGTAGATATTAATAGTAGGACTACCACTTAAGAGATAAGAAAACGGTTGTCGGCGATTTGGCATTCCACTCATGCCATAAAAAATGCTTCTTGCTTCTATGGTGCCTGAGTAGCTAAAAGGTTTTGATTCTTTCAGATTAGAGAAATCTTGAGCATGGAGCTGCTGAAAAACTGAAGATATCAATAACACATAAAAAACGATCTTGAGGATGAATAATGTTTTTTCCATGGCTATGGCTTAGGTGATTGATGCTCCAAATTAGATTTATAACCTATTGGTTTTTATACCGATAAGTAGAGAGCGAGTTTGAATGAGTAAAGGGAAGTTTTGACTTAGCGAATATTTGCGTTCAAAATCCTAGCTTTAAGAGTAAAGATTAAAGAACAAAGATTAAAGACCTGGATGCAGTGCTAGGTTTTCTAAAAAGATAAAGGTTGAGTTAAGTCCGTGCCAAGTCTGTGTGTGCTATTAGTTCATTAGCTCATTTGTTCATTGGTCTAGTGAGATATGCTAGCGATATGCTATCCTAAACTAGAATTAATGCTTTGTTAGCTTTCAGTACTTTGGGAAGGGTGAGTATTGCAATGGTTACAGTTTGGGTTCCGACTGTTTTAGACTGAATGTCAAAAGCAGCATTTTCGCCCTTGTTGAGTGTGTTAAGAATCTGAATACGTTCTCTGATGGCTGACAAACCAATTGATTTACTTTTGATTGCAGAACTATTGGTCATCTTTTTTGACCCTTGAAGGCCTACTCCATTATCTTCAACCATAAAGGTGATCGTATCTATTTGTTGAGACAGGGAAACTTTTACATAATTGCCATCTTCCGTTGAATTTCTGAGGCCATGGAGGATTGAATTTTCAATAATGGGCTGAACCAACATTGGGGGCACCATTAATTTACATAGATCTAGTTCTTCATCAGCATTGAATATATATGAAAATTGGTTATTAAACCGCATCGCTTCTAATTCTGTGTACAGTTTTAACGCTTTCCATTCTCTATCTGCTACCACCATACTTTGGGTAGAGTTCTCTAAAATCAGTCTGCTTAGGCTTGCAAATTTTTGTACCAGTCTACTTGCTGTTTTCGGGTCGTTTTCAAGAATATATGATTCGATAGAATTGAGCACATTAAAGATAAAGTGGGGATTCATCTGTGCTCTTATGGCTTTTAGTTCACTTTCAGACAACTTATTTTGATGCAATAATTCTTTTGTACGTTCTTCGGCTAATTTCTGTTGCAGTTCATTTTTAAGTTTAAGCTGATCAATTCGCACTTTGCCTAACATTATGGCTGCTATTGCAACTATTAGCACAATTGCTAAAATCCCATAAAGTACCAATTGCTTTTGTTTGGCGCTGCTTAAAATCTGCTGTTTCTGATAGGCATCTTCTTTTCGCTGAAAATTGGATTTGGCTTCTAAATGCGCGATTTTATTTTTGTTTTCTTGAGAGTATAAGGTATCCTCAAGACTTTGAGATAATTTAAAGTTTAGCAGGGCGAGTTTATAATTCCCTCTTTTTTCATGGAGCTGCGCTAGGTTATCAGAAAAATAGTTCAGATTATCTTTATCTCCTATCTTTTTACAAATTGCAACAGCTTTGTTCAGGTATAGTGCTGCTAAATTTGCTATGGCTTCTTCACTTGCAGGTATATCTGGACCCAATTTGGCTGGCATCTTTTTATTGATGTATATATCTGCATAGGTGCCACCAATGTTGCCCAAATTAGTAATTGAAAGAGAGTATTCTGGGTTAATTCGGTTGTATATATCTTGGGCCTTTAATAAAAAGAAGAGTTTTTTATTAAAATCATTATCATACAAAATTGCCATATTGCTATAGGCTCCGGCAATCCCTATCCGATCATCGAGTGCTTTAAATATTGCAATTGCATGCCGATAGTTCAATTCTGCTTTTTTGTGATCATGCCTTAATTGATAAATATCGGCCAAGAAGCTATAAATACCTGCAATTCCGTGATAATCATCAATTTTTTGATAACCAACCATTGCTTTATTAAGATAGCCTACTGCCATTTCATAATTCGATTGTTCAAAGAAAATATTACCAATATTTCTATAATATAATGGGATATGGATGTTGTCTTTTACGGCAATTGCTAGTTTTAAGGCATTAAAGTTGCACGATTGAGATTTTAAGAATAGACCCTGGCGTTGATAAACCACACCAATATCATTAAAATTGGCTGCCATTGTTTTCAGCATTCCTATTTCTTTGTTAATGGCATAAGCACGTTGATGATAGGCCAACGCTAATTTAAAATCACCTTGATCAGCTTTTAAACCACCCATCAGCCCTAACAAAGCTGCAATTCCCCTTTTCCATTTTACACGGTGCGCGAAGATAAGTCCACGTTTTGTATATAAAAGAGCCGAATCGGAATCTATAGTTACGTATGCCTCCGCTATACGATAAAGCACACGAATTTGATCAGAATCAACTTCTATTTTGGGCAACAGGTTTTTCATAGAATCAATAGCTTTTAAACCACTGGTCTGTGAAAATACTACGTTACTATTTCCGATTAAAAATAACAGCAAACCGAACCATAAAAGTTTCTTCATTACACGGATTTTTAGTCAGCAATCCCAATTCAAAATAAATGATAACCTGAAATATTTGGATCTTTTTATACTAAGTATAACTGGCTACTCAATCATTTAAATTGGTGATTAGCTCATCTGGCTAAAAGTGAATGATTTTAAAGCGCTTTTTTGTTAAAATATTCAATTACAAGAACGACTACGATCTATATTTCAATAACAATCAACTATCTTAGCTAAAACGACGAGCGCATATGCTGAAAGCTGTAATCTTAGATGATGAGATCCGAGGGAGTACGCTACTCCAACGCAAGTTAGAATCACTTCAAGATGAATTGGAGGTTGTTGCAATTTTTAATGACCCTTATAAAGCTTTATCTAAGATCATTGACATTAATCCAGATGTGCTATTTCTGGATGTTGAGATGCCCGGATTAAATGGATTTCAATTTCTAGAAAAATTAGGTTCTTTCAGTTTTCAGGTCATTTTTACTACGGCATATGATTCGTACACTTTAGCTGCGCTTAGACTTAGTGCGGTAGATTATCTACTAAAGCCCATTGATGTAGATGAATTACAGATGGCGATATTCAGGCTCAAAAAAAGAGTAGCAGAAATAGAGATCAAAAACCAAAGTCCTGTAATGAACAATCGTTTGGCACTATCTACAGCTGAGGGGGTTTATTTGTTAGATAAGTCGACCATTATCCGCATCGAAGCACAAAGTAATTACAGCACTTTCTATCTCAATGATCAAAAACAGATTATTGTTTCAAAAACTTTAAAGGAATTTGAGCATGTTTTACAGGAAGCTGTATTTCTACGGATCAATAGATCGGTGATTGTAAACTTAAGTTATGTTTCGAAATACAGAAAAGGTGATGGCGGTACGCTGGAGCTATTTGATGGGGCAGAAATCGAGGTTTCGGCTTCGAGGAAAGATAAGCTGATTGAATTGTTATTTAATTAATTTGTTTTTTGTCACAGGTTCTATGTTTTGTTTATTCTTTTTGGGATTGCTAAGTTGGTTTTGCCACAGATGCTCAGATTATCTTTTGGATAAATTGATGGCCAGAGATTAACAGATTTTAGAATGCGAAATATTTAGATGCGAAGTTGGTTTTTTAAGTTTTAGTGTTTTAAACCTTGTTGTTTCTTGGTGTTCTTTGGTAATACAATAGCGGTAATTCAAAAAAAACGCCCCAGATTTCTCCAGGGCATTAGAGCGCAACGGGTTAATGATTTATTAATTTTTCATTGGTTGTTCATACCATTTAAAAATATTTGGTTTTACAAGATTGCCAGGAGGTTAATATTTTCTTTTTTTCTTCTACAAAGTTCTTTCACCATCTCCATTTCATGCATGCGTACTGCCCATGCTGGTCTCAATTTGAAAAGTTGCAGGTTTGAAAAGGTTTTCCGATCACCAGCCCACGTTAGGCCAATAGATTCTCCCAATTTTGCAACTTCTTCATATAGTGATGAACTATTTTGATAGATATAATCTCCATTTGGCGTACGTTCATAGATACTGACACTAAACACTAACCCAAAATCATGATCACAGGCGTCAGCTTTCATCGTAAGCCTCATTTCTTCTTGCTTTTCAATTGCATCATCGGCGGTACAGCTCATTAATCTGATGTGAATTCCCTTTTCAGCAGCCAAACGAATTAATTCTTTTGCAAAAGGTACAACCTCCTTAGTCATGCTTTTGAGGATAACCTCATTAAGAGGGTCTTCATTTGAATTTTCTCCTACCTCATTATTCTCAATCAATAGCTGAAATAGGGCATCTAAAGTTTTGACTGATGAATATCCAGTAACCCTTACATTTAGCTTATGTTGGATAGCTTTGATGATGGAAGCCAAATTAATATCATAAGGCACAGCTGTACACAACAGTTTATGAAGAGCCAACCAGGTTTTTGAAGAAATAATACCATCCTGTTCAACTCCAGCTTTTTCTTGTAGGGCTTTAATTTTATCTGAATAATCCATCGCTAATATTTTTAATTAATGATTAAATAACGGAGCAATTAATTTTGCTAAAGCGCTGAGTTTTGCAACAATAAGGGTTGTTAAAACTCAGCCGTTTAGCTCTGCTAATTGACAATAATTTAATTATGAATTTCAGCGTGGTTTTACGCGATTTTAAAATCACGTGTTTTTACGTGGGAAACTAGGTAAAATTACCTGGATCTAATTTTTGGAGGAAATTAAGGCAAAATCCGCTAGAGGCTATTGATGAGCATCATTTATCGACCCTCTTATAAACTCAATTCAAAATGTTTGTATTGAAGTGCGTAAAGAACCAATCCCGCTGTATTTCTACTCTTGGTTTTAATCAATAGATTATTCCTGTGCCCTTCAACAGTTCGGTTACTCAGATTTAACATTTCTCCTATTTCTTGACTGCTATATTGCTTACAAATTAATTGCAATACTTCTTTTTCTCTTGCTGTTAATTGAGTTTCACTAATCAGGGATACTGGCTGGATTTTCTTTGTAAGGCCCTTATGCATAATGGAGAGCATTGAAGGCGTAAAATAAAAATCATTTTTAAATACTTCCCTAATGGCCAGTTCTACTTCTTCAGGTTCTGCATTTTTTGCCAAGTAACCATTTGCACCTTCCTGTATAGTGGTTAAAATAAAGTTCTCCAATTCGTGGATGGTTAAAATAATAACCTTGATATCAGGATGTTTAACTTTTAAAATCTTTAATGCTTCTAAACCATTTAATACAGGCATAGAGAGATCGAGTAATATAATATGCGGCTTCATCTCTTCACTTTCGCATAAATCAAGTAGTTCTTTCCCATCTCCTGCTTCGAAAATGAGCTGCATCTCCTCAAATGAATTTACTAATGCAGCCATTCCTTTTCTAAATAGCTTCTGATCGTCTGCTATGGCAACATTAATTTTATTGGGCATATATTAAAAGTGAAAAATTAGCTGATATTTATAATTTAATGCTGTGCAAAATCAAATATAGGAAACAAATTGTTTGTTCATATATTGTTGAACTTAAGTAGATGGTGTATGATATATTTTTTAATTAAGTTCTCATTTTTTATCAAAAATATATTTCCCATTTTTAAGTGAGACCATCTTGATAGTTAGGACTATTTTAAATCAAAAAATGGATTTCCATGGCTATTTCGCACAAAATATTCATTTCATCAATTTATTTTATACTTTAAATGTTGATTGTTTTTTCTAGATTAGGGAAAAAAATAAAGTTTATGATTCCAATTAATGTTCCAACCATCCCGCTTGAAGCGGCAAAATCTAGAGTAAGACGTTTTAGAGATCAAATGCTCGAAAAAGGAGGTAATCCAGATGGTACCCCGAGAGCAATACTTATTCCTATTAACGATCTTTTAGCAATTATTGAAAAGTATTCTACTGTTGACGAAGATGGCAACGTTATCAACTCATTAAGAGGTGTTCGTGCTTATTTTGCAGTTAAGGCAACTGACAAAGAATTAGCGGATGATGTTACTGCGCTAATTGTTGCTGTAGATAAAAAGGGAAAAGATATCATTCCCACTAGCGACGCCTTAGGTGGAGAAGATGGTTCTGAAATCTATGATTTTACAGTGCCATGCCCAACTGAATGTGACCCAGAAAGTCCACTTTACGTTAAAGATCCAGAAAGCCCACTTGATATCAAAGATGAAGCCTAAATTTATCTATTATGGCATTATTGTCCCACTTAGCATTTTAGCACCGATAATTTTTGGCTCTATAAACTTCAAAAAGGCTAATCATAGCCACAAATTGCTTTTTTATTATCTGATAGTTTCAGGAATAATCAATTTATCGGCAATCATATTGATGAGGTTTAGAGTGCAAAATTTGCCCTTGCTACATTTGTATACGATTGTTGAGACTGTTTTTATATTAAGTTATTTCAGGACAATTTTCTATAGTAAAGCCATCAAAAAAGCACTATTATTCACAATAGTGCTTTTCCCCATTATTTGTGTAGTCAATTTTTCAACATTACAGAGTATCTATTCCTTTAATACCTACACTCGGCCCTTAGAAGCGATATTGATTACACTTTTTTGCCTTTTGTATCTTTACCAAAGTGGATTTACAGAAAATTGGATCAGTAAGCCAATCAACTGGTTTAACATGGGGATTTTAATTTATTTCCCAGTAGCTTGTGTAATTTTCATCCTCTCAAATTACCTCACAACAAGTACAAACAAAGCCATGAATACCATGGTATGGAATTTACATGCAACCTTGGTACTGATCATGTACTTGATTTGGGCAAAAGGATTTAGCCTGATTAAAAAAGATGGATAATATTTATGTCCTCATCTTTTATAGTGTTATTGCCATTTTCATATTGGTATTCTTTTTCTTGTTGTTATATATTCGAAACCAAAATATGTTATGGAAACAACGGAAATTGTTTCAGGAAACAGAAATTGAACAACAAAAGCAATTGCTAAATGCGGTAATCGAATCTCAAGAAATAGAACGTAAACGCATTGGCGAAGATCTCCATGATGAAATTGGAGGTACCTTATCGGCAATTAAGTTAATGTTAGGTGCTTTGAAAAAGCAAAATGAGACAGAACAAGGGATCATTACTCCGGCAAAAGAGCTAATAGATAAAATGATTGTTGATGTACGGAATATTGCACATGATCTTTCACCTCCAGGCTTGGCTATGTTTGGATTATACACAACAATTGAAGGTTTTGTATCATTAATTAATAAAACCGGTGAAATAGAGGTGGATATCATTCATGAACCTTTAAAAGAAGATCGATTTTTGGATGAGAAAACAGAGCTCGCTTTGTTCAGGGTCATTACCCAATTAATTGCCAATACCATAAAACATGCCGGAGCAAGTAAAATCAATATTTTCTTTAAACCAGATCCTGTAAAGTTTTTAATCACCTACACCGACAACGGTAAAGGTTTTGACTTGGCAGTACTTAATGAAAAGAAAGGAATTGGTATGCAGAACATTTTAAGTAGGCTACAAATGATTGAAGCAACTTATAAGCTGGATACCAGTCCGAATAAAGGATTTAAAATGGATATTACCTATTCTATTAGTCCGAAAGTCGGGGGGAAGTCCGAAAGTCAGGAAGACAAGGCGCAGGAGCATATCAGCTAGCGACAAGGACATATGGATCTTAACCTCTTCCTAAATGGATGTCTTTGGTACAACTTCTCCCGCAGGGATGCCTTTGGCACATCTTCCATCTTCCATCTCAAATCTCACATCTCACATCTCACATCTCAAATCTTACTTACTCTTCAAGAGTGTCATCATCTTCGCGGCAAAACGATGTCCTAAAATAGTTGCTGAAGCTGCATCGAAATGAGTTTGATCACCTTTGTGTATTAGACCTTCTGAAGTTGCTACTGCCGTAAAAGGAATAGAACTTGGCACTTTGGCAATTACTTCATTGATATATTTATAATTCTCGTTATATCTGCCAAGTTCACCAACTACTACTGGCAATTTCGGGTTTCCGACCTCAGTTCTAATCCGCTTAATCAGCGTATCTAATTGCGCAAGATATAGTAGCGATTTCTTTTCGGTACTGTTTGATTCGCCTTGGTGCCAAATTACACCTTTAACCACTCCATATTTCATGGCTTCACGAATTCGTGATAAAGCATCATCATATGGATGGGTTTTAGTAGCTTCATCAAATGCTCCAGGCTGCCAACGTTCTATAGCCGTACCCCCAACAGCACATGGAACTAAACCTATCTTAACAGTAGGATCAGCTTTTGACATATCTATTCCAAAAGATAGTCCTGGCCCAACACCAGATACTTTTGGTTTATCATAGTGAACAGGATGTTTTGCTAATGCCCATTTGCCATCGGCTGTGAGCATAAATAAATTTGGATGACCTTCATCCTTGAATTCAGCTGTTATTTCTCCACGTCCAGCCATATTAGATTGGCCCATTAACAGGTAAATATGAAAATTAGGGTCAACTTTTGTTTGAGCAATAGATGTGCTGGAGCAAAAAACAAGAAGGAAAAGGCCAAAAGCAATTTTATACATATCCAAAGCTATTTATTATAAATTTAAAATCAGCGTTTACAGGATTTAAAAGCAACAATAACTATTGTTTCTCCTCTTTCAATTTCCTATCAACAAAGAAAGGTGCAAATGGAATTAAAGAAGCCAAGAAAATCAGTGCTGCTTTACCAAAAGACCATTTATATGTTATCCATGCAACAAGCAAACAAATCGCATATAAAACAAATAATAATCCATGTGCCCAACCTGTATATTTTACGGCCAAAGGCATATCTGCCCAATATTTTAATGGCATGGCTATAAAAACCAATAATAAATAAGAAATACCTTCGGCAACGGCTACTTTTCTAAACAAACTTAATGCGGTCATGAGATTTTATTTTACGCCAAAAGTAGTCAGCATAAATTGAAAACTAAAAGGTAAATTATAAGATGTGTTTAAAATGAAAATTGGATTTGGATGAAAAGGCATCATTTAAATGTCAACCTTGCTTATCTAAGCTCTCCTTGATCCTGATCAGGTATTTATTACGATAATATAAGTTTTTGACTGCTTTTAAGATCTCCTCTTGATCATCATCATGAATATAATCATAACGTGATGTCAATGCCTGCAACTCATCGGTTAAATCTTTTTCAATCAATAAGATCTCTCTTTTAAGCGCTGCACTTTTCTCAGCATCAGGATCAAACTCCAACTCCATCAAAGCTTCATTCACGTCCATCATTTCCATTAAAAAACTTTGTGGCAGCACATAATTTTCTCCTTCTACCAAAAGCCCCTTCAAGGTAAGGATATAATGTAATCTTTTTTGCGGATCTTTTAAAACCTGAAAAGCTTTATTGTTGAAGGTAGAACGCTCTAATATTTCTTCCTGTTTATCAGCATCGCTATTGATGTGAAAATCAGGATGGTATTTTTTGCTCAATTCATAAAACTTCTGCTTTACCAGTTGTTGGTCTGGATTAAAACTTATCGGCAAATCATAAAATTCGAAATAATTCATTGCTGATTAATTACTTGCCGAATAATTTCATGATATCATTTCCAAATGCAAATACCATCAAGCTCAATAGGATCACGAAACCAACAATTTGAGCACGTTCCATTATTTTATCGTTCAAAGGTTTTCCTTTTATCATTTCGATAATTAAGAATACCACGTGTCCGCCATCTAATGCTGGGATAGGAAGTAAATTCATAAAGGCAAGGGCAATTGAAATTAAGCCTGTTAAGCGCCAGAAATTCTCCCATTCAAACTCTGAACCATAAACCTGTGCAATTCCGATAGGGCTACTGATATTACGTGCGCTCACTTTATTGGTAATCATTTTCCAAATTCCTTTTCCATTATCGGCGAAGGTGGTCCAAGCTTTTCTAGACCCAATGGTAAATGATTCCATGAAACCATATTCAACATGTGTTCTAGGCAATTTTAAAGTCTGGAAAATAATCCCTATGCTTCCTTGTGGGGAAACTTTAGGCCTTAAGTCTATCAATTTCCCATTACGTGAAACTTTGATGGTAATTGTCTTACCCTTTGAAGAGTCAACTTCATTAATAAATTCATCGCTAAATGTAACAGGTTTACCGTTAATAGAAACTATTTTATCACCGTCTTTCATTCCCGCATCATATGCAGGCGTTACAATCTTTACAGGTTCTGGTTTTACAAATAAACTCTTTATCCATACAAATAACCCTGAAGGCGCTTTAAAATCAGCAGCTGTATTTACATGTTTAACCTGATCAATGGTCATCCTTGGACCAACAAATTCTTCAGGTCCATATTTACTAATGCTATTAAGTACAGTTTCTGGAACTCTTAAATCAATGGCATTTCCATTACGGGAAATGGTTAGTTTAGGACTGCCCAATAAAACTTTTGAACTGATCAGTTCTTCAAAACGAATAATTTTTTGCCCGTTAATGGCCAAAATCCTATCTCCTGTCTGCAATCCGATTTCTCTACCAACGATACCAGGTCTTACTCCATTGACTAATTGATCATTGGGAATATATTTTTCGCCATATTTAAAAGTTACGATCCAAAAGATCACAATACCTACAATGATATTAACAATAATCCCACCTAACATTACGATCAATCTTTGCCATGCTGGTTTAGATCTAAACTCCCAAGGCTGGGCAGGCAGGGCCATTTGTTCGGTATCCATAGATTCATCTATCATACCAGATATTTTAACGTAACCACCTAATGGCAACCAACCTACTCCATATTCGGTATCTCCAACTTTAAAACTGAAAAGTTTAAAACCCCAAGCATCAAAGAAAAGATAAAATTTTTCAACTTTTATTCCGAAAGCACGAGCTGCTAAAAAGTGTCCCAACTCGTGTAAAATAACTAGTATTGATAATCCCAGCAAAAGCTGGCCCGCCATAATCAGTCCGTTCATATAGGTTTAGTAAGTTAGTTCTTTAGATAGTTTTAAATCAGTTTTGTTACTTTTTCGCCTGCAAATATACGTGTCTGCATGTCGGTTTCTAAATAATTATTTAGTGTAGGTTTTTCAATAAAAGCAATAGAAGACATACACTCTTCAATTACATCGCTCATTTCTAAAAAGCCAATTTTATCCTTTAAAAATGCATCAACCACCACTTCATTTGCGGCATTAATAATGCATGGCATGTTCCCACCCCTCTTCATTGCGGTAAAAGCAAGTTCAAGATTACGAAAACTTTTTGTATCTGCCTGAGAAAATGTGAATTCTGGATGGTTTAAAAAATTGAACCTCTCGAAATTACTTTTAATTCTTTTCGGATAGGCCAAAGCATAATGAATAGGCAATTTCATATCAGGTAATCCCATTTGTGCCTTAATAGAGCCATCAGTAAATTGCACCATAGAATGAATAATGGATTGTGGATGTACTACCACTTCTATTTGCTCGCTTTCCAATCCGAACAGCCATTTTGCTTCGATTGCCTCTAAACCTTTATTCATCAGCGATGCCGAATCAATGGTGATTTTAGCACCCATTACCCAATTTGGATGTTTTAAAGCTTCATTCTTGGTAACATTTGCTAAAAATGAAAGATCCTTTCCCCTGAAGGGTCCGCCAGATGCTGTTAAGAAAATCTTCTCCAACTCATTTTCTTCCTCGCCAACTAAACATTGGAAAATGGCCGAATGTTCCGAGTCTACCGGAATGATCTTTACACCATGTGATGCTGCCAATTGCATAACCAATTCTCCAGCAACAACTAATGTTTCCTTATTTGCTAAACCAATGTCTTTCTTTGCTTCAATGGCTGCAATTGTTGGTTTCAATCCAACAGAACCCATAATGGCAGTTAATACAAATTGCGTTTGTGGCAACTGTACCGCTTCAATCAGCGCAGCTTCACCGCATAAAACCTTTATATTGGGCAGTGCATTTTTTACTTTCAAATAATGGTCTTCACAGGTAATTACAACCATTTCTGGCTTAAACTCTAAAGCTTGTGCAATTAAAAGTTCTGCATTATTTTGAGCGGTTAAAACATTAACTTGATAAAGATCTGGATTCGCCCTAACAACTTCTAAAGCCTGTGTACCTATTGAACCTGTGGAACCTAGTATGGAAATATGTTTGATATTGTTCAATTGTCTTCTTATTATATTGTTAACGATAGTTTAAACGATCGTTAATAAATCCTATGAGTTTATATTTTTCTTGGCAAGTTATCTAAATTATAAATACTAGCTTATCCCAGCATGTAATCAGCTAACATATTCTTTTAATGCCTCGGCAATTTTTCTATCATTGCTTAATCTTGGCACTTTATTTTGTCCCCCTAACTTACCTTCGGCTTTCATATAATTCACAAAAGCATCCTTTTTAAGTGGACGGATGATCAGTGGCTGCAAAATTTTACCTTCTATGAGGTCAAAGTAATAAATATTCTTCTTTTGTAGTGCCTGATCTACTTTCTGACTGAAATCTTTCAGTTCTTTTGGAGGCTTAGCAAACTCGATAAACCATTCATGATAAGGCAATTCCCCTGCCACTGCATTAACCTGTGGGGCAACCGTAAATTCGGTGATTTCAATTCCTTCTGTATTGGCTACGCTTAAAATGGCCTGTTCAACTTCTTCACCGATTACATGTTCTCCAAAAGCGGAGATAAAATGTTTAATTCGTCCGGTAACCAATATTTTATATGGATTTTTAGAAACAAATTTTATCGTATCGCCGATACTGTATCCCCATAAACCGGCATTCGTATTTAGGATCAGGGCATAGTTCTTTTCCAATTCAACGTCAGCAAGGCTAATCCGAGTTGGGTTCTCATTATAATATTCATCCGCAGCAATGAATTCATAGAAAATACCGGCCTTTACAAGCAATAACAAGCTTTTTTCTTGCTGTGTATCCTGGTAAGCGATAAAACCTTCGGAAGCCGGATAAGTTTCTATGGTATCTATTTTCTTGCCGATGCTGGCCTCTATCTTAGCCCGATATGGTTCATAATTCACCCCTCCGTATACAAATAGACTAAAGTTCTTAAAAATATCCTTTATTCTTTTACCAGCTGTCTTTTCACTTAATCTATCAAAATACATCTGTACCCAAGGTGGGATCCCAGAAATCAAAGTCATGTCCTGATGCAGTGTTTCAGCTACAATGGCATCCACTTTTTCTTCCCAATCTTCAATACAGTTCGTGGCATAAGAAGGTAATCTGTTCTTTTGTAAATAAGCCGGCACCAAATGCGCCACTATTCCTGATAAACGACCAACATTAATTCCATTCTTTTTCTGCAATATCGGACTTCCCTGTAAAAAGATCATTTTTCCATTTACGAAATCCGTTTTACCAGTTTCATGGATATAGGTTAACAGCGCATTTCTAGCGGCCTTGATATGCTCTGGCATTGATTCTTTAGAAATCGGAATATATTTTACACCAGAAGTAGTTCCAGAAGTCTTGGCGAAATATTGTGGTTTGCCTTTCCAAAGAATATCAGGTTCTCCCGCCACTACCCTATCAATATATGGCTTTAAAGCTTCGTAATCTCTAATGGGCACATTTGCTTTAAAATCATCATAACTTTTTATGGTTGAGAAATGGTGATCCTGACCAAAAGCTGTATCCTTGGCATCTTTTAAAAGTGATTTAAAAGTATCATCCTGTGCTTTTAAAGGGTTTTTCTTCCACTTATCAACTCTACTTACCACCCAAGCAGCAAATGGTTTACTTAATGCTGATTTTAATCCCATGTAATAAATTGGCTAATTTGAAATGTGACAATTTAGGACTTAAATGATATTGTGGATAATATCTGGATGCTCTTCTCCTTTATAATCGCTTACCATTTGGCGATATGCAATGGTTAACGCCACGCTTGATAAGGGTACAATAATAAATGAACTAATCATATTAACAATAAAAGCTACAACAGGCCATTTTAGATAACTAAAAACCAGAGATGAAAAATATACCCCACCTAATACCAATAATAACAACAAGATTTTCGTAAAGTTTCCTTTAGTTGTCGCTAAACTCAACTTAATTGATTCAAAAGGTTTTACATTTTTGTCGATGATAAAAAAAGGGAAAAAGGAGATACGGATCCAAATGATGAAAATCGCCATTATCGCAATCGCCACTGCAATGGCTATAATAATATCGAATGCCCTTTGCAAACTATCTACCCAACCAATTTTAACAATAAACCTTAAGATCGGATCAATAACATAAAGCACTGGCCATAAAAATATGGCCGCTATGATAATGCACAAACTAAAATAAAGGGTAGCAACGATAAATCTGATAATCTGGGTGCGGTTTGGCAGGGTGCCTACAATGGTTACATCGCCTTCTTCATCATCCAATAAATGGAAAATATACTTGAACAAGGAAAGATTAATCGTAAAATAAAGCAGTACAAATACCAGCGCCATTATAGAGCTTAATCCCGTGTTCACATCTTTTAAGAAAAATGCCATTAAACCAGAGGCATTTGACGTGATAAACATCAGAAAGCACAGCGTAGCAATAGAAAAATAATTTCTTTTGGTTACATGCCATGACTTGATCATTACATCATTTACTGCAAATGTACTTTCTTTTAAAAAATCTATAAAGGCCCGCTGCCTCAAAAACTCCATCATGATTGCTTAAATATAATTCTTTTAAAAAAATCTTGTATAAAACCCAAACCGTAAGCTGTTAACTGAATGAACGAGGCTATAACACTCAAAAATGCGATTTTTATTGATTTATTAACCTGCCATGCATGAAAAAATATCAACACAAAGATCAGTAAAAAAACGAAATCACAGAAATAGGCTAATGGCGCATATAATACATTACACAGCAGCATAATGCCTAAGCCAATTGTAAATAATGCAGGAAAAAAATGAACTGCTTTTAACTCTGACGGGAAATGTTTGTAAATATTGATCCTTGCCCTCCCAAAAAAGTGCAGTTGTTTATAAAACTGGGCGAAACTTGTACGGCGTTTATGGTAAACTTTTGCAGCCGGAATTAAACCGATTTTAAAGCCATTTTCATGGATCCGAATGCTATATTCAATATCTTCGCCCAAACGGGTTAAGATAAAGCCGCCAACCTGCTCATAAACCTCCCTAGAAACGCCCATGTTAAAACTTCGTGGATGAAATTGGCCGATATGCTTTTTATTCCCTCGAATCCCCCCTGTGGTAAAAGGCGAAGTCATGGCATAACTGATTGCCTTTTGTACTGGTGTAAAACTCTCATGCGCAGCATCAGGACCACCATAAGCATCTAACTGATGTTCGAACAAATAAGCAGAAACAACTTCCAGGTAATCAGCTGGAATAAGGCAGTCGGAATCAAATATTACAAAATAATCGCCTTTGGCACGCTCAAAGCCAAAGTTGCGAGAAAAGCCCTGCCCCTCATTGGGCTTAAAAAAGTACTTTACATCTAAACGGTTCGCATAGGAAGCAACAATTTCTTTCGCATCATTTGTTGAACCATCTTCAATTACCAAAACCTCAAACTGTGTATACGTTTGTTTCGTTAAGGTCGCTAAAAGTTCATCAATTTCTTGAGGGCGATTGTAAAGCGGAATAATAATGGAGAAAAACATGTTCTTGAAGCTGAAGTCTAAGCTAAAAAACCAAAGCCTTAGCCTTAATCTTTTAGCTTTACACTTAAATTATTTCCTTTTCAATAAGATACTGGTTTCTTTCTGGTGCATTTCTCGATAACAACTCGGCAATAAAACCAGCTAAAAACAACTGAGAACCTACAATTATTGCAAGTAATGACAGATAAAATAAAGGTTGTTGCACCACATCCCTATATGGCATATTGTTATGGATCAAGTATTGTTTCTCGGCCAGTGTATAGATGGACATAAACAGCCCCAACAAAAAGCATAATACACCCAACAATCCAAAAAAGTGCATCGGACGTTTACCAAATTTTCCAATAAAAAAGATAGAAAGAAGGTCTAAAAACCCATTGATAAATCTGCTAAACCCGAATTTAGTAGTGCCGTATTTCCTAGCTCTATGTTCTACAACCTGCTCACCTATTCTAGTAAAACCTGCCCATTTAGCAATTACAGGGATATAACGGTGCATTTCACCATATACCTCTATGGTTTTGATGACGTTGCTGCGATAAGCCTTTAATCCACAGTTGAAATCATTAAGCTGGATGCCACTCATTTTCCTGGTGGCAGCATTGAAAAGTTTTGTAGGAATGGTTTTGGTAATTGGATCGTATCTCTTCTTTTTCCAACCAGAAACAATATCATATTTTTCTTCCTTGATACGGCGGTACAGTTCTGGAATTTCATCCGGACTATCTTGCAGATCGGCATCCATCGTAATGATTACATCACCTTGTGTAACCTCAAAAGCAACATTTAAAGCTGCTGATTTACCGTAGTTTCTTCTGAATTTTATGGCTCTTATGGTAGTATAGGTCTCTTTTAATGCAGTGATTACTGACCAAGAGGTATCTGTACTCCCATCATCAACAAAAACTGCTTCATAAGAAAAATTATTTTCAATCATTACTTTATCAATCCAAGCCATCAGCTCGGGTAATGATTCATCTTCATTGTATAATGGTATGACTACAGATATATCCATTTTTATTACCAAGTATTTAGTAGAATTTAGAAAGACAAGTGTTTATACCAGGCAATCTTTAAAAGACAATATGCAAATTTCATCAAATTAAAAGATAAAACCTGCATAGTTGATCGATATTATAATGACTAATTTTCCGACGTATCTGTCGCAAATAAAGGCGGCTCCTTTTTAAATATTGCCCCAAAAATTAAAGCAAAAACAAATACAAAGATTACCCCTATTAGATAACCTTGAAGGTTCTGCATAATTGATCCATTCTTCTTTTTAGCAAAATCATCTTCTTTTGCCTTGATTAACTCATCAATTTTACTTTGTTCAACACCCTGATTTTCCATCATCTTTACAGTAGCATCCGTAATAGAAGTTTGAATTTTTTCAGGCATATCTGGATCAACCAATTTTACAAATGCTAAATTTAGCGAAGAAGAAATGATATAGGCAGACATGAACATGATAAAAATTCCTGAAGTTGCTTTTCTAAAATCCCAATAACCACCTACTTTTTTACGAAGATCGAGTGAAAAAAAGACGGCAATCACTATCGGAGCAATAATATTCATTACAACTGGCACTAAAAATATGGTCCACATAGAGGTAGCCTGAACTAAGATATATGCTGAAATCAAACCTAGTACAAGTGTGATTAGTCCAAAACCGACGCCATTTTTAAACGCATCTTTTTTAAGGTCTGTGTCGCTGAATTTTATTTCCATTTTATGATCTATTTTGATTAAAGCTAGTAATTAAAGTATACACCGCAACATCAAAACTTTTGTTGTTACTGTATTTTAGCAATTCCTTTTGTGTGTTTTCGTTGGTTTTTGGCTGTAGGAAAAAAGTCATGAACGGAACGAAAAGCTCTTCCATCTCTTCACTTAGATCCAATAAATCAGCATTGTTACAGATATCTTCTACACTACTTTCTGCCAACTGTTGGTTACTGATCAAATCTTCATAGATATGGAATTCATCTTGGAACTCATCTTCTTCCACCAATAAAAACTCTTTTAAAAAGTCTTCTAGCCCTGGTTTGATTTCCTCATCATGGCATTCATTGATGTATAAAAGTAAGTTAAGTAATTCTGTACCCCTATCAATTGTTTCTTCCTCAATGTTTTCCCATTCTCTTGTTTCCAGGTAATCTTCTTCCAATTTGATGACATCACTGGTAAAAAAGTTAATCATCAATAGATCAAAGTATACTTCGCGAAGTTCATCAAACTTTGGATGTTCATCAAACACCTCATCAAATTCAGCAACTTTCTCCAAAAAGTTCATGTCTTTGCCAAAAACCTCTATTAATCGTTGTTCAATCGCAATTGATTCTATATGATTTGCTGAAGCAAACTGATCCAATGATGCAATCAGCGCTTGTTCTACACTACTATTCATATTTTTGATATTGTTTGTTGTTGTATGTTAACTGCACCTTGCCTTTTAGTGTTTTACCAAATAATGGCGAATTGTTAGACTTAGAGGCATTAGTTGCAGCATTAAAAACCCATTCCTTTGATGGATCAAATATCGTGAAATTAGCTTCTTCACCAACTTTTACAGTTGGAATAGGCAGATTTAGTAATTTTCTTGGATTGATGGCCAATTTTTCGGCAATCAATGTAACATCCAGACCTGCCTGTAATAACAATGGCAGAACGGTTTGAAGTGCAATGATTCCATAAGATGCGATTTCGAATTCAACATCCTTAAACTCAATTTCATGAGGTCGGTGCTGAGAAACAATGGCATCAATTGTGCCATCCTTTAAACCATTAATTAAAGCCTTTTGGTCTGTTTTTCCACGCAATGGTGGTTTTACCTTATAATTGCTGTCAAAGCTATTCAATAGCTCTTCCGTAAATACCAATTGATGGGCAGCCACATCACAGGTGATTTTAACGCCATCTTTTTTAGCCTTTTTAATCAATGCAACAGCACCAGCAGTAGAAATGTTGGAAATATGAATTGGCGCATTATGGTAGGTTGCCAAGAAAATATCTCTGCTTACCTGCATCTCTTCTGCCAAAGCCGGAATGCCCTTCATACCCAGCAGTACATTATTTTTACTTTCATTTACCTGAGCTTTCCCAGCAATTGATTTATTTTCTGGATGTAAGATCAACAAACCACCAAATCCGAGGCAATATTGTAAGGCTCTGCTTACAAAACCATCGTCACTTATGGCTTTATCCCCATCTGAAAAAGCAACTGCTCCAGCATTTTTCATGTCAAAAAGTTCCGCAAGATCTTTTCCTTCCAAGTCTTTGCTAATTGCTCCGATTGGAAAAACATCAACCAGATTGTTCTTTGCCCTGTTTAAGACATATTCAACTTCACCTTTTGATTGCATTACAGGTTTTGTGGTCGGTAAAACCGCTATCCCTGTAAATCCTCCAGCTTTTGCTGCTGCAGTACCCGACTGAAGATCTTCTTTGGTCTCTAAACCAGGATCCCCAATCATACAGTTTAAATCGAAAAAGCCAGGAGAAAGTATGGCGTCTTTAGCCTCAAAAACTTCTTCACCATTTACTGGCGCTAACTTTTCAGCTATTGCACTAATTTTTCCCTGTTCAACGCGTAAGTCGCATTTCTTTTGGTTAAACTCGCTATTCAGATCAATAATGGTAATTCCCTTAACTAAGAGGTTCATGAATTTGTATTTTTTTGGATGTGATAAAAACGGACCAGTAATATTTCAATCGCTAAAAAGAACAGTGCCAAAATTAGGCAAAGTTTCCATAACTCAGTTCCATTATTTTTTGATGAAACTGACGACACTACACTGTCAGATCTAGGATCTAAAAAAGCAACTTGTTGTTTGCCAAATAATTTCTCCAAATCCTTCGATTCGTTATAATGCATATCTGACTCTTTTCGATTGTCGTTAAAAGCAATTACCGCTAGGGTAGAATCTGCCTTTTTAACATCATAAAAACCAGCCCTCTTCACTTGGTCAGCAACATACAACAGTGTCTTCCCATTAGTTTGACGTACTTCTGGGATCACTTCAAAGTTATCTGCTACCAATTTAAGCGACTGATTATTACCTAAAGTTATTTTTTGACTTTCCAATACATTATCCCGCATGGCTATATAATAAATTGGCTGTTCCTTAGCACTTGAAAACGCAACTTTATACATTAACGGCACAAAAACAGGGTGTTTTGCCAAGTTACTATCCTCGCCATCTAAAGCAGTTGCAGAAAGATAAACTTGGCCAGAACCGATAGGATAACGAGCAAAAAACGATTTGTTTCCTGGCAATAACAATAAATTTTCTTTACTGCTATTATTATTTTCTGCGAAAGAGAAATATTTATTTACTTGAGGGAGATCAATATTTTGGGGCAAGGCTTCGAACACATCTTTAAATATAGGATGTTTAAGTTCTATACTGCTCACTTTTGTGGGTGTATTATTTAATCCTGTTACAGCGGGTAAGTTCATTGCAGTTAAAAACTGCGAATAAACTGATGGATTAACATCTAGATTAGGGAAAATGGCTATGGTACCCCCATTAGTAAGGTATGCCTTCAATTCTTGCGCTAATCCGGATGATGGATTATTTAAACCATTCAATACAATCAGGCTATAATTCGATAGCGCTGAGTAATTGATATTGGCTTCTGGCATTTCCGTTAGCTTAAAATAAGGATCGGCGCCAAAAAGGGCTTTGATATAACGCGCAGATTGCAAGCCATTGATGCTTAATACCTTTTGATCTTCATTAACCCTAAAACTAAAATTAAGCTGATCATCAAATGTCAGCGGAAAATCTTTGATCGTAACAGTTCCTTTTTGCCAACCTAGCTTAAGTCCACTATAGGAAAGTGTATCGATCTGAGTTTTACCAGCTGCAACATTTAAACTACTGATTGCTTTCTGCTGGTTATTGATATTTAGTTTTACCGGAATATTTATGGCATCTTCCTCTCCGTAGTTACGAAGCTGTACTACCAATTTCTCTGTAGCATTGGGCTGATGAACGGGAGATAAAAGCCAAACACTATCTACTGCCACATTTGGTAAATCATTAGCAATGATCTTGATAAGTGAAATATTGGTACTTGAATTCGTTTTGATAGGTGCTTCTCCTGCAAAACCACGTTGAAAGTCAGAAATGATATAGATAAATCGATTAGCAGCACCTGTAAATACACTTTGTTGTCTATTCAGCACTTGTTGTAGTAATCTATTTGCAGAAGAAATCTTTACCTCGTCAACTGCCTGCAATAGTTCATCAGCATTGAGCAAGCGCTGATGTTTACCTTCAAAATCATTCGTTAACAGTTGAAAGCGATCATTTAACTGGAAGGCTTTAACGATTTCCTTTGCTTTACGTTTTCCTTCATCCAGCAAATTCCCTTCCTTATTTACAGCTTCCATGCTATAAGAATTATCGAGATAGATACTTACGATATTCCCCTTGCTCTGGTCAATCTTGCTGCTAGAAGGTAAAAATGGACGTGCAAAAGCCAACACTAACAAGATGATCGCTAGAATTCTACACAATAGAATAAGCAGGTTCTTAAGTTGCTCTCTTGAAGAGTTCTGCTCTTTAATTTCTTTTAAGAAAGCAACATTGCTAAAATAAACCTTCTTAAATTTTCGGAAATTGAATAAATGGATAATAACCGGAATAGCAACGGTTAAAAGTGCGAAAAGAAAGCCCGGATAAAGGAAATTCATTAAAAACCAAAGATAGAAAAATTACGGGAATTAGCGAATTTGCATCGAAATTAGTTCAAGAAATAGCGACAGACTGAAACTGTTAGCCACAGATTAAAAGGATTGATGGTTTTCATTGAGTCTCTTAGCAATGAAAACCATTGTTATTTCAGAAATTAGTTTTGTGATCATACCTGATTTTGTTCATTTCGAACGTTTGAGAAATCTACTAACGGACTCCACACAGATTCCTACTCGTCGGAAAATCCCTAGAAAAAATCTGTGCATCTGTGGCAAAAATGCCTTTAGTTTGGTAATGCCCAGCCTCGCAACTCATAACCCATAACTCGTAACTAAAAAAATCCTATTTCCCCAATTCCTTAGTTAAAAAGAACTCCATTTCCCTTTCATCATCTACTGCCTTCACCATTATTCCCTTTTTATCAATGATAAAGTGTGTTGGATAAAGCTGGACATGTAATTTCTTTTCCATGTAGTTTTTCTGGTTAGCTACAGTTGCATAATCAAATTTCGTTTTGGTTAAAAACTGCTTCAGTTCCTTTTCCTGGTCTATTGCCAAACTGATAAAAACAATATCATCTCTTTTTTCATATTGTTTAACCACTTCATTCAGCGCAGGCATTTCTGCTACACATTGGACGCAACTGATGAACCAACATTTAAACAATACGATCTTTCCTTTTGTATTGGCGGAAGTATAAACCTTCCCATCTAAAGCTTTAAAACCGAAATCTGGAATGGGCTTGCCCTCCATTTTATAATAGTTCAGTTCTCTGTTAGCATAGTTCATTAAAATTAACCTAATGTTTTCGGGTGCCTTTTTAGGGATTTTAGCCAACCTAAAATTCAATTGCTGTTTTTCTCCATAAAACACCATCGGCAGATATTTACCTGTATTGATGGCTTCCAGAAACTGACCCTTATCAATTGCTTTATTCGATTCATTAAATGTCGGATAATCATTATACAACTGTGCATAGTCATTAAAGTAAGACCAGAAGTTATTGAAACTCTTAACAATGGTATCGAGATCCCGTACAGGCTTTCCTACCAATGAAATGCGCTGATCTACCGCTTCTGGCGTGGTTGCACTTTTTTTAACAGCGCTTGGAGATTGCGTACAGGAGATACAACAGTACATCAGGGAGAAAAAAGAGAGCAAAAGAAAGTTCTTCATACAGTTGTATATGAATGCAAAATAATAAATGTTAACTAATTTTTTGGTGGTATATGATTTTAATTTATTAAACGTTAAAGACCTAAGGCGCGAATTTTCTATTAAGGTAATACAGTACATTTTAGACAAAGTATTGTAAAACAGCATTTTAGCGATGTCATAGAAAGGTAATTATACAATAATGGCCTATAATAGTTTGTAACATTTATGTATCTTTGTATAAGTAGTTCACATAAACCAAATATTATTTGAATAGACTCATACTTAGATTATTGTGCAGAGAGATACCGAAAAAACTATGAGAAAATACATTTTAGGACTAATAGGTTTAACATCCCTTGTTTTTTGTTTAACCTTCACGAGTTGGAAATCAACCGAACAAACAGCCGATCAAACTTTAAGAACAGACAGTATTCCTAGCGACAGCATTTACATCAGGCATGTAAATTCGCTTTATACTTCGGCGCATTTGAAAGAAGCTGGACTAAGTTTTTCTGTATTTGAAAAAGCTTTAACAGGTTTTTACAACCTCAAAAAATCTGGTCAGCTTTCGGAAAAGTCAATTTTAACCATTGCAGATTTTGATCAGTCTAGCACTAAAAAAAGGCTGTACATTATTGACTTGGTTAAAAAGCAGATTTTGCTCAACACTTGGGTAGCTCACGGACAACGTAGTGGAAATGATGAAGCGATCAACTTTTCTAACAAGAACGATTCTTTTACCAGTAGCTTGGGCTTTTATGTAACTGGTGAGGTTTACCGTGGTGTGCACGGAAGATCATTAAAACTTGATGGCATGGACTATGGGTTTAACGATAACGCAAGAAGTCGTTCTATCGTTGTGCATGGAGCGCCTTACGTAAGCACAGGCACCATCAATGCTTTAGGTCGCTTGGGCAGAAGCCAAGGGTGCCCAGCAGTAGCACCTGAAGTGGCAAACGAGGTAATCAATACCATTGGTGATAAAACTGTCCTGTTTATCAATAAGAGTACAGAAACCTATAGCTCACGTTACTTGGATGAAACACTAGCAGCAAGTTTTGCTTTTGATACGCTCGCTGCCAACCATATGGATTAATTTCAAGTTGCGGGCTACCAAGTTGCATGTTACGAGTTATGTGTTACGAGCTGGGTGCCAAGTACTATCCATCTTCCAAAGGGATGACATCATTTAAGGAAAGTTTCGTTTTTGCGAGCTTTTCGCGAAGCAATCTCCCTGCTGCTATAAGCGTCAAAACTGGAAAGGAGACTGTGCCATAGGTACTCCTTTGGAGCTTCGTGCCTCGCAGAAACGAGGAAGTTATACCAAGAAAGCTTAAATAATGTCATTGCCCAGAGAGATACCTTTGGGTATAAACCAATAACCATAAACTACGCTTAAACACCATGCCTATCCATCCAAACCATGAACCATGAACTATTAACCATGAACCAATGCTATAAGCACCCAAACTATTGACCATGGACTATTGACAAATAACCATAAACTATGCTTTGAACACCATGCTATCCATCCAAACCATGAACCATGAACTATTGACCATGAACCAATACTATAAGCACCCAGACTATTGACCATGGACTATTGACCAATAACCAGAACTATTTCTTTAAACATCATGCCTATCCATCCAAACCATGAACCATGAACTATTAACCATGAACCAATACTATAAGCACCCAAACTATTGACCATGGACTATTGACCAATAACCATGAACTATTTCTTTAAACACCATGCCTATCCATCCAAACCATGAACCATGAACTATTAACCATAAACCAATGCTATAAGCACCCAAACTATTGACCATTGAATATTGGCAAATAATCATAAACTATGCTTTAAACACCATGCCTATCCATCCAAACCATGAACCATGAACTATTAACCATGAACCAACTAATGAACCAATAACCTAACTCACCCTCTCCAAATAAGTAGAAAGCACAATATCCAATCCATACACATCTTTCCTGTATTGCAACTTGCCACTCTCATCAGCCCAGCAGGTGAAATAAGTAAGATACACAGGAACCTGTTTTGGTAGGCCAATGTCTTTAGCCATAGGATTTTTACTTTCCATACCATTCTTGATCTGATCGTACTTATCTCCACGTCCAAATAGGGCTTCAGCTAGCTCAAGCGGTTTCTCTAAACGAACACATCCATGGCTTACTGCGCGCATGTTTAGGTTGAAAGCAGCTTTTGCTGGCGTATCATGAAGATACACACTGCTTTGATTGTTGAATAGAAACTTAATTTTTCCCAAAGAGTTATCATCTCCAGGACGTTGTTTGAAGCTATAGGTTTTACCTACTCCATCTGCTCCCCAATCTATTGTTTCGGGATCTTCTACCAACTTTCCGTTTAAGAATACATCGATGTTATTATTGGAAAGATAATATGGGTCCTTAGCAGCATATTTGCTGATTTCATTGGTAGCGATACTTTCAGGAATATTCCATACCGGATTTACCTGTACACTGTGGATTAAACTTTTAAGCTGAGGTGTTTCTCTGTTAAATGGTCTATCTTTCTTTAGGTCATTTTCATCATACTCTCTTAAACGATCTCTGTTATCTTCATTTCTACCCTCTCCTACGCATACTTTCATGTTCAATACAGACTTTCCATTTTCTATTACATCCAGGGTATAGTCTGGAATATTTACCCAAACATACTTTTCTTCTGTAGGCAGATTTTTCCACCTCAAGCGCTCCAGATTTACCTTTAAGATCTTCTTGGTTTCTTCCAATGTCGAACCTGGAATCAGCACCTGCTCTTTAAGCGCCTGCTGCAAAGCAAGGTATTGTTTGTTTTTCGGCTGGATGCTATCTAAAAACTTTTTAATATCCGCTGTTTGGAAAGCTTGTAAAAAACTCAAACTGTCCGGACGTTTTGTTGCGGTATAATATTGGGCATAGATCTTTCTCGGACTAATTACTCCGAACTGGATGTCATTGCTGTAGTTTGTTAAGGCATTGGCAGCGGTTAATTCCAGATCAACAAGTAATAGATAGGCTTCATCTACATTTTTAACAGCCTTTTTATCATAGATCTTTGCCATTAATTCGTTCAACTTGGCGGTGCTGAAAAGCGCTGAATCCAAACCATGCGCAGATGAATTGCCAAGAACTTTAATGGCTTCCTGAAGTTTCTTACCTGGTAGGTTTTTCATTAAAATTACCGGCTCAAAATCATTGGCCTCATAAAAGGCAGCTAAAAACTTCGGGTTTTTATACTTGTTCTTCTGCTCGGCAAAAACCGATTTAAACTTCTCCACGAAAGCCTCAGTCTCAACATCTTTGAAAACTTTGTTACGTGTCTCTTTAAAAATTACCTTACCTATATCCGAATGGCTTTTTTTACAAGACTGAAATAGGAATAACGCGAAGATGCTTGCGATAAATATAGCTTTAAAATTGACTAACGATTGCTGCTTTTTAAATTTCATATACCCCTAATGGTTTTTAGGAGCATATTGTTTTAAATTTTTTGTCGTAGGGGAGTCCGGAAAGTCCGAAAGTCGGAAAGTCCGTTCCCTTCGATAGTTGTAAGCAAAGAAAGCCAGTAAAGTGTCCTATTGATAGACCCCTCCCTTATTAAAATGACAAAACAACAAATATTTCCCTATATAGTTGTGAGTTATGAGGTTAAGAGTTCCTTCAGCAGTTATGGATTGTGGGTTGCCATTTATAGGTTAATGGTTAGCCATATGCCTTAAAGAGGATTTGCTTTGGTAATATGGGGGGGGGGGGTACTTTGGGCGAATGTTCGTCGGTGGAGCTTATGTTTTATAGGTCTTACTTTGAAATTTAAAGGCAGTGCGTAATTTCTGTTGTTGTTGGTGGTGGTATTTTTGGATATGGTTATATTCAGTTTGCTTGGGGTATTAACAGTCTTTACGGGTTCAATATTAGGACTTTTGAAGTTTTCTTGTTTTGTTTTTGGGGTATTGAGGTATTCTGTAAGGGCAACGAGATATGCGCTTTGTCCTGGTTTGGCTCTGGCGAGGTATTGAGCTCTTAATATTGGATCTTGTATGCGTTTTTTGGCTATATGAGCGGCTTCTTTGAATCTTTGATGGGTTGCTGCTTCTGCTGGAGTGATTGGTTTTGTGCGTGGTTTAGGGCGCATGGCAATTACGGTGGTACCGTTTTTCATTTGTCGAAAGATGAGTGTTTTTCCGATTATACCGCTGACGCCTTGCATAACGGTATTCTTAATTAGCTTTGCCATTGTGATTTGTTTAAGAGGTTAATAAGTTTAAGCAGGAATAATCGTATTGTCCTGTTTTTCATTAAGTTAGTTACATTATTTGGCAATAGCAAATTTTGATTGGATTTGGAAGGATTTGGAAGATTTTGAAAGGGGTAGTTCAATAGTTCATTGGTTCATTGGTTCATTGTAGCTATAGTATAGACCCAGTGTAGACCCAGTGTAGACCCAGTCTTATTGGTTTATTTTTGGTATTGGCTCATTTGTTCAATTGTTCATTGGGCATGATGCTTAACGACAAGCAAACAAATGAACCATTGAGCTAATGAACGAATTAACGATTGTTCAATTTCACCAAATTCATGACTTATAGCTTATCAATATCGAGGGGAACGGACTCTCGGACTTTCGGACTTTTCGGACTCCCTTACAAGTACTTCTTCATCGCTTCCCAAAGCAGTCCATCGTAATCATAAACGTCTGGCCTGAATTCTACTTTGCCATTTTCCGCCCATGCGGTATAATAAGCGATAACTACAGCTACATTTTTTCTTGTTGAGAACCAGGTTGGCTTAAGCTGAAAGACCTTTGTGGTATCTGCCTTTTTGGCCAGGATCTTTTTGTACTGTGCATTTTTCGTGGTATCTATTGGTGGCAGATTAACTTCCATCCGCAATTTATCGTATTGATATTTATCCCTTACCATTAATTCTGCAAAGGCTAAAGGTTTCTCTATACGTACACAGCCATGGCTAATTGCCCTATTTGCCAATTTAAAGCCGTTTTTATTATTGGTATCATGCAGATAGATACTAGAACTGTTGTCAAATACAAACTTGAACTTACCCAGTGCATTCCCTTCTCCAGATCCTTGCTTAAACTGAAATGGCAGCTTTTCCCTTGCATATCTGTTCCATTGAATGGTATCTGGATCATAAACCTGTCTGTCTTTATAGTAAACTTTAATATTGTTATTGGAAAGGTAATAAGGATCTCTAAGAGCCTGATAATAAATTTCGCTTTGAGCAATACTTACTGGAATATTCCAGATGGGATTAACTTGAATAGCATTAAAAACACTCATTAACTGAGGAGTTTCATGGTTCTTTGGTTTGTCATCAAGCTTATGCGATTTCAGAAAAGCCTTCATCTTGTCCAGATAGCCTTCTTCGCGTTTACCGCCAACACAAACGTTCATGTGGGTTAGCGTGTCCTGTTTACTGAACCATGTTAAGGAGAAATCTGGGATGTTCACCAATACCGTTTCATCCATTTTCAGGGGCATTTGCCAACGCATCCTTTCCATGTTCAGCTTGATCGTTCTGATGGCAGCATCGTCTTCCGTCTTTAAACTATCGCGATAAAATGCTAACTGACGCTTAAGGTCGATATAGTTTTTAGCAGTCTGTTGGGCATTCCGCAATACGCCAACCAGGTCTTCTGTATTCAGGATGGAATCTAACTTCAAACTATCGGGACGTTTAACATTGATGTAATAGCGATTGTAGAACTTCCGTGGATTTACACTTCCATATTTAATAAAAGTGGTGTATTTGAGCAGTACATCGGCTGTTTTCAGTTCAAGTTCGGCAATCAAAGGATAAACCTCATCTATGGTTTTAAACTGATTGGCATTCAAAGTTCCCAATAATGAGGTGAGCTCATTGAGGCTAAATATTTCAGGATTAAATCCATCTGCCCTGCTATTTTCTATATAGTGTTTTAGACTGTCAAGTCCACCAGTTGTATAGAATCGAGTAATAAGAAGCGGATTATTCTCATGGGTTTTGTAAAAAGCCCTGGTCACTTTGGGATTGGACAGGCCTTTGCTTAATTCAGTTAGCTTCTCGTTAAACACGAGATTATAGGCTGCAGTATCAAATTGCTTATAAAGCTTATTATCAAAGTGTTTAGCTAAAACTAATGCAATTTCTGGCTTAGTTTTAAACCAGCTGCAGGAAGTTAAACAGGCGCATATTACGAGAAAGAGTAGCGTTTTTTTCAATGGACGTGGTATTAAAATGCGTTAATAATAGGTTATATTAAAACTATAAGTCAAATTAAATGCCATATTTTTTTGAATTTACATTAACAAAGCTATATTTGCATCATCTTCTCTGCAAAATTACGGAAAGAAAGTAATATATGATCCAAGTTTTAAACCATCACGTACATTTACATCATCGCCATTGTGGCGATAGATAGATTAATGTTTTGTACGCAAAACGGTTTGAAAAAAAGATTCAATATTCCTAATTCCTAATTTTATATCATTGAAAACACTTAAAATCGCTATCCAAAAATCGGGTAGGTTAAACGAAAAATCAGTAGAAATTCTTAAAAATTGTGGTTTATCTTTTGAGAACTACAAAAGCTCCCTTATCTCAACTGTTACCAATTTCCCCTTAGAAATCTTATTCTTAAGAGACGATGATATCCCTGAATATGTTCAAGATGGCATTGCCGATCTAGGTATTGTAGGTGAAAATGTGATTATCGAAGCTGGTGCAGATGTATCTTATCTCCAGCCGCTTGGTTTTGGCAAATGCACCTTAAAAATTGCTGTTCAGACCAGCAGTACCATTACCGAACTTTCAGAATTAAACGGCAAGGCCATTGCCACCTCCTATCCTGTAATTCTTGACAAATACCTTAAAGAGAACAATGTTGATGCACAAATCAGAAACATTTCGGGTTCTGTAGAAATTGGTCCCGGATTGGGGCTAAGCGACGCCATTTTTGATATTGTCTCTACTGGAGGTACTTTAAAAAGCAATGGACTTAAACCATTCAAAAGTGTAATGGATTCTGAAGCGGTCCTGATCTGTAGCAAAGGAATGGAGCTTAACCCAGAGATTTTGGAGCTGGTACAACGTATCCAATCGGTACTTAGGGCAAAAGCCACCAAATATGTGGTGCTAAATGTGGCCAAATCAAACCTGCAAGCTGTGGTAGATTTACTTCCTGGGGTTAAAAGCCCAACAGTAGTTCCCCTTTTTGAAGAAGGTTGGGTTGCTGTTCATTCAGTGATCGCAGAACAGGATTTTTGGGAGAAGATCAATAGCTTAAAACAAGCTGGCGCACAGGGAATTGTGGTAATGCCAATTGAGAAAATCATTACCTAGAATCTTAAGTAATTTCTTAGCTAAATAATTAACAGATTTTAAATAAAAATTTAAAGCATTGAAAATCTACGACTATAAGGATTTGACTCTACCGCAAATTGAGGCCCTTTGTTCAAGAAAAGTTGATGATGATGATTTGATCTTTTCTCGGGTTCAGGAAATCATTGCAACGGTAAAGTCGACAGGAGATGAAGCCTTGTTCAATTATGCCGCAGCATTTGATGGCGTACAGTTAAATGAACTTTATATTGGCAAGGATGAGTTGGCAAAGTTAGCGAGTGCAATTCCTGCGACAGTGAAAAACGCCATTGATGTTGCCTATCAGAATATTTATAAATTCCATGAGGCTCAGCTTAAAGTGGAAGCGAAAATAGAAACGATGCCGGGTGTAACCTGTTGGAGAGAAAGCAGGGCGATTGAAAAAGTTGGGCTCTACATTCCCGGAGGAACAGCAGTATTACCCAGCACCTTTTTAATGCTCGGCATCCCAGCACAAATTGCTGGCTGTAAGGAAATTGTAGTTTGCTCACCACCACAGAGTGATGGCAAAATCAACACCTACATTGCATACGTTGCTACCTTGCTCAACATTGAAAAGGTCTATTTGGTTGGTGGTGCACAGGCGGTTGCCGCAATGGCTTTTGGAACGGCAAGTATGCCCAAGGTTGATAAGATTTTTGGTCCGGGAAACCGATATGTAACCGAAGCAAAAAAACAGGTTCAGAACGTAGTTGCGATAGATATGCCTGCAGGACCATCGGAAGTTCTGGTAATTGCTGATGAAACGGCAAATCCAGATTTTGTGGCAGCTGATTTACTGGCACAGGCAGAACACGGAAGCGATAGCCAGGCAATTTTAGTTAGCACGGATAAAGAGTTAATTGCAGCAACACTAAAAGCTATTGAAACTCAATTAGCTGAACTGCCAAGAAAAGAATTTGCAGAGAATGCATTGGTAAACTCTTATGTTGTTTTCGCCGAGACTTTAGCTGAGGCGATGACTTTCAGCAATGCCTATGCTCCTGAGCATTTAATTTTGGCAACTGAAAACTTCGAACCTTTAATTCCGATGATTACGAATGCCGGATCGGTATTTCTGGGCAATTTAACACCAGAAAGTGCAGGTGATTATGCTTCGGGCACCAATCACACTTTACCAACAAGCGGTTTTGCAAAGGCTTTTTCGGGAGTGTCTGTTGATACGTTCTTAAAAAAGATAACCTTTCAGCACCTTTCAGCAGCAGGATTAAAAAATATAGGAAATACCGTAGAGACCTTGGCAACTGCTGAAGGTTTACAGGCACACAAAAATGCCATTACCATTAGATTATCAAAAGATGGATATTAAAGATTTACAGAGAGAAAATATAAAAACATTAAAGCCCTATTCTACCGCAAGAGATGAATTTAAGGGACAGGCCAGTGTATTTTTAGATGCCAATGAAAACAGCTTTGGATCGCCACTGCCAGCAAACTATAACAGGTATCCAGATCCTTTGCAACTTGATCTAAAGGATGCCATTAGCAAAATAAAGGGCGTACCCATTGAAAATACTTTTCTTGGCAATGGCAGTGATGAGGCAATAGACCTGTTGTTCCGTGCTTTTTGTAATCCTGGGAAAGACAATGTAATCGTACTTCCACCTACTTATGGGATGTATGAAGTATCGGCAAATATTAATGATGTAGAGCTGAGAAAGGTTGACTTACTGCCAAATTTCCAATTAGATTTAGAGAAAATAGCGGAGGCAATTGATGCAAATACGAAAATGATCTTCATCTGCTCTCCGAACAATCCGACAGGAAATTCTATTAACCGAACTGATATTGAAACCATTTTGGCGAACTTCAAGGGTTTAGTAGTTATTGATGAAGCTTACATTAATTTCTCTAAACAAAAAACCTTTATTCAAGAGTTAACGGAATATGCAAATCTGGTGATCCTTCAAACCTTTTCCAAAGCTTGGGGATTAGCAGCACTACGTTTGGGAATGGCTTTTTCTTCACGACCGGTAATTGATATCCTGAACAAGGTAAAACCACCTTATAACATTAACCAAGCAACCCAAGACCTGGCTTTAGCTGCATTGAACAATATCCAACAGGTAAACGAATGGATTAAGATTACGGTTGCAGAGCGAGAAAGATTAGACACGGCTTTAGCAGCTTTACCTAAGGTTAAGAAAGTTTATCCATCAGATGCAAACTTCATTTTAGTAGCGGTTGAGGATGCTGCAGCGACCTATAATGGCTTGGTAGATCAGGGGATTATTGTTCGTGACCGATCTAAAGTATCGCTTTGCGAAGGTTGCCTTAGAATTACCATTGGAACAGCTACTGAAAATGACCAGTTAATTACTATTTTAGCGCAGCTATAATGAACGCCGACAGTATATTAAAACAGATGAAACCAGTATTATTCATAGACAGAGACGGCACTTTAAACATAGAGCCAGATGACGAGCAAGTAGATAGTTTCGCTAAGCTTAAATTCTATCCAAGATCACTTTATTATCTTTCTAAAATTGCCAAAGAATTAGACTTTGAGTTGGTAATGGTTACTAATCAGGATGGATTGGGCACACCTTCAAATCCTGAAGAAAACTTCTGGCCTATCCATAACTTCATGATCGAAACTTTCAAAAATGAAGGCGTAGTATTTAATGAGGTGGTAATTGACAGGACATTTGCAAAAGATAATGCACCTACACGTAAGCCAGGAACGGCCCTACTGACCAAATATTTCGGGGAAGCATACGATCTCAAGAATTCATTTGTAATTGGAGATCGCTTAAACGATGTGATTTTAGCAAAGAACTTGGGTGCAAAAGCTATTTTCTTACGTCAGAATGATGCCTTAGGGTCGACGGAAGCATTGGCAAAGAGAGAAACATTGGATGATGTCATCGTACTTGAAACTAAAAACTGGGAAGACATTTATACCTTTTTAAGGGCTGGAGCGAGAAAGATCAGTCACCAAAGGAAAACCAACGAAACGGATATTCAGATTGAGCTTGACCTAGATGGAACCGGCAAAGCGAATATCAAAACCGGCTTGAACTTTTTCGACCACATGTTGGATCAAATTGCCAGACATGGCAGCATGGATCTAACCGTTTTGGCCAATGGAGATCTGCATATCGATGAACACCACACGATTGAAGATACTGGAATTGCATTGGGAGAAGCCTTCGCTCAGGCTATAGGGAATAAGTTGGGCATAGAACGTTATGGTTTTTGCTTACCAATGGACGATTGTTTGGCACAGGTTGCCATTGATTTTGGTGGTCGGAACTGGATTGTTTGGGAGGCAGCATTTAAGCGTGAAAAAGTTGGGGATGTTCCAACTGAAATGTTCTACCACTTTTTTAAATCCTTCAGCGACGCTGCAAAATGCAATTTGAATATTAAGGCAGAGGGAGAAAACGAACATCACAAAATAGAAGCTATTTTTAAGGCATTTGCAAAAGCAATTAAAGTAGCGGTTAAACGTGATGCGGAAAAGCTAGTCTTACCTAGTACGAAGGGAGTTTTGTAGACGTGAGATTTGAGAAGTGAGATTTGAGATTGAGATGGAAGATGCATGAAGCAAGATGAGTGATGTATGATGAAAAGTAGGCTATCGACTATTGACCATGGGCCATTGACCACTAACGATTGACCATTGGCCACTAACTTAAACTAAAAAAAATGACAGAGAATTCGGCTAATGCGATTGGAATAGTTAATTACGGTGCGGGAAATATTTTTTCTTTAACGGCGGCATTGGCGAGGCAAAATATCGCCTATGGCATGGTGAACACTACAGCCGATTTAGAAAAATATAGTCGCATTATTATTCCTGGGGTTGGGCATGCTGGGGCAGCGATGCATAAATTAGAGCAGACTGGACTAGTAGCAGCAATTAAGGCTTTAAAAAAACCTGTATTAGGGATTTGTGTTGGGATGCAATTGCTAACTCAGCACTCTGAAGAAGGTGATGCGGATCTATTAAATATTTTCCCATTAAAAACTCAGCTTTTCGATAAAGCCCTGGAAATCAAAATACCACACATGGGGTGGAATACCATCGAATTTAAAAACAATTCATTATTCGAGAATGTTCCTCTTGAAACACAATTTTATTTTGTGCATTCTTATTTTATTGAATATAACCCTACTTTTGATATTGCGGCAGTTAATTATGGCAACAAGTTTTCGGCAGCAATACAGAAAGAGAACTTTTATGGCGTCCAGTTCCATCCAGAAAAATCTGGTGAAGCAGGCGAACAATTATTGAAAAACTTTTCAAAACTATAAACTAGAAAATGTACATTATTCCGGCAATTGATATTTTAGATGGCAAAGTTGTTCGCTTGCGCGAGGGCGACTATAACCAAAAAACTGAGTACGATGTTTCCATCGAAGAAATGATCGAACGCTATCGTTCAAACGGCACAGATTTCATCCACATTATTGACCTTAATGGCGCAAAAGGAGATTTCAGCAATCAGAAAACCCTTTTTAACATTATCAAAAAAACTGATATGCGTGTTCAGTACGGAGGTGGGATCAGAACAATTGACCAGGTTAACAATCTATTGGATTCTGGAATTCAGCGGGTAATCGTCGGTACACAGGCTGTAAGCAATCCGAGCTTTTTACCTGATTTAAGTTCAGCATTTGTTAAAAAGGATGGTTATGCAAACCGGATTGTAATTGCTATTGATGTTTTAGATGAGGTCATAAAATACTCAGGTTGGATGGAAAGTTCGCCAATAAAGCTAATGGATTATGTAGATAAGTGTTTGCAGCTTGGATTTTTCAGGTTCTTATGTACAGATATCAACAAGGATGGCAAATTGGGTGGTGCAGCGGTTGATTTATATAAAAAGTTATTGGACCACTCCCCCTTTATCAAATTGATTGCTTCTGGTGGTGTAAGTTCAATGGACGACATTAGAGAATTGGCTAAACTCTCAGTTAGAAGTGTTGTGGTTGGAAAAGCCATTTATGAAGACCGCATTTCTATAGAAGAAATTAAGGAGTGGAATTTGAAGGCCCTTTCAACCATTTAATAAATTTGTCATCAGCACAAGGATCATAAAGAAAGATAATTGCTTGGATGATGACAAACCCACAGAAATATGCTGAGTAAAAGAATAATCCCTTGTCTTGATGTTAAGGATGGCCGTACCGTAAAAGGCATTAATTTTGTTGACTTACGTGATGCTGGCGACCCTGTAGAGCTGGCTGCCCAATATGCACAACAAGGTGCAGATGAATTGGTGTTCTTGGATATTACGGCTACACACGAGCGAAGAAAAACCATGATAGAAATGGTTAAAGCTGTTGCAAGGCAGCTTAATATCCCTTTTACCATTGGCGGTGGAATAACCGAAATTGCGGATGCAGATGCCTTATTGAATGCAGGTGCCGATAAAATCAGTATCAATTCTGCTGCCGTTAAAAATCCACAGCTCATTGAAGATTTAGCTAAAACATTTGGGGTGCAATTTGTAGTTTTGGCGGTAGATACAAAACATATTAACGGTAAGAACATAGTTCACCTAAATGGAGGAAGGTTAATTACCGAGCTAGAAACCGAAAGCTGGATCAAAAAGGCAGAAGGCTTAGGTGCTGGAGAAATCTTATTGACCTCTATGGACCATGATGGTACAAAGCAGGGTTTCGACTGCAACCTTCTTGGAAAAATCAATAAGATGATCAACATTCCGATCATCGCTTCTGGTGGTGCGGGTAAAACGGCCCATTTTACAGATGTTTTCCAAAAAGCTGGAGTTGATGCAGCACTAGCAGCTTCCGTGTTTCATTATGGAGAAATTTTAATTCCAGATTTGAAACAAGAGTTAAGGAACCACGGAATTCCGGTAAGGATCAGTTAAAGTCTATCTGAAGCTGATCAAATTAATTATAAATACAATGGAAATCAATATATCATCCCTTGACTGGGAAAAAACGAATGGTTTAATTCCGGTAGTGATACAGGATCATCAAACATTGGAGGTACTGATGTTGGGCTACATGAATGTCGAAGCATTTGAGAAAACCCAAAAAGAAGGAAAGGTTACGTTCTTTTCACGTTCAAAAAACAGGTTGTGGACAAAAGGAGAGGAAAGCGGAAATTTTCTATTTGTAAAATCAATTCATATTGACTGCGATCAGGATACCATTTTGATCCTTGCAAACCCTGTCGGGCCTACTTGCCATACAGGAAGCAGAAGCTGTTTTAAAACAGATTATAATCAGAATTTCATCTTCGAGTTAGAAAATATCATTACCGATCGTTATGAAAATCCGACTTCAGAATCATACATTAACAGTTTACGTAAAAAGGGAATCAATAAAATTGCCCAAAAAGTTGGTGAAGAGGGTGTAGAAACGGTGATTGCCGCTTTAAATGAAACCGATGTTGATTTTGTAAATGAAGCTTCTGATCTTGTTTTTCATTTGATGGTATTACTGAAAGAAAAAGGTAAAACATTGCATGATATTGGGTTAAATTTGGAGAAGAGGCATAGGTAGTTAATGGTTCATAGATCATCGTTCATGGTCTGGATTCAGAGGGTCGATGGTCAATAGCTGATGGTCAATGGCTCAATGGCTCATTGGTTCATTGGTTGTGTCAAAGACATCCTTTCGATATTGTCATTAAGCTAAGAAAAGTTTCGTTTTTGCTAGCTTTTCGCGAAGTTAACCGATCCCTCAACAGCGGGAGAGCTCATGAACACCATTGAAAAAATAGAAACAAGTGAATAATCTCCTTGCTGCTGTAAGCGTCAAAACCGGCAAGGAGACTGCTTCCCCGCACATGCGGGACAGGCGACGCCTCGCAGAAACGAGGAAGTTATGCCCAAAAAAGCTTAAATGATGACATTGGTCTTTAGGAGATTCAGAGTTCGATAGTCAATAACCGATGGCTTATGGTTGTTCCTGTTATCGAACTTATTAAGTTCGTGAAACTATAAAAATATAGAAATGGCAAATATCACTTTTGATCCTTTAAACATCTATATCGATAGTAAAATTCCGACTGGACGTTACCTTAAAATATTTTTGCTCATTTTCAATTGTTGTGCTTTTTTTGGCACATTGTATTTCGTGTTTGCGCTTCAAGATGAGCAGTTTAATATTTTTCCTTTTTCAATACCATTAATTTATGGATTAACACTAGGGAAATATTTACTTTGGAATACCTTTGGTGAAGAAAATTATATTGTCAGTACAAGTCACCTGTCGTTCCAACATAGTTATGGATTTTGGAAAACACCTTTAAAAACATCGGCTTACAATTTCATTGCTTTAGCTAACGAACCAACTGATTTATTGCTTAATGATGAGGTTCAACTCGTTTTCATTAAATTTACTGAAGAAAAGCTACAAGAAGAAGTTTTCACAACTGCGATTTCCATAAGTTATGAAGAGTTCCAGAAAATAATGGGAAGGCTGAATGAAATAGCTATTGATGAATTTGGAGAAGAAATAAATTTTCCCAAGATATTTCCTAATTAATAAGTTTTATGTTAAAACATATCCAAACATTTTCTGGTCATCAAAATCCTGTTTATGCATTGGCAAATGGCAATGAAACTGATGTATTTTTTTCGGCAGGAAACGATAAAGGTGTGGTTGAGTGGTCATTGGAACAAATGGCTTTTGTAAAAGTTAAAACACCAGTTAAGAGTTCGGTGTATGCTATGACTGCTTACGAGGATCGGCTATTTATTGGTGAGCGAAATGGCACATTCAGTGTATATGATTTAAAAGCGCAGAAGCTAATTACACAGGTTAACGCACACCTAAAGCCAATTTTCGACTTACAGGTTGTGAGCAGTAAAGATGAACTATTAACTACTGGAGAAGATGGAACGGTAGCGGTATGGTCATTAACTGATTACAGCGAACTATATCGTTTCGAGGTTGCTAAAGATACGGTTAGATGTATGGCCATTGCTCCAGATGAATCTGAGATTGCGTTTGGTTGCAAGGATAATTTAATCAGAATTTACAGTTTAGCTGACTATAGCTTAAAGCAAACATTAGCCGGCCACACTTTTCCAGTTACCGCACTTGCTTATCATCCTGCTGGTCATTACCTTATTTCTGGAAGCCGGGATGCACAGTTAAAAATCTGGAACTTACCTCATTATGAGCTCCAACAAACTATACCTGCTCATTTATTTACGATCTATAGCATTATTTTCCATCCAACACTCCCCTATTTTGCTACCTGTAGCCAAGATAAAAGCATTAAGCTTTGGCATTCGGAACAGTTTAAATTGGTTAAAATATTAAGTTTGGAGAAAAATGGAATGGGACATACCCACTCTATCAATAAAATCATCTGGAGCAATGAGGGCAAACATTTGATTTCGACTGGTGACGATAGAAAAGTAATGGTTTGGGAAATAGAGAAATAGTTAAGCTACAAACATTTTAATTTTCGCCAAATTGATTTTACCTTTAGCCATGGACACAGCAAAAAATCTACCTGTACTTAGCGCCGAACAAATCAGAGTTTTAGGTTCTTTAATGGAAAAATGTAAAACTACACCTGATTATTATCCGATGACATTGAATGGCTTAGCTGCCGCATGTAATCAGAAAACATCTCGTAAGCCTGTTGTACAATATGATGAATCTACTATAACTACTGCGCTTAATACTTTGAAGATTGCCGGGTTGATTTCTACAGCGACTGGTGGCTCTATTCGAAATATTAAGTATAAGCACAATTTTGCCATTGTATTTCCATTATTACCTTCGGAAGTAGCGGTAATGTGCCTTTTGTTTTTAAGGGGTCCACAAACACCAGGTGAGATCAATACTAATTCTGGAAGGCTTTATGAATTTGAGACTTTGGAAGAAGTTCAGGAGGTACTTGAAAAGCTAGCGAGTGCTGAACCACCCTATTTGAAGCAGCTCCCTCGAAAAGCTGGTCAGAAAGAGGTTCGTTATATGCACTTATTTGCTGGTAATATCGAAGCCTTTGAAGAGGAATATATTGCAGAAGAAACACCTAAATCTAACGGAAATCTAGAGTTGCGTTTAGCCAAAGTTGAAGAGGAACTTGCTGAACTTAAAACCGCTTTTGATAAATTGATGAAAGAGTTAATGGGATAGTTTACTTGGAAGGGCAAACCTCCCAGATCCTATTTACGGTTGATTTTGACAGCATTAACTAAAAGATTGTCGCTAAACAAAACGTTTAATGATTCTTAGTTTGTGGGTATACCTATTCAGCTCTGCATTAAAAATACCTTGATCATCAATGGGATCAATACGAACCATTCCGGCAGAATGAATAATTTTATCATTTCCGAGCATCATCCCTACGTGTGTGATTTTACCTTCATCATTATCAAAAAAGGCCAAGTCACCTAATTTGGATGAGGTTAAAAAATCAACGAGTTTACCTTGTTCAGCCTGTTGAGACGCATCTCTTTTAAGTTGGATGCCGCACATTGCATATACTGCCTGAACAAAACCAGAACAATCTATACCGAATAAAGATCTACCCCCCCATAAATAAGGAGTATTTTCGTAAAATTTAGCTGTGCGTTCCACGTTATTGATGAAGTTTGAAAGATCAGCAATAATGGGCTTAAATTTCACTTCAAACTTTTTTTCACCTAGGTAACAAAACCCATTTTCATAATAAGGCAATATGCTACCTGGACTTAAATAATAATTTGTTCCATTGGCGACTGATACCAATGTATTGTCAAGTTGAGCTGGTGCAAGATATAGAAAACCTTGACCATCATAGAATTGTTGTGCAGCTATCTTTTCCAACTGTTTATAGTCCATCCAACCCTGATAATGATCATGGTGTGTAACTACCAGACACCACTTCTCAGTTTTCTCGAGAACCTTTACCCTATCGCCAAATAACAATTGCGATACGATTTCACTTCGATCGGAAGGTTCCCTTCTTAAGGGGGCTATTGCCACTCTACATATGTGATGGATTTCCATTAATTTGGTTGTTTAAAGAATAAAGTGGTGGCTATTAAGCTCAAATTTAAGGTTGTGTTTATATTCAAATTTAACAACTCAAAAATAAGTATTAACCTCCAAAGACAAACATTTAAGCTTAAAAATTGTTAGCTTTATATTATTAACATAAATGCTTTATCATGGACTTTAAAAAGATCTTAATTGCTGTAGATAATAGTATTTGCGCAGAAAAGGCAGCAAAAACAGGCTATGAAATGGCCAGTAGATTTGATGCAGAAATAGCACTTTTAAATATCGTAGAACCAATGCCTCAAACGGTTAATCCGGATTTCACTTTAGCTCCAGCATTTATGGAGCTTTATGACAACAGTGAAGAAAACAGCCATATTTTGTTAAAGGGCATAGAAAGCAAATATGGAAATGGATTAAAAACTACCTATTTAACAAGTTTAGATACTGCAACACATGGCATTATTCAACAAGCTGAAGAATGGGGAGCTGAGTTAATTGTAATTGGGACACATGGAAGGTCTGGGATTTATCACTTTTTAATGGGCAGTGTTGCCGAGCATGTGGTAAGAAAATCTGCCTGTCCTGTATTGATTATACCGAACAAGGAAGAGGAATAAATTTAAGCCTAAACTGAAATGAATATAAATAAAAAAGAGGTCTCCATAAGAGATCTCTTTTTTTATTATGACTATATGTTATAAACTATATCTTGAAAAAGATAGCTAGTATTTTTTATCCTTCTTGATGCAGCCAAGCTTTTTTAGCTAATAACTCTTCTTCTGTTTCACGAATATCTTCATCGTCAACACAACAATCTACTGGGCAAACTGCGGCACACTGCGGCTCATCATGGAACCCCTTACACTCTGTACATTTGTCAGAAACAATGTAGTACACTTCATCAGATACTGCTTCTTGAGCAGATCCAGCATCTATTTGTTGATCACCAAAATCGATAATACCATCTAAATTTGTACCATCAGAAAATCTCCAGGCTGTGCCTGCGTCGTATATTGCATTATTTGGGCATTCTGGCTCACATGCTCCACAATTAATACATTCGTCTGTTATTTTAATCGCCATGTCTTCGTCTATATCTATTGCTAAGTTTACCTTTGCAATTGCAAATATAACACATATTCATTTATAATAGTTCTAAATATGTCATCACTTACCAAAGAGAGATTAATTGTTGGTTTACAAAAGCTAAGTAATTTCATGTGCAATCCTGATTTAGCATTTGATCAAATCATTAATGCAACTAATCATAACAATGCATGGTTTACGCCAGAAGAAATTAGAAAAGCATTACTGTCTCTAAGTAAGATGCTAAATACCAATGATTTAAACAAATGGTTCGAAAATATAAATCTTGCAGAAAAACCAAAAAAGATAGGTTTAATCTTGGCTGGTAATATTCCTTTGGTTGGATTTCATGATGTACTTTGTGTATTGGCAACTGGCCACATCGCTTTAATTAAAATGTCTTCGTCTGATGACAAATTGTTGCCCGCCTTGTTACAACAGTTGATTGCTATAGAACCAGCAGTGGCCGATCATATCGAATATGTAGAACGATTAAAAGATTTTGATGCGGTAATTGCCACTGGAAGCAATAATACTTCTCGGTACTTTGATTATTATTTTGGTAAGGTACCAAATATCATCCGCAAAAATAGAAATAGTGTAGCGGTATTAAATGGTGAAGAAACCATAACAGATCTTGAAAATTTAGGACATGATATTTTTGATTATTATGGATTGGGGTGCAGAAATGTGGCGAAGATCTATGTACCAAAAGATTATGATATGAAGTATTTCTTCGAACCAATTGAAAGATTTCAACCTATTGTTAATCACTTCAAATACAACAACAACTACGATTATAATAAATCGATCTATCTTGTAAATGGCGTAAAACATTTTGACAATGGCTTTTTGCTAGTTAAAGAAGATGAAAATTTTGTATCGCCTTTAGCGGTTCTATTTTATGAAGAGTATACCAACCTTGCTGAATTAGAATATAAGCTCAACAATCATGAAGAGCAAATTCAATGTGTAGTTTCAAATAGTAGTTTAATGCTAAGGAAAGAAATTATAGGTTTTGGTGAAAGTCAATCTCCTAAACTTTGGGATTACGCTGATAACATAAATACGATTGAGTTTTTAAGTGCTATGAATTAAATTTTATAATGTAAAGATTAATAGATTGCGGCATAAGGGTTATCGAATATCTTTTTCTATCTAACGTAAAATATCTACCTTGGATAGGAAAATAAAAGTGATCAATATGAACCAATTATCGATTTGAATGAAAGATGCCTTTACTGTGTCAATTGGATTATTATTAGCTAGTATGAGTCTTAATGTAATCAAAATTGATTTTTAGCAAAAGAACATATTGTTTATTGTTTTTACTTCTATTTTCAGTAGTGAAAATAAAGGCACAAGTATGTACTGGTTCTTTTGGGGATCCTGTAGTTAACATTAGCTTTGCAAATGGCAATTCTAATTTTGGCTCGCCTATCCCAGAAACGAATTATACATACGTGGCTGGTAATCCAAGTGATGGTCAATACACCATTGTTAAAACAACAGCCGGACTAAACTCTGGGTGGCATCAAAATGTAGTTAACCACACCCCAAATGATCCGAATGGTTATTTCATGGTGGTGAATGCTGATTATAGCCAAGGCATATTTTATCAAAAATCGATTCCAGTTTGCCCTAATACTACTTATCAGTTTACCGCCTATATTATTAACATACTAAAGGGTTCAGGAAATAATCCCAAGGTAAAGTTTTCTATTGAATACAATGATGTGGTGTTTGAAGTGCCAGCTGAAGAAATACCAAAAGGATCTGCTGCGGATTGGATTAGGAAGTCATTGAATTTTACTGTTCCAGCGAATGTTAATACCGTTACGTTAAAAATGACAAATGAGAACCCTGGGGGAATAGGAAATGATCTGGCTATCGACGACATCACTTTCAGAGCTTGTGGCCCCTTAGTAAGCTCTTCGGTGGATTATGGCAGTACTAAAAGAGAGTTTTGTGAAGGCAAGGAATTTGTTTTAGATGCAACAGTTTCTACAGGCTATAAACAGAACGATTACCAATGGCAAAGCTTTAATGGCACAGATTGGATCAATATGCCAAATGGCACAAATAAGCAGACCAAAGTTGATTTAACAGGTGCTATACCAGGATCTTACAGGTATCGGATTGCTGTAACTGAATTTGAGAACAGGGGTTCAGTAAATTGCGGTGTAGTGAGTGCTGAAATTAGAATTGACATTTTGAACAAACCACAACCTCAAGCTAACAATGTTGATGGCTGTGTAGGCAACGATATCACTTTAGGCGTGAGTGACGCTTCAAGTTATGAATGGAAAGATCCAAAAGGCATTGTCATTTCACGTGATCAAAAACCTATAATTCAAAATGCCCAGCTTTCTGACGCTGGTATATACACGGTAAAAGTAACCAACGCTGCTGGCTGCGAAAATTCTACACAAATGACTTTAAGAGTAGAGCCTAAGGTTGTTGCGGATGTAAACATCAGTGAAACTAGAATTTGTGAAGGAGAGAGTGTCCAATTAATAGCTGAGGGTGCTACTACCTATAGCTGGTTGCCTATTGAAGGGCTTTCTAACAGTAAAATAGCTAATCCAATCGCAAAACCTAGCACCACAACAATATATACTGTTGCTGTATCCAACGGTGTATGTACAGACACTAAACAAGTTAGAGTCGATGTAACCAAAAAAGCAAAGGCAAATGCTGGATCAGATAAAAAAATAATTGCTGGCGAAAACACTATTCTTGATGGCCTTGCAACAGGCGACGATGTTAGCTATTATTGGACTCCAACAGATTACTTAGACAATCCAAATAAACTCAATCCAATAGCCAATCCACCCGCTACTATGGGTTATACTTTACATGTAATCTCCAATGCTGGTTGCAACGTGAGTACTGACAATGTTGTAGTTACTGTTTTTCCGAAGATCGAATTCCCTAATACATTTAGTCCAAATGGCGATGGAGTGAATGATACGTGGCAGATCGCCTTTATTTCGCTTTTTCCAACTGCTAGAATAAAGGTTGTAAATAGAAATGGAAATATGGTATTTGAAAGTACTAATGGTACAGCATGGGATGGGAAATTTAATGGTAAGGAGCAGCCAACAGGCACCTATTATTATACACTATATCTCAATAATGAGTATCCGACTTACACTGGTTGGTTATTTCTAGCGAGATAAAATCTAACATTTAAATCCAACTATCCGCTAGAAATGTTATTTTTGAACAAATGTATATCATCAAAGTAAAAGGCATTGCCAAAATACCAGATTACGTCCAGCTGAGAGATGAGAAATTCACGCTTTTGGCTTATTTCAGGGTAGATAGACCTGACAAATCTTTGATTAAACTTGGATTTGAGGATAAACAAGAATACATTATGAGCATTATTAATGATCTACCTTTTGGACAGGTCACTAAATTAGATATTTAAGCATGGCAGAAAACGTAGTAATTAACTTACAAAATGTTGATGTTTTTCAACAAAAACATCTTGTTTTATCAAATGTTAACCTCGATATCGCTAAGGGTGAGTTTGTATTTTTGATAGGCCAAACTGGGTCTGGAAAAAGCAGTTTACTAAAGATTATCTACGGCGATTTGCATATTGGTAATGGAAATGGTAAGATTGCCGGTTTCGATTTAAAGAACTTAGCAGATAAAGAGGTACCTTATTTGCGAAGAAAATTAGGAATTGTATTCCAAGACTTTCAGCTTTTAAGTGATCGGACTATTGAACAAAATCTTGAGTTCGTATTAAAAGCTACGGGCTGGAATGATAAAAACTTGATCAATGAACGTATTAAGGATGTACTTGAAAAAGTTGGTCTACGTTCAAAAATAAAGAAAATGCCTCATGAAATTTCTGGTGGAGAGCAGCAACGGGTTGTGATTGCCAGAGCATTATTAAATAATCCAGAAATCATTTTGGCTGACGAGCCTACCGGAAATCTTGACCCAGATACATCTGAAGAAATTGTTTTATTATTGAAACAAATTAGTCAAAGTGGAACGGCGGTATTAATGGCTACACATGATTACCATATCATCAGAACTTTCCCATCAAGGATCATCAAATGTGAAAGTGGCGTAGTGCATGAAGATGCTCAGATTGCCTAATATATTGCTGACAAAAAATTAGATTTCAGCCATTCTGCTCAGTAATATCCATTTAAAACTGACAGCATGGCTGATTTTTGTTATTGGCAAAACTTTTGAGTTCGAACACAAAAACACGAGTATACACATGTTTAATAAGAAGAAAAAGGAAGAAGAACCGATTATGGACAATAATCAGTCTGAGCAAGAAATAGAGAACACACCAACTGAGGAAAATAAAGCCGCAGAGGGTGTAGCGGCTGAACCTGTGATTGAAATTTCTGTTGAAGAAAAGTTGCAAGGCGAAAATGCAGCTTTGAACGATAAATACTTACGTTTATTTGCAGAATTCGACAATTACAAACGTCGTACACAAAAAGAACGTGTAGAGTTATTACAAACTGCAGGTAAGGATGTTGTCGTTTCTTTATTGCCAGTTTTGGATGATTTTGAAAGAGCGCTTAAAGCGACTGAAAATGCTACTGAAGTTGGTGCCATTCGTGATGGAATTATGTTGGTTCAAAATAAGCTTAAAAGTATTTTAAGTCAAAAGGGCTTAAAAGAGATGGAAAGCATCAACACTGTTTTCGATACAGATATACATGAAGCAATTACAAAAATACCTGCTCCATCTGATGATTTAAAAGGTAAAGTAGTTGATGAATTAGAAAAAGGGTATACCCTTAACGACAAAGTAATTCGCTTTGCGAAAGTAGTGGTTGGAGCATAATTAGCTGATTGGCTAGTTAGCTAATTAGCACATTGATAAAAAAATGAGCAAGAGAGATTTTTATGATATACTTGGCGTTACCAAAAACGCATCTGCGGAAGAGATTAAAAAAGCTTACCGTAAACTAGCTATTAAATACCATCCCGACAAAAATCCCGATGATAAATCTGCAGAAGATAAATTTAAGGAAGCCGCAGAAGCTTACGAGATTTTAAGTAATCCAGAAAAGAAACAACGTTATGATCAATATGGTCATGCTGGTGTTGGTGGTGCCGGAGGCGGTGGTGGTTACGGCGGTGGCGGAATGAACATGGAAGACATCTTCAGTCAGTTTGGTGATATCTTTGGCAGTGGCGGCGGCAGTCCATTCGACAGCTTTTTTGGAGGAGGTGGTCAATCACGAGGTGGTGGTGGCCGCAGGGTAGCTAAAGGAACTAATTTACGAATCAAGGTTAAATTAACCTTGGAAGAAATTGCGAATGGTGCTGAGAAGAAAATTAAGGTAAACAAACAAATTACCTGTAAAACATGTGATGGAACTGGTGCTAAAGATAAATCATCGGTAAGTACGTGTAAAACTTGTGGAGGTAGCGGTGCCGTACGTAGAGTTACCAATACTATTTTGGGCCAAATGCAAACTACTGCCACTTGCCCAACTTGTCATGGCAGCGGTCAGCAAATTACTGCTAAATGTAATGCTTGCCATGGAGAAGGAACTGTACGTGGGGAGGAGACCATCACCATTAATATCCCTGCTGGAGTTAGTGATGGCATGCAGTTAAGCATGGCTGGTAAAGGTAATGCAGCTCCAAATGGTGGAATTGCAGGTGATTTAATTATTTTAATTGAAGAGTTACCACATGATACTTTAAAACGCGAAGGCAACAATGTGGTATATGATTTACACTTAAGTATTATTGATGCCGCATTAGGTTTTAGTGCAGAAGTACCAACCATTGATGGAAAGGCAAAAATCAAAATTGAACCAGGTACACAAAGCGGAAAATTATTGCGTTTAAAAGGAAAAGGTATTCCTGAAATTAATTCTTATCACCGTGGTGATGAAATTATCCATATTAACATCTGGACTCCAAAAGTATTGAATTCAGAGGAAAGAGCAATCCTAGAAAAACTGAGAGAATCTCCTAACTTTAAACCACAACCTGGTAAAAACGACAAGAGTTTCTTCGATAAAATGAAAGAATATTTCGAATAACAAAAAAATCCAGGCTAGTTACCTGGATTTTTTTTGTATAAATAATTGCTGTTGATGTAAGAGCTATAACAGCATTCGATTATATATTTAGATAGAATATGTTAATGATCTTGTCAATGCCTGTATCAGTTGCCATCGGCGCTTCTTTTTTATCTATCAAAAGTTTCTCTACTTTCCTACTTCCGTTGTTCAATTCTAAATTCAGTTCATAGGTAGCCCCAGTTCCCAACTTTAGATAGAACGTTTTATTTGTTCCAGCTGAAAGGCTTACAATTTCATCTGAAATAATTTGATGATACTTGAATTTAATATCAGTATTATCAAATGGCGGACGAATATAGAAGCTCATTTGCTTGGTTGTTCCATTAGCATCTTTCTGAAACAACTGAATTTGCTCCTTTGTAAAAGAATTTGCAATTGCAGCATTAAGCAGATCATCACCATTAGCATTTTTAACAGCTAAACTAAATCCAGGATAAGTTATTGGGGAACAAGCGCAAAGTGGGTGATCTATTATTTTTTTACATCCCAAATTGGCGACAAATAAAATAACAAAAGCAATAATAAATTTTTTCATAATTAGTATCGGGTTAAGATAAGTTTAGGTTTATTTAATCAATACGCTTAACTTCTAATTTTCGCTACAATCAATAATTATTTTTTTGATTAAAAATAGGTTTAACCTATAAAGAATTACACTAGCAATTTTACGTTATAGCTGACCACTACGGATCAACCTGAAAAATTCATCCCGATAGGTTTCTCCAACAGGTATAGCCTTATTATCAATGAAAATATTATTTCCTTCCACCATTTTAATATTTGCCGTAGAAACAATGTAAGATTTATGTACACGATAAAATGGAGGCTGGGGCAATTGCGTTTCAAGCTCCCTTAAAGTTTGATAAGTAATAATGCGTTGGTTAGTTGTAGTATAAATTGAAACATAGTTTTTTAGTCCTTCAACATATAGGATTTCACTATAGTTTACCTTAATAAATTTATGCTTAGCATCTCCTTTAATGAAAATGTATTCATTATTCGAGTTTTGTAGTTCATTCTGCATGTGAACTTGCTCAAGTGCGGTTGTTTTCACGAAAAAATCTTGTGCCTTTAAAGCTGCCTTATAAAATCTTTCATAAGAAATGGGTTTGAGCAGATAATCAATTGCATCTAATTCAAAGCCATCTAAGGCATACTCTGGATACGCAGTAGTTAGGATCACCTTACATCGTTGCCCACAAATTTTCAGAAATTGTATACCACTTAAATCAGGCATTTGGATATCCAAAAATACCAGATCTACACTTCCTTCCTCTACCAGCCTAATTGCTTCATAAGGATCTGTGGTGCTTTTTACCAGTTTTAAAAATGGTGTTTTATCAACAAAATTGGAAATAATTGTTGATGCATAGGCTTCATCATCTACGGCTACACAACGGATCATATTGCAAATTGTTAAAGTCCACGTCCTATCTTAGGAATAAATCCATTGAAGTAAAGGTTCTTTTCTGGATACCCTCCCATTCTGACAATGATAACATTATTATCAGGATTTACATAAACGATTTGCCCCAAAATTCCTTCTGCACGATAATCATATACTTTTTGCTTAAAATAATAGGTTCCGTTTTTCATCTTATGAATTGGTAGGTTTAGTTTCAAGTTAGTAAGGGCTTTTTGAGCGCTCAAAGAATCTTTAAAATAACTGATGTTATTACAGGCCCACCATTGGTTTTTATACCCTTGTTTTGTTAGGGCTTCAGGATTTGTAGTAGCGTCTACCCATTTTGAACTTACTAGCTGTTTACCTTCCCAGTTTCCCTTTTTAAGATAAAGTCTTCCCAACCTAGCAAAATCAGTAGCTGTGGCATTTAAGCAGCAAAATGCTTTTGCTGTTTTTCTATCGTCCAAGCTCCAAATCGCATCTGATTCTGTACCCAAAGGTGTCCAGAGATATTTGGCAAGTAAGGTTGTGATTTTTTCTCCGCTAGCTCTTTCTAAAATTGCTGCCAACAATTGGGTATTGATACTTTGGTACTCAAATGTTTTCCCAGGCTCGCTTTTCATTTTTAATTTTTTAAGCTGTCTATTTAAAGATGTACCATAATATAATCTAGTAATGCCTGCAAAAGGGGATGCTTTATCTTCATCGAAGTCAAAACTTGATTGCATATCTAGCACATGTTGAATAGTTAGTTTGCGAAATCGTTCGTCATTTCTCTCCAGTTCTGGATAGTATTTAATTACCAGATCTTCCGAAGACCGAATAATACCTTTATCGATTGCAATGCCTATTAGTGTACCGATATATGATTTTGCAACTGAAAAACTTGGATGCAAAGTATTTTTATTTAACCTATCAGCAAATTTTTCATAAATGATACTATCATTTTTTATAACCAGAAAGGCATTGGTATTACTGTTTTCTAGCATTGAATCCAAATGATTACTTAGTTTTCGGTAATTGGATTTACCTGTTGCATCAATAAATCTGAATGGCAGATTAGATTTTTGTATCGTGGCTTTATCAAACTTGCTACTATCGTTTAGGTCTGGTTGCCACCACCTAATTGCCCTGATTGGTGCACAACTGACATATAATATGGGCACTAAAAGAAGTAAACCGATCGCTTTTATTTTCATTATTTAGCAGTTAATTTATTTAAACATTAGATTAGTTAATTATGGTTTTCATGGCAACTTTTAAGCTTACTACCTCAATAGGCGCTACACAACGGTATTTAATTAATGGATGATAAGTTGATTGTTAAGATACTTTGATAGTTTAAATCATCATTTAAAATAGTGAGCTGATGTTGCTTAGGATAAATCAGTTGCAGCCTTCGCTTGATATTCGTTAAGCCGATACCATTTGAATAATCTTTTGTGCCATCATTAATCTTATTGCTTACACTGAATGTTAGGGTATTGTTCTCGATTAACAATGAGATCTTTATAGGATAATGAATATCGTTAACAACACCATGTTTAAATGCATTTTCGACAAACGGGATTAACAAAAGTGGCGTTACTTCGTGATTTTCATCCATCCCCTGCTCATTAAATTGAACATAAAAATGAGGATCGAATCTCATTTTAAACAATTCGATATACTTTTTAATGTAAGCTACCTCTCTAATTAGTTTAACCTTTCCATCTGCACCATCGCTTAAGGTATAACGCATTAAATCAGAAAGACTTAAAACAGCATTAGCCATTTCATCAGAAACCGGGATAGCCAAAGAATACACGTAATTTAAAGTGTTATATAAAAAGTGAGGGTTGATTTGGGACTTTAAAAAAGAGAGTTCGGCCTTTACAACTTCTTCCTTTAATTCTCTATTTGCTTGCTCGCTCCTTATTGCATTTTGAACACCATATACAGCTGCAGCAATTACAATAAATGAAGTGCCATAATAGATATTATTTAAGGCATACTTAAATATCGTAGTGTCTAAAGAATAATTATGTATGCCAAATAAATGAAGGTATAAAACTTCTTCTATCAGGTACCTTAATGCGATAAATGCAACCATTGCCACGATCAGTCCCGCTATCAACTGTATAATTTTATCTCTTTTTAGATAATTGGGGAAAACCCATAAAAAACAGATATAAAATTCGACAATCTGTATAATGTTGATGGAAATCTCTAAAGCTGCAGCACTAAAACTAACTTCTTTTAAGAGATATCCGCCATAGAGATAACCTAAAATTACAGTCCAACAAATGATATGGATGAGCACAATGCGGATAGTTTTCATAGTTTAAAGCTATAAAAACCATTGTCAAGTATTTGCATTCTTATCCCAACATGGCATAAAATTATCCCAACACCCCAAAAATAGGGATGAAGCAAAATCTTCAAAACTTTATATGTTGCATAATGTTTTCACGAAATGAAATGGCAAATTGGATGTTCAGGATTTTCTTATAAAGAATGGAAAGAGACTTTCTATCCTAAAGGCTTGCCACAAAAAGACTGGTTTAAATACTATTGCCAGCATTTCAATACGATAGAAATCAATGCTACTTTTTATAAAATGCCGACGAAAAATTCCTTCGACAAATGGTATAATGAAAGTCCGCCTGATTTTTTATTTACCATCAAGGCACCGCGATTAATCACCCATTATAAACAGCTAAATGACTGTAAGACAATTTTAACAGATTTTTATTTGACCATAAATGAGGGGCTGAAAGAAAAACTTGCTTGTGTATTGTTCCAGTTTCCACCTACATTCAGTTTTACAGAAGAGCGTTTAAAGTTACTGTTGCAACTTTTAGATCCAAACTTTATCAATGTTGTTGAATTTAGGCATGAGAGCTGGTGGAAAAATGAAATTTATTTAAAGCTGGCTAGCCGTAGAATTATTTTCTGCGGCCAAAGTTATCCTGCTCAACTTCCAGATGAAGTGATTAAAAACAATGCTTTGATTTATTACCGTTTTCATGGTAAACCTGTATTGTATAAATCTGAATATACAATTGATATCATCCAAAATTTTATACTTCAGCTCCCAGCAAATACGGAAAGGGCTTTTGTATATTTTAACAATACCTGGGAAACAGGTGCATTAACAAATGCCGAACAGCTAAAAAAGCTGTTGATTCCAGAGCTCCAATAAACGGTTTTTTCTAGTCATCTACTTCTTAATAAATACCTTGGATATAACAAATCTTGCTAAAATCAACTTAAGCTAGTGAGTTAATATCCATCATTAAGTATTTCAATTCTTTGATTATCGTAACATTTTTACCGTTGCTACATCTTATATTTACTAAACTTAAACAAAAATCATCAAATGCTAAGCGTAAATAATATTGTTAAACAATATGCAAAACACCGTGCCTTAGATCAGGTAAGCCTGGAGGTTGAGCGGGGTAAAATATTTGGGCTCTTGGGGCCAAATGGCGCAGGTAAAACTTCTTTAATTAGAATAATTACTCAAATTACTGCTCCCGATAGTGGAGAAGTCCTCTTTAATGGTCAACGCCTAAACAACGACCATATTTCCCAAATTGGGTACCTACCTGAAGAACGTGGTTTGTACAAAAAGATGGAAATAGGCGAACAGGTGTTATACCTATCTAAGTTAAAGGGATTAAGTACTGCAGAAGCTACCAAACGGATCAAATTTTGGTTTGAAAAATTAGAGATGCAAACCTGGTGGAACAAAAAAGTTGAGGATTTAAGTAAAGGAATGCAGCAAAAAGTACAATTTGTGGCGACCGTTCTGCATGAGCCTGAACTTATTATTTTGGATGAACCTTTCTCTGGTTTCGACCCAGTTAATGCAGACATCATTAAAAATGAAATCCTGGAACTCAATAAAAAAGGTGCAACATTTATTTTTTCCACGCATAGAATGGAAAGTGTAGAAGAATTATGTGACCACATTGCATTGATTGACCGCTCTAAGAAAATATTAGATGGAAGTGTAGATGAGATCAAAGCGACTTATAGAAACAATACCTATTGGATTGAATACGAAGGCAACTATGATACGAATCACACCAATGGCTTATTTGATGTTTTGCAAACTGAAAGCTTAAAAGAAAAGACCTTAATTAAGATCCAATTGCAAGGACAAACTTCTGTTAATGAGGTTTTAGCAACATTATTACCTCACGTAGCGATTAGTAGGCTTGACGAGGTGATTCCAACAATGAACGACATTTTTATCGACAAAGTTAAACGACAAGATTATGAATAAGATTTTACTCATTATAAGAAGAGAATATTTATCAAGAGTAAAGAAAAAGTCTTTCATCATCATGACTTTTCTAACTCCTTTATTGATAGCTGGAATTTATGGACTGATTGGCTATTTCACCTACAAAGGAATCAGTGCTACGCATGATAAAGTTGCTGTAGTGAGCACTAATAAAACATTAACTGAGAAACTCACATCAGACAAAAATATCGAGTACAACTATGTCGATCAATCACTTGAGGAGATGAAAAAATCACTCAAAAAAACTGATTATGATTATGTACTCTATCTTCCAGATTTTACTTTAACAACACCAAAAGGAATAGAGCTATTTGGAGAAAAGCAAGCTGGTTTATCTTTAAACAATAGAATTTCTGGAGATATTGAAGAATTAATCCGTAACCAGAAGCTAAAGGAATCTGGTATTGCACAAGCTGACCTAGATCAATTAAAAACATCGGTTGATATTGATGTTAAAAAAATTGCTGAGACAGGAAAAGAAGAATCTAGTAGTGCTGGTGCAAGTACAATTATTGCTTTTATTGCGGGCATCTTAATGTTCATGTTCATCATGTTATATGGAATTCAAGTAATGAGAGGTGTAATTGAAGAAAAAACAAGTCGTATTATCGAAGTTATGATTTCTTCTGTTAAACCTTTTCAACTCATGATGGGTAAGATTATAGGTATTGCCTTAGTTGGTTTAACCCAGTTTATTTTATGGATAGTTTTAACATTTACCATTAGTACCGTTGCCGTTAGCTTTTTTGTAGATAAGGCAGATGTTAAGAAAATTACGGCTACAGCAAAAAACACAAATCAGATCGCTACTGGCACAGATGCTGCGCCACAAGCTCAAGGTCCAATGGCTGACATACAGAAGAGCTTAGCCGGTTTAGACTTTGGAAAGATCGTAACTGTATTTATCTTCTTTTTTATTGGAGGATATTTATTCTATAGCGCCCTGTACGCAGCAATTGGGTCGGCAGTAGATAGCGAAACCGAAACCCAGCAATTTATGATGCCGGTAATGTTGCCGCTCTTATTGGGCTATGCTTTGTCCTTGAGTGTGGTAACGAATGACCCCTATGGTAATGTGGCATTTTGGCTCTCGATGATTCCTTTCACCTCCCCTATTGCAATGGTTGTTCGTTTGCCTTATGGAGTTCCAAACTGGGAATTGGCACTATCAATGGTAATTTTAGTGGTTGGTTTCGTTGGAACTGTATGGATAGCAAGCAGAATTTATAGGGTTGGAATCTTAATGTACGGCAAGAAAACTACTTTCAAAGAAATGTTTAAGTGGTTTACCTATAAAAATTAATCTTGCTCCGATCCAGGACATGAAAAGAGCTATAATTATAGGTGCGTCTTCTGGTATTGGTAAAGCTTTAGCCTTGTTGTTGTTAGAAAATGGCTATAAAGTTGGCATTACCGGAAGACGAACCGAGCTTTTAAATGAGATAAAATCGGTTAACCCGGATTGTGTTTTCCCCATCTCATTTGATGCAACCGAAACATCTCTGCTCCATACCAGTTTAAATCTTTTGGTTGAGCAGTTAGATGGCCTTGATCTATTAATTTTTAGCTCTGGAATTGGTGAACTAAATAATAGTTTGGATATAGATTTAGAATTACCAACTGTTGAACTTAATGTGAAAGCATTTAGTGAGGTTATGGTTTGGGGATATCAATATTTTGAAAAGCAAAAAAGCGGACAAATATTAGCCATTACTTCAATTGCTGGATTAAGAGGAAGTGCGGTTGCTCCGGCTTATAATGCCAGTAAAGCTTACCAAATTAATTATTTGGAAGGATTAAGACAAAAAGCAAAAAGAGCTAAATTACAACTTAACATTATTGATGTAAGACCTGGTTTTGTTGCTACTGCAATGGCAAAAGGAGATGGTCAATTCTGGGTATCTTCAACAAAAAAAGCTGCTTCACAGATTTTTTATGCAATTAAATCCAAAAGAAACGTTATTTATGTAACCAGGCGATGGCAGATCATCGCCTGGTTATTGAAAATATTACCCCGTCTTTTATATTAGATTTTCATCATGAGATTAGCTGCTATCGACCTTGGAACAAATACTTTTCACCTCATTATTGCTGAACAAAATGGTTCAGAACTACAGATCATCTACAAAACAAACGAGCCTGTTAAACTGGGTGAAAATATTACACATTCCAATGAGATCATTCCAGCTGCTTTTGAAAGAGGCATAACCTGTTTAAAGGAGTTTAAAACAATCATTGATCAATATGAAGTTGAGCTCGTTAAAGGTGTAGCTACCTCTGGTGTTCGCAGTGCTAAAAATGGGCAAGATTTTATCGCTAAAGTAAAAGCAACAACCGGCATTGAGATTGAAGTTATTGATGGTGAAGAAGAAGCGCAATACATTTACGAGGGCGTAAAATTAAGCGGAGCTATCCATCGCAAATCATTAATCATGGACATAGGTGGTGGAAGTACTGAATTTATCCTATGCGATGAGGAAAGTTTGATATGGAAAAAAAGTTATAACATTGGTGCAGCAAGGCTGATGCAATTATTCTTCAAATCCGACCCAATTAATTCGACTGACAAGCAAACGTTAATTGCTCATTTAGAAGAAGAACTTAAGGCGATGAAGATCATCTGCAAAGAATATGCTCCGAAAACGCTTATAGGCTCTGCTGGTGCGTTTGAAACCTATGCAGAAATGATTGACCCAACTATCGACATTAAAGCAATCAGCACAGCTAAGATTGATTATAACAACTATAGAGATTTAGCGAAGCTATTAAACAGCTCAAACCATGATGAACGGGCAAATATGAAGGGCTTAATCCCACTTCGTGTAGATTTGATTGTAATGGCAAGTATATTGACAGATTATATCTTAGATGAGCTCCAAATCCACGACATTCAATTATCAACCTATGATTTAAAAATGGGTGTGCTACAAAGCTTAAAAAACTGAGGTTAATACAGCGTATATAATGTGCCAATTTTATTTTCTTTTAGTTTCTATTGGTGGGGGAAGCATGAGGCCCATAACTGTAAATTCCTTTTCTTGCAATTTAAGTGTATCCTGCTTTTCTTTAAGATAATTGATGGTTACACTACCTTCAAAATCAAATCCGCCTGTTGAAAGTCTATTGTTAGTAGTATCAAGTTTTTTATCAATCAGCATCTCATACCTTCCATTTTGATCAGTTTTTGCATATAAGTTGGTATTCAAAATCTTAACATTATAGTCAATGATTGGTTTATGGTCAGCACCAATTACATAGCCATAGATTTTATTGACAATTTCAGGCTTTTTTGGAACATTGTTTTTGCTGCAGCTTTCCATGAACAAAACTGTTCCAATGGCCAATACACCTAAATATTTCATCCAACTGCTATGCTGGGGGATGGGGATCAGATAATAATCGAGTTGTGTTAACTGTACGCTAGTTACCCGACCACAAATTCCCGAATTCGAAGCAGACAGTACCTTGATAATTTCAGCATTACTGTAACCAGTAAAATCAGTAACTGTTTTTTGGCATGACGAACAGAATTTATGTCCATTCCTTTCTTCCATCAGATCCCAGTTTTGGGTACATGGTTCAGGGATTGTTATAGAAATTGCTTTAATTTTCATTTTAATATTTATCAAATGATGAAAACCAATGTCAAATTCCACAGCTATAAAGAAAAAAATCTTTCACTGTAAGTTTAAGCTTCTTTTAAATCTTATAAATCATTTAATGCTCGATATAATTTTTCAGTAGGTAATCCCATCACATTTGTGTAAGAACCATGGATCCGTTCAACTACTGTTAATCCCCACCAATCCTGAATTCCATAAGCACCAGCCTTGTCGTAGGGCTTAAAATTATCGATATAATAGTCTATTTCGATATCATTAGCTGCTCTACAGTACACTTCAGATAGGTCATAAAACGAATGCAGCACTTTATCTTTAATAATTGATACTCCAGTGAATACTTCATGTTTTCTGCCTACCAGCTTTCGAAGCATATATTGTGCATGTGATTTGTCGGTTGGTTTACCTAAAATCTCTCCATCCAGCGCAACAATAGTATCTGCAGTGATAATGATTTGTCCATTTGATTCACCAAAGGCTTTAGCTTTCTGCTCAGCAATATACACTGCAATCTCAGCAGGAGCCAACTCAGTAGGATAGCTTTCATCTACATCTTTAAGCTCAATTGTAAAATCTAAGCCCATTAACTTTAAGAGCTCTTGTCTACGTGGTGATTTTGAAGCTAAAACGATGGGTTGTTGCTGTAAATACATGAGTTATTTTTCCGCTAAAATAGCAAATAGCAAAAGGTATTTCAATTTTAATTTCAGAGTTTGTGCCAAAGGCATCCCTTTGGGAGAAGGTTCTAAGTGTAAACTTTTTCAACTTGAAAGCTATAGTTATAAAACAACAAAAGCGACCAAAGGTCGCTTTTGTATACGGTAAATGAAGGTTAATTATTTAGTACCACCACCACCTTGTTGTCTTTCTTTCATCATTTTCTCTCTAGCAGCTTTAACTTCATCTTGCCAGGTTTTGTAAGCTTTTTTCTGATCTTCAGTTAAAAATGCATTGATTTTAGTGTCAGTATCAGCAGTCATCTTCATCATTTTATCTCTCATTCCTGATCTATCGCCACCAGCCTGCACCTCTTCCATCATTTTCTTTTGTTCAGCTGCTGCTGCAGTGTACACTTCAGTAGCTTTTGTTTTTTGCTCGTCAGTTAACTTAATCTTCTCATCAAGTTGTTTAACTCTTTCTTCTGGAGTAGCTTGCATTCTACGACCTGGACCGCCTTGTCCACCTTGTTGTGCATTAGCGAAAGTTACTACACTGAATAATAATCCGCAGATAACTAATAATTTTTTCATGTTTTTTTTGTTAAATGTTTTGAGTTTAAGCCATATAATGGCCATGGTTCTTTTATCTTTTGTGATACTTAGAGTAGAATTCAATGGTTAAGTTTAATCACCATGGAGTAACTTAATTGTTGCAATTTTAACTTCCTAATATACAAAGGAATAAATTTTTATTTACTCGAATCTACGGCTGATGGGTTCGGATCAAACCAGTTGTGCTGCACCTTTAATACTTTTTCAATTACATCGCGTACAGCAGAATCACCACCTTTTCTTGGGGAGATATAATGGCAAATCTGTTTAATTTCGTCTATAGCATCAATTGGGCAGGTTGCAATCCCTACCAATTGCATCACATAATAATCGGGCATATCATCACCCATATATAAAACCTGATCGGCTGAAATTTGATTTTCTGTTAAGAATTGCTTAAAAACTTCGACCTTATCCTTAACGGCGAGATAAACATTAGAAAGACCTAAATTCTCAAAACGTTTTTGGGTTGCTTGTCCAGAACTACCTGAGATGATACAGATCTGATAGCCCTTTTTCTTGGCCAATTGTAAAGCATAACCATCTTTAATATTGAAGCTACGTAACAATTCTCCAGTTGTTGAAGCGATAACAGTTCCATCTGTTAACACTCCATCAACATCAAACACGAAGGTTGTTATATTTTTAAGGGCCTCTAGAAACATTTGGTTATGTTATATTTAAGGGATAAAGAATTAAGCCTTTAACAGGAATACAATTAATCCTGATTATCTCTCCATTCGTAAACCCAGGCAGATTGAATTTGTTCCAAATGGCCTTCATTACTTTCTTCACGCGTTCCTTTGAAATTTGGCAATGACAACACCCATTCCAATAATTCGGTAAATCTAATGCGGTAGATTTTAGCCTCATTAAATTCGTCTCCAAATTTTTCGTAAAGCTCTTGTGCAATATCTTCGTGGTCGTTCCAGTAAATCGGTAATGCAAATTTATCGTTGTTCATTCTTTTGGTTTATTGTACGATGGTTAATCTATGAATTTGTTAATGCTTTTGGCTAGTGTCCTAAAAATTCAGATTGATCTGGTATAGTTACTTCGATATCTCCATCCAAAACTATACACTGACAGGCTAAACGCGAAGTGATTTTCGGCCTTACTGCCCTATCTATAAAATCTTCTTCTTTATCAGAGATTTCTTGGATATTATCCATCCCTTTATTCACATAAACATGACATGTACTACATCCGCAAACACCGCCGCAGTTGTGCTGTAGCTCAATTCCATTGTCTAAACAAACATCTAAAACATCTTCTCCAGCTGCTATAGGCAGTTCAACAGGCATTTTACCAGCTTCTTCGAAATTTATTTTTAATTTAAAAATACTCATAATTATTTGCAAAAGTAAGGAGCTAAAATTGCAATCGTGCAATTATCTTGTTTTTTTAATACTCTCACTTAATGTTTTATATATTTCTAGCAATTGTGGCTGTTTCTGCAACAATTCTATATGTTTACTTAAAGTTACTTCGTCATTCCGAATTGCAGGTCCAGTTTGTACCTCCAAGGGTAAAGCTTCTTGAACTTTTGAAGCTGTTTCACTAATTAATGGCCTTATGATATCAAAATCGATGGCGTTGGCTGCCAAAATCTCTTCCGCCAAAGCGTACAAATGATTAGTGAAATTACAGGCAAAAACAGCCGCTAAATGTAATATCTTTCTTTTGTCACTGTCTACCTCTGTAACGGTATTACTTAACTTGTCACCAAGGTTTTTCAAAAGTTGTAGTGCTACATCAGAATTTGCTTCCAAGCAAATTGGAATATTGGAGAAACTAACTTTCTTTGATTTCGAAAATGTTTGTAATGGATAAAACACTCCATAATTCTCAAATCCCGCAGCAAATACATTTAAATTTACCGCTCCCGAAGTATGTGCTATCAAACCCTTGAAGCCGGCTAACTCATTAGCAATCTCGCTAATTGCATCATCCTTAACAGCTATTAAACAAACATCGGCTTGCATATCTAGCTCAGCAAGATTTTTTATCGCCTTAGCAGCTACCTGATCTGCTAACGTAACTGCATTTTCATGATGAAAGGACCAAACCTGCACAATCTGTAATTGAGCTGCGTATAACGCTTTCGCCAGATGACTTGCAACATTACCCGCTCCAATAATTACGGTTTTCATTTTACCCTATCTAATTCTTTCTTCCTTCTAAAAATAGAAATTAAGAAACCGATAACCATTACAATCGTCCCTACCCAATATAAGTTGATGAATGGGAATTCAATAGACTTGAATACGAGCCAATCCTTTGCCTGTTGAGGTTTTTCGTAAATTTGAACTTCAAATTTACCTTGTTCTGGTAAAATTTTGGTAAACCTAAATCTTAAACCTAACTCTTCAATCTTTCTAGCAAAATCAAAGGTATTATTTCCCTTAACTAAAAATAATGGCTCAGTTTTATATATTTTTCCACTCACATTGATCTCTAAAGGCAAACCTACCGCTAAATCGCCAGGCGCAACGATCAAATCTTTAACCACAGGCTTATTGTTAATAGGCTTAACAGTTAAAACACCACTACTGGTATGAACCGTATCACCAACACCCAAAGTTAAGATCCTTGGCGCCTTGTAGTTTTCTTCATCACTATGACCTTCATGGTCATCATGTTCATCTTTTTTCTGAGCGGCTGTAGTAATATGCGTGTAGATATCGGTAGTCAGGTAATGTTTCGTATCCGGGGAAGCGATCATTCCCATTTTACCATTTTCCTGAATGCTTGGATTAATATCAAAATTCTCCTTTATTTTTCCAGTTTCCTCTTCAATAACTTTGAAGTTGATTTTATAAAAGGTATTAGGTGCAATGCTGGTATCACTAACATAGGTGACTGTATACTTGCCCATTTTCTTAGGCTCGTTTTTATACAACATGATGTTTTCTCCAGGTTTTCGGCTTTTTTCAAAATCTACAACTGGAATAAAATTAGACTCATTGATAGAAATTGGATTACTTGTTGCCGCTGCAACCAAGGCTCCGAGCAATAAGATAGCAAAACCAATATGCGCTATTGCAGAACCTATTAACTTACTTCCCTTGCCCACAAATGCACTACTTAATAATCTTGCATTTGATAAAACCGCGAACAAACAACTAAAGGTTAAAATTATATACATTAGATTAACATAAACACCCGTTAACCAAACGAAACCACCAGTTAAGACCAAAGCAAACACAACCGATGAAATTAAACTGCTATAAAATTTTCTTGGATCTGTACGCTTGTATCTCAGAAATTGGGAAAACCCTGAGATCAAAGTGATGAGTACCGCAAATGGAGCTTGCCACTTATTATAATATTGGATTACACCAACTTTTGGGGGTGCAAAATTTGTTCCGAATGCCCTATTGAATACAGGAACTGATGTAGTGAAAATAATTTGCAAACAAGCTACTGTAACTACCAATGCACCGATAAACATCCAAAACTCACGAGAATAGGTTTCTTCATCCTTATGTGTAATTGGTAACTCTTTCCACCTTTTAACTACAAAATAAATGGCGATCCCCAAGAAGACAACATTATAACTAATAAGATGACCAAACATCCCCAAATCTGTAAAGGCGTGAACTGAGGTTTCACCCAAAATGCCACTTCTTGTTAAAAAAGAAGCATATAAAACCAATAGGAAGCTGATAAGTACCAATGCCATTGCCGTAAAAAAGGCATGACCAGTATTTTTATACGCGATAATAACGTGTAATCCACCTATTAAGGTTAACCATGGTATAATTGATGCATTTTCAACTGGATCCCAGGCCCAAAAACCGCCGAAATTCAACGCTTCATAAGCCCAAAAAGATCCCATAATAATGCCTGTTCCAAGTACCATCACAGCAAACAATGTCCATGGTAAAACAGGTTTAACCCATTCTTTATAACGTCTTTCCCATAATGCAGCAATTCCGTAAGCAAATGGAACAACCATACTGGCGAAACCTAAAAATAAGGTAGGAGGGTGAATCACCATCCAGTAATTTTGCAATAAAGGATTTAAACCCTTACCATCGGTAATGAACTTTAAATAATTCTTATAGTTTTCCGGATCGGCGAAAATTACCGGTGCAAATGATTTCAGGTTAACGGCCTCCCTTAACAGGATAAAAGGAGAACTTCCAATACGTTGACCAAAAATTTCAACACCTAACAACATAGAAGTTAAAAAGACCTGAGAAAAAGCAATGACAGTCATTACACCATTTTCCCAAGACTTAGCTCTCCAAATTAAAATTACCCCTAAAAAGGACTGCCAAAAGGCCCAAAGCCAAAAACTTCCTTCCTGACCTTCCCAAAATGCAGATATAATATAATAAACTGGTAGGGTTTTAGAAGAGTGATTATAAACGTAATTATATTCGTAATGGTGATTTAAAATTAAATAGAAAAGCGTTACACCAATTCCAATAATGCTGGCAAAGTTTACAATAAACCCAATTCGACCTAAGTTGATCCAAGATTTATCTAACTGATTTTTATTTTTTACCGCAAAAAAATAAGCGATGGTAGATAGCAAAGATGCACCAAATGCAAGCACAATAAAAAATTGCCCTATTTTACCAGAAAGGAGGTCTTCTCCTATAAATTGTATGTCCATTAAGATTTTTTGTATTGTTTTACCTGACCATCCTGATTTACTTCAACCAAGTTATCATTGTATTTAGAAGGGCATTTCATTAGTATTTTTGATGCGTAAAAGGTATCATTATCCATTTTACCAATCAGCACCAATTTTTCTGAACGTTCAAAATCTTGTGGTTTTGCACCATTTAGCACAACTTTCTTTACTTCGCCCTTTTCATCTTTCATGTAAAAAGCAAAGTGATTTGGATCTTTCAGCGCATCATAAGCTGTACCTTTGCTTTTTTCCCAATGGCCAATTACATGTTCTTCTTTGTTAGAGGTTGCCGCTTGGGTGAAATTTGAATAGGTATCGGTATCCGCATTTAAGCTAACTAAAAAGCCAATACATATAGCAATTGTAATTAAACCGATAATTGCACTTTTTCTCATGAGGGTTTTAAATTAAAAAATCCAGACCACAAAGATAAAAAAACAATACAACGGAAGGTATTTTAGGCCATACCTATTGTGTATCATGACAATTAGTTGATATAAATAGTTGAATTATAGAGATTGTCTTGATTACCTAGATAGATTATCAAATAAAGCCCCTGATTAACGCTAGTCTATCAACCCATTACCGGCTATTTGAACTCATCTTTTAGCAAATTTGGAAATGCTTGGCGTATTTTCTGAATCTTTGGCCCGCAAACATTTTCTACGTATGGCTGATTTGGATTCAGCTTTACATAATTTTGATGATATTTTTCTGCTGGATAAAAGGTTGCCATTGACCTAACCTCAGTTACGATTTGACCAGGATGTAATTGAGAATTATTACTTTTTGCAATAGCAGCCTCAATTTGCTTTTGTTCTTCAGCATTGCTGTAAAAAGCGATGGAACGGTAGCTTGTCCCAATATCAGGCCCTTGCCTATTTAATTGAGTCCCATCATGTACTACAAAAAAAACATCCAATAATTGCGCAAAGCTGATTACCGAAGGATCATATACAATTTGAACTGCTTCTGCATGTCCAGTGGTTTCAGTATTTACTTGCTCATAAGTTGGATTTTCAGTCGTACCACCCGCATAACCACTGGTTGCTTTAATTACCCCCTTCAACTCTGAAAATCCTTCTTGCATGCCCCAAAAGCAACCACCAGCAAATACTGCTACCTGCTGCTTACCGCTAGGCTTTGTTAACTCTGCCTTGGTTTGATCGCCACCGCCACAAGAAGTGAAAACAATCATTAAACACAATAGTCCGAAAATATATTTAGTCATACCCTAATATACGTTCATTACCAATAAAAGTTTTTTACCAAAATCATGGGATTGTCATATACTCCCTACAGCTTTAAGCTTTAGTCTTTTAGCTTTAAGCTTAAAATAAAAAATCCCAATCTTCATAATCGGGATTTTTTATTGTTATGATAGCTAATCTAAACCTATGGCCAAATACCTAAGTTCATATAAGAAATCGCAATTTTATCAATTGAATTTACAAAAGCAGCTGTTCTTAATGTTTTAACACCTGGTTTACTCAACCAGGTTTCTCTAATTTCACGGTAAGAGTGGATCATGGTATCTTCCAATCCAGAGTTTACCAATTCCAATTCAGATGCACCTTTAACAATCATCAACCTGTTTTCAGCTGGAATTGTTTTTCCTGTTAAGCTTTCCAAAGTGTTGATCAAATTAGCATTTGAATTCTCAGCATAACGGCTCTCCATGCGACCAAAAGCTACGTGAGATAAGTTTTTCAACCATTCAAAATAAGATACGGTTACACCACCAGCATTACAGTACATATCTGGAATGATCATCCCTCCCATTTCTGTGAAAATTTCTTCTGCCTCTGGAGTACATGGCCCGTTCGCACCTTCAGCAATAATTTTTGCTTTGATATTGCGGATATTATCTGCAGTAATCTGATTTTCTAAAGCAGCAGGAACTAAGATATCACAATCCTGCTCTAAACCTTCCAAAGAATTTTTAAAGTCGGTTGCTCCTGGGAAACCCAAGATTGAACCTGTATTTTTACGATGTGCAAAAACTTCGTCAATATTTACACCATTTGCATTGTAGATCGCCCCTTCAAATTCACAGATCCCAACGATTATTGCACCGAACTCTGCTAAGAATTTAGCGGAGTGGTAACCTACGTTTCCTAATCCTTGAACAATAACTCTCTTATTGGCCAGACCAGCAGTTAAGCCAATTTTCTCCATGTCTTCTGCAAAACTTACACACTCGCGTACCGCATAAGCTACACCACGTCCGGTTGCCTCTTTACGACCACGAATACCATGGAGCGCAATTGGTTTACCTGTAACGCAACCTAATGCATCTAATGAACCTGGGTTCATTGTCATATAAGTATCTGCAATCCAGCTCATTTCACGCTCACCAGATCCATAATCAGGAGCGGGAACATCTATACCAGGACCAATAAAATTCTTTTTGATTAATTCTGTAGTATAACGACGAGTGATGGTTTCCAACTCTGCTACGGTATAATTCTTAGGATTGATACAAATTCCGCCTTTAGCACCTCCAAAAGGAACATTCACAATTGCACATTTGTAAGTCATTAATGCGGCAAGTGCCATTACTTCATCTTCATTCACCATCTCACTGTAGCGGATCCCGCCTTTAGTCGGACTCATGTGATGTGAATGCTCTACACGCCAAGCATCAATTACCTCGAATCCATTTCCTCTACGAATTGGGAATTGAAAACGATAAACACTGTTACATGCTTTTATTTGAGCCAATAAACCTTCTGGATGAGAGGTAAATTGTGCGGCACTATCAAAGTTCTTACAAACATCTGTAAAGAAACTTGTTTCGTTTGCTGTATTAGCCATTATTTGTTTTTTTATAATTGGATTTTATCAATGGTTATATATTCTCTCTTGTTCGAAATGAAACAATCATGAACATCAGCTATCATTTTTTTTAAGCAGAATATTCAGGTTATTCTTCATTTACGGGTGCAAAATTGCACTAAAATAAACCACTAATGCAAGCGGAAATTTGCTTAGTGTATTTAAAACACCTTTGGAAAAGGCTAAAAGATTAGGGTTTCTGACGTTTAAAATTAGTTTTTATCGTTAGATTTTTTTTCTAACATTTTTAATCTTTTGTCTAACGTGAAGAGATAGACCAATAATCCAACTAAAATGATAACGATGCAGCCAACTACAACATATATTTTTCCGTTACTTCTTAAGGCATCGGCCATTTCAACATCATTGTTCTGGGCGAACATATTTAGCGTTAACATTAACATCATTAATGTAAGAGCAATTTTCTTTATCATAATTAAAGTTGTTTATCTTCTAATGTGCGGATTCTAAAACGAATGGTATAAATCCAGAAGCCAATGATGATCCAGCCCAAACATGCCGGGTAAAACACCATTCTCATTCTACTATCTAAATCATAACTGTTAAATCCAGGATTACCACCGTTCCCGGGATGAAGTGACGCTTCTAAACGAGGCAGCACAAATAACAGAACTACCATCATCGGAAAGGCAAAGATGTTATAGATTGCAGAAATCTTAGCCCGTTTCTGCTCTTCATCAATAGCATTGCGAAGTACCAAATAAGCAAAATAAAGTAGAATAGCAATAGCTGCAAAATTCTGTTTAGGGTCGAAGCTCCAAAATGAGCCCCAAGTATATTTAGCCCAAAAAGCTCCGGTTATCAATCCTAAAATCCCGAATATGATCCCGACATTTGCACTTTCAACAGCCCTCTTATCGTACATCTCGTTTTTAGAACTTAAGGATGCAATGCTATAAACCACAGATATGGTAAACAATACAACCATAGCAAACCACATCGGTACGTGGAAATATAAATTTCTGATGGTTTCATTTAATATATCAAGGTGAGGAACGCCAAGTAATAAACCTGCAATCGATGAATAAATCACCAAAATAGCCCCTAAAATTTTCCACCAAGTTTTTTGCATTTTTTCTATTTTTATTTGGTTTTTAATCGCGCCACAAATATGGGAATAATATTACTGAAACACCCATTACTAATGCATTAATCAACAATAACAAGCCAATATCATCTAAACTCACACTTCTATCCAGTCCATCAATCGCATTTTTAGCAAGCTTGATGAGTACGATTAATACAGGAATAATAACCGGAAAACTTAAAATTGCCATCAACATACTTCCATTTCCAGCCTTTGATGCTATAGCCGATACCATGGTAAAAATGGTCGAAAAACTTAAGCTACCCAATACAGTCGCAACCAGGTACATTAAAATATCAGTCTGCGGCTGAAAAGGAAAAACCATTGCATAAAACAACAGCGCAATAACCGTTAACACAATCATCAACAAACTGTTATAAATGGTTTTAGCAATAATAAGTGAAATTGGATTCACCAAAGTGTACATATATAAATGACGACCTTTGCTCTCCTGTAAGAAACTTTTCGCCACAGCATTGATAGAAGCAAAAAGCATGATGATCCAAAACAATGCATTCCAGGTTAATGGATTTGGCATGCTTATAAAAGAAAGATAACATACAAATACAGTAGAAACAACATACAATAAAACGCCGTTAAGCGCATATTTAGAACGCCATTCTAACAACATTTCCTTCTTAACAAGCTGTATGACCTGATTTGCAATTTGCATCCGGCAAAGATAGTTTTATTGCTAATTTTTCACATATCCAAATTGTTTTATTGTTGTAAAGTTTAAGGAGTCCGAATCCCGATAGCTATCCTGACCGAAAGTCAGGAGTTCTCCTCACTTTCCATCTTCCATCATACAATCATCCATCATACATCTTCCATATACCTACCATTTACTTACAATACGCCTACACCTTACCTAAGTTAGGTAGTCAACTAACTGTTTACCCATCCTGCTGATCGGGAAATGTTTTCCCGATCACTTGAACTACGGATTTTCAATCCGTTTAAAATCATTAGCTTTGTATATGACCAAGTATTCGAGTAAGATTGAAAGCCCTATCGGACAGATTACAATTATCGCAGACGATAATGCAGTGAATGAAATTACTTTTAGCGAAAAATTAGTAGCTGATTTAACGGAGAATACCATTAGTCAACTAGCTGCCAAAGAATTAATGCAGTATTTTGAAGGGACGCTTAAGGAATTTTCATTTCCTATGGCTCAAACAGGCACAGCATTCCAACAAGAGGTCTGGAATAACCTGCTAAAAATTCCTTATGGGGATACCACCTCTTATGCTAAATTTTCAGCACACAACCCACTTGCAATTAGAGCCATAGCTGCTGCAAACGGTAAAAATAATATTGCTATCGTCGTACCCTGCCATAGGGTAATTGGAAGCAATGGAAAGCTAGTTGGCTATGCCGGAGAATTATGGCGTAAAAAATGGTTGTTACAACATGAAATAGAAACGTCACAAAAGGGACAGGCAGAACTTAAATTTTAAAACTCAAATTTAATCCGACTTAAACATTTTTGACGTTGACCTTAATATAAACCAAAACAAATGAATCCTTATTTAGATATTGCTTTAAGAAGTTTAGCTGTTTATGCTTTTATGCTCGTCGCGATTAGATTAACAGGCAAGAAAGAATTTTCTCAGTTAAATACCATAGATGTTGTACTCATTTTATTAATCAGCAATGCCGTTCAAAATGCAATGGTCGGAGATAATACCAGTTTATTGGGTGGATTAGCCGCTGCAGCAGTATTATTTACCCTCAACTTTCTACTTAAGAAACTGATGTTCAAGAGTAAATTTGTACGGGAGTTCATCTCGCAGCATCCCGAGATTTTAATTCATGACGGGAAGTTAAACTTCCGTAAGTTAAGTCGCCTTGGTATTAGTGATGATGAATTGAAAGAAGCCATGAGAGAACATGGTGTGGAGCATTACAAAGATGTTAAGCTAGCCATATTTGAAGTCGATGGAAATATTAGCATCATTAGTGGAAATAAGAATTTAAAACAAACCCATTTCAAACGCAAACATCAACATAAAACGTTAGGATTCAACAACTAATCCGAATTCGCTCAACCTTCCAACATTCCAACCTTCAACCTTCCAACATACTATGAACCTAAAGAAGTTGCATCAAGCTGATTCTTCTTCACACTGGTAACCAACAATAAAACTGCTACAAGTAATACTACCCACCCCCATTGGTAATGAATCGTTTTTGCGATCATTCCATCAAAGAACTTACGCCCAAAATAATTATTAGATTTGAAATAAACAGCCGCAGCCATTACCAAACTCCAAACTAAGAGCACAATCGTAAAAAGTTTAAAGGCTCTTAATTGCCTAATAAACAAGCAAAATGAAGTTACAGCAATAAGAGCAAAAGTGATATAGAACAGTCGGTCATCTGTTTGATATAAATTCCAATTTCCTTTGATTGGAACTTTAAGGATAGGAGCAATTGTAGCAGCGATTACCGCTAAAATTAAACCGATATAGGCGTTGATTTTTCTTACTGTAAGCATTTGATAAAGATAAATGATAATTGCAAATGGCAAAAAGATTATTGAAACTATAATTAGTTGATCATGTAAACTGTCGATTAACTATTTTCTAGGATCGATACCCATTTTCTCTGCGAAGTGCGCGCAATAGTCGCGTAAATCTTCAACTATGTTTTCTTCTCCTGTCGCTTTTAAGAAACTATCACCCATGGTTTGCAAGGTCTCATAAAAAAAGCGTTTCATTTCATCTACGGGCATATCTTTTGTCCATAAATCAATGCGCATCGAATTTTTATAGTTATGATCCCACAAGGCCAAAATCATAGATTTTACTGGAACTTTCTCTTTATTTTCTGCATCTGTACTTTCCCAAAGAATTTGCTCTGGCATGTTTTGATCATCAAGATCTACTGTGATTTTTATTTCTGCACTTCTCATTTTAAAAAATTTCACTGATTGAATTTCGATTTCAGTTGATATCGAAATTCAATCTTTTTCATAATTATTTTTACGGTTGCAAATATGCTATTATTAAATAAGCAATTTAAAATAGTTATCGTTTTACTTTTGTAATATTAAAAACGCGGCCACACCAAGAATGATAAAGATCAATTCCACTATCCAAATTCTTTTTAGCTGTTTTAGGGTGAATCTGAAGATCAAATCACTTACAAAAGTCACAAGGATCAATGCTGCCAAAATAAGCTTTTGTAAAGCCCCAATATCAATATGTTGAGGCCCTGTTGATTTAGGTTGGAATAAAACGACGATAAATAAAGCCAGTCCAAAAGCGGTAACTATATTCAAGGGAGTTAATCTAAACTTCATTACTTTTTCTTGTCAAAACGTTTTTTATTCTTAAATACCTTTTGCTTGTGTGCAGTTGCCCTGGCTTTATCTCTTTCACGGACTTCAATCTGTTTGGCATTTTTCTTTTCATGAAAGGCACCTTTAAATTCGGGATCTTCCTTGCGTTTTTGGTTATCTATTTCTCGCGCAATATGCTGACGTTCATCATAAGGAGTTTCTTCAATAAAAACTTCTTCAGGTATAGGCACAACTGGAATATACTGACGAATTAATTTCTCTATTTTACGGATAAAATATTTTTCAGCTTCTGTACAAAAAGTAATGGCATCGCCAGTAGCAAATGCCCTACCTGTTCTACCAATTCTGTGTACATAATCTTCAATAATGATCGGTACATCAAAGTTGATGACATGGCTAACATCGGTGACATCGATTCCCCTCGAAGCAACATCTGTAGCTACCAAAACCCTAATATTACCCTCTTTAAAGCTGTTTATAGAATTTATCCTTGTATTTTGACCTTTATTGGCGTGGATTACCCGAACAGATTCTTCACCAAACCGACGCACAATGAAACTATAAATATTGTCAGCAACACTTTTTGTTTTGCAGAAAATAATCAGCCTATTAAAAGCAGTATCATCTTTAAGCAAATGTTGCAAAAGATTAATCTTGGTCTTAAAGTTGGGCACTTCATATAAGATCTGCGTTACCGTTTGTGCAGGTGTTGCCTGCTCTGAAGCCTGAATAATAGTTGGATGTTTCAAAAAGTCACCTGCAATTTTCTGCACAAGATCGCTCATTGTAGCTGAGAAGAGTAAATTTTGCCTCTTACGTGGTACTACTTCTAAAATACGGTGAATGGATCCTATAAATCCCATATCCATCATCTTATCGGCCTCATCAAGTACTAAAAACTGTAAGTATTTAGTGTTAACATCACCGGAAAGGTAAAGATCTAAAAAACGTCCAGGAGTTGCGATAATAATATCAACCCCTGCTTTGATCTGCTCCTTTTGCGTTTTCGGACCAATTCCACCAAAAACAACTACAGAACGTAAATCAGTATATGCCGCAAAGATTTTCACTTGTTCAGCAATCTGCATGGCCAATTCCCGTGTAGGTGCCAAGACCAAAGCTCTCGCAGCTTCGCCCTGTGCATATTTCAACTTCATCAGCATTGGCAAAACATAAGCAGCGGTTTTACCTGTTCCAGTTTCGGCAATTCCACAAATATCCTGTCCAGATAAAACTGGGGCAATTGCCTTTTCCTGTATCGGTGTTGCTACCGTATAACCAGCATCGGCAACTGCATTTAGGATCTGCCTATTTAAATTAAATTCTTCGAACGATTTTGCCATGGCGCAAAGATACAGAATAAGTAGGGAAGTCCGGGATTCCGAAAGTCCGGAAGAAATTTATTGAGGCGATATGGCAATCATAGCAGCTCCCTCTTTCGGACTTTCGGAGTATTTATTAACTTTGGGTCATGAATACTTACCTTATCAAAGGCGCTACTTTAGTAAATGAAGGTCAGCAATTTATAGCTGATGTATTGATCAAAGACGGTTTTATTGAAAAAATTGGACAAGGACTATCCTCAACCGGTGCACAAGAGATCAATGCCGAAGGCCTATACCTTTTACCAGGAATGATTGATGACCAAGTTCATTTTAGAGAACCTGGCTTAACACATAAAGCTGATATTTTTACTGAAAGTATGGCTGCCGTGGCCGGAGGAATAACCTCTTTCATGGAAATGCCGAACACCGTTCCCAATACGCTAACCCAACAATTATTGGCAGATAAGTATGCAATTGCTGCAGAAACCTCATTGGCAAATTATTCATTCTATATGGGAGCTAGCAATGACAATTTAGAAGAAGTGCTGAAAACAGATCCTAAAAATGTCTGCGGCATCAAGGTTTTTATGGGCTCATCAACTGGGAATATGTTGGTAGACAATGAAAAAACCTTAGAAAATATTTTTAGTAAAGCACCCATGCTCGTAGCTACACACTGTGAGGATGAGCAAACAATCCGCGAAAACCTAGCAATTTTTAAAGCTAAGTATGGTGAGGATTTAACTATAGAAATGCATCCATTAATTCGGAGTACCGAGGCTTGCTATAAATCTTCGTCATTGGCCATAGAATTGGCAAAGCGATACCAAACAAGATTACACATCTTACACATTTCAACAGCTAAAGAAATTGAATTATTTGACAATACAATCGCGCTCAAAGACAAAAAAATAACTGCCGAAACATGTGTACACCATTTGTGGTTCAATGATCAGGATTATGCCAGCAAGGGAAATTTCATTAAGTGGAATCCCGCAGTAAAAACGGCTACAGACCAAGCAGGAATTTTAGCCGGGGTTTTAGCAGATCGCATTGACGTGATCGCAACTGACCATGCCCCACATACTTTGGAAGAAAAACAACAACCTTATAGTCAAGCACCTTCCGGAGGACCATTGGTACAGCATGCCTTGCCTGCATTATTGGAAATGCACTTACAGGGTAAGATCTCGCTAGAGAAGATAGTGGAAAAAACAGCACATAATTTGGCCATCTGTTTCGATGTGGAGAAAAGAGGTTTTATTAGAGAAGGTTATTGGGCTGATTTAGTTTTGGTCAATTTAAATGATCCTTTTAAAGTTACCCCAATTAATATATTTTACAAGTGTGGATGGTCTCCTTTTGATGGCGATACCTTTCAAGCAAGTATTTCACATACTTTCGTTTCTGGAAATCTAGCTTATCAAAATGGCAAGTTTGTTACCAACGAATTGGGCAAGAGATTAAGTTTTAACCGATAATGCAGCTGAATACAGTCCGGAAATCGTTACTAAAGTTGGCCATCTTACTTGGAATGGCCATAGTTATATTCATTTTTGGGCTGTTTCCAAATTTAGTACTTCGCTTCTATTCAGATGGGATCTATCCCATTATTGCATTAATCTTAAGAGGCATTACCTCTATTTTGCCTTTTGCTTTAGGAGATCTAGCCTATGGGATTATAATCATATCCCTACTACGGCTCATCTATCTTTTTACCAAAAGGATTAGAAAATCAGGATGGCAACGAACAGATCGGATCATCATTCCGGCAAATGTTTTATCAGTGGTCCTAATTTTTTATATCAGTTTTAAACTCTTATGGGGACTAAACTATTCCAGACCTACTATTACCACAGAGTTAAGGATTGATAACCAAAAGTATAGTATAAAAGAACTGGTAGTTTTAGGGAATTTCTTTGTAAAAGAATTAAATGCTTTAGAAAATGGAGTTACACCCAAATTAGACTACAAGTTTGACAAACTTAGTGAACAAATTGCTATAGATTATCAAAAACTAGCTCAAAAGAATTCGTTTTTTAATTATAAAATAACCTCAGTTAAACCAGTTTTAAACAATTGGATAATCAGTAAAATTGGGATTGAAGGCTATTATAATCCACTTTCTGGAGAGGCAAATGTGAACACAGCGATCCCATCTTGGGTATTACCTTTTGTAACCTGTCATGAAATTTCACATCAATTAGGAGTCGCCAGAGAAGATGAAGCTAACCTGGTTGCTTATTTGGTCGGGATAAATAGCGAAAACGTCAATTTCCGTTATTCCGCTACCTACAATATGTTAAGGTATATTCTACTCGAAATTAGGATTAAATCTCCAGATGATTACCTTGCAATGAGGGAACGAATTAACGAGAAAACCTTAGCGAAATTTAAAGCAGAAAATGAGTTCTGGAAGAAATATAATGGCCAAATGTCCAACTATATGGGAGTTGCATTTGATCACTTTTTAAAATTAAATCGCCAAAAGCAGGGCATAAAAAGCTATCAGAACATTGTAATTTGGTTATGGAATTACCATAAGGAAGAGCTAACCAAAAAAGGTTAACCGTGTATTGCTTCTTTATTTCCAAAACTCTGAATGAGTTCGCCTTCAAAGTCCAACCATTCTTTCCATCTTTTCTCTACGTCTACATCAATCGTATATTTACGGGCAAAGTTTAAAAAAGTGGTATAATGACCTGCTTCTGATACCATCAAATCGTAATAAAACTTTGCTAGCTCTTCATCTTTGATATGTTGAGACAATACCCTGAAGCGTTCACAACTTCTGGCTTCAATCATTGCAGCAAACAATAAACGATCTATAAATGCCGTATTTCTGCTCCCATCCTTTTTGCTAAATTTAACCAACCGCCCAACATAATCATCCTTCCGCTCCCTACCTAATGTATAACCCCGTTTTTTGATAATATCTACAACCATCTGAAAATGTTGCATTTCTTCAATTGCTATAGCTGTTAATTCTTCAACCAAATCATGATGTTCAGAATTGTTGGCAATGAGGGTAATCGCATTGGTAGCAGCTTTCTGCTCACACCAGGCATGATCAGTCAAAATCTCTTCCAAATTTGTTTCTGCGATATTTGCCCAACGTGGGTCTGTTAACAATTTTAATCCTAGCATCTGTGAATTACAATAAATATCAAAATTAGAAATATTCGCAAGTCTTTTAAAATTATGAAACAAAAACACCTTATTTTGCCGAAATTAATTTCAGATGGCGAGAAAAATATTCATAATTGGTTTGGTTTGGCCTGAACCCACTTCTTCTGGAGCTGGAACAAGAATTATACAACTCGTTGATTTTTTTCTTTCCGAAGGATTTGAAATTACATTTGCCTCTGCAGCAAGCAAAAGTGAGCACAGTTTTAATCTAAAAGAAATTGGAGTTACAGAAGTTGAAATTAAGTTAAACGATTCCAGTTTCAATTTGCTGATCAAAGATTTAAGTCCGGACATTGTACTCTTTGATCGTTTCATAGTAGAAGAGCAATACGGCTGGAGAATTGATCAGCAATGTCCAAATGCACTGAAAGTTTTAGAAACGATAGACCTTCATCTCCTCAGAAATGCACGTCACCTATCCAATAAAAACGGCACAATTGAAATTGGAGATTACCTAGATACTGACATAGCGAAACGTGAAATTGCCTCAATATTAAGATGTGATCTATCATTGATGATTTCAGAGGTTGAAGTTGAAATTTTGAAAGAAAAATTTAAAATAGATGCTTCTTTACTCTACTATCTTCCATTTTTAGATGATGAAATTACAGACACTCATATTCAAAAGTGGCCATCTTTTGAAGAAAGGAAAGACTTCTTTTTTATTGGCAATTTTCTACATGAACCCAACTGGAATGCTGTTCAGGTATTAAAAACTAAAATTTGGCCAACGCTGAGAAGAAAACTTCCGAGGGTTCATTTGAACATTTATGGTGCCTATGCCACACAAAAGGTTTTACAGCTTAATCAGAAGAAAGAAAATTTCAACATTATAGGAAGAGCTGAAGACGCAAGAGACGTAATTGCCAAACATAGGATCTTATTGGCTCCACTACAATTTGGCGCAGGTGTTAAAAGTAAGCTAGTTGATGCCATGCATACCGGAACCCCAAGTATGACCACCACAATTGGTGCAGAAGCCATGAGGGGAGATTTGGATTGGAATGGATTTATTGAAGATGATTTTGAACTCTTTATTCAAAAGGCTGTCGAACTATATGAAAACAAACACATTTGGTTAAAAGCACAGGCAAATGGCATTCAGATTGTTAACGAACGATACAGCAGATCAAAATTCCAAACCTTATTTAAGCGCAGGATTGAGACACTTTTAAGCGATTTGAGCACACATCGAAAGCAGAATTTCTTTGGCCAGCTTTTAAAATACCACACTACACAAAGCACAAAATACATGTCGCTGTGGATTGAGGAGAAGAATAAACAGGCCAGATAACCTATTAGCTCATTCTTCAATCTTTACATCATTAAAACATTATAGCCTTACAACCTTGAAACATTAATTGTAAATTTGCGCTGTTATGGCAAAAATATCCATCAACCTGGCAACAGGTTCATTACAGCAAGAAGAAATTATAGTTGGAATTGATTTAGGAACAACCAATAGCTTGGTAGCTTTCATCAATCCAGAAAAGAACCCACAGGTAATTAACGATACCGGAAAAGGTCTTTTGGTACCATCAATTGTACATTTCAATGCACATGGAGAAGCGGAAGTTGGCAATGAAGCCAAAGCATTTTTAACAACAGACCCAGCGAATACCATCTTTTCAGTTAAGAGATTGTTAGGTCGTTCTTATAAAGATGTAGCTAGTCACCAGGATATTTTTAGCTATAAAATAATTGATGATGATACAGATGCTTTAGTGAAAATTAAAGCTGGAAATAAATTCTATACCCCTATTGAGCTTTCAGCAGAAATTTTAAAGGAACTTAAAACAAGAGCTGAACATGCTTTAAAGACCCCTGTTAATAGAGCCGTAATTACCGTGCCTGCCTATTTTAACGACAGTCAGCGCCAAGCAACCCGTGATGCGGGTAAATTAGCTGGACTAGATGTTTTACGCATTGTAAACGAGCCTACTGCAGCCAGTTTAGCTTATGGAATCGGCTTAGATCCTACTGAGCAAAAAACCATTGCTGTATATGATTTAGGTGGTGGAACATTTGATGTTTCTATCCTTCAAATCCAAAATGGGATTTTTGAGGTATTGTCAACCAATGGAAATACATTTTTAGGGGGCGATGATTTTGATCGGGCCATTTTAAATTACTGGATCGAACAGAACAAACTAGATTTTAATGAAGTTGCTCAAGATAATGTGTTAATGCAAACTTTACGTTTACAAGCCGAAGCTGCAAAAAAAGCATTATCTACCCAAAACTTATATAATGAGAAACTAGGTGAAATTTGGTGCACTTTAGATAGACAGACTTTTGAACAGTTAATTGCTACTAAGGTTGAGGAAACTTTAACCTGTTGTAAACAAGCATTAAAAGATGCTGATTTATCAGTTTCAGCTATTGATGAAGTAGTTTTGGTAGGTGGTTCTACACGGACACCATTTGTAAAAAAAGCAGTTAGCGAATTCTTCAATCGTGAGCCACATGACCAGATCAACCCTGATGAAGTAGTAGCCCTAGGAGCTGCAATCCAAGCAGATATTTTAGCTGGAAATCGTTCTGATATTCTATTATTAGATGTTACACCGCTTTCTTTAGGGATTGAAACAATGGGAGGACTGATGGATGTAATCATAGCCCGCAATAGTAAGGTACCTACAAAAGCTGGCAGACAGTATACCACTTCGATCGATGGACAGGTGAACATGAAAATCTCTGTTTACCAGGGAGAACGCGATCTCGTAAAAGAAAATAGGAAACTGGCAGAATTTGATCTAAAAGGAATTCCCGCTATGCCTGCTGGACTTCCCAAAGTAGATATTAACTTCCTGTTAAATGCTGATGGGATTTTAACGGTTCAGGCAATAGAATTACGTTCTGGTGTGAAACAGGAAATTGATATTGTACCAAGTTATGGCTTAAGCGATGATACGGTAGAGAAAATGTTAATCGATAGTATAGAAAATGCAAAGAGCGATGTAGAACAAAGAATGTTGATCGAAGCGAAAAGTGAAGGTGAACAATTGGTATATACTGCTGAAAGATTTATTACAAAAAACTCTCAAATTTTAACTGAAGCTGAAATTGAATCTACTAAAGTCTATATTTCCGCTTTAAAAGATGCACTTGCCAATGGCGAGAAAGATCTGATCCTTAAAAAGGCCGACGAACTAAATGAGTATACCCGCCCTTTTGCCGAAAGATTAATGGATATGGCAGTTGGACAAGCGATGAAGGGTAAAAGCATCGATAAACCATAGTTTATTTTTTGTAATTCCTCAGTCAATCGTCTATCTTCATTTTATGATTGACGACAAAGAAACTAAAAAAATAAGTAAGTTCTTAAGCTATGTGTTACGGCACCATCCTGAATTAATTGGAATAGACCTTGACGACAATGGATGGACTGATATAAGTATATTGATCGAAAAAGCTAATGATTACGGAATTAATTTTAATCGTGAAATTTTAGACTACGTAGTTGCCACTAACAATAAGAAGAGATTTGCTTTTAATGAAACACTTGATCAGATCAGAGCCAGCCAAGGACATTCTGTAAGCATTGAACTTGGCTACAAATCACAAAAACCGCCAAAGGAACTTTACCACGGAACTGCAGTTAAAAATGTAGCAGCCATTCAAGATCAAGGCATACAGAAACAAAGCAGACAGCATGTACATTTAAGTGAAAACTTTGAGACAGCAATACAAGTTGGCCAGAGACATGGTAAACCCCATGTTTTTACAGTATTAAGCGAAGATATGTTTAATGATAATTTTGAGTTTTACATCTCAGAAAATAGCGTTTGGCTCACAGACTTTGTACCTAGCAAATATCTTAAAAGTTAAATCTTTCTAGCTTAGCAGACATGTACTCAATTTGTAGATGGTGTTGGTATGGAATTTTTTAGTTCCCAACATCATCTAACTATGAAGCAATTTAATAACCTAATTTACATTAATGTTTTTTCTATTGTATTCACTATTGGAATTCCCTTGATATTTTTTTTTACTCAAGACCCTATACCTTTATATCGTAAAGATTCTTATAATTTATTCAAGCAATGCAAAACTTGTGATATCGCTAAAGCAAGGGCGGTTGAAGATTTTAATAATGGAAAACTTCAAATTGTACTTTGGGGACTTCCAGATTCGAAAGATCCTTCACCGCAAGAATTATTCTTAGCAGAAAAATATAACATTAAAAGCATTCAAGGAGGCTGCACGAGTTTTACAGAACTTGATTGTTATAACACAGAGATGATGAAACTAATTTTCGCAAAATTTAATGGAAAGATTTTTCCACTGTAAACAAACTAATCCATAAAAACCAATCCGTTAAGCATGTTTATCGAAGGTATTCTTTCCTGTAATTGTTAAAATAAACATATAAAAATAACAGCCCACACAAATAGAAAACATACTTTCAAGTATGGCAAATGCTAATAATACAATGGTTAGGGCAAATGCAAAAACTTCAAGATTAAGTATATAAAACAAACTTATAATTAAACAAAAGAGGAAACCAAGTGCTGCTGCAAATTTTTTAGGCGCTAAATCGGTCATTTTAGTAGATAAAGAAAATAAGCTAAAAACTTGAATTGCGATTGCTTTTAATAAACTAAACTTACCATTGGTGAAAGCCCTAATTGCAAAATCAACTGTAAGAAATATCATTGCAAAATAATTTCCAAAAACAATACATGCTAGTCCAATAAGCATTGTAATGAATGCGATAATCCTAACTACTGTTTCATTAATTCGATTTGGTGAAATCGGACAAGAAATTTCCATGGTATAAATTTTAACTGTAAATATAACTTACATGATTTGTTCTAATGATTGTTTATGTTAAATCGGAGTAATTTTCTTTTAAACACCTACCTAATGAGTTTATATTTTTTAAAATCGCTCGACTTCCAAATTCATTCTTATATTTAAATTTATAAGCTTGCCGTAAATCTTGTGGTTTGCTTATTTATGATTACACATCAATGAATGGATAATAACGCCGAAAAAATAAATGATCTTTCAATTAGGTTAGAAAACCTGTCGCTTAAACAGCAAGAGTTCGAAACTGAAATCAAGAATCTGCGACAAGAGCTTAGGGCACTACAACCTGGCGAACATACAGATCATGTTTCGATCTTGGATTCGCTTCCTAAAAAACGAGAAGTCTTCCCCGAAAAGATCACGCCTCCTGCATTTAAACCAATACCACAACCTCAACGTTCAAGTTTTACCGATAAATTTAAAAGAGAAAATATCGCCAAATCTGATTTTGAAAAGTTTATTGGAGAAAATCTCATCAGCAAGATCGGGATCCTCATTTTAGTAATTGGTGTAGCAATTGGTGCCAAGCTAGCTATTGACAAGGGACTAATTAGTCCGCTTACCAGAATAATTTTAGCTTATTTGGTAGGTATAGGTTTAATGGGATTTGCCATTAAACTCAAAGCAAAATACGAAAGTTTTAGTGCTGTGCTATTAAGTGGCTCTATTGCAATCCTTTATTTTGTTACGTATGCAGCGTATGCCTATTATCAGTTGATTCCTCAAGCACTTACTTTCGCCATGATGGTGGTATTTACCGGGTTCACCGTTGTTGCTGCAATCAAGTATAACAGGCAGGTAATCGCTAATATAGGATTAGTGGGTGCCTATGCTATTCCATTTTTATTAAGTGATGGTTCAGGCAATGTAGTCGTGCTCCTTACCTACATCGCCATCATTAACCTGGGCATCTTGGTATTAGCTTTTGTAAAATATTGGAAATCCCTTTTTTATCTTTCTTTTGGATTAACATGGCTAATCTTCTTAGGCTGGAGAATTCCACTAGACGATAAATCTACCTTCTTAAAGGTTTCCATGTTGTTCTCAAGCATTTACTTTATTACCTTTTATGTTACTAATCTAGCTTATAAAGTAATTAAGAAGGAAATATTTGAAATTACAGACGTTATTATCCTACTGCTCAATTCCTTTATTTTTTACGGCGCCGGTTTTTGGGTACTTCAGCAATCAGCATTGGGTGGTGAAATATTAGGCCTATTTACTTTGGGCAATGCAATTATCCATTTTATCGTAAGTGTGATTATCTACAAGCGTAAATTGGGCGATAAGAATTTGTTCTACTTCATCTTGGCCATGGTAATTACATTTATCACCATGGCTGTTCCAGTTCAACTGAACGGAGATTGGGTAACCATTTTCTGGGCTGTTGAAGCATCGATATTATTCTACTTGGGAAGATCTAAACAAATTGCCATTTATGAAAAACTAGCATTACCACTGATATTATTGGCCTTCATAAGTTTATTACAAGATTGGTTTACCTCGTCTGACTTTTACAATTACAATGACTATCAATTTGTAAAGCCTTTTTTCAATATTGGGTTTTTAAGTGCCTGTATTTTTATCGCTTCATTTTTGTGGATGTTCATTGTAAGCAGAAGGAAAAGTGAAACCGAGGAGATCCCTCAAAATCCTAAAATGAGGATATTGCTATCTTATATAGTGCCTACCATTTTAATAATTGTTGCCTACAATACGTTTAGGATCGAGATTTCTCATTTTTTTAGTAACAGTTATGAAAGCACTAAAATAAATACCTCACCAAAATCTGCTGAAGTGTATTTCGAATATAACTTTGATTATGTTAATTTCGGAACGGTTTGGAACCACATCTATACCCTGTTTTTCGTATCAGCTTTGACCTATTTAAACCTAAAAAAGATAAAAAGCAAAGAATTAGCTGTGGTGAACTTAGTCTTAAATCTTTTCACTATACTGCTATTTTTAACTCATGGTTTATATACCTTAAGCGAACTCCGTGAGTCCTATATTTCTCAATCCAGTAAATATTTTACCAGTGGTATACTCAATATTTTAATCAGATATATTTCCTTTATATTTTTCACATTCCTAATTATAATTTGTTATCAGTTAAGCAAATCAGCACTATTCAAAGTTAAATTCAAAACTGCATTCGATTACGTGTTATACCTGTCCATACTTTGGATCTTAAGTAGCGAATTATTGAACATTTTAGAACTTAATGGATTAAGTACCGGCTATAAACTCGGATTAAGTATTTTATGGGGTGTTTACGCTTTAATCTTAATTGGCATTGGTTTATTTAGGAACATGAAATTCTTAAGGATCGGAGCTATTGTTCTATTCGGGATTACCTTGATTAAATTATTCTTTTACGATATTTCATCATTGGATACCATTTCTAAAACCATTGTTTTTGTATCATTGGGTGTACTTTTACTCATTATTTCTTTTCTCTATAACAAATATAAACACCTCATTAATGATGATGTTAAGACAGAAAATTAATTTCACTTTAATCTTATTGACCATTGCATTTGGTTTAAAGGCACAGACGAGTGCTTATAGGTATCATGCAGATTTAAAAGGAGCATCCAGTAACTGGCATAGTCTACAGATCCCCAATTTTGTTTTCCCCGCTACGAAAAGTGGATTAGAAGATTTACGGATCTATGGTTTCAAAGGAAAAGATACTATTGAAGTACCTTATATCTTAGAGAAAAGTGCTAATCAGATTATTGAAAAGGAAATTGCCTTCCACATCATCAATCAAAGTAAATCGGACGCTGGATATTATTTTACTCTTCAAGCAAATACTTCAGCTATCATCAATCAACTTAGGCTTTCATTTAAGCAACCTAATTTCGATTGGAAAGTGACTTTAGCAGGAAGCAATGACAATAAAGAATGGTTTACCTTATTAGCTGATTATAGAATTTTATCTATCAAGAATAGCAATACGGATTATCAATTTACGCAATTAGATTTCCCAAATTCGAAATATAATTATTACAGAATACTTATTAAGGCTGATGAGCAACCAACAATTAATGCGGCCAAAATCTTAAAATCAGATACCTTTAAAGGAATAGAACAGGCTATCCCCTACCAATCTTATCAGCTGGTTAATGATACCAAAAACAAAGAGAGCATCATCACAGTGGCGCTAGCAAACGTTGTTCCCCTGTCCTATTTAAAATTAAACGTGCAAAGTGATCTGGACTTTTACCGTACCTTAAAAATTGAATATGCCACAGATAGTTTCAAAACAGATAAGGGCATTCAATATAATTATGCACATCTGTATGAAGGAACGATCAGTTCTTTGGAGCAAACAGCATTTAGATTTGATGGGACTTTGATCTCCAAACTAAAAATCACCATCCAAAATAATGATAATAGACCATTAAATCTTAACGGCCTAGAATTAAAAGGTCCAGTTTATGAACTGATTGCCCGTTTCGAAAAAACAGATTATCAATATGCATTATATTATGGCAATACCAATGCACAAGCTCCTGTTTACGAATTAAAGAATTTCGAGAATAAAATTCCACTAGGAATAACAGCATTAACTGTAGGTACTGCGCAAAATAATATTTCATTTATTGGCGTAGAAGTTAAAAAGCCATTGTTTGAAAATAAGGCATGGCTTTGGGCATTGATGGGCGTAATTATCTCTATATTGGGCTTTTTTACCTATAAAATGTTGAAGGAAAAATAACATCAACATTTTGCCAAATTGAAGAGCAAAGCCAATGCAAGAAATAAGTTTGCAAAATATCCGAGCAAATTACTTAAATGGAAAAGATTAAAAATGAGTTAAAGGAAAATGGTTTCGCCATCCTTCCTAAAATTTATTCAGCTGATGAGATCAATCAGTTATTGGTAATTATTAACCAGATGGAGACGAACAAAGCTACTTTCAGAAAATCAGCAGATCTCTTCGCAATCAGGCAGTTCTTGAAAGAGATTCCCGAAACCAAAGCCATAATCTTTAATGATCAGTTAAAAAGAATAATTCATTCTACTTTCGGAACTGATTATTTTATAGTTAAATCTATCTATTTTGATAAGCCCGAAAAGTCGAATTGGTTTGTAGCTTACCATCAAGACTTAACAATTTCAGTAGATCAAAAAATCCAGTTGGAAAACTTTGGTCCTTGGACGGTTAAACAAGATCAGTTTGCTGTGCAGCCACCAATTGATATACTGGAAAGTAATTTTACCATAAGAGTTCATTTAGATGATACAGATGAAAACAATGGCGCTTTAAAAGTTATTCCAAAATCACATACCAAAGGTGTTTATAGAGCGGCAAATATTGATTGGGAAAACGAAATAGAAGTAAGCTGTAACGTTAAAAAAGGAGGTGTCATGATTATGAAGCCACTTTTATTGCACAGCTCAGCAAAAACCACCAATGATCAGAAAAGGCGTGTTATCCATATCGAATTTACAAATAAAGAACTACCCCTGTCCTTACAATGGTCAGAAAAAGACCTTTTATAACCTTAGTAAGGTATGATTTTTAATCATCAGAGCAAAGTGTTAACCTCAAACTAAAGATAAACTACATACTGTACTTAATTAAAATCAATGGCAAAAAACCTTCGAACTGGAGCAGTTGGTGCAATACTTGACATTTATGAAGATGCGATCTTCAATTTCAAAAGTACTATCGAAACAATTCCAGATGACCAACTAACTATCGAGCTACCATCCGCAGCACCTGAATGCCAATCTGTACAAGCTATTCTATCCCATGTTGTACACTCTGCCTTCGGGTATGCCACAAGTATTCACAATTCAATGGGAAATGAACGTATTAGACCCAATAAAGTGTTCCACTCAACCATAAGCAAGTATTTAAATGATTTTGACAATGTATTCTCCTATACAGAAAACATATTTTCAGCTATTACTGATGATGACTTGGAAAAACATGATTTCACCTTGAAAATAAAGACTGGTTGGGGACAATTTTATGATATCGAACAGTTAATGGAACATGCCATTGTACATCTGTTGAGGCATCAGCGGCAACTGGAAAAAATTAAGAATTTATAATCCAATAATAAGAATCTAGAAAGAAAAGTTAGTCAAAACATATGAAAGTCCTTTAACCATCTATGCTATTGACCATTAGCCATTGACTATTGACCCATAAATCCCAAACCATCAACCGTTGTCTATTGACCATTAGGCTAATTTTCCCTATATTGAAGTATGAAAAGATTAACGATACCATTTGCGTTAATCATCCCTTTTCTACTGTCTAGCTCTTGGGGCTTTTTCGCCCACCAGAGGATCAATTACTTGGCTATTTTCACGTTGCCTCCAGGCATGATCAGCTTTTACAAGAAAAACAATAAATACATTGCTGAGCATGCTGTGGATCCAGATAAACGGCGATATATTGATACGCTTGAGGCACCCAGACATTATTTAGATGTAGAAAATTACGAGCTAAATATGGATAGCATTCCAGAAAAATATGCTGATGCTCTAGCAAAATACGGACAGCAAAAACTAAATGAAAGTGGTATTGTACCTTGGCAGATCCAAAGAACATATTATAATTTGGTAAATGCTTTCAAAAGCCATGATTCTATTAAAATCCTAAGGCATTCAGCAGAGCTAGGCCATTATATTGGTGATGCACACGTCCCCTTACATACGACCAATAATCACAATGGTCAATTGACGAACCAACAGGGTATTCATGCATTTTGGGAGAGTAGAATTCCGGAACTTTTCTCCAATAATTATAACTTTTTGGTTGGCAAAGTTGCTTATATAGATAATCCATTAAAATCTGCTTGGCAGATGGTAAAACATGCGCATCAATTATTGGATAGCGTACTCCTACTTGAAGCTAAACTTAATGCTACATTTCCATCAGATCAGAAATATAGTTTTACAGAGAGAAATAATGTTATACTGAAACAATATTCCATCCCCTATTCAAAAGCTTACCAAGACCAGATGAATGGCATGGTAGAAAAGCAAATGCGTGCTGCAATATTAGCCACTGGTTCATTTTGGTTTTCTGCCTGGGTAGATGCAGGACAACCAACGCTTAAAAATTTAGTCAAAGTTATACCAGATCTATCAGAAAAGAAATATTCAGAACTGATAGATCAAAAATATCAAGGTGGCAAGATTATAGGAAGGGAGAATTAATCTTCTTTTGGAGCGATTATTTCTTCTACTTTTTTAGGTTGAAATCTACTTCTCACAGCAGCCCAAACTGCTGGCACGAAAGTAACAACAGCAATAAAGACAATTACGATATCAAAGTTATCTTTAAACCATGGAATTTGTCCTAGCAAATATCCAGCGAATAAAAGACTGAAGATCCATGAAAAGCCTCCAATTATATTGAAAGTAGTGTATCTTCCGAATGGCATTTTAGCGATACCTGCTACAAAAGGGGCAATGGTTCTAAAAATTGGTAAAAATCTACTGAATATAATGGCTTTACCACCATGCTTCTCAAAAAATTCATGAGAGTCATGGTAATATTTTAGCTTCAGGATTTTATTCTTCTCTTTAAAAACTCCAGCTCCCAAGAAGCTCCCCAATTTATAGTTTACGGTATTCCCCAAAATTGCTGCTACAGTTAATATCAATAACATGAACCAAATATTCAGGTCTGTTTTACCGCCTGCAATTAGTGCACCCGTAGCAAAAAGAAGCGAATCACCAGGTAAAAAAGGAGTAACTACAAATCCAGTTTCGGCAAAAATAATTAAGAATAAAATAAGATAAGTTAAAGTGTGATACTCGTTAACGATATCAGCTAGGTGCTTATCAATGTGGAGGATAAAATCGATGAGTTGTTGTAGTAATTCCAATTTTCTATAATTTTTCCCAAAAATAGGGATATGAATTTGATTAACTGTTATTTTTTAAAATATGACACTCAATACAACAAAAATGGCTCAGTGTAACCAAGCCATTATGTTTATTGATAGATGTTAGCCCAATGCTTAATAGCTGTTATTCAGCATTACAGGCATCACCAACATTAAAACATCTTCATTTTCATCATTAGTTTGAGGGATCAATAAACCTGCTCTGTTCGGCGTAGATAATTCTAACGTTACTTCTTCACCACTTAAATTGCTCAACATTTCAATTAAGAAACGAGCATTAAAGCCAATTTCTAAATCTTCTCCCTCATATTGGCAACTAAGACGCTCATGTGCTTCATTTGCAAAATCTAAATCTTCAGAAGAAATATTTAATTCGCTACCGTTAATTTTCAATCGTACTTGGTGGGTTGTTTTATTAGCAAAAATCACCACTCGACGCAAGGTATTTAAGAATAAAGCCCTGTCTATTACTAATTTATTAGGATTGTTTGCTGGAATAACAGCTTCGTAATCTGGATAACGTTCGTCAATTAAACGACACACCAAATTGATGTTTTCAAACTTAAAAAAAGCACTGGTTGCATTGTAATCAACGGAAACATTCACATCAGTACTAGGCAAGGCTGCTTTTAATAAAGTTAATGCTTTTTTAGGCAAAATAAATGTTGATGCTTTATCTGCTTTGCTGTCGTTTCTGCGGTAACGCACCAATTTATGTGCATCTGTTGCCACAAAGGTAATATGTTGAGGAGACAATTGACAATAAACACCTGTCATTGCTGGCCTTAACTCGTCATTACTTACTGCAAAAATGGTCTTTGTAATTGCTTCAATTAATACTGAAGCAGGTAGATTTACAGAAGAAGCATTTTCTACAACTGGAATTTTAGGAAAATCATCACCGTTTTCACCACTTAATTTATATTTTCCATCTCCTGCACTAATTTCAATTGAAAATGAATTATCATCAATATGAAATGAAATCGGTTGATCAGGCAATGTTTTTAAAGTGTCTAGCAATATTCTTGATGGCACTGCAACTTTTCCTTCCTCTTTAGATTCAACAGCCAATGCAGTAGTCATACTTGTTTGTAAATCTGTTGCAGAGATAGTTAAATTTCCATCTTTAATTTCGAACAAGAAGTTTTCTAATATAGGCAAAACAGTGCTGCTACTAGACGCACCATTCACTGTTTGTAAATGTTTTAATAACGTGGATGTGGATACTATAAATCTCATAGTTTATTTTGTTCTGTTCTCAAAAATATAAAAATTACTTCGCATACTTATGTTTACGGTAATAATGTTGAAAAATCGCAAAACATATTAACAATAGAATCGGCACAATCGCATTTATCAGTTGCCAATTTAATTTTTCTGTTCGTAAACGGGTTTTATCTAATAATCTAACCTTAATTTCCTTATTTCGTAAAGCAATCAGGTTATCATCATCTGTAAAATAATCAGCAATATTGAGTAAAAGCGCCTTATTTCCGAAGTTCTGTTGTGTATACCGATCAAATCCCAATGGGAATGGGGAGCGATCAGTTTGACTTACCTGATTATTAAAGACATCACCATCGCCAATTACGATCATCTTTGTCGGCTTGCTCAGTGCCGGCACATCGTATTTTTCGGTTATTCCAGCCGGGACCGGTCTATTTAAAAATACCGATTTAAAGTCTCCTTCTAATAAAACTCCCGCAGTTTTTGCCGTACTGGTATATTCTTCTTGTTTTGGTTCTATGGCCAATATTTGCAACGAAAGCATTTTGGGTGTTTCAAAAACCTTATTATATGGAGATGTTTGAAGAATTACACGTTTGCTTACATTCGGAACACCTATTGTATCAACAGTGCTTGCAAATTGGCTTCGGATCCCATCAATATTCTTTACCACATTTGTAGCACTGTCAGGTGAAAATATCGGATAATAAATCCATGGTGCAACATCAATTTGGGCTTGTTGGCCTGGATTTCCAGTTGCAAAAGGTATCATGGCGCAATTTAAATCAGTGATTAGATTGTAGTTGATTCTAGCTCCATATTCAAAGAGCATATCATCTATATTTAAATTCCTGTTGAAAGCCATGACCTGACTTCTACTTTGTAAACTGTCCAGTTCTGCGTTAACCTGATCAATAGCCCAAACGAGCCTTCCCCCTTTCATTACAAAATAATTGATCTTGTATTTTTCGGCTTCTGACAATGCAGACTGAGGTTTTGCAATCACCAATACTTTTAAACTGTCCAACCCTTCTTTGGTGACCAAGTTCAGGTCTAATCTGCCAACCTCATACATTTCACGGAGTGAGGTAATTGCATCATAGAGATATAGGTTTGAAGGTTCTCCATGGCCTTCGGTAAAACCGATACGTGGATTCTTTTTAGTGATTAATCTTTTAATGGCAAGCGTAAATATGTATTCTAAGTTTTGGATGGAGCTGGTGATATTCTCTTCATAATCTGTTGCGGCACCACCTGTTTTTTGCAATAAATTAACAGGGATCTGCACGCCATCACATTCTACCATAGCCATGGGATAAATGATCTTCTGGGTTATTCCCGCATCATTTTTTAGGTTTACAGCGATAGGCCTTATTCCAATCTGGGCATATTGACTAATAATGGTATCCTGTTCATTAGCAGGCACATCTTTTAAAGGATCTTCGAATACGATTTTAACATTTGCCTTCGAGTATGCCTTATAGTCATTGAGCAGGTCTTTTGTAGCATTACGTAAGCGTTGAAAAGCGGCCGGAATTTCACCATCTAAGAAAACAGTAATCGTGATATCTCTATTTGTTTTCTGAAGATTATCTTTTGTTTTTTGAGTTAAGGTATATCGCTTTTCTTTGGTAAAATCTAAACGTGTATAAAATTGCTGTGCCAACACATTTAACAAAAAGAGAGCAGCTACAAATATGAATGTTCCAACATATCTTTTTTTACTTTTTACCACTTTCTACCTCCAATCACTAATTTAGTTAAACCTAAAAACAACAGCACAAAAGTGAAGAAGTACACTAAATCACGGGTATCGAGCACGCCCCTACTAATTGATTGGTAATGTTCGTTGATCCCCAAGCCAATTAAGATGCTTTCAAGTTGCTGGAATTCGAACAACTTACTCAGGGAATCAAATCCGCTGTAGGCAAAAAAGCAAAGAAAGACTGCTACCGCAAATGCCACTACCTGGTTTTTAGTGATAGAAGAGGCAAAAATGCCGATAGACGCAAAGGCATTCCCCAATAAGAATAGCCCTAAATAAGAGCCTAATACCGCACCAGAATCTATATTTCCCTTTGGAAAACCCAATTGATAAATACTATAGTAATAAACCAAGGTTGGAAGGAGTGCAAACAAGAGCAAAACGATACAGGCCAGATATTTTGCTATGATGATTTGCAGATCACTTAATGGCCTTGTAGCTAGTAAAACATAAGTTCCTTCTCTTCTCTCCTCGGCAAAGGAGCGCATCGTAATCGCAGGGATTAAGAATATGAACAAAAAAGGAACTAAGGTGAAAAAACCATTGAGCTCGGCATAACCATAATCAAGGATAGAAGTTTCCGGAAAGAACCACAGCAACAAGGCACAGGCCAACAAAAAAACACCAATAGTGATGTAGGCCATTAGCGAATTCAAGAAACTGAATAATTCCCGTTTAAAAACTGCGTACATGCAATGCGATTAAATGATGCCGAAGTTATACAATATCTACAAGTTGGTCAATAGGGAAATGGGGGGTAATCGTTCATTGGTTCAATCGTTCATTAGTTTGATTTGGATAGATTCAATTTATTGAGCAATCATATTTAAAATAGAAGATCTAAAGCTGAAAGCGCATAGTGCAATAACAAAGCTATTCCTTTTTTAACATTAGCCTATTGACCATCACCCTATGAATCTACCAAAGGGCAATGTCATCAATAGCGCCCACTTTTAGATTGTGCCAAAGGCACTCCTTCAGAGCTTCGTACCTTATAATGACAAACTCACTTAACTTAATGATTGCCCAAAGGACCCTTCACATAGACATCCTTCAACATCATCCATCCATCATCCATCTTCCATAAAACTACTTTCTCGTATAAGTTACCGTACCTGTTGATGCTCTGGTTGTCATCGTACCATCGCCATTACAGGTAAACGTTATGGAGTAATTCCCTGTTGGAACATTAGGACTAGAGTCCTGATAACCCGTACACTTCGTCACTTCAGTAGCATAAAAGCTATAATTGATGGTGTTTCCACTAATGGTATAGTTAAATTTGAATACCAAAGGAGTACAAATACCTTTACAGTCTGGATTAGAAAAATAGCCTTTTCCTTTGCCATCTAATGAGAAGATCTGATTTGGGCCGCCACTTGAGCAAGCTGGAGCAACCCAAGTACCCACAGGACAAGCCCCCCCACTTCCGCCATCATCTGATGTTTTTGTCTTAATTTTATCTGAAAGTGTTTTAAAGTCTTTATCGATGGTGGTTGTACAACCAAAGTGGATAATAGCTACTAAAATTACCGTTATTGCTGCTAATAATAAGTTTTTCATTTTCTTGTGATTAAAATCCTAGAGATAAATTAAAGGCTGCTGTCAGCCCTGCATCTGACATGATAAATTGTTCAAAACCAGCACGAACAAATAGTGTCCGCTGACCTGAACTATTTTTTAAAAGGTATTTTTGGACATATTGCTTCAAATGCAAACCTGCCGAAAACTTACCTGCTGAAACGCTGGGATTGATGGCATTATTTGGGTTTGCAACCGCATGAATATAAAGTGCGCTTGGTCCGGCAGAAGCCCCTACGGTAACGACCTTTTTCACATCATATTCGGCAAAAATGTAGGCCGATAGATAATGTTTGGAAGCTTCATACCAGTCTAACGAAACAGTGAAACTGTTATAATTTGCGGAAAAGCCAAAATAATTGGCAGTTGAAATCCCAATACCCTGAGAAAGCTTAGAAGCAAAACCCGTGGTTGCAGGCTGGGCCCTGAATTTTTCATAACCAAGACTAAATCCGCCAATCGTAAATTGAGAGACTGCATTGGCATCGGTTGCGGTAAAGTTGTCTTGACTGGTAGAAGTTAGTCCGCCAATAAACCTACTTTGTCGGTTACTTATTATGACCGGGTCCTGTGCGTAGAGCTGAAATACCGTAGCAAGTATTACGCTTAAGAATAATAATTTTTTCATTGAATGATTGTTAAATTAATTTTTGATTATTTACTGATATATCGGCAAACTAGTTACTATTAGGTTAGAAGAAAATACTTAGAAGTGAGTAATTTGGATGGGATTACGAGCTTGTTAGTCAATAGCTAATGGCCAATAGCTAGTGGGTTGGGTGCAAAGATGCAGTGGTTAAATTGATAGCCACAGATTAAGGGATTGATTGGGGCTATACAACTAGGATAAAGGATCGGTTTGCCACAGATGCACAGATTTTTTGAAAATTTGTTATATTTAGCTTTACCCATAAAAAATCAACCTGTCGGTTAAAATTCAACGGGAAAAATCCTTTATTTCTTAATCCTTATAGCGACCTTATAGCGACATGTCTATAGTCATTCTATAATGTAGCTCCAGTGTAGCTGTAGTGTAGCTATAGTTTGTACTCCATGTACTATCCTGGACAGAGAGCCCGTGTCAAAGGCATCCCTTTGGGAAAAGTCCGAGAGTCCGTTCCCCTCATATTTATATAGAGCCTTTGTGCCTCCGTGACTTTTTGCCATAGATCCCTCCTTCGTCGGAAGGACAAAATCACACAAAAAACCATAGAAAGGTACAAAACCATGATAGAAATGAACAAAAAACATTTACAAATCAACACAGAATCTTTGGTTAAAAAACTAAGCCTCCAAAGAAACTATAAGTCTAACGCATAAGCTGCTCTTAAACCGATAAAGCCAAAAGTACTGAACTTAGCATTTGTTGCAGTAATCAGCCTGTTGCTTGACCATCCCTCATATCTAATACCGATATCGATCTTATTTTCAGAGTTTCTCAGCTTGATAAACGTGCCAAGTCCAGGTGACCATGCAAAGCCAATATTTGCATTTCCAGAAATAGGAACATTCACGCCAAACTGTCCTTCAAAATAGAAGTTTGGAGAAGTATAATATTTAAGACCACCTTTTACCGGGATTGAAGTTTCTGCAGGAGATGTGATCCCAAAGTATTTTCTTCCGAGGAAACTCACAATGCTTCCATTTGCAGTGATTGAAAACTTGTCAGACAAACCGATTTCAGCTTTTACTCCACCACCAAAACCAATTGAACTGATATTGGAAGAATTACCCGAAGGAATATTAATTTCAGGTCCGATAGATATATTATAAGATTGGGCATTTGATTGTTGATAACAAAAAATCGAAAAGAATAGGAAGATTAAGGCTTTTACTTTCATTTAATTCGCGGTTAAATTTCTAAAAATTTCTTCTAATGAATCGGTGTTATATTGCTTTTTGAGCAATGCTATAGGTGCATTTGCTACGATTTTACCTGTTTTAATGATGATAACTTCATCGCAAATTGCCTCTACTTCCTGCATAATATGCGTAGATAGGATTACCGTTTTATTTTTACCAAGTTCTTTGATCAATGCCCTAATATCTGTTAACTGGTTGGGATCTAGACCAGAGGTAGGTTCATCTAAGATCAGTACCTGAGGATTATGGATAATTGCCTGTGCTAGGCCTACACGCTGTTTATATCCCTTAGAAAGCATTCCTATTTTCTTATGCTGTTCTGGTGTAAGTCCAACTTCTTTAATGACCTCTTCCACCCTGTGATCCAAGTTTGGTATGTTATAGGTTTGTCCAACAAAGCTTAAAAATTCTCGGATATACATATCCGTATAAAGTGGTGTATTTTCTGGCAGGTAACCAATCAGCCTTTTTACAGCTATTGCATCTGTTAAAATGCTGTTTCCACATACTTCAGCATCTCCCGAGGTGGGCGTCAGATAACCTGTCAACATACGCATTGATGTTGATTTCCCTGCACCATTGGGGCCTAAAAAGCCAAGAATTTTACCTGGTGCTGCTTCAAAACTAATGGCATCAACTGCTTTCTGTTGACCGAAATGTTTGGACAGATTGATAACTTTTATGCTCACGAGATCGATTTATTTCAATCAAAAATAGTAATTTTTAAGTGGAAATGGGAAATGGTTCATGGTTGGTGGTTAGTGGTTAGTGGTCAATGGATTGGATTCATAGAGTGTGATGTTAAAAGAGGAATCATGTATTATTATAATTCAATGGTTAGTCGTCGATGGCTAATAGTCAATGGTCAATGGACTGTGCCAAGGGCATCCGTTGGGCAAATCATTAAGTTAAGCTTTTGGGCATAACTTCCTCGTTTCTGCGAGGCACGAAGCAGTCTCCTTGCCAGTTTTGACGCTTATAGCAGCAAGAAGATTATTCACCTGTTTCTATTTTTTTTAATGGTGTTCATGAGCTCTCCCGCTGTTGCGGCATCGGTTATCTTCGCGAAAAGCTCGCAAAAACGAAACTTTCCTTAAATAATGACATTGCCCTTTGGGAGATTCATAAAGCGTGATGTTAAAAGAGGAAACGTGATTATAAATCCGGAAGGCTTCTCGTCCCATCATAGCTTGAATAATAGTATATAATTTGCTTTGTAATTTAAAGTATTTTAAACTACCATGCAGACTCTAGACCATGAACGTCTTTTAACTTTTAGCCCTAGGCTTCAACCATTGCCGAGGGGAACGGACTTTCCGACTTTCGGACTCTTTAACAACTTACAGTTTAGCACTTATCCAATTTATATTATATTTGCAATACTATGGCTAAAACAAACGACGAACAATTTAAAAATGTAATATCACATGCTAAGGAATATGGTTTTGTATTCCAGAGCAGCGAAATATATGATGGCTTAAGTGCTGTTTACGATTATGGACAATTAGGTGCTGAGCTGAAGAACAATATTAAAACATACTGGTGGAAAGCCATGGTTCAAATGCATGAAAACATTGTAGGGATAGATTCTGCAATTTTTATGCATCCAAAGGTATGGAAAGCGAGTGGTCACGTTGATGGTTTTAACGATCCAATGATTGACAATAAGGACTCTAAAAAACGTTACCGTGCTGATCAATTACTGGAAGATAAAATTGCCAGATACGAGAAAGACGGAAAGACAGAGAAGGCTGCAAAGCTTCAATTAGACATGGATGATGCATTAAAGGCTGAGGATTTACCTCGTTTAAAAGCTTTAATTGAGGAACATGAAATTGCCTGTCCTGTTAGCGGAACTAAAAACTGGACTGACGTTCGTCAGTTTAACCTGATGTTCAGTACACAGTTTGGCGCAATGGCTGAGGGAAGTGATGAAGTATACCTTCGTCCGGAAACTGCTCAGGGTATTTTTGTGAATTTCTTAAATGTTCAGAAATCTGGAAGGATGAAAATTCCTTTCGGGATTGCGCAAATAGGAAAAGCCTTTAGAAATGAAGTAATTGCCCGTCAGTTCATCATGCGGATGCGTGAATTTGAGCAAATGGAGATGCAATTCTTTGTTAGGCCTGGTGAAGACAAAAAATGGTTCGCTTACTGGAAAGAAGCACGTTTGAAGTGGCATCAGGCATTGGGAACTGCTCCTGAAAAATACCGTTTCCACGACCATGTTAAACTGGCACATTACGCTAATGCAGCGACAGATATAGAATTTGAATTCCCATTTGGGTTTAAGGAGGTTGAGGGAATACATAGTCGTACAGATTTTGATTTATCTCAACACCAAGAGTTTTCTGGAAAGAAAATGCAGTATTTCGATAACGATCTGAATGAAGAAGGCAAACCTTACGGTAATTATGTGCCCTATGTGATTGAGACTTCAATTGGTTTGGATCGTATGTTCTTATTGACATTGATCAATGCTTTGGAAGAAGAGGATTTAAGCACACCAGAAAAGCAAGATAGCAGAACATTACTTCGTTTACACCCAGCATTGGCACCTATAAAAGTGGCTATTTTCCCATTAACTAAAAAAGACGGTTTACCAGAGAAGGCACGTGAAATCATGAATAGCTTAAAATTTGATTTCAATTGTATTTATGAGGAGAAGGATGCGATTGGTAAACGTTACCGCCGTCAGGATGCGATTGGAACACCTTTCTGTTTAACTGTAGATCACCAAACTTTGGAGGATAATACAGTTACCATCCGCCACCGCGATACGATGGAGCAACAACGAATTGAAATTAAAGATTTGCATTTAATAATTGAGGGAAAAGTGAGCTGGAGAACCTTATTAGCTTAATAATGAAAAAATTTAAAACGCTTTCTTTACTTGCATTATTTCTAATTGTAGGTTTATTTTCTTGTCAAAAACCAATAATTTTCGTTGAAGGTTCTGGTCCCGGTGGTGGCAATGTTCCGGGAACTACCCCAGGAAATGGTGCCGTTTACATGAAAGGTAAGGTAAACGGGGTGATGCTAGAATGCACAAATGTTACTGCTGCTTTAATGCCAATATCTGAAACGCAAAACGCACTACAAATCTTGGGTTTTAAGGGAAATGAAGGCTTTAACCTTATGTTAAATAATTATAAGGGTATCGGCACCTACGACCTTTTTAGTGATATTGGCACCTATGTTGGCAATATATTAGATCCAAATATGGCTTATCATTCAGAAAGTGGTACGGTCAGAATAACTGAAGCCACAAGTAAATATGCAAAAGGTTTTTTTGAATTCAAGGGAATAAACGGTGATGGCGAAATAAAAACAATTACTGAAGGTTCATTTCAGATTAGTCTTGTTTTCCCAACTGCTCCCACTCCATCTACTGGCGATAAATCTTTTACCGCAAAGATAAATGGTATTGAAACAGCATTTGTGGCTGAAGGAATATATACTAATATTCCTGGCATAGGACCATCAATGCAAATAATTGGTACAAATGGCGATAAGTATTTACTTTTATTTATTGACAGTTTTAATGGTTTAGGTGTGTATGAGATGAAAAACGGATCTATGGGCTCTTATACTGAAGACCTTACTCCAACAGGATCCTACTCTTCTCAAGATGTTGGAAAAATTACAGTCACCGGTTATACCACAACGACAATAAAAGGAACTTTTGAGTTTGAGGCGCCTAATGAAGATTCGAGTCTGAGCACTAAAAAAACGATTACTGCAGGAAAGTTTGAAATTCCATATAAGAAGATGTAATTGTTTGTGGGCTTTTATGAGCTCACAAACAATTCTTGGCTAATGTATAGTAGGGAAAGTGGCTTCCGGGATGTAAAAATATTTTAGACACAGATGCACAGGTTTTTTGTTTGCGCATTGGCTAGGTTTAACCACAAAGGACACTAAAGACACGAAATTGGGCTTTAAGGATTATTTTACCACAACATAAATAACATAGCCGTGAGCTATGGTTTTATTATCCCCTAACAAATATGTAGGATATATTTATAAAGCCATATTTACGTGATCATAGGCAAACAACCAAGTTAATCTTTGTTATACCATGTATGCTGTTCAACACGTGTAATTTCTGGTTTGCCAATAGCCGTTAAAATTCTTCTTGCGCCAACCAAAGTACTGCTTTGTACCGCATCATAGTTCTCTGCCGAGGGTATAATACTATTGATCTTTACCATTCCGGCAGATTGGATAAATTCTCCATTGCCCATATAAATTGCGGTATGGGAAACTCTTCCGCCATTAATGCCTCTTCTTTTAGCGGCAGAGAAAAACAAAAGATCACCTGGCAGCAGGTTTTTCAAACATTTTTCAACACTGATACTATCATTTTCTAATACTTCAATAATATTGCCAATAAGCGCTTGCTGTGAAGCATCACGAGGAATGATGATACCATTTAAAAAATAAGCTGTTTTGGTAAACCCACTACAATCAACCCCCTTAATAGATGTCCCTCCCCATAAATAGGGAACCCCCAACAAAGTTTTTGCGGTTGCCAAAATAGTAGTTGCATTAGGGTTTGGTCGTTTTACCCATTGCTGATAAAGACTTGCCTGAGCTTTGGGTACATAGGCTATTCTACCATCGGGATAACCAACTTTATAAAAGCTTTTCTCTTGCCCCAATAGTTTCAAGATATTGCCACCTACCAAATCAGATACCCTTTGTGAGGCGGTACTTGCCGTGGCATAACTGTGTCCATAATCTGTTGTAAAAACTATCTTATCAGCACGCTGCCAAGCTTTAAACTGCGTATCATCCATCGGCTTAACTGCACTGCCATCAGTCCATGAAAGATATCCATCTGGTGTTCTTACCAAATAGAATCCGCCTTGCTTTTTTAAAACATGTACTGGTGTGCCCAATAACATTTGTGTCATCAGTTCTGCTGCATTTTGAGGGTTTGCCCTATTGTTACAAACAGAAAGATTTGCCACGCCGTATGTTAAACCATTTAAAGACTTAGCGGGCAAAAGTACCGAACTAAACTTGACAGACTGCATATTTGGCTTCAGCTTTTCAAATTCGATCAGCACCTGCTCATCTGTACTTTCCAGTTTCACAGAATCACCTCTGATCTGCATATTAAAGTAGATGGCACGTTTATCGGGTGCATATTTTTTCTGGATCTCTAGACCAATAGAACGAAATGCTGTGGTATCAACTTGTGCCTTAACTAGAAAGGTAAGGAGACATAAAAAGACTGCGAAATAAAAACTCTTCATTATTCAGTTCATTGTAGAAACTAAGTTACGATTTTAAGTCCGAAAGTCCGGAAGTCCGAAAGTCCGAAAGTCCGTTCCCCTCATAGTAGTTTCCCCTTAAAGTAGCTTAAGGACTAAAGCTTAAAGATTTGGGCATATAATTAAACGGTTAAGTTAATGCCTACATACATTGCAATTGAACAAACATTAACAATATTACAAAGCCACTACCTTATTCTGATTACATGATATCTTTAAAATTCTGTAAATTGCGTGCTTATTTCCCATAATGAATTCGAAAAACAAAAGTGAACAATCAATTTACGTAGCCTTATCATACAGATTTCTACTATTGTTGGTTTTATATGCACTTTGCAGGCTGGGCTTTTATTTTGCCAATCGATCATTATTTATCCACATCAGTTTTAAAGACCTGTGTTGGGTATTTTTAGGTGGGATAAAATTCGATCTGGCAGCACTGCTGTACATTAACTCTTTATACATTGTTTTACAAGCAATTCCGTTTCCGTTCAAGTATCGAAAAGGTTATCAGGCCTTTTGCAAATGGCTTTTCATTGTTACCAACAGCGTAGGGTTTCTATCAAATTTCACCGATTTTGTCTACTATAAATTTACGCTTAAAAGAACTACTGCAAGTGTTTTTTCCCAGTTTAGCAACGAACAGAATAAACTGAAGCTAGCGATAGATTTCATGAAAGATTACTGGTATTTATTAGTAGTTCTGATATTATTCATCTACATTTTCATCAAGTTATATCAATTATTAAAGATTAAAAAAGCACCTAAATTCACTTGGAAAATTTATTTGGTGCAAACGCTGATCTTGGTGTTAATTTCTGGACTATGTATTATCGGCATACGTGGTGGTTGGCGCCACAGCACCAGACCAATAACGATGAGCAATGCAGGTGATTTTGTGAAGTCGCCAGCCGATATGAGTTTAGTGCTCAACACGCCATTTACGATTATGAAAACGTTGAAAGCAACTAATCTAAAGCCAGTCAACTTCTACTCACAACAAACATTAGATAGTTTATATTCTCCAATTCATCAGCCAGCAAACCAAGCCCCTTTTAAGCCACTTAACGTGGTATTCTTAATTATCGAAAGCTTAGGAAAGGAACACATCGGAGCGCTCAATAAAGATGTACTAAATGGAAAATACAAGGGCTATACACCATTTATAGACAGTTTGGTTGCCAATAGTTTTACTTCTTCACATACTTATGCCAACGGAAGGAAATCTATAGATGCGCTTCCTTCCATCATTTCGGGCATCCCTTCCATTAGCGAGCCCTTTGTATTGTCGGCATATTCTGGGAACAAAACCAGTAGCATTGCCAAACTACTTCGAGATGAAGGTTATGAAACAGCTTTTTTCCATGGTGCGCCCAATGGATCGATGGGCTTTTCAGCCTATACCAATCTTGCTGGAATTGAAAAATATTATGGCAAAAACGAGTATAATAATGACAATGATTTTGATGGCATTTGGGGTATTTGGGACGAGCCCTTTATGCAATATATGGCGAACACTTTAAATACGTTTAAACAGCCATTTTTCTCTTCATTTTTCTCAGTGTCTTCACATCATCCATTTAAAGTTCCAGAAAAATATAAAGGCAAGTTCCCGAAAGGACCACTTCCGGTACAAGAACCAATAGGTTATACAGACATGGCCATACGAAAGTTTTTCGCTACAGCAGCTAAGATGCCATGGTATAATAACACCCTATTTGTGTTAGTAGCAGATCATGCTACGGTTTCTTATCTTCCAGAATACCAAAATGTAGTTGGCAATTTTTCTGTTCCGATCTTATTCTATTATCCAGGAGGAAATTTAAAAGGTAAAACAGACAAATTGATCCAACAAATTGATATCATGCCCACGGTACTGGATTATTTAAACTATAATAAACCTTATTTTGCTTTTGGTTTTGACGCATTAGAAACAAAAAAAGACAACTTCGTAATTAACAACAACGATGGTAACTTTAACCTCTATAGAGGTGATTACTTATTAGTTAATGATGGTGTTCAATCTAAGGCCTTGTTCAATTTAAAAAAAGACCGACTAACGAATAACAACTTAGTAAATAAAGCACCTGAAGTTCAAACTGAACTAGAGAAATATCTCAAGGCCTTTATTCAACAATACAACAACCGGATGATCAAAGATCAATTAACTACAAAATAGGGATGAGAAAATTAGCTTTATCAATTATAGATTTTTTCTATCCACCATTCCAGAAATGGATTTCTCTGCATACTTTCAGGTACATGGCAAGTGGAGGTTTCACTGCTGCAACCGGAATTATTGGTTACTTTTTGATCTATAATTTTGTATTAGATCAGCAAGATGTAAGAGTAGGTTCTTATCTGGTTACGGCGCACATTGCTGCACTAGCAATCGAATCGGTATCTACTTTCATTATTGGTTTCATGCTCAACAAGTATTTGGTATTTACACAATCTACACTCAAGGGAAGGATCCAACTTTTTAGATATGGAACTGTAGTGGCCACTAATATTTTGCTCAATTATGCACTGATGAAAATTTTGGTAGATGGATTTCAATTTTATCCTACCATCGCAAAAACACTGATCACTATTTTACTTGCCGTATTCAGTTACTTCTCGCAGAAATATTTTTCTTTTAAAGAAAAAAAGGCATGATTGGATTTTCTTGATGGCGATGCAATCGCAGTTTCGAAACATCCGCATTGCAAACCTACTGTGTACCCACATCTTTTAATAGGAATCATGACGCTTGAGGGGTTCGTTTTTGCGAGCTTTTCGCGAAGCAATCTCCTTGCCGCAACCAGCTTCAAACCAGCAAGGAGATCGCTTCGTTCCTCGCGGAAACGAACCTGAGCGAAATCTGTCCACCTGACAGGAAATAATCGGGACAGGTCTTCCTCGCAAAAACAAACTTGAGAAACTATTATTGACTTGTGGGTACACGGTAGATTGCAAATGCGGACGATATCAAGAAGCTTATAGCTACCTTATAGCTTGCTCGAAGCTACCTTATAGCTACACCTTACCTATATGTGTTATGTTTTCTTGGTTGAGAATTTTTTCTCGACTGGTCGAACTATGACTTTCCCACAAAGTGGCTCCTTGGAGCAATCCGTGTAAAACAATCATTTTAAACACCGTTCAATTTCATTATATTTGCACTTGCATTGAAGTTACTAATTATTCCAAATCGGAAATTATAACTTCAGAGCAAAACCAATAACCAAATATAATTCCTGATCGATGAGAACAGCTTTAATCATTCTTTTTGCAATACTATCTACTACTGTATTTGCTCAAAAAGCGACAATCAGCACTTCAGTTGCACCGTCAGAAGAACACAAAGAAGTTAAAAACCAAGGAGAACAGGAAGTCCATTGGGCAGAAAAACTATTTGATAAAAATTATGTAAAAGAAAAATACGATAGCTATACCGAAAAAATAGTTGCAAAAGGGAACAGTTATACCTTCAATGACAAAGTACTTGAACTGGTGGATGTCTCTACAGAAATGAAGGGTCTTTTTGTTAAAGGTATTTTGTATCCAGAACTATTTGATATTGAATTCGGCATCAATAAAATAGATACTTTAAAGATTTCAGGGTTTGAAGAGATGAAATCTTTAAGTAAACAACCTACTTCCAAGAGATTTAAGTTCTCTACTTCCAGAAAAGGATTATTAAATCCAACCGTTTATCTTATAGAGGTTACAAACGAACAGGCAACAAGCAAAACAAACATTAAAGATTTTATTGCTGGTTGTTCATTAACTTTCTTCATGGAAGGTTGGGTACAGATTTAATCAGACCTCTCTTTTATTTCTGGGAATTAGATTAAAGATTTGCTAAAGCTTTGTGTCTTTTAAATTTTATTTTTCTATTTTTATAAAGAAGGATAATATTTAATTAATTAACGAAAATCTCATTGCTAACGCCTCATTCCATCGATATGAAATCCCTCTGTCTAAGCTTGCTAATTTCTCTTTGTACATTCTTTGTTTATGGTCAAAACACAAAAAAAGACCTAGAAAAATTCAGGACTGGGAAATTCACTTATCTTGGTCAGGAAGAAGATGTTGTAATTATCCGCACCAAAAAACAGCAAACAGAGACCTACAATCAAGGTAAATCCAAACTGATCTTGAAAATTGAATGGGTCAACGATTCAACCTATGTTTTAACACATCAAAAAGCAATTGAAGCTCCTGGATGTTTAACAAAGGGAGACTGGATCAAAACCATCATTACCAGTCAGGATGGTAATAAATACACCTGCACCTACACTTCAAATAAATGTGGAAGTGGAGAAGGTACAATCGTGAAGCTAGAATGAGATTATTGCAATGAAACCCTATCCTTTTATCGAAATACTTTAAACAATGGATACAGCGCTCTGGCAAAAGATTTTACAATTTGATTTCGATTATCCGATGAGCGAGTATGGTTTCTCGACTAGGCTTGCGGATGAAAACTATTGGACAAAAAACTACACTGATAAAGCCATTTTAGACTATAAAAAGTTCATGTATCTGGCCGCCACTAATGATGTTATGGTTTCGCCATCAGAAGTTGTAGATCTGGTTTGGCACCAGCACTTGATCTTCACTCCATCTTACGCTGCTTTCTGCGACCTTTTAGGCAAGAAGATCCAACACATTCCGTCGACCCACAATCGTGATGACTTCCAAAAATTTAAACAAGCTAAAGAGAGAACTACGAAGCTTTATTATGAAAATTTCGGGGAACAACCAATGGAGATTTGGGGTTATAATACGATGTTTGACAGTTTAAGACTTGAAAAATCCAGGTTTAAGATCAGGACTTTCCTCATTATTGGAATTCTATCATTTATAGCACTTATTATACCGAGTTATTTTTTATTACAGCCACTTTATATCAAAATAGGAAATCCGTATTTCCTTATCTGTTATGTTTCTTTAGTGATATTAACTTTTATTTCACTTGAATTTTTTAATAAAAGCCAGCTAAAAAAAATAACAGACCGATTTGACCGTAACTCTTTTATCTTTGAATTACAGCCAATGGAAATGGTTTATATGAAAACTCAAAAAATGGCGGATGTTGTTAATGGAGTATTAAATGAATTGATTTTATCAAAAAGAATAAGGGCAAATAGTGACAATACCCTTGAAAAATTAACTTATGGTGATGCCAATACCCTTGAAGAATTTCAAATTGATAAAGTTTATGATGACTTCGGGAAATTATCATATCCAACAGTTGTTCATCAATTAGCACGTCAACCCATATTTTGGAATGTAGCTAATAGTTTGGATGCTTTCAAAAAGTACTTCAACAAGAGTAAAAAATTTGGGACTTTATTTTATGTCAATTTCGTTATACAAAACATTTTACTGATGTTAGGTTTAATAAGGTTGTTTACTGGGATTTTAAGAGACAAACCAATCATACAGATTTCTATTGTTCTGGTTTTAATGATGGCATTAATTATTTTTTATTTGCATAGGCTCACCAAACTTACTTGCACCTATACGATCCCACAGCTCTACAAAGAAAAAATATTACCTGAGAGAAATGTTAGCGGCGATTGGCAGTGGAGCTATTTTTTATTGGGGAGTTCAGTTCTTATGGCTTCATTTCAACCTATGGCCGGTCGGTCAACCACTAAAAATACTGAGGGTGGAAATTGCGGATCATCTGGGGAATCTTCTGGGGGCTCGTCATGTGGAAGTTCGTGTGCAAGCTCTTGCGGTAGTTGCGGTGGCTGTGGCGGTGATTAACATTTTTTCATCCAACTAATAAGTGCTAAAAGACTTCATTTTCAAACTTGGTGATCAGCTAGTAGCTCCTCATATTTATCTCGTTTGAAAATATGATTCTCATCATTAAAGCGTAAAACGCCGTTCTTTTTTTGGATTAGTAGTATGAACAAGCTATTTTAGCCATAATCAATACATAAGCTAATGAGTGATTTTAATGACTTTAACAACCAACAAGTAGCCAAATTGCCCAAGCATTTAAGGCAGTTTATTGTTGAGCAACATTATGAAAAATATACGCCAATTGACCAAGCGGTTTGGCGTTATGTAATGCGCCAAAATTATAGTTATTTAAAACATGTGGCCTATTATCCTTATATCAAAGGACTGAATAGAGCTGGTTTGAGTATTGAGTATATTCCTGATTTGCAGACGATGAATGATAACCTTGGCAAAATTGGCTGGGGTGCCGTTACTGTTGATGGGTTTATTCCACCCGCAGCTTTTATGGAGTATCAGGCTTATCGTGTACTGGTAATTGCCGCAGACATTCGCCAAATTAACCATATTGAGTATACCCCTGCACCAGACATTATCCATGAAAGTGCAGGTCATGCCCCAATTATTGCCGATACAGACTACAATAACTACCTCAGCTATTTTGGATCGATTGGGGCTAAAGCAATGTTTTCAAGCAAAGACTTTGAACTATACGAGGCCATCAGGAAACTTTCCATTTTGAAGGAAGCTGTAGATGCCGATGAGGAAGAAATTGCAGCAGCAGAAAAGCACTTACGGCATGTTGCTGATCATATGGGAGAGCCTTCTGAAATGGCGCTTTTGGGCAGGTTGCACTGGTGGACAGTAGAATATGGCTTAATTGGCACCTTAGAAGATCCTAAGATCTATGGTGCTGGTTTACTTTCGTCAATTGGAGAAAGTGCAACGTGTATGGATCCAGCTATCAAAAAAATCTGGTACAATTTAGATACGATCAATTATCAATATGATATCACACAACAGCAGCCACAGCTTTTTGTAACGCCAACATTTCAAAACCTAATTGATGTTTTAGAAGCCTTTGCGAATACCATGGCCTTTAGAAAAGGGGGAGCAGAAAGCATTTTAAAAGCAATTGAATGCAAGAATCCGAGTACAGCCGTTTATAGTTCAGGATTACAGTTAACAGGCACCTTCACAGATATTGGTATAGATAAAACAGACGGATTAACTTTTATTAAAACTACAGGACCTTCGGCCTTGGCTTACAATGGCAAACAATTAAACGGACATGGAAAAGACTATCATAAGGATGGTTTTTCTTCACCAGTTGGGAAGCTTAAGGGCATAGCTAAACCGCTTGAGGCACATAACTTGATTGAACTCGAACAACTGGGAATTATACAAGAAAATCGTGCCGTTCTTACTTTTGAAAGCGGAATTGAAGTTAATGGTTTGGTTAAAGAAATTGTAATCAAAGATGGTAAGGTTATTTTAATTTCGTTTGAAGATTGTACAGTTAAGGAAGATAACGGTAACATCCTGTTTCAACCAGAGTGGGGAACCTATGATATGGCCATTGGCGAACAAATCATTTCTGTGTTCAATGGTGCTGCCGACAAAGATGCTTTTGAAGAAATTGTTTTGGTAAGCAAAGAGCAGACGCATAAGGTAACTTATGATGAAGCCACGCAAAAACTGCACTTACTATATCAAAAAGTACGTAAGGTAAGGGAAACCCAAGATGGATATGATGAATTGGCGTCTACTTTTGAAATATTGAAAACTGCCCACCGTTCAGATTGGTTGTGTGCATTAGAGATCTTAGAGATTGTTTACCACAAACAATTAGATCCATCACTTGAAAAGGAGATCCGTATCTATCTGGAAATAAAAGCAGTTACGGAGCCAGATTATACGAAGCTGATTAATGATGGCTTACATGTAATTGCAAATCCCGTTACGCAGTTGATTAACGAAGAAGATTAATAATTGCTTTATTGTATATTGTGATATAGTGAACATTTATATCCATAACAATAAAGCAATTTTATAATTTAGCGGAGCGAATATTTTAAACTATGAATATCATTATTACAGGTGCAAGTAGCGGGATTGGTTTCGAAACCGCGTTAGAATTTGCGTTAGACAGTAAGAATAAAATCCTCTGTATAGCAAGATCGGCTGATAAACTCAGAAAATTACATGAGATAGCGACTGGAATTAATCCTGATTGCACTTTGTTGCCAGTTGCTTTTGACTTGGTAAATGACGATTATACTGCATTGGTACCCTTTATAAAGGAGAGACTAGGCACTGTTGACATCTTGATTAACAATGCTGGCAGTTTAATTAACAAACCTTTTATTGAAACTACGGAAACAGACTTGGCGACAATGCTTGAATATAATGTGATGAGCCATTTCAAGATGATTCGTTATACGCTACAATTCATAGGAAGTGGTGGCCACATTATCAATATTGGAAGTATGGGTGGCTTTCAGGGAAGTATAAAGTTTCCGGGCTTAGCAGCTTACTCTGCTAGTAAAGCCGCGCTACATGCAATGAGCGAGTGTTTGGCATTTGAGTTGGCTCCGAATGGGATTAAGGTAAACTGCCTTGCCTTAGGTTCTGCTCAAACCGAAATGTTAGAAACTGCCTTCCCTGGATATGAAAGTCCTGTAATGGCTTTTGAAATGGGAAAATACGTAGCAGATTTCGCAAAAACAGGCCATAAATTCTTTAACGGGAAAATTTTACCAGTTGCAGTTACTACACCTTAATTATTTTGTAAATCAGCATGATAAATTAGGGAAGCTCTAAACTTTTATTATATTTGTTCACCAAACATGAAGAAAACACTACTCATTTTCTGTTTCCTTTTCTGCATTTCCTTTGCGGGTAAAGCACAAGATAATATTTCTTTGCCGCAGCAATATCAAAAGATGATGGAGAAGATCTTGAGTAAAATTCCATCTGTCGCTACTTCTTCTGCTTCTCAATTATTAGATTTCGCAAAGTCGATGATAGGAACCCGTTACAGGTATGCATCAAGCAACCCCAGTAAAGGATTTGACTGCTCTGGATTTGTAAACTATGTTTTCAGCAACTTTGGATTTAAAGTTCCCAGGTCATCGCCAGAATTTGCCAGTACAGGCGTTCCTGTTAAATTGGAAAATGCGAAGGTTGGAGATGTGCTGATTTTCACGGGGAGTAATCCACGGGTAAGAAAGATTGGACATGTGGGCATTATTTATTCTATAGAAAATGGTGAAATCAAATTCATCCACTCTAGTTCGGGCAAGGCCAATGGTGTAACGATCACCGATTTAAACGGTTATTACAAAAGCCGCTTTATGAAGGCTGTAAGTATTATCGAATAATTATACTTGTAATAAGAGCTGAATCTCTATATTTATTCTTGTAATCACATCCGTTATGCCTGAGTTAAAAACAAAAGTTACAGCTCAATCTGTACAAGATTATTTAAGCCAAATTCCAGACGAAACCACCCGAAAAGATTGTCAAGCTATTTGCAAATTAATGGAAGATGTAACCAAATCTCCAGCAAAAATGTGGGGCAGCGCCATTATTGGTGTTGGCGATTATCGGTATTCTTATAAAAGTGGTTTATCCAATGACTGGTTTATGATGGGATTTTCTCCACGTAAAGCAAATATTAGCCTTTATATTTTAGGTTGTGAATGGAATGATAAGGAAGAAATGTTATCGCGTTTTGGCAAACATAAAGCAAGTAAGGGCTGTGTTTACATTAAAAAGTTGGCTGATATTAATTTCGATGTACTAAGGGAAATGTGCGAAACATCTTATCATAATTTAAAATAAATGAAAAAATGTCTTTTTAAAGGATTAATAATCTTAATTATCCATGTATGTTTTGTTCAAACCTGCCTATGTCAAATATTTACCCCAGACGAACAAGGGTATATTAGCGATCCAGCATTTAAATCACTAATTAAGAAAAAAGGATACCAATTGGTTTTTGCTTTTGAACCTGTAAACAATAAATCCAAAAGTTATCAAGCAAATGTTGTCTATAACAACAAATTAGCCACTATCAATAATAAGGGAGAATTAATTGAAATGCAAAAGGTACAATTTCGTCAGGTGAGTGAATCAAATGGTTCATCATCAGGTGCAGACATTGCAATTGCTGGAGCTGATAATAATAACCGCGTAGAGCCAAAATATGAACAGGTAGTTGTTAATGGAAAAATTGGCACTCGAAATAGATTATCTAAACAACCTGGTTTGCCAACGATATATGATGGATTAATTTTTCTCCAAGATGATTATGTAGAAATTAAATTAAACGACAAAATTGGACTAGCGCAAGGTAATCGTATTTTAATAGAGCCCTCGTACGAATTCATAAGTTTCACTGCTACACAAAAAATAAAAACCTATCATGTAGGTAAAAACGGAAAACAAGGATTATTAGATCAGAACTTTAAAATTAGTATTCCAATTGTTTATGATTATTTGCAGCGATGCTACAGTTGCAATGAGTCTACCAATATTTATCTTGTTGGTAACAACAGAAAATATGGTGTAGTTCGCGTCAATGGAACTGAAATTATACCTCTTAAATATAGTGGAATCAGTTTTTTGCTACCTGGCTTAATCATGACGAAGGCTGGGAAAAATCTTTATGGCATGGTTGATTCAAATGGCAAAGTTTTAGCAGATACGATTTATTCTTCAATTAGAAGGAGGCGTGATGCCAATCTAATCGATCTTACCACTGCCATTAGAAGCAAGGTGGGTTTAATGGATTTAAAAGGAAATATATTATTAAAACCAGTTTATGACTACATTGGCAATTTTGAAAACGGCTTTACGAGTATCGGTCTTAATGATAAGCAAGGCATTATTGATAAGGGTGGAATGGTAATCATTGAACCAATCTACGAAAGCGTAATCTATAAAAAACCATATTATACTGTAAAAAGGGACGGTAAATATGGGATATTGAGCAGTGCGGGAAAAGTTATCGTGCCCATTGATTATAATAGCATTTATCCTGTTGGCAATAACTTTTATTTTGAAAAAGGATTAGATAAAGGATTAATGACAGCCGACAAGAAAGTATTTAAACAGCTAAAATATCAAGAGATAATTCCTTCATATGGAGCATTAGTGATTAAGGAAGATGAAAAATATGGTGTAATAGATTCTTCAGGTAAGATAATAATTCCTGTTGTTTATGAAAGCATTGAGCAACGCCAATCTTTTCTTAGGGACGGTACCCTTAAGGCAAAAAAAGGTGGGAAATCTTTATTTATAGATAGGTATGGAAATGAATTCGATCAAAGCTACTTATCCAATAACAAATGATTTACGGCTAAACTAATTAATTTGAAAAAAGTTAAGTTTATTGTACAAGCCTTAGCTTTAACAGATCAAATTGATGGTTTTACTAAGTTAGTGCTAATGTCGAGTTACAACAAAACGATCTTTAATGCATCGGCAACATTTCCAGCATTCAAAAATTGATGTGCCAATTCATGCAACTCTCTTTCCCTGTTGGTTTCATCACCAATGGTTGCATCTAAAATATCTTTTACGGCGGTAGTCCATCTCATTGCATCAATTTCATCCTCAGTAGGTAAATGATCAACATTACCCAGCATTCCTAGATCATTGCCGGTTAAAATCCTAGATCTTCTCACTGTAACTGGCAAAGCATCTATGCCTATACCTAATGTTGTTAATGGTTTTGCGACTTTAAATAAACTTTCTGGTGTAACCCTACAATACCAATCGCCACCCAATCTGGCCACTAAATCTATTTTCTCCTGATCAATTTTCCCTTCGCTATCTAAGATTTCTTCTTTGATATGGATGAGTTTTATTTCTGCGAGCACCAAATTTCCTGCACCATGTTGATTGCCCAGTGCGATTACTTCATTCACTACACATTCTAATTGAACCGGTGCTTCTGCAACACGGGGTGGTTTTACCAAATGTGATTCGAGCATACTAAAACCCGCCTTTTCAAATTCATTAACGCCTTTTGCATATTCTGTACTTGACAAACTGGTTTGTTGTACCATGGCATAATCAACAATATTGATTACACATTCTTTCACCTCCAAGACATTTTCCAATGTATGTTTTGTTGTATTGTCGCGAACCCTACGTGCAGGAGAAAATATGCATACTGGCGGATTTGTACTGAACATGTTAAAAAAACTGAATGGGCTTAAGTTAACATTTCCTGCAGAATCAATGGTTGAGGCAAAGCAGATGGGCCTTGGCGCAATTGCGTACTGCAAATAATTTTGGAGCTGAATTGGGGAGAGGTCGGAAGTTTTTAATGTTAACATGGTAGAAGGTTGGGAGGTTTGGATGTTGGAAGGTTTAATGTTGGAAGGTTGGAATGTTTTGGGTGCAAAGCAGACGACACTATCTACTTTTATTTATCTTTTTCTTTCTTTCAAAATCTCTTAGATAATCAATGAAACTTTTTGTTTTAGCAGAGAATTCCACACACTTGCTGTAAAACAGGGAATAATCTAAATCACTAATTTTGTTGGCTCCCTTTAATACGATTATCTTATTCCTAAATTCACCTGAGGAGCCTTTTGCATAAGTTAAAAATCGAATAAAGTCTGGGTTATTATTATATTCGAATCCTTCAGCAATATTATCAGACATTGACATAGCTGCACGTCGAAATTGATCCTTCAATCCATAATCAGACTTCATTGGCTCTAAATCCGATATTCTATATGCTTCTACACCTATTGCTTTTGCAATTTTCCAAATCTCTAAGTCCTCGAATCTATTAATTGTTCCCATGAACAATTATATATATAAAACAAACTAAAGCAAACTAAACTTCTAAACATTAGACTGTTACAACATCTACTATTGCCAAACATTCCAATTTACAACATTAAAACGTTTCAACACTAGCTAATCAAAACATTTCAACATTCAAACCTCTTCAACGTTACAACAATCATTTTTTAAGCCCCAAAATAGAGAAGTTCTCTTCTGCCTTTACGATGATATTTGTCAAACTTCCTAAGCCAGTAATTTCCATTTCTACATCATCTCCATCCTGTAACCATTGGGTTTTATAATTTGGATCATTTAACAAACCAGTTCCATTAAGCTCTAAAAAACATCCTGTGCCTACAGTTCCTGAACCGATTACATCTCCTGGCAAAATATCAACTCCGTAAGCACAGCGTTCAATAATCTCAGCGAAGGTCCAATCCATATCTGCCATATTTCCTGCAGATACTTCTACCCCATTTACACGACAGGTCATTTTCAAATTGTAGGCATTTCCTACATGATTTGGTTTGGGATCTACTTTATATTGTTCAAGTTCATCAGGTGTTACCAACCAAGGACCAATAACTGTAGAAAAATCTTTTCCTTTAGCCGGACCTAAATTTAACACCATTTCTTCCATTTGCAAGGTTCTGGCGCTCATGTCGTTCATGATCATATAACCTGCAATATAATTGTCGGCTTCAGCAGCAGTAACATTACGGCCTTTTTTGCCAATCACTACAGCGACTTCCAACTCGAAATCTAACTTTTGAAAATGATCTGGCATACATGTAATTTCACCAGGTCCTTGTATGGCGTTGTGGTTGGTAAAATAAAAGATAGGATAATGATCAAATTCTGCAATCATATCTACTTTTCTATTTCTCCTTGCCGCAGCAACATGCTGTCTGAAAGCATATCCATCCCTACATGAAGTTGGGTGTGGAACAGGTGCTAGAATTTCATAGAAGATCTCTTCTTTGGGTTGAAGTTTACCTTCAATAATATCTTGATTAATTTGTTTTGCTCTTTCCATCAGGGCATCTCCGCCTTGCAAAAAGGCATTCATTTCATCAGGAATTAACTTGTTGCAAGAATTGAGATTATAAATGTGTCCATTCACAAATATGCCCAAGTGTTCAATGTCTTCGGTTTTGTAGGATACTAATTTCATATGATATTTGGCTAAATATGCGATAAAGCTAATGTTTTACATTAACCTTTACAATGCTTATTTTGTTTAACAACTATACTAACTGATTTAAAATTACTTAGGTAAAGTATAAATTTTTTGCGATCCATTTTCAGCCATAATGACCTGTGAGGTTAAATTTACGAACAGTCCATGTGCCAAAATTCCATCTATCTGATTGAGTTGTATTGCCAATTTTTCTGGTTCATCGATCAATCCGAAATCTACATCAACAATGTAATTCTGGTTATCTGTAATAAAGATCTCATTCTCAGTTTTCCGCAGCTTTGGCACACCATTGAGACCTTCCAATTGGATTAATACATATTGAAAAGCAATGGGCAAAACCTCTACAGGCACTTTAAATGCACCTAGTTTTTCTACTTTTTTGGATGCATCGGTAATGATGATCCTATTTTTACTGAGTGATGCGACTATCTTTTCTCTAAACAGCGCACCACCTCCCCCTTTAATGAGGTCGAGCTTTGTTGTAAACTCGTCTGCACCATCAATACTGATATCTATGTGATTTACCTCACCAAGCTCTAGCATTGAAATACCCAGATCTGTTGCGAGTTTGTATGTTTGCGCTGAGCTGGCCACTGCTGAGATCTTCATGCCTTTAGCTACAAGTTTTGCCAGTTCTTTTATTGCAAAAGTTGCGGTAGAACCCGTTCCTAAACCAACGATATCATTTTCCTTCACTAAAGAAACTGCAACTTTGGCTGCAGCTAATTTTTCTTGATCTTTATTTTCGGTCATTATTTGATTGCATTTTTTTTTAGAGATTGAGTTTGAAAGATGAGATTTTTAATCTTCATTAAGTCAATAAGCCATGCTTATCGCTATGCAAATTAGGCATTAACATAGCTTATAGATTAACAAGCCCTCCTATTTAAATATAGTTAAAATTTCTATTTATGATTTATATGTCTAAATTTATCGCAGATAAATGAGATTATTCACTTTATATATCAATTTAGTTCGGGATGCCATATCATCCTATCGCTACAAGATGTTAGCCAAACTTGTGCTTGCACAGTATTCTCCTTTTTAATTCTTCCTTAAGCGCATATTATAAAACGATTTCACTTTTTTATCGTTATTAATTATATCCTAACCAAATACCTAACGTTATGCCTATTTACCATACTTTAGGAACCATTCCAGCTAAAAGACACACGGTTTTTCGTAAGCCAAATGGCGATTTATATGCTGAAGAATTGGTTTCCACAGAAGGTTTTTCCAGTTTATATTCATTGGTATACCATTGCCATCCTCCAACCATTGTTAAAGCACTTGGAGAACCCTATAATGTTGAGCCCAAAATTGCACGTGAGAAACATCTTCGTCACACCAGTTTAATTGGTTTCAACATCAAACCTGAAGATGACTACCTTGAAAGTCGCAAACCTGTTTTGGTTAACAGCGACCTTCATATCTCATTGGCTGCACCAAGAAAATCGATGACCGATTATTTTTATAAGAATAGTCAGGCAGATGAGGTGATCTTTATCCATGAGGGTTCTGGTACACTCAAAACAGGTTTTGGGAAGATTAAATTTGCCTATGGAGATTATCTGGTTATTCCTCGGGGAACAATCTATCAGTTGGAATTCGACAATGAGCAGAACAGGTTATTTATAGTTGAAAGTTTCAGTCCGATCCGTACACCGAAACGTTACCGAAATTCATTTGGGCAATTGGAAGAACATTCACCTTATTGTGAGCGTGACATTAAGCGCCCTACAGATTTAGAAACCATTGATAAATTTGGGGATTTCAAGGTGCTCATTAAAAAGCAGGGCATTATGTATCCTTATACCTATGGTACACATCCATTTGATTTTGTAGGTTGGGATGGTTTTCATTATCCATGGGCATTTTCAATTCATGATTTTGAACCTATTACCGGTCGTTTGCATCAGCCACCACCAGTTCATCAAACTTTTGAGGGCCACAATTTTGTGATCTGCTCTTTTGTTCCCCGCAAATACGATTATCATCCATTGTCAATACCGGCACCATATAACCACAGCAATGTGGATAGTGATGAGGTTTTATATTATGTGGATGGAGATTTCATGAGCAGGAAGAGTGTGGTAAAAGGACAGATTACCTTACATCCTGGAGGAATTCCTCATGGACCACATCCTGGAACAGTAGAGAAATCAATTGGTAAAGAGAAAACTGAAGAACTGGCTGTAATGATTGATCCTTTCAGGCCATTAATGCTAACACAACATGCTGTTGATATTGAAGATGAGAGCTATCATACCAGCTGGCAGATAAATGTTGAATAACTAGGTTTGACTCTAAGGTCAATAGCTAATGGGTTGGATGCCAGAGGCAGGTTGCAAATAAGAGATAGATTAAAAAAAATGAACTTGTAAATAGTCAATGGACCCTAGTCAATAGCCCATGGCCTGGATGCCAAAGGCAGGTTGCAAAAACAGAAATAATTTAAAACCATGAATTGATAAAATAGTCAATGGACCATAGTCAATAGCTAATGGTCTGGATGCCATAGGTAAGATTGTAAAAACAGAAATAATTTAAAACCATGAATTGATAAACGTCTGGTATGCATCACAACTATTGACCATCGACTATCAGCCTTAAAACAAAAGAAAATGTCAACACAAACATTCGCAGAAAAAATAGCAAAAGCACAAGATTTTCTTCCCATTAACGGAACAGATTACATAGAATTTTACGTAGGCAATGCCAAACAGGCTGCTCATTATTACAAAACGGCATTTGGTTTCCAATCGCTTGCTTATGCAGGCCCGGAAACGGGAGTTCGTGATCGGGCATCCTATGTTTTACAGCAGGGCAAAATAAGACTGATTTTGACCACTGCATTAAAATCTGACAATCAAATTGCTGAACATGTAAAAACACACGGAGATGGTGTTAAAATCTTGGCTCTTTGGGTTGATGACGCCTATAGTGCCTTTGAAGAGACTACTAAGAGAGGTGCTAAGCCTTACTTAACGCCACAAACTTTAACTGATGATTTTGGCGAGGTTAAGATCTCCGGGATTTATACTTATGGTGAAACGGTTCACATGTTCGTTGAGCGAAAAAATTATACCGGAACATTTATGCCTGGTTATCGCGAATGGAAAAGTGACTACAACCCTTCAGATGCTGGTTTATTATATATTGACCACTGTGTAGGAAATGTGGGCTGGAACCGAATGAACGAAACTGTAAAATGGTATGAAGAAGTAATGGGTTTTGTGAATATTCTTTCCTTTGATGATAAACAGATCAATACGGAGTATTCCGCTTTAATGAGTAAGGTAATGAGCAATGGAAATGGCTTTTCTAAATTCCCTATCAATGAGCCTGCTGAAGGAAAGAAGAAATCTCAAATTGAGGAGTATCTAGAATTTTACGAAGGAGAAGGTGTACAGCATATTGCCGTGGCAACCAAAGATATCGTTAAAACGGTAAACGAACTGAAGGCACGTGGTGTTGAATTCTTAGGCGCCCCACCTGAAGCATATTATGAAATGATGCCAAATCGAGTAGGTGAAATTGATGAAGAAATTGAACTGTTAAAAGGGCTAGGGATATTGGTAGATTGTGATGAAGAGGGTTATTTACTACAGATTTTCACTAAACCAGTAGAAGACAGGCCAACACTCTTTTTTGAAATTATCCAACGTAAAGGCGCCCAATCTTTTGGCGCGGGAAACTTCAAGGCCTTGTTCGAATCTTTGGAAAGAGAGCAGGAGTTGAGAGGAAATTTATAAGCTTATAATCATAATCCAAATTGGGAGTTTGGTATTCGATCATCAAACTCTCAATTTGGCTAATATGGATCGTTATTCGGCACTTTCTTTTAGCATCTCATATAAATCAGTAGCACCACCATCAAAGCGCTCACCATTGACAAAAAACGTTGGTGTACCATTTACCCCACTTCTAATACCACTCTCAAAATCATTTTCTACCTTTTCTTTCACGGTATCAGCAGCTAAGTCTTGCTTAAACTGGTCTGCATCTAGTCCTAATTCTTTTGATAGCTTAATTAGAAAATCTTCATCTAGGTTATGCTGTTGCTCATAAATTGCATCGTGCATTTCCCAGAATTTGCCTTGTATAGCTGCTGCTTCCGCTGCCTGTGCTGCGATTGTGGCATATTGATGCGATTCTGACAATGGGAAATTCCTAAATACAAAGCTCACCTGATCTCCAAAAGCATCCTGAATTTCTTTGATAATTGGATAAGCGGCTCCGCAATGTGGACATTGATAATCGCCGAATTCTACGATAGTGACACTTGAATTTTCATTGCCCTGAATATGATCTTTTGCTGAGATTTCTGGTTTTAACGACATGGTTATTTATTTTTTATTGAGTTCTTCCAATGCATCTAATATTCCATCAGCCCCAGGGTTAATAGCTGTTGGCGAAAGGTAGCTCCAAGCAATAACACCTTCTTCATCGATTACAAACAATGCTCTTTTACTTTCTCCTTCTTCCTCATTATAAACCCCATATTGTTTTGAAACTTCACCCTTAGGCTCAAAATCTGCCAATAAAGGGAAATGTAATTTTCTAGACTGCGAAAAAGACAGATGGCACCATTTGCTATCAACAGAAATCCCGAAGATCTCGGCTTCTTCTTTTTTAAAGAATTTCAGCATTTCATTATACAATGCCATTTGATCGCTACAAACAGGGCTCCAATCTGCTGGATAAAAAGCCAAGATTACATTTCTGCCCTTAAATTCGCTTAAGCTTATTTTTTGATCTGGGGTTGCAAATAACGTAAAGTTTGGCGCAACATCACCTTTTTTTAACATAATTGATTTTTAATGGTTCTACGTCACAAATTAAGAAATTTAAACACACTAGCAGTGTCCTAAAGCATAATAAATGATTACAAAAATCACAATGGTTGACAAGCAGCCTCCGCCTAATTTTTTAGCACTATAACCTGCAATTATTGTTCTGAAGAAGTTATTCATAAGATAAGTATTTGCTTCATATAACCCTTTTCTCAATTGAAATGTTTGGTATAAATCAATTTTATGTAGTTATTTGAAGTTCATTCTTAGGGTTCAGTGTTAATCTTCACAATCGTTTGAGGTTATGCTCTTATTTTGTATTGATAACAATGATGAGCCCTTTACCCTTAGGGATTTCTATTTCACTTTGAGCAGTTAAGTTTGCTCCATCTTGAAAATTCTTAATAGCAGGAACCGTAATTGTTGCTTTTGAAGGATCTATTCCAAGTTTATTCCAATCGATGTTTAGCATTACCTTCGCATCTTTTTCATCCCAACTGGCCAAAGCAATTAATGCTGCACCCTGTTTTTTATAAACTGTGGCTAGTACATCCGCATTATTGGTTTTAACAGGGCAGTTTTCAGACCAGTAGCCAAACATTTTTGTTCCCTTCATGCCAAAGTCGTCCCATGCTTTCCAAATTGGCCTTGGGTCGTTATTTCCCGACCATGGTAAACGGTTAGTCATACCAAAGATCATTCCCCTCCATGGGTTTCCACCATCTTGCAACATTTCGCCCATTAGGCCAAAAGGAATTCCACTAACTTCAGTTAGGTAAAAATCTGGTTTATTTTTTTCATAGTCAAAATACTCTCCAAACCACAAGCGGTTTAAATAGGGAAAATGTTCCATATACAAATTGGCGCTGTTATTAAATCCATCACTTTTATTGTATTGATTTGCCGAATGAAGGTCTATAATTCCAGGATGTCCATTTTGGGTAAGCACACGTTTAACACGTTTCATGGTAATTCGATCAAAGGCTACATCATCTAAGTAAATCCCATCTATACCTACTTTTTGTGTAAGCCAGTTCATGCCTTCTACATAATAGTTGTGCCATCTGCTCATGCCACTATTTACTATTGCCGCATCTTTAATTTCGGGAACAAACCAAGCTGCGATATAATCTTCCTTCACATGTTCCTGAAGCCATGAAAAGCCTCCACCTTTACCTGGAGAATAGATCTCGTGCCCTAAGCTTCTCATTGGGAAAGTTTCATAAGCACGATTGGATAATTCTCTAACTGTGTTATATATTTTAACCTTTAGTCCTTTTTGGTGTGCCTGATCGATATAGCTCTTCATTTTAACGTGTTCAATAAATGGATAATTTATCCATGGATTGATTGGCGTAGCATGGTGGATGTTAACTATGGTGGCTCCTGTAGCCTTAATGCTATCAACAGTACTATATTTATGGTAAAATCTATTTTCCCATTGAAAATCGGTATCAATGGTATGAAATGGGGTAATTAACAGGTTGAAATTATAATAAAGCACCTCCCCTTTCTTCATTTGGCGTTCTCCGGTATAGTTGTTAGCTAACATTGAACTTCCCTTTATACCTACAGTAATTCCACCTTTATCACCATTACCCCATGAATTAGGCAATAACAATGGCTTTTGAAGGTAGAAATTGGTATTTAATGGCCTCACATATTTTTCATCTCGCAAACTGTATTGTAGACCTGCATTTACGTTGCCAAGCCAAACTCCATCTTGATTTTTTGTAGCTACATCCCATTTCCATTCTACCATTTCAGGTCTTAATCCTCCTTTTAAACCTAAGCCCATCATATATGTTGCCGCAATTTTATTGAAGGGAATGTGCATGGTGACATCCTTAAAATTAACATCCTGCAGGGCAGTAACTTTTACGGTATATGCCAAAAACCCATCAAATTCTAAACTTCCACTCACGTCAACCTGTACACTATCACTTATGCTTTTGGTTTTCCATTGTACGGTACCTGCTTCTTTCTTAGTGAATTCTATTCCACCGTCGGTAAACTTGATATTTTTACCATCTGTTTTGCGGACAAAGTGGAAGTGAATATTTTCATATAATAGATTATTAGGGGTTGTGGTATAATCTGTCATTTCTGGACTAAAAAAGGTCTGGATCTGCTTTGGAAATCCATTTTTATCCAATTCTACTTTTCTTCCTAATAAGCTAATTGTATTTCCTTCAATATGCATTGGCGTATACGGGGCGATCACCGTATTTTTCTGTGCCAAAGTAGAATTCAACCATGTTAATCGGGTTTGTTTCCAAGGTTCATTGATGCCATTTTCTTTACTTACCTGAGGCAAGATCTGAATTTTTAACCGAATGGTTTGCGATGGTGCATTTGCTGCAGAAACCATAACATTACCACTATAGGTACCAGGTTTTATAGTTGTGGGGATATTAAGCAAACACCACAAAGCCTGTACTTGATTTTGGTTGACGTTTACTTCTTTTGTCATTGGAGCACCATCGTAGGCAATACCATCTGTATTTAAACAAGAGATTAAGCTTGCCGAAATTTTATTTCCAGCTTTATCTTTAAGATCGTTAAATTTCAATTTTACGTCTTTTAATTCTTTCAAAGCAAAGACACCTAATTGAAAAGAAAAATTCTCTCCTCTTAAGGTTTTATCCATAAAGGTCTTTTGTGGTCCTTTCATGATCCAACGTTGTGGAATATCGTTTCTCATAATAATGGGAAAGTCTCTACTTTCTGGAAATACCAGATAAGCAGGTTCGGCATATTTGACTTTTAACTGGTTAATCTCATTTGAAGTCGCGATTACTTCCATTGGATAGACCTTATTGAAGGAATTGATAGATTCAATTTGAAGAACTTTGGTATTTACGGGAATGCTTTCACCTTCCGATTTTGAAATCCATCGCTCGTTTGATTTTTCTTGTTTTGGATAAATACCTTTTGGATAATTTGATCTGCCTTCGTTCTTATACGGTTGATAATAGATGTAATAAGTTCCTATACCATCTATTGGTTCAAAACAGATGAGTCCGTTTTCTTTATTAATTTGTAATGTTAATGAACGATCAATCTTTTTTCCGGTTTTTGCAGCTACGATAATAATTGATTTTGTTTCTGGATTAGGGTCGCTTCTTCTCCATTCGATGTTCACTTTAGCGATTTTCCCTGTACCTACAAAACTTACCAATGCCCTTTGATTACCGAGGGAATCTGCATTCCAATTGTTATTGCCAGTTGTATATTTTATTTCTTGTGCTTTTACAAAAACTGATAACAGGACAAGGCATAGGAAAAGCGAGTATATTTTTTTCATCGATAACGAATTTGCTGATAATTAGGGGTAAATTTAATTTTTTTCTGCGTTAAATTCCTGTTTCACATACAATCAAAGGCTCATTAAACTATAATAATGAGTTTTCAGTAAAATTTGTTAGTTTTGAATTGGGTAAATACTTAAAATGTTTGCAATAACACTTACAAGATCTAAACAGTTTTTCAGGGATTTAAGAATGGCATTCAAGCTATTTCAGAAAAACGATCCTTTGCGTTTAGCTGGTGCGACTGCTTTTTTTGCAAATTTTGCACTTCCTCCCATTTTACTTATTCTTATTCGACTATTTGGCTTTTTTGTAGACCGTAAGATTTTGGCAACGCGATTATTTGAGCGTTTAGCTAGCATTTTGGATGATAGCAGTATTCAGCAGATCCGCCAAACGTTAAGAAATATCAGGGGTGTTGATTACAATTGGTGGGCAACCATCCTGAGTTTTGTCTTTTTCATTTTTGTGGCAACAACGCTATTTGGGGTTATCAAAAATTCGATGGATCAGATCTGGAGCATTGGCTTAAGTGAAAAGATGGGGATATTATTTAATCTAAAATTAAGAGGACGCTCGATGATCATTATCTTGTTGGCAGGGATCTTATTTTTTGTGGGTCTGTTAACTGACAGTATACAAGCAGTGATTGGAACTTACATCAATACTGCAGCTCCTACATTTGGAAGGGTATTTCTTTCCATTTTAAATCAGCTCATCTTTGTGATTATTGTAACCATTTGGTTTACTGTATTATTCAGGTTCTTAACAAATGGTCGGCCATCATGGAAAACCGCTATAAGAGGCGGTCTGTTAACTGGCATTCTATTCACTTTAGGTAAATATATTTTACGAATCATGCTTCCATTAAGTAATATCGGAAACATTTATGGTGCTTCTGGTTCTATTATCTTAATTATGTTATTCGTTTTTTATTCTTCTTTCATCTTTTATTTCGGAGCTTGTTTTGTTAAAGTCTTAAGCGAATCGGGGAATAAGCCAATAAGACCAATCAAAGGTGCTTTCCTTTATGAGATGAAAGAAGTAGTAAAAGAAAAAAATTAACTGGCTCTTAAGCTTACTTGCTCAAATCCCTGCATTTCGAATACGGCAAGTTTGCTTAACAGATTGCAATGAAGTGTTCCAAAAAAATTAAAAATTCCCTGTTCATTTTTTCCTTCAATACAGATTGTTTGTTTGACAATTTCACGTTGTGCTAAATTTCGGTCAGCAAGAAGTACATTTTCGTCTTGTATGTTGATGTCTTTTGCTTCTATTGCAAACTCATTTAGTAGTGCTAAAAAGCTTTGTCCGTTTAATAGTAGTTCTTTGATATTCATATAGGTTAGATTTAGGTTAGTGTAAAATACCTATATCAATTATAGCGCCAAAAAAAATGGATTATCCATTTGAATAATCCATTTTATATTTTGTATAAATATTCCTCGATCTAAAAAAGTTTCAATGCCAATCCAAGGGTAAAGAGATTCAATTTTGTTGATGAGGTATAAGCTGAGGGATTAATTTTTGACAGGCCTAATTCGTATCGTAAATCAACACCTAACTTACCGATATCCAATCCAGCACCAAATTGCCAAGCAAATGCCTGATCTTTAAAGTTACCATTGAAGATTGAGGATGAGGCTTGTGAAAAAGATTGATCATCACTTAGCACAAAAGAAACAACTGGACCAGTATTTAAACGGATGCCCACACCTGCCGCACCTATTTTCGTTCCTACTAATACTGGTACATCCAGGCTAGTAAATTTAACCTTGTTTTCGGCTCCTGTTTTTTCGTCGACCAAAGTGGTATTCTTTCCAGACAAGTAGAGTTCTGGTTGCAGATGAATTCCGGCTGCACCAATACGTGCCCATAAACCAACATAATAACCTGCTTGATTATCACTGCTGAAGGTATTTGACGTATTGAACTTTGACAAATTCATCCCTCCTTTTAGGCCTAATTGAAACGAGGGAAGCACTTGACTAAATGCAAAAAAACTGCAAAATAAAAGTGCTAATGATAAACTGATTTTTTTCATGATTGAATAACAATAAGTTTTAAAATAATGTTTATGTAAAACTAATAATATTTTTAAATGAAAGCTAAATTGCGTAGTTTTATATCAACCATAAGAAATTTATTCACTTTAATGGAGATATTTCATTCCTCTTAAATGGACTTTACGTTTAATGCCTACGCAATCATTCTCTTAACTTGCGGGATTACAACTATTATTTTATCTTATTTTATTTATAGGAGAGGTGGAATTGCCATAAAGTGGTTTACCCTCATGATGTCTTCGAGTGCTATTTGGTCTATTGCCTATGGCTTAGAGTTGGCCAGTAGTACAATAAGTCAAATCACGTTATTAATTAATATTGAATATTTCGGGGTTACAGTATTACCTATAGGATGGTTTTTCTTCAGCTTGAATCTCATTGGAAAAGAATCTTGGTATAAAAAACCATTGAATACAATTCTTACGCTGATTATTCCAATTATCACAATTGTATTGGTATGGACAAATGATTGTCATCACCTTGTTTATGAAAAAATAGGCATAACAACTAATGGATCACTTCATTTTGCCGATCTTGGCAGGGGGGCGTGGTATTATATCTTTACCGGCTATTTCTATATACTGCTCGCTGTCGGAGCTTACTTGATACTGATGAAATTTCGTAAATCAGATCAGATCTACAAGAACCAAAACTACAGTATTATTCTTGGTGCACTAATTCCATGGCTTGCCCATTTGACTAGTTTATTGGGTGTTAGCCCATTGGGTGGCCATGTAGATGTCACACCATTTGCATTTATCATCACTATCTTTTTCATCATTTTAGGGATTTACAGATTTAAGCTCTTTGATATTATCCCACTCGCAAGGGAGAAGGTGCTAGAACTGATGCAGGATGGTTTTTTTGTTTTAGATCAACAGAACAGAATAATCGATTATAATAAATCAATTCGCAAGTATATTGAGCTGGATAGACGAAAAAAATTAATTGGCGTAAAATTAGACGAAATACTTTTAGACCAACCAGCGTTTTTTGAAAGAATAAGTAAGCGTCAAATAGGGAAAATTGAAATTACCTTAACTCAGAATGCAAAGAAGTTCTATTTAGAAGTTGATATTTTATTCTTGAATGATAATAAGTTCAATAATAACTTTACGATTATCAAATTCCAGGACCTTACTAGTTTTAAAAACGATGCGCTCAAGACCAAGGAACAGGCAAACGAACTTGAAAGATTAAACCAGTTAAAAGACAGAATCTTTTCTATTATTGCCCATGATTTACGAGGGCCATTGGTTAATCTATCTGAGGTCTTAAAAATGCTCTCGAATGATCAGATTTCAAATGAAGAATTCAAGGATCTAGCGCCAACGCTCAGCAAGGATATTATCTATACCACGGATCTATTAGAAAACATTTTACACTGGTCAAGAAGTCAATTAAAAGGCTTTGGGATAAAGAAAGAGTTTTTCAACCTGAGGAATTTAATTATCAATGAGATCAATTACCACTTGCCAGCGGCGACGACAAAAAAAATTGTGATTATCCATGATGTTTTTCCAGGAGAAATGGTGTATGCTGATATCCTTATGGTCCAGATTGTAGTGAGGAATATTCTGAATAATGCCATTAAGTTTTGCAAAGAAAACTCAGAGATCCACATTACTGCTGTTTACAAAAAGAACCAAAAGATGTTGATCTGCTTTAAAGACAATGGCGTTGGAATTTCTGCTAACATGATTGGCAAGCTGTTCAAGGGTGAAAATATTACTACTCGGGGTACTTTTAACGAGAAAGGTACAGGGCTTGGATTAATGGTCTGTAAGGATTTTATGACAAGAAACGATGGTAATATTACTGTTGAAAGTATTGAAGGCAAGGGTTCAAAGTTTTGCATCACCTTACCAACTACGAATAGTTCTTTTGCTGTGAAATGATTACCTTTTAAGAGCAAAGATGTGAGATGTGAGAACAGAGACTGGATGCCGAGGTGGGCGTTCTTTAAAAGATAAGGTGAGGTAAAGTTCTTATTAAGTATGCCTTAAGTGCGTGCATGCTATAGGCTTCCTTTAAGCTTTGTTGGTTCACTAGTTCATTTGTGTTGTACCGTTATCAATGGTCATGGTTAATAAGGGCATCCTCCCGAGAGATGTTGTTAAGTTAACGTGAGTTCGATATTATTCAAGGTATTCCTTATTCCGAACTCACGTTATATAATCTATTATTTACTTATTTCGTCGATTGCTTGTTGCTCTTTTAGCGCATCAACATTGTTCTTGTTACCAAAGTTTTCGGTTTTCTCAGCAAAATAAGCAAGAATATCAACAATGGTATCTAGGTTATCAGCTACACGTTGGTGCATGTCTGGTAAATCTTTGTCAAGTTTTTTATCACTCAATTCAATATTATCAACTTCAATTTTTCCAATTTTTTGGATAATCGCTTGTTGAGAGTGTTGCAAATCTTCCAATTCCCTAACAATCTTTTCCATTAACTCAAACTTCTTTAACGTATCCATATGTATTTATTTTAATTGTATATTTTAATTAAACTCTATGTATACAACCCCATTAACCTTCAAAAGTTTGATAAACTGAAAATAAATAAACCCTAAGCTTGGATATTAATTAAATAACTAATATTTTAGTTTAAAATTATTCTTTATGAAAAACCTACTTATTTTATCAATTGTATTAATTTCTTACTTGGGCTCGAAAGCTCAAACTGCTACACTTGACAAGGAGAAATTGTTAGAATATTACCAGACCCAACGTTATGCAGATGCGGCCCAATATCTTCAAACTATCTACCCAGCAGATACAAAAGATGTAAAAGCACTTGGTCAGATGGCTTATTGTTACATGATGGCTGGCAAACTCATAGACGCAGAACGCAATTATAGCAAAATCGATTCACTTCAACCTAACACCTTAAGTGTATTATTCAGTTTGGCAAACATCAATTCCAAACGCGGAAATAGGCGTAAGACAAGGTCATATCTCGAAAACATCATTCAATTAGATAGCACTAACTTCAATGCATTTAAACAATTGTCGAATTATACGGACAGTGCAAAAGCTAAAATACAATATTTGAAAAAGGCAAATCGCCTAAATCCGATCGACGCTGATGTAGCTTCGGATTTGGCCCAGGCTTATGTAGATCAAAACCTTTACCTTCCTGCTTACCAAACTCTAAAAGTTGCAATTGATGCAGATACCAATAACTATACGCTTCAGCAATCGCAGCTACCCATTGCGAATAAGCTAGAGAAGTACAAAGAGGTAGTTTTAGTTGGAGAAAAGCTAATGGCCGATGGTGGTGCAGAAGCAAATGTGGTAAAAGACCTTGGTAAAGCTTATTTCTTCCTTAAAAACTATCAGAAGACCATCCAATTGTTTAAAATGCTCGAGGGCATGGCCATGCAAAATGAGCTTACGTTATACTATACATCACTTAGTTACAGAGAATTAAAAAACTATGAAATGGCTGCTATCTATGCGAAAAAGACCATTGCAGAAGGCATCTCAGAAAATGTTTCTTTTTATTATGGATTATTAGGTGGTATTTATGAAACAAATAACCAATCGACAAATGCTGTTGCTGCCTATAAAAAGGGATTAACGTTCAATGCCAATGGAAGCATTTATTATAAACTGGCTTTATTGAGCGATTTGAAACTAAATAAAAAATCTAATGCTTTAAACTATTATAACCTTTACTTAAAAAGTAAACCAGATGCTGTAAAAGAAAAAGAACAAATAGAATATACTAAAGCAAGGATTCTAGAGCTTAAAAAATAGCGTTACAGCTTCATTTCTTGGCCACTCCTCAATCCTCACCAGTTGGGAGGAGGCTGAATTCATAGTTTAATTAAAGCCACAGACTACGGAATTTTAGATGTTTAAAGGTTTAGCCACAGATGCACAGATTTGGATATTATAAATTTTATGGATCATTAATCTGTGAATCTGTGGCCAAGAGAGTCCGTGCCAAAGACATACCTTTTGGAAAAGTTGGGGCAGTGTATTAACCTATTTTCAGGTGCAATTAACCAGGCTTAAAACCATCATTTTTATAAAATATGTCTTCGAGGTAGGTTCGAGCAAGCTTCGAGGTAGCTATAAGGTAGGTAAATGGTAGGTATATGGTAGGTATATGGTAGGTAAAGGATGGAAGATGGAGGATGTATTATGGATGATGTATTATGGATGATGTAAAACTCTTCGATCCCGCAGTGCGAGAGGAACCTATCTATATGACACCATCTAGATAGATTCCTCCTTCGTCTAAGGACAAAAAGACTTGGAATGAACAAAAAATGTTTGCCAATTAACACAGAATCTGTGGCTAGTTTTTAGGGGCTTGGCGGTAAAATCATCTTCTTAATTCAAGCCAAACTACAAGCCCTCAAAAACAGGCTTCACATCATTCCAGAATTGATCTAATGCAATAATTCTGGGTTTAAGAAATGAAATCAATGTTGGCCAGTTCTCTTGGCTAAAGATACTTGATCCGTTTATAGTTTTCGAAATTCTGGATAAAGGTGCACCAAATTCATTAACTGTATTAGCTTCCCAGTCCCATTCTTCTCCTAGAGCATCATTTAACAACATTTTAAAAGCTTCAAACTGTTCGAAATATATACTTCTTATAATTTCATCAACAGCTGTAATCTCTATTGCAATTGTGGTGTGCTTTTGGTCGGCATTCATTTTAAAAAAGATGTTTTTGACACCTGTTTTATAATTGATCCAATTAATTGGCAACCCATCTGCAGCAGGAATTGGTTTCATATACTTGCCAAAGGTAATCCAGAATTGTTGGCGAATTTTCGAGGCTTCTTCTTTACTGTACATTAAGCTTATGCCTTCCCTATCAATCTGGCTACATACTTACCGATGATATCAAATTCTAAATTCACGGTATCACCAACTTTAACTTCGTGCAAATTGGTATGTTCAAACGTATATGGGATGATAAAAACAGAGAATTCATTTTGCGCTGAATTCACTACCGTTAAGCTGATGCCATTTACACAGATCGACCCCTTTTCAACGGTAACGTTTCCCAACGCTGCGTCATAGCTGAAACGGTACTCCCAGCTTCCGTCTAACTCATTTACCAGAATGCAGGTTGCGGTCTGATCTACATGCCCTTGCACAATATGGCCATCTAAACGCCCATTCATCTGCATGCAGCGCTCTAGATTTACCTTATTGCCGACTTTCAAATCCCCTAAGCTGCTTTTATTCAGGGTTTCTTCAATTGCGGTAACCGTATGAGAATTTTCATCTAACGCCACAACAGTTAAACAAACTCCATTATGTGCTACACTCTGATCTATTTTCAACTCGCTACAAATAGAAGATTTCACCTTAAAATGAACATTACTGCCCTCAGTTAATATATTTTCTATTTCACCTAGTGTTTCTATAATTCCTGTAAACATTAATTGTATTTTTTTCTGTTTCTTAACCAATTACCAGTGCTTGCAACATCTTGTTCATCATTTTTCAAAATGGTCTTTTGCCCTTCTAAAAAAATTGCTGCAGTAATTGCAGCCAACATTGCCTCTTCTTCATCTTCATTTTTCAAGCTATCCGCATTGAAATATTTGCTCACAAAATGTGTGTCAAATTTACCAGAAGTAAAGGCTTCATGTTGCATTACAAATTTACCAAAGCCTAATGTAGTTTGTATTCCCGTAATGTCATATTCATCAATTGCTCTCACCATTCTATCAATTGCTTCGGTCCTATCCTTACCAAAGGTGATGAGTTTGGCAATCATGGGATCATAATAAATGGGAATTTCCATTCCTTCTTCAAAACCATCATCAACTCTCACTCCATTTCCTTTAGGTGTACGATAGGTTTGTAAAGTACCTATATCTGGCAGGAAATTATTCAGTGGGTCTTCTGCGTAGACTCTCAACTCTATAGCGTGCCCTTTAATTTGTAAATCTTCTTGTTTGAAGCTTAACGTTTCACCTCTGGCAATTTTGATTTGTTCCTTTACCAGGTCAAGACCGGTAATCATTTCGGTAACGGGATGTTCAACCTGCAATCGGGTATTCATTTCTAAGAAGAAGAAATCCAGATTTTTGTCTAATATAAATTCAACTGTGCCAGCACCAACATAATTAACCGATCTTGCTACATCAACGGCACATTTACCCATTTCGGCTCTAATTTCTGCTGTTAAAACTGCTGATGGTGCTTCTTCTATTACCTTTTGATGCCTTCTTTGTACGGAGCACTCGCGCTCAAATAAATGGACAATGTTACCATGTGTATCTCCCAGAACCTGAATTTCGATATGGCGGGGAGAGGTCACATAACGTTCAATAAAAACAGCTCCATCGCCGAACGCCGAAGTAGCTTCACTTACGGCTAAATGCATTTGTTCTTCAAAATCTTCAACCTTTTCTACAATCCGCATTCCTTTTCCACCACCGCCCGCAGCGGCTTTAATCAAAATTGGAAATCCAACTTCAATGGCACGCCTTTTGGCTTCTTCCAGGTCTACAATTGCTTCTTCTGTACCTGGCACCATTGGGATCTGATATTTCAAAGCCGCAGCCTTTGCCGATAGCTTATTGCCCATAATCTCCATTGCCTCTGGTGTTGGGCCAATTAGCACAATCCCAGCTGCCTCCACCGCCCTTGCAAAACCGGCATTTTCTGATAAAAAGCCATAACCGGGATGAATGGCCTGGGCACCAGTCAGCTTACAGGCTTCAATTATTTTATCACCCAGTAAATAAGATTGATTTGATGGTGCCAAACCAATACAGATCGCCTCATCGGCATAACGAACATGCAATGCGGTTCTATCGGCCTCAGAGAAAACGGCTACTGTTTTAATTCCCATTTCTTTAGCCGAACGCATAATTCGCAAGGCGATTTCACCTCGGTTAGCAATGAGAATTTTTGAAATATGAGGGCTATGGTATGAAATTTCAGACATGATCAACTATAAGTTCAATTGTAAAATAGTTTCAATAGCTTGATCAATCATTGCTGCAGAAAGATCAAGGTGAGTAACAAATCTAATGGTTTTATCAGACGTTGTACCGCATAAAATTCCAAGTGTTGCCAAAACATCAACAACAGCTGCTGCCTTCAAATTGGGCGTCACATCAAAAAGTACAATATTAGTCTCAACCGGCATTACCGAACTTACAAAACTTGCTTTACCTAAAGCATCAGCTAAAGCTTTGGCATGTTGGTGGTCTGTTGCCAAACGATCAACATGATGATCTAAAGCGTAAATACCTGCTGCAGCCAAAAAGCCTGCTTGTCTCATACCACCGCCAAAAACCTTTCTAATTCTTGTTGCATTTTTAATCGTCTCTTTCGTACTCAGAAAAACAGAACCTATGGGCGCACCTAATCCTTTGGATAAGCATATCGAGATACCATGAAAATAACTACCATAATCTATAGTCTTGTCTCCGGTAGCAACAAGCGCATTAAATAACCTGGCTCCATCTAAGTGAAGTTTAATTTCTTTCTGCTTACACAAAGCAGCGATTGGTTCGATTTGAGATAAGGTATAACATTTGCCACCGCCTTTATTTACAGTGTTTTCTAACACAACCAAGCTTGAATTTGGATAGTGGATATTATCGGCATTAATTTCGGGCTCGATCATTTCTGCTGTCAAAATTCCCCTTTCACCATTAAGCAACCTTACCGACGCCATAGAATTATACGCAATGCCACCACCTTCATATCTGTATACATGGGCAGTTTGATCGCAGATGACTTCGTCCATTGGCTGTGTAAAACATTTAATAGCTATTTGGTTGCTCATTGTTCCCGAAGGACAAAAAAGTGCAGCTTCCATGTTAAACATATTAGCCAGCTTCTCTTCCAATGCATTTACGGTTTCATCTTCTCCAAAAACATCATCTCCAACTTTGGCATTCATCATTGCATCAAGCATGCCTGGTGTTGGTTTGGTAACCGTATCACTTCTAAAATCTATCTTCATAACTAATTCTTATACTTTTTACTACGTACTCTATACTAACTACTTTATACTATATACTTTATACTAACCACCATTACATTTAACCTCATTTTGCAAATCATTTAACAAATAAATAGAAATAAATGGTTTTTTTATCATTTATATTTACAGCAAATAGTTTAACCGACAAAAATTGCACTCGTTAGAATGGACAATGTCAACATTAAAAAATTAGCTCAAGCACTTCAACTTTCTACTTCAACCGTTTCTAGAGCTTTTAGAGACAACAGTGACATCAGTAAAGATACAAAAGAGCGGATTTTGGCAATGGCCAAACAATTAAATTATCAGCCAAACCATTATGCCAGTAATTTAAGGGAACAAAGAAGCAAAACCATTGCGGTAATTGTTCCTGAGTTAGGCAACAACTATTTTTCTTTGGCCATCCAGGGCATTGAAAAGGTAGCCAGTGCAAAAGGTTACCATATATTAATTTATGCTACAAATGATCAGTTTGAAAAAGAGGTAGCATTTATCAAACATTTACATAATGGCAGAGCTGATGGAATAATCATGTCGGTATCAGGTGAAGCGAATGACCACAATTATTTGAATGAACTTTCAAAGAAGAGACTGCCTCTGGTATTTTTTGATCGTGTTTATGAAGACATTGTTACACCGAGGGTAATTACGAATGATTATGACAGTAGCTTTTCTGCAACAAAACACCTCATTCAGCAGGGTTGTAAAAGAATAGCATATTTAGCGGTTAACAAAACCCTATCAATTGGTAAGACCAGGATGCAGGGTTATATAGATGCGTTAAAAAAGTTTAAAATTCCATTCCAGGACGAATTGATTATTGATTGTACCAACAACTATAAAGAAAATATCGAACTACTGAAGCATGCATTTACAACTTTGAAACCTGATGGTGTTTTCACCTCTGTAGAACGCTTGGCGTTCGCAACTTACTATGCTTGTTATGACATTAATCTTTCCATCCCAGAAGATTTAAAGGTCATTGGTTTTTCCAGTTTAGAAATTGCTCCTTTGTTAAATCCATCGTTGAGCACGGTTACTCAGCCAGCTGCTGATCTGGGGAAAACTGCTGCAGAATTACTGTTTAAAATGCTCGAAAATCCTGGAACCATAGACCAGGCAAGCGAGGTTATTTTGAACTCTAAATTGATGCAAAGAGAATCGACTTCAAAGGACAAAAAATAGCTCCAAAATACGTTCATTTTTACTGGGTAATTTCAGGCCATTTTTTATCAAAAAAAATCTGGATTTTATGAAAATACGCCGAATTCCGTCGTCGGTCCTTTGGCAATTCATAAAATTACCTTCATTATTTCGGGAACGTTCCCGAAAACGTTCCCGAAAATCAGTCAAAAAACAACTTAGTGTACGTCATACACATTATTTGAAAATCTAATTTTACAATAGGCTATAAATCAAATAATTAAAAATTATACTATTAATATTTGTGAGATTAAAAAGTTATAAATTATTTGTTTTTTTCGAGTTTTTCTTCCCAAAAAAAAGGTGTTTAAAAAAAAATTGATATAAAATTTTGAATTTTCACTTGCTAAGGTAAATTAGCAATAGTGTAATTCACTAAAAAATATACCCAAATATTTCACCTTTAAAACGGGCTTTTTGTATGAAAAAAATTTACCCAATTAGGCTGTGTTTGTTGATGATTTTTTCACTCTTTTCATTAACTACATTTGCACAATCTGGAAGCATTTCTGGCAAGGTTGTAGACGATACAAACCTTCCAGTTCCAGGAGTCTCTGTCCAAGTTGTTGGCACGCAAAAAATTGTTGCCACAGATGCTGATGGAAACTATCAAATTACAGGTTTAACTAGTGGCTCTTATACTTTAACCGTAAAGTACATTGGTTTCGCTACGCAATCTCAAACAGTAACAGTTGGTACAGGAAAAGTAGCCGCTAACTTCGCCCTTAAGGTAGATTCGCAAAATCTAAGCGAAGTTGTAGTAATAGGTTATGGTACTGCAGAGAAAAAGAGCTTAACAGGTTCAATTACTACAGTTGGTGCCAAAGATTTCCAAAAAGGAACAATTACCACCCCAGAGCAACTGATCCAAGGTAAAGTTGCCGGCGTTAACATTACCAATAATGGTGGTAGACCAGGTGGCGGTAGTCAGATTAGAATTCGCGGCGGTGCATCACTAAATGCAAGTAACGATCCATTGATCGTAATTGACGGTGTTCCATTTAGCGGTAATAAGATTGACAATGCGCCGAGTCCATTGGTCTTAATTAACCCTAACGACATTGAAACATTTACCGTGTTGAAAGATGCAAATGCAACCGCAATTTATGGTTCCAGGGCATCAAACGGTGTAATTTTAATCACCACTAAAAAAGGTGGTTCTGGCGAACCGGTGATCAATTTCAACACAAATAACTCCATTGCCACTGTAATTAAAAACATTGATGTGCTGTCGGCAGATGAGATCAGAGCTTATGTAAATGCAAATGGTACAGCAGTTCAAAAAGCATTATTAGGCAATGCAAACACAAATTGGCAAGACGAAATTTATCAGAAAGCTTTTTCTTCTGATAATTCTTTAAGCATTGCTGGCTCTTTTAAAGGAGTTCCATACCGTGTTTCGGCTGGTTACTTAGATCAGCAGGGATTATTGATCACCGATAAATTAGAACGTGCTACAGGTGCCTTTACAATTTCTCCAAGCTTTTTCAACAATCATTTAAAAGTTAACTTAAACTTAAAAGGTTCACTAAGTGATTCCCATTATGCAAATGATGGTGCCGTAGCAAGTGCTATTCAGTTTGATCCAACGCAACCTGTAAATGTTAACAATGCATTTGGAAACTACTTCGAATGGACACAAGGTGCAGTTCCGAACCCGAATGCACCACGTAACCCTGTGTCTTTAATCAGGTTACAAGATAATACAGGAAAGGCCGCAAGAAGTTTTGGAAACATTCAACTGGATTACTCTTTTCATTTCTTACCAGAACTACATGCCAACTTAAACCTTGGTTATGATGTAAATCAGGGAAGCGGTTATACCAGGGTAGCCACTTATGCAGGTCAAAGTGCTTCTACAAATGGTTTTTATGGTCCAAGATTAAATTCAGAAAGAAATAAAATTTCTGAATTCTACTTAAACTATGCTCACACTGTGGAAAGTATAAAAAGTAGATTTGATGTTACTGCAGGTTATGGCTATTATGATAATGCCAATACAGCTTATAACTTTAACACTTACAAAGGCACTGGAGAGGTGCTTACCACTCCGGTATTCCCTTATTCAATTGAGCAGAACAAACTACTTTCTTACTATGGTAGGTTTGTTTACACATTGGCCAATAAATATATCTTATCGGGAACGATGAGGGCTGATGCTTCTTCAAAATTTGCTGAAGGAAACCGTTGGGGCTATTTTCCTTCAGTAGGTTTTACCTGGAGAGCTATTGACGAAGAATTCTTAAAGGACAGCAAGGTATTTTCTGATCTGAAATTAAGATTAAGTTACGGAGAAACAGGAAATAAAGATGGGATTCCAAACTATGATTACTTGGCCAAATATTATGCAAACAGCAATACTGGCCAATATCAAATTGGAAATACCTTCTATAATTATTATACTCCCGCACCATACGACCCAGATCTAAGATGGGAATCAACTACAACTTATAACGTTGGTTTAGACTATGGATTTGCCAAAGGAAGAATTTATGGAAGCGTAGATGCATACTATAAAAAAACCAAAGATCTTTTAAGCAAAATTAATATTCCTGTTGGAACAAACTTTAACAATGAGCTAGTTACCAACGTTGGTAATATGGAGGTAAGAGGTATTGAGGGAAATATCAATTTCGCAGTTATCAAAAGCGAAAATACCAATTGGGATTTCGGTTTTAATGTTTCCTACAACAAAAGAAAAGTTACCAATTTAACCTTGAACCCTGATCCGGGATCTAAAATAGGTGCTGGAGATATCACCGGTGGTACTGGTGTAACCATAAAATACAACTCTGTAAATCAGGTTCCAGGTGCGTATTTTGTTTACAAACAAGTTTACAATGCAAATGGAGTACCATTAGAAGGTGTTTATGCAGACTTGAATGGCGATGGCATTATCAACACCAGCGATCAATATTTCTACAAGTCTCCTGATCCTAAAATCACTTTTGGTTTCAGCAGTGTGTTCAACTATAAAAAATGGTCGTTGAGCACCGTATTAAGAGCCAACTTGGGTAATTATATCTATGACAACGTTTCTTCTAACTTCGGTATTAAGAACAATATCTTAAGTCCAAGTGGAATCCTAAATAATAGCGCTAGAGATTTCTTGAATACTAATTTTCAATCAAATCAATTCTTGAGCGATTATTATTTGAAAAATGCTTCTTTCCTAAAAATGGATAATGTTGGTTTAGCTTACAATATTGGCAAGTTATCGCCAAACGGCAAAACCAATATGCGCATTTCTGCAAACTGTCAAAACGTTTTTGTCGTATCAGATTACAAAGGCATAGATCCAGAATTAGCTTCTGGCATTGATTATAATTTATATCCTAGACCAAGAACTTATACCCTAAGTTTAAATGTTGGTTTTTAATTAAGACATAAAATGAAAAATTCATTAAAAAAAATAATGGCATCAGTAGTTTTATTGCTGGCATTAAATTCATGTAAAAAGAGCGACTTTAATCTCACGCCAACCAATGATGTAACAGCTGCTACGGTATATGCTACACCTGCAGGTTATAAACAAGCGTTGGTTAAATTGTACGCTACCTATAGCTTAACCAGTCCAACAGGATCAGACAATAGTGATATTGGCGGATTAAACGCTGGATTTGCAGATTTCTTCAGGCTGTTCTGGACTTCTCAAGAACTCACTACTGATGAGGCCATCTGTGCATGGGGCGATACTGGTATTCCAGACCTTGATTACTCAACATGGTCAACAGACAATCAATTCTTAAGAGGCTTATATTCAAAAAGCATTTTACAGATTACACTTTGCAACGAATTTCTTCGCGAGAGTACACCAGAAAAATTGGCTAGCCGTAACATCACGGGTACTGATGCTACAGATGTTCAAAGATATCGTGCGGAAGCCCGTTTCATCCGAGCTTTCCAATATTGGGTATTACTTGATGGTTTTGGTAATCCTCCATTTGTAACTGAGGCAGATGCTATCGGAAAAACTTCTCCTAAGCAAACTACCAGAGCTGCTTTATTTAGCTATGTAGAATCAGAGTTGAAAGCTATTGAAGGTGATCTAGCTGCACCACGTGCTAACGAATATGGCCGTGCAGATAAAGGTGCTGATTGGGCTTTATTGGCAAGATTATATCTTAATGCACAAGTTTATACTGGTACTGCAAAATATACAGAGGCCATCACCTATTCAACTAAAGTAATAACTGGTGGTTATGCACTTAAAACCAATTATAAAGACTTGTTCTTGGCTGATAACAATTTGAATAACCAAGAAACTATCTTATCGATTAATTATGATGGTACCAGAGGTACAAACTATGGTGGAACTACCTTCTTGATCAATGCAGCTATCAATGGTGACATGAACCCGACTTCTTTTGGTGTTCCAAACGGTGGATGGGGCGGTAATAGAACCCGTCAAAATTTACCTGCATTATTCCCTGATCAAAATGGTACTTTGGATAAACGTGGGATCTTTTTCGGCACGAAAAGCAATGTAGATGAAATTGGTGTATTTACCGATGGTTTACGTGTAACGAAATTCAAAAATGTGACTTCTACAGGCGCCACTCCTGCTTCTTTGAACGGTACTTTTAGCTCATTAGACTTTCCATTATTCCGTTTGGCAGAACAATACCTGATCTATGGCGAAGCGGTAATGCGTGGAGGAACAGGGGGCAGTATTGCTCAGGCATTGACCTATGTGAACAGTCTTCGTCAACGTGCCTATGGTAATACATCAGGTAATGTTGCCGCACTTACCATCGATTTCTTTTTGGATGAACGTGGAAGAGAATTATATTGGGAATGCCATCGCCGCACCGATTTGGTACGCTACGGGAAATTTACCGATGCAAGTTATTTATGGCCATTCAAAGGAGGCGTTAAAGCTGGTACGGGACTTCCATCTTTCCGCAATCTTTATCCAATTCCTACGGCAGATTTAATTGCAAATCCAAATCTGGTTCAAAATACTGGTTATTAACTTTTATAAACTAAAGATTATGAAATCAAAATATTTAAAACCATTTGCTTTGGCGCTAATTGCCATTTCATTATGGTCTTGTGAAAAACAAGAAACCCAAGCAGTTGCTTCTTCAGGTACTGGTGGCACACTAAAATCATCTGCCACAACCGTAGTGCTTGATAAAACCATGCTTACTACAAATGTGATTACGTTTAACATTACCAATGCTAATTTTGGTTATCAAGCAGCCGTCACTAACACCCTACAAATTGCAAAAAAAGGAACAAACTTTGCTAGTCCTAAAGAGACCATTTTAACGGCAAATTCAACTACGAAAGCTTTCACAGGCCTCGATTTTAACAACCTTTTATTATCGCTCAGCTTGCCAACAACTACAAATTCTGATGTAGAAATAAGGATTAAATCAACTATCTCTAACAACATCGCTCCTGTTTATAGCAATGTAGTTGGGCTTAGTGCAAAACCATTCCCGCTAACGGCATGGATTTACGTACCTGGAAACTATCAAGGTTGGAATCCAGCAACTGCAGACAGCTTAGTGTCGTTAACAGGAAATGGCGTGTACACTGGTGTAATTGTTTTTGATGGGGACAAATTTAAAATAACAACCCAAAAGAAATGGGATGTGGCCTACGGTGATGCAGGTGGTGGAAAAATTAGTACCACAGGTGGCGATATCAGCTCTATCTCTGCTGGTTCAAAAGAACTAGTAGCAGATCTAAATGCGAATACACTTACCATCACCCCATTGGTATGGGGAGTAATTGGCAATTCGATCCCTGGCAGCAATTGGAATATTGATACAGATATGAAGTTTATCAATGATGGAAAAGGAGCATGGAAATTAACCATCCCAATGACAGCAGGAGCATTTAAATTTAGAAAAAACCACGATTGGGGAACCAGTATTGGAGATAATGGTGGAGATATTGTAGTTACAACTGCAGGAACTTACACCATTACATTAACAGTGAATGCCGATGGTAAAACCGGAAGTTATACCCTTGTTAAAATTTAAAAGAACATAAAGATTTAAAAAAGCCTCGATAAACTATCGGGGCTTTTTTCTTTAATAAAATTTTTACAGAATGCCTATACCAATAAAAAAAACAGTCTTATTTCTGTATTATTAGTGTACAAAATACACTTTCTGCTAAAGGAAGATTTTATGCGTTCTTTTCAAAATAGAGCGTAAAATTAACGTTAAGAAATAAAAAACTTAATTTTAATTTTTTATTTGAAAAAACCCACATATATTGGTAGACTTTTTACTTAATACCAAACTTAAAATATAAAAAATGATAGTTATTGCAGATGGTGGATCAACAAAAACTAATTGGTGCTTAATCAATGAAGCAGGAAGAAAAATCCATTTTAATACCGAAGGTTACAACCCCTATTTTTCGGATAGCGATTACATTGAGAATTCTTTGAAAAATTCTTTACCTGACCACTTGGAACCTGAAAAATTAGCAGAAGTATATTATTACGGCGCTGGCTGTTCTACTGATGCAAAAAGAAAAGTTGTGTCAGATGCTATGGAAAAAGTATTTGTCAATGCAAAAGTGAATATTGGCCATGACTTACTTGCATCGTGTCGTGCCCTATTGGGAGACAATGCTGGCTTTGCAGCAATTTTGGGAACTGGTACCAATACTTGTTTGTATGATGGAAACGACATTTCTTTAAACATCGATTCACTTGGTTATTTCTTGGGAGACGAAGGAAGTGGAAGTTATATCGGCAAACGCATTTTAGCAGATTACATGAAAGGTTACATGCCTAAAGGTTTAAGAGAAAGCTTTTATGACAACTATGCATTAACTAACGAAGATATCTTTGATCATATTTACAACAAACCATTGCCAAATCGTTTCTGTGCAAGCTTCAGTAAGTTCATCTATGATTTTAAAGAAAACTATGAAGATTATACACATGCTGTTGTTGACTACGCATTTACAGCATTTTTTGAGAACCTAGTTACACATTATCCAAACTATAAAGACTACAAACTTAACTGTGTAGGTTCTGTAGGATATAGCTTCAGAGACATCCTAAGCATCGTGGCTGATAGATATGAAATGGGCGTAGGTAAAATCATCCGTTCTCCTATAGATGATCTTGTTGACTACCATTTGAGCAAAAAATAATCCTGCTCAATCATCATAAAATTTATGAACAATCCTCTGATCTAAATCAGGGGATTTTTTTTTAAGAGTCCGAAAGTCCGGAAGTCGGAAAGTCCGTTTTCCCCTCGGCATTGGGTGGTTCATGAAGAACTCGCATTATTTAAAGTTACAAATTCAGGAGGCTGAATCTTGGTCGCTATCAGGCCATAACTATCTTTAAAATCACTAACCAAAAATTAAAAAATATGTTGGATTAAAATCTTTCCAATTGAATAATAAGCAAAACGATGCCAGGTCTTTAAACTTCATCCATGGCTGAGGGGAACGGACTTCCCGGACTTTCGGACTTCCCGACTTTCCGACTCTCTACTGAACAATAATTTTCCTGCTATAGATCTTACCGTCAACCTGTAAGATTAAAATATACATTCCTGATGTAATGTTATTTTTAGAGAGTTCCCAATAATACTCCTGTTTACCTGCGGCCTGTTCTTGTTTAACTAAAACAGCAAGTTGTTTGCCTGCTAAATCAATTACACGAAGGTTTACATTTGCTTTTGCGGTTAAGGTGTAAGCAATGGTTGTTTGCGTAACGGCTGGATTAGGATAGTTTGTGAAGTTGGTAACTTCCTTGGCAACGTTAAGATTAGATACACCTCCCCACTCATTACCATATGCAAATTGAAGTCTTGAATTAGTTGCGTATAAATTGGCTAGCATGGCATCGCCAATCTCTTTTGTTTCTGAGGGAAATGGAGAAGGAATATCCAATTGCGCCTGAACGGTATTGTTCATCGCGATTAGCCCAACAAAAAGTAAAATAATTTTGTAGAGTTTCTCCATATATTAGGGTTGATAGTGTAAATATAACAATCCAAATATAAATCTGTTAAGAAAATTATATTATTTTTTTATGATGAGCTGAATATGATCAATAAGTACTGAAAAAGATTAACATTAATTCAATTTATCTCCCTCAAAAAGGTCGAACTAAAATGAAATTAACACGACTAGAATTACCCATACACCCCCTAAACAAAACTCATTAACATCAGGATTATGAATCCAGTCTTTAATCTCCTGTCTCCCATCTAAACATCTCTAATCTAACATCTAAAGTCTCTAATCGCACCTCTTAGCCATCTCACTAAACTAAAGAGGGGAACGGACTTTCGGACTTTTGGACTTTTGGACTTTCCAACCTTCAACCTTCCAACCTTCCAGCCTTTAAAAAGAAATCTCCTTACCAAACAACTTCGCATATTTCCTTTTGTCGAACCTATACAATGTTGCAGCCCTAAAAGAAACACCCTTTTGTTTTTCGTTGAGTTCTTTCAACACCCCAAAACTTAGAATTTTCTTTCTGAAATTACGTTTATCCAATTTTTTGCCCAAAATAAGCTCGTAAACATTTTGAACTTGTGTTAAGGTAAATTTTTCTGGTAAAAGCTCGAAAGCAATCGGGAGGTGTTTAATTCTCCGTTTGATTTTCTCCAGCCCCCTATCAAAAATAGTCTGGTGGTCAAACCCAAGTTTAGGCAATTCTTTAACATTGATCCATTGGGCTTTTTTTGCATAACTCGTTAGTGGCTTCAATGCTTTATCACCCCCCAAACGTAACATGGCATAATAGGCAACAGTAATTACCCTTCCCTGTGGATGTCGGTGCACCTCGCCAAAAGTATAGTATTGCTCCATGTAAATATCCGTTAGTCCGGTTAGCTCATGCAAGATACGGGAAGCAGACTGATCCACGCTTTCATTCTCACCAACCAAATTACCAGGCAATGCCCACCAATCCTTAAATGGCTCCTCATTACGTTCGATTAATAAAATTTTCAGCTCTCCATTATCGAAACCAAACAACACGCAATCTATGGAGACGGCGGAATTAAATACGGGCAATACTTCTTTCAAGACAAATACGTTTTATATGGTTATGGTTGAGGGTATAATATTAGAACAAAATAAATACACTTCGTCCGTTAATTCATAAAAATAATGAAAAAAAATTACTTAGTGTAAAAAATACACACTATATTCGTATCATATAATGAAACCAAATATCAAAAATATTGCTGTACTTACTTCAGGTGGCGATGCCCCTGGAATGAACGCCTGCATAAGAGCTGTAGTCCGCACTGGTATCTACCATGGCAAAAGCATGTTTGGTATAATGCAGGGCTATCAAGGTCTAATAGACAACAACATCATCCCGTTAAATGCCCGCTCTGTGAGCAATATTTTGCACATGGGCGGTACGATCCTAAAAACTGCAAGATGCCTAGCTTTTAAAGAAGATGCAGGAATGGAACTTGCTTTCAAAAACCTACAAGAAAAATCTATTGATGCACTTGTTGTTATTGGTGGAGATGGAACTTTTACCGGAGCTAAACGTTTTGGCGAGAAATTCGGCATCAACGTAATCGGCGTTCCAGGCACCATAGACAATGACTTGTACGGTTCTGACTTTACCTTAGGTTATGATACCGCCATCAATACAATTATTGAAGCCATTGATAAAATTAGAGATACCGCAGACTCGCACGACCGTCTATTCTTTATAGAAGTAATGGGTAGGGACTCTGGTTGTTTAGCTTTAAGAACTGCAATTGCCAGTGGTGCAGAAGCAGTGTTATTACCAGAACGTGAAACCTCTTTAAAAGAACTGATCACGAAACTGAAGGATGGTGCCTCACAAAAGAAATCATCAAGTATAGTTATTGTTTCAGAAGGAAATAAATATGGTGGAGCCTATGATATCGCCAAAAGTGTAAAACGTAAGTTTAAACATTACGATACCAAAGTAACGATTTTAGGACACCTTCAACGTGGTGGTAGCCCTAGTGGTTTTGATCGTATCTTAGGAAGCAGATTAGGTTACGCCGCAGTAAATGAATTAATCAAAGGCGAAACCATGAAAATGGTAGGCTTACATGGAAACCAGATTAAGTTAACCAGTTTAGAAGATGCCCTTCATGCACATAATTATAAACTGGAAGATGATCTGTTGGAAATGACCCATGTTTTATCAATTTAATTAGAAATATGTTAGCAGTGGTATACAGCGGTTCTAAAAGCACTACATGGAAAATTTCCAATGGGGGCAGAACTGTAGCAGAGTGTACCATTCCCGGCATCAACCCTACTTTTAACGACCATAAACACATCCTTTACCTGCTTAATAAAAACATTGTTTTAATTAACCACGCCGAGAGCCTTAAGAAAATCTATGTTTTTGCAGCTGGAGCTTCTTCTCCCGCAATGCAACAATCACTAGAGAAAACTTTAGGCGTGTTCTTTAAAAATAGCAAGATCAAGGTAAAAGACGACATATATGGCGCATCAATTGCCGCCTGTTTCAACCATACCGGTATTGTTGGCATTTTAGGTAGCGGAGCTAATTGCGCATATTACAATGGTAAAAAACCTGAAAAGAACAATTATGGATTAGGCTTTATACTGGGTGATGAAGGCTCTGCCAATTACCTGGGCAAAATGCTGTTAAAAAATTACTTGGAAGAAAAGCTCCCAGCCGAATTGGTTAAATTACTGGAAGAGAAATACAATATCGATAGACCGATCATTTTAGAAAGAGTTTACAAAAAACCTAATGCCCAAAATTACCTGAGCTCTTTTCTAGATTTTTATATCGAAAACAGAAACCATAAATTTATCGAAAACTTAATCGATCAGGCTTTCGAAAAGTATTTTATCACCTATCTGATCCCAACCATTGCAAAACACCCAAATGAAGAAGTTCATTTCGTTGGCAATGTTGCCGGAACATTCCAGGATAGATTGAGATTAACCGCCAAAAAACACGACATTAATATCATTACAATAACAAAAGAACCAATATATAATTTACTGAATTATTACTCAAATTAAATAAAAGATGACTAAAGTAGGAATAAATGGATTTGGCCGTATCGGCAGACTTGTTTTTAGAGCTGCCTTAAAAAGAGGCTTAGATATTGTTGCAATCAACGATTTGATTGAGCCTGATTATATGGCTTATATGTTAAAATACGATACTGTTCATGGTAATTTTGACGGAACAATTGAAGTAAAAGATGGAAATTTGGTAGTAAACGGAAAAACAATCCGAATTACTGCAGAGAAAGATCCATCAAACTTGAAATGGGGTGATGTTGGTGTAGAGATCGTAATCGAATCTACTGGCCTTTTCTTAACCCGTGCTGATGCTGAAAAACACCTTGCTGCAGGTGCTAAAAAAGTAGTTTTCTCTGCTCCAGCTAAAGATGCAGACATCCCTACTTACGTAATGGGTGTTAACCATGAAAAACTAACTGCAGATCAAACTATCGTTTCTAATGCATCTTGTACTACCAACTGTTTAGCACCAATTGCTAAAGTATTGAATGACAACTTCGGTATTGTTGAAGGCTTAATGAGCACGATCCACGCTGTAACTGCAACTCAAAAAACAGTTGATGGTCCTTCTGCAAAAGATTGGAGAGGTGGTCGTGGTGGTTTCTCAAACATCATCCCTTCTTCTACTGGCGCTGCTAAAGCGGTAGGTATGGTACTTCCTGAATTAAAAGGTAAATTAACTGGTATGTCTTTCCGCGTACCTGTTGCTGATGTTTCTGTTGTAGATTTAACTGCACGTTTAGAAAAACCAGCTACTTATGAGCAAATCAAAGCAGCAATGAAAGCAGCTTCTTTGGAAGGTCCATTAAAAGGTGTACTTGCTTACACAGATGAAGAAGTAGTTTCTTCTGATTTTATCGGTAACGATCACGCATCTATCTTTGATGCTGGCGCTGGGATCTCACTTAATGATAACTTTGTTAAAGTTGTTTCTTGGTATGACAATGAGTGGGGATATTCTTCTGCCCTAGCTAAATTTGTAGAATACTACGGAACTTTAAAATAATCCTTTTTGCAATTTTAATTTTGATGGCAATATCTTCATAGGTATTGCCATTTTTTTTGCCACACGCATTGCAGCCGTTTATTTTGGCCACAGATGCACAGATTGAATTGTTCGCCACAGATTAACAGATTTTGGATGCCTAAAGGTTAAGCTACAGATGTTCATGGTTCATGGACTAAGTATCATTAACTATATGCTTATGATGATGGCTAATATGTATCGTTTATTTTGGCCACAAATGCACAGATTGAATTGTTCGCCACAGATTAACAGATTTTGGATGCCCAAAGGTTAAGCTACAGATGTTCATGGTTCATGGACTAAGTATCATTAACAATATGCTTATGATGATGGCTAATATGTATCGTTTATTTTGGCCACAGATGCACAGATTGAATTGTTCGCCACAGATTAACAGATTTTGGATGCCCAAAGGTTAAGCTACAAATGTTCTTGGACTAAGTACCAATAACAAGATGCTTATGATGATGGCTAATAGCTATGGCGCCAAGGCTGTTACAGCGAGTTTCCTTTGCATCTAAAATCTGTGCATCTGTGGCTACTACCCCGCATACCCACGTTTACCAGTAATCCCTCTAATCTGTGGCTATTCACTAGCCGCCCAATGTTACCATTTATTTATTTAAGCTACACAAAAGACAATCTGTGCATCTGAGGCTAAACTAACCGCATACCCACACCTCGCAAGTAATCCCTCTAATCTGTGGCTAACAATTTAGCCACCCAACTTAAGCCATTTATTTTGGCCACAGATGCACAGATTTTGGCTGATGGCTAATAGTCAATAGCTAATGGACTTAAGAACAAACTTCTTTAGATCGTTTGTCTTTAAGCATTATGCTCTCGTCTCAATGAGGGGAACGGACTTCCGGACTTTTCGGACTCCCGGACTTTCTTCATCCTCCATTTTCACACTTTTTAACAATCTGCGCTAATAATCTATCGATTTGCACTTACATTTAACATAAATTTAACGTTCACTAATAAATATATGAAAAAAATACACTTATTTTTGCGCTTAAAATCGCTGTTTATGATATGAATAGAAGGGTTTTGTCATCTGAATAACATGAAATAAAAAATAAATTTAATTTCCTTAGTGTATTTTTTACACTATTAGAAAATAATTTCTATATTTGTATCATCATTAGTTGCTAAAGCAAATTGCACTAAAGATTAAAACAAGAAAACACATCCCAATAAGGGAGTAAAGAATAACCCGTTCATACAGGTTTATATTTGGTTAGAAAAAGAGATCAGTCTGGATGGATGATCTCTTTTCTTTTTTAAGAGGAAATCTAATTCCTTTAAGAAGATCTGAATTAACAGATCAAGCGGAATTCTTGTAAGATATAAGATTATGGAGGTTCGACTTAAGTAAAGAAGAAAAATGAATTAAAGAATGTCTAGTTAACCCAAAAGCTCGGGATCAAGCGTAACCTTCGTAATTTCTCACATACAATGCTAAGCACAAAATTGAGAACTTCCAGTTATACAAACCACACTACATTTCTATTTGGCTGGCTTTTTACCAAACTGCCTTGGATAATAGGCAATACTTGTCATAAAATAGTTTTGTAACGCATTTTGGGTACCAATAGTAAAGCTATTTAACGTGCTAAAATTTACTATACTTTTATTGTTTCTCAGCAGGTCTAAAGCAGAAAATTTCAACTCTGCATTTTTACCTTTAAGAAATCTATAGTGTACATTGGCGTTCCAAATCGTAAAGTTAACTACATTAGCATTGGCATATTTACTGCTATTAAAAGTAATGCTGCTATTTAAACTAACATGTTTGTTGATATTATAGGTTGAGTTTAAACTACTCGCCATATTAGCGCCACTATATTGAGTATTCTGAGCTTGTTGTATTGCTTTATAAGTTGAAAAAGATTGTTTGGCTTCAATCACTATATAATCCTTGTAGTTAAAGCTACAGCTTAAATTTGTAACCGTATTAAGGTTTTTTGTGAATAGAAATAAATTGTTCAAATAGATAGGACTTTTCGTCAAAGACAATAGATTTGTTAATTGCAGCTGTATTTCTGTTGTTTTTTGCTTTATCGATTTACGAATGCTTCCAAAGAAATTTAGGAATCTGCTTCCATCAGAGTTTGTTAAAAAAATCGTGCGTCTATTATCTTCGCTTATAAAAATACTGTCAATTATATTATTATCTATATGTCCTGCAACAAGGTTCAAGCTATAATTAAATGGATTTTTTTTTCTCCGATCATTATGAGTAAAATCAAATGATAATGTTCTAGTTATCGATTCTTTTAAATTGATATTTCCCCTAAACAAAGTATAAATATTAGCACTATCTATAAGCGGTGCAAGTTGTGATAGTGTAGGAATACGAACACTAGTACTATACTTTATAGAATAAATCCGACTGTGCTCTCCATATTGATTATCACTAAATTCTAATGATACTTCAGGTATAAATTTGCTATAGTTTCGTTTTAAATTTTGAAACGATTTCTGCGACCTAATATCCTGACTTTGGAAAAGCTGCCTAACATTTGCATTAATTGACCAACTTTGATCAAATCTATTAGCTAAACCACGCCTAAACACTCGATACAAAGAAAAGGATGGCATATCTTCAAAAGAGTTTACCTGAGTTAAATTGCTTAGATAAGCATTTCTATCATAGTTCGAATTAATGAAATCTTCAACTATATTTTCATCTTTATTGGTCTTTATCTTCAGCAAATTATTTATAGATAAGTCAATTCCTCCTAGATTTGCTTTCCCAAATAAAATGCCTTTTATATCCTTAACTTCAATAGAAAGTTGATGAAACGCTTCTGATGTTTCAAAGATATATTTTCTATTAAACTTACTATCAGATAAAGGGTTTGTAAAAGAGTTAAAATCCACAATATTCAAACGGTCACCTCCTCCGTTGCCAAGATGCAATGTATACAGCATATTCAGGCCACCAAATCTTTGAGTCTGCTTTGTATCATCTTTCGCAGTTTTAAATTGTGCGGTAAAGCTGAAGAAATCATTATTGCTACTTCCTGTGCTAATTGCTTTATTGGTGCTCGTGATCACATTTAGTTCATTTGAAGTCTTCTTCAAGTATTCGCTATTGTCGATATCATGATCCCTCACAAAAGACTGCATGATAATCAAAGATTTATGTTTTTTTTTCATCTCAAATCTAGATTCAAGATTATGAGTTTCCACATTAGTTTTATTTGACGTATTATTCAAATCGAAAAAATCACCATCTAAACCAGTCAATGTTGTTGTCTCGGTATTAGATATATAATCCTTATTTTTTTGCTGTAAGAAGTAATTAACATTTAATACCTTTTTATTGTCAAGATTTGGCCTCTCAATAAAATCATAAGTAAAAGTGGCACCTACTGCAGCAGATCGAGTTACACCACTAGCCTTAAAATCAGGTTGGTAGGCTATATTAGTACCGTTGCTCCTAAAAGTACTATTGTTCATTAGGGTAGCAATACTATTTGGCGATTTATTAACATTATTTAAGGCCCCAACCACTGCAATTTGCATTTTAGATGTAAATGCATTTATGTTAAAGTCCGTTTCATATTTTTTATTTGTTCCATAGCCAGAACTAAATTTGCCAAAGTAACCAAACTCCTTCCCCTTTTTTAATTTAATATTCATTTCCATTAAAGAGTCTAAGGATTTACTTTGATCTATAGCGGTGTTATATACCTGTATTTTTTCTACCGCATCTTTCGGGATATTTTGAGTTGCAATTATTGCATTGCCACCAAAAAATTTTTTACCATTCACCAAAACACTTCTTATCTCTCTCCCATTAACAATTATTACTCCATCACCCCAAACAGTAATATTTGGTATTCGTTTCAATAAATCTTCAACTACAGCATTTGTATCAAGCTTAAAAGCAGATGCATTAACTTCCAAAGTATCTCCATTTATAGATATTGGAGGAACCGAAACAACAACTTCCTTCAGTAATTTACTCGATGGAGCCACCGCTAAAATATGAAAATCTATAAAATTCGTATTTGCGGGTATAGAAAACGTCTTTTTTACTCCCTGATAGCTTAAATGACTTATTTCTAATCTTAAAAGTATACTTGTAGGGAGATTCTTAATACTGAATTCACCTTCATTATTTGTAATCTGATAGCTTAAAAGAGAATTATCGTCAGACTTATAAATTGAAACTGTTGCCGACTTTAGAAAAATATTATTAACAGAATCCTTTACCACACCCTTTAGAGATCCTAATATTGTCGGTGTTTTTTGTTGCGCATTAGCGGAAACTGAGACAACCATGTATATAATAAACAAAAAGCTAGCAAAACGCATTTAGAATTAATTATTCATTCAAGGCTTAGGTTTTAACTGAATAATAATGGGATTGCTTTTTTTATCCTGGGTTCCAAAATACTCGGTAAGAACACTATTGTATTTATTGCTTTTTTCTGATGATCCATCTTTAAATTCAAACATTGACTTAGATGAATAACTCGTGTAAAGAAATTTGTCATCACTTGCCAAAAATCCAAAGAAAGAAAATTCTACCCCATTTCCTATATCAGTTATGGGCAAATAATAAGACTTTTCATCTGGTTCAATATTGCCGATAGAAATAAGTTCTCCAGTATTCGTGTTATATATAAGCGCATTTCTCCTTGCACTAATTGGACTTTTTGTGCCAACCTTGAAAAATAGATGGCGCCCAAACTGATGCACATTTCCTAAACCATAGATCACAGACTTATTATTTTCAAAATATAACTTCCTATTTGCCTCACCTATATATATTGGATTTTCGTTAAAGTCAGCTGGCAAGCTATAGGAAGCAGGAAAAATCAGTTGGTAATTTAATTTTAACTTAGGGGGTTGGAACTGATAGATATTATAATCGTAATTCCTTGTGATGAAGTAATTTCTATTAATATTCTCTTGATTATTTCCTACTACACTTAAATAATAATCTCTTGTCTGCGTGTTTTGTTTGACGGGAAAGTATGTTGAATTTATTTTATCATCCATAAAAAAAGCAAACCCATACTTAGTGCTATCGCTCGATTGCCAGTTCTTCTGATAACTATATTTACTATTTTCTATTCTTGTTCTTCCTGTATTAATATCATATTTCTGATCAGCCTTTTTTATAAATTTTCCATTCAGGTCATATAGAAAAACATATTTCCCACCCTTTATTACAATTACTTTTTCGTTATTTTCATTTTGAACTTCAAAATTAAATAGGTTTATAGTTTTATTACCATCATCTATTTTGTTGGCTTCAATTTTGTTAACGTATTTTCCTTTTGAGTCAAAAATAAAAATAGTTCTAGAATCTGAATCATAAACTAAAAAGGTATTTTCAATCACCTTCAATCTAGCTATTCTTCCAAACAAACTCTCTTTTTTTGTTTCAAGCGGAATAAAATTTACATTTTCAAAAATGTTAGACACTTTAGTTCCTTTCGCCGCTTGAGGGTCTATCCTAAGTTTTACAAAAGATGAACTATCAACTTTGGATGATTGAGCAAAAGCACCATTTATTGTAAAAAAGGCAGATACAATTATAAGAGCAGATAATATTTTTTTTAACATAACATAAATTTACTCAAAAAATGTAATCATTCACTAGAGCTAATTGAAGTTAAGACCTCCCTTAAATAAGCAGTTGTTGTTATATTGATATTTTTATCCGGAACATAAAACATGCTTGTTGTCAGATCTTTCTCTGCAACAAAATAATATGGGACAGCTATATTTTCCAACTTTTTAGATAGACTGAAATCTCCAATATCAAAAAACCTAAAATTAACTGAATATCTCCTTTTATATATTTTAACCTCATTAATATTGTTAGTTGTCAACAGTACAATGATTTTATTAGCATATTTCATAGGAAGCTTTTTCAATCTCTCAATTGCTCATTATATATATCTTCTATCAAAACCATAAGTTAGTTTTAAATAGAAATCTGATGCATTTTCAATCGTACATTCTTTTATAATGTCAATTTTCTCTTGCAGAGTATAAATTGATATTTCTTCATATAACAAAGTTTGGTATGATTATCTAAAATTCATCACTTAACTTAATTAAGGTTACTTTTTAAACTCTACAATTTCAAACTCTGTCTTACTTTCTGGTTCAGAGGGAATCTTATAATCCATCATAGTTACTCTAAGTCCCCAGCTGTTATAACCAAATACGGACTTGACATAATAGTCACCTTGTTTATATTCTGTTTCCAACATCCTTTCTTTATTGTCTAAAGTTGTTGAACTGGTTGATTCAACACTATCTTTTTCATTGTAATCTTTGCTTTTAATAACATTACCTTCCCATATACTTTCAGACCGAGTTGAAACTTTATTATCTGCTTCATAATACGTGTATCTTATTTGATGCTTACCGTCATATTTATATTCAGCACGTCCATCAATAACACCTTTTTCATTATACGATACATAACTAATCACATTATCATCTTCATACTTATACATGGTTTTTGAATCCAACTTTCCACTGGTATACATATCTAACTGGATGCGGTGATTTGAACTGTCATATTTATACACAGACTTAGAAACTTTGGTGACAGTTTTATAATCGAGACTTTCAAAATCCATTTCTTGTATAAAAAATGTACGCTCAATCAAATTTCCTTTTTCATCATATTTGCTTAAAGTTGAATCAATAGGATATTTTATAGAGTCTGGTCTCTTCATTTTCAACTCTTTAATTAGATTACCTTTTTTGTCAAATTCTTGAACAGTAATTAAAAATTTACTTTTACGGTCTAATTCGCCAAACTTATATAAATACTCATAACCATTGAGAAACTGGATATTGCGCTTTGCAATTTCAGCAGGCAGGTTTAGTTCATCATTTGATTTGTTTTTATTTTGACAACCCAAGAAAACAAAAATGATAAGTGAGAGAAATATTAATTTTTTCATACATTAAATTTATTTAATCCAAGATAAGTATTAACAATCAATTGCATTATCTAAAAGGTTCCAGTTCTTCAATTATGCTGAAGTAGGTGGGGCAAAAGGAATGTTAATGGTTTGCATGGCTGGTACAGCAGTGAAAATAGAAAATAATAAATTACCATTAAATAAACTCAACACTTTTAACGCAATTGAGCAAGATACCAAAGAGTTAGTAAGACTGAAATCAATAAACTATCCAGATATGGACTATGCATTATAGATAATCTTAAAATCTTTCAACTTACAACCTTCAACCACCAAATTACACTAACCTTCAAACTCTTCCCAAAGAAATACCTTTAGCACAACCTAACACCTAGCTAACACCTGCACCTTACCTATGTCCAAAAGGCATCCCCTTGGGATTGTCCTTATAGCTTCCACCAATTCCAATCAATCAGATTGGAATTCTATTACACTAAGCACACTATCTTCTATACCCAAACTTTAAACTTAACCCAAATGAACCAACAAGCAAATAAACTAACAACGCTCTCAGACTGGAGCACACTACCGCTACAATGGAGCTACATTGGAGCTACACTACAGCTAGACTGGAAAAACACTACAGCCACACTACAGCGGCATTACAGAAACATTGGAGCCAAGCCCTCTGAAAATCATCAAAACAGCCAATCAATGCCATCCATTTAATTCAGCACTTCTCAAGAATAGCTTCGTTACAAATGAGCGATTTAACAAATGAACCAATAAGCGATTTAACAAGTGAACTAATTCCAAATGAACCATTGAACAAATGAACTAGTGAACCAATGACCAATGAACCAACAATCTACCTCCCCAATATCCACCCCGCAGCCATCTCCAAAGCTAAATCATTCGTTGGCGTACTTTTTACAACTACCTCTGGGTAAATTCTATCCAAATATTTCTTGCCATTCCGATCTGCGCTATAACTTGAGGCCAATAATAATTTAGATCCATCAGATAATGAGTGCATAGAATTTGCGGTAATATAACCTGCACTAGGCTCACCAAAAAATTTCGTACTCGGCTTTCCGATAAAGGTAATGGCCGTCATTTCTCCACTACTTCCGGTACGGGGACCAATGAGAACCGCTATATTATTCGATTGGTTTTTTGGTGTGTATTCTTCAGCAACTTTAACGTAAGATTTCCATTCGATTTTACTTTTACCTTTCACAAAGTAGCCTAGTGTTCCATTGCCAATCAGGGGTTTTAGTCCGGCAATCATCGGATACATGTTGCCACCACCGTTTCGTCTTAAATCTACCACCCAACCTTTGATCTCATTTTCGGTATCCAGTTTTTTGATCTGTGATTGGATCTTTTGTGCAAACTGCTCTCCTACTTCCTTATTGGTTGATCCAAATGCCAGTACAGAAATGTAACCGATGTTATTTGGGAGCAATTTCGAAATCACGGTATCCTGAGCCGTATTACTTGACGCATATTTCTCTGCAGCAACTTTATTCTGAATAAAAGAATGGTTATCTCCAGCTTTACGCAACTGCTGAAGCACATAATTGGTTAAAACCTTTGCGTCTTCAACTGTTTTTAAACCCTTGCCCAATGATTTTAGATCCTTGTCAATGCTTGCCCAATTAAGCGAATCGGTATAGATTGAATGCTTTTTAACAATGTAGTTAAATTCATTGCTGTATTTGGTAACTGCCGCACTTGCAGGTTCATTTCCTCCTTCAAATTCTTCAATTGCAAAATCATCAAACCATGATGTGCCGCTCCCTAAAGAATAAGCACCAAAAAACAGCTTTTTAATATTCGGACCAACAATTAAGGTGAGCGTATATTTCTTCCAATCAGTAGTACCATTAATTACCTGCCCCTGACTGCTTAGATTTTCAAAGCCAACCATTTTCTTGTTCCCATCCCATAACTGGCACCAAAGGGCCGCAGCGCCTTTCAAATCCTCAGTTTTAATATAGGCTGTTAATTTAATGCGCTTTAATTCTTTCGCATCAATATCAACCGTCTGGGTTACGTTAAGGTAATTAGAAGAATTTTCTTTGCTTGAGATCCTAAAGGAATGTTCACCACTAAATTTAACATCATCCACCAACATAGCCGTAAAACCAACAACTGGAGCAACACCCCAATCAGCTGGCAGAAAACTCTCCGCACTTTTTTTAGTTTCAAAACCAACATTTTTGATTTGGCCAAAAAGTGATAAGCTTAAAATAGAGGCATAAATAGTGAAGAAAATCTTTTTCATTATATTACAATTAAGGTGAGTTCAATTTAAGAAACAATTTTAATTATATTGCTGTAAATGAACCAATGCTGCCTTACTGACTCCGGTAGGTATAATACAAGCCGAGGAAAAGGAAAGAGTTGCTGGATCTACGAACGTTTATTAAACATCCAAACCATGAACTATCAACCATGAACCATCAACCACAATAACATTCATCTTATATCGAACTTACATTACAATTAAGAGTCTCCGAAGATAAATATTTTAAACAAGAGTGAAGTAAATCAACATTTAAAACATCTTCCGCTATCAGCTGTTATCAATTAAATAAAACCTAAAATTATGATTACTCCAGAAAATAATATTCCGCTTGATGATTCCCAAAATTCGGAAGCCGAAGATCAACAAAGTCAAAAAGACATCCATTCTAATGGATTAGACGAAACAGACACTGTAAATGAAGAGGAAGAACAGCCAAATACAGACCTGTTAAATCAATCTTATGACGCTGCAGAACCTTCTTACACACTAGATGTAGATAAAGGCATTGCTGATAAAAAAGATTAGGAATAAAACATGTAATTAGGCCATTGTCTTACGTACCAACTGTTAGGCAGTGGCCTAATGCTTTAAATGCTAACAATAAAGCAAACAAGGCAATTACTTTGCGTTTTTAAAATAGATCTTAAAAGTTGTGCCCTGCCCTAAGGTACTTTCAACGGCAATTTTACCACCCATGGCCTCAACCTGGTTTTTGGTAATAAAGAGACCAAATCCTCTGGCATCAGCATTACCGTTAAAAGTTTGGTAAATACCGAATATCTTTTCACCATGTTTTTTAAGATCGATCCCGATACCATTGTCTGATACACATACGATTGATCTCCCATTTTCATCAAAACAAGTTAAAGAAATAACAGGATCACGATCTGGGTGACTATACCTCAGTGCATTAGATACTAAATTAAGCAAGATACTTTCCAAGTACGCCCTGTTATAGTTGATATAAATATCATCATCTATTTTATTGAGGATAATCGCTTTTCTTAACAAGATCTGCGCATTCTGAGTGGCCAATGTCCGCAGCACATACTCGTTTAAATTAAGTGGCTCTACAACAAGATCTATACTTGTTTGGATATTTACAATATTGTTAAGATTAAGTAGGGTCTCATTTAAATTAGAAGCTACCTTTTTTAACAGTTGGATCATTTCATCTCTATCCTCATCACTTTTGGCACTTTCTATCAAAGTAGAAATCCCCTGTATATTACTGGCGTGAGAACGTAGATTATGCGATACGATAAATGAAAAATTAAGTAATCGCTTATTTTGCTCGGTAACCAGGTTAAACGACTTGTTCAATGCCTCTGTGGCATGTACCCTATTGGTAACATCTATCATGATGCCCCTTAAACGCAATGGTTTTCCAACTTCGTCAATTACGCTTACAATATCACGGATCCATACTACGGTACCGTCGTTGGCAATCATCCGGTATTCGAAGTCATGTTGCCTTTTCTCTTCAATGGCTTTGGTAGCATAATCTTTTACCCATTGCCTATCATCGGGATGAAGATGATCAATCCAAAACTTAGGTGTTAATTTCCATTGGTTTGGTGTATACCCCAAAATATCAAACACCTTATCGCTAATAAATGTGCAGGTACTTTCATCAGTATTTCCCTCCCAAACTATGCCATCTATGGTATTGATCAATGATTCGATCCGCTGCTGAGAGGCAATTAAAATCTGTTCTTCAGCTTTGCGTTTGGTAATATCTTCAATTATTACAATATGGTTACTCGGCACTTCACCTTCGTTCCACAGGGGCGTAATGATCACATTGCCCCAAATTGCAACGCCGTTTTTACCCAGATAGCGAATTTCTTTATTGAACTTACTTATTTTACCTGCCAATAATTTCTTAAATAAAATCTTATCCTCTTCCAGGTCATCCGGATAGATAATAGATTTGATCTTCTTCTCCATCAGCTCTACAGCAGTATAGCCCAAAAAATTGCACAGGTATTCGTTAACTTCTAAAATTTCTCCCGTTTTGGAATTTATTCTGGCAATCCCAATAGCGGCATGATCAAAGATTTTCTTAAACTTACTTTCTGTATTGATTAACTTAGAAGCCTGATCTTGTACAATGCTTTGCAATAAGGCCTGTTTCCTTAATAAAATAGTGAGCAAATAACTTGAAATTCCCGCTAAACCAAGACCAAACACCAATGCGGTAATCACATTTATCCAAGTGCCATAATGATCAATGTTAATTACAGATAACTTCCAATCGCCATCAGGAAAGGTGATTGACTTAGATTGGCTGATGGAATGCGTTTTTGTCATTGGAAGAAAGAATTCTTCTTCCCCTGTAGTTTCGTTAAATTTTGAAAACTGAAAGCGATAATTTTCATATTTGGTGTTATCAATACCTGCATTTTTGAATAAGGTGTCGAGCTTGATGACTATAGCTGAAAAACCCCAGAATTTATCATCTATAAAAATAGGGAGCCTACCAACCACACCTATGCCGCCCTGAGTTAACTGGACTGGCCCTTGGAAATACATCTTCCTGGTATTAATTGCCTTTTTAGCTTCAATTACAGTTTGTGGTTTGCTTTTAAAAAGGTCTAGGTTCAACACCCTTTCATTCCCTTTTAGTGGATAGATATATTTTACAACACCATTTGGCACCAATTGTACCGCCTGTAGATCTGGATTAGAGCGAATAAGCTTTTCGGCCACCTTTTCAAAATTCTTCGGCTCACCCTTATTGTCTAAAGTTAAAGCCAAGGTAAGTGTAACGGTATAACTATTTTTTAACGACTGCTCTATATTCTGACCAACACTATGGATAATATTGGAAATCTCTCGCTCCCTATTTTCTTTGAAAATCTGATAACGTTGACTTACAATTAAAACTATAAGACATAGCAGCAATGAGAAAAAAATAAACCCTGTAGTTAGTGGTTTGGACAGAAACCATTCAGACAGCCCTTTGGATTTTTTCACCATAGCTAAATGAACAGATTTAATTTAGTTTCCAGTATAAATATATGCATTGAGCGTGTTTACAACGGCTAAATATAGTAAATTTGGATTTAGCGTTATTAAAAATTCTTGTATTGTTTAAAGAAAATTTATTTAACAGCCAGTTCATTTTTTGACCTATTAGGTAGCTTGTTAATAATGCAATGAGCCTGATGGATTTCTTAGCAATCCTTCAATAAATCCAACCTTTATATTTGCTTTCAGGCACATTAAAGCGATGGCAAGTTAGCTTAAAGTAAATGTAGCTTACATCATGCACTATGGGCGAAATAGATCTTTTGTGGGATAGCTTTAAAAACAAATTCAGTGACATCACATAACCATAACTTGAGCTCAACTTTCTTATTTTGATAGGTTTCTAAGTAGTAAATTCCTCCACCCCCTAAATTAGCATCCCTAATCCGTAACAGGGTCAATATAGCTGCACCTTCAAAGCTATCCTCAGACATAAAGACGCTTACCTTATCTGCTTTATTACTGACCAGATCTAACCATTGATCAGCTCCTTCAATCATTTGCAAATCGGCAGGATCTCCATTCCATTCAGGCAAATCTAAATACCACTCACCTTTTTCATTCTTAAAAAAATTGAACTTCCTCTGGATCATTTACCTGATGATGCTTTCTTGAAAATAGAAACTCCCAAAGGTGGAACGTTAATAGCAATAGACTGGACCTGGTTATTTGCAGCTATGCTTTCTGTTGGCATTAGCCCTTCATTTAGCTTACCACTCCCATAAAATTCGGTAGAATCAGTATTAAAAACCTCTTCCCATTTACCCTTCATAGGAATTCCGATCCTAAAATCCGTTCTATAAACTGGCGTAAGATTAAGTACAATAATCAGGGTATCTTTTGCTTTGTCAGATTTTCTGGCATAGATAAATACCGAGTGATCTACATCATCTGCATTGATCCATTCAAAACCTTCATAAGAAAAATTATACTTATAAAGCGCTGGCTCCCTTCTATAAAGGAAATTCAAAGCTTTAACAAATTGCTGCATCCCGGCGTGCGGCGGATATTGCAATAAATGCCAACTTAATGATTCTTTAAAATTCCACTCATTTGTTTGTGCAAATTCATTGCCCATAAACAAGAGTTTGGTACCAGGATGTGTAAACATATAGGCATACAATACACGTAGGTTGGCAAATTTCTGCCATTCATCTCCCGGCATTTTATAAATCATAGATGATTTGCCGTGCACTACCTCATCATGTGAAAAAGGCAACATGAAGTTTTCAGTAAAAGCATAGGTCATGCTAAACGTAAGCTGATGGTGATGAAACTTCCTGTCGATCGGGTCGTTCTTAAAATACTTTAGCGTATCATTCATCCAGCCCATCATCCATTTCATGCCAAAACCTAAACCACCAGCATAAACCGGCCTGGTAACGCCATCAAAGGTACTACTCTCCTCGGCAATGGTTTGTACGCCATCGAAATTACCATAGATCGCTTCATTCAGATCCTTTAGAAACGTTATCGCTCCCAGGTTTTCACTTCCACCAAATTCATTAGTTCCGGCTTGCTCTGCCGTTCTTGAAAAATCGAAATAGAGCATCGAAGCTACGGCATCAACCCTTAAACCGTCAGCATGAAACTGGTCAAGCCAGAACATTGCATTGCTGATTAGGAAAGACCGTACTTCGTTTCTATCGTAGTTAAAGATGTAAGATTTCCAATCGGGATGAAAACCCTTCCGCATATCTGCATGCTCAAATAAATGCGTCCCATCAAAATTGAACAAGCCATTTGCATCTCCTGGAAAGTGCGAAGGTACCCAATCTAAAATCACCGCAATATTGCTTTTGTGCAGCTCTTCTATCAGGTACATTAAATCTTGTGGTGTACCGTGTCTTGAGCTTGCTGCAAAATATCCCGTAATCTGATATCCCCATGATGGGTAATATGGATATTCCATGATAGGCATGAGCTCTACATGCGTAAATCCCATTTCTAAAACATAGGGAACAAGTGTATTGGCAATTTCACCATAGCTAAGCACCCGTTCTGGATTGCTTGGATCACGTTGCCAAGATCCTAAGTGTAGTTCGTAAACAGATATTGGCTGATCTAGCGCATTTAAAACCGGCCTTTTTGATAACCAATTTTTGTCTTTCCAACTGTAATTGGTATCCCATACAATAGACGCCTTTTGCGGTGGGTGTTCCCATCGCAATGCGTAAGGATCACCTTTCTCTATATCCGACCCATCAAATCCTTTGAGGTAATATTTATAGACTTCGCCTTTGCCAACATGCGGAATAAAACCTTCCCATATACCAGACGCATCCCATCTTTTGTTCAACTGATGGCTGCCCCTATTCCATGCATTAAAATTACCCATTACGGCTACTTCCTGTGCATTGGGTGCCCAAACCGCAAAATAAGTTCCCTTAACATCGTTAACGGTAAGCATATGGGCACCCATTTTTTCGTATAAACGGAAATGTTTACCCGAAATAAATAGGGAAATATCAAAATCTGAGAATAAACTATAAATCCAAACACTTCTTTGAAAGGCTTCCGCTAAATTTTCTATTGTCGCCTTCGCTTTTTTAACTTTACTTTTTTTTGTGTCAGACATTATAATCGGGAGTTTTCAGATGATGATGGTCAATATTCAGTTATGGTATCAATAATGTAGAACACATAAATACCTAAACAGTTCTCCAATTTAAACAATTAACTTGTTACCTATGCCCCAATAATTTTAATATGAATAAAGTTTTTGTTCGATTTAAATCTTAATCGTTGCTGTTCATCGATATGGTATTCGGTAACTTCCTTATCATCAACAAAAATTTTGCTGATTTCAAAAGGTAATCCGATTACATTATAGTCGTAAAGCTCGTAATTAGGGGTATAAAGCCCTTCTATGGTCTGTTGAATAAATAAGCTTTTGCGGTCGCCTTTTACACTGAATTTCTTTTCAAGGTAAATATCCTGTTCGTAGGCAAAAGTATCACCATGATCTTCATACATAAATGAGTTCACCTCGTAATCGGCATAATAAACATTTAACCACACCTCATCAATTGGTTTCTCTCCAACATACTGCATAACCGGATATTCTGGAACAACAGAACCAGCCCTAACAAATAATGGCATATCTTCTAAAGGAGCCTCAATTTGATATTCATTTTCACCGTTCAGTATTTCATTTGTCCAGAAATTGTACCACTGTCCTTTAGGTAGATAAACGATCCGCGAAGTGGCTCCTTGTTCTAAAACTGGGCACACTAGAATTTTATCTCCAAAGGTAAATTCATCCTGGCGGAAGTGATTGCTTATCTTTTCCTGTTCCAACATGGCCAATGGTCTCAAAATTGGAAAACCATAACGGTAATGTTCCCAAAATACAGAGTAGATATAAGGCATTAAACGATACCTCAGCTCAATAAACTTACGGTTGATACTTGTAAATGGCTCACCAAAACTCCAAGGTTCTCGCTCAGAAGTATCACCAGCCGAATGGGCCCTCATAAACGGTGAGAAAGTTCCCAATTGGATCCAACGGGTAAACAATTCTCCATCAGGCTCCCCGCTAAATCCACCGATATCTGTTCCACAAAAAGGTACCCCAGATACCGACATACGCTGACATTGGATATTGCCTAATTTCAAATGTTCCCAAGTAGCAACATTATCTCCAGTCCACACACATGCATAACGCTGCATTCCAGAATAACCCGCCCTTGTAATCGTAAATGGCCTTTTATTGCGCATTAGCTTTTTCAATCCATCATATGTTGAACGCACCATCTGCATGCCATACACATTGTGTGCCTTTCTATGCGACCCTCGCTGACCATCATAATTGTGCCTCACATCATTCGGAAAAGTACCAGCCCCAAAAACTGCAGGCTCATTCATATCATTCCAAACACCAGCAACACCAAGATCTACCAATTCCTTATACAAACCACCCCACCACTCTCTTACCGTAGGGTTGGTAAAATCTGGAAATTGACATCTCCCTGGCCAAACATGTCCCTCCATAAAATAGTCATCACTTCGGCGACAGAAGAAGTTATTGTCTTTCCCTTCCTTAAATACCCAATAATTATCATCAACTTTAATCCCAGGATCGATCATAACAACAGTTTTCATCCCTATATTGGATAAATCCTTGATCATCTTTTTAGGATCTGGAAAATACTTCTTGTTCCATGTAAAACAGCGATAGCCATCCATGTAATCGATATCCAGATAAATGGCATCACATGGAATGCGATTAGATCTGAAACCTTCGGCAACGTCTCTTACCTTTTTCTCCGGATAATAGCTCCATCTGCACTGATGGTAACCTAAAGCCCATTTTGGTGGCAACTGATGTGTACCAGTTAAGGTTTGATAACGTTTCACCACGTCCATCATGTGTGGCCCATGGATGTAATAATATTGCAATTCACCGCCATCTGCCCAAAAGCTGGTTTTGTTATTATCTTCTCTTCCAAAATCAAAATAAGAACGGAAGGTATTGTCGAAGAAAATACCATAAGCAGCATCATGGTGAATGCCGATATAAAAAGGAATTGTTCTGTATAATGGGTCTTGATCCCAACCAAAAGAATAGGCATCGGTATTCCAATTCTGGAACTTCCTGCCACGTAAATTCATGTTTCCCGATTTGTCGCCCAAACCAAAGAAGTTTTCTTCAGGTGTATTCTCTTTGGTAGCATACACATAATAGCCACCAAACTCTACATTCTCTTCCCAGTGCATTGGAGAAGTATCAGTACTCATGACCAAGCCACTTGTAATGTCGTTAAAGGAAATTAAGAAATCTTCTTTCCTTACCTTACAATTTACGGTATTGGTTGATATAGAATAATAATCATCGTTCTCTTCCAATCTAAAGGTAGTTACCTTTTGATCTACCGTTGGTACGGCATAAGAGAAATCATCTAAAAAGACACCGTGCGGCGCCAGTCTTACCCTAATGATCTCATCGCTCACTACTCTTACTTCAACACGAGCAGTGCCATCAGAGAAGTAAAATTTATTACCTTCCTTCTTAACTTTCGTAACTGAGGTTAGATACTGTTTAACAATTGGTTTTAAAGCAGTTACCGGATTATTAAGATGCTGAATGATTTCTTCTTCGAGATTGTCTGCGGCTGCGGCTCCTAAAATTTCTTCTTCGTTGTGATTTCCTTCTTCCATAAAAAATTTAACTTATCCATTAACTCAATACTTCCGCATCCTCTGCCTGATGTGTAATTACTTTCCGATCTGTAATTAAAAAATTAGCTAGGCCTCCAATAATTAGGGATGCTCCAGCTAATAACATCGCATTGATTACCGCAGGTCCAAAAATAATATGGTATAGGTAGTTTAGTCCACCTGTTGCGGCAATGATTTGCGGAATTACGATAAACATATTAAAAATCCCCATATAAATCCCCATTTTTTTAGGATTTATAGCACTTGATAACATCGCATAAGGCATAGACAAGATACTTCCCCATGATATCCCGATTAAAATAAAGGAATAAATCAACTGTTGAGGATCTTGAATAAAATACATAGAAATAAACCCTGCACCACCTGCAAATAAACTAAACATGTGGATATATTTTCTATTGATACTGCGCTTAGCTGCATAAAAAGTTAACAGCAAAGCAAATGCCATGGACGACAAACCATACATCCCCATATAGGAACCAACTAGATCTGCAGCATCATTATAGGCTTTACTTGCAGTCATAAACAATGCTTTTGAAGTCTCGTTATTGAGATCGAAGACCGCTTCAACAGGAGCTGGCGCATGAAAAACATGAGTTGTTAAAGCCGGAGTAGCTAAACTCCACATCGCAAAAAAGGCAAACCAGCTAAAAAACTGGATCACCCCCAATAACTTCATCGTTTTGGGCATTTTACTAATACTAGAAGCTATTTCTTTAAATCCATTTAAAAAACCTTTACTTGCGTCATTTTCTCGTTTAAATTCTTCCACATCATCTGGCGGATATTCTGTGGTGGTAAAGATGGTATACAATACAGAAGAGATAAAAACCACACCTCCAATTGCAAAGGCAATCTTTACGGAGAGTGGAACTATACCAGGTAAAGCTTCATTTGAAACACCAAGTTGGTTAACCAACCATGGCAAGTTACTCGCAACCCAAGTACCAACGCCAATGATAAGTGTTTGCATCACAAAACCATAAGAACGTTGCGAATCTGGAAGTTTATCGGCTACCAAGGCCCTAAACGGCTCCATGGTAATGTTAATTGATGCATCTAAAACCCATAAACAACCCGCAGCCATCCATAAAACCGGAGAATTTGGAAGAAAGAACAAAACGATTGTACTCAATATTGCCCCAATTAAAAAGAATGGCTTTCTCCTACCCCATTTAGGGCTCCAGGTACGATCACTCATGTAACCAATTATAGGCTGCACCAGTAAGCCCGTTAAAGGTGCCGCAATCCACAACGCAGGTATGCTATCTTGATCAGCACCCAAAGTTTGAAATATACGGGACATAAAACCTCCTTGCAGCGCAAAGCCGAATTGAATGCCCAAAAAGCCGAAGCTCATGTTAAAAATGTTCCAAAACGATAATTTTGGTTTGTGTGTGAGATTGCTCATAGTTGGTTATATTGGTTAATGGTTGATGGTTAATGGTTGATGGTTAATGGTTGATGGTTCATAGTTGATGGTTCATAGCCATGATTCAGAACTTTCATCAAGCCAGGTAAATCCATCTCAATAGTCTTTCTATATAGATTCTTCGCTTACGCTCTGAATGACAAGGTAACCTCCAAGGCAGTTGTTTCACGAACTTTCGGGACAAGCGCCATGCTCTTATGACAAGTTATCTTTGAATGACCGACTTTGCTTGAATGATAAATTAGAGAAGTTAAAATTCCAGTATCACTGCACTTGTGGATGGCATATTCAGCATTAATCCATTATTTATATTTTCTGTTTTAAATTGTGTTATTGTTAAAAGATCAGTGAAAGTGATTGATTTCCCTTCTATATTAAAGGCATCAAGTACATCTTTAGGCAGTTTAACCGTTAATTTGGCATCGTTTCTATTGAAATTAGCTAAAATCAGCACCTGCTTATTTTCTGTGTACCTTAAATAAGCATAAATTCTCCCATTAAACCCTTCACTATGTTGATTGGCCTGTAACAGCTCATAAAATTTACCACTAGAGATGGCTTCATTAGTAGTGACCAGATTAAGCAATTTGTGATAAAAACTCCGCAGATTTTTCTCATCTTCATTTAACTTGCCACCATCAAAAGCACCGCCGTTCATCCACTTTTGGTGATTTGGAACACCCCAATAATCAAAGATTGTAGAACGACCATCATCTCCACTAAAACCCTCTGTTGCATTTGCAGGCTCACCAACCTCTTGTCCATTATAGATCATTACCGGCCCTGATGATAAAGTTGCCGTAACTACCATTCCCGGTACAGCATACCATGGGTTACCGGCGAAAGCTTTAGAAGCAATGCGAGTTTCATCATGATTTTCTAAAAAGCGCAACATGTGCTGTGAAAACCCTCTGCTCTCTTTTTGCCAAACAAAACTGATGTCATTCACCGTTGCATTCCCATCATTCATCATCAAACGTTTCAGCCCATCATAAAGTCCAACCTTGTCATATAAGAAATCAAACTTTCCATTTACCAAAAAGTTATGATACTCGTTTCTATCATAGGCTTCACCAATGAACAATAGATCTGGATATTTCTTCTTAAGATCAGTAATTACCCAATGCCAAAATTCAACAGGCACCATTTCAGCAACATCACACCTAAAACCGTCCACTCCTTTTGATGCCCAAAAAGCAAGAATATCTCTCATCTTTTTCCAAACAGGTGGTTGCGGCACAAAGTGTTTAGAATTGTTATTCTGGTAATCAACACCATAATTAAGCTTAATGGTTTCAAACCAATCATCTAATTTTGGAGCTGCGTTAAATACATTGTTTCCGGTAGCCTTAGCTGGAAATTCATCAAACTTGCCATCCTTTAAAGCATTTTTGTAGGCATCACCGCCTGGATTATAGCCTGCCGGAACTGAAAAATGCTGATCGGGGATATAGTAAAAATCATTGTTCGCACTGAAGCTTTTACTCGTATCATCATTTGCACCAAGATCGATAATGTTGTTTGGTTTGGCATCTGAGTAATAAGTTCTAGCAACATGGTTGGGAATAAAATCCATCAATACCTTAAGTCCTTCTGCATGCGTACGCTTAATTAGCGCTTCATATTCGGCCATTCTGTTCTTAACATCAACAGCCAAATCTGGATCAACATCATAATAATCCTTAATGGCATATGGAGACCCCGCCCTTCCCTTCACAATATCTGGGTCATCAGCTTTAATACCTTTCTCGGTATAATCTGTCATGGTTGCATGCTCAATTACACCAGTGTACCAAACATAATTAACGCCTAGTTTTTTAAGCTCTTTTAAGGCTGTTTCATTGATATCGTTAAATTTTCCACTGCCATTTTCTTCAATAGCACCATAAAATTTATTGGTTGTGTTTTGATTGCCAAAATAACGGACAAGTGCTTGATAAATGACAAGTTTCTTATTTTCTATTTGTTCTGTGGTCGTTTGATTCTGATCTAACATCTGCAAATTATTTTTACGTACACAAGCTGAGGCTCCAAGAACAAGGATAACCAAGAAAGCTAATTTGATAACGTTTTTCATCTGATATGGTTTGTTTGGCAAAAGATTGAAGCCATTAAGCGCATTAATTAGGTGTTGACAATCGCTCATAATGGCTTCAATAAGTTAAGGTCTATTTAGTGTTTCAACAGAGTTGGCTTCTAAATGCTGTGCTGAACCAAATACATTAATGGTAATTGGACTATCACTTTCATTTTTAAGAACCACAGCCTCTTTGGTTACCTTAACGGTAATAATTGCCTGTCTGAAACCAATTTTAAAAGCATAAGACTGCCATTTTTCTGGCAATACCGGATATAGGTTCAACTGATTGTTTTTAACACGCATACCGCCAAAACCTTCTACTACACTTAACCAAGTGCCAGCCATAGAAGTGATGTGCAGGCCGTCCTCCGTATCGTTGTTATAATCATCTAGATCCAGGCGTGAAGTACGTAGGTAAAATTCATAAGCACGATCTAAATCACCTAGTTTTGCTGCGATAATTGCATGTACGCAGGGCGATAAAGAACTTTCATGTACCGTTCTTGGCTCATAGAAGTCGTAATTCCGTTGAATGGTTTCCAGATCATAATCATCTTCAAAGAAATAGATTCCCTGTAGTACATCGGCTTGTTTGATGAAACATGACCTCAGAATTCTGTCCCAACTCCATTTCTGGTTCAATGGTCTATCAACAGCTGGCAGGTCTTTAACTAAAGTTTGCTCCTTGTCCAGGTATCCATCCTGTTGTAAGAACACTCCCAGTTTTTCATCTACCGGATAAAACATTTGATCTATGATCTCTTGCCAGTGCGTGGTTTCTTCATCAAGATTAAACTTTGTTTTTGTTGCTATCTCGTCCCATCTATTTGCATCGGCTGATTTTACTTCGTTAATCGCTTCGATGGTATATTTTAAGCACCAGGTAGCAATGGTACTGGTATACCAATTGTTATTGACGTTATTCTCATATTCATTTGGACCAGTAACCCCCAACATCACATACTTTTCTTTTTCAATGCTCCAGTTTACACGCTGTGCCCAGAAACGGGAAATGCCTATCAATACTTCCAAGCCATATTGCGCTAGGTAACTATGCTCTCCCGTATAACGGATAAAATTAAAAATGGCAAAAGCAATTGCACCATTCCGATGGATTTCTTCGAAAGTAATTTCCCATTCATTATGACATTCCTCACCATTAATGGTTACCATTGGATATAGCGCAGCACCATCTTTAAAGCCTAGCTTCTCTGCATTTTCAATTGCTTTTTCTAGGTGTTTGTAACGATAAATCAATAGATTTTCAGCTACTTGTTGTGGCGCAGTAGCCAGATAAAATGGCAAACAATAAGCCTCGGTATCCCAATAGGTAGATCCCCCATATTTTTCGCCAGTAAATCCTTTTGGACCAATATTTAATCTTGCATCTTCACCGGTATAGGTTTGGTGCAATTGAAAGATATTGAATCTGATAGCCTGTTGTGCTGCAATATCACCTTCGATAATCACATCGCCATTTTGCCATTTCGCAGCCCAAGCATCACTTTGCTCCTTTAACATCTGATCAAAACCTTTAGAAACAACCCGCTTCAACGTATCAATTGCCTTGGTTTCTATTTGATCTTTAGCGTAATTCTCTGAAGAAAGGTTGACTGCATATTTGTAGATGGTAATGGACTGATCTTTCTTAACGTCAAGACTGAAAGTCTGAGCAACATATTTTTCTTTTGACGTGAATGCTGGGTACAGCTTTGAATCCTTATCACCTTCATGTATTGCGGTATAAATTGCTGAACATACCCAAAAAGCTGTCTTTTTAGTTTCTAGCGTAAGTAAAGCATAATCATCCTGCTGCTTAATGCTGATTTCGTTCCAGAACTTTTCATCATAATTAGAGTCCTGGTTTTTAACATCACCATCCAAACTTGATTCGATATTAATTTTCCCATCAAAATTATGGGGTGTAATCTTATAACTAATTACTCCGGCTTCATCATCAACGATACTGCAAAAACGGATTGCCTCAACCGCAAGAATATTGCCGTTGTTTTGTTCTACTGTAAATTTCCTCGTTAGTGTACCCTTTTGCATATCAAGTACACGACTAAAATCAATTACTTTGGCAGTGTTAAGATCAAGTACTTCATCATTCACTACAATCGTAATCCCTACCCAGTTGGTAGCATTTAAAACTTTGGCAAAATATTCTGGATAGCCATTTTTCCACCATCCCACACGTGTTTTATCGGGATAATAAACACCGGCTACATAATTTCCCTGGAGTGTTTCCCCAGTATAGGTTTCTTCAAAATTGGCACGTTGCCCCATTCGTCCGTTGCCTAGGCTAAAAATACTTTCAGAGATTTTATTCAGGTGTGGATCAAAGCCTTCTTCTATAATCTGCCATTCGTTATGTTTGATATAATTCTTCATTCTCGCTTATAAATTCTGTAATTTTTCTAAAGTCATTTCAAATAATCCAGCTACCACAAGATCTGCTTCTTTCAATACCGCTGCCTTACCTATACCAACTGCTTTCATACCTCCAGCTTTGGCAGCCTGCACACCTGCAATTGCATCCTCAAAAACTACACATTCATCTGGTTCCACATTTAGTTCTTTTGCGCCAACCAAAAAGACTTCTGGATTTGGTTTAGATTTGGTCACCTTATTTCCATCAACCAAAGCGTCAAACAGATCTGTTAAGCCAATCTGATTTAAGATCATTTCTGAGTTTTTACTTGCTGAGCCCAGTGCAGTTAGATATTGATTTTCCTTAACCAAGACTAAAAACTCATGCGCTCCAGGTAAAATCTCCTTTGGTGTCATTTTACTAATCATCTCTACATACCAATTGTTTTTTAAAGTTGCCAATTCCTGTAGTTCATCATCACTTTTGGTAACACCACCCCAATTTAAAATGATTTTTAAAGATTCTATTCTGCTAATGCCTTTCAGCTCTTCGTTCTGTTCTTCTGTAAAATCAAATCCCAATTGGTTAGCCAATCTTCTCCATGCTTTATAATGGTATACTGCAGTGTCAACAATCACACCGTCTAGATCAAAAATACATGCTTTTATCTTGCTCATCTTTCAATTATTGTAGTTCAAATATATAAGCTGTTTTCGCAGCTAACTTTATTTTGTCGATTGCTGAATTTTCATTGTTAATGATATTGTGCAGTGTTTTATAGTTTTTAATTCGCTCTACAAAACGTGAGGTCACTAATTCTTCAGCCTTTTCATTTGTATTCACCACTACCATTACGGTTTTCTGGTCATTATATCTAAAGTAAACATAAACACCATTCTCTGGCACAAATTGCATCATTTTACCCGTTTGTAGTACGATATTGTTCTTCCTGTAGTTGGCTAAATTCCTTACAAAAATGAAGGCCTCATTTTCTTTATTCGTTCTTCCTTCTGCTGTGAATTTATTCTTTTTATCACCTGGCCAACCTCCCGGAAAATCATCACGCACCTTACCATCGGGATTTGCAAAATTCTTCATCAGGATTTCTGTACCATAATACATTTGTGGAATACCCCGTAACGAAAGCAACAAAACGATCCCTGTTTTAAACTTATCAAAGTCTTCACCAACCTTTGATAAGAATCTATCCGTATCATGGTTATCTAAAAACAGTACATTTCTTGTTGGGTCTTTATATTGATAATCACTTGCCAAAACGCTGTACAATCTATTAACCCCATCTGTCCAACCAAATTTCCCGTTTAAAGTTTCATTAATGGCATAATAAGTTTGAAAATCAGTCACTCCTTGCAAGTGTGTATCAAAATGTTGGTTTACGGTATTGCCTTCGGTAAAAAACACCTGGTTGGCCGTACCATTTACCCAGGTTTCGCCAAAAAAAGTAAAATCAGGATATTCCCTACTGATCGCTTTTCCCCATTCTGCCATAAAATCACGGTCATTATAAGCGTAGGTATCAAGTCTAAAACCATCTAAACCAGCATATTCTATCCACCAGATGTGGCTTTGTGTAATGTATTTTTTTACCAGTGGATTTTGCTGGTCTACATCTGGCATGTGTTTATCAAACCAACCGTTTGTCATTAGTTTCTGATCGGCTTTAGCGGCGTATGGGTCAAAAAGCACCTGATCTTTGTAGGTAGTGCCAGTGTAGGTAGGCCATTGATGAAACCAATCTGCAGCTGGCGGATCTAAGAACAGAAAGTGCTGATTGCCAATATGGTTGTGCACTAGATCTTTGATCATCTTCATCCCACGTTTGTGGCATTCGTCTGTTAATTTTTTGTAGAGTTCATTGTTACCAAACCTACGGTCGACCTTATAATTTTCTGTATTTGCGTAACCATGGTAGGAAGTCACATACATATCGTTTTCTAGCACCGGATTTAACCAGAGTGTAGTTACACCAAGATCTTGGAGATAGGATAAATTATTAATGATGCCCTGCAAGTCTCCACCATGGCGGTAGTACATTGAGTCGCGATTGAACTTCTTATCTTTCATTCCTAGCACCTGATCATTGCTTAAATCGCCATTGGCAAAACGATCTGGCATAATGAGGTAAATGAAATCGTTGTTGGTTACACCCCTATGTTGTGGCTTTCTATCTTTAAGCACATAACTGTACGAAATGGTCTTTTCACCTTTCCTGGAAAACTTAATCGGGAACGTTCCCGATTTTGCCGAAGACAAAATTTGCAGGTTGATGAAAAGATAATTAGGATTTGCAACCTTTTGTACGTTAACAAGTTTAACGCCAGGGTAGTTGATCGATACTGTGCTATTGGCTATTTCATTTCCTCTTATCAGTAATTGTAGCGATTGATCTTTAAAGCCTACCCACCAATTCATTGGCTCTACTCTTTCTAGAGCAGGTAATTGCGCATATAAAAATTGAACCTGAAGCAAAAGCAAAGGAACAATAAGAGTAAGTTTTTTATTCATTTTCATCTATTAAGTACAGGGAGCGCTGTTGATTATTTATCTAAATTTAGCGAGGCAGTCACACGGTGCGTGATCAGAAACACATGAATATATTTGGTTAATAAACGAAAGTCATAAATTTTATGTGAATTGCAAAAATAATTTGAGTTTTTTTTGAGTTATTTTTTTAAGCAAGTTGCTGCAGGGCTTAAATTGATAGCCACAGATTAGGGGATTATTTATGGTGCGCAAGAGGTGTTGGCTATAGCATAATGGAACCACAGCTGAATGGCTTAAACTGAGGTTGCAAATTATGGATACGGCTAACTCATTCTTACCTAATGTTGGGCTTAGTGTATAATTTGATTATTGGATTGTTTGAAAACAACGGAATTTAAACTAAAAATAGGCAAGGTGTAGGTAAGGTGTAGGCGTATTGTAGGTAAAGTGTAGGTAAATGGTAGAGGTTTGATGGAATATGTATGATGGAATATGGAAGTTAGTGTAGGTAAAAGGGTTGGAAGGTTGAAGGGTTGAAAAGTTGAAAGGTTGTGCCAAAGGCATCCCTTTGGGCAATGTTAAGTTAGGGAAAGTTTCGTTTTTGCGAGCTTTTCGCGAAGCAATCTCCTTGCTGCTAAAAGCGTCAAAACCGGCAAGGAGACTGCTTCGTGCCTCGCAGAAACGAGGAAGTTATTCCCAGAAAAGCTTAAATAATAACATTGCCCTTTGTGAGAAAGTTGCACTTATTGATTAAAAGAAAAGCCCCAACAAGTGAGGCTTTTCTTTTTAATGTTGGGTTGTTTACGGATTGAATGTAAACGATAAATAGTAAAGTGCACCTACAGCTGGGTTACCAAATGAAGTGGTATAATATTTATTCAAAATGTTTGAACCACCTAATTTAACTACAGATTTAACAGAAGGAACCTTTAGGTTAACTTGTGCATCAAATGTAGAATATGCTGGTACCAATCCAGTAGCAAAGGTTGAGCTCCAATTGAACTCATCTTGCCAACGGTACTGTAAGTTGAAACCAAAGTTTTTGATGATTTCTCTACTTCCGAAACCAGCATTGAATCTCCATTCTGGTGTATTAAAGTTATTATCGAATGTTGGAGATACATCACTTAATTTGTTATAAGCAGTATTACCATTGATATTGAATTTACCTAGTTGATAATCTAAGCCAAATGCAGCACCGTAAGATTTAACTTCCTCAGCGATATTTACTGGAACGTTAAACTTCACTGCGGTTGCAGTAGGGTTTTGATATAATTCTACACCGCCAATAAAATCTTTGTAAATGTTGTAATAAACATAAGTATCAATTAAAAGCTTGCTTGTAACCAAACCTTTGTAACCAAGTTCGAAAGATTTTACGCTTTCTGGACGTAGGCCTTCTGCATCAAATGTATATTGTTGCAATAAAGCTGGGTTTGGTGTACCCGCAGCAGCTGATGCTAAGAAAGCTCTATAACTTGCAGCTGTTACCCCTTTATTGGTATTTAATGAATATTTGTTGATGGACTCTGGTAATCCGCCAATTAAACGGGTTGAACCACCACCCACAGCTAAATCAATATACTGATCTTGTGTAGTTGGGTTACGGTAACCAGTTTGGAAAGATGCCCTGATGTTATTGTTTTTTGCTACTGTCCATACACCGGTAACACGTGGTGTAATCCTACCATCAAAGTTTTTACTTTTATCATAGCGACCAGCAACTGTCATTTTAAACGACTCGCCAAATTTCTTAGCCAACTGTGCGTATGCGCCATATTCATTGATAGAAATATCTCGGTTAGCATCATCAAATATGGTACCATCAGAGTGCAAGAAATAGTCACGATAAGAAGCACCAACTTGAAGATCAACTACATTGTTAAATAAACTTGAGAAGTTGTACATCCCTTCGTAGTGATACAGGTTTGTTTTATCATTGAATTTAGCACCATTTTCAGGTCCGATTGATTTTGCGGTAATTGCATTTTTTGCAGTTTCATAACCAGCGGTTCCAGGAATTAGGCGACCGATATCTGCTTGTGACCTAGCATAAGCTTGTGCAGCAACATCAGATTGGCCAGCAGCTCTAGCACCCACATAGTTACCAATGTATTGAGGGAACCAAGTAGTTGATGGTTTCCAAGCTTCATTAATGAAAGTTCCTAAAATAGTGGCATTATAAGCCTCACCAGAGCGTTCTTGGGTAGTGTAACCTCTAATAAAGAAATCTTGTCCTTTTAATTCCAATTTGTATTGGCCAATTTTAAAGTTTCTTAAAGAGTAACGGTCTGTACCAGTATATACTGATGTTCCTGTTCCCCAGTTTGCCTGTGCAATTGCCTCTACCGTATTGGTAAATTTATAGTGCAAAGAAGTTGAAGTTTTCAATGATTTGGTATCATAATCAACTAGATCGCTTTCTGCATAACCAGTTCTTGATACTGCTTGATTTGGAATTAAATTCGCTTTTAAGCCTACATAAAAAGGAAAATAGTTAGCTACAGTAGGTCTTAAAGCCGCAGGTAAGCCACCTAAGAAAGCTGCTTGTTGTGCTGCATTAGGGATAGTTGCACCAAAAGTTGCATCTAACTGATTTTTAATATTTAAAGTATTTCCTGTAGCAGCTAAAATACCGGCAACAGTTTGATTTTGAACACTCCGTGCAACATTGATCATGTTTTGGCTAATCTCGTCACCATAAACATTTACACCATCATAGTTGGGGTCACTATTTCTATCACCGCCTTTTACTGCACGTGCTGTTCTATCAAAATTGGTCATGTCTGTAGCAGCCCAATCTTTAGCTTGTAAAAAGCCAAATGAAGTTTTGAAACCAAATTTATTGTTCCATGATTTGGCCATACGAACATTTAGCTCTTTATATTCTTGAATGCCTTGACTAGAATTCTGATCGTTTACATGGTTAATGCCGGTTTTGTATTGAAAGCTTGCTCCTTGATATTGGTAAGGATTTTTAGAAGTCATCAGCAAAGTACCATTGATCCCACCTGCACCATACAATGCAGAAGCTGCACCTGGCAATAGCTCAACGTTATCAACATCAAGCTCTGTTAAACCTACGATATTACCAACTGCGAAGTTTAAACCTGGTGCTTGGTTATCCATTCCATCAATATATTGGTTGAAACGAACGTTACCATTTGCATTGAAACCACGTGTATTAACAGATTTGAAGGTCATACTTTGTGTACTCATCTCCACTCCTTTTAAATTGCTCAAAGCATCATAAAACGATGGTGCTGGCAATTCTTTTAAAGCTGCTGCATTGATCCTCTCAACCGAAACAGGAGATTCAAGAATTCTTTCTGGTGTTCTGGATGCAGAAATTACTACTTCCTGACCTAAGATGGCATCTGTTTCTAACTCGAAGTTCAAGTTGGAAAGGTTACCTGTTAATTCTCTTTCGATTGTTGTATAACCTACATAAGAAACCATGATGGTAAATGGCGTCTTTTCTGTAGTGCTAAAAGAAAACTGACCTTTTAAATCTGTAGATGACCCAATCGTTTTGCCTTTGACAGTAACGCTTACGCCAGGAATTGGCTCTTTGGTTATTTTATCGGTAACGGTACCGCTAACCACGATGCTTTGAGCATGCACTGCAACGCCAGTTACCAGCAACATACAAAGCACAAAAATGACTTTTGTAAAGATTTTGTTCATACTATAAGTAGTTTATATTTTGTTTATTTAACATAAACTTAGTACAAATTTTGATACTTACAAATTCTATCTTTCATAAAAAGATGTTCCAAAATATAATTTGATTACGATTGAATCCAATTTTATAGTAAATTGCAACATTATGTTTCCGTTCTCGAAACACATCAACAACCAAATAAACCTTTAATCTACACAAATGAATAGAGTAAAAGCCCTCATCTGCATTGTGATACCTATTTTATTGGCGTATGCACTTAACACCAAATTTGGCGATACTCCCCCAGTTCTTAAGTTTCTAAATCCATTCACTGGCTTCTGGCAAAACGCCGAAAGCAATATGGTTAAGGCAAATAAAAAAATAGTTTTAAAGGGCGCAAATGAGCAAATTGACATCCTTTTTGATGATAGGATGATCCCTCACGTTTTCGCTAAAAATGACCACGATGTATACTATGCACAAGGCTATGTAACGGCTATGCATCGCCTATGGCAAATGGATTTTCAAACACGTTTTGCTGCCGGAAGAATCTCAGAAGTTGTAGGTGCAAAAGCTATTGAAGTTGATCGCTACCAGCGGAGAATGGGCATGCTTTATGGTGCAGAAAATTCTTTGGCAGGCATGATGGAAAACCCGAAGTCAAAAGAAATGGTGCTCGCCTATACTGCAGGGATCAATGACTATATACATTCTTTATCCAACGCAAATTTACCCTTAGAATATAAGCTATTAGACTTTAAACCAGAAGATTGGACACCGATAAAATGCGCACTATTATTGAAACAAATGTCGGCAGTTTTAGCTATGGGTTCTGATGAATTTTACATGACCAATATCCTTAAAAAATTCGGTCCTGAAATCACCAAAGATCTTTTCCCAGATTATCCATTTAAAGAAAGCCCGATTATCCCAGTTGGCACCAAATGGGATTTTACACCTCTACCTATACCACCAACGCCAACAGGGTATACAGAAATGTTAACTGGCAATGTTAAAACGAAGCAAAAAATTGAGGGAATTGGAAGCAACAACTGGGCAGTTTCAGGAGAGAAAACAGCATCAGGATATCCGATATTAGCAAATGACCCACACTTAGACCTTACACTTCCTTCTATTTGGTACCAGATCCAGCTGAATGCGCCGGGATTAAATTCTTATGGTGTATCCTTACCTGGAGCACCCGGAATTATTGTAGGATTTAACCAAGATATTGCTTGGGGCGTAACCAATGTAGCGGCAGACGTTCTTGATTTTTATCAGATTAAATTTCAAGATGATACGCATCAGGCCTACTGGTATAACAATGCTTGGAAAAAGACCACTAAACGTTTCGAAAATATTAAGATAAGGGGAACAAACGACGAAGTAGATACGGTTATTTACACCCATCAAGGACCTGTTGTTTATTTACAGAAGCCCAATTATGGAAAGGCAAAAAACGTACCTATTGGAAATGCACTACGTTGGATTGCCCACGAAAAATCTAACGAATTGATGACCTTTTATCATTTGAACCGGGGTAAAAACTATGCTGATTACAGAAAAGCATTGACCTATTTCACTGCACCTGCCCAGAATTTTGTTTTTGCCAGCGTTGCTAATGATATCGCTATTACCCCAAATGGGCAGTTCCCATTGAAATGGAAAGATCAGGGCAAGTTTATTCTTGATGGATCAGACCCTAAAAATGATTGGCAGGGATGGATTCCTGCGGCACAAAATCCAACGGTCAAAAACCCACCACGTAATTTTGTGAGTTCGGCAAATCAGTCATCAACAGATAAAACCTACCCTTATTACATCAACTGGGAATTTTCACCTTATGAACGTGGTCAAAGGATAAACGATAGATTAACCGCAATGACGAAGGCAAATGTAGATAGTATGCGTAATCTACAGCTTGATTCTTACAGCATTGTAGCACAAAACCTGTTACCTCATGTTTTACCACTAATTGATGCCTCACAACTTAATGCTACACAAAAGGAGGCTTTAAACATCACCACAAAGTGGAATAAGTTTTTTGATGCGGAGTCAGTAGCTGCGAGTGTATTCGATTTATGGGCAAAAAGATTAGATTATGCCATTTGGAATGATGAGTTCACGATTGCCGATATCCCGATGCGTTATCCTTCTAGGGATAGGACGATTGAACTGATCCAAAAAGAGCCGAATTCGAAATGGTTCGATAATATTAAAACGAGCAGAACTGAAACATTAAAAGATCTGGTTAATGAGTCTTTTAAGTTCGCCTGTGATAGTTTAGAAAGAAAATACGGCTCTATTGGAAAGAACTGGTACTGGGCAAAGGTAAAAAACACAAATGTTCCGCATCTTGCTAAGATTCCAGGTTTTGGTTCAAAGACACTCCTAATTGGTGGTGCAAAAAGCACAGTAAATGCGCTGAGCGAAACGAATGGGCCATCATGGCGAATGGTAATCGAATTAGGTAAAACCCCTAAGGGGCATGGTGTATATCCAGGCGGACAATCGGGAAATCCAGGAAGTCCATTTTACGATAATATGATTGACACTTGGGCCCAGGGAAAATTATACGATCTATTTTTCATGCAATCTGCAACTGATCAATCAGGAAAGATAATCTCTCATTATAAAATATCAAAGAAATAAAACATGGTTTTTTTAGTTGTTATCATCGCTTCATTTTTATTGCAAATGTTTTTACCATGGTGGGTAATCATTATCATTTCTTTTGCAACTTGTGGCCTGATTGGCAAAACCGGAAAGATTTCTTTTTGGCAGCCTTTTTTAGCTATTGCGCTATTATGGACGGGTATGGCTTTGTATCAAAGTTTTCCAAATCACAATGTATTGGCCACCCGTGTAGCAGAAATGTTGGGTGTTAAATTATGGTATATCGTTTTATTGATTACTGCATTAATTGGTGGTTTAACCGCCGGGATCTGTGGCTATTGTGGCTATCATTTTAGGAAAGCGATGATTGGTTCGAAGAAGGCTGGTTAGGGATGATGGTTCATAGTTCATGGTTCATGGTTCATGGTTGATAGACTGGATTCATAAGCATGATGTTAAGCATCCTGTCTGTTAACTTTTAACTCGTAACTAAAAAGGTTCATGGTTCATGGTTCATAGTTCATGGATTGGATTCATAAGCATGATGTTAAGCATCCTGACTGTTAACTTTTAACTCGTAACTAAAAAGGTTCATAGTTCATGGTTCATAGTTCATGGACTGGATTCATAAGCATGATGTTAAGCATCCTGACTGTTAACTTTTAACTCGCAACTAAAAAGGTTCATGGTTGATGGTTCATGGTTCATGGATTGGATTCATAAGCATGATGTTAAGCATCCTGACTGTTAACTTTTAACTCGTAACTAAAAAGGTTCATGGTTGATGGTTCATGGATTGGATTCATAAGCATGATGTTAAGCATCCTGACTGTTAACTTTTAACTCGTAACTAAAAAGGTTCATAGTTCATGGTTCATAGTTCATGGATTGGATTCATAAGCATGATGTTAAGCATCCTGACTGTTAACTTTTAACTCGTAACTAAAAGGTTCATGGTTCATGGTTGATAGATTGGATTCATAAGCATGATGTTAAGCATCCTGTCTGTTAACTTTTAACTCGTAACTCGTAACTAACAAGGTTCATGGTTGATAGACTGGATTCATAAGCATGATGTTAAGCATCCTGACTGTTAACTTTTAACTCGTAACACGTAACTAACAATTGATTTTGTATTTTTGCAACGTGAATATCAATCTGGAGCAAATTTTTTCTATCAATGATGAAGCTACATTTTCGGAGGTAGCTTTAGCAGTATTTAACCACCAAGCTAAAAATTGTGCTGTCTATCATGATTATATCCATCATTTAAAGATTGATACCACTCTCATTAATCATTATGAGCAAATTCCATTTTTGCCGATCAGTTTCTTTAAATCTCACGAAGTCTTAAGTTCAACAGCTAAAGCTGAAGTTGTTTTTAGCAGTTCTGGCACTACCGGACAAATTACGAGCAAACATCTCGTAACTGATCTAAAAGTTTACGAGGAGAGCTTTAATAGGGCATTTAAACAATTTTACGGAGACCCAAAAGAGATCTGCTTGCTGGCTTTACTCCCATCCTACTTGGAAAGAGAAGGTTCATCATTGATTTATATGGTTGATGATTTGCTGAAACAAAGTGAACATCCTTTAAGCGGCTATTTTTTACATAACCTGGATGAGCTTTTCGCAGCTTTAAACGCCCTTAAAAAAAGCGGGCAAAAAACCATTTTAATTGGCGTTACCTATGCATTGCTTGATTTTGTTGAGCAATTTAAGATTGATTTCCCTGAACTTATCGTTATGGAAACTGGCGGTATGAAAGGAAAGCGAAAAGAAATGGTGCGGGAAGAATTACACCATGACCTATATGCAGGTTTCGGCGTAAAACAGATTCACAGTGAATATGGCATGACCGAACTTTTATCTCAAGGTTATTCTTATGGAGATGGTATTTTTAATTGTCCACCTTGGATGAAAATATTGCTTAGGGATACTTCTGACCCACTCAGTTTATTACAGGGCAAACAAACTGGTGGCATAAACGTAATTGACCTCGCCAATATCAATTCATGTTCTTTTATTGCTACACAAGATTTAGGAAAGACTTACCCAGATAGCAGTTTCGAAGTATTAGGCAGATTTGACAACGCCGATATTAGGGGCTGTAATTTATTGGTTCAATAACCAATTGTTGAACTAACCCTGCAGCGTACCATATTTTGCTGATAAACCACAAGGTTAGTTTAAATGAATTTCAATTATTCTGCGATCAACAAGAAGTAATTTCTCTTACCTTTTTGAACAATAATAAATTGATCATTAATTAGATCTGCTGTACCAAAGGTTGCCATCATTTCGGATACCTTTTCTTTGTTAACGCTTAAGCCACCACCTTGGATCGTTTTTTTAACTTCGCCTTTTGACGGGAAGACAGTTGTTTTTTCAGCCAATAGCGTAGCGATATCCATTGTTTCTGCAAGATCAGCTTTCGATATTTTAAATTGGGGAACTCCCTCAAAAATTTCTAATACACTATTAGCATCCAATGTTTGCAAAAAATCTAATGTTCCATTGCCAAACAAAAATCCAGAGGTTTTAATGGCTGTTTCTAAAGCTTCTTCAGAATGGGTTCTGATGGTAATATCTTCGGCCAAAGCCTTCTGTAAAATACGCATATGCGGTGCCGCATCATGCTCACTTTCCAATGCTTCAATTTCTTCCTGACTTTTAAGCGTAAAGATCCTAATCCATTTTTTGACGTCATCATCTGATGAGTTTAGCCAAAACTGGTAAAATTTATATGGAGAAGTTTTTTCAGCATCCAACCAAATTGCACCACTTTCGGTTTTACCAAACTTGGTACCGTCAGCTTTTTTAATCAGCTGTGTAGTGATGGCATAAGCAGTTCCCTGATCTTTTCTCCTGATCAGCTCTGTACCGGTAACAATATTTCCCCACTGATCAGACCCTCCCATTTGGACAAGGCAGTTGTGGTGTTTCCATAAATAATAGAAATCGTAACCTTGGATCAGCTGGTAGCAAAACTCTGTGAAAGATAGTCCAGAATCGCCCTCTAAACGTCTTTTCACACTATCTTTGGCCATCATATAATTAACGGTAATGTGTTTACCTACATCTCTGATAAAGGTAAACAAGTTCATGTCCTTGAACCAATCTGCATTATTAACCATGATAGCGCCATTCCCTTCCTCTTCGAATTTCAAGAACTTGGCCAGTTGTTTTTTCATGCCATTAAGGTTATGTTCAATCATTTCTGGAGTTTGCAGATTACGTTCTGCTGATTTTCCAGAAGGATCACCTACCATACCTGTTGCACCACCTACCAAGGCAACTGGTTTATGTCCAGCCCTTTGAAAGTGGATCAGTGTCATCACTTGGGTTAAATGACCAACATGTAATGAATCAGCTGTAGGATCAAAGCCAATATAACCAGCACACATGCTTTCATTTAACTTCTCTTCCGTGTTTGGCATGATATCATGCAACATTCCTCTCCAACGTAATTCTTCAACAAAATTTGTCATCAGTTCTAATATTTTAGGTCGCAAAGATAGCAGTTTGAGGTGAAAGGTAGAAGAAAGATGGGAGATTTGAGATTAGAGATGGAAGACGGAAGTTGGAATGTTGGAATGTTGGAAAGTTGTGCGAAGGCATCCCTTTGGGCAATGTCCTTTAAGTTAAGAAAGTTTGTCATTGCAAGGTACGAGGCAATCCTAAAACAGCGGCATCATTAACCAACAATCAGAGAAGCATATAACCCCATACCTATCAGACTGAAGGGATTTAGGGACTTTCTCCCTATATTTACGGATATGAACTTCCTTTCCCACTTTTATTTTGAGCGCAATAACACTGATTCGAACATGGTTATCGGAACCGTTTTACCTGATTTGGTGAAAAATGCGCACAAGGATTGGAATTTATATCCCCAAAAGAACGAGGCTATATTTGTACATGATGAGCAGCTAAATTCTTTACTTAATGGATGGAAGAGACATTTAAAGGTGGATCTGTTATTCCATTCATCAGCTTTTTTCAACGATGAAATGGCGAAGTTAAAACAATTGCTCTTGCCTATTCTTGGTGAAAGTCCTGTACGACCATCATTTTTAGCACATATTGGTGTAGAGCTTGTTTTAGATCACTTGCTTGTAGCGAACTCAAAAATCAACATTGATTCATTTTATAATCACTTGGCCAATGTGGATGACGAAGTATTGAATGATTTTTTAAAGAAGTGCGGAAGCTCGGAAACTGATAAATTCTTCCATTTCCTGAACAGTTTCAAATCGAGCAGATACTTATTAAGTTATCAAAAACTGGAAAACATCAGCTATGCACTCCAAAGGATCTGCATGCGTTTATGGTCACATCCGTTTGATGAAATTACGGTATCCCTCCTAACTGCACAACTGGAAATCTACAAATTGTTACTCGAACAAAATTACCAGGAAATTTATACGGAGATTGAAGAAAAGCTGAACAATTCTATTTAAAGCATTTCAAATTCTATTCCATCTTACATTTCACCTCTTAATTTCATTCTAATAATTATATTTGTTCATGTCAATTTTTGCGATAAAAGAACAAATGGAGGCACTGGTTCAGGAGTTGAATCAGCACACCTATAATTATTATGTATTGGCAATGCCTACAATTGCAGATTATGAATTTGATCAGAAATTGGCAACATTGGCTAAGCTTGAGCAAGAGAATCCAGAACTTGCAGATCCGAACTCTCCTACCCAAAAAGTGGGCGGTGAGATTACTAAGAACTTTACTACAGTAAAACACAAGTGGCCCATGCTTTCATTGGGCAATACGTACAGTGAGCAAGATCTGCGTGACTTTGATGAGCGCGTAAAAAAGGCTATAGGAGAGGATTTCGAGTATGTTTGCGAATTGAAATTTGATGGACTATCTATTAGTTTAACCTATGAAAATGGCATACTGGCAAGAGCGGTAACCCGTGGAGACGGGACACAGGGTGATGATGTAACTACAAATATCAAAACTATCCATACCGTTCCACACCAGCTTAAGGGAGACAATATCCCAGCAGTTTTTGAGATCCGGGGTGAAGTATTTATGCACCGTGCAGCTTTTGAGCGTTTAAACAAAGAGCGTGAAGAGCTAGGTGAGGTAACTTATGCCAATCCGCGAAATTTTGCAGCAGGAACAGTCAAAATGCAGGATTCAAAAGAAGTAAAGAAACGTCCGCTCGATTGTTTTTTATACGCTGTCTATAGTGAAAAGCAGTTATTTAAAACACATTGGGAAAGTTTACAGGCAGTTTCTTCATGGGGATTTAATGTATCTGAACATACCAAACTTAGCAAAAATATTGAGGATGTCTTAGCCTTTATAGCCTACTGGGAAGAGCAGCGTTTTAAATTGAGTTATGACATAGATGGGATTGTAATTAAGGTAAACAGCTATGCACAGCAGCAGGAGTTAGGTTTCACCTCAAAATCTCCACGATGGGCAATTTCTTATAAGTATAAAGCCGCAGAAGTTCAAACTGTATTAGAAAAGGTGACTTACCAAGTTGGCCGCACTGGTGCAGTAACCCCTGTAGCAAACCTGAAACCCGTTGTATTAGCAGGTACAACCGTTAAAAGGGCAACTTTACACAATGCAGATGAGATTATTCGACTGGACCTCCATGAAAACGACACCGTATATGTAGAAAAAGGTGGAGAGATCATCCCGAAAATTATTAAAGTCAATTTAGACTTGCGGAAAAAAGATGCGCTTCCCATCGCCTATGTGGCTAACTGTCCGGAATGTGGCACAGAGCTGATTAGGAAAGGTGTTGAAGTTGCTTTTTACTGTCCGAATGACGAAGGCTGTCCACCACAAATTGTTGGTAAAATACAGCATTTTATTGGTAGAAAAGCAATGGATATTGACGGATTAGGCGATGAAACCATTGAAACTTTCTATCAAAAGGGATTGGTAAGCCACATCAGTGATTTGTATACTTTATATGAGAAAGCTGATGAACTGAAGATGATTTCCCGTTTCGGTGAACGCTCAATTGAGAACATGCTGAAGGGCATTGAAGATTCGAAACAGATGCCATTTGAAAAATTGTTATTTGGGCTTGGTATTAGATATGTTGGAGAAACGGTAGCCAAAAAGTTAGCTAGAGGTGTGAAAAACATAGATAATTTGGCGAAAGCCTCCATAGAAGAATTGACAGCGATTGATGAGATTGGCGTGCGGATTGCAGAAAGTATTGGTGAGTATTTCAGCAAGGAAGAACATTTAAAGCAAATTGAACTTTTAAAAGCTGCCGGACTACAATTTGAGGTAGTGGAACAAAATATAACTTTACAAAGCGATTCTTTAACTGGTAAGACCTTTGTGATTTCTGGTGTTTTCGAGAAACATAGTAGGGAAGAATTGAAGGCGTTAATTGAGGAAAATGGCGGTAAAATCTTAAGTGGAATTTCTGCCAAACTAGATTACCTTGTTGCTGGAGATAATATGGGTCCATCAAAATTGGAGAAGGCAAATAAACTGAATGTGCCGCTAATTAGTGAAGATGAGTTGTTGGGGATGATTCCTTAAGGTTTTACCACCAAGGACACAAAGCTACTAAGGTTTTGCTTTTTGTCATAGTAGGTCTGTCCGACGAAGGAGGAATCTATTTGCATGAACCATATAGGCAGATTCTTCACTACGCTCTGAATGACAAAATTTGCATTATTTATACTCAATCCATATTTCTTTAAAGCCAATTTGCTAATAAATAATTACTTTTGTATACCTAGTTTCAAACGAATCTATCTTTGAGACTTAGTGGTAAGTAAAAATAAATAATAATGAATAAATTTCACGGAACCGGTGTGGCTTTGGTTACACCTTTTAACACAGACGGAAAGGTAGATTATCAGGGATTAGAAAGACTGATTAATCACTTGGTTGATGGAGGTATAGATTACCTTGTATCATTAGGTACAACAGGCGAAATAGCCACATTGAGCAAGGACGAGAAGAAGAAGGTGTGGGATTTTACCGCTGAAATAAACAATGGTCGTTTACCTTTGGTAGCTGGTATTGGTGGTAATGATACCGCAGTTATTGGTGAAGCTATTAAAACTTTTGAAAACAACAATTATAGTGCAATCCTATCTGTGAGCCCTTACTATAGCAAACCTAATCAGGAAGGGATTTACCAGCACTATAAGTATTTAAGCGAACTGAGCGAGCTTCCTATCATATTGTATAATGTACCAGGCAGAACTGGTAGTAATATGAGCCCTGAAACGACTTGTCGTTTAGCCCATGATTTCAAAAATGTGATTGCAACAAAAGAGGCGTCTGGCAGTTTTGACCAGTTCAATCAGATTATGAGAGATAAACCAGCAGACTTCTTATTGATCTCTGGTGATGACCCAATTGCAATGCCTATGATCGCTATTGGTGCAGTAGGCGTAATTTCCGTGCTTGGGAATGCATTACCACAGCAATTGTCAGCAATGATTAACCTTTGTTTACAGGGTGATTTTGCAGCTGCCCTACCTGCTCATTTGAGTTTACTAGAGATTACAAGACTAATGTTTGCAGAGGGAAATCCTGCAGGTGTTAAAGCTGTTCTAAAGCAGTTAAACATTTGTGATGATATTGTACGTCTTCCTTTAGTTAAAGCCTCTGGTGCTTTAAATGAAAGCTTAGCTGGCCAATTAGAGAAACTATCTGTATTTGCTTAGCATAATAATAGATCAAATTGTAGTAAATAAAAAAAGCGCCTCGGTTTTGGCGCTTTTTCTTTTAAACAAAAGGTTGGTTAGTCTTTGTTTTTGGTTTCTTGGATCTCCAAACGGATGCTTTGAGCTAAGTTTTTAAGATCTTGCATACCCTTGCGTACACGAGTTCCAGCTGCGCTGTTTGCTTTGTTGTAGAATTTGTCTGCATCAGCTTCTAAAGCTGCAACAAGCTCTTTTACTTCGTTAAATTTTTTCATTTTTAAAATACTCCTTTAGTTTTTTTAAGGTTTGATTAATACTCTAATACTAAAGTAACATGTTTATTTTAATTAAAAAATTTTTAAAACAATAAAAACAAATTAAAAAAGCTCTTTTTTTCCACATTTTAACGATTTGTGGACAAATTTAAAAACAGAGAAAATCAATATACTGTTGATTAACAGTTGATTACAGAATTACATAAAAAACGCCCTCTAAATCATGCTAGAGGGCGTTTTTTTATTCAATATTTAAGTAGTTGGAATTTTACTCTCTTTGTAATAACCTTCTTTTAACTTTTCTGCCACTTCACTAAATGCATCAAGTGTTCTTTGCACATCTTCCATCGTATGTACTGCAGTTGGGATCAGCCTCAATTCAATCATTCCCTTTGGTATAACTGGATAAACAACAATAGAACAGAAGATTCCATAATTCTCACGCAGATCCATAGTCAATGCGGTAGCTTCTAAAAGTTCGCCTTTTAAAAATACCGGAGTAACAACCGTATCGGTAACACCGATATCAAAACCACGTTCACGCAGCCCATTTTGTAAAGTTGTTGCCACTTTCCAAAGCTTCTCTCTTAATTCTGGATTGTTTTTTAACAACTCTAGGCGCTTTAATAAACCAATAACCATAGGCATAGGTAATGCCTTGGCAAAAGTTTGAGAACGCATATTGTATCTGAAATAGTTAGTTAATTCTTCTGTTGATGCTACAAACGCGCCAATACCGGCCATAGATTTTGCAAAAGTAGCGAAGTACACATCAACGCCTTCAATGCAGTTTTGAGCTTCATGAGTACCTGCACCGGTTGGCCCCATTGTACCAAAACCATGAGCATCATCAATTAACAAACGGAAATTAAATTCTTTCTTCAGCTCAATAATTTCTTTCAGTTTACCTTGAGCTCCAGACATACCAAAAACACCTTCGGTAATTACAAGGATGCCTCCGCCAGTTTGTTCTGCCAGTTTACTTGCTCTTTCGAGTTGCTTACGGCAATCTTCAATATTATTGTGTTTATACACAAAGCGTTTACCCATGTGTAGGCGCAATCCATCTACGATACAGGCATGGGATTCTCCATCATAAACTACTACATCATTTCTATCCAGCAATGCATCAATAATGGAAACCATTCCCTGGTACCCAAAATTCAACAAAAAAGAATCAGGTTTACCAACAAATGCAGCAAGCTCTTGCTCTAACTGCTCATGATATTTAGAGTTACCTGACATCATACGAGCACCCATAGGATAAGCCATACCAAAATCTGCAGCACCCTGCTCATCAGCCTTTCTCACTTCTGGATGATTTGCCAAACCCAAATAATTATTCAGGCTCCAAACCAAAAGTTCTTTGCCTCTGAAAGTCATGTGCGGTGCAATCTCTCCCTCCAATTTAGGAAAAGAGAAATATCCATGAGACCATTTTTGGTGCTGCCCAATTGGGCCCATGCGTTTTGCTACTTTGTCGAAAATATCCAATGTTATCTTATTTAGTTGTAATCTTTATTTTATCAGGCAAATTTAAGCTTAAAATACCTATTTACCAACCGATAAAATGTAAGTTTGATTTCAAATTTTGAGGATCAAGCTCATTAGTTCATTCGTTCAGTGGTTCATTTGTTGAGAGCACAGTGATTAAGCTTCATCACCTCGTCTTTTTAGCTTCAGTTATTGTGGCTAAAACAAAAAAAAAGCCTCAACAATTTTCATTGTTAAGGCCAGATTATCTATTTGGTTTAATTAGTCAACGTTATCGTGTAAAAACGAGTTGTTAGGTCTAATTTCTGTAGATCCTTCTTCGTCATTACTTAGGGTAAATCTAGAAACTTGAGATTCTGAAGAATGCTGAACTTGTTGCAATTGCATTTGTTTGCGTTTGTAAGCAGGTTCATTTTCTAATTCTTGCAGACCATTGGTGGTGCGCAATTTCATACTTAAATCTTTCAGTCTTAAAATCCTTTCTTTAGACTTTTTAAGCTGATCTTCTATTGATTCGTCATTCTTATCATCATCTACGCCCACTTCAATCTTTTCAGCAATAGGAGCCGAAGGCATGATTTCTTCCTCTTCTTCAAATTGTGCTATTGGGCTCTCAAAAACAAAATCAGTTTCTGACAATTTTACCTCAAATTCAAAACCAGATTCTTGTGGAGTTTCAGCAATTGGATTTTCTTCTATCAATTGATGAACAATCGTTTTATTTTCTGTTTCTTCAATTTTGGCTGCTCTGTTATGATTAAACAAATCACCAAACAAATCAGATTGTTTAGGTTCATCTTGTACTTTCAAAACAGGCTCATTGCTAACTGCCGCAGGCTTAGCTGAGATGAAAGAGTTTACCGGTTCTACTGGTCTAACCAATGGCGCCTCTTCAGGCGTTAATAAAGAAATCTTCTTAACGTTCTGTCTATCTTTTGCTCTTTGCTCTGTAGTTTGGAAACCTGTAGCGATGATGGTAACAGAAAGCCTGTCTTCCAAACTTTCATCAATACAGTTACCCCAGATCAAATCGGCAGAAAGACCTGCTTTATCCTGAATAAAATCGGTGATGATGGTTACTTCATCCATCGTTACTTCACGTACACCGGAACTTATATTTAACAGGATATACCTAGCACCTTCAATTTCATTATCTTTCAACAGAGGAGAAGCTAATGCTCCTTCTACTGCTGTTAATGCACGATTTTCTCCTTCTGCAGAATAGCTTCCCATAATAGAAACACCACTGTCTTTCATTACAGTGCGCACATCTTTAAAATCAACGTTGATATAACCAGGAACAGTAATAATTTCGGCAATTCCTTTTGCCGCAGTAGTTAAGATATCATCTGCCTGAGCAAATGCTGAACCAAGAGTAAGGTTACCAAAAATTTCACGTAGGCGATCATTCGAAATTACAAGATAAGAATCTACGTATTTTTTCAGTTCATCTAAACCATCGTCCGCTTGCATCTTCCGTCTTTTACCTTCGAAGGCAAAAGGAGTGGTAATGATAGCTACAGTTAAGATGTCAAGTTCTTTCGCAGCCTGTGCAATAATCGGACTTGCTCCGGTTCCTGTACCACCACCCATACCAGCAGTAATGAAGAGCATTTTAGTAGTGCTGCCCAACATCGCTTTGATATCATCTATATTTTCTATCGCTGAATTTTTACCTACTTCAGGAATTGAACCTGCACCCATTCCCTCCGTTAAGCTAGCGCCTAATTGTACCTTATTAGGAATTGGGCTAAATTCTAATGCTTGCGCATCAGTGTTACAAATGATAAAGTCTACACCTGTAATCCCTTGACGGTACATATGGTTTACCGCATTACCTCCGCCGCCGCCAACACCAATAACTTTGATGATTGATGACTTATCTTTTAACATTTCGAACTTCATATCGTTATGAATCAGTTGTTTAAAAATTGAAATTTTCTGTTCATCTCTTTTGTAATATTAACACTTTTTTAACAGGCGTTTTCCACAAGTGTTGATAATGTGGAAAAATGCCGTTTTGTGGAAAACTATTACGGTTTGATGTAATCTTCGTCGCTTACATTCATATCATCCCTGATAAAATCAGTTGTTTTCTTCAATAACTTATCGAATAAACCACCTCCGCTACGTTTAACTTTCTCTTTAGCTACCGCAGGTTTTTCTACGAATACCCCTGGTTGTTTCATCTCCTCCATTAACTCTTCAGCCTTCTGGATTCCTTTGATCAGCAAACCAACACTGGTTGCATACATTGGACTTTTCAGATCGTCATAAATCGTTTTTGGCATATCTTCATATTTAGATAAATGCTCATTAGGATAGCCAACTCTACAATCTAAACCTGTTACATACTCTACCAATTGGTTAAGGTGTTTCAATAAAGCCCCACCACCTGTAATTACTACTCCACCAATCAATTTCTTTTCATATCCTGAAGATTTGATTTCATAATAAACATGCTCAACAATTTCTTCCATACGGGCCTGGATTACATATGCTAAGTTTTTTACTGAAATCTCTTTAGGTTCTCTACCGCGCAATCCTGGTACACATATAATTTCATTTTCTTTATTTTCTTCTGCCAATGCTGAGCCGAAACGAGTTTTTAACAATTCAGCTTGGTTACGCATTACAGAGCATCCTTCTCTAATGTCTTCGGTTACACTATTACCACCAAATGGGATTACTGCTGTGTGGCGAATAATGCCTTCATGGAAAATAGCAATATCTGTTGTACCACCACCAATATCAACCAAGCATACACCAGCTTCTTTTTCTTCATCGCTCAACACCGATTCAGAAGAAGCTAAAGGCTCTAAAATAAGCTCTTGTGTTTGCAAGCCTGCATTCGTTACACATCGCATGATATTTTTAACGGCAGTAACCTGTCCTGATATGATATGGAAATTGGCTTCTAGACGAACACCTGCCATTCCGATAGGATCTTTAATTCCTGGCTCGTTATCTATTGTAAATTCCTGTGGCAGCACATGAATAATCTCTTCACCTGGGGGCATTACCAACTTAAACATATCATCGACTAATTTATCGAGATCCTTCTTGCTGATTTCATTGTTCAACTCTCTACGTGTTAAAATACCACGGTGTTGCAAGCTCTTAATGTGCTGACCCGCAATACCAACATTAACGACACGAATTTCTACGTTAGATTGGCTACTTGCCAACTCTACAGCTGCAGTAATACCCTGAACAGTTTTTTGAATATTAGAAACTACTCCTCTGGTAACTCCAGCAGACTCGGCTTTTCCAATACCTAAAACTTCAATTTTGTCGTGTTGTGTTCTACGTCCCACGATTACACAAATCTTGGTTGTACCAATGTCTAATCCTACTACGATCGGAGACTGGATATTAGATTTTTCTTTGCCCATAACGATATTATTTTGTTGAGTTTACTTTTATTTATTTTTCTTGGTATCTGGTTTTTCTTTCGTTACTACAACAGTTTTAGGCTTTGCTGCATTTGTTGTAGCATTTGTTTTGTTGTTTGTACCACTAGCTCCTTTTACGGGAACGGTACTTGTTGTTTTTGCAGGAGCCGTAGTCGTGGTTTTCACAACTGGTTTTTCCCCTGCCTTTTCTTTCGAAACTGGAGTTTTAGCTGGTGCTGCACTGGTCACTACCTTTTTAACAGGCTCATCGGCTACCATAGCCTTTTTCAGTTCCGATTGAATGGTTTGCTGCACGATAGAGTCAGAAGGCCTTGTTACCCGAGCACTATCGACTACTGCTTTTGCAATGGCCTTTTTAACCGATAGGGAATCGTACCTTTCACATACAATCTGATTGGTATACTTCAAATTGATTGTTTTATAGGCATTCCACCCCACTAATGGCATAGCTTGTTTATAGAACGCAAAAAGGTTATTCATTTTAGTTTGCAGCGAGTCCGCGTTACCTAAAATAATGCGTTGGTTACCTACTCTCGGTATAAGCTCAATGTCATGCTTATCAGTTACAAAAATCTGTTCAATTTGCGCATCCCATAAAGTATCTTTTTTCATAAATAGCGCGGTATGATATAAATCAACCGCTAATGGCGTCAATAAGGTATCAACCTTACCTCCAAAACCTTCCAAAATGCTTCCAGTAGCGACCAAAACATCAGCAGTGAAGTTTGGAGACATTGGCATCTTCAATCCATCGCTATCAATATAATAATCTTGCCCACCAGCATTTAAAATCCTAAGCACTGGTTGACGTTGTTTAACTTCAATATGGACTATCCCATCCATATCTATAAAAACCTTTGCAAAGGCGATATATGGATTAACCTTTAGTGACTTTTCAATTTGGTGAATGTTAATATCTGCTAACTTTTTACCGATCAATTGTCCGTATCCCATTTTTAAAATCGCATCAATTTCCTCTCTCTCAATGAAATTATCAGCACCAGGAATAACAATCTTTACATTCTTACACTTTAATTCATGTTTTTTGATGGTGATAAAACTCATGAGCACAACCACTCCCGCCAGGCACACAAGCCAGGCAAACCCCTTAAATATCGCTTTCCAATTGATCCTATTCTGCATTGCTCAAAGCATTTTTTAGTGGTAAAACCAATGTATCAACATCACCTGCACCTACCGTTAAAAGCAGTCCAGGATTTTTTGTTTTAATATGTTGCACTAGTGAATCCTTACCACAGATTTCCTTATTTTCGATGGTCATCAGATCCAATAACATTTGCGAATCCACTCCTTCAATAGGCAGTTCTCTTGCAGGATAGATTTCCAAAAGCACAACATCATCTGCGGTACTTAATACTTTAGCAAACTCTGCTGCAAAATCTCTTGTTCTTGTAAATAGATGTGGCTGAAAAACAACAGTTAACTTTTGATCTGGATATAATTGTCTAACAGCATCAAAACAGGCACGAAGCTCTTCTGGATGGTGCGCATAGTCATCAATATAGATGTGACCTGGAGTACTTACATGAGTTTCAAATCTTCTCTTTACCCCCTTAAAAGACGCAACAGCCTTTTTAACGCTTTTAGGATGAATGCCCAAGCTTAAGGCCACACCGATAGCCGCTACAGCATTTTCGACATTATGTTTTCCAGGCATTGCCAAATTAAGTTCTTTGATTGATGTATAACCATCTTCAAAGTCAAAAACGAAATGTCCATTGGCAACTTTGATATTGTTTGCTTTTAATGCAGCATCGCTATTGGCACTATAGGTAATTCCTTCAATTGGTAATCCTGCTTTTACAAATAGCTTACCATCGCTTTTCAACTGATCGGCAAATAGGTTAAATGATTCATGAAGCTGACTTTCATCACCATAGATATCCAGGTGATCTGCATCCATTGCCGTAATTACAGCAACATCAGGGTGTAATGTTAAAAACGAACGGTCATATTCATCAGCCTCAACAACGACTACGTTGTTTTTCCCGAATAATACGTTGCTATTGTAATTACTGGTTATGCCACCTAAAAAGGCCGTACATCCAAAACCAGTATCTGTTAAAATATGAGCGATCATCGCTGAAGTAGTCGTTTTTCCATGGGTGCCTGCAACAGCGATACAAAACATGCCCTCACTAATGATTCCCAAAACCTCAGATCTCTTCTTCAAGTCAAAATTATGCTGCTTAAAGTGATTTAAAATTTTAGAATCATTAGGGATTGCTGGTGTATAAACAACTAAAGTGCCTTCATGGTTTGTATGAAAGGAAGCAGGAATTGAACTTTCTTCATCAACATAAGAAATTAAAATACCTTCACTTTCTAATTCGATGGTGAGACTAGTCTGTGTTTTATCATAACCACAAACAACAACGCCTCTTTTGGCAAAATAGCGTGCAAGCGCACTCATGCCAATGCCGCCAATGCCTACAAAATATACGCTGTTGATTTTACTCAGTTCCATTTCTAATTAGATTTTAGAGGTGCGATATGAGATGGGAGACTTGAGATGGGAGATTGAGATTTAAAAAGTGAGATTTAAGAAGTGAGATTTGAGAGGTGAGCCCTTTAATGGCCGTACGCTTATCTCAAATCTATTATCTATTGTCTCAAATCTATGCTCTCATATCTATTAATCTATCGTCTCAAATCTAATATCTCATATCCCCTGCCTTATCTCTTATTTGTTAATTTTAATACTTCTTCAGCAATTACAACATCAGCATCTTGCATTGCCATTTTTCCTATGTTTTCGCTTAAAACCTCACATCGATTTTTATTCTCCAATAACTTTAGTGCTTCTGCAACCAAGGTATCTTCTGCCGATCGGTCATTAATCAATATTGCTGCATCATTTTTAACCAGTGCCAAAGTATTTTTCGTTTGATGATCTTCTGCAACATTAGGAGAGGGCACCAAAATCACTGGCTTTTCTATTAAACAAAGCTCTGCGATTGTTCCTGCTCCAGCCCTGGAGATGATTACATCTGCAGCAGCATAGGCTAAATCCATCTTGTTTAAAAACTCCATGATCCGAACATTCGGATGATAGTTAGCCCCTAATCTTTCGATAATGCCATTATAATAATACTTACCGGTTTGCCAGATCACCTGCACATCTTTTTCAATAATTTCTGGCAAATGTTTCTCTATGCTTTTATTCAAGGTACCAGCACCCAAACTTCCACCAGTAACCAATATTGTCTTTTTTAAAGGATTTAACTTTAATAGTTCAGCACCAGCATAATGCTTCCCTTTGATATCTACTATTGATGTCCTAACAGGATTCCCTGTCTTAAGAATTTTGTCCGCCGGAAAAAACTGACCCATTTCATCAAATGCTACACAAATTTTAGCAGCACCTTTCCCCAACAATTTATTCGTTATACCCGCGTATGAATTCTGTTCTTGGATTAAATAAGGTATTTTCTTTAACGAAGCAGCATACAATAAAGGTCCTGATGCGTATCCACCAACTCCCACAACTGCATCAGGCTTAAAATCCGCTATAATTTTCATGGCCTTCCGCACGCTGCTCATCACCTTAAATGGCAGAGTCAGGTTTTTAAGGATGGAACCGCGCTGAATCCCACTGATATTTAGACCTACAATTTTATATCCTGCGGCTGGAACTTTTTCCATTTCCATCCTCCCCTCTGCACCTACAAAAAGAATTTCACAATTGGGTGATATAATTTTTAGCGCATTGGCAATGGCAACGGCGGGAAATATATGCCCACCAGTGCCACCTCCAGATATGATAATTTTCGGGAAATTATTCATTTTATATTCATTTAAGCCTCAATTACCCCCCATAAAAACAGGGAGGATAAAGAGACGGGGTATTTATTTGTATTCTTATTTTTTTTCGCTTCGCAATCAATTAAACTATTTTCTGTACCTTGATAAGTCATATTTCTTCCAACCTTCCAACCTTCCAACCTTCCAACCTTACAACCTTCCAACCTTCCAACCTTCCAACCTTCCATCTCAAATCTCCCCAACAATCACCTTTTCCTGCTTACCACTATGCTCTTCTACATCCCTACTTACACTCAAAATAATCCCAAATGCAATACTTGTAAATATCATTGAAGTACCCCCCATACTTACCAATGGTAAAGGCACACCGGTAACAGGCCCCAAACCAACAGCAACCGCCATATTCGCAAATGCCTGAATAGTTAAACTAAAACTAAGTCCGGCAGCTAAAAGGGCTCCAAAGGCCTTCGGACTTCGGGTAACAATCCTTACACATCGGTAAAGTAAAACCAGGTATAATAACATGACCACTAAACCACCAACCGTACCATACTCTTCAATAATAATGGCAAAAATAAAATCAGAATATGGATGTGGTAAGAAGTTGCGTTCGGTACTATTTCCTGGTCCTTTACCAAACAATCCTCCTGTAGCCAATGCAATCTTGGAATGATCTGCCTGATAGGTTTTATCTGGATGTTGTTGCTCTGGATGCATAAATGCTTTAATCCTGGAAACATATGTTGCACCCCTTGGTCCAAACAACAAGATAATAACCATTAACACTCCCCCAACTAAGCTTACAATAGCAATTTGTTTAATACTTATCCGCCCCATAATTAACAGCAGAATGCTTACGCCGAACAACATCATTGCAGTAGACATATTGGCGTAAGCAATTAATGCAGTTACTATACAAACAGATCCTATAATAGGGATAAATGCATTTCTTACATCCTTAATGTTTTCCTGCTTCCTGGTTAACATCCTTGCCAAAAATGTAATCAATGCCAATTTTGCCAAATCAGAGGTCTGAAATGTTAATCCAATCATTGGAATTTTAACCCAACGAGAAGCATCATTAATATGCTGACCAAAAATTAAGGTATAAATGAGCAAAGGGATGGTTATGATCATTAAGACCTTTGAAATCCCAGAATAGTATTTATAATCTAGCAAATGGGAAATATAAATCATCCCAATCCCCAAAAACACAAATATCACATGTTTAAAAAGAAGATAACGTTCTACACTCATCCCTTTTCTATAAGCAATACCCGCAGTAGAGCTATACACGGCCATAATAGAAATTAACGACAAAAAGATAATGATCAGCCATATCCAGCGATCTCCTTTTGTTTTTTCTAGCAGATTTTTGACAAATGAAATCTGGCGATCTAAAATCGCACCCTCATTGTCTTTGCCCCGACTTAAATGTGTATGGCTACTTAACATATGTTATAATTCTTTTACTGCGGCTTTAAATTGATCGCCTCTATCTTCATAGTTCTTAAATAAATCGAAACTAGCACAAGCTGGAGACAACAATACCGTATTACCTTTTTTAGCTAAATGGTAGGCAATCTGTACCGCCTCACTAGCTGAAAATGTATTAACGATGATTTCTACGTCATTTTCAAAAGCCTCATGGATCCGTTTATTGTCTTTTCCAAGGCAAATGATTGCTCTTACTTTGCTGCGAACCAAATCTTTCAGCATATCGTAATCATTCCCTTTATCAACACCACCCATAATTAAAACCACGTCGGTACCAACGCTTTCTAACGCATACCATGTAGAATTAACATTCGTGGCTTTAGAATCATTGATGTAAATAACATCAGAGATCTTTGCAACAAATTCTAAGCGATGTTCAATGTTTTTAAAATTGCCCATGCTTTCACGGATGGTTTCATTCCGTAATTCCAAAACTTTAGCAATGATGCCTGAGGCCATGGAGTTGTAAATATTGTGTTTACCTTGTAAGGCTAACTCTGAAATTGACATGGTTAATGGTTGGTTTAAGTGTGTGTTGATGAGTATTAATTCGTTAATTAGATAGGCTCCTATTTCTACTTTTTGATGGATAGAGAAAGGATATTGTTGAGCATTTATTTTTGTGTGTACAAGCGCTTTCTGAGTTTCTTCATCATCTTGGCAATAAATAAAAACATCAGCAGCAGTCTGGTTCTGTACAATCCTCATTTTTGAGGCTGCATATTTTTCAAGCTGGTAATCGTAGCGATCCAAATGATCAGGTGTGATATTAAGCAATACTGCGATATCAGCCCTAAATTCGAACATATCATCCAGCATAAAACTTGAGATCTCCAAAACATACCAATCGTATTCGGTTTCACTAACCTGAGCAGCAAAACTTTGTCCGATATTCCCCGCTAAACCAACATTTATCCCTGCATTTTTAAGGATGTGATAAGTCAAAAGCGTAGTGGTTGATTTGCCATTTGAACCCGTAATACATATAGTTTTAGCCTTGGTATATCTTTTCGCAAATTCGATTTCAGAAATGATCGGAATATTTCTCTCTACCAACGCTTTAATGATCGGAGCTGTAGCCGGAATACCTGGACTTTTTATAATTTCATCTGCATTCAGAATTAACTCATTTGTATGCTGTTTTTCTTCAAAAGAGATATCCAGCGCTTGCAAAGCGGATTTATAGCGATCGGCAATCGCCCCAAAATCGGAAACAAAAACATCAAAACCATGCTTTTGCGCCAACTTGGCGGCACCAACACCACTTTCTCCCGCACCAAGAACTACTATTCTCTTTGTTTCCATCTAGCGCAGTTTTAACGTTACAAATGTGATAATGGCCAACATAATGCCGATAATCCAAAAACGGGTCACAATCTTAGCTTCATGGTAACCCTTTTTCTGGTAATGGTGATGCAATGGAGACATGAGGAAAATCCTTCTTCCTTCTCCAAAACGGCGTTTAGTATATTTAAAGTAACTTACCTGAAGCGTTACAGATAGTACTTCGATTAAGAAAACTCCACATAAAATCGGGATCAATAACTCTTTGCGGATCATGATTGCAAAAACAGCGATAATTCCACCAATGGTCAAACTTCCCGTATCTCCCATAAAAATCTGCGCAGGATAAGAGTTGTACCATAAGAAGCCAACACAAGCCCCCACAAATGCTCCCGCAAAAATAATCAGCTCCCCAGAATTTGGGATGTACATGATATTGAGATACTCCGCAATAACAGTATTACCAGACACATAGGCCAGAATACCCAATGTAAAACCAATAATTGCCGATGTTCCTGTAGCAAGACCATCAATCCCATCCGTTAAATTCGCTCCATTTGAAACCGACGTAACAATGGTGATAACAAAAAACAAGAAAACGATAAAAGCATATTTCTCATATCCTGTACCCAAAAACTTGAGCACTTTTGCATAATCGAATTCGTTATTTTTATAAAAGGGCACATTCGTTTTCGTAGATTTTACATCTTGTGTATAGTAAAACGATTCCCCTTTTTGCCTTAAAACCATAGGTGCAGCAGCTTTATTAACAGAAGCTTCGTCTACCGTTTGCCTTACTACAATATTTGGATGGAAATACATCGTTAAGCCAACTATAATGGCAAGACCAATTTGACCTACCACCTTAAATTTCCCCGCCAAGCCTTCTTTATTCTTTTTAAATACCTTAATATAATCGTCCAAGAAACCAACCGCGCCCATCCAAACTGTAGTTATAATCATTAAGATTACATACACATTCGTAATGTTGGCAAACAACAACGTCGGGATAAGAATACCCAACAAAATCATGATCCCACCCATAGTAGGTGTACCCTGCTTTTGCATCTGGCCCTCTAAACCTAGATTCCTCACAGTTTCACCAACTTGTTTGCGGTGAAGATAATCTATGATCCTCCTTCCATAAACCGTAGTGATAATCAATGATAAAACTATTGATAAAGAAGCCCTGAAGGTCAGGTATTGAAACAACCTTAAACCAGGAAAATCATAGTGCCTATGCAGATATTCGAATAATAAATATAACATTAGTTGAGCTGGTTTAATTGTTTAGTTAATACTTCTTTATCGTCAAAATGATGTCTTACACCATTAACTTCTTGATATTTTTCATGCCCTTTTCCCGCAACCAATATGATATCTCCTGGTTTCGCAATATGGCAAGCAGCTTTGATTGCCTCTCTCCTATCCGTAATACTCATTGTCTTGCGCTGATTTGTAGGCGAAACTCCCTTTTCCATTTCGGCAATGATCATCTGCGGGTCTTCAGTTCTTGGATTATCAGAAGTGAGGATCACCTTATCACTCCAATCACAGGCTACCTGCGCCATAATTGGCCTTTTAGTTCTATCCCTATCCCCACCGCATCCAATTACAGTAATTACCTGTTCGGTTCCTTTTCTAATATTTGCGATAGTACTCAACACATTCTGAACCGCATCAGGAGTGTGTGCATAATCTACAATTCCAATAATCCCCTGCTCCGAAACCGTATAATCAAACCTGCCCTCAGCACCCGTTAAATTGCTCAGTATAGTAAGTACATTTAATTTATCTTGGCCCAACAATAATGCTGTTCCGTATGCCGCTAGCAGATTATAAGCATTGAATGATCCAACCATTTTAAAATACACATCAATGTGATCAATCGTAAGGCTCAACCCACTGAACTTATTTTCTACAATTTTTGCCTTAAAATCTGCCATCTGCTTTAATGCATAGGTCTTTTTACTGGCTTTGGTATTCTGTAACATCACCATTCCATTCTTATCATCACTATTTGTCAATGCAAATGACGATTTTGGAAGATGGTCAAAAAACTCCTTCTTTGCTCTTAGGTAATTATCAAATGTTTGGTGAAAATCTAAATGATCATGCGTAATATTCGAAAACACACCACCACTAAAGTTCAATCCAGCAATGCGATGCTGTACAACCGCATGTGAACTTACTTCCATAAAACAAAATTCACAATTGGCCTTTACCATATCCTGCAACAAACCATTCAATGCTATTGGATTTGGCGTCGTATGCGTAGCCGGTATAATTTCACTATTGATCTGATTTTGCACCGTAGAAATTAAACCTACATTATACCCCAATTCACGGAACAGTTGAAATAACAATGTTGCAATAGTGGTTTTACCGTTTGTCCCAGTAATACCAACCAATTTTAGTTTTGCAGATGGGTTTCCATAAAAATTACTTGCCACAATTCCCAATGCAATAGAAGAATTTTCTACTTCAATATAAGTTACTTCGGCAGACAATTCTTCTGGTATATTTTCACAGATAACAACACCAACTCCTGCCGCAATAGTTTGATCAATGTACTGATGGCCATCAACAGCAGTACCTTTAATTGCAAAAAATAAGGTATTATGCTTAATTTGACGCGAATCAAAAGCCAATGAACTAACCTCTTGATTAGGCTTGCCCACCATACTTTTTATTGAAACACCATATAATAAATCCTGTAACTGCATATCTTATTAATTAGCTAATTATCTGATTAGTTAATTATCTTAATTCTAATTCAACCATTAAACCTCTACCAATCTTACTTCCAGCTTGAAGAGATTGATTGGTTACTTTTCCACTCCCCTTAACACGTGCTTTCAACCCTGCATTTCCTATTAAAAACATAGCATCTTTTAAGCCCATTCCCTTTACATTTGGCATGATCCCTTTAACAGGCTCATTTTCTTGATAAGCAATCCCGTTGCTGGTATCTACCGAATTGAAATATTCTGATTTTGCTGCGTAAAGCGCTTTTATACCAAAGGCATTGTAAACTTTCTTAGTGGCCTTACTTTGTCCAGCTTTTGCTTCCGGAGCAATTGTATTTCCGATTGCATTTTGTTTTACTTTGGTATACATCTGCACATCACCAGCGTAAATCCGATCTGCTATTTCCCTGAAAACAGGACCTGAAACCAAGGCGCCATAATATTCTCCCTTTGGATCGTTAATTACTACAATCATGCTATATTTTGGCTTCTTAGCAGGAAAGTAACCTACAAAAGAAGCTTGATATTTTTTGTCTTTGTAACCTTCATTGTTATTGGCTACTTGTGCCGTACCTGTTTTACCAGCAATTTCATATAGTGGATTATAAACGATAGCCTTTCCACTTCCCTCAGTTACCACACCTTCTAACATATTTTTAATCTTGCTCAAGGTCTCGTCAGAACAGATCTTCTCTTTGATTACCCTAGCCTTAAATTGCGCAATCGGGTTCCCCAGCCTTCTAATTTCTTTGACGAAGATTGGTGAGATATATTTACCGTTATTTGCCACTGCATTATAAAATGAAAGCATCTTCAAAGGTGTAAGCTGCATTTCATAACCATAGGCCATCTGTGGCAAGGTTATACTTTTGTGCCAGCTTTTATTTTTTGGACTTTTCACTACAGGCTGTGCTTCCCCAGGAATCTGCAGCACCATTCTTTCATTTAAATGCCAATTATATAAATGATTTGTAAATCGAGATTGATCACCATGATATGCACGATCTACCAATTCTGCAACTGCAGCATTGGAAGACTGTTCAAATGCTCTTTTAACGGTAACCGTACCTATACTACCATGCGAATCCTTAATTGTGATCTTAGTACCTGGGATATGATAATTTCCAGTTTCAACAAGTGTATTGGTATCCACTATTTTATCTTCCAAAAGCGCCATGTAAGAAGCCAACTTAAAGGTCGATCCCGGATCCTGATTTCCCGCAATCGCATAATTAAATTGCTCTTTATACTCTCCCTCGGCAACTTGTGTGAAATTTGCAACAGCCCTTATTTCCCCCGTCTCCACCTCCATAATAATCACAGCACCATGATGGGCCTTGCTCTTTTTCAATTGTTTTTCAAGTGCACTTTGTGCTAAATCCTGCATATTGATATCAATCGTAGAAATAACATCCGCGCCATCTTTAGGCGCAATTTCAGCATCACTGTTAATAGGTACCCAAAAACCCCCACTAACCCTCTGCATCATCCGTTTTCCACTTTCACCATTGATGTAATTACCGTAAGCACCTTCTAGCCCTACAACATTTTTTACATTTTCATTCACATAACCAATTGTCCTTTTGGCAAGATCTTTAAATGGCAAAATACGTTTGTTCTTTTGGGTAGCAATTAAACCACCATGTCTTCCGATATTAAACAAAGGGAATTGTTTAATAACCTTAAGATCTTGATAAGAAACATCCTTTTTGATCAGCAAGCTGCGAGATTTTTCCTGCCTAGCTTTTTTCAATAACCGCGCATATTCAGAAGCACTTTTATTTTTAAAAAATGCAGAAAGCTTCATAGCCAAAGAATCAACCTTGGCATAAAACAACTCATCTTTTTCAATCCCACCAGCAATCATGTCCATTCTCAATTCGTATTCCGGAACAGAAGTAGCCAACAAACTACCATCGTTAGAATAGATGTTACCTCTGGCCGCTTCAATCTCAAATTCTTTTGTTGAAAGGCTATCCGCCTTTGCACGCCATTTTTCGCCTTGAATAAACTGCACATCCCCCAACCTCAACAATACAGCAAGGGCGAAAAGTACAATTAGCCCGAAAGCTAAGTACACACGCAATAAAATATTTGCTCTAATGTTCATTACCGTTAACTATAATTTTTTTAGGTGGTTCTATTAATTCTTTTATACCTAGGGTATCTACTTTTTTTGCCACTTCAGTGAGCTTGCTCCTAAACATTAAATCGGATTTCAACGATTTATATTCCCAGCTCAACTCCTTAACTTCTTTATTTAACCGATCTATATCACGTATACTCTTAACCGCCATATGGCTGTTAGCGATATAGATCATGCCCAACACACATAAAAACACTAAAAACGGCAGCATATCCGTAGCCGCCTCTTTACTCACTACACCTTCAGTAAATAACTTCCTAAAGAAAACTGTAGCACTTCCCTCTTTAACAGGACGACCAGGAATTTCCTGCTCTTCAGTATCCTCCACATCATCCGCTAGATCTTCCTCTATTTTCTTTCTGAACTGGTTATTCATATCTTTTCTCCAATTCTTAGTTTTGCACTTCTCGCCCTACTGTTAACAGCTAATTCCGCTTCATCTGCCACCACAGCTTTTCGAGTAACAGCTTTAAAGGGCTTTTGCTCATTTCCAAAAAAATCTTTCTCAACCTCTCCCCTAAACTTTCCTTTTGCTATAAAACTTTTCACCGGCCTATCCTCCAAAGAATGATAGGACATAACTACCAAACGACCCCCTGGCTTTAATACCGCAGCACTTTGTGTCAGAAAATCTTCGAGCACTTCTATCTCAGCATTTACCTCAATGCGTAAAGCCTGAAATACCTGAGCCATATATTTATTTTCTTTACCTTTCGGGATATGAACAGCAATTAATTTCTTGAAATCTGCAAGCGTAATGATCTGACGGTCCATTCTACCAGTTACAATCGTTCTAGCTAGTGATTTTGCATTTTTCACCTCTCCATAAATGCCAAAGATTTTATGCAATTTGTCTTCATCATAGGTATTCAAAACCCCTGCAGCCGTCAAAGCACGTTGCTTGTCCATGCGCATATCCAAATCGGCATCAAAACGCGTAGAAAAACCACGACCTGGCTCATTAAATTGATGAGACGAAACACCTAAATCCGCCAATATCCCATCAACCTGTTTATAGCCCAATAAACGAAGGTTATTTTTTAGAAAGCCGAAATTCTGATCCACAAACACAAAGCGAGGATCATCAATTTTATTTCTTTGTGCATCTGGATCCTGATCAAAAGCGATCAGCACACCATCCTTACCCAAATATTTTAAGATTTCTTTAGAATGACCACCGCCACCAAAAGTAACATCCACGTATACACCAGAAGGATTAATATTTAATCCCTCAATACACTCTTTTAATAAAACAGGAACATGATAAACACTATCCATCTTCATCCCTCCTATTTTTACCACCCATCACTTCTTCAGCAAGCTGAGCAAAGTTTTCAGGCTCGTTATCTAATAAATTATCGTAGGCAGCTTTAGACCAAAGCTCTATCTTATCAAATTGGCAACTTAAAACCACATCACCTTCAATGCCCGCATAATCCATCAGAGTTTTAGGAATCAGAACACGACCAGAAGAATCCAGCCCTATTTCAGAAACCCCACGCAAAAAGAAACGCTTAAATTCTCTAGACTTTGCCTCGAACTCATTTAGCTTACTCACTTCATCGGCAATTTTTGCCCAAACAGATTTTGGATAAATTACCAGATGCTTTTCGAAACCACGGTTAATGATTAACCCCTCATCCTCAACATTAGGCAGTTGTTTTTTCAGATTCGAAGGCACCATCAAGCGTCCCTTTGAATCTATCTTACAAACATATTCTCCTAATAGTTGAATCATTTTACCACCTACACATTTTATGTAGTGTAAAAATAAATACTTTTACCACAAATCCCCACTTCTTCCCACAAAAAGTTTTCAACAACTAAAAAGCCGTATTTTTTAGTCATTTAACACCACTAAATGTATCAAAATAAAAAAGGCGATACATCGAAAATTATCGACATATCGCCTTTAAGCGGTGAATAAGCAACTTTTTAACCTATTCTTGAATCGCCTTAACTCCCGGCAATTCTTTACCTTCCATATATTCTAATAATGCCCCACCACCCGTAGAAACATAACTAACTTCATCCTCTAATCCGAATTTTGCGATTGCCGCAGCCGAATCTCCACCACCTATTAAAGAAAATGCACCATTTTTTGTAGCTTCAACTACTGCTAATGCAATTGCCTTCGTACCTTGCTCAAAGTTGGCCATTTCAAAAACTCCCATCGGACCATTCCACAACAATGTTTTTGAGTTCTTAATGGTTTCGCTAAATAATTCAACCGTTTTTGAACCAATATCTAAGCCCATCCAATCTGCAGGAATTTGACCACTGTCTACTTGATCCTTAGCAGCATCATTATCAAACTTATCAGCAATCACTGTATCTAACGGTAAAATTAATTTAACTCCTTTAGCTTTTGCTTTTTCAATAAGTTCCAGACAAAGCTCCATTCTATCCTCTTCCAATAAAGAAGTTCCTATCTCTCCTCCCTGTGCCTTTGCAAAAGTATAAGCCATTCCACCTCCGATGATCAGATTATCAACCTTTTCTAATAGGCTTTCGATCAATAAAATCTTATCAGAAACTTTAGCTCCACCCATAATCGCTGTAAAAGGTTTTGCTGCCCCATGATTCACTTTTTCTGCATTCGTTAATTCTTCAGCCATTAAATAGCCGAAATATTTTGCATCAGGGAAGAATTGAGCTACAATCGTTGTAGAGGCATGCGCACGATGTGCCGTACCAAAAGCATCATTCACATATACATCACCAAGCTTAGAAAGTTCTTCTGCAAATCCAAGATCTCCCTTTTCTTCCTCTGGATGAAAACGTAGATTTTCTAATAACAAAACTTCTCCAGGTAAAAGACTTTGAGCCTTTTCCATTGCTTCCTCACCAATACAGTCTGCTGCAAATTTAACGGTCAAGTCAAGTAGTTTAGACAAGTCATCTAAAATATGTTTTAAAGAATATTTATCTTCAGGACCACCTTTTGGCCTGCCCAAATGCGACATTAAAATTACAGCACCACCATCTTTTAATATTTTTTTAATGGTTGGCAACGCCGCTCTCATTCTTTTATCGTCTGTAATATGATAGTCTTTATCAAGTGGAACATTGAAATCAACTCTTACAAGCGCTTTTTTACCTTCGAAATTACATTGGTCTATTGTATTCATTTTAGTATAAATTTAAAATCATTTCATAATGTGGTCCAACCCCTGCTATTTCAAACTCATCAGAAACAGGCACAAAACCTATCTTTTCATAAAATTTAACTGCAGAACTTCTGGCATTACACCATATATATTGTGCATTCGTATTTTTTATATAATTAATGGCAAATGTCACCAGTTCACTTCCATATCCCTTACCGGCATACTTTGTATCAGTAGCCATCCCTCTTAACTGGTAACCTAATCTTATTTCATCTTTATAGTTTTTCGGAAAAAAGGAAGCAATTGTCGCAACTTCATCGTCTGCATAATAAGCTAAATGAAATGCCCCTTCTACCTGATCGGTCGGGAAAACACATTCTTGAACCGGAAGATTATTCCTTAGTATTTTACTTCTAAGCCCTAGCGTTAATTCAAACGGGATAAATTTAACCATGCGCAATCTTTATTTTTTCGATCAAATCAACAAGCCTATTCGAATATCCAGACTCGTTGTCATACCACCCCACTACCTTCACCAAATCTCCTACAATGGAAGTCAGTAAAGAATCAAATATACAAGAATGAGTGTTATTAATGATATCAACCGAAACTATTGGATCTGTTGTATATTCAATTATTGATTTTAATTGGCCATTTGCCGCTAATTTAAAGGCATTATTGATCGAATCAATGGTTGTTTTATTTTTAAGCAGACAGGTGAAATCCGTGAGCGAACCATTTAGAACAGGTACTCTAATTCCTGCACCACCCAATCTTCCATCAAGATGAGGAAATATGTGGGTAATTGCCTTTGCTGCTCCTGTACTTGTTGGTATAATTGATGACGATGCAGCCCTTGCCCTCCGCAGATCATGATGTGGTGCATCATGTAAACTCTGATCCCCCGTCATCGAATGTATAGTGGTAATATACCCTTCTTCAACTCCCCAATTATCATCAAGTATCTTCACCATCGGAGCTACGTTATTTGTAGTACAAGAAGCGTTGGAAAGAATAGCTGATTTTAGGTCAATAAGGTGATCATTTACACCTATTACTACCATAGGGATAGTAACATCACTTGCCGGGGCTGATATCAATACCTGTTTTGCACCCGCTTTAATATGCTTAGATGCCGCTTCAGTATTAGTAAATTTTCCAGTAGATTCTAACACAAGATCAATTCCCAACTTTTTCCAGGGAAGATTTTCAGGATTACTTTCTGAAACAATGGCTATGGTCCGTCCATCAATAATTAAATAATCATCACCATAAGATACCTCACCATGATAAACCCCATGAACCGAGTCATACTTAAATAAATGAGCCAATGTTGCAGGCGTAGTCAGATCATTAATTGCAACTATATTTAGTTTTCTTGCAATTGCAGTTCGTAAAAAAGTACGTCCTATTCTACCAAAGCCATTTATTGCTAAATTCATGCTGCAAAACTACCTATATTCTTTTAAAGCAAATACTAATTTTTTGTCGTTTTTTTTGCAATCAAGTTAGGTATTTTCCATGCGATACAACCAAATCATTTTATAAATGGTTTATTCATACGCGCTGTCAATCCAAACACCTTTAACTTCAACCCATCTTATTGTCCCTGTGAAATATTTGTTTATCCTTTCGACACCTTTTTTTTCTTAATTCAAACGCATTTTTTTGTCCTTTCCGACGAAGGAGGAATCTAAAACCCTAATCCTATCTCATCTCCTTTTGCAAATAGAACTTGTCCACCCCATGAACATCCTATAAACATCTAGCCTATTGACCATCAGCCATTGACCATTGACCTATAAACCCAAACAATGAACCATCAACCATCAACCTTGTTAATTGCGAGTTACGTATTAAAAGTTAACAGTCAGGATGCTTAACATCATGCTTATGAATCCATGAACTATGAACCATCAAACTCAATTTTCCCAATTTTATAGCTTATGATGATATTGAACGCTATGCAGATAACCAGAAGAAAGGAAATCAATAAAAAATTACCAATTACCTGTAAACTAAGCGCTAAAAGAATCATTAAAACTGTAAATGTACCTAAAGCCATTACAACCTGATTTGCAGTAAAGCCTAATCTTTGTAATCGATGGTGAACATGATTTCTATCACCTTTGAATGGTGATTTACGATGAAGTATTCGAATAAAAAAGACCCTCAAAGAGTCAAAAATTGGAACTAGTAAAACTGCAACTGCGATTGATGGGGCAGAATAAAAACTAGGATTTGCTATAGAACTTATTTTATTAAGCTCTATAAACTTAATCGCTAAAACTACAGAAACTAGTCCAAGGATGAGAGAACCAGAGTCGCCCATAAAAATCTTAGCCGGAGAATAATTGAATGTCAAGAAACCTACAATTGATCCAAACATTGCAAATGCAATAAATGCATACGGAAGCTCATTTGCTATTGCGAAAAAAATACCAAAACTAAGTGTTGCCAATGCCCCTAGTGTACCTGCAAGTCCATCAACACCATCTATGAGGTTAAAGGCATTATTTACAAAAATGATCACAACAATCGAAAATATACTTCCCCCAATCAGGTCCGTTTCCCAAATATAAAATACGCCATATAAACTTGTCAACCTGAAACCTCCAACCACTACTAAAATAATCGCTACCGTAAGCTGCAACAGTAATTTCGTCATCGCATTTACTCCATAAAGATCATCTTTTAAGCCTACCGCAAAAAGTATAATACATGATGTAATTAAAAAATTTGCCTGCTTATAATCTACCATTGCGGCAAACAATAGCGTGGTAATGGTAAAACTAAAAAAAATAGCTATCCCTCCTAGTCTACAAATATGAATTCGATGCGTTTTTCGATAGACGTCCAAGTTATCCAATAGCCGATGTTTAACAGCAGTGAATATGATAGATGGCATGCCCGCAACAGTGAGCAAACAGGCTAAACCCGCCACCAAAACAGAATATAGTAAATTTACTTGTAATAAAGACATGGGCATGTTTTTTTTGTTTGATGGTCAAGCAAAAAACTGGGGAATTTTCACCAATTTTTTAAGCAGCAAGGTCTTTAAAGCGAATGGTATTCCATTTGCTCTTATCGCTCTATAATCATTGATTATAGTTCTAATGCGCTGTTTTACATTAGAATTGCTCATTCCTCCTACCCGCATATCAACAATCAATTCATTTAAAAATCTAGCACTAATCTTATTTTGGTACAGAAATCGAAGCATCATTTCATAATCACCAGCAGTTCCGAACTCAAGTGAATAACTGCCAAATCTTTTAAATACTTCTCTTTTTAGATATAACGTAGGGTGTGCTGGCATCCATCCCGATTCTATGTCCTTTTTAGTAAATGGTTTTGAAATCCATTTTCTGATGATCCTTTTTGTATTTATTGTTGAAATATAGTTTAAGTTGCCATATACTGCATCTACTTCGTTCCGCTCAAATGCAGTAACAATTTTAGCTATCACATGTACATCGGCAAGCATATCATCTCCATTCAATATTCCAATGATATCTCCAGTAGCTACTTTAATCCCTTTGTTAAGCGCATCATACATCCCTTTATCCTTTTCTGAAAGAAAGAAATCAATCCTATCCCTATAATCTTCAATAATTGAAAGCGTACCATCCTTTGAACCGCCATCAATTATAATGTACTCTATATTTGGAAAAGTCTGCGAAAACACAGATTCCATGCAGTCCCTCAAATATTTTTCGGCGTTGTAAACAACAGTTATTAAACTCACTTTCATAGTCGGATGTGTTTTCTACTTAATAATTTGACGTATCCCAAAACTCCAATAGCAATCATCAATAATGGTACATAGTCATCAAATGGACATTCCATTTTGTATTCCCCTTTAACCCCAACTTTTCCATGTCCCAAACATCCACTAATGGTCGTTTCTAGCACCCACCAACAACCTGTTAACGGTTGCAAATTGGGGACACTTGAGTATATAATCCCGCCAGGAGGAGTTTGGACAATTAAAAGTTCTGTGTAACCCGGAACTAGACACCCAGTCGTTGGAAATGAACTAATAGGCTTAAAAAATAAGAGAACAAAAGAGATGATAAATAACTGCTTTTTCATAGGCTTATTTATCAATGGATGATTGAACTTAAAGGAAAAGAAGACAAAGAACTATTTAAATCTGAAAATTCATATTAATAGCTAATATTTTGAACCAAAATCATTCTGATTGTAATTTAAAAGCAAATACAGCCCAATTTTACCCATCAATCTGCACATCACGCTCGATCATTTTTTTGATCCTAATATTTATATTTTCATCTCCATCTGCGGCGAATGAACATTATCCCCATTAAGCCAGAAAATGCCAAAAGCGCAGAGGAGCTTTTATCAAAATCACAAATTACCATCGTAAACGTCCCTTGAATTCCTTTGGTTGATGCAGTTAAACAAAGTCCAGCAACATTTAATGCCGTATTACACACGTAACATTCTGCTCCTGTTGCTGGCGTCCAACTACAATAATTTGTAGACAACCCTACAGATGGTGTATTGTTATATGTTCCTAAAAGTCCTTGAGAAGTATATACCCTATTTGTAGGAAGCAAACATCCAGTTGCACTTCCCTGAGCAAATACTGCTGCAGAGATCAATATCAAAATAATTATCAACCCTATAAACCTCATCCTTTCCATAGCAGCTAAATTTTGAACAAAACTAAGAGCTATTAGGAATAAACCAGTTATTCCTTTTGTTCAATAACTTAGTTTACAACAGCATACGATAAATGTTCAATGGATAAAATGAACAGTAGAGTTTACCAAATCATCCCTTTTGCAAAAGGCCGAGAAGTCTGTACCCCTCAAGTATTATAGTTAAAGCTCAGAGGTCATGATGCCTTAGTAGCCGAGCCATTCTATCAATGTAGGTATAACCACAACTTTTCAACGTAGGATGAACGTAAGATGAACGAAGGATGAACGAAGGATGAACGTAGGATGATCGAAGGATGAATGGAGAAAGATTAAATTCCCAATACTGATTTAGTATTTGCACCCAGCAGCTTTAAGCTTTAATCTTAATTGGATATAGGATGATCAAAGGATAATTAATTGCAGACTAAAGGACTAATACACTTAGTACGCACCCAGCAGCTTTAAGCTTTAGTCTTTAAGCTTTAACCTTAATTGGATATAGGATGATCGAAGGAAAATTAATGGCAGAAAGGACTAATACACTTAGTATGCACCCAGCAGCTTTAAGCTTTAGTCTTTAAGCTTTAACCTTAAAAACATATTATTTCGTCGCTTCAATCAACGTAGTCTTTCGAGCAAATATTACCTCTAAATAAGTGTTAACCTCTCTATCCCAACTTCATTTTTTAGCCCAAGACCGATTAATCAATTTGTTTTTATACTCATTTGAACAAAGTGAACAGTTGAAGGGAATAAATGCTAAAACTGGCTTGAATAATGGTACAATCCATATTTGACATTAATTTTTATTCCTACGGCTTCTATGGCCATTTTGGATGGTTTTGTCTACTAAACCTTTATTTGTAATTTAATTCCTATGCTGAAAATCAAACCAGTAATATCCTTCTTCTGTTGCCTGATATTGGTTTCAATTCTTTTTGCCTGCTCGGCGAGAAGAGATGCCAACTTATTTGGCGCACCAACTGATATCGTTACGGATACCATTAAACATGTTTACGTAGTTAATGATCAGGGAACAGATTCATATTACAAAATCAAACCCGGTGACCTGCTTACTGTTAGAAATGTACAGAATAAAGAGTTCGGCGCTATATCAACCACTGTTAATACAAGTCAACAGCCCGCTAACATCCAACAGGTGCTTTCTTATGAGGTCGAACCAGATGGAAAGGTTAATCTGCCCGCAATAGGTAAAGTAACTGTCGCCGGTTTAAGTAGACGTGAAACATCGGCCAAGATAGAAGCACTTTATAAAGAAAAACTACTCGTTGATCCAATAATCGAATTAAGCATCGTCAACCTAAAGGTTACCGTCTTAGGTGAGTTTCAAAAACAGGGTAACTTTTTACTAGAGAGAGATAATGTCAACCTAATAGAAATAATTGCGGAAGCTGGAGGTGTGCTGAAAACCGCAGATCGTAAAAGCCTAAAAATCATTAGAGGAAATAAAAGTAATCCTGAAATCATCTACGTCAACTTAAATGACATCAATAGCTTGGCAAGCAAAAAACTAATGCTACAAGATCATGACATCATCGTATTACAAGCAAGCAAAAATGCCCTAAGAAATGAAAAACTTCAAAGTTTTAACAACCTCTTACAACCAGTTTTGATCGTAGTTAATTTGGCTGCACTCATCTTTACCCTATCACGGTGATGGAAAATATCGAGCTCAAAAACCCCAGAAAACCAAGTCAAAGTATCGACTTCTATAAAATCTTTAAGGTTTTTGTAAGTCGTTGGTATTGGATTTTGGGCTGTGTACTGGTTGCCCTGATATTGGCTAAAATACACCTACTCTATACTACACCAATCTATCAAACTCAAGGTCAGCTCAAATTACAAGAGGATAATCCTGTACTGGGAACAGGTAATACTCCCCAATCACAACCTTTCAACTATACAGACAAAATTCAGGCAGAAAGTTTTACCATCAGGAGTAATGAGGTAATCCTTAATGCCGTCAAAACCTTAAGTTATAACATCAGCTATTATCTCAAAGGCAGAATCAGAACAACCGAAATATACCCTAACATCCCATTTGTAATTGAGGTCATTAAGAAAGATAGTATAAATTTTAGTCGCGCGATATACGAGATTACGGGTGTTGATGAAAAACATTTCAAATTGTCTTCAACCGAGACTTCAAACAAAGAAATTAAATACAAATACGGTCAAGATCTTGCTTTGGGTAATATGATTTTCAAGATCAAAGATAAAATTCCTGTTGGCGTAAACTATGTCTTCAAATTCAATGGTATTGATGAATTCGTAGGCAGGGCAATTGGCGGATTAAATGTTGGAGAAGCTGCTCGTTTTACCAATGTAATGACACTTACTCAGACCGATAAAAATCCCGTTTTCGCTGCCGATATTCTCAATGCAATCATGAAAGCCTATACAGATTATGATATCATACAAAGGCGACGTTCGGCAAAACAAATGGTTGATTTTATAGACAATCAGCTTGGATTTATAGATACAGAAGCTGGAAAAGCTGGAACAACATTAGCCAGTTATAAATCAAAAAATAAAATGATTGATGTTTCATCAGCCACCACAGTCACAGTTGGCAAACTAACAGAACTTGAAAATCAAAAATCACAGCTTAAACTTCAGCAACTTGCCATTCAGCGTTTAGATGATCAGGTTAACAACAACCGAAACAAGATTGAAATCGGCCTAGATTTAGAAGGTGTATTAAATAGCACAGTAGCACCATTGGTTTTACAATTGAACAGCTTAGTAAACAATAGAGAAATTAAGCTCAGCCAGTTTAATGTGGACTCTCCCCCTATTAAAGAAATTGATAGACAAATTTCGAGCACCAAAAACTCGATTAGAAGCAATATTCGTGCTTTAAGCGATAGAAATCTACAAACTCTCCGCTACATAGAATCTCAAATTGCAGGCGTTAACCAAAGCATCAGTACTATTCCTGTAAAGGAACAAAACTTCGTAAAATTACAAACCACCTTCGATGTAAATAATAAAGTGCGATCTTATCTCTCTGAGAAAAAAATAGAAGCAGAAATGAATGCAGCTGCAATCGTCCCAGGAGCCTCAATAGTTAATCCCGCTTACCCATCATTTGCTCCAATCTCCCCAAACGAAAACAATGTCTATACAACAGCTTCATTTTTAGGATTAGCTGCAGGTCTCGGACTGATCTTATTAGTGCGTTTCTTAAATCCCTTCATTTATGATAAAGAAACAGTTGAAGGTTTAACAAATACACCCATTATAGGTGTAATTAGAAAGTTTCCTGATTTTATTGATAAAGATAGTAGGCAAGCACTTTCTTTAACTAAACCGAAATCAGTTTTCGCCGAATCGGTAAGGTCTGTCAGAACAAATTTGAGCTTCTTGGCAAGCCATAAAAAAAGCAGGACCATTTGCGTCACCTCAGAAATTTCCGGAGAAGGCAAGTCTTTCGTAACCATTAACTTGGCGGGCACATTAGCTTTAATTGAAAAGAAAATCATCCTCATAGCTGCCGATTTAAGAAAGTCGAAACTGCACAAAGCATTCGGAAGCGACAATAAAAAGGGATTGAGTTCTTACCTATCTGGCCAATGTGAACTTGAAGAGGTCATTATTCATGACACCATCCATAAAATAGATTTTATCCCTTCTGGCCCCATACCTCCTAATCCATCCGAGCTCCTGCATACCGATGCCATGAAAAAACTACTCGAATTGTTGGCACCTCAGTATGATTATGTTTTAGTAGACACAGCTCCTGTAGGACTGGTTTCAGATGCAATTCCACTTATCAGACAGTCTGATGTCAATCTTTTTATCATTCGTTCAGGTAAGTCCCAACTGAGATCAGCTGCTATTCCAGAAAGACTATCAAGAGAATATGGACTAAACAATATGGCCATAGTATTGAATGCTTTCGGCGATGACGCACTTTATGCTAATTATTACACCACAGATTACTCCAGAGGTGGAGGAAATAGCACCTATTATTATTCAGATTACTCTGGATATTCTGGTGCCGGCTATTATGACAATGAACCTAAAAAATGGTGGGAGTTTTGGAGAAGAAATAGAGGTTAAGTTAAAATTGAAAAATTAATCAGCTCGAAAAATGATAGACAACACATATAAATGGTACCCAATATATACCCGCTCAAGGGCGGAAAAGAAAACATATGAAGAGCTTATAAAAAAAAATATACGCTCCTATCTGCCACTGCAAAAGAAATTAAAACAATGGAGCGACCGTAAGAAAATTATTGAAGAACCACTATTGAAATCTTACCTTTTTGTATATATCTCGGCAAAAGAATATGCAGAAGTATTGATGACCTATGGCATTAGCAAGTTTATCTATTTCTCCGGAAAAATAGCTGCTATTCCTGAAAAACAGATTGAAGACTTAAAACTATTACTAGCTACAGAAACAGACCTTGAGGTAATTGAGTTTGAGGTTTCACCTGGTGAGAAAGTATTAATTAAGGCCGGCCCCTTTAAAGGCATAATTGCCGAATTAGTATCATTAAAAAATAAGAACAGCTTAGTCTTAAGGTTACAAAACCTTGGATACGCTATACAGATCAAAACTTCAATGGGTTTTATAACATCCTTGAAGTAGAATTTTAAACTTAAGTTTTTTGGCAATCAGGACAATGGGACTGAGAGGGCGAAGCCGTATAAAGGCTGTCCGAAATCCGATAGCAATCGGAGTCATTTCCTTCAGCAATACAAACAGATGAAAATAACAGCGCCAAACAAAATTTACTGAAATAAGCATGTTATATAATCGGGTTCAACCTAATCATTAAGAAACGCTAGCTGACACGCTCTAAAATTGTATCAAATTTGATTACATGTGTCGTATTGCAGGAATTATAAATAAAAATCAAGCAACACAATTGCTCAACAACGTAAAATTAATGTGTACAATTATGGCACATGGCGGACCAGATGACGAAGGTTTTTTCCACCTTGAAGATGAAGGGCTGGTATTTGGCCATAGGCGACTGGCAATAATCGATCTTTCCACTGCTGGACATCAGCCAATGCATTATCTTGATGATAAATATACCATCACCTTCAACGGAGAAATCTATAATTATCTGACTTTAAAAGAAGAGCTACAAAACTTGGGATATACATTTCATACCAAAAGTGACACAGAAGTTATCTTAGCAGGATTCGCATACTGGGGAACTGAATCATTCGAAAAACTAAATGGCATGTTTGCTTTTGCCTTATATGACAAGACAAATAACCTTACTTATCTAGTTAGAGATCAACAGGGAATAAAGCCATTATATTATTCGATAACAGCAAATCAATTGATTTTTGCTTCAGAAGTAAAAGCCTTTAAATATTTGATTAAACAAGAAAATAAAGACTGGAAGATTTATTTTTTAGCATTTGGCCACATCCCAGAACCATACACAACCTTAAACAACGTTTTAATGCTGCCTAAAGCACATTATTTGAAATGGGATCACAAAACCAATTCAAATATAATTTGCAGCTTCAACAAAGAACAAGCCCATGCTTTAATTAATGATCCGCAAGAAGCAGTAATCGAGGTTAAACAAAAGCTAAATAGTGCCGTAAAATGCCATTTAATTGCTGATGCACCACTTGGAATATTTTTAAGCGGCGGAATAGACAGCAGTCTGATTACCCTATTGGCAAATGAAACACAAGACAACAATACACAATCGCTACACACGTTATCTGTTAATTTTGATGACGCTCCATTCTCAGAAGCAGAATTCCAAAAGATCATGCTGGAAAAGGTTAGCAGCCAACATTCGGCTAACAAATTAGATCAACAGACTTTTAGTACACATTTCCCTAATGCATTATCTGCAATGGATCAACCAACAGCAGATGGTATTAATTCTTGGTTTATAAATTATTTTGCAAAAACAAATGGATTAAAGGCCGTTCTATCAGGAGTCGGGGCCGATGAACTATTTGGAGGTTATCCGTCATTCGGCAGAATGGGAATTGTTAATTTTTTAAGCAAACTGCCAAATATCATTTTGAAAAAATGCATTAAGTTTAACTCAACAATAGTGAAAAGAGCATATTACTTAAGTTACAACAATGCCATTGGCAAATATCTTTTTTTGAGAGGTTTTTTCACACCAGATGAAATCAGCTTACTTCTTGATATTCCGATCTCAACAATTGATCAGGCCTTAAAAAACATTCCTATCCCCGAAATGCCTACAGGTTTAAGTTCAACAGCCCAAGCCAGTTGGTTAGAAACAAATTTGTATATGCAGAACCAACTCCTAAAAGATACCGACTTTATGAGCATGCAACATGGCGTCGAAGTGAGGGTGCCATTTTTAGATAAGGAATTTCTACAATTAGTTCATTCTATTGACGACCGCATTAAACATCAAAAGAAAAAACAACTCCTAATTGACAGCTTCATAACATGCCTCCCTAGAAAAATTTGGGATAGGCCTAAAATGGGATTTACCTTCCCTTTTCAACAATGGCTAAAGGAGGATAATTATTTCCAAACAAAACTAGCAACATACCAAAACAAGCATGCAAAAGCCCTCACTACTAACTTTAAAAAGGGCAAACTTCATTGGTCTAAGGCTATGGTTATTTTTCAAGCGTTTAACCATGCAGATTAAAAGTCAAAAAATACTCTTCTTAACCCTGCATACTTTTAGTTTAACTGGCGGAATAGAGAAAGTGAGCAGAACACTTGCTAAAGCTTTAAATGATGTGATGTTAAATGATCAGTTTGGTAGCAAAAGCATAAAAGTGCTTTCATTATGTGACCGGCAAATTGATATCAAAAAAGCTTATTGTGCTCCAGGAAACTTTGAGGGTTATGATTATCACCGGGTAAGTTTTGGAGCAAAAGCAGTTTTAAATGGAATTAAGAGTGATACGATAATTTTAAGCCATATTAACTTACTGCCGATTGCAATTTTGATCAAGTTCTTATCCAGCAAAAAGAGGATCATTATGCTTGCTCATGGAATAGAGGTATGGAGAAATCTAAGTTCATGGAAGAAATATTTTTTCCAAAAACATGTTGAAATTTGGGCAGTGAGTGATTTTACCTCACAAGTGTTACAGCATAAACATCAGATCAGCAACACCAAAATAAAGATCCTGAACAATTGCCTTGATCCATATTTCAATTTGCCAACTAACTTTGGCAAACCCAAATATCTATTGGAACGCTACAACTTGAAAGAAAACCAACCGGTAATCATCACCATCAGCCGTTTATCTTCTTTTGAGCTATATAAAGGTTATGATATGGTCATTAGTACCATCCCTAAACTATTAAAAGATTTACCCAACCTGACTTATATTTTAGCTGGCAAGGCCGATGTTAAAGAAAGACTCAGGTTAAACAAGCTGATTTCAAGTAACTCCCTTCAAAATCATGTTTTATTGATTGATTTCATTCCTGAAAATGAACTCATAGATTATTTTTTACTTGCAGACATTTTTGTAATGCCCAGTAAAAAGGAAGGTTTTGGCTTAGTCTTTATTGAAGCAGCAGCTTGTGGCTGTCCGGTTATTGCCGGCAATAGAGATGGCAGTAAAGATGCCCTATTAAATGGGACAATTGGAACGCTCATTAATCCCGATTCTACTAAAATGTTAATCTATGCTATCCAAGAAAGATTAGCTAAAGGTAAAAGTCAGATGCAAGGCCTTTTGTTACAGCAAAAGTGCCTCTCACATTTTAGTTATGATCGTTATAAAAAACAGGTTTCGGAGTTTCTAGTGTGAATAATAAGATAGAAAGTAAAAAACTAGCTGATCAAGCAAATCATTGGACAATCGAAGCCAAAACAAAATTTATTGAGCTGAAATTTAATGAACTTTGGGCCTATCGAGACCTATTATGGCTCCTGGTTAGAAGAGATTTTGTTTCATTTTACAAGCAAACCTTATTAGGTCCATTATGGTTTTTTATTCAACCCCTATTTACCACCCTTATCTTCACTTTTATCTTTGGAAATCTAGCAGAAATTTCTACTGATGGTTTACCAAAACCACTATTTTATTTGGCAGGAATTACAGCATGGAACTATTTTGCAGATTGTTTGACTAAGACTTCAACAGTTTTCAAGGACAATGCATCCATATTTGGCAAAGTTTACTTCCCGAGATTGATAATGCCGCTCAGTATCATACTAAGTAATCTCGTTCGTTTTGGCATACAACTGCTCTTATTTATGATGTTAATGGCATATTATTATTTCACAGGAAGTCATTTACAAATCACATGGGGCATTCTTCTTTTTCCCTTCATCATTGCATTAATGGCCCTTTTAGGCTTGGGATCAGGGATGATTATTTCGGCAATGACTGCTAAATATCGCGACTTGGCTTTTTTAGTCACTTTCGGCGTGCAATTACTAATGTATGCAACTACAGTAATCTATCCACTATCAACAGCGTTAAAAAACTACCCATCCTATAGCTGGCTAATTGCATACAACCCAATGACCCCAATTATTGAAACATTTAGATATGGTTTTCTAGGTGAAGGGACATTTAGTTGGAGCAGTTTAAGTTATGCAACCGGGATTACACTAGTATTATTCACCTTAGGGATAATAATTTTCAACAAGGTGGAAAGAAATTTTATTGATACGGTTTAACTGAATAAAGTAAATCCTAAATATTTTATATGTCAAATTTAGCCATCAAGGCTGAAAATATTAGCAAAGCCTACCAACTCGGTCAAATCGGAACTGGAACAATTAGTCGGGATTTGGAACGTTGGTATGCCCGTTTACGCGGTAAAGAAGATCCTTATCTTAGAATTGGCGAAACTAACGACCGCAGTACAAAAGGAGCAAGTGATATTGTTTGGAGCTTGAAAGACATCAATTTCGAGATTGCAACAGGTGATGCTGTGGGCATTATTGGCAGAAATGGAGCTGGCAAAAGTACCTTGTTAAAAATCTTAAGTAAAGTTACCGCCCCAACTGCTGGTAAAATTTCTGGAATAGGCAGAATTGCCAGCTTATTGGAAGTGGGCACCGGTTTTCATCCAGAATTAAGTGGGAAAGAAAACATCTTCCTAAATGGTGCAATCTTGGGAATGAGAAAGAGAGAAATTCAGCGCAAACTCGATGAAATTGTAGATTTCGCAGGTATTGAACGATACTTAAACACTCCAGTAAAACGATATTCATCAGGAATGTACGTTCGATTAGCTTTTGCTGTTGCTGCACACCTAGAATCAGAAATTCTGATCGTTGATGAAGTCTTAGCAGTTGGTGATGCAGAATTCCAGAGTAAATGTTTAGGAAAAATGGGCGAAGTAAGCAAAGGTGAAGGAAGGACAGTCCTTTTTGTAAGCCATAACATAGCAAGTATCGAATCCATCTGCAACAAAGGAATTTTACTTGATAAAGCTGGCATTTTGTTCGAGGGAGATATTAAACAATCAATCGATACTTACCATCACTTATTATTGAATGAAAATAATAGTGACATCTCTACCTATCTTGATCGCAATAAGAACAACAACCTCATCATCCACCATATTTTAATTAACGACCAAACTTCTGCTTTCATTGATGTAAAAGATGGAAATATCTCAGTCGAATTACATTGCGAATCACTATTAAATGAATTAATCGATATTGAACTCTATTTAATTGACCCAATCAAAAACAGCCCCATTTTATTTTGTAGCCTATACTACACGCATGGAGAGAAAATAACAATCACAAATGGGCATTTCGTTATCAAATTCAATGCAGTATTACCTGAAAATATCTTTTCTGGTATCTACAACCTGAATATGATGGTTACTTTACCAGGAAAATTATTCCTATATAAAATAGAAAATCGATATAGATTGAATATTGAAGGGCTAGCCTGCGAAAGTGGTAAGAAATATAACTTGGAAGATAATTTTGGCTATGGGCACTTAAAAATTGATGTAGTTGATTACCAACACTCATGAAGTTATATCATGCTATAAAATCGGCGCTTAAAACTATCCTTAGTGAGTTTTCAAGTTTAACCGTTAACTTATATCTATTTCGTATAAAGGAGGCAATTATATTTCCACAAACAGGGAAGCAGGTAATCTCCTTTTGTTTGTTCGGAAGCGATAACAAATACTTTGGAAATATCAGTGCCTGCATCGAAAGCTATCACACCTTATTTCAAGATTGGATGATTAGAATATATATCAGTCAAGATGTACCCCAAGAAATAGTAAGCAAGCTAAAAAACTATCACTGTGAACTGATTACGATGAAGGGTAAGGGCATCGATTATAGATACACCTTTTGGCGTTTTTTGGTGTTAGATGATAGCAATGTAAGTATTGCCTTAATAAGGGACATTGATAGTATCGCTTCTAAAAGAGAACAAACGATGGTTAACCAATGGTTAAACTCTTCACTTATTTTACATATCATTAGAGATCACCCAGATCATACAGATCTAATTATGGGCGGTTTGTTTGATCGTCGATTTGATACTTCCTTTAACGTTAAAAAGGCCATGTTGAAATTCAAAAAGATAAATCAACTCGGAGTAGATCAGCACTTTTTAAAATCAGTATATGAACACTATTTCCCAAACATTTTAGTCCATGATATCTTTAAACGATACCCTCATGAAGACCCAATGATTGTACCTCATGAAGACAAGGATGCTTTTATAGGAGAGATCAACATGGATCATCTGCATAAACAACGCGACCTTAATAAACTTAAGCAATTTTATAGTCAACTGTGAATACAGCTAACAACATTCAAGAATTTATTCAAGATGGATTACAATAAAGTCAATTGGCCAAAAATTTCTGTTGTAACCACCAACCTCAATCAAGAGGTATTCTTAGAAAACACCATTTTATCTGTCATTAATCAGGAATATCCAAACCTAGAGTATATTATTATCGATGGTGAAAGTGGGGACGAAAGCATAAACATCATTAAAAAATACGAAGACAAAATCACCTATTGGTGCTCAGAAAAAGATAAAGGTTTATATGATGCCTTAAATAAAGGCTTTAAAAAAGCAAACGGCGAAATACTAATGTGGATCAATTCAGACGATTTATTACATCCCGGTTCACTGTTCAATGTGGCAGAGATTTTTACGAATTTCCCTCAAATAGATTGGATTACAGGCATAAATATTTCTTTTGATGAGCTTGGAAGAGTTATTGGTGCTGATCGGGCAATAGGTTTTACCAAATATGACTTCTATAGCTTCAATTACCAGTGGCTGCAGCAAGAATCTACCGCTTGGAGAAGAAGTCTCTGGGAAAAAGCAGGCAGCTGCCTAAATACCAAATATGAATATGCTGGTGATCTAGATCTTTGGGTTAGATTTTTCAGATTTACAACATTGTATCCTTGTGATATTCTTATTGGCGGTTTCAGAATGCGATCAAAAAACCAGCTTTCTCTTGATTCTTTGGTAACCTACCACACCGAAGCTGATGAAATAATAAAACTTGAAAACAAGAACATACATGGTAACACTTTAAGAACACTTCGTTTATTAAAGGCAATTAAATTAACGAGAACTTTATTAAGCTATTCGATTTTATTTGATCTAAAAATCTTCACTAGAATCCTTAATAGAATGGAAAGAATACTAACTAAAAAACCAAGCCCAAGAATACAGGTTAACAGATTAACCTGTGCATTCGAAATTAAATAAATTATATTTTGAGCAAAGAAGTTTGGCCATGGGTTACAAAAATTGAAGCTGATATTTATCAGGCTCGACAAAAGTGGCCCAAAATTTCAATTGTAACCCCTAGTTATAATCAAGCTTTATACTTAGAGGAAACAATATTATCGGTTATCAATCAACATTATCCGAATATTGAATTTATGGTCATAGATGGTGGAAGCACCGACAGTAGTATTGATATTATAAAACGGTATGAACATCACCTCACCTATTGGATTTCCGAAAAAGACGAGGGACAAGCTGATGCGATAACCAAAGGAATTAAACTTTGCACCGGTGAAATTTTTAACTGGATAAACAGTGATGACCTACTTGCAGAAAAAGCATTATTTAGTATTGCTGAGACTTATTTAAAAAACCAAAATATTAAAATTATCGCCGGTGGCTGTACCCATTTTATAGGCGTTAGAAAAGACCTAGAAATAACATTTGTAAAAGATTTGACCTTTGAAGGATTGATTAGTGAAAAATCATATTTCCAACAACCTGCTCAATGGATTATCCTCAATAAAGTGAAGATTTTGACTATTGATACTAATTTAGATTATTCATTTGACTGGGGAATGGTCCTTAACCTAGATCTTCAAAAAGAAGAGGTTAAATATCTTAATCAAAATTTAGCATATTTCAGAGAACACGCTCATGCGAAGACAACTACAAATGCATTGGCATTTAAGTATGAAAAGCTAGAAATTGTAAAGAAGTACTATAAAAAAGCTAGAAATCTAAGGAAGAAACTAATACTGTTCGAATATATCTTCAAGTTAAAAAACTACCTGAAAATCGTTGCACAGATAAAAAAAGACAAAGAAAATAAATTCCTCAATTTCTTTGTCTTTGGCATTAAATCTCCCTCGCTCTTTTTAATTAAATTTTATTTAGGTCACCTTAAAAATTTGCTAAATGGAAAAGAAAATCATTAGGGTAAAATGTCAAAACGGATTATCATTTTCAACATTTAAGGAAGAGGTATTTGATAAAAACGGAGTTTCAGAAATGTTCGAGCTATTAGAATCAAACCACCCCGACGTTGTTATTTTCGGCCCCTACGGAAATGACATACCTGCAAAAGGAAATTACATTAGAGTAGGTTATTACTGTGAATGCATAAAGCCAGATTTAAGCAATTGCGAATGGGCATTTGGAGTTCCGACAGCAAATGAAGTTGATAACACAAGGTATAGGAGGATCCAATTTCACGGATTAAATCCAAGATCACTTCAAAAAGACATTAATCTCGAGGAGGAATTCAGTAAGAAGACCAAGTTTTGTAATTTTTTATATTCAAACGCTATCCCACATCGAGAAGAGTTTTTTAGACAGCTCTCCAAATATAAAAAGGTTGATTCCCCAGGAAAATCTATGAACAATATGCCATCAATTGATACACAATACAAAGGGGACAAATGGGAAATTAAAAGACAGTTTTTAAGTTCATATAAATTTACAATCGCCTTTGAGAGTTATGCCTATCCCGGATATCAAACTGAAAAACTCTACGATGCTATAAAAGCAAACAGTATACCCATCTATTGTGGAGACCCTTTGGTTAATATGGTATTTAATCCAAAAAGTATGGTTAATACTTCAGGTTATCTTCCTGTTGAAAACCCTCCAGCTGTACAACTGCTAGAGAACAACTGTTTATACAGCTTTAAAGACTATCTGCCTGCTACTTACAATAGCCTTTATTATAAAATCAAACGCAAACTCAAAACTTTGGGCAAAGTAAAAAAAATGAAACTACAATTGAATAATTTAGATTTTAGCCCATTAATTGACCGCATTATTGAGCTAGATAAAAATCCAGAAAGCTATTTAAAAATGCTTGCAGAACCATTTTTAAATGACGATAATATTGAAGACAGCACCAAGTTTCGTTGGATGACAATCTTTAATGAGGTTGGATAAAAATTTAAACACTAATGATCATTAGTTTGTGACTGAAAAAATCAAATCAACATTGCATTTAGCAAGGGTTTCGGTAATCATACCTGTTTACAATGCAGAAAATTATATTGTTGAAACGATAAATTCTGTACTTGATCAAACTTATCCAAACATTGAAATTATAATCATTGATGATGGCTCTAAGGATAATTCTTATGCCATATCCAAAGGTTTTACCAGTAAAAAGTTAATTGTTCGACAACAAAAAAATAGTGGTGCAAGCGCGGCAAGGAATCATGGATTGAGCATCGCAACCGGCGATTACATTCAATTTCTTGATGCAGATGATTTACTGAGCCCAGATAAAATAGCCAGTCAAATTCAACAATTGGATCAACTCAAAGACTATATTTCCATTTGTAGCACCATACATTTTAGTGACAGCAAAAACTTAAAGGATTTGAAACCTAGTAGTTACGAAGACCCATTTCTAAAGTTCTCGGCTAACCCTGCTGATTTTCTGGTGAATTTATGGGGTGGGAATACTGTTTACGGATCAATGGTCAGCATTCATGCTTGGCTAACACCAAAAAAAATAATTGATAAAAGTGGCCCTTGGGATGAGCATTTAACCTATGATGATGATGGAGAATATTTTGCTAGAATCTTACTTAATGCAAAAGGTGTTGCTTATAGCGAGCGTGGATATTGCTATTACAGAAAACAAAAAGTTAACACTTTATCAGACCTTAATTCAAAAGAAAGATTAAAAAGCATGCTGATTTCTTCGCTATTGAAGAAAGAACTCTTATTAAAACATGTAGATAGCTATCCCGCTAAGCTTGCCATCTACAAAATCCTAACAGGTGTAGCACTAAAATGCTTACCTAAATATTATCAGCTTTATAAAATTGCTATCAATGCACTTCCAAAAATTGAACCCAAAAATTATGTACCCTCAATTGGTGGTCCAATCACTCAGCAACTGGTGCGCATATTTGGATGGAGAACCATTAGGGTTATTCAATATTATTTGAGATTAAAAGAATGATTGCCATTATAAGTTCCTGCATCAATCCCAAAATAATGAAAGCATGTACAAGGAGTTTTTTCTCATTGGCAGAACGAGAACTTCAAACCATTAAAACCATTGAGCAGCTAAAAAAAGTTGGCTTTAAACAAATTATTTTGGTCGACAACTCTGATTATTTTGATTTTTCACGATTAAAATCTTCAATTGAAAACGTTAAGGTAATCCACCTAAAACAGTACCAATTTGAAAATAAAAGCATCAATGAGATTTTAATGATTCTATCAATCTTGGACGAAATTCCAGTAGGATCCAAAATATTTAAAATTTCTGGAAGATATTTCCCAACCGATAATTTCAAAATGGACCTGAATGAAAATATTGATTTTAAAGTTAAAGGCTTTGACTTTCAGAGCAGACGACCAGTAATTTCTACGCGGGGATATTTCGTAAGGAATAAAGAAATTTACGAGACCTTTTTATTATCTTGTCTAAACGAGATATACAGTTACCCCTACAGAATAGTTGGTCCAAGAAGTTTGTGGATTTTCATCAAGGATCTTTTCAATCCAAGGCTAAGAACAATATCCACAATCTCTATTGAATTTGCCGCAGCTCGTGTATTAAAAAATGGGGAATTCAAATTCGAACTAACTGATCATTTGAACATAGAAGGGCAAATTGCAGGCCTTGAAACCAAGGAGTTTATTAAAGAATGAATCAAGTCTTGAACATCTTTTATGAAGAACCAAATCCCGATAGATGGCTTAAATATGATCGTTATCCTAGGCAAATTGTAAGAAGATTAATTAGGGGGAAAAGTAGGCCAGGCGGAGTGATGATGGTAGCTTTAGAACTCATGAAGGGTTTGGATCTTTTGAAAATCCCCTATCGTTTCAATGATTATAAATATGCTAAAAAAAATCCCAATGAACTCATTTGTGTAATTGGAAAACCACACCTCATCTTGGAAAAGAGATTTAAAAATCCAATTATTTTTGGAGCTGGTGTCTTTTCACACCCTTTAGTGTGCCCCAATTTTTTTGATGAATATCCAAATGTCAAAAAGATCTTAGTGCCCGGAGAATGGATGCGATTAATGTGCGAACCTTTTTACAATAACAAAGTAGAATCTTGGGCAGTTGGTATAGACACGGACAAGTGGTCGCCAAAACTCAAAAAGGATGCGCCAAATATTGATTTTTTAATCTATGATAAAATTCGCTGGGAACGTCCCTTGTATGAAAAAGAACTGTTAAACCCTATTATAGAAGAATTAAAAAGTCAAGGTCTCTCCTATCACACCATTCGTTATGGAACCTATACCCACGAAGGTCTGATTGATAAACTAAGTAGATCTAAGGCAGTCATTTTTCTCTGTGAGCATGAAACCCAAGGTATTGCCTACCAACAGATTTTGGCAACAGGAACCCCGATTTTAGCATGGGATCAGGAAAGCTACTGGAAAGACCCATCTTTTTATCCTCATTTAGTGAAATACAAACCTGTTAGTGCTGTTCCTTATTGGGATGATAATTGTGGAATTAAGTTCAAGGAAATCAAAGACTTTAAAGAAAGTTTAAAATTATTTATGTTTAAACTTAATACCTTTTCTCCACGTGCTTATATCCTAAAAAATCTCACTTTGGAATTATGTGCACAGCATTATGTAAATATTGTTAAGGCTCTTAATGAAAATACTACAAATAGTTAAACCTGTTATCCCCTTTCCCCCCACTACAATCGGTGGCACAGAGCGCATTGTTCAATACCTAATTGATGAACTGATAGCCAAAGGACATGAAATTACACTGATGGCACATAACGATTCTATAGTGCCAAGTGGGGTTAAATTTATTCCAATAGGTACTTATTTAGATCAGAAGAAAACTATCAAAAAAATATGGAAAGAAATGTTATTTAATGATTATGATGTTATCCACAATCATGGCAGATTAATCTATTTTTTGCCAAAATTATGGAGTCAAACAAGAAAGATTCACACGTTACACATGGCTGAAATAGAAAGCAGTTCTTTTTATAAATTTCAATCCCTAAGCGCAAAGAATTTAACTTATAGTCCATGCGGAAAATGGATCCAAGATAAATCGAGCCATTTGAAAGGAAATTGGAATTATGTGAATAATGGCTTACCTAGAAACCTATATACCTTTCACCAAAAAACAGTACCAGTTGATGCTCCATTGATTATAATTTGTAGAATGGGGGAAAACAAAGGTGTGATGGATGCAATTGCTTTATCTAAAATCACCAAAAGAAATTTAATTAAAGCTGGAAAAATTGGAGATTATCCACATGAAAAAGAGTGGTTTAAACAACACGTTTGGAGTGAATGTGAGGGTAAAAAAATCAAATTCATCGGTGAAATTAACGATAAAGAAAAAAACGAATTATTAAATGAAGCCGCAGCATTATTAATTCCTGCTATTGACAGTGAGGCGTTTAACACAACGATGCTTGAAGCTAATGCCTGTGGCTGTCCAGTGATCAGTTACGATAGATTTTGCTTTCATGAATATATCCAAAATGGAGTAAATGGTTATAAAGGATCAAAATTTGAAGATCTGGTCGTGGCCATCAATAAAATAGAACAGATAGACAGGTTAGCCTGTAGGAATTATTTTGAAGAGAAATATACATCTACACACATGGCTGATCATTATATAAACTTATACTGTAATTCGATTTGATAATAGCCATCACAGCAGATCCTACTATTCCCGTACCTCCTCAAAATTATGGTGGAATTGAAAGAATAATAGACTTTTTAGTTACAGGACTTATCAAAAAAGACCACGAAGTAATTTTAGTTGCTCACAAAGAATCACAGATCAACTCCAGGTTGATTCCATATAGCTGTACGGACCAAAATATGTTAGCACAGTTAAAAAATATGATAACCGTAGCCCAGCTAAGGAATTTTAACCCTGATATAATCCATAGTTTTAGCCGAGTTGCTTATTTGTTACCATTCTTCAGATCCAAAACTCCAAAGATCATGTCCTATCAGCGGAAGCCAACAATTGCTCAAATCAAAAAGGCATTACATATTGTAAAAAGCGATAGTTTATCTTTTACAGGTTGCAGTGATTACATTACTAATCAAATTAGGCCATTTGCCAAGGCGAACACAGTTTATAACGGTGTTGACTTAAATTTATATCAACCAAATTTAAAGGTAGAAGAACATAGCCCATTGATTTTTTTAGGAAGGATAGAACCCATAAAGGGTACACATATTGCAGTTGAGATTGCAATCCAAACTAATCGAAAATTGATTATTGCAGGAAACATACCCCAAGAACAACTTCCTTATTTCAACTCGGAAATAGCCCCCTTTCTCAGTGATCAAATAATTTACGTAGGAGAAGTTAATGATATTCAAAAAAATGAACTTTTAAGAACTGCTGCTGCACTATTAATGCCCATCCAATGGAATGAACCCTTCGGCATTGTGATGACAGAGGCTATGGCTTGCGGAACACCAGTAATTGCCTTCAATAGAGGTTCAGTACCAGAGATTGTAATTAATGAAAGTAATGGGTTTGTTTGCAGCACAATCGCTGAGATGATCCTTGCTGTAAATAAAATTGATAGAATAGACAGATCATTTGTGCGTAAAGATTGTGAAGAACGGTTTTCTGCAGAAGTAATAGTAGCAAATTATATTGCCATTTATAACTCCCTAATTAACATGAGTTCGATGTAAGGAACGCCTTAAATTACGAAGCAAATTATATAGCTATAATCAGTAGTGTTTGCGCACTACCCAGAAATATAATATAAACATCTTTTAACCACCTAGTCTATCTACCATTAGCTATTGACCATTAGCCATCAGTAATAAGCAATGATATCGATCTCACGTTAACAATGTCTACCTTTAAAGTTGTATTTATTTCGTCAGGTCAACCATCACTTAACCCTAGGTTGGTAAAAGAGGCAGATGCTTTAGTAAACGAAGGTATTGAAGTAACGGTCATCTATCAATATTGGAATGAATGGGGAACACAGATGGATAAACAGTTGTTAATTCAGAAAAAGTGGAAAGCCATATGCATTGGAGGAAGCCCTAATGAAAACAAATTAAACTACTGGTTTAGCAGATTATCACACAAAATTGCACAGTTAATGATCAGCAAAAAAATAACCCATCCAATTATTGATATTTTAGCTATTGGGAGATGCGCCAGAACTTTAATTTTAGCTGCCAAATCTCATCCAGCAGATCTTTATATTGGCCATAATTTAGCAGCCTTACCAGCAGTTATCAAAGCCGCTAAAAAAAACAATGCTAAAGCAGGATTTGATGCAGAAGACTTTCATCGGAATGAAATCACCAATGACATTAGCCACGTAGATTATAAATTAAAAAAAAGAGTAGAGGATAGATATCTTCCAAAATTGAATTACCTCACAACTTCAAGTCCAGAAATATCACACAGTTATAAAAAACTGTTCCCAAAACTTAGTCCTATAACCTTATTAAACGTTTTCGCTCCAATATCTATTACAAAACCAAGCATTGAAAAACAAAAGATACTCAAACTAGTATGGTTTTCCCAGACAATTGGCTTTAATAGAGGTTTAGAGGATATTCTGAAAGTTATCAATCAATTGCCAACTATAGAATTACATCTATTAGGCTATCATAATGAAGATATCATCAATAATTTAACGGAATTTGTTGAACAGAGGAAGCTTAAGCATATATTTTTTTATCAGCCAATCCCCTCAACAGAGCTAATTCAATTTTGCAGTAACTTCGATATTGGTCTGGCGCTAGAACCAGGATTTAGTATAAATAATGATCTTGCATTGAGCAATAAAATCTTCACCTATATTCAGTCAGGATTGGCCATTATTGCCTCAAATACTACAGGACAACAGGCTTTCATGAACCAGTATCAGGGAATGGGTAAGATCTACGATCGAGGAAATCTTATTAAGCTAAAAGAAATCTTATTAAGCTATTTATTAAATCCAGAACTAGCTTTGGCACATCAAACTAGGGTCAAACACTATGCAGTGGAGAACCTGAACTGGGAAGTAGAAAAGCAGAAATTCGTGCTGATTGTCAATCAAACTTTAAATCAACAAAGTATGAATAAACTATTGACTGGAAATTGAAACGTGTTTTGATCATTTCTCCCTATTTCCCTCCATCAAATACGGCAGATATGCAGCGCATTAGAATGAGCCTTCCCTATTTTAAAGCAAACGGCTGGGATCCTGAAATCATTATGGTTCATGAAAAATATAGTGAAACCGTTAAAGACCATTTGTTATTAGAAAGTATTCCCCCAGATATCAAAATACATAAAGTTGATGCTTTTTCAAAAAAGTGGACCGCTAAGTTCGGATTAGGTAGTCTTGCATTAAGGTCGTTTTTCTTTTATAAAAGATATGTAAATCGACTGATTCAGAAGAAACAATATGAGCTGATCTATTTCTCGACCACAGAATTTATCATTACTATTTTAGGCAGCTATTGGAAGAAAAGGTTCGGCATCAAATATGTGATTGATATGCAGGATCCTTGGCATTCTGACTATTACCTCGATAAACCAAAAGCAGAACGCCCCAAAAAATATTGGTTTTCTTATCGATTACATAAATACACAGAACCTATTGCCATGAAAAATGTAGATGGGCTAATTAGTGTTTCACAAAGCTACATTGACAATTTAAAAAATAGATATCCAAACATTGAACACGTACCAACTGCTACGATACCTTTTGGTGCTTTTATAAAAGATCTTGAAATATCAGCAAAAAATCCGGCGTGTGTCAAGCTCCCTTTTGAACTCGACAATCTTTATGTCAACATTGTTTATGTCGGCAGAGCAGGTTACGACATGCAGGAGGCAATTTCTTTATTATTTGAAAGTTATAAAAGTGGATTAATTCACGAACATGAAACATTTAGCAAATTGAAGTTCTTTTTTATCGGCACCAGTTATGCACCAAAAGGAAAAGGAATTCAAACCGTTAGTCCATTGGCGGAGAAATATGGAATTAAAAAAAACGTCATTGAAAAAACAGATCGAATAGGCTTTTACGAAAGTCTGTATTTTCTGCAAAAAGCCGATGCACTATTCATTCCGGGATCAGATGACCCCAAATATACAGCTTCTAAAATCTACCCTTATATCTTAACCAAAAAACCGTTATTAGCAGTATTTAATGAACAAAGTAATGCAACAACAATTATAAATGTATGCAATGCTGGAATTGTAGCCCCCCTTTATTCAAAAACAATAGCAATTCCTTTAATTTATAACTTTTTAAAGTCGGCCGCACGAAAAGAACAGGCAGAAACACAAACAGACTGGATCGTATTTGAACAATATTCCGCAGCCGAGATGACAAAAAACCAATGTAAGTTATTTGACAAAGTTATCGGTTAATACAAAAAGATAATGACAATCAAGCTGGCGATTTTATGTACACACCCCATACAATATTATGCGCCGCTATTTAAATTATTAACCAAAGAAAAGTCAATTCAACTGAAAGTATTCTATAGTCTGGGTGTTGAACAAAACATGATAGATAAGGGGTTTGGAAAAACAATTAACTGGGATATTCCTTTGTTAACTGGTTATGATTATGAGTTTCTAATCAATACCGCTGAAAACCAGGGAAGCGACCATTTTAACGGTATAAAAAATCCAAACATCATTTCTAGAATAGAAAATTTTAACCCTAATATCTTATTGGTATATGGTTGGGCCTATCATAGTCATTTAAGGACAATCAGACAATTCTATAAAAAACTTCCAATTTGGTTCAGAGGTGATAGTACACTGCTTACCCAAAAAACGATATGGAAATCATTATTGAGAAAGCTATTTCTTAGTATATTTTATCGTCATATCGATAAAGCATTATATGTTGGGCAGCAAAACAAGGCCTATTATAAAACTTATGGATTAAAAAAATCCCAATTAATCTTTGTACCTCATGCGATAGATAATGATCGCTTTGCTGAAGATCGTTCAAGTGAGGTAAAGATTTTACGGGAAACTTTAGCATTGGGAAAAGAAGATATTTTAATTTTATTCGCTGGCAAATTCGATAGCATTAAAAACCCACATTTATTGTTAAGTGCCTTTGGTACTATTGAAGCCGAGAATATCCATCTGCTATTTGTTGGAAATGGTATTTTGGAAGAAAGCTTAAAATTAGAGGTAGAAAGTAATCATACAATACGCAATAGTAATAAAGTTCATTTTTTGCCCTTTCAAAATCAAAGTCAGATGCCAGTAATTTATCAGGCCTGCAATCTATTCTGCTTACCTTCTTTAAGTGAAACATGGGGACTGTCTGTAAATGAAGCAATGGCAGCCGGAAAAGCTATTCTGGTATCAGATCAAGTTGGTTGTGCTATTGATTTAGTTAAGAATAATTTAAATGGCTTAATTTTTCAATCTAATAATTTAAACAACTTAATAGCCACATTAAATACATTAACTAATGATATTGATAAACTGAACTTAATGGGCATTGAGTCAAAAAAGATTATTAATCAATGGTCTTTTAAAGCACAAATTGAAGCACTGATAACACATATAGTATGATGGAAAAAAGCTTTGCAGGTTACATTTCGCTTTATATCCCATTCTTTTTTGCCATTTTACTAAGAGATTTGCCCCATGTTTCTTACATTATTGCTTGGCTGGGGTCCTTTCTAATATTTTATTTAACATTTAGTGGAAGGCTTCATGCACTACCAGCTGATTTGCCAGTATTACAGCAGCTCTTAAGGCCTGTTTTCTTAATGCATATCATTTTTGCAGGCTACACTGCCTGTACCTCAATCTTCTATTATATCAATGCATTGGGCTATGAATATTTTACTTATGTCGGCAGAAATTTCACAAACCAATATACATTTTATGACATTGCTCAATGTCAGCGCTATTACTGCTTAGGCCACGCCGCATTAGCACATGCCATAATGTTAAAAATGAATTATCCGGCAGAAAAGAAGTATCAGTTCACGATTAATTCCATCAGCACCTTTTTATTTCAGCTTTCCATTATTTGTTTAACACTAAGTTTTGCATTTGTTAAGTTTCCATTTTTTAGTCAATTCAGTATTCAATTAAATGACCTGAGTTTTGTATCAGGCACTATTGCCCTTGCTTTTGCTATTAAGGAAAAGAAAAATACCCTGATAGGATTATGCATCATTTTGTTCGCTGCGAATTTATTAAAGGCAACTATTTCAGGTTTTAAAGAACCTATTATTATCGTGGTTTTACTCTTAGGCGTATTTTTATTACCCATTTATGGGAAGAAGATCATCCCAATATTTGGAGCAATATTGATCGCTTTATTTATTTTACTTCCCACATTTATAGGCACATTTCGAGGTACCGCTTTTGCAGGTGGCAATGTAAACGAAGCTCGTGAAAAGGGAATTGAAGCAATTTTAAACCGTGAAAATCTCCAACGTGATTTGAATGAAAACTATTGGCAATTCTTAACTAATAGATTGTCAGAAATCCATATGTTTACAGGTTACGTCAACAGTACACCTCGCTATATACCCTATTACCGCACAACCTTAGTTAAACAAGGTATCGAAGCACTCATCCCAAGGGCTTTATGGGCTGGAAAGCCAGTAACAGAGACTTTGGTAATGGACCGTGTCTATCGTGCAGGTGTTGTAATTGAACAATCTTCTGTATCAGCTAAGCCGGCATATATTGTAGATTGTTTTCTTTCTTATGGTTACATAGGGGTGTGGATTGGCCTATTTGCTTTTGGCTACATTGCCCAAATCATCAGCTTAAAGGCGGAATCTTTGTTCGGTGGTTATTTCCTTGGTTCTGCAGTCATGTTCGCCGGTTTATTTCAGGTATTTTGGAGGGGAAACTGCTTTGAATTTCTTTTCAATAATGTGTTCTGGAGCTTTATTACCATGATAATTTTCTTCTACTTCCTAAAGTTCAAAAGCATTTTAAGCGAAGCCGAATGAAGGTCATTCACATTTCCGCATCCTATAAACCCGCCTACATTTATGGTGGCCCAATCATGTCTGTTGCTGAATTATGCGAGGCCTTAACCGATTGCAATCTGAGCAGTCCCGTTGAGGTTGAAGTATTAACTACAACTGCAAATGGAAAAACAGAACTTAATGTTAAGCATGGTCAACCCACTTTAGTAGATGGTGTGAAAGTCAGTTATTTTAAAAGATTAACAAAAGATCATACCCACTTTTCTCCAACATTGCTCTGGACTTTGTGGAAGGGAATAAAGAAACACCAGAAAATAAAGAGCGAACTGGTTATCCACATCCATGCATGGTGGAATTTAGTATCAATACTGAGTTGTCAGGTTGCAAAGTATCACCATATTAAAGTGATCTTATCCCCCAGGGGCATGTTAACAAAATATACTTTAGAAAATAAAAATGTTTCGTTCAAATCAATTATTCATAACATTTTAGGAAAACAGCTATTAAAATATTGTCACATTCATGCAACTACCGAAAAAGAGAAGAAAGATATTTTAGCGTTGGTAAAACCTAAAGACATAACCGTAATTCCGAACCTTGTGTTTTCTCCAAAACTTATTAACTCTTCAAACCTTACGTCGCTCCAACAACTCCCTTTACCGAACAAAAACAGCATTTTCAAGTTGATATTTCTTTCTAGAATTGAGCAAAAAAAAGGTATCGAATTGTTGTTTGAAGCTTTAAGTCGTTTAACAATAGATTGGTCATTGACAATTGCAGGAAATGGAGATCTGGGCTATCTGAACCACCTAAAATTAAAGGCAAAAGAATTGGCAATAACTGAACATCTAACTTGGTTAGGGCATGTTAACAATGCAAACAAGTTTAACCTGATTGCGGCACACGAGCTATTATTATTGACTTCATACAATGAGAATTTTGCTAACGTAGTGATTGAAAGTTTAAGCGTTGGTACTCCAGTTCTACTTTCCAAGGAAGTTGGATTAGCTGACTATGTTAAAGCAAACCAATTAGGATGGGTGACCAATCTCGATAAAGAAGAAATCTCTAAAGAAATAGTAAATGCCTACCACAACATCAACTCTCGATTTAAAATCAGAAATACAGCACCTCAGCATATTGCCAATGATTTTGATAAAAACGTTCTTGTTGGACAGTACACCTCATTATACAAAAAGGATTATGATTACTGAACATTCAATCTAAATTATATCTAATGGCTGATTATAAAGATTATGGATACGACAACTCTGAGGCTACACATGCCCACCAATATATCTCCAAGCCGATCTTGGGCCTACTAAACTATGCTAAAAATAAAACAATCTTAGACCTAGGTTGCGGTAATGGCGCATTGGTAAAATATCTGGTCCAACATAATTACGATGCTTTTGGTACTGATGGTTCAGAAAGTGGAATAAAAATCGCCTCCCTGTTTTCTAAGTCACGTTTTGCATTACAAGATCTTACGGAAGATCATCTACCTCAACAATTTGATCAACTTACCTTTGATACAATTATTTCAACAGAGGTAATTGAACATTTATACGACCCAAAAAGGTTTATCGATTTCTGTAAGAGTATATTATTGAAAAATGGAGGTGGTGAAATAATTTTAAGTACACCTTATCATGGTTATCTTAAAAATTTATCATTGGCACTTATGGGCAAATGGGACAACCATGCCAATCCACTTTGGGACGGAGGGCACATTAAGCTATGGTCAAAAAATACGCTTAGCAGGTTGCTTACCCAAAGGGGATTTATTGTAACCGATTTTGTTGGTTGCGGTCGCCTTCCATATTTATGGAAATCAATGGTAATTAAGGCAAAAATATATTCAGGTGCATAAAGAATTTAGCTTTGTGATTTTAACTTTTAATGAAGAACAACATCTTCCAAGATTGTTGAATTCAATTGTCAAATTAAATGCATCTATTTTTATCCTAGATTCTGGAAGTACAGATCAGACTTTAAAAATAGCCGAAAGTTATAAAGCTGAAGTAAAGTTTAATCCATTTGAAAATCATCCCCAACAATGGGACTTTGCCTTAAAAAACTTTGATATCCGAACACCATGGACAATTGGTTTGGATGCAGATCAAGTGGTAACACCCGAACTCTTCTTAAAGCTAAAAAACTTTAAGAGTGAGCATTTTGAGGAAATAGATGGCATTTACTTCAATAGAAAAAATTACTTCAAAGGCAAATGGATTAGATTTGGTGGCTTTTATCCCAAATATTTGCTCAAAATGTTTCGTACAGACATTGGTTTCTCTGATTTGAATGAGTATATGGACCATAGGTTTATCGTAAATGGAGAAACAAAAACTTGGAAAGATGGATATCTATTGGAAGAAAATTTAAAGGAAAATAAAATCAGTTTTTGGATAAGTAAACATAACAGATACAGTGATTTAGTTGCACAAGAAGAAATAGAAAGATTAAATCATTTAAGGAAGCAAACCATCAAACCAAATTTCTGGGGCAATCCAGATGACCGCATTGCTTGGTTAAAGCGTATATGGTGGCGATTACCTTTAGGCTTGCGTCCATTTCTATATTTTAGCTATCGCCTTATCTTTAAATTGGGCCTTTTAGATGGAAGAACGGGAATATTATTCCATTTTCTTCAAGGTTTTTGGTTTAGGCTCATTGTAGACGTAAAAATTAAAGAAATAATCAAATCATCTAAGTTCATTAAGAAATAAACAAGTTAACATGGAACAAGCATTTAACAATAAATTAAACAGTAACAGAGCTGCTTTCGTATTTATTGTAAAACTCCTGTTTTTCTATTTCCTTTTTAGCAAGGGAAATATATTGATGAATGGTGTAATGAGTGAAGGAGGTAGGTTTTATAGTGAGTTCATTTCCAATCATCTCAATTATATACAGGGATTAAAATCTGCGCTCATTATTCCTGCAGTTTGGTTAATTAAATTATTCGGCTTTTATGCCATATATAATCAATCAGATGTGATGGTGGTAGATGGCCCTTATCTGCAGATCAATTATGATTGTTTAGGTCTTGGGGTAATGAGTTTCTTAGCTGCTTTTGTAATTGCTTTTCCAGCTAAATTTAAATCTAAAATTAACTTATTGATCTTTGGATTATTACTGATCTATTTGCTAAATCTCTTCAGGATCTTTGGTTTAGGGGTATTATTGGCTTATTTCGAATCACAAAGAAACAATTTCACCTACCATCATGAGGTTTTTAACATCCTAGTATATCTCAGCTTATTTACCCTTCTTTATTTTTGGATCAAGCGAACTACCAGACCAATCAAAATTGATGGGAACAACGCAGCTTAGAAAAAACTTTAACAGAAAAGATTTCGATCCTGGAGCATCAGCTTTAAAAATTAGTTGCTGGTATGTGGCCAGTATGCTTTTTTTTAGGTCGGGATTAATTCCGTTTAGTAGCGTGCTTGTATTTGTGCTCAGATTATTTGGCGCTAAAATTGGTCGTGAGGTAAGGATCAAGCCTTACATTTATATTCATTACCCCTGGAAATTAACCATAGGTGATTATTGCTGGTTAGCGGAATGTAGGATTGAAAATTTAGCACAGGTTAAGTTAGGCAACAATGTATGTATTTCTCAAAAAGCAATGATTTTAACGGGAAACCACAACTTTAAAACTTCAGGGTTTGACCTCATTACCAAGCCTATTGTTTTGGAAGATGGGGTTTGGATTGGTGCCAATGCAACTGTTTGTCTGGGGATTACTGCATTTTCACATTCGGTTTTAACAGTTGGGGCTGTTGCAACCAAAGATTTAGCCGCATATTCTATTTATCAGGGTAATCCTGCTGTTAAAATAAAGGATCGAGAAATTAATTAGTGTTAATCTGGTTTGGGAACAGGTACACAGGTTTAGGTGGTTAAATTGTTAGCCACAGATCAAGGGATTTAGGATGGTTAAGGTTTTGGCCACAGCTGCATTTTTTGAAGAGAGTCCGAAAGTCCGGAAGTCAGAGAGTCCGTTCCCCTCATTTTTGTATAAACAGCTATGCTTTAGTATCGAAAATCTGTGCATCTGTGGCTAAACCTAACTGACACTCGTCTGCTTTTGCAACGCGGATGCAAAGGATAATCGAATTAAGACTTATCTCGCTTTATTATAGGCGATGCAATCGCTAGTTTCATA
>Ga0247810_10000032_pt1 | contig 246656 bp, 235 predicted proteins | sample UWRJL119311C1_FD_179918 | JGI IMG/M metagenome (GOLD analysis project Ga0247810, IMG submission 179918) | Plant litter microbial communities from Arlington Agricultural Research Station in Wisconsin, United States - UWRJ-L119-311C-1 | ecosystem: Environmental > Terrestrial > Plant litter >...
CTAGAACCCCACCAAGAAGCAGGAACAGTGACCGCAAATGGACAGACGACGTGCATGAGATCCTGACTTTTGTGGGGGAATATGAGGCTCTGTTGCACATGGCATAGATGCCGTTCCTTGGCCATGTTACCATGACTGCCGCTTTGCATGTGGGATTTGGGCTCAGCGTACTAATCCGTACTGCGGGTACTTTTGTTACTTTATTGGGTTTGTGATCTGTCAGGGACCACTAGAATAGGAAACAGGGTAACGGATGGGGATAGACGAGGTGCATATTGCGGGGTGTTATGGTGTGGATGAAAAAGCCAAAAGCTTATGTCACGGAACGATATGGTTGGGGTTGCTCGGAAGTTTGTGAGGGAGTTGTTCGTTTTGAAAGGATGTAAAAGTGCGAGCTGAGAATGTGGCACACCATCGGTCAGATACTACGAGAGCTGAAATACACTCTTGCGGCAAAGCGACGCTGACAGATTAACACAATGAAAGAAGTCAGCTCGGGAGAAAGCGTGTAAGAATTGCCCAATTTAGACAAAGCACGCTGCTCCACACTCTTGCTCACTCAGGAGGTACGGAGATACAAGTACCTCAGCCACCAACTCGCTACCAAAGACCCCCATCTCTTGTTCTACTGCCCTCCCTTGAACGCGGGGCCCCTCACTCGTCGTTTACAATATATCCACGCATGATCAAACCCGCGCCTGTTGATGCGAGTCACGATCTCTTGCGTGTGTCTCCAGTAGTTCTCCTGGATATCCATATTAAATTTACACTTCCTCCACTCAAGCATGAGTATACTAATGAAGCTCCCACGGGAAGGGTGAGGAAATCAGCGGCAAGTAAGGGCTTAGGCTTAAAATAGGGTGCAATAAGTGGTGCATGCAGAATGTATGCGAGATGGAGAGTTTAGGGGTGCAAGGGGCATGATCAGATGAGGGTGTACAAAAACATGGTTTCTGGGATTCTCCACTGATCAGATCACACGGGAGCAAGTATTTTCCGTGCCTGAGATCAAGGATAGTCTGGGGTGCTTGCTGTCGTGCAATTTCTCCACAAATCTTGGTTGTGGGTAATGGAGTAGTGAGTGAGTCCTTTGAGAAAGGCTTGGAGCATCGTGAGTTGCTGTACTGTACCTATTGTTGTGAGTCCGATGGTATTGCTTGCTATAACAGCGTAAACACAAACAAAGTGAGCATATCTTTTGCTATGTCCCATCTTGGAAATCACTGAATGTCAAACGATGATGCGAAGCTCTTCAATTTGCGTATGTTAAAACCACCAACCTACTAATGCGCTCGAGGTGTCATGTGGAAAGGAAGCACACAAATAGTACTGGCATTCTCGGACTTAGGTACTATAAATCATGTCCCAGTTTCGTCATAAGCTATGACACCCAAAGAATCACACAAGAATTCCGATAGTCCTCATATAGCGTGACAAATTCATGCTATATCATCATAACGCTCCTAAAATGCTATTCCCCAACATGCAATGCTATGCAAATCATTTTGATATCAAACTCCTGACTGCCCAAAAATTTCAAGTGTAATACATAAACATAGCCAAGTACTATCAAAGTACCCAAGTAGCTGCCCAAACCCGTTACGATGTGCAAAATGTAATAACCAGATCGCCACTCGTGATATTAATCGATACCACGTGGTGACCGCTCTCCCCTCCGTCCCTCCACGCCACGTTACTTCGCGTTCTTCTTGTTCACAGATTAAAGATGATTGCTCCAAGGTCTTAGGTTGCTGATCGTTGGTTTCGGTCCTCCTTCAACAATCAACATTTAATTGTCTCACAGTCATGTGGGTGGCCAACGCTGCACAAGCCAAGTCGCTCGGTTTCGCGGACCGATTCCCACCGCTCTGTAAGCGGCTCTTGAATAAGCGATACGCCACGAATGATGCTGTAGATACATAATCTCGTGTATCTGCATTGAGAGATTTAGATATACTCCGTATGCATGCGAAACTTTCTCACCCCATATTCTCCGACAGTATGGTTATCGTGGAGTACCGTTGAGTCGGGCCTTCTCCATGGGGTGGTGGGCAGATATAGAGTGATGTGGGTTGAAGTGACGGAATGTTCTGCTGCTGGGCTCCAACATGAAGATCGCCAGCTGGTCAACTCGGCAGGATTTACGGTTTAACTCATTTGTTGACAGCCATCGACATCGGAGGAAATGTCTTTTCGTAGGCGTATCGGTGGAATCATCCGAGAACATCCAAACTTGGACTTTTCCTTGTCGTATGTTGTACAGGTGTTGACCAGCCCGCTAAGAAGGACCTTCGGCGCATTTCGGCCTCTCGTATAATCTCGGCGGATAGTGAAAGAGAGGGAGCTAAATGAGCGTATCTCTCAATCTCAACTACCACATTGTTGATAATTTGATCAATCGCGTCGTGATGTGGAACCAAGGTGCTGATGATAGCGGATAGAGATGGGGACATGGATGCACCCATCAGGAGGAGAGTTTGAGAAACGATGCTGAGAGCACCCTGCCAAAGATATGGCATATGTCCTGCGTGACTATTTGACAAATTAGTATTAGTCCCCACCATAAGATGGATGAGAGAAACATACTGTGCCGTGATATGCTCTAATTGGCGGATTGAGGCCTCAAGACATTTCCTGCAGTTTTCTCGCACAGAAGGGTCCATTGCTGCTTGTTCGTTGTCAAGAACAGCCAAGATATACGGTCTGAATATTATGGTCCTGCAAGCAAAATATCGCAGCCGTAGAACAGTCTGAACTGGATCCGCAAGAGGCGTCCGTGTGAATGGAAACTGAAGTGGTAGAGGGAGGCTTTCATACCATTGCGACAATTGGAAGTCCAGCTCCGCTACAACTGGTTCAAGCGAAGATGTAGATGCCATCGAATCCTTTGAGTAGATCAATTGTGAAACACGATTCAACAGTCGACGAAGAGCAATCTCCGCGAGAAAGTACCATAACTCATCGCGGCCCACAGACTCTTCACCCTCATCTTCAAAGCCGCCTGGGAGGCCCACAGATTCTTCAAATTGTACGATACCCGAGTGAGGCAGATCCAGCTCTGCTAGAAGGTCACTCTCGAATAACAATGCATTCCAGTAAACTCTTTCGTTTAATTCCCGCTGTGTTTGTGGAACTCTTCCGGGCGCACTAAGGAGAAGTTGGAGTTTGGTGCTGGTGCTACTCAACAGAGTCCAAGCTTCCAGGGGACGGACTAGATAAAATAAATATGCCGATGCCAGAACTGTGCATTGTGCAGATAGAACCGAATTCCTGGTCATCAGACCAGGAAGTAGTGCCCAAGCCGCTGCGAAATATGGCAGTCCAGGCGGGTCCTCGTTCCCAGGTGCTCTAGATATACTGCCACTCGCGCTGGCTTGACCAAGTGCAAGAACAAGTAAAACAATGCAGCTTTCAGGCCCATCCCGAAATCCATTCGACAAGGCGATTCGGTAATGCGCTTTCCAGTTGAAAGGATTGACACAAGCATACCAGACATTAACCTTAGAAAAGAATGCTTCTATGTAAGCTGAGGTATTTGAGAGATCCAGACATGGCGTTTTGGATAGGTTTAACGGCTCTCGAGACATTTCCAACTGAAGCAAGATCTGAGGGTCGTATGGTCTTGAGACGAGATCTCGAATCAGTGGCCATTGCAAAAGGTGGAGTGCTGCGTTTGTGTGCACTTTGGGCATGGTCGAGATGTTTGTTGGCGTTGTCCAAGTTCCAAGTCCTGAATTAGGGAGTATGGAGACACCAAAGTTGTGTCCATTCTGCATCATCACATCGTCATTGCTGATATTTGTTCCACCATGTATCGAAGGTGACCCTGTCGACAAAGCCAGGCTGGAGGTTTGTCCGATTAGATTTGATTGCAGCAAGCCTTCAATCCGGGCGAGATGTTCTAAAATCAACTTGTCACCAGCATCAAGCTTGATACCTGGCTCCCTGTAAATACATTCCGCCCCAAGCTCAGTACACAGTTTGCACTTTGGTTTTGTTCCATCACAACGTGACTTCCTTGAACGACATATTTCACACTAGGAAATTCAGTATGCGCAGCAGCGAACACAATAAAGTTAACTTACAGCTATTGTGGCCCTCCTTCTTGGATAATCAATTCCAGCATCGGTGCTTCTTCGCTTGAGCGGATTGATTCCATCGTCTGAGGTTCCATTTTGTCGGTTATTTAGACCATTTGTGATTGATTCCCTATCTGCAGATGACTGCGATAAATTTCTAGCTTTCTGCGCTGAGCCTAATATGCCTTCTCGAGAGAAATTCGCTAGCCGGCGTGCTGTTGGCGTCTTGAGAGAATTTGGCGAATGAAGACTGCCGTTGCCGTTGGTGAGAAGAGTGAGTTGTGGCGTGGGGACATCTATAGAGAATTTATCTCTAGTGATGGAGAACTGTCCTGGCCTGCCAGAAGCTGAAGTTGGAGAAGCTTCTGGAGAGCTGGACATGGTGGCTAAGTGAAGATAAGGCGCAGGTGGGTTGAAGAGTGGAGGGGCAGTCAGTTCACTTGGTCGTGAACAGCCTTATCAAGTATGCATAGATGAGAGATGCTGAACTTGAAGCCTAGAGTTGAGTTCTTGATGTTTCAAGTGATAGTACGAATGGGTTTAGGTGAAGGAGCAATGCAACATATCATATCTATTTTAGAAAGAAGGGCGAATTCTTTTTTGATTGAGGAAGCAGCACGTGTAGCACGCGCTGACGATGACCCTGGGGTGCAGGCAGGGAGGGTATGTTTCTTAGACAGGGTTAGGATTGGTAAAGCTAGACGATGTACTGAAGTGGGTGCCATCGTAGGAATTCAAGGAGAGAACCCTGCGTCGCTCATGCGTTTGCCTGGAGAGGTGGAGTGTGGGGTTCGGTACTGCATGAGTGACGGGCAGATGGAGAGAATATAACACCATGAGATACTGGTCATTGAAGGCTAGATACGGCCAGGGAAGTTGGTTCCTTCGTATCATTCACAGAGCCATTACAGCTTGAGTATATGTGAATACAAGTGTATTTTCGAGGAGTACAGCAAAGACTCTTGAGAATGGTAGCAAGGCGGCTGGTAAACAGTGTTGGAAAGGTAGGTTTAGCGTGATTACCAATTATTGGCTTATAGTGGTATCCATACATGAGGCTATCCTTTTCGAGCTAAAGCCTTTGTCATATCTGTTTCTAGTTGAGAAAATCTGATAAGATGGCAAATGGATCAGAATGGTCAGTTTCCACTAGGCTGGTAAGCTCGGAAACAACAGGACAGGAAGGAATTCTTGCGGGTGTTGCGGGGTATATGAAATTCCAGCAGTCATTCAGTCCCCTACTTGTTTCCTGGCATGTTCTGTCTCTGTCTAGGATGCTGTGACAGTCGCATAATTGCTTGGTGTTGGAGGAGTGTGGTACGGAGTAACTTCTCGGTGCAAAGTGAGTCTGGCAGCCAGGGCAAGGATTCCCCATAGAAACGATTGGTTCGGAGATTTAAGCTACACGACCTGCATATAGTGTCTCATGGATTCTCGCAAAAGGTTTCTCCGTTCCGTTGAGGATGAAATGGGATAGAAATCTGAATCATGAACGTCACAAAGACACAAGTCCCCTGATCGTGAACATGCTCGCCAATCTTGCCAACACCTGCATATGCTCCACAATATTAAGATATCCCTATATGAACTGAATAGCCTAAAGAGCTCTCGTCTGTCTCTTTCAGGACACCCAGGGGTCGCAGTGTGGAGAAGTTCCGTCATCACCAGCAGCCAGCCTCGAATTCAGGACCAACAACACCATGATCGCCCTGGGCACCAAAATTCACGATGCCACTTACCTTCAGCCTATTTTCTCATTTTTCAGTCCTTTTCTTTGATTAGTATTGATACACCAGTAGGACTGACTGACTGACCTTATGATTTGGCACCTATTTATGTCAAGCACGAACATTGTTATAGGTTGCGATGCAATTCCAAGCCTGAACCATAAATTCGGATATCTTTCGGCAGTGAGTTTTGTACTTGGCTATCATTTTGAATATTTCGAGAGTTGCTGAAATTGATGCCATTCACTTGACACTTCATCTTTTCTTGCGGAGGTACACATTCAACCTGGCCGAAGCGCCTTTCATCTCCTGTGTAACTTGAATATGCACGGCTCAGAAAGAGAAATCTAAAATAAATCAAATGCAGATCCGCGCACAGTTTCCTATGTAACACCTGCCACTGCTAGGATCAATGACCCTCTGCCTCGGCAGAAACTTGCGATCTGTGACATTATCTACCTCCATCGGAAGTAATAGAATAAAGCTCGCAACAGGCACTTTTGAGGGTTACCGTATGAATTTGAGTGAGAAAACGCCACTACCCAACTTCTTATCAGTGAAGTTGCACGGATTTTGTGCTGCGGTAAACTCGGAGAGCCTCATCTGCCCATACTGGTACGGAAAGCAAATGTTCTGGAATGGTTCGGCATGCAGATTTAAATTCTCCATGTTTGAATTATTTTCCATCACCCAACGGGCCGTCACCGCGGGGCAATACCGAGAGATGCATGCATATGGAAAAGTAATGTCTTCTGGAAGAACTGCTTGGTCACCTCCGTTTACAAGCACCCGAAGGTTTTCATCATCGTCACCAGACTTTGATACACACCTGCATGGTCAATTTGGGCACGAGATGCTTTTTGTTTGCAGAAAATCGCTATGACTCTGCTTATCTCATGCTTCTGTACCCCGGATAGTTAATCGTCCAGTAACAGATTATACTCTTTGTGTAACAGCAATCAATATTGCCCGAGCAAATGTACCATGACACTTCAAAGTCAGTCTTTGATATCAAGCTGCCTGGTCCGTTCAGACTTTTTCGCATCTGTGGCTTATAGGTTACGATGCTGATCTTGCGCACAATCAGTGGGTTTTCTTAAATTAGATGCACTGCTTTTATGCAATATTGCTGTCGTTAATATTAGAACAATACATATATATGGCGTGTATTTGCAAGTCCAGGCCAAAGGGGGAAGATGGAACTTTTGGGAACTATAATCCTCGTTTACCTCATCTGTATATTGTGGGGGTTGCAGTGGTGAAAAGTAGTTTCTCGCCAAATATAAGATAAATTTTGTCTTGTGTTGTGCTATCTTTTGAGCTTCCTTGCCACTAATTTGGCGAATCCCGTAAACGGGTCATAGCTGTTGCCATCTCTACCTTCGAACTACGATAAGCCCGAAGTATTGATAGGCGTTCCTAGAGAATTCATACAAATTCAAATACCTGATTCTTCAAAGTGGTTTTGTGGTTAAGATGATGCACTTAGGAGGTAAAAAGGGACATGGCTTGTATGAATGTTGTGTGGCGATACAATGACGAGCAGCTCTGATCAAAAGAGACTCGTTGCCGGCCAAAACCTATTTCCTTACTGTCGATACAACTTTTTTTCTCTTGTTTGTCACTTTACAAAAGGTTCTGTTGGTTTTTCTTCTTCGAAACCATACGCACATTGGAGACTCAACCAAGTGAGTAACATTTCAGAAAGGCTTTAAACTTCCAGCACCTCTGTATTAAGCTTCAAGGATTTACTACCCCTAATTTGTATGCATCATCCACATTCCTGGACCACCATCGTGAGTGAGGTGGTGGTTATTGACGAAGTTTGCATTCTTCACCTTGGGCTGTGGCTTTTTTTGGGAACGCAAGCCATGCATCACATTCATACAGCCAACCTTTTCTTCCATCGCTATTCATTTTGATGAGATTACTTTACTTTCTGTGTCTCTTCATTTAAGATTCTGTAAATCAAGTATTTTGACTTCCAACGACCATACCCTTCGTCGTGTGCCTGTCCGATCTTCATTATGCGGCATATACCTATGTTACGACAAAAACTTCTATTCGGAGTCTTGTCTCTCGTATTCACTTCAGATGTAGCAGCACAGGACTGCGTAACTGCAAAATGTGCTACTGCACTCAATCTTCCCAGAGCCGGCATAGATGTTATCGCTAATAGAGCCATCTGTGCGTTTAATAACGTCTGTACACCAATTGCTCCCGCCTTGAAATCGCTCTTTACCAATGAGATGCTCGACCTAACTCTCAAGGGCTCCGAACTTGTTGATGCTGCTGCGTGCACAACTCATACCTTGAGTGACTGCTCGGATACTCCATCTGGACTGCTCGTGGCCCCACGTTTCTCAGTGCCCCCAGCATTGGGTCTCAGTGGCACCCCTCGCGAATGTCAACAAACTGGTTTATTGAATCTTCAGATTTGCGGAATAGCCGTCTCAGACATCATCCCTCGCCAAGATCCAGGTGCTACATCATTCATTAAATGTGTCGGAAATCTACCTGAGATACCTGCAAACCCTTGTGTACCCGCACCAAATCGTGCAACTGCTCCAACATTAAAAATTACCGATTTGTCTGATCTAGTAGTACCCACTGGATTGCAAATTCCTAATGAACAGGCGGGGACTTTAGATCAAAGGAGATCTTCTAGTCCAGCGATCCCGGATGAGCTACCGACGCCAGCATTAGCTGTTCCAATTCCAGATCTCTCAGACGCTACTCAAACCCCTAGAATACCTGTGGGGGATAATACTGAAAGTATTTCGAATACCAAACAACAAGATGACACCGGGAAGCTTCCAGTTTCTACACTTCCAGAATTGCAAGATGTTACCGGCAAGGTGCCGTCGCCGACCTCGACAATTAATTTCCCAGATCAGACTGATGTTCCCCAAATTCCTGAACTTGAGAAGCCCGATATAGAAGCTACTGGAAGTATCAAAGTAACTGAGATACCTTCGCTTCCAACATTGCCAGCGGTTCCAAATGTTACAAACAAGATTTCTTTTCCACCGTTGCCAGCAGTTAGCAATGGAGAGAGTGAGACACGAACACTGCCAGCTTCTGATCTCTCTGGTGATCCAAAAGAACCGAATATACCTCTATCCACGGATCGAGATGCTAGCTTCGTATTATCGACGCTTGAAATTCCACGTTTGACTAGTAAGCTGCCTCTAGCAGTTTTGCCAGAGCTTAGCAACATCGAAGTCACTCCCACCATCAAGATTCCAGAAGCTACCGGTAATATTCCTGTTCAAATACTGCCAAGCAATGGAGAATTCAGTCTCGAATTACCAACATTAGATATCACGGATGTGACTAGCAAACCTCCTTTATCAAAATTGCCAGAAGTTCCAGGACTCAGTAATGGAGAACTTCTCCCCACTGTACCAACATTAGAATTACCAAAGGTGACAGGAGAACTTCCTATACCAGCATTGACGGGTTCTAGCAATGAGGAAGTTAGTCCTGTTGTACCGACTGTTAAAATTCCAAGTCTCACAGGCACATTTTCATTACCTGCATTATCCGCCATTCCCAGCGTTCTACCTCCCGAACTAAGAACGGGAGACACGCCCGCTATAAATGCTCCTGATAGCCTCGAAATACCGCCGGCTTTGGTAACAGCTTCGCTAGATGTGAGCCTCAAGCCAAATCCGACAGGTACTCAGGTGTCGGGTTCCAGAATAGAGGAGTTACCAGGGAGTGGACTTACTAGTCAGCTTCCAGCACCAGAGCCTGTATCTCCAGATGATAGCGAGATCAACACAATTGCAAGTCTCGAACCTGCCGTACCTTCACCTGTGTGCTCCCCAATTCCATGTCTGAATTTAGCCACCTTTTTCGAGCACTACAGATTTTTGGGACGTAAATTTCCTGTCTGTGGTAACCTGAACCACTGTTACAACTTGCCAAAAGACTACGAAAAGACAATATCATCATTGCAATTTGGAGTGGCTACAGGATGCGTTCTTTATGATCAAAAGAATTGTGGCGGAAAAGGTTTTCAAGTACCAAGTCTCGATTTGCCTAATGCCGAAATACTTGAACAATTCCAAGATCGGGCGGTGAGCTTCCAATGTTACCAAGGATCTCCGGGTGCGCCGGTTATGAATACCTGTGATTCTATTGTCGAATCTATATCGAACAATCTAATTCTATCTACCCCAGATAGCGTGCGTAGTACCGGTGATATGGACATTATTTTAACACGAGAGCCTCGTTTGCCCGCAACGGATACAGAAGTAGATGGTTTTCTAAGTGCCACAGTCTCAGGATCTAGAGAAGCTCCAGCTATTGTTCCAACTCCAAATCTCGTTTCGCCTACTCCAGGCGATGCATCGTTTGAGCCAATTAGCGCCACAATAATAGGCTCCGACCAGATTCTAACCGAGAACCTTGAAGTCATGCCCACCGGAGTTATATTAGACCCTTTCCTGTCAGGAGAATTGATGGCCACTGTTAAGATTCCATCGAATAGAGTAGAACCAGGTCTGTCAGGCATTGATTTTCTGGAAGCCACTCCAAGTAAGGAATTAAGAATCTCACCTAGCCGTATTGATTCGAATGATATGGAAAACCCTACAGCCAAGTTGGTTGATGAGCTCCCAGAAATAACAGGATCTCCAGCAAAAGTCCCGGACATTACTTTCATCGAGGATATCCCTAGCGTACAGTCCTCCTTTAATCAGGAATTACTATATACAGATATTATTGATGAGACCAACAGCCAAGACACTAGATTCGACCCAGCACCTACTGACTTTCCCATAGAAGACCCCAGCTTATTGGATGAGATTCCTAATTTTACGAGCGATTCGTCTGTGGGAGAGGCACTGAATCCTACTTTAGTGGTCGCATCGCCTGATTTATCTACACCGACGGATTCTCCTATCAAAGAGTTACCAGATGCCAGATTAGTCCTTAAGAGCTCCGATCTTAAAAGTGCTTCTAGTCCATCTATTCGACCAACACAGATTTTTTCAAACACAGTAGGCGAAGGGGTGTCTCCAGTCTTAGCACCATCGTTAGGTCTAAAACGCCCAGGTTATAGTTTCACTACATCTGTTGTTTACGTTACGAGAACGCACATAATCACATCTTGCCATCCGACTAAAACTAAATGCAAACATGGGGATGTTGTTACCGAGACAGTTTCGGTTTACACAACCACATGTCCCATTCCCCAAATCGTTGTCGCGGATCCACGTAATTCAGAGGCATGGCCGGCTCTTGTTAGTGAGGAAAGAGTGCCATATGACCCGACAGTCACCTGGCCAAAGTTTGGATACCAACCTTCATCAGCGAAGTCAGGCTTAGGCGCACAATTCAGCCAGTCCAAAGAGACATCACTCCTGGTAGTTGGATCCTCAGTGCCAATCGACCTACCACCTTCGTCACCTAGCATACTACAGGATTCGATTGCCGCTTTGGCTACAAATTCCCTCCTTATTGATCCGGCTAATCAAGGCTTTGACATCGATTTAACTTCGGGTGTGGCGGATGATTTAGGAAAAGAAGAGGATGCCACTAATGCTGGTAGTGTAGAACACGCCATATCAATCAGTATTTTGGCTGCTGCAAGTTTTGTTGGCGTGCTACTTGTCATTTAGTTTGATGTAGCACTGGGTTTGGAAAAGGAGATTTTCAGAAATAAAGGAGGGTAGCAGATTAGAAACATTTTGTTAGATTACTGTCATGAATTTGCTTTCAAAGGCTTAATTGAATAATTTAATGGGTCCAAAAGGTGCAATGGCTCAACAACGTAGTCTTGAACTGAGCTAGTACTCTTGAAAACATCGTAGCGTTGTGTGGAAGTTAATCGTTTATTTCGTTTTTATTCTCTTTCACATACACGCGATGTTTATTATCCCTCTGTTGTGTCAATAAGTAAGGTTGGCATACTTCAAAGGTCACGTGAACCCCCCTGTTTAGGCGAGAACATTATCTGTTTATATGTCTGTTCTTCGAACCATTAAAGTCCAATTCGTGTAGCTCCTTCTAAGTTCAGAACATGATTCAATCGAGATGTGACATCTGTTGATTTATTCTGAGTTGGCCTCTAAATATGTGACAATATCCCAAATGCTACCTGAAGCTGTGCTAGCATGCTACTTGCCTCAGGCTATTTGCCTTCGGGCGCCGAAGGCATTGATATAGTGCGTCTATCATAGCCGACGGCGCCCAACGTCGATTGTATTCAAAAACCATCAAGTACTGCGATGTTTCGGTAAATTTCATAATAACCCTTTTTTTTCTTTGCATCGATATCCACTTGCTTATCTATGAATGATGATATTTTGGACACTTATATGACTGAGACAAATCTCTCATTTCTCAGAGTATCTGTTCGACTTTTGCAGCGCGCATTTCATTCTACATCGTCAGATCGCACGGCTATAAGCCTAATAATATTTAAGAATGGCTCGATCAAACAAAATATCACTGCCAAGTGCCAGGCCATATGCTTTCACGTTTCCTCTTGCCACAACAGCACTTATAATAATTGACATGCAACGAGATTTTGTTGATCCTGGTGGTTTTGGGTCAATCCAGTGCGGAAATGATGAGATCCACTCAGCCGTTCGAAAGATTGTTCCTACAATTCGGAAGACCCTTGAGGTTTCTAGGAATCTCGGCATGACGATCATCCATACTCGAGAAGGCCATAAGCCGGATCTGTCGGATTTGCCTGCCGCGAAGAAGTTGCGTCAAATCAGTGCTCCAAATGGACATCATACCTTGGGTATTGGAGATCAAGGCCCGATGGGAAGATTGCTGGTGAGAGGTGAATGGGGACATGATATCATTGATGAGTTGAAGCCATTGCCAGAAGAAGTCATCATCGATAAACCTGGAAAAGGGAGTTATTGGGGGACAAATCTACACAGAATACTTCTTGCAAGAGGCATCACCCATCTCTTGTTCTCAGGCGTCACTACTGAGTAATTTATCCGGATTCTCAGGTATCAGGGTTTAACTAACTAATTGCTAGATGTTGTGTTACTACAACACTCCGCGAATGCAATGACAGAGGGTTTGAGTGTTGCATTTTAGATGACTGTACTGGTGGGTTTGATCAACAGATGGTAACCATCTCAATGGATACTGTCTGTAGCCAAGATGGGCTTTTTGGATATGTTGGTACTAGCTCAGAATTCTTCGCCCAGGCATCTAAAACTCGCGATCTTACGCCTCCAGCTACTCCACCGGCAACAGAAGATGATTTACCCTCTATGGATGAGCTTTTAAGAAGATACAAAAGCGGAATCACGACACCCGAAGAGATAATCTCCTCGGTTTTCGAAAGGATTGAAAAGTACAAGGTCATTGATCCAGCTGTCTGGATTTCGATTCAGTCTCGAGCTGATGGGATTGCTGCAGCAAGAAGCTTATCTCAGAAATATGTAGGCCAGCCGTTACCTCCACTTTATGGCATCCCATTTGCACTGAAGGATAATATCGATATTGAAGGTATCCAAACGACGGCTGCGTTAGAAAGCTTCGCCTATACCGCAACAGCAACAGCACCCGCCGTGGAGCTATTATTGAATGCGGGGGCTATCTATATCGGGAAACTGAATATGGACCAACTTGCAACAGGTCTATCAGGCTGCCGCTCACCATACGGAACACCACACAGTGTCTATAGCGTTGACCATATTTCAGGCGGTTCATCATCAGGAACTGGGGTAGCCGTTGGAGCAGGGCTGGTATCGTTTGCTCTAGGAACAGATACCGCAGGTAGCGGAAGAATCCCAGCAGCGTTGAATGGTGTCGTGGGACTGAAACCTACAAAAGGAACTATATCAGCGCGTGGCATGGTGCCGGCATGCAAGAGCCTTGATACACTGTCAATAATGGCGCCTACATTGACGGAAGCTCGCAAAGTCTGGTATGAGATTGATCAGTACGACCATCAAGATCCATATGCCAAGCTGCCACGTTCGCTCTCGCTCTGGAAGCAAGATTTTCGTGGCCCGGCAGCCGGCGGCTTCACATTCGCTATTCCACCTCCATCACTTCTCAGTACATGTTGTCCGGAATACCAGACTCTTTTCCAAACATCTATCCAGAAGCTACGATCATGTGGCGGTCGACTTGTCCAAATCGACTATACGCCTTTCTCTAAAGCAGCTGACCTGCTCTATGATGCCTCGTTGGTACATGAGAGAATCGCATGCATCGGTCACGATTTCCTGCTAAAGAATGTTGAATCTCTGCACCCAACCACCAGATCCCTCTTTGAATCGGCGCTTACTGCTAAAGTGGAAGCATGGCAAGTGTTCCGTGACCAGGCGCTCCAGGCCGAGTACACACGCCAGGCGCAGCGTACCTTTGATACGCTGGAAGGAGGCATCGATGTGTTGCTCGTACCCAGCGTGCCGTGCCATCCAACGATAAAGGAAATGGAAGAAGATCCGCTATTGCTGAACGCAAAGCTAGGCACTTTTACGCATGCGGCAAATGTTGTTGATCTGTGTGCGGTGAGTGTCAACGCCGGCTTTGTAGAGGGACCTACACGTCTACCGTTCGGTGTCACATTTCTGGGAGGAAGTGGTGGTGATGGCAAGATCTTGGACATCGCGGCGGTGTTTGAAGAAGGTATTAAGAAACACACTTCATGAGATGAGGATATCTAGAAGTGAGTTTTTTTAGGGTATTTCAATCCTCGGCTTAGTGGGTATAAGTTCCGATGCTATATTACCTTTTGACTATGAGATAAAACATAGCTACAATGATCAAAATATTTATATGACCAGCCTCAATGTTTTTGCCATTTAGCGACAGCAGAGCTCAAGTATGCCCGAATGATTAAATGATCTTTGATTCAGTGACAACGTGATAGTCACGGGGCGTTCGCGGATAATGCGGCCAACTAAAAGATATCCCGATAGTGTAAGCAATTGGATCAACCAAATGGTGACATGTGGGGAAAATAAGGCGAAACCCAAACCCAATCCATCATTATTTAACACTGAAAGATCCGTGAAATATTCAAAGTAGTTTAAGAAGGCCTTAAAATTGATAGACTAGTCAAAAACACATATTTTTCCAAATCAGGCTTATAGTTACACAAAATGGCAACAACAACCGAAACCTTAACCTCGATTCCATCCCAGACAGCTACTCAGTATGACTTTAAGAACCTCTCCCCATATATCCACCCCCCCGAGACCACCGAGAAACTTGACTGGGCCGAGCTCGTGACCCTTGATCTCGAAGACTATGATCGAGCGGGAGGAAAAGAACGGCTAGCGAAACAACTCCATCACGCAGTCCACCATATTGGGTTCTTCTATGTCAAGAATTTTGGTCTCACCCAAGAACAAATCGACCAACAGTTCACAATCGCGAAAAGTTTCTTTGCTCTGCCAATTGAGGAGAAAGCAAAGCATGAGATTGATTATGCCAATGCTGACTATAATGGATGGCGAAGATCGGGTCCGAATGCTAAGAATGATGTTCAAGATCCAATCGAAATATTCAACATTCCGAAATTCACCAAGGATTTCGAGGGCAAGTATTCGCTGCCTGCTTTGATCAAAGCTCACCTACCCGAGATCGAGTTCTTCTCAAAGACGCTGCATGCGAATGTTGTGCTTCCGCTCTTGCGACTTTTTGCAGTCGTGTTAGAATTACCCGACGAAGAGTATCTGGTGAGACAACACACCTACGAGAAAAAAAGCGAAGATCACTTCCGATATATGCTCTACCGGAAGCGAACGCCGGAGGAACACGCTGCGCAAGTTGGGCGTAAGTGCAATTTTGTAGTCGATGAATTCCCTATCGGATTTTGAATAGGGACGATCTGACATTTAACTTTAGAAACGCAAGGTCACACCGATCTAGGGACCGTAACTCTTCTATTCCGCCAGCCTATCGCTGGGCTGCAAATCTTGGGCGAGGATGGGAAATGGACGTGGGTGTCAGCACAGCCAGGCACCATTACAGTGAACCTTGCGGATACCATCTCTCACATCACCGGTGGGTGGCTGAAGAGTAGCGTGCATCGCGTGGTGGCACCTCCCAAAGACCAGTGGCAATATGATCGGGTAAATCATTCCTTCCTTGTTAACAATATGCATAATCTTCTCTTTGGTCTCTTTTTCTCCTTTTAGAGATAAAGCTGATCCAATCATCTCATATAATAGACAGGATTGTTGTATTTCGCACGACCACATAACGACACCATCCTCGAACCGATTTTGGACTCGCCGGTGTTGCAAAATGCGGGCGTCAAGTCTCGCTTCGACACCAAGGTGACCATGGAGCAATGGGTGAAGGCAAAGCAGATTTTGCAGCTGAATCCGGAGCTCTCGAAGAAGAAATACGAAGAGTCAGGAGATAATACTGTGGAGCTCATTGCTGGCTTTAAGGACAGGAAATATGCTTGAGATCTAACAGATACTATCGGATAAGAAGTCTGCACTATTGGCAGTCTGCCTCGACTTTTGTTGGGTTAGATAGCGAAATAGCCGAACGACTGTAAGATCTCAAAAGCCTAAGTTTTGCAGTTATTATTTCGGGCGTACAAATTATGTATGTCAGAGTTGACTCTAAGGTGATAACTAGACCCTCAATTCAAGCAGTAAACTCTTCTCTTCATAAAGATATACCGGCCAAAAAAAAAGAAAAGTTTCCTCTTTAGCCTTGGCATTTTATTTATTGACTCTCTGTGGGCTCAATGGTCCTTTCGTGTTTAGTAATTCCAGAGCACCGACTCATGCTCAGTGCCTAAGCCAAACTCTTGGTGACCCAGATCAGCGACCGGTACAAGATTCTGTGGAGACACGCCATCCTCAGTACTATCGCCTGGATAAAATGGTGTTCCGAAAGCAAAATCTCCGAATGGCGTGAAACCAGATACATCTGATATCAAGCCATCGGAAAAGTCATACTGTTCTGACGGTACTGCCGCACCTTCTCGACTACTTGGACTGGCGTTGATGCTAGGATGTTGCGGTGTAGTACCTATAGTAGATTTGACCATGCTAGGATTACTTCCCTCTTGTAGAAGCGCCATATTGGCATCAAGCAAAGCCATCGCAGGTTTCATAAACCTCGCACCATTCTCGCTATTGATTTTCAGCGTCCAGCGATACTCCCTTATTTTTTTCCGGTAAAATTCTGCTTCGTCATGGCCTGCTGTTGAAAGTAAAAGAGTGCCGAACACAGCGACCAGAGCGAAATTTTGGGCAGATGCAAAATACCAAAAACTAGACAAATGTTGAGGTTTGAGAGACTGCACAAAATCGATAGCAAACATGAACCTTTCATGGGCTACTGAGCGGCATATTCTTTGAAGTTGCGGATCAGTTGATGGTGACAGAGCGAGAATTATCCGACGGTGAAGAGTTATCTCCGTGGCCACATATGCAAGTCGTAAGTATCCAACAGAGGACAGCTTCATCACCGAAGTAACATCCATCGAAAGGCAGGCAGGTAGGCTGGAAAACCACTCTTTCAACCTAAGTTGAACCGGCTTTGCCTTTTCCAGTAAGATAGAAAGCCCGTTGCATCCAGCATTCGTGATCATTCTCGTCATTTTCACCGTAAATATAGACTCAAGAATATCCGACAGGATTTCAGATAGCGATATCATCTGTCCGAAAAGCATTTTTCCTCTTTCAACTTCTGCACTACCTTCCTGATCATCCTCATGCAATGCGTTTTCGGGGAAGTCTGAGTTCGTCACTGGTTGAAGAGCCCAATTCGATGAATTTATCAAGGTCGGCCGACCACTACCAAGTGAGGTCCATTTATCTTGCATGTAGAGCCCCCAGCCAAGTCGTTTCCGGAGGCCCTTTTCCCAAGAAGGTATATTCCAATCTGTCGCATCGAGATGTAAACCGAGTCCATATCCCACCGAAACAAGTTGAGCCGTTAGCTCCGCCGAGTCGGTATCAGTATGCTGAAGCAGTAACAATCCTGCCTGAACCGTCGAAAGCTTCGGTCGATGAATGGTATCTCCGAGAGCTTTCCTTGCTAACTTCTCTAACTCCTGATTGTCTGGTTTTTGAATATCACTCAGATCATCATCATAGCTCCAGTACTGTAAGGCGAGTAAATACACAGCAGCCAACAACGGAGGAGAAAACTCCCGATATGATCGACCGTATTTCTCGAGATAGACTTCCTTATGAAGGATTGGAAAACTGGGAAACACGATTCGAAAGTAGAGATTGACAAGAGACTTCCCGTGAGGCCGGACTATAGCCTCGATAGCATCGAGGTCATCCAATTCGTCTTCATAGCCCTGAGTTTCTGGATCGGGCAGGATCAAGAATGCTTCCGTCGCACTGACTCGTCGTAGAGCACCATGGCTAAAGTTGAAATCACCCTTTCCGGTTTCCAATGGAAGACCGAGTAAAGCTGGCTCAAGTCCTCGTGTAGCGCCAACATACTGGCTGTGGTTCTTGTTTTGTAGGCCCAGTGTTCTCTTTAGTAGAGTTGGACCAGCCATGTCATCGTACTCTTCTACCCCAGTGCCATTCGTAGTTCGAATAATTCGAGATTGATATCCAGGAGATCTCTTGGTTTTTGCTAATGAAATAGACTGCCTGGGACTTATGTCAGTCCACGTGATAAAGAAGTGTGTTGAATGTATGCTAGCCTTCTCTTTTCCCCCTTTGGATCCTCATCTTCGGTGGCTTTCCTTTTCCTACTCTGGGGATCATGGACGAATGTACATTCTTGATCATGGAATCTACACAAAACACAAATCGGCGAGTTATTCTCCAGCACACATCGGCTCTTTCGCCTGCGCTTTATCTCGGTCAGGAAAGTATGCTATATCCCAAGACAATTACTTACACATGCATCGCAAGGACGGTCTTTGCGTTTTGGGGGCGGACCTGGCGATGCCATATCTATAGATTTGCATTCTGTGAGAAGAAAGCAACGTATTGATGAAGCTGCATTCAAGTGAAGCTTTCAGTCTACCTGATCTCTCGACTAGGATGACTAAGCGTTCCCGTAGGAAGATAGCTAGTGATAGGCACGACCGACCTTACATAAAAGCGATCTCTTATCAAAACCCCATATCGCAAGCCTCAAAAGCCACAGCACGTTCAGCTACAAACCCTTTTTGACAATGCTTTCGCTTTGCTTCTGATACGTACTCACCAAGAGCGGAAAGAGACTCTTTCACTGTCGCACTGGTTAAGATAAATGCCCGGATCTTTAATATCATTGACCAATGTTGAACCAAATTGAGAATATGTTCTACTAAGAGAGAATACCCCCATTTGGGTGGCGCCTAGGGTCAACCACACAGTAAAGGGTGCTAAAGCTGTTGGACAATAGAAAGCGTGTGCGGGGAAGAAAAGCCATGTTTATGGGGGGTTTTTGGTTTGATGTTATTAGGGTACAGCTGGCACCAAGATCTGTCTTGTTGTCACAGATTATCATAATGCTATTTGAGGCCGAATAAATGGCACTATTTCAACTCGTATTAGCTAACATGTGATATCATGCGAGCTGAAGTCTCGAAATTGGCGTTGATGCAGTAGTGCTAAAACACTGTATCTCTAGAAGAAACATATAACCAGGTGCTTGAAGTGCCTTTTAACCCATATGAAGGTCTGGATATATCGTTGTATTGGTTCGCGCTTTTTTCCATTGCATACTCGTCCGCTTATATAATAAAGCCACAATTTCTGTAAACGAGGGTAGTTTCTTTTCCTACCAAGTATATTATGCTCGTTTTCGGGACAATCTCTCTTCCTAATAAGCCTTGTGTAATTCCCAGGCAAATTCTCCAATGTTCCTAGCGATGATCGGGCTTGTTCTGTTACAATTTTGGAGCATAAGCTATGTTTGATCTGGTATTGCGCAAATGTTCTTAACCTATACACACACATCTTCTCGACATTATAACAAGAAAATCTATCAACAGGGCTGAAGTGAGCAAACCAGCATCAGTCTGGCTCCGCCGTTAGTCTTACCACCGCCTCTGCACCATTGCCAGAAAAGAGGCGTCCTCCGCTTCCCCTCCTTCGAAGAACAATAATCTGCACTACCGTCCCGCTTCCCCACCGTGACATCGTTCTCACGGGCAGTTTCTGGGTATCTGTCACGGCAAGACTGGTTATCTCCTGGATTCATGGCTGTTGGCGGTCGAGATAGGAGAAAGAGACCTAGCGAGAGCTTTATGATTACAATTCCATGCTTCCAAGGACTAGGATCTAAAGCAGTTTGTCCCGTCAAGGTGAAGTTTATGAAGTAAGGCAAACTGGAGAGCGGCACTCCATGAAACTGCTGATAATCCTCACAATGGTATCACTTATTAGCGGATTGACACAATCCACAACACCGTTGAAGACACCCATCACCAGGAGGCGCTTGTGCTTCTAAACTCCTGGAGAGCAAACAAACATGCAGAGTTGGCCCTGGACATTAAGTCGTCCATTCTCATGTTTGATTTCCACACCAAACACCACCGCACCTTGCTTGACCTCTTGGATTTATTGCGAGCCGGCATATCCGCATTGGCTGTAGGAAGTGATCGATCGGCCTGTGGTCATCCCTTCAATTTCGTTTAATTCAACCTTATTGAGTGGCTTTCTGGCCTTCCTGGCCGGCCATCGCCAACCTCTTTGATTGATATTCTCCAACCATCAACCACCGACAGCCACCATCACCACCACCATCACCACCAACCACTCAACCACCCACTCAACCACCCACTCTACGCGAACAGTTCGGACGCGTTGCGGGGTTGACGTCCAGGGCAAAAAGCACGTGTCGTCGGCATTCATTCCGTGAAAGGGGATGAAGAGACGCAGCCATTGCACAGCGCATCTCTATAATCTTTGTCCATGTCGGATATCAAACAAACGACTTTGTTCAATTGGCTGCCCGGGTAAAACTATCAGTTCACTTTCCTGGATACACCGACTTTTGCCATGACCTGATGCATATGTGATGGATGGATTTTATGCTCAACATGCATTGCTCCACCAAAAAAAATCGAACCTAGCTACCCCCTGGTCACTTTAAGAAACACCACCGAATTCCTTTTGGTCAATCAATTAATAAAAAGACTGTTCAAAGCGTGCATGTTCTCGTAAATAAGACCTTCCTTTGCGTTACCCACGCCCGTATTTGACCTTTCCTGCCTGCACCGTAGTGTATTTCCTAACACCATACTGAATAAACAGCGCAGTGGATACATACGTTACCCCCCATTCTTTCCATCCGCCAATTCTAGTACTATTTGGTACACAAAGCCCTCCATATCCCCTTCTCTGGCCCAAGAGGCAAAGAGAGTCCAATTCTAAGGTCTAAGGGTCATACCGAGACCAATTGGGACTTTCTTCACCACTAGAATAGTAATTTACATCGAGGTTTTCAATATCAGCCAATATGGCACTTCTCTCTAAGAACGCGCAGAAAGCGCTGGATCAAGTTAAAATGGTACCCAATTGAAAAGTCCCACCATCGTGCTTCACTTGTAATTAACAGCTTGCCCTAGGGACTTCTTGTGCTCTACGGAGCAGATTATTTCTCCGACGAAGAATGGTTCAGAATCGACCATCTCGTCCACAAAGGAAAATACGTCTTCACCCACGGCCCCTCAGTGCATATGCTCGACGAGCCATTGATGAGTTTCGCAGAGCCTAAAAAGGACATCTCAATGCTAATTGAGTCTGACGAAAAGAAAGAAAACGATATTACATTGGTGGAGGAACAGACAGAACCAACGAGTTCAGGCGTGAACGATTCATCCAATTCCGAATCTGGCACGCTCACCTTTTTGTCTGAAAACAACTTCGCAGACGGAAAGTCACCGTCATCACCTGCCCCAGCTACCGAACAGACAACCCCCGAATCTAGTGGAGGCCCGGTTCTACCAACGGGATACACAAAGGCACAATTGGAAGAGAGCAAGGCATTTCAGTCGCAAGTCAAGCACAAGTCCCGCAGTCTCTTAGAAACACGTTGGGGTGGAACTTCGATTGATTACGCTGGCCTGGAATCTCCCCTACCTACCGAAACGTTGGTTTCATCATGGGCATCCGAAGTGGGTGAAGTTGATGACACAGGTTCGTTGCACCAATCCATCTCCACTCTAGCACTCCAAGACGAAGCTTCCAAATCTTCGGCGTCATCTACCAAACCACTCACTCTCCTACAAGTAAAAGAAGCGCTCTACAGAGACTTTGTTGAGAGGCACAATGGTCGGGAGCCCACATCCGAGGGTGACTACTGGCAGCCCAACAATCCTGAGTTCAAAGGGCTAGGGCTGAAGCCAACTCCAAGTTCCAGGTACGCGCAATCAGTTGCATCCGTCACATCCAGTTCACGATGGAAGTCTCCAAAGCCAATCAACCCCTTATCTCGGCCGAAAATAAACTCCATTGGAGAGATAGGTAGTGGTATACTTCCTCCCGGTGTTTATTATGCCACTCAGAACCAGAGAGTCAATGGTATTCAGCTGGAAGTGAAGGCCGGTGACCATATCCAGGTGATCAAATTTGTGTCCGGCAAATTCTATAATTGCATGAACATTGAAACCCGAGAATTTGGTCAAGTTGCTGGAACAATTCTCGAGAAGGAGAACCAGGAAGCAAAACCCAATGACAGCTCTTCGGCTCCACAGAAAGCACAATCGAATTTCAACTCTCCGATCGTTAAGCCTCAACAACCCCATGCTGAAAAGTGGCCGTCTCGTGGCAATGGCGCCACTGAGAAAGATGCTGGTGAGGCGAATCAATCCGATGTTCACGCAAAGGAACATCTCGCGAATGGTGCAACAGCGACGGGAAGCACTTCGGAGTCGCTCATCGACCACGAGCCCAAGAAGATAATGAGCAACTGGAATGTTGCGCCATCTATTGACATGATTGAAACCTTGAACGCTGCTGAGTGGGACGAAGACCCTGCTCAACGTCCCAAGCCAGCAGTATGGAAGAGTCCTAGTAGTGCTCGATTAGCCTCCCGTGCCGCTATTCCACCCAGCACTTCATCCTCCCGCCTCGCCGCTCTACCTGATGAGGGCAACAACTCGGCTGTGACTGCTGCTATGCAAGCAGCGATCAACAGAGGCGTGCGTGAAGCACTCGGAAGTCAAGTTAGTTACTCCTAATTATCCTCCTATCGGCCCCCAGCTAACCCAGTGATCAGATGGACAACATCCGTCACACTCTCTCCCCAAGCACCAAGCCCTACCACCCTTCGGTTCCCAAGTCCAACTCGTTCCGCAAGGAGTCTGAGCCACCTCTCGTGCCCAAAACCAACACCTGCTGGTTCTGGGCCACGAACAAAGGCTGTCGCTTCACTGACGAAGAATGTCGCGACCTCCACAGCCACAACAACGCGCTTGGTGAGCCCACCAACTTCCACAATGGCAAGCCCACCTGGGGTGCCGCCGCCGATTATGCCTCTTCTTCGCCCGCCGCCCACGACGTGGCAGACGGAGACAAGAAGAAGTTCACGTGCTGGTTCTGGGCGCAGAATGGCAAATGCATGTATTCCGATGAGGACTGCAAGTATTCGCACGAGCAAGCACCCGGCGGCGTTGCGCGGCCGCGGCAGTGGAAAAACCCGATCCGGGACTCGTGGCGGAGGGGCGGAGAGAGCTCGTGGGACTCAGCATCGATCGCGCCGTCGGTAAGGAGCGGCCCTCCGGGAGAGGACAAAGAACGCGCTATGAGCATGAGAGATAGTTGGGGCGGAGCGAGGAACGGCACTGCCGGAGAGGAGAAGGAACCTGTGATGAGTGGGAGAGATGATTGGGGTGGAGCGAGAAACGGCACTGCCAGAGAGGAGAAGGAGCCAGCGACGAGCGTGAGAGATGACTGGGGTGGAGAGCAGCCTGCGTATGTGCAGGATTTGGAGAGTCGATTGCAGCAAGAGGCAGTTGGCTGGTAGTATACAGTCCATTTCGGGGATATGAAGGCAAAGGAGCAAGAGGCGTTACTTTTTCGGTCTTTTGCTCCGTTCTTTTGCTGCTAGGCGATAGCTAGGGGAGGGGGGTTTCTCTTTTTCTTTTTACCAGCGACCAAGAGATACCAACCAGCGAATATCATTGCAGTACATACATATTGCACGCCTCTTTAAACCTGTCCGTTAGGTAGGTTTTCAAGGGTATTACCAAAAACAGGATTTCAATCGAGTGTCATAATAAGACAGCATTATAAGATTTTGACGTGATTATGGTATTTTTCTATATACCTAGCACCTACCGACCATGCAACTTATTAAGAACTAGAGCCGCCCTGATTTTCCAACCCCATTTCCAACTCCTCGTTATCATAATGCATCATTTGTCTAAAGTCTTATAGATATTTGCTCCGCAACGCCTGGCTGATCGAAGTCATCCTACTCGCCATCCCACCTCCTGCTTGCATGTTGCTTGCCAACGCCTCTTCCAACGCGCTCTGTGTTACCGATGCATCTGCTATAATTAGCCTTCATCTCACACGCAGAACAAAGATGAAGGGATGGCTTAAGATGTACTCACCATCTAAATCACTAAAACTACTACCCATGCTCGGACTCCCCTCGCTGCCTTCCCTGCCTTTCCCCGGACTCCTACCTGCCAACTCTGCTGTCCGTCTTGGACTCAGTGGTCCTGGCTTCTTCCCATTTCCACCCGTAACATCCACCCTCCTCCGAGGTGCCGCAGAGCTCGCGCTTGAATCAGATGTTTGTGATACCTGTGTTACATCTGCTTTCTTGTGCATCGGAGTCCTTCTGCTAGAGATATCATGCGGATCACCGCGCAAAGTTGCAGATGGATCATGGTTGGGTGTAGATGTGAATGGCAGGAAAGCCGGCTCGTCTTCGCCGTCTGAAGCGCCGGAAGAACTTAGACCGAGTTTCGGAGCAGGCGCGAATTTGGGGCGGCGGATGAAGCGGGACTGTACGGGAGAGCTGCTGGCAGAGGATGTAGCGCTATCTGAAGGTGAGGAAAGGGGATCCGGTCGGGGAGAACGTTGGGGGGAGTTTGTTGAAGCCTTCGCTGTGGAGGGTTTATGAAGATGGGCATTTGTAGGACGTGGTGATGTTTGATGCAATGTTCGCGCACTTGTTGTTGTCGTTATATTGGCAGATGTAGTGGACGATGATGGGGGTGCACCTCTACTGGTGGAAGGCGTACTTGATTCGGCTTTTGGTATGGGAGAATCTTTGCGTGCGGAAAGGGACGAAGGTACACGCCCTCCTCCTGACCCAGTTCTTCTCATAGATTCACCACCAGTTTCGCTTATACTACCTGGAACAGGAGAAGGGGCGGCGGACTTAGCAACAGTAACCTTGCGCATTTGGGCTCGTACTTGAGAGAGTTGACGTTCGTAGAGCCATGCTGCTTGTTGGAGGAGGAAAGCAAGCGTTACTTCGAACTTCGTTGCTCTGTAATATTTAGAAAATGCATTAGGAATTTATTGGCACACTAACAATTCGTCCCCTGAATAAAATTAGTAGGTTACAGATATATTGAGGAAATAATTTACAATCTATATCGCTATTCTTCGAAGCCTTCGAAAGGATCTTCCATAGAGCTCTATCCTTTGAAGCATCCCATTCGACCTTTCACATTAGCAGGGGCCTTTTGCAGGAAACAGTTTTATCTTACCGATGGAGGGTCAACAAAGTCACCTCGAGGAAATGGAAGGCGTACAAAGACTGTATACTGCGGATCTGTAGACATTGGCGATAGGTTTAGAGTGGCTTGGACGTAGCCTGAGCGAAGTTGGTGATGCTTTGTCGTTATCGGAGATTTGACGCTAAGATAGCTAGATATGCCAAGCTCCCGAGGTAAGGGTAATACTGGGGTATAACCTTAATTGTGTCGCTTATATTGCCTAGCTGGGGTATGCTGAGTACGAATTATTACCTTATATCGCAAGCACATAATCATTCCACTTGAACAAGACTGGAGAGCAGGTGTAGTAAAGTAGGAGTTATCATATTCTTTTGTCCTGTCATGGTCATCAGAAGTCCCAATAGCACCTAAACCGTTGTTTCCACTACTTGACACTGGCAGAATTCATATTGACTGACTGCTTATTGTCAATGGTACTAGTTTTGTAAGGACAGGTGACCTTCTAGCACATAAATTTAAATAATCATCACATCCAACTTTACTTCAAAGATTCTTCTAAAGGTTTGCTGCTTAAGACAATATGATTTGATTGGAGCCAGGATAGCAGGCATAGAGAACAAGCCCACTCCTGTGATCTGATAGATAAAGCTTAGAGAGGTCGACGAGTTTACCGTTCCTAGAAGTAGTCGAAAAAGTTGATCTCTTGGGTGACCAAAACCAACCGATAAAGGTACGAGAGGAAATACTAGTATATCTGTTGCTAGCTCAAAATAAAGTTGGACAGGCTTCTTAGTGGAAAGATGTGGTATCAAATAGCTGGAAAAAGATTGGCGAGGTGCGACTTGGGATTGATTTTGGAAATATTGCATAGATCTAAACCGCTTTACACGGAAGACTGATAAATAAGACGCGTGAAATATACTTCCCTTCATTTGAGACACGTGTAAATGTAGGAGAAAAAGATTAATTCTAAGTTTGAAGTTATTTACATTATAATATCGAACCAAACCCAATCCCGAGGCTCTACTAATTGGCCACCTAACAATAATGAAATTCAATTGCAAATTGGATGATGAACTTCTTATATGGTATTCCATTTTTTGTGCTATACGGTTTTATACAATCTAATCGCTGTCTAGTACGATAACCTCAGCCTCGCCCTCACCAATGCTCTCAAAGCTTAACACGTCCCCGGCGTTGACATTGCTAACAAATGCTCCGTCTCCCTCTCCGAGGACTGCGTCCTCTCTACCATCTAATCTGATCTTCGCGGCTCCATTCTTGCACATTGGCAAATGAATATATACATTTCTTCCAGTGGTCTTTGTGACAGCGCCTCCCCCAACAGTCCATTTGAATCGTTTATCGACAGGAATTATACCAGCTGCCATAACGAGATCGGCATGTATAGGTATCGTCTCTGGTAATGTGGGTTCAGCCAGTTTCTCATCTTCGGCTGAAGCACCAGGTCCTGCTTTGAGAGGCGAGAGGATAGGTAAGAAGGCGGCACGCTTAGCCTCCTCAGAAAATGTTTTTGTGTGATAACGAGGTGTAAGGCGTTTTGCCCATGGGAGTGCCCAGATTTGTAGGAAGTGCACCTCCTTTTTCGATTCGTTTTGTTCTGAGTGCGCAATTCCTGTGATGTGTTAGTCAAGTTCATTGAATTTTGAATTCAGGTGGTTTCACGTACCTGTTCCGCCAGTGGTGAACTGCACGTCTCCTCTCTTCATGCGGAAGAAATCATCTCCTTCGGTTCCCTCGTTCCCCTTCTGAATCATGCTATCCCGATGTGTCAACTCGCCACTGAGAATGTAGCTGAAGATTTCGGCATCTCTGTGGGGATGAGTTGGGAAACCTTGGCCAGCATCAACTCGATCTTCATTCAAAACCCGCAGACTTCCGAAGTTTTGGAACCGAGGATCGTAGTAGTTGGCGAAGCTGAAGGTATGGTAGCTGTTTAACCATCCGTGGTCTGCATGGCCACGCTCATTCGAGCGGCGGGGCACAATTTTGGCATGAGAAAGGGCTTTAGACATGGTGTTTTTAATTGCGGAGATGGTGCTCATGGGGTCTGGTGATGTAGTCGTAGTGAGTAGTTGGTCTGCGGTGTTAATTGGTGTTGATCTAGGTGAGTAGTAGTTTGCTAGACTCTGGAAGTACTGTTGTAGCGGGGTTGAGAAGAATACTGAAATTGAAGCAATGGAAATTGCAGTAACAAGAAGAAACAGCTTCATATATAGGCTTTTGACAAGGAAGTGGAAGGCTGAAGAGGATCAGAGAAGATAAGAAATCAAGACTAATAAATTACTTAATGATTGGAAAGGATATACTACTAACTGGGAAGACTTGACGTTAAGAGTTGATTTTCTTTGTCTTTTAGTTGATGACCATGCTTTGTCATTGCATATTCAAGCCTGAGTAAGCCACTAGCTGCGGGAGAGCTAAACGAACCGCACTAACTCGCCGCCTCAACACGCTAAGCCTCTTTAGGAGTTTACTTTGTCCAGTTGAATCGCTCAATTCCTACGAGCAATTCCAGAAACTCATGTAGTTGCTGAGCAGCTAACAAACTGCAATTGCCTTCCTGTAAAGACCCTGAGTTTTCCATTCTTTGGAAAATCTTCCCCTAGCTTACTCAATGCTTTGTAATCCGAATAAGTGTCCGTGTTATTGGGAGTCAGTAGCGTCAACCTACCTTAGATAGGGGCTTTAGCGAGACTGAAAAGAGGAGCCTGCGGATCGACGTTGTTCACAATGACGAGCATAAAACTTGAAAGTGTAGTGTTCATTCGAACTGCCAAGCATGGAGAACAGCAACTTGAGCTTTACAACACGCAACTCTCTGTGTGACTTTCATAATGAGTACGTTGTGAGAAGACCAGCTCCCCAGAGCTCGATGGAATAGAAACTACCGTGTAGCTAATATGTCCAATTCCGCATCTTCTCACATTCTGTCTTACATGCCTATTCACTCATTGAATTGTCTAACTGGGTGAGGCCACAGCTATTGCTTAATTGTCTTTATTGCAGTGACCTTTTAGTATTCGTTGCAAGTAGTAAGGATGGCGCAATTCTCTTCTTCATATTTACAATTACACCATATTGGAGCTCGTCCTGGTGGTTCAAGGCGAAATAATCAAGTCGTAGGTAGGCTGTAGATAATTCATATACGTTTCAAGACAGGTAGTACATTAATGAAATTAGACAGGTACATAATGTATTTAACATTTCCATTTGAAATCCCAAGTTCTATCAGTATTCCCTAGGAGTGCCAATGACCAGCCCTTTGCAGCGGATTAAAGATCAATCGCGCAATAATGGAGGATTTTCAACGTCAATAAATATTTATATGATAGGTTATGGACATATAGCTACGGCAAAGTGTTCGTGATCCAAATTCTGAAAACACTCACATTTACGTAACGATTCTTGACCAAAGCAAGATAAGCTCCAGTAAAGGGCTGGCAAGAGGCACAAAGAGCTGTGGACTATCGAAGAATTCATGACTGGAGGATGCTATCCAGCACTCAGTTTCAATGCATATCAGAAGCTTTTAAATACTTGCTCTTAGCACATTTAATATATTTGACATTCGGAACAGTGTCGAGCACCTTCAGGAATTCCCTCCCCACAAGCGCAGAACCGTCCAAATTGACACCCAAAATATAATGCACCGCAATAGATCACAATTAAAGAAACCATTAACGCAAAGCTCATCGCTGGTTCATGAAATTAGGCAACAGATGCAGAAAGCAGAGAAATAAAATTCAACGCCTGTCCCCATATTTTCGTCATCATTTTCTCATACGTTTCGTAGATATTATATCGTTTCTGTCTTTGTTCTCATTGATGCAGGTACGTCTGACTTTTCATCCATGCCTCCCAATGCTTGGAAATGCTGTCCTCCCATTGCACAGTAAAATAAAGTATGGCGAATCATCATCAGGCGCTTTTCTTCCTTCCACCTCCGACGGCTTCCTCGCTATCTGGACTCCACTCCTCAGGCTGAAAATTTGGGTTATTATAGTGGGCTGTGTTGTAGTGGCTGTTTTTGAAAGTACTGGTCTGGAAAGTAACTGGTCCTTCTTGCCAGTCGGCAATAGCTTCCCATTCGTACTTGCTTGGGCGAAAACTTGAATTTGGTGATAGAGAAGACGCCATATCTGCGGATTGAGATGACGAGATAGATGTGTGTGAAGCGAGCGAAGGTTGTAAAGGTACGCCTTGTGACAAGTTATGAGTATGGATAGGTAACTGCATAGTCTGAGGAAAAGGAGAACGGGGAGAGTGGGTCGATATAGGTGTTTTGATAACAGGTGTGCTAAGTGTAGCTGGCTGTTGGGGTGTGAAAGTCGTCGAAACTGACAAATTAGAGGTCTTCGAGGAGTTCCCAATAGGTGACGGGCCAGGAGACACCGAAGCAGAGACCGGCGACGCTGCATAGGTCTGTTCAAGTCCAGCGAACTGTGCAGGATATCCATGATGCGAAGGTGGTGGCGGACAGAATCCAGGAATGTTAAACAGAGCGGTCATATCCATTTGTGAGAAGTTACCCATGGCAGGCATGCTTTGTATGGTCTGAACGGTGTGCTGTTGGCTGAAGCTTGTGGCTCGATTGACTTGGATGTTTGGGGTGGAAGCAGCAGCCTTAGGATGCGGTTGCTGGAGTGAAAATGAAGCCCTTCTATCCTTGTATATTATATCGTAATGGCTCGGCCGGTAGAGTATGTGAATCATGGGGCCGGCAGGGTTGATTGGAACTCCATTTTGATCTGTCTGCTGGAAGATATGAGTGTTGACTTCAGTGCCTTCACTACGGTCAAGGTAGACAATCTCGACAGCGATTCCAACCGGCTTCACCAATGCATCAATGAGAAGTGTCATCCCCAAGTGGTCAATCTCAGCATTTACAGCCATCAGGTCGCGACAATAATTTTCCACAGAACCATCGGGTATGAAGCCTTGATATATATCAGGTCTACCTTTCAGTGTGGAGGCAGCTAAGAGTCGCAAATGATAGATGATACTCGGTGATATGTCACTGTTGAACTTCTCTATCAAGAGATCCGCAGCCATCTGAGGATTATCCAGCAGAGCCATTAACTCTCGTAGGAGGCCGATCGTTTCGTCGGCCATGTCCTCAAAATATGCTGGGTCCTGACCCCCAACATTCTCTATGAAGTTGTTCAGTGAAGTCAAGCGTGCTACCTCACAATCGAACTGGTTTTTGTCTGACAGGCGGAGTAGCGTCTCGAAATACGCGAAGCCAATAGCTAAAGATCCGTGTTAGCAATCAAGCAGCGCCGGTGAATTAGAGGGAACATCGTCACTATATGAGCTTTCGTCCATATACTAATCGAAGAGAAGAACTAACCCCGCCATCCACAGTTTCCATCTCCAAGTATAGGTCGATAGTGAGAGTATCTTTGCGGCAATGACTAGATGCAATGATCAGCGAGAGCCCAATTGGCAGCAGCAGCAGCAAATGCCAGCTTCAACACTCACAGCAGTCTTTGCAATGTAGATAGGATCGGCCTTTGCGTATTCTTCGGTGATGGCCTGGCTACTCTTCTTCTCCCCCACCATGGGGCCCTGTCACCGATCAGCAGAATGCTCTCATCTTACTGTGACACAAACGTACCTCTAATTGAGCCTCATATTCCGCAGCTAGACGCTGCTGCTCTTCCATATCATTGATGTGACCCTCCATCTTGAACTGCCGCACCGCGGGGTGGTGTTGAGTAAAGGTCGAAGCTCGTCCGTTGGGGATCGCGTTGCCGTTGCCGTTGCCGTGGTTGGCGTTGCCGTTGACGGGCGAGAAAACTGGACCTCGAAAAATAGCTCGACCGCTACCTGTTGTACTAGTCGACGATGCTGGTGAGGCACCACCGCCAACATCCCCAATCCCAATCCCAATCCCAATCCCACCGCCAACGCCAGACTCAGGAACAGGAACACGAACGCGCACAGCTCCAGACGCCGAGTGATACCCTGGAAAAGCAACGACTGGACTGCCTACTCCATATGTAGAGAAGGGAGAATAGGGAGTGGGCTGTGGCTGGAACATGCCGTCCATCCAATATCACCGTTGCGAGCGCAACGATCTCGCTCGCACCGTGCTATTTGAAGAGCTGGCCAAAACTTCCCTATGATTTTATGTGGAAAGACAGCGTGGTTGGCGTTGTGCAACCAACTGTCCAGCACCGAGCGAATGAGCTACCAGGCGTCGGATCTAGGGCAACTTCTCCCAAAGGCGACTTAGCTGAGCTGCGTGCTGATGTATCGATAATCCACCTCGATCTTTTTTCGTTGTGCGGTCGGATGAGGTTCAAGCCTCTAGCTGATCAACGGCTTGATCAACACAGGTCACAGATAGCTATGCGTATGACACCCTATCTTCATCTCAAACGCAAACCGTCTGTTTCTCTGCTGGTCCCAAAGGTCAAAGCTCACCTCCCCCTGCTCAGCGACTGAGTATCGATCACTGATTCGCGCAAATGCGGCTATGTGCTTTAAAGCCTTTGAACACTTCAGCCAGAAAGGAGTTGGGATGCGGAATTGAACAGGTGGCTGTCGAAGTCCTTCCGTGCACTTTCGCGAGCGATGGCACCCGTGATGGACATGGACGTGCCTCAGCTATGTATACGAAAAGACCCTGCAATGTATATAGAGTACATAGGTACAGTGCTTCTGGTTGCTTGCCCCACCTATGCGTCAATCCGCTACAGCAAGAATAGCAAGTCCAGTCGATCGCACCCTTCTAAATAGCCACCATGTAGATGGTGGCTTCTGTTACTTAACGAGCGCATCAATGTAAGGTCTACTTGGTCGGAAGAATTACCAATCTCTAGATACACGAGATCCGTGCTGTAGTTTCGCTTTCGGGGCAATGCTATCTAGGAAATGTACCATTATACATCGTTGGTACACGTACATATAAAGTACATGTGCTTGGATAACGAAACGGGAGGGCACTCGTACTGACTTAAGTGAATGTGATAGGAGCGGACAGATGCAAGTAATAGGTCTGTATTCTCCGGGACTGGCTGCCTCTGAAAGGTGAGGGTCCTGGGTATGTACATGTCACAGACGTACCTGTTATTCACAGATCCAGCATATTGCCTGGTCTCTCTTAAATACACGATAGGACTGCCACGGCTGGATACAGAGACAGGATCGACTACCAGTAGATCGGCTTTGCATCGCCATCGACCTGCCCGAGCCGTCTTTTATGTGTCCAAGCACCCTTAGTCTTATAATGAACGATAGAGTCGTAATCAGACTTGGTAGACCTGCCGGACGCCTAACGCAAGCCACGGGCACAAGAACAAACCAGTCTCTCCAAGACATATCATTCTCTCAGCCATTCCTATGCTATACCACCACATCGGTGATCTGCTCCGAAACCCTCAGCCATACAAAGTTTACGGGACACCTTACCGCGCGGGTATGGCGTTTATTTCTTCATCCTCCTGTTGTAGAACTGCGTGACATGATGACAGAATCGCTTCGTGGCGGCCGTCTTTAGTCAATGTGTATATGTCCATGTCTGTAGAACCTGTTGCCGGAGCAGTATTTTCATCTACTACCAGCCTAACCATTAAGATACGGCATTTGACAGCAGACTAACCCCCAAATATCCCCCAATATATTGCCCGTGGCGTACATGTACAGTAGGTGGAATATGGGGAAGAGCAACTGAGGTGTATGACAATGTGCCGTTGGCGGTTGGCTGCAGCTTCCCCTCATCATTTGGGAATCTTACCCTCACTGCCCGGTCCTTCTTTGGTAGCAGGTTACTTCTTGAACCACTATGTGCGTAGCCACCAAACCTCCAGCGGAGAGCCAATATCAACTTGCCAATTTCGTGACGTTCTTTTGACATTGTGGTGAGTCCTTCGCATCTGTGTTCGGCCGACCCTGACATGATTTCGACATGGCTTGTTATTTCCAACAGATTCAGGCCACGACGACGTTGCGCCGTCCCAAAGCATTCTGCAATTCCGTGCAGTTCACCCAATCCATCCCCGGCTTGTCTGCCACAGCCCGGTCTCCCACTCTCTCTCCTCGCTCGCCACGGCCATCTTCTCCTACCGATCGTGTAACGACGCCGGTCCCAATTTCTCCGAGCGACTTTGGTCATTGGTTCTCATCCTTCACGTCCCTTCATGCACAATAACGATATTGCTGCTGTCACTAGCGAAGCTTTCTGCGTCCCCCCGAGACTTTTCCATCCATGGTTGCCCAGCCGTTTCGAACCCACCTCCGGGCCGGAAGCCTGTGCCGCGTTGCGAAAGCCAAACGTCAATGTTTGGAAGCCATGTCTTGGATATGTAATGCTGCTGCTGGGAGACCAGACGCAGGATAGGGCTGGCCGCGCCGGCCTTGCACACGGAGCGGGACGGGCTCTTACCAGATCTGCCCAAACTCATTTGAACCTAGTATATGTTACGTTCACGGATCCAAGAATTCCAGTGTTTTGCAACTTCGACCCTGTCGATTTGCACTGTAGATTAATCGTATATATCTACTTTACAACTACCGGTAGCTACCTCGGCGAGGAGGGGAACTCTGCCCCGGTGTCTCTTTAGGACAAGAGGAAGCTCAGCTGCTTTTCGGCGGTGCTGGAAAATCCCGTTCAGAGGCCCATCTGCTCTGTTCGTGGCTTTACCGAGATTAGGGTTTTGATGGTACGAGACGGATGGGGGAGGGAATGCTGGCTTGGTCTGGACCACTGGGTTGCCAAACCGTGATTACCTGCAAGTGCGTCGTGCTGTGAGCGAGATACGGCAACGAAGATGCATAGTGCAGAAGGATTGCTGTTGCAGCATGTCGTGGCCAGTACCAGTCGATCACTACCGCAAGCCTCTACTTTGACGGCAACGGCCAGCGAACTGCTTGCATGCGTTGGAAAATGCTGGGCCAAGACACAGATGCAATTAGGCAGTTGAGGAAAGTGTGGCTGCGAGCAAAATTTTTCATGGAATCTCTTTTGTTAGGTGTTATGTGTTCACGCTCGCAATTTGTGCTTGCTGTCTACCTTCCATCCTCCGAGGAGAGTGTAATTTAAATCTATCTAGCTGTACCTCGTGAGGAACTTCTCAAGCGAAGCGTCCAAACTCATCCCCGTGCAATCGTATTTTCGGGTATATGATATTTGGTACCCTCAACGCCTTGACTCCCCGTTTCTCAGCTGTCCATGGTCTAAGCATCCATTGCATTGAAGATGTCAATTCCAGCCCATGGAAAACCCAGGACCACCTTTCTTAGCCCGGCCCCCTAACTTCCCTTTCCCACGCTTTTCGGAAGGCATGTTGAAGGATCCACCTGTGGTGAAGTTATCTAAGTTCAACATGTTATCTCCCCCTTGCGAATTCTGCTCTGGCATTTTGAAGCCGTCGGCATCTGTAAATACTGTTTGGTATAGATTACCTATTGCATCTGTCCATTCCTGCATAGCGCGCAAACGCTCCTTGTCCCTATCATCAGCAATTTCGACAGTGCCATCTTGTTGGTTGATCTTGCCGTTGACTTTTTTATCAACAATAAGGAAGCCAAGAATATCCTGGACTTCCGAGACAGGAATTTTAAGCGCTTTGCCAATGAAGATGAGATTAAACCGGGTGTAGGGGGCGATAAGCTTGAGAACGGCCTTGGTGCGCATGTTTCGGGTAACTTCGTCAATATTTTCTGCAATAAATGGATCGTCCAGAAGATCCTTGTTGACGTTTAAAACAGACTCATATTGGTGGATGTCATCTCTCTGGTATGCATCCACAAGGTCTGTCATGGCAGCAATTCGAGGATCGTTCTTGTATGGTTTTGTTTCCTGCGACTCAAAGGGATTGATATCGGACTTCATCAGCATGGTAGTGAGCACCAGGTACTTGAGAACTTGGATCCGTTGTAGGGAGCCAGCTTCATCGTAGTTGCGAAATGATTCGAAGAAGTCGCTCTGTGCATCCTTCCAGTTCTCCTCGCTCATATGCATCTTGCCTCCACACTCTCGAATAATGCCCATAATCTTTGGATGTGGGACAGCAGACTTCACCTTCAATGCTCGTTCATAGAGGCGCTTGAGTTGCTTATTGTTTTTTGTTTCGGCATACATCTGGATTTCAAGGGCGTATATCTCCAAAGACTGGGTACCTTTGGCCGGATCATCTGAACCATCTTCCCGCTCACATGCCTTGTGTAGTTCTCGTAGCTTCTTAGAACCTAGAGTGTAGTCTTTGCGATCGAGGTAGAGCTTTGCAAGCTTGATATTGGTTTTCAACCATAGACGGTCATTATTTGTGGACTGGAATGACTTCAAGGTTTGGGAATAGAATTCTTCCATGCAGTGGGCTGCCTTCGGATCATCCGAACCCTTTTCAATATAGTCGAGGATAGCGTTGATAGACTTTTCGGAGTAATTCCGAGTAACCGCACTTTTGACGTAGGTGAGAAGTTCGGTATAGTGTTTTACAGCCTTATATGGTCAGAATATTACAAAGTTTCTCGACGTGATGCACACCTTATCATATAGTCCCTCTTTATACTCGAGTTTGATTGCTTGCTTCAGGCCCTTAAACCCCCAATCACCCTTCTCCTCTTCCAATGCAGGTATTCCAAGGAACTCCTCGATCGCGGCGTTAGCATCAGTGAGCTTCAACTGTTTCGCATTATAGTATTTGTTTTCAATATCGACATCGCCACTATCCTCTTCATCATCGTCCTCATACTCGAAATCGAATCTGGGAAAGTTAGCTACGGGCAACGCTAAGTGAATACAAAACTATACTCCTCTTGGTCTGAGTCTTGCATAAAATCATCGTCAGACATGTTATCTAAAGGGCGAGCAGGATTCGTAAGTTATTTGGATTTCTCAGAGAGCATTCCAAGTGTAGAATTGCCAGCAAATGGGTAGGCTTTAGTGAAGTTGCGACTGAAGTTGTTGATGTTATCCAAGGCTGACAGTCTAGATTAGGGAGACTGGAGCCTTATGATGTGAATTTGGCGCTAGTGGGTGGGACCTCAGCCTTGACCTTTGGGAGGCGGCTTGGATAAATTGATTATCTTCCAAAGTGATCAACTAACACTATTCAACCTTTCAGTTGCCCTGTCTGCAACTATCTTTCTGAACTAAAGCGTTTGACACCTTGGCCGCGCTATTCACACGAGCGCTTTATTCCCCAGCACTCGCAATACCTTCGTCGGCAGGCTTGTTAGCCCAGAATAAGGGACTTTAATTCTCAACCACAGATCTCCAAATCGAAATACCGTCAAGATGGGAGGTGATCTTAATTTGAAGAAGTCATGGCATCCCAATCTTATGGTCAATCAGAGGAAGGTGTGGGAAGAGGAGAAGAAAGCGCTGGAAGAACGGAAGAAGATTGAGGTGCGCAAGAAGGAGCTTGCTGAGGAGCAGGCCAAGGAAGAATTACAGAAGAAGCTCGAGGCCGCAGGAAGTCGGAGACGTGTAGATCGTGTGGATTGGATGTATCAAGGACCCTCTAGCGGGCAAGCAGGGACTACGGAGGAGATGGAGGGATATCTACTGGGAAAGCGGAGAATCGATGGCTTGATCAAAGGCGACGAGCACAAAAAGTTAGAAAAGCAGGCTGGGCAAGAGAGTTTTATGGCATTACAGAGCGCCAATACGCTACGTGATACTGCGGTAAAAATCAGGGAAGACCCTATGTTGGCTATCAAACGACAGGAGCAGGCGGCTTATGAAGCCCTTATGAATGATCCCGCCAAACGACGACAGCTTCTTGCATTAGCCGGTAAATCTGAAGAGCCTCTAAAGAAGGAAAAGAAGCACCGAAGTCATCGTCATCATCACCGCCATCATGATGACAGCTCCGATGACGATCGGAGACACAAGCGAAAGAGGAGAGATGACGACGAGAGAGGCCACAGAAGTCACAGACATGAGCGTCGACGCTCAGCATCCCCTGTCGAACGACGAAGAAACGATTCAGATGAAGGTAGATCTTCTAAACGGAGACGAACAGAAGAGTACTCAAGATCGGAATATCGTAGGAGATCACCTTCACCAGGGGAACGAAGACGATCCCCTTCACAAACAAGACGCAGAACATCACCTCCTTTCAACGAACGGAGAAGGTCACCGTCACCAGTCAGACGCAGAAGGGACGAATCGACCCGCAATGACTATCATAGACCAAGTCGTCCAGATAATGATTCTCGGCCACTGGCCAGGGATAACCAAGGCCCTGTGGTTTCGCAGAAGATATCAGACGCTGACAGAGAGCGCAAACTAGCTGAAATGCAGCAAAACGCATCAACTTTGGATGTAGATCGCGAGAAACGGTTAACAGCGTTAGCAGAGCGGGAGAAAGAAGATAGGGAAGCGGAAGATAACGCGCGCGCAAAGGCATCCAGGAATGGTGACAAGGGAGAGTTCATGAGGAATATGAATAGGAAGGCAGGGGAGTTAGGACTTGCAGACCGAATAGGCAGAGGTCGCCAAGGTCTGCAAAAGGACGACTAGATCATCATATTATGGTACGGTAGTTGCAGATGCATTGTTTAGGCACGAAGACATTGAATTGATCATTCAATTTGGGTGGTTTTTTAAATATAAATGTCTATTTGAAAAATATCGTATTCTTTTCGTAGGACGATGTCTTTATGTCTTGCTTTTGAAATATCACATAATTTGTGCCAGTCTCAGAAATCAGTACTAAGGGGAACTAGTTTCCGTACCAACTATGTTTGCTCTTGAGTACGTATTATTACATAGCATGAATCTCCGTTCTACTACTTCATATATTACCAACACCATTAACCAGACCCTCATTTCCGCTATCATCGCATAAACTCCAATCCCTCACCGCACCTTTCCAATCACTGACTCTCCCGTTTGTAATCTTAACAACCACAACCCTAACCTCTTCACCCTCAATGAAGATCCCTCTCCCACCATCCCCATCTTCCCTTTCCGCGCCCCAATTTCTTCCTCCACCCTCTCCCTCAGAGAAGGTATTATTATCTAGATGCTCATCTTTATAATATGTCTCTTCCGCAGTCCCTCTTTCCACTAGTCTTGCGTCTCCATTAATTGTCACGCTAATACTACTCAATGCGCTTGTATTCAGGTTTAATAGTAGGTTCGCTAGCGAGCTCCGTGAGGCTTCAGGTGGTGGAGATCCAGTTGTGGACATACGACGAGCGTTGGTAGTAGGAGGCCGATGAGAAACCCAGTCATGGACTAGTAATGAGACGTGAGGGTTGGATATGAGATTTAACGTTTTCTTGGAGGAAGGGTTGGTGGTCATTATTATAGTTGGGGCAGTGGAATACGGTGTTGAGGGTAGGTAGGTATAATTCATGAGTGAGACGTGTGGGAACATATCGGTACATGTTGCGAGATGGAGCTAAGTTTCATCAGCCGGAAGAACCATGTGAACTAAAGGAAGGAAACCTACGAATCGAGCGTTCTGAAGGCATTGGACAACTTCTGAAGGCAAGCAGCTGGTCACTTGGAGATTTGTCGCGCCGGCGGATGATTCGGCATTAAGAGGAGCGGCCATAGCTACTGGTGATTGGGAGAAGTATATCTACGGTTTCTATGTCGAATTCTTTGGAGAATTCTTCGGCAAACTCAAATTCTCTTGATGTGGATTATTTTATCTGTTGTTGAAGAGAGCAGCGAGGATCAAAACATCATGACGTTGAACCCCGCCATCACCACGTGACACCAAAGACCTTATTTTGCATGACCTTCCTTGTCTCATATTGTGTTAATATTATGGTCAATCGGGTTACAGCTTACTTTGATTCAGTGCTGTATAAGTAACCAATTGAAAGCACTGCGGTACACCAACTGGCAAGCTGCTTGTAAGTTATTGTGGAGTTGTACAGGATTTAACTTACACCTAGGTACACCAATGTTTTCATGGAGGGACCCAGAGGCTAGACTAGCTCGATGGATGTAACGAGCTTAGGTGACTTATCACTTGTTGTTCGTCTTCAAAAGTATTAGAATCTCTTGCTGCTTCCATAATCAGCGAAATATCTGCTTGCTTGTCATCACCTGCTCTAATTATGGCAAGGTGGTATAGATTGGTATAGATTTATTGCTACCAATCTATAATTTTGGTACTCTATATGGACATCGATTCTCTGAAAATGATATGAAATGGGGAATCTAATTAATTCTTCTCAATGAAATGCCAAGGCTTGTTCAGACAGGCTTGATTGGAACTCAGGACATTGTCTAGATAGTGACTGTTACTTCTTAAAGGTCATCATTTCAAAATGGGTTATTTATGTGAATCAATTTAGTTTTTGGTCATATCAAACTCCAGTCTTTTACTCAATGGAATTTCCCAGAGAGACACGCTGCTGAAAGTTCCTTCTAGGGCTTCCCTGCTATTATTCTTTCTAAATCCTCAGGATTATGTGCATCTTGGAATTATGAAGGCTTAGAGCCGTCAAAGGAGAACTTTGTGGCGAAACTTTTTTTGGTGGTTTGCATACTAATAAGTAGATAGTTCAATCTGCATTCATAACGTGAATTTAGTGCTGGCTGCGAGCGTTAACTTTAAGGAAGAGTTGAGTTATGAAGTTCTTGGTCCACTTTTATACCCCTTTCCTCGTCGCTTAATTTCTTGACCTCAGGTGCAGATGCGCGATCACTAGCTGCACAAAGACGAGAGCTATTTAAAGAGATCAAGATAGTTAAGCCAGTTCCAACCATTCTCTGGCATTATAAAATAAGAACGTTTAATGACTCACAGTTTAAGTGGTTGCCAAGCAACACTTTTGTAATGTGGTAAGGGACCACTTAGTTCACTCTGAGCCAGCTGAAAGACGATTTTCAGAGTACAAGACTTTGAGTATAGAAGAAAGCTTCATACGGAGGGCACTAGGTGGAGATTGCACTGCTTGGAGTTTCGAGTTTCAAGCACTTATGATTTTCCTATTATTTTCTTGAAATTTGAACACAGATATTCACAACTATCATATCCCATGTACTAGGTTTTATCAAAGTAGAGCTATTCCTTTTCTATCTCCAATACACCAAACTGCTTCTAGCAAAACAACTTCATTCTATTACCGGCTATAAATCATAGGAATGCCATTGTTTTGTTTAAAGCTTGTAGGAAGAGCGCAAAGTAACTTAAGACTTCTTTGGGTTTACGTTACTAGCATACACAAAGGCTACTTGAGCAAGTAGCTGTAGCCTCAGGCCAGTTACAGAAACTTAAAGCGAGCGCTAATAAGATACATACCCACAACTGAATGAATATTTTGGTCCCAGAAGGGAGAAAGGGAAAGGCTTGGCAGGCCTCCTCTCACCTGACGCGTTCGGAGTGAATATAATCCTTAATTAGACAATGGAGTGCGTTTCTTTTCTTGGTCTTCGGCAAGGCTTGTTTAACTTAAAACAACATTCAAATTAAGTCAACTAACAACGTCAATAACAATACCATATATGCCTTTCATGTATTGTATCTGAACAAACCACCAGGCCAGCTCCGGTTACACTCTTGAGTTAACAACAATAACTAGGGCACTGTACCCTACGTTTAGCATTGAAAATTCGGTACAGATTTGCGAGACTGTTTCTCGCGTCGACCTCGTTCCAAACAGATATTACAAACCTATCTCGGCCACCATCACCACTCAAAAGCAACCCCCTTTTAGATCTTTAATTCGGAGAACTTCACGTGCCCACCAGCAGCTAGTGTTCTAAATAAATTCACCAAGACAACCGCAGTCATGCCACCAAGATTTAATCCAGGCTCATGCTCAGGCTCCAAAGCCTCATCCTCCACCTCCAACACCCAAACTTCTTCAGCCACTCCACTCTCATCCTCGTCGCAAATTGCGTCAACTAGCCAGCCAATTGCACCCAAAACTTGGCCAAATGATACCTGGCCGCACCCTGATACTCTAGCTCATTTTTCGACTGAGGATTTATCAAAATATACGCAGTGGTTCAACGGTAGGTCATCGTCTTTCAAGAAATAACCCAAGACTAAATATTAGTTAGACGTAACTAGAATTGACTGGAGGCTTAAGCACCTCGGGGAAACCCAAAACCTTACACGATTGCAGGAGTGGGCAATTTTAGACCAGGAACTTAAAACAGGCAATAGTAATAAACGATCCATCACTAGTCGTCACTCACATACTATGAACTGGATGAGAACGATCTTGAACGCACATCCTCCACCAGGAAAGTCTTCTTGGAACTCAGATTTCCCACGACGTAAGACCAAAGATAATCACAAGGCATCTGTCAAGAGCACTACTCAACAAGAAGGTGGAGAAAAGATGAGCACAAAGTCACATTGCAAGGAGCCGAGCACCGCTGAAAACATGGAACCTGCTGAGCGCGAAGAGCAGATCGCTGCTCATGGAGGTGAGAAATCATCGCAGGCTACTTGTAAATCGAATCACGATAAAGAGACTTCTGAGGAGACTATAGTCAACGAAGTAGAGACAAGGGAGCCAGAAGAGTTAGCCATTAGTCAGGCAGACGCCAACGCTAACGCCGATACCAATGCCACGGGCAATACGGGTACGCGAAAACAGGCTGGTCATGACAATGAAGGAGTCGAGGCCGAGCCTATTCAGTCCCAAGAAGGAGAATGCAGCACAGATGCCAGTGAGCAACCAACTGCACCTCCAACTGAACCGGGCAGAAAGCGAGAACAAACTAGTCTCGAGGAGGCCGAAAGTGGAAGTAAGAGATTGTGCACAGAAGAAAGCATCATGGGACATTCTGATGGAAACAATCCAACAAGCAACGCAAGCGTCAACAAATCAGATTGGGATGCTTTCGCACAACCACTTGATGCAGCTCTTCCACCTCCTTTCTCCAACGGATATAGAACTCCTGCAGAATATATTGAGCTACTAAGAGTAGAGCAAGCTGAGGCAGAAGCTGCGGCTAAAGCCGAAGCTAAGAAAAAGCAGAAGAACACTCGAAAAGGTCGTAAAACGGCAGAGGAGGAGAACCGCGAGCAAGACAGTGCTAGAACCAGTAATGGTGACAGACGTGCAATCGTAGAGGCCCCTGTTATCACCAAGGATATCAAACAGCCAGGAGGAAGTGGCCGTAAGTACTGGGGCTGCAATGATCCTGATTACCAGCGCTGGCTTAACAGCAAAGAGCCTCTCCCGGGTCCGCAAAACCCCCTACCCCAGCCCCCACAAATGCCATCTCTTCAAGAAGCATTGCAGCAAGACCCTCGTGGCTGGGGACCAACTGCTCCTACCCCCGAAGAGTTTCTAGGTCGAGAGATCCCGCATCCACTTGCTCCTCCTCCAATGCCGAAGAGTGACCATAGTGAGGAATACCTGATTGGAGCTCTGCTTGGTGCAGGTTATGGCCAAGATCACTTTCCTGCAGATATGCCCAGTGACATGATTGCTGGATACGATCGCGCCAAATTTCGTGGAATGTTGGATTAGGAAAAACCCCTCTGTGGAGAGGCGATCACCCATTACGTGTATGATATTCTGCTGGAGAATTTAACGAAGAGCGAGATGAATTATTTCATGTGAATGGTCTCATGATATGAATGAGACGATTTGGCTGGGAGAATTTGTTCCGAAATGTCACGCTGAGTCGGCCGCAAACATTTTGATCGTAGCCAATATGATGGCCAGCACCTGTAGAATTAGAGAATCCTAAGTATTAGATTCAATCGACGTACCAACATATAGAACGTCTACATACCCTCGCCGTGTTATAGGACTTATTGAGTTTGCTGTAAAGCTTCAGTTGTTGACACCTAGTATTGTCTCAAGATGTATATCGAGATGAGAATAGAATCAAGCCGAGGCGGAGTAGCTCAAACACTGAAATGAAAACATTTTGTTCAGAACCATGCTAGAGCCATGCCTGAAAACGATCTCCCTTTAGCAATTGGTATGCTTCATAGAAGGCAGGCATATAATTGGCAAGAAACTACAGATTTCTTAATATCACTCAGTAGATCGAAATAACGATCAATGCGCTCTTCCAAAATACTAACCAAGATCGATCAAAGAAGTAGCTATTTAAAGGGAGACCTTTCACGCAATTAATCTTTTTAACAGAAAGCAAACTTGCCTTTTTTAGCTCATGCTCTCCCCCTACCTATCCTTCATGGCAGATTGAATTAGCAACATATCACAGCACTCCTTTTTGACATTCATATTTTTGGAAGAGCGTAAAGATGCAAGCCGAATGTTGAGTAGTGAGTAGACATTGAAAGGTGAACGCAGTTGCTGTTTGACCCACTGAGGAACGTGTTTGTTACTTAATTCGGTGTCCAAGGCTATCATATAAGTGTCTGATAGTTTGTAGAGGGAATATTGCAATCAGTACATGAAACTGTGTCAGGTATTCACGATCTCAAACTTGAATAGTTGCAAAGGGTGGGTTGGGTATCTCTATCATATCTGTGTAACACCACCCCCACCCATGGGTGAAGCTTAGGCCACCCCCACTTCGAATGTAAATAAGGTTACTAACTTTAATATCAACATCAAATGTGTCACAACACTTATTTATATCTTGTACCATGAAGTTCCATCCCAATACTTTTAGAAGAGCTCTGATACAGACTCAAGGTGCGAATGCCCTCAATGCAAGATGGATGCACAATGGGGACCCTCTTTGGCACAAAATAGTCACTCCTCGCGACGGTTTGAACAGTTCTCAAACCCTTCATGCCACAATTACCACACGTTCAATTACAAAATTCGCCGTTCCCACTCGGGACTATAGTGTCTTAACAAGCTCTGCTGAACGGATTCCGAGCTTTGCATTTGCATTTGAGTGGGTGAAGTCCTCCATGGCGTCCTATCGGTGCTCCTGGGCTTACAGTATTTAGCATTGATGGTGTACTCCTCCGCTCATCCGCCCCACTCCCTGGCGCTACCAAAGCTCTACAGTATCTCCACCAGAACAATATACCGTTTATTCTCTTGACAAATGGTGGTGGAAAGCATGAAAGTGCACGAGTAGCAGAGCTGAGCAAGAAATTAAATGTGCCGCTTACTGAGGATAACTTTGTGCAGTCGCATACACCATTCAAGCAGTTAGTCGAAGGCTCCGAGACAGTGGGAGGCCTTAAGGATAAAACGATTCTAGTCGCTGGTGGGGATCAAGATAGATGCCGCAAGGTCGCAGAAACGTAAGTAAACAAGTTTGCAGAACGGGCAACCTAAGAGGCTGACTCAATGCATTAGCTATGGTTTCAAGAGTGTTGTCACTCCAGGTGACATCTTGATGGCACAACCAGAGATATGGCCATTCAATCAAATCTTCACCGAATACTACAAAAACACTGCTCGTCCACTTCCACACCCAATCAACCCTACGAACCCCAATGATTCTCTCAAGATCAACGCAATCTTCATATATAACGACCCTCGCGACTGGGGTTTAGATTCGCAGATCATACTAGATCTCTTACTTTCCAAGGACGGTGTTCTTGGTACTTACTCCGAGAAGAATGGAGATACGAGCCTTCCAAATAACGGCTGGCAGCAAGATGGCCAACCTCCGATATTCTTTTCCAATGCCGATCTTTTCTGGGCCGCGAGCTATCATCTTCCACGTCTCGGTCAAGGCGGCTTCCAAGCTTCTCTGAATGGTGTCTGGAACGAAATAACTTCCGGAGCTGAATTAAAGCGCAACGTTATTGGAAAGCCTTTTCCGGCTACCTATGATTATGCAGAGAAGGTCATCCACAACTACCGGCAACACATCCTTACCAGCCATGGCAAGACTAAAAGCTCGACACCTAAGCTGCAACGTGTCTTCATGGTTGGCGACAATCCTGAAAGTGACATTCGTGGTGCCAATGAATTTGATAGCCCAACAGGTATCGACTGGACCAGCATTCTGGTCAATACAGGCGTTCATAGAAAGGGAACTGTTCCAGCACACACCCCAGACGTAATTTGTGAGGATGTGCTTGGAGCAGTGAAATGGGCTCTGAAAGATGAAGGTTGGGCTGGCTTGGAAGAATAAATGTATCCTTAATTTAGTCGCATTATTATTGTCTATGTTTTGGGAAGCGTGGCGTTGGCTGGTAGAAATTTATCTTTGTATTAGACTAGATCAAACTTGCATTGAAATACTATAGATGATGAATGAGATATTCTAGTTGTATTCTGTAAGTCTAAAGTGCTGTCCGTTTGGGAAACTGGCCACCTATTTATCTATAATTTGAATAAAAATAATATAGCTGTTGGTATATCCAAATGGATGTTCATGCTAGTCGCGTGTTCTATTTGAGCTTCAAATAGGACATAATACTACGTTATATGTAGTTAGTATTATCAATAATTGTCACCGAATATAATACGCATATCGTACTAAGAGCATGATCTGCATCTATTCAAATCAAATGCCTAGGCCTATGGAATGATGCTATGATATCTAAAGCTGCTTCTCATCTCTGGATCTCTTCCCGTGTCCGGAGCATCTGTGAGACAATCTAAATCGTACTCAAGGAAGTTAGAATTGCGAATCTAGAAGAAAGGAAAGATCGTCCCATTTTCTACATTTCAAGAACAAACTTGCATGAGAGCTGCGTCAGGCAGAACCAAAAACTCTACATATGCAGTAGCATATTTGAAATACTGCAAACGAGGAGATTTGAACAAGTAAGGTTCAGCGGTAGCGTGACACAAACGAGGTTGTTACTAAGTTCTAAGGTTGGTTACGAAATTTATCTTAGCCCCTTCTTACATTCAAAGGAAACTAGCTTATATCCAAGAATCGATTGCGTGGGGGAGTGGCTGCTGATAGGAGGCTCGACATTAATTGCGTCTATCCCATGCCCGGCACCTTCCAAGAGCCTTCAGCTCTGTTGAGCGGTATATCCTGGCTTAAATTCTCGACAGAGCATATTCAAAATTCTTCCGGGCGCTCCATACCCTAGCTGATATGTTCCGTAGATGCAATACTATGTTCTTGCGGTATGCATGCCAGACGACCTATTAGTTTCTCTGCGTCAGTTGAATATTTCCATAAATTGGAACCCAGAGTAGGAAGCTGAGTACCGTGCCAAGTCTACAGTCTTTGGTACATTCTGAAGTTGAGGACAACCGTTTAAATCTTCCGGCATATAAGGTTCAAAATGTGGATTACTTGCTCTTCACCCTGAGGTTTGGACCGTAACGAAGTATCCAAAACAGGAATGGCTGCCAAGCCAAAAGAGAAGCATAACCCAACCGCATATCCATCCAACTGCATGTCCGTCCAACTGCATGTCCAATTGCAACCTAACCGCATATATACACCAACAACAATGCGACGAAACCAACCACAGGAAAGCGGTCACATCTTTCCATCCGTAAATGACATCAGAATTATATGCATGCTTTCAAATTCAGGGCTCGAAAATTTGTCTATTTTTCTACTCGGTCTGGGGAGTAAAAGTGAAAGTGTCGAATATGGTCACCGCTAATCTATAAACTCTCAAAATGTGAAAAAGATACTAGGTGTTGTCAAACTACAGGAAGACTACAAAATTAACTTGCACAATAGATCTAGGTAATGGTCTAGAACTTGGATATTTATGCTTGTTTAATTCGAGAACTTGAGCAACTAAGTACCCTCTTGAAGCTTAGAGCATACTTACGGTCTCGTCTCTAGCAGTCGAAGGACTGTGGCCAAACTTGGGGGTCTTTAGGGCCCCTGCAATCGATGCACGCTTTCGCATATTGAAATGCACGTAAAACAGCTATGTGGCAAAACATGAAGTTAGAGGAAACCTATGTAGGCCGAAGAGGGAACTCCACCTTTCCGCATAGGGGGTTGTTAGCTAAACCAAATATTAATATCTTGGACTGGAATTTGAAACAGGATCAGCTAAATGAGATCAACACACCGCGGACTCACGACTTCCCCCCTAGTCCCTTCTTCCCTTCAACTTCAAGTTCAAGTACTTTGACAGTACTGAAGTCACTCGAGTTTCGATTTATCTTAATTAGCATGGCTTATACTACCGAAAGAGCATCCGCAGAAGAACCCTTGATATTAGACTCGGACACAGATGAATTTAATCTAAGTTCGACTCATCCTGTGAAAGAACGACGATGGCTGGTACAGCGTGCAACGCCTTTCACCATGTGGCTCGTGCTTCCTTGGGTACTTTTTATTGCTTTATCAAGCTATCTAGTCTTTACGTCTCAGATACGAGATCGTAATTGCCGCCATAGCATACCAATCCTATATAGTAGGTTGGTCTTATAGTAATCCTGATGCCAAACTGACTATTGTCCAAGGCCCCATTCAAGACGAAGTTGCATACACTATCCAGCAGTTTCAGTTAGGGTTCAACGGTGACTTTTCAGAGTATCAAGGCATGCCGTCACCTGAAATTGAAACAAGGTGGTCTCAACTCTATGAAAGTACAAAATTATTCATTAAAGTACTGAAATTGATTTAAAATTCTGACGGCTCTACAGTGGGAATCACTACAATCTCGCAAAGCCAGGCCGCAAAGCTGCCTAACAAGACTGCAATACTGCCACACGATCTGGAACGGCGTTATGTGATGGAACTTGATGTTTTCCACCAGCTACACTGTTTGGTGAGAAATGCTCGACCCCAATGTAGTAAATCATTAACGAAGCAATAGCACATGATACGCAGAAAGCTATTCTCAGAGTACGACTACGAACAAAACCTGAAGGATTCACCTAACACTCTAGATTTCGAGCATCTGGATCACTGCGTGGACTCCATTCGTCAGTCACTGATGTGCACGGCTGATATCAGTGTAATACCATTTCAATGGATTGAAGAAAAGAAGCAGCTCGCTGCCCGAGCGACGATACCGCATGTGTGTCGGGATTTTCAACAAATTCAGGAATGGGCCAAAAAGAGGGCAGTCCATGAACTTGATATGAATTCTAGGGAGATGAATGATCCCTTAGATCCGGACACTTGGTTGCCTGGATTTTCTGGATGAAGTGTTTTTCCAATGTAATTACATTTTGGAAACTGTCCTAGTTTTTCTACCTATCCGCAAGTTGTGGCTTGGGTTATCTTTCTTTGTGCGTTACTTGAAAACTCGCATTTGCGTTCCTACGCTCGCTGGGTAACTTGATGATGCTTAACTATGAGGTGGGAAGCAATAAGAACAACAAGAGTTTTGGAAAAGCACTCTTGTATCACTATATAAACCAAGCCCAAATTCCTATCAAAGGGAGGAATTCTTGACCCCCAAGTTAGTTCGTTTGTCATATAAAGAAGGCAATTTCGCACTTAAATTCGTGATTGCAGGTAGTAAGCTTACGTCTAGTTTACTATAACTACAGTCGATGCAATTCCCTTGCTCTTATATGCTTCGTCAATATAAGTGAGAATTTCATTTTGATTAGCAACTCTAAGACTTGTGTAGCTTTCATTACAGAGACTCAGCAAATTCGTCACTGACAGTGAAACATGTTTATAAATATTCACGGTTTGATGTTACAAACTCTCTCAAGAGAGGGATTGAAGAACCCGCCAAAATCTAGTGATGAAGTTGATGGAAATAGTAAAGATCTCTTAGCTCCTTGGTTAGAAATGGTTTGATGCGTGGTAAGTTGCAAAAAGGTGAGTCACCTGCCAAAGAGAGGAACCCGGGCCGACCCAGCTACAATACTCATCTTTTACTCCGTAAGGGGTTTCAATCTGCCAAGTTAAAGCTTACATTGCATAGCTTTTCTGACCAGGTTGGTCACCGTTTTTGCCAAGTTATCTCTACCATACTTCTACCCATCACGCCATACAGCACTCATTATGCAGTGTGATGTCTATTCGAATGACCATTTCAAACAAAGGTGCCCCTGACTGACATACGACCGTAGAACACAACAAGATTCCAGAATGGATAAAATTAGCGAATAATATTCGGCTATACACCTGCACGGGGGATGGGAAAGCATATCCTAGCCCTGTGCGTAACTGAAATGAGATATGCAATGCTGGGAAATGCAATGATGGATCTACACGCATCAACACTTTGTTCAACACATCTGCCGACAGGTGTTTGTGCAACTCTGTTGCCATCGACTATGGGTGAGAACACATGTACGCATGGTAACAAGATATAGGCGCTAATGCCGGCACAACGCAATAGTTTTACCGTATTACAAACATCACAGCTAATTCCAATAATCGAAAGGATTCGGAGAAGTATCCAAATGGAGCAACTTCAGCAGGACTTGACGCTTCTTGCATTTAGGGAGATATACTAGTTACGGAAAGGCAATCAGATGTGCGTCGACAACTTGCTAGATCACACCCTAGAGAAATACTCGGTGAGGGAGTTGCCAATGTTGACTCGATAACGTTATGATCATGCAAGGAGATTTTAGCTATGGTTCGACGAGAAGTGGATATCAAGAATGGATGGGAACAGTATAAGAACACTTCTTGTACCCGGCCAAATTTACCTTGACCTGAAGACAAGCACTTTTACTCTCTATAACTGCCACTATCTCATAGAACTTTATCTCTTGTTAAGAAACATAAATCAGATCTCCAGCTATCACAATGCGTTTCTCTCTTGTTGCTGCGCTTGCCTTAGCAACTAGCACTTCTCTTGCAGTTCCAGTAGGCAAATCTATAGAATACACGAAAAGATAAAATAAAACTAACTCGCATAAGGTAATCAACGTCTCTGAAGAAAGTCATAACGCAGCCAACAAACGGGACAATGCTGTCGATCAGGCTGACGTCCCTCGTACCTGGTTCAAACGAGACAACGCCGTAGATCAGGCTGATGTCCCTCGCACATGGTTCAAAAGAGACAACGCCGTCGATGAGGCTGATGTCCCTCGTACTTGGTTCAAACGAGACAATGCCGTCGATCAGGCTGATGTCCCTCGCACATGGTTCAAAAGAGACAACGCCGTCGATCAGGCTGACGTCCCTCGCACCTGGTTCAAACGAGACAATGCTGTCGATCAGGCTGATGTCCCTCGCACATGGTTCAAAAGAGACAACGCCGTCGATGAGGCTGATGTCCCTCGCACATGGTTCAAAAGAGACAACGCCGTCGATGAGGCTGATGTCCCTCGTACTTGGTTCAAACGTGAAATTGTCCCTAATGCAATCAACGCCATCTGAGTCATGGGTGAGTGCTTCCTTTCCTACTTGAGATTCGACATGTAACCATTACAATAGTGAAATTATTGTATCACTGAGTGACACACTGAAATGCAAAGGCGATCCAATTCAAGATTAGAATAGAAAGTCAAGGTGGTGAGGAGATATGGGCGTGATTTGAGATAGCTTCTTTAGGCATTCTTTACGTGTTTCACGTGTGCAGTTTGGTCGCGTCAAATTTCCTTTCATTTTTCGCTCTACTTGGGCATTGACTTTTTATTTACTGCTTACTTATACTTAACTTCAGTCATTCTTTGAATTTAGGTCTTATTGAGTTCTAAACGCAATCTTGCTTGTGATGATGTAAGTAGTGTATTTCACGAAACCAATAGTCTTAGGACCCCAGGGGAGTTATCTACTGGAGCTAGAAGCTTCTACTCATGACAAGTTCTGCTTATATCTCCTTTTACTGTTCAGATCGCTTCTGAGAGCGATCTTCCAGCTTCCACTTTCGACATGTTCTATATAAAAGGAGTTTAGGAAGTCAAATGGCAAACTTCTTCGCTAAGTGAACCAATTACATAGGGAACTCAGCATAAATCAGTTTTATAGTATTAGTCACGTGCATCTTTGGCCACACTTCAAGCCCATTCCAATGAAACCCTTACAACCATTTACACGGTATTTGAACTTGCTCACAGTCTCTCTATAGTGAGCAATCTCAACACAACCCCCCCCAAAAAGATCTTATGCCACCATTGTATCTATATACACTGTCCACTTGGGTTTAAAGTGGGTCAGGTAATAGTACATGTTAATAACACGACCACTTTCTGAGTAGCCCCAACTAACTTTGAGTAAGTTTCCAGAAAGTCTCTAGGACTCTACATCTTCATTGAAGCTACAGTCTGCTGGTATCTCGGTAGATTTCAGGTTCACAAATGAAATAATTACAAAAGAGAACAAATAAGATGCACCGACCACAAGGTATGGCAATCCCACCCATTGGTCGCCCCAGACCAATCCTACACCAAAAATTGAAGAAACTAGTGGCCCAGCAACCAGCTGGCCAATGTTCTCTATCACTCCAATAGCAGTATAGAGCGTCCCTGCATGTTGTTTGTCAATAAGGGAGGTTAGCAAGCTTCTGGTGAGGAGACTATATCCACCTCCGACTGATAAAAGCACTGTGCCGACTACCAGAAGCACGAGGTCACCGGCAAGCCCTATAACGACCGCACCTATGGTCATGAAAACCAAGCTCAGTCGGGCGAGAAGAAGATCTTTCGCTGTGGGCAATAATTTAAACTTGGTAAGAAGCAGATTGCCAACTAATGGGAGGCCTAGCAGAAAGAGTAACATGCTTGTAATCGTTCGGGATATTAAGATAAGGCCGGCCTATGAATTTGTCAATTCTTGCGCGAAAAATCACGAAAAGCGTAGCTGAAGCAGAATTCATACTTTTGACCACGACAGACTATACCGCATTGTGATGTATTGTAGTTCGAGTACCTTCGCATACTGACCTAGGGAGGTGAATAATAATGTGAGAAGAAGTAGCCCTAAGGAATAGTTCTCGAAAAGCACCCAGCGCAGTAACGATGTTACTTTCCGAGCCAGGACTCGAAACATGTTGATCCAAGTTTCGGGTGGAGTCTTCACATGGGGTGATTCTCGTGAGTCGGAATGATTGAAAATGGTCGAGTCTTTGGTAGCTCTCACGATCGTGGTCGGAATTACATAAGCTACCAGTGTCGCTGCTACTTGAATCAAGAGTCCAATGTAAATGGCAAGCCAGATGTTTATTTCCATAACGTAGAATGTCAGCGAATTAGAGACTATTTGGCCGACGAAGATAACGCCCCAGATGTAGAAGAATGCTGTTGATCTTGTATAACAGAGGTCAGCTCGCTGCTAAGTACCAGTTTAAGAATGAACAACCTTTGAGCCTCGGTCGAAACACTATTAACTATCGAGAAAAGAATAGCGGTGAAAACAGTTCCGCCGCCGCCGACGAGGTTGAAGATTGGTGATAGCCACAATAATCGAATATGGAAAATAGCCGGAAAGGCACCTAGTCAAATCACAAGTCAGTAGCCATTGCAGCTAGACAGACCATTATAGCTACAGTAGACAGTATTACATATCACGACATTAGCAGCATAACTGAGCGACATTCCCGTCAGTGACAATCCAAGTATTAGTGAGTAGCCATATTTGTCAGCGGCCATTCCGTAGGGTACGGCCATTATTAGCCCAGGGATAGTCTCGGCTGTACCTCGCCATGCTTGAATATTCGACAGCTCGGCTTGTACACTAGAAGAATGACGAAATGTCAGTATCAGTATGAAGATTTCCAGTGGCACGTACTCAGCGTCTTTACATCGATCTTGTGCTACCTGTCTAGTAGATTCGCGGTTGACAAATTTGCGACAAATGATTTCTTCTGCAACTTGATTGAGTGGCGTGATTTGCATAATACCTCCTAATTCAACCATAAAGATCAAGAGTGCGCAGAGGAAGAACACGAAAAGAGAATGGTAGGAGTTGGATTCCTCTGGCGGTACGTCTGCGGGAACATGTTTTGGTGCTCGGTCACTGTCGCGCCTCAAAAGGGGGCTGCGTTCGGTGTTATCTCGCATTTTTCGGGACTTTCTGATGGTAAGTGGATGAGGGAATAGTTTGATTTACAGATGGCAGAGAAGTACCAACAACGATAGTGGGCATAGTGATTACGTTGCAAATTGATTTGAGAATCTTGGCCTTCCCTCGCCAAGTCTCAGCCTACAGTATGCATTTATGCAACAGCGTAGAGATAAGGCCTTCCTCCCTCAATAGTGACCAAAATAATCTTCATCCCGAGAGAGAAGAACTCGAAAAAGATCCAGAGCAACACCAACCATACTGCGAGACAATGAGTTTATCCAAAAGAGACCAGGACAAGCGTAAATTCATATATTTCCAAGGCTTGGCTATTACTGGGCTACACGCTAACGATTAGCTCCGTTCCGTTCCAACACCAGGCAGCCGTCGTATGTCTTATTAACCAAATAATGTAACCTTCCCCCTCCAGACGAACAACAGGGTTTTGCCTGGGCATATGCTTGTTTTTAAAATCGCTATTCGCTCGTTCGCTGATGTTTGTTCGTTCGTTGCTGCGTCCCTTGACTTGACCCTGATTAGAATCTATGGCTTCGTCAACTTCATCTCTGATCAGCTCCTCGGCGCTTTCAGTCTTACCTTTCAACATACCCAACAGAACAATTGCATGCAGTGCCTCAAACGATGATGATTTTGGTCCATTTGTTGTTGGGACCTGTCGCGAAGGCTTTGACTTTACTCTACTTTTTGAACAAAGCATCCTCACACTTATCCCCAGCGCAGTTTATTTTCTGCTTTCATTACCGAGAATTCGCTATCTATGGTTTGAATCAGCAAAACTATTACCAAATCGTGCTCGAGTGTGGAAATTAGTAACGATCATGATCCATGACCTTAGCTTCTATCTAACCACATTCTAGGCAATTGCATCGGTCTTCTTGGGCCTGCAGATTTCTCTTGTTATACTCTGGGTGCAAAATTTGTCACATCGGACACTTATTTCGATCGCCACCACTATCGTGAATCTTTTGGTGGCAATTCAGCACTTCCCTGTTACCTGGCTTGAAAATGAGCGGTCTATCAGGCCAGCATCTCTACTGAGTGCTTATCTTTTATTTTCTATCCTCTTGGATGCGATACAGGCACGAACACTATGGCTTCAGGGAAACAGTATTTCAATTGCAGCAGTATTCTCGGCCTGCATTGGTACTAAAATACTGATGCTAGCTGCTGAGACACAACAAAAGCGTCAGTATCTACAAACTGCTTATAAGCATCTTCCCCCTGAATCACTGAGTGGTATTATTAATCGCAGTCTCATTTGGTGGATAAATAGTTTGGTTAAGCAAGGATTTCGTTCATTCCTAGTGCTCAAAGATTTGTATGGGCTAGATCATGAATTGAAGTCTGTGACAATCTTCACACAGGCCCGTCGATTCTGGGAAAAAAGGAATATACCAGAACGTCGCTACGAATTTTTATGGGCCATGGTAACGGCACTCAAATGGCCCCTCATATGGACAATCCCCCCTCGACTTATTATGATCGCATTCACATTTGCGCAGCCCTTGCTGATACGCGCCGTGTTGAAAACGGTGCAAAGCCCAGAAACCGAAGCCAATAAAAACATGGGCTACGCACTGATCTTGGCAGCCGCCTTGATTTACACAGGTCTGGGAATTTCCAGGTTGCACTATTATCAGTCAACATACCGCTTTGTCACAATGATCCGCGGCGCGGCGATTTCCCTTATCCATGACCGAGCTCTTCAAATGCAAGATGGAACGCATGATGAGTCCGCGGCAATCACATTGATGAGCACCGATGTTGATCGAATTTACTTATGCTTCACGCAATTGAACGAGTTGTGGGCGGGACTCATAGAGATCGTTATTGGTATCGTGCTGCTAGGCTTGCAGCTGGGCTGGGTTTGTGTGGTACCCCTTGTAATTGTTTTCGGTGAGTCGAGGCGCTGCTTTGTCCGAATATAGAGCTAATTTGATATGAAGGAACATCACTAGGTACCAAGTATGTGGCAGGCCAGATTGGAAGCAGGCAGAAAGTATGGCTTGCAGCTGTGCAAACTCGGATCAGTCTCACGGCCTCCGTATTAGCTGATATGAGAAGTATCAAGATGTTAGGCTTGGAAAAGATAATAATGGAAATAATTCAGCTGAAAAGAGTTCAGGAAATGAAGTTTATGAGACATTGGCTGTGGTGTAATGTCTGGCAGAATGTACTTGACAATATCCCTTACGCGCTTTCGCCATCAGTCACTCTTACGGTCTATGCAATTCAGGCGGCTCGTAGCGGAAAGGATTCCATAGACACAGTTCAGGCTTTTACCACTCTGTCAATTATCACTCTATTAACGGATCCAGCGTCTAGGGTACTGGGAACCATACCTATTGTTGCATCAAGCATCAGCTGCTTTGATCGCATCCAAAATTTCATGATTTCATCGTCTAGAGAAGATTGTAGAACAGAATTGGAGATCAGCGGGAGCCACTCAACTTCTCCGCCAGTCCAATCTCTTCACTCAGCTGATTCAGTGTTTAACTCCAAGGAAAATCAGCACTTGTCAATTCAACTTGTCAAGGTTTCTATCCGGCCTGCTGCCTCGGCTTCGGTTGTGTTGAGCAATGTAAACCTCAATATTACCACTTGTTCTCTGTCCATCTTTACTGGGGCAGTTGCTTCTGGGAAAACTTTACTGCTCAGAGCAATACTTGGGGATGTATCTCCCGAGAGTGGGACCATAGGTATCTGCAGTCGACGAATTGCATATTGCTCGCAGGTACCTTGGCTTGTCCGAGGTTCTATTCGAGATGTCATTTGTGGCTTTGAAACACAAGCTAGTATTGATGAGAATTGGTATAAAGCATGCTTGTATGCCTGCGCACTGGACGAAGATATCCGAATGCTACCTAGTGGCGACCAGACTATAATAGAGAGTAACAATACGAGATTAAGTGGTGGCCAGAAACAAAGAGTATGCTTGGCACGAGCTTTGTACGCTCGTCCACATATCGTTATACTCGACGATGTTCTCAGTGCATTGGACAGGACGACCCAAGAGCATGTGGTTGAACATCTTTTCGGCATTTCAGGTCTCTTCAGAAAGCTGGGTTCTGCTGCACTCCTTGTGAGCCACTCTTGTCAGTTGAGGCATGCCATAATTGATTGTACTTTCGCTGATCATCTTTATAGCTGAGTATCTTAGATATGCTGACAAAGTATACGAACTTTCGGAGGGCACTGTACAACTTCAGCAGACACATCGACAGTCTTTACATCAGGAGAACGTCAGACTTAAGACCTCACCTAGAACTCATTTCAGTGAACCTGAAAATAATTGCAATGTGTGTATCACACAGCAAGAGCCAGATATATCCCACTTCGTCCCGTTTCAAGATCTAGTAAGAAAGACTGGAGACTTCCAACTTTATACATACTACCTGAAAAGCTTCGGATGGATAAAAGGGAGCTTTTTCTTCGCTTTTGTCTTTTTGCAAACCTTCTTTGCAAGTTTCAGCAGTAAGTCACTACACAGACTTTATTTTCGGTTCTACCTTAGCTGACTAATGAGGCATATGGCTCAAATGGTGGAGTGAGAGCGGTGGCGAACAAATCGCACGTTACGGATCCATTTACTTTACTATAACAGTTCTGGATACGCTGCTAAAAGGGGCGTACTTATGGTTCGTTCAGGCCATTTTATACCACAGCGGGTGATGCTAATCTTCTAAATCAGGGCTATGTTCATCCAGATAACCCCATCAGTAGGAAGGTGGTTCCACAACATCCTTCTGAAAACAGTGATGAGGTAAAACAACTCTTCATCTCTTCGTGTTTAATCTTTATCATCTGCCTTGACAAACTCTACCAGCACGTTCCATTTTAAGACAAATTCTCGTACTTTATTCTTTGGAAAAACCGCAGACTAAGAGTTTTTAGAGCACACCAATCCTTTTTTACTTTTACCGACAGTGGAGTTACCTTGAACCGCTTCAGTCAAGATATGACAATGATCGAAGAACGTTTATCCACTGGCATGATACTCTCCGTCTCTGGTAAGCGTCACCTTGCAAAGCTCCAACCTATACAATTTGTTCACAGTTCCTAAGCTTTCTTTACGTGTGTCGGTTCTGCCGTCCTCGTTGTCCTTGGCTCTAAGTACATGGCTGCTACAGTTCCTCTTTTGGCGCTAGTAGTGTATGTCATACAGCATGTATATCTGTTGACCTCTCGCCAATTACGACTGCTTGATTTGGAAGCTAGAAGTCCATTGTACTCACAATTCTTGGCAACTCTAAGCGGACTAGCAACAATTCGTGCTTTTGGGTGGGAGGATGCTTCGAGACTTGAGAATCATCGGCTTCTCGATTCTTCACAGAGGCCGCACTATTTGCTCTCGTGCATTAGGCGGTGGTTGACATTGGTCCTCGACCTTGTCGTGGGAGGAGAAGCTGTTCTAGTTATTGGGCTAGCTCTTGGCTTGCGAACATCAACGAGTCCTGGGTTGCTTGGCGTTTCGATGAACGCTATCCTGTGTAGGTATCTGCTACAAAACTTTCTTGTAAAAAGAAGCCTGCTTACGATTAGCCGAGTGTAGCCTTCAGCACAAATCTTACCTACCTTATTGCAGGATGGACAGGGCTCGAAACTTCGATAGGCTCTATTGCTCGAGTGCGTGATTTTGAGAAATCAGTCAAGCCTGAAGCCAAACCGGGAGAAGACCAGGTAGTTAGTCCATACTGGCCGGAAAACGGCTCGATAATTTTCGAGAATGTTACTGCGTCCCATAAGTAATTTACTCATCCATGAATGAAGGGTAATCGGTACATAGGCTAATTCCATCAAGTCCAGAAAGCGTCGGCATCAAAGGTTTATCCCTAAATATCCGACCAGGACAGAGAATTGGAATTTGTGGTCGAACTGGAAGGTATGCTGTCTGCTCTCCATTTTCGGTTATGTAAAGTGCAGAGGAGTTCCAAACTTACATGGTATTTAGTGGCAAGAGCTCTTTCGCTGGGACGATACTTAGGCTACTTGAGATAGATAGCGGAACTATCAAGATTGACGGCATTGATTTGGCCACTATATCCCGGGACACAATTCGGGAGCGTCTTGTCGTCATTCCTCAAGATCCTCTTATCATTTTTGGCACACTACGATTTAATGTCGACCCAAGCGGCCAAAAATCCGATAGCGACATTTTTCGGGCCCTGGAGCGTGTTGGACTCACAGACATGCTCACAGAGAGGGATGGTCTGGACACTAATGTTCTCCCGTCATCTCTCTCGCGAGGTCAGCAGCAGCTACTCGGTTTGTCGAGAGCTTTGCTCAAACCAGGCAAAATCGTCATACTTGACGAGGCTACGAGCAACGTAGATTCAAAGACTGATAAAGTGATGCAAAAGGTCGTTCGAGAAGAGTTTGTGGGGCGTACTGTGCTTACGATTGCTCATCGACTGAATACTATTCTTGACTCAGATGTCATCGTAGTTATGAACGGAGGGTGTGTAGCGGAGTTTGGCAGGCCCCAGGATCTTCTTGAAGCAAGCGGGGCTTTTTCTGAATTAGCTGGAAAGAACGGAGACCATACCTCAACTATCACAATTCAGCAAGAGTAGTGTGTTGGCTATGGGGATGGTTTAAAGAGGTTGCTAGGGAACTAAATATTGGAACGGAAGAGAAATATAGATCCCGCAAATGGCATTCTTATTACCCCATTCACTTGAACTTTTGTTCACGCTTGAGGACCATCTGTGAGATTAAGTTAGGGTTATCTCATCTGGTAAGAGAGAGGCTTCAATCTATTCAAATTATCAGCACTGACATTATTTTTGGCAGCCAACTTTTGATCGTCGGCACGCATTGAGTATATTAAGGTAAGAGATTATTTATGGCTGGTCCACGAATATAGCTACTTCCGTTCGACTTGGACTGAAATTCTGCCCTCAATCTCTGCATATTGATAATTTCAGCCATGTGATCACGATGCCAGAGTTGTATTTGAGGCTGAAGTTGTATTATTGGTATGATAAGAATCTAGGAATGTATCACTCTGTGGAGCCTAGAAATGCTATAAGGCTCCAAATATCTGACATGCGTTGAGGCGGCTCTAAGTTGGGGGCAATCGCCTGACCAGGTTAGCGCCAGCAAAGTGATGAAGTATCAGTTAAGGGGAACTGAGTTGTGTTATACAGAACTTAGGAATTAGGCATCGAAGCACTCATATAATTCCACGCACGCCCCAACAACAGTGTGAGGCGTGGCTTGTATCCCATCCACATACTATAAGTCTGCATATTGTGTAGCACACATGCGAGCAAGCTCCGTTCCGTTCCTAAAGAGAAAAGGCCACCGCGTAGGGAAAGCGGCCTGCAGCCTCAATCGAGGGAGAGATTATCAAACTACACGACCGCTATTCCTTCGAAGGTTCTCTCGACCAGGATTGTCTAGCGTAACCTCACCAAAATTACTTCTGCTCCAACTGTCTGTTGGCAACTTCTCTCGGCCCAAGATGTCAGGTTTCACAGGAATTCCGCCACCGAAGTTACAGGATATGTTTCAGGTGGTATTCATCGACGATGCAGTTGCAGAGCGTGAGCATGGTGAATCGTACCAGCTAAGTCGCTTTTTATTGACGCCGATGGAATTCCCTGAAAGTTCCACATTGCTCTCCGCGAAACCACATGGTGCTAGCTTCTGGACTCGAACTGCTCGTATTGACCTAGAATCTGCCGACAAAACAATTTGTAGGTACTTTATGAAAGTTGCAACAGGCCGTATTGGGCACAGTATGCTCAGAGGAGAGTATCATGGGCATTAGCGCACTACACGAGTTTGTCCCTGACAGTATTCCTAGCCTGGGGAACCGTCTTTTCGTCGATTCGATCGAGGAATTACCAGATATTCGCAAGTTTGGTGCTATGCTTGCCAAACTCCACCAGGAAAGTATGGCTTCACCGGAAGCCCCACAAGAATTTGGCTTCCCTGTTGTCACCTACGAAGGTACCATGTATCAAGATGTCACCTGGTGTAAGGATTGGGAGCAGTCATCCAAGCTTCATATGTGGGCATTCATAGATCAAGAAATGATCTCGCGGGGGCCAAGCCAAGAACTTGACGAACTTTTGCCCCATTTTAAGGAGAAAGTCATTCCACGTCTCTTACGGCCACTGCAGACTCATGGACGCAGTACAAAGCCCTTTCTACTTCACGGTGATCTCTGGTATGGTAATATGGCAATAAAGGTAGACACTGGAACGCCAATCTTTTTTTGACCCCTCCGTTTTTTGGGGCCACAATGAATGCAGGTATTTCTCAGCAGAAACATATCATGGGCAGGATGGCTTTGTAGGCTCATGGATTCTATGTTTCTAGACAATCTGGATAACATGAACATCCCAAGATATAGGCGTGGTCGCCACTAGATGAGAGAATATCATAAGCACTTCCAATTTCAGATCCGGAAGACAACTATGAGGATCGAAATGCCATTAATGCTATGTAAAGCCAAGAGAGCAGCGCATCATATCATATATGCTTAAATCTTGCTAATAACTCGTAGCCGCGCAAACTTTTGTGCCTCTACTCTCTACCAAGACAACCGACACTTTCGCAAGCTGTAAGAACCCCGAGACATAATCAAAGTCGAAGCTACTGACTTAAAACAGAGCGATTGAAGAGATCAGGAGGCTTGTTAAAAAGTATCCGAATGGATACCAAGGGGAGTAATTGTGGGTTCCATTCCACCCATATTCAGCTGATTTTGAGTCATTCTCCACGTTCTTCCATAACGCAATTCAATAAATTAAAAACACCCAGCGATTATACAATGAGAGCCCAAGATTGTGGAAGTCCAGCCAAAACCCATCCCGTCAATCATTTTCTGAAGCACTGCCGCAAAGGCTGTCGAAAAGGTACATCGAACTAGATTGAAAGATGTTTGCGCAGTGGCTGGAGCATCTTGATTGATGTCTACCATTAGAGTGTTGTTGATCTCGAAATCGTCAGTGTCGTGTTTTCTCGCCTTCCTATTTGACTCACATTAAAACATGTTTGGATGGAGAAACCGGCAAAAAACAGACAGGCGAGCGGTCCTGCGGGATGCGGCAAGATGTCAGATATTGTCCCGTTCGATCATCGCAAGTTACTCACCAGCCTTTGCTCTACAAGCCACCCGTAGATTAAGACAGCACCCGTAGTACACACTGTAGATACAAAGATGCTTCTCATCCGAACCTCTTCGATAGGAAATTGAAGAATTTCATCTCCAGAGACTTTGTTAATGGTAAGCTTGTGAGCCTTTGCCACAACTCGATAATCCTGATCAATACATCTTCCTGACAATATGGTTGAAATAATTGCACCAATACCAAATGGAAGGTAAATAAGACCAGCTTGAAATTGATCACAGTAATAAGTCTTTATAAAGATGGTCGAAGGTGAGGTATGAATGCATGTATAGACCATATAAAGTAGACCTCCAGGAATGATACTAACACGTCCTTGCGACAGAGTATAGCCAAGTTCTTCAACGGGTTTGGAAATTGGGCTTTGCGTGGCTGGACTGGCGCAAAATGACCACCTGCTTTTTTCCTAGACCACATTTTTTCCAAGAGCAGAGGACGTGAAAACCATGGTGGATCAATTCCTCCGTTGCCGACAAAGTTAAGGTTTGTCTCTGGAAGTATAAGAATCATGGCACCCAGACAGAAACCCGACACAATGGCAAGAAACCAGAAATCCATCGCCAGCCAACATTGGTAGCTAAGGCACCGCCGACTATTGGGCCAAGACTTGGAGCTGTGGTAATTCTGCTTTGCAGTTAGTGTGACGAAGAGTAACATGAACCGAAGGCGAAGGGACACCAAATAGCAAACGAGACTGCAGCCAGGAATGAACGCCTTTCACTCGGGGCCGCAATATCGGCGATAACTCCATATGCAATAGAAAAAATTCCTAAGCCTCGCTTTTAGTTTCACATTCTTCCACACCTCAAAGCCATGGCAACTAACCAGATATTCCAGCGCTCTGCAGCATGCATAGCAACAAGAGAGCCACACACGAATTTTGCAGTGCTATTCCAATGTTGGCGATAATATAGATTGTCAACGTAATAATGTAAAGTAATCGTCTACCGAATGTGATGGAAGCTTCTCCAACTATGGATGGAGCGATGCCCGAAACAATCATGGAGGAAGAGACTGTGAGATTGATCAGTATCAGTGTCGTTGTCGAATGGAGGTCTTCAGTGACCACTGTAAAGGCTGGGTAATAGATAAAGCTGCTCAGAGTTGAAAACCAACCGGCAAGAGCTATCAAAACCACAATGATACGTTTTTCGTTTTTCGTTTTTGGTGAACAGTGTGTATTGAGAGGGGGAAGCCACAGTGGCTGCATCTTTCTTCTCGTCATTAGTACCATTGGGGGATGCCATAAGTTCTCAAATTATGATATGAAAATTATAATCTCATAGAGGGACTGCCAAAACATCAAGTGAGGCTCGGAATCAGGGGCATCTTAGCTTAGGCTGGAATTCTGGTTGACTGCTTGCACCGTCTTATTCCACATCCAAAAGTTTAAGGTAAGAATAGGTATCCATTTGCATACTTCATGAGGCCAAATGAGACGGCGCCACTAAGATTGACTGGCGGCGAGGTAGTGAAGAGCAAAGATTGGGATTTGCGGAAAGCCGTGGTGTTTGCTGGAAGTAAAGATGTGCAGACTGAGTAGTAAGTACAGCAATGTGCTACACGGCCGGATTTAGTAGGAGGGAAGGCGCGTTTCCCTAACTAGCTAGTGCGTGTGTAAACTTGACTACTTCTATCGTGTAGTGTAGATCCATATTACAGATCAGCTACTGAGTTTTCTAAGTTCTAACAGTTGATAATGTCACAACTGTTCTCCAAAAGTCGCTTGGTCTCGGCACGTAGATTGGTCTCAGTTGAGACTCGGATTCATGCTAACTGGAGGCGTCTCCATTCGCTGCAGATGCTACCCAAGAGGTACGTTCTACCTCTACAGTCTATGAAGGGCACCACACCACCTGCAGCCCAAACTTCGTTCAGCCTCACGCTACGCAATACAAATACCTCCCCTTCACATTTCGTGGTCAATTACAACACCACCGCCAACAACAAACACTTCTTTCTCACGGATCAAGTTCTTTTCCCCCCAAACAATAAAAAGGAAATCAACATGTCTGACTTGGAAGTCAGTCTAGTTGCACCAAATGGAAAAATTATCCCAATCTCAACTGGACTCTTTATCAACAATGAGTTTGTGAGAGGTAGTTCTTCGGAGACCTTGACAAGCATTGATCCAGCGTGAGTCGAACCCCCTCCCCCAATCAACGGTAACACGATTGTTGTTGATACCTACATCTAGCACGGAAAACCCTATCTGTGATGTTGAAATTGCTACGCCTGCGGATATTGATATTGCCGTCAAGGCCGCACGCGCAGCCTTCAACAACCCATCATGGCGTGACTTAATCCCGGAAGATCGTGCAAAACTTCTACACAAACTTGCAGATCTTGTTGAAGAAAATTTGGAGGAACTATTTGCCCTCCAGGCATGGGATGTAGGTAAGCCATTTCCCTCCTCAATGGAAGGTGAGGGCGCGCATATGCTTGGAACATTACGCTATTTCGCTGGTTGGGCAGATAAACTCCACGGTCGAACAATCCCAGTCAGCAAGGACAAATTTGGTTATACAATCAAGCAGCCCGTCGGTGTTTGTGCTGGCATCTCGCCATGGAACTACCCACTCACCAATTCTTCCTGGAAGCTAGGACCTGCTCTGACTACTGGCAACTGCGTCATCTTGAAGCCCTCCGAGCATTCACCTCTCGCGGCCCTATATCTTGCAAAGCTTTGTAAAGAAGCCGGTTACCCCCCTGGGGTTGTTCAGGTAGTGAACGGTTATGGTAACAAGACTGGTGAGGCTCTTACAACCCACATCGATATTGATAAGGTCGCTTTCACTGGATCAACTAATACCGGCCGTCGTATCATCCAAGCTGCCGCCGTGAACATGAAGAAGACTAGCATTGAGGCAGGCGGAAAATCTGCCTTTATTGTCTTCGAAGATGCGGATCTCGAGCAAGCAGCTAAATGGGCCATTGCTGGTGGCTTAGGGAACTCTGGACAGATCTGTAGCGCCAACTCTCGCATCCTTGTCCAGGCAGACGTAGAGGAAAACTTTCTCAAGATTTTTACCGAGATGGCGAACGCTTCGAAGATCGGGCAACCTTTCGACAGAGATACCACACAAGGTCCACAAGCCTCCAAGATGCAATATGACAAAATCCTCGGGTATATTCACGGCGCCAAAGAAGACGGAGCGAAGCTAATCACAGGTGGTAATCCCTTCCAAAACCCCAGTGGCAAAGGCTACTTCATTCAACCAACAATATTCTCGGGCGTGACTCGGGACATGAAGATCTTCCAAGAGGAGGTTTTTGGGCCTATTTTAACGGTGTCGACCTTCAAGACGGAGGAAGAAGCGGTAGCTCTTGCGAATGATTCGACTTATGGTCTTGCCGCTATGGTATTTACTGAGAATTTGAAGAAAGCACATAATACTGCTGCAAAACTACAGACAGGAATGGTCTGGATTAATGAGAGCAATAACACTGACTATAAGCTTCCTTTTGGGGGCTTCAAGCAGAGTGGATTAGGTCGCGATTTGGGCGAAGATGCTTTGGCGGAGTACGTAGAGGAGAAGGTGATCCATGTCAATTTGGGAATGCAGCTATAAAGAAAATGATTTGGAGTTATGGTAGTCAAGTTAGGTTGCTGGAAATGATCACCTTTAATTGAGCTACTTCATAGCGGCATCACCAATAAAATCTAATGCAAAACGATGGTAGCCCGGTTTTGAGTAAAGGTTCAAAATAATTGTTCGCTATCATACGGAGTTTGAAATTGACATTTATCCGATTGAATCCATAATGCACTTCCCACTGATCTATGTTGTTGAGTTCCCTGCTCGGCTGGAGATTATGCCTAGGAATGTTGTCCAAATATCCAACGATCCCAAATGGCGTCATGAAAGCATTCCATCTGCAACTATGAACATTGGGGCATTCTTGCGATATCAAAATTCGGGTTTTCTCTTTGTCAACTTCCACTTCTAAGGTTAAACTCCTCCCTCCCTCCCTGTCATCACCTTTCACGGAAATCGACGCTAGCTCTTCCACGACCTGGAACCGAATATCCTCCAAGAGAGTGCTAAAGCTAAGCAGATATGGGTCGGCTGATATATAGCCACACCATTCGCCCTCTTCGAAACTCGATTCTCTAACCATTGATGATGAAGTCAGATCCAACCATTTCTCCCAAGAATCTTCATGAGTATCATTGTCCTCCGCGAAAGGTAGTGGTAGCTGGAAGGCATATGGAAGTGATAACATTGGAATTGAGGTAAATCTCGGAATAGCAATTCCATTGCTTGCCAGAGCTTGTATCAAAAACCAAGCAGGAAGTAGAAATGATGTTTTTCGCGACAGAACTGTTCGGTTGCAACAAGCAAGTCGCTGAGGAGAGCACTTCGAGCATGCCAGAATGCTGCTTGACGCTCGGGCGGTTCAGCGACGCTCGGCAAATCAGTGCTCTTTGGCTCACTCATCTCTGCTGCGAAGCAGAATGCTAATTTCAATAGCGTTTCGTTTCTCTGATTCAATCCGGTAGTTCCCATGGATAGAACTAGTTGCGAAGCAGTGTAGCTACCGGAAGCGCTTTTGCCTGGTTGAATTTTGACATTTAGCCATTGTCCATAAGCTATAACTTTGCAATCTGAAATGTGAGATTAAGTTATAGAAAACCTTACATTCAACAGCTAAAAGTTGAGGCAAGAATGTAATTACTTCTTTGAGCACTTCTTCGCATTTATTCACCGGCCATTGTGATAGATCAGTGCACAAGTCTGATAGCCACCCGACCTTGCTCAAAGCAACAGAATACTTTGTCCAAATTGTAACATCATTGTCTGCTCGTGTTATCAAAGCCTCGAGTTGAGATTTGGTTCTTTTGAGATTTGAACGGTTCTCAGCCCTGAGCTAAAAGGTGAGGCATGTTTATCAGAATCGCTACCATCAAACCAGGACACTAATCAAGAAAATAATACCTGGTTATGCACAGAATCTTGAAAAACGATACTATCGTAGCATACCGACCGTAGCAAACGACAAGTGCTCGCAAACGCAATCAGCGTTGGTCCTGGACATGCGACAGCGACTCTTCTGAGAAGCTCAGGTGAGAGGAGTTCCAATGGTCTTGGGAGTGGTAACATCTTTATTGATACTACTGATACTACTGATACTACTGATACTACTGATACTACTGATACTACTGATACTACTGATACTACTGATACAAAGTGATCCAAGATGTGGTCTGTAATGACTTCAGGTGAGGTTCAGCAAACAGTATGATTTGCGCCAATCTAAATATGAATACCCTGAGAACTACGCTAAATACAAACGAGCACCAATGCTACGCTAAACCTATTAGAGTCTATTAATAGGGAAACCCCATGATCATACGTAAAACACTATTTTCACTAAATCAAGTATTCAGTACCAAGCCCTTCTTATCTTCGCATAACTAAATAATAGTTATTTAAATTTGCTGCAATAATTAATTACTTGTGGGATGGATATATCAACGAGCTCATTGTCAGGATTAGACGGTAGTAATCACAACGACACATGTAAAAATGCTATCGAGTGAGCGTGACTTGAAGTCATTTCTTCATCACAATAATCGGAATTATAGTCTTATGGCTCAGCTAACATTTGCATATAATTTCTTAGGCGCCATATCAAATGGCATATGATTTGAGACAGTCCAAGCTTTTTATTAAGCTTTAATTTCATCCCTATATCACTGCTACCAACTCAATCTTACTACGACCATAGCGCTCTTACCAATTAGACAGGAGCAGGAAGCTAGAAAAAAGGGATATCAGCCAAGTCATCGCATCGCGTTAATGGAATGATCGCTTCCTAGTAGCTGCGCGAGTGGATTTTTTCAAATGATCGAAGACATACACCAAAGCTTAGAGTTTGACGATGATGAGCTAGAAGTCATATGTACCTTGACTTTGTGTATCAATTCACGGAAATATGGAGAGAAAGGCAATGGTTTGAAAGACTGTGGCCTAGTGGTTAGTCAATATCATGTATAGATAGTAATAGAAATATGGTTTCAATTCGAGTAGGGAACTTAGTGCTGATTCGTGAAATGGTAAATACTCTAGAGGTTGTAGAATCTAACAGAGCGAAAACGCAGCCCTGTGTGGCTTTATGCCACTAGAGAAGACTGTGTCGTACACGGATATAAAATGTAGTGAGAAACAGAGAAATGAAGGTCTAAGCAAGTGTATAACATCGAAATGTAGAACAGGAGAGATGATGGGTTCTATTTGAGATTTGAAATGTGAGACCTAGGAAATTATTGAACATATCTCGCTTGAGATGATCAAGCTGTCAGCCACCAACCATGTTGGGAAGGGGACTTAAAAGATTTATACGCTGAGCTTATTCTGACAAATTGAGGAGGAACAGAGTTGACACCTCTATCATACGAAGCTAGCAATAAGTAAAGTAGACTGTACGGGTTGGTAAAGTAGATTGTACGTACCAGTGTGATTGCTTACCGTTTAGCATCCCGCGAAGCACAAATCTTTACCTGTTTTACAGCCCCAAACTGTAGTGATGGTTGCGGTCTCGATTTAGGTCCTTAATAGGAGCATCAACTAATTGGACAAAAAAAGTCGAAAAAGCTGCTTATAAACGAAAATATTGATGTATTAGACAACAATAACTATCAATGAGCAAGATTCACATTACATACCAGGAGGCTCTCACACAACATCTTCCCAAATTGATCTCTCCTGTAAAAGGTCTCGTTGACCATACATCTCGCCCGCGATAGTGACAATCATATCCACGGTGGCTTTCGTATTCCATCTCGCGTGAGCCGTAACATCAATATCAGTACGTGTTACTGAGTCCTCAGCGGATATACCGGGCATGGTATCCTTGCCATCTGACCCGTGCAGACGCGAAAGTATACGAGCTTTAGCCGCAGTAACGGCATCACCTGTTTCTCCTTCGTTGGGGGTTTCGGAGGCAGTATTAGCTGTAGCAGCTGTATTGGCCAGAGTGATTGAATCATCTTTCCCATGTGGTTCCTCTGAAGTTTGTTTGGGAAGAGCCGAATTTCGCCATTCCTCTTCTAGTTCCGGTGGTAGCTGAGGGCCAATAGATGCTGCTTCCAACTTGGATACTCTAGGGTTATGATTGCCAAGTTCATTGCTTTTTTCGCCATGGCTATCTGCATGGTCTTCGTCCCAGGACTCTTCCTCATCATCGCGAGTCGCCTCTAACTCGTCTATCCTCTTATCCCAATCCATGTCTTCTTGCAAACCCTTTCCAACCGCAACTGCCTTCTTACCTAGCTCTCTTACCACTCCGATCTCTTCACTCGTGAGTTCACCCCTCTCGGGTAGTCGTGCCAGAAGGGCCCACGACCAACGGCTAACACCAATTTCCACTTGTGCTCCTCGCTTCAAGAGATTCCCGCTAGTCATTAATCCAAGTAATCTCAATACTGTACCTTTGTCCATAGATGCAATTTGAACTGGGAGGGGATCTGACGTTCGCATCTTCCATTTCCACCACCTAACAACTGCCATTTCTAGTTTTCCTAATGATGTTGGATGATCGCCATCTAATGCAGTAACAGCTTCTTCTGGAGGAGAATGCTGCAGTTGTTCACGTAGCACTTCGAATCGGGATAGTATCGAATCGTAGTAGGTAGTTTTCGGGTCTTCAATATCATCTTCAAAGTCTTCATACCCTCCTATCGAGGTTGTGTCATCCGGCGCAAAATATGCACCATCTGCGTAGCGTCCTTGATTGTCTCCAATATCCTTCTCGTACAGATCTCGAGCTGTGTTTTCTTTGGGGGCGATGAGAAGGTTGGGAATGCCGATTGCTTCTTGCCTGTAAAAGTCAGTACGTCTTCTACGACTCAACGCTCGGTTATGCTTTGAAAAGCTCTAACTTTTACGAACCTTACAGATCGCAGGTACGCAATCGCATCCATAGCATCGTCATAATCCAAATCATCATCTTCTCCCTCGAGGGGATAATCGTTGTCGAGGCCCGGTATAGCACTTCTTTGGCCGTATGTTGGATCGATGCGGCCTTCGACAGCAGGCTTAGCACGCGCCTTATTACTGTAGAGCGTCTCGGGTGAGCTCTCTTCAATCTTGCGTTTCGTGTTCCCCATTTTGCGATATGATGTTTAAGAATTGGGTTGTCGACTGTATGAAAAAGCCAATCTGGTGAGGCTGCAAGGAATATAGCCTATCTGGGCCGCGGTGGCTGCCTCGCGAGCTGGGGGAAAGGCTGCAGCCTTGTGCGGAGCTTGCCTAAGCGAGCCCCTGAAACTCCTGTATGGCATTTCCCTTCACATCAATAATGCAACACAACCACGGAGCTCGTCAACAGCCGAGCAATGAATGATGAGAAGAGGTGCCCAGCTTCGATAACCACTGTCCCTTAAATATGTCCCCATAATTTATTTGACCTATAACTAAAGCAAATTGCGGTACGATCTTCTGAGGAGGGAATGATATATAACGTCTTAGTGGCCCGTCATTAATCGTGAACCTCAAGAAAGATAACCTGGACAGTTTTTCACTCGTCATAGTTTATTCCCATTAATTCTTTTAGGTTTCAGCCTCCCTCCCAAACCATTGCAGTCTATGTTCTTTCCCCCTCCTTTTTCTAAGTCAGCGAACAAGATTACAAGTAGCGCCAGCTATGGAAGATACACGGGAGGACTTTGACAACCTGGCATGGGATAAAAATGACAAGGAGTGGGAAAAGGTACAGCCAGAGCTGCGACAAAGATCCGCTATCTACCTTGTGGAGGCATTAGCGACCGAAAAGTTCAACTGTCCTTCAACCTGGATCACTCCAATGAATATTGGCGGGTACAATATCGTATACAGGTTACGGGTCAGAGGCTTCTCCTCTGATGTTATAGTTCGAAGGCCCATTCCTTGCTACGCCCAGTTCATCGAGGAGAAGACCTTGGTCGAGGCTGCAACTGCCAGCTATATTGAGAAGCAAACTCAAATCCCAACTGCCCCAGTACTCTTTCATGGCAAGACTTCCGAGCTAGGATACTATCTCATTATGAAATATATTCAACATCAGTACTCAATGTCGACTGCTCTCAATGCCACCAACGATGATACCGATAAAACATTTGTTTTGGATCCTAATATATCGGAGGATTTCCTTGAAGACCATTACAGGAAGGTGGCAAGCTGCTTACTAGAGCTTTCCCAGCATACCTTTTTCGCATTGGGTCCTTGGTTGAGTCCAGCAAAGGTTGCTACTCTGTGGGAACACGCCCGATTACCCGTAATATGAACGATATGCTTCAACTAGCAGGGATTCCACACTCTATACTCCCTCTAAAGGAGAAGACTTATGAGACCGCAGGCGAATACTACACCGAGCTTGCAAATATGCATCTAGCTCAACTTGTCTTCCAACACAATGACCTTGTCGCCTCAGCGGATGATTGCAGAAACAAGTATGTTGCTCGTCAAATCTTTCGCAAGCTTGCAAGGGAGGGAAAAATCTTAAACTTTGGATTCAAAGAGGACAATTGGTCAGTGCAATCCAAGACCATGAGAAAAGTTTCATCACTCGCACCTCCAAATGTGGGCTCTTTTCGGCTGTATTGCGATGATCTACGAGCAGGCAATGTCCTTCTTGACGACTTTGACAATATCGCCGCTGTCATTGATTGGGAGTTCACGTATGCTGCCCCTAGTCAATTCTCTCTCGATCCGCCGTGGTGGTTGGTCCTCGATGCGCCTGAGATGTGGGACGAGGGCATCGAGAGTTGGGTTAAGTTCTATGAGCCACGGTTGAAAATTTGGCTGTCAGCTATGCAAAAGGCCGAGGCGGCCGTGGAGTCCAAGGAGCGGTGCATGGAAGTTGCGTTGTCAACGTATATGCGAGAGAGCTGGGAAACAGGCAGGTTCTGGCTGAGTTACGCAGCGAGGAAGAGTTGGGCATTTGATGCTCTCTTCTGGAAGTTCTTGGACGAAAGGTTCTTTGGTGTCAGAGATAATAGCGTCCCCAGGGATAAGTTGTGGAAGATAAGACTGCATCTTCTAAGTGAGGCTGAGAAAATCGCTATGGAACCCTTTGTAGAACGGAAGATGGAGGAAATGAAAGAGCACAAATTGGTTTAATGGGATCCGGAGGATGCAAAGGGTCGTTTGGCTGAAGTGATATTGGACTAATCCTCGCATAAAGGATATTAGGATTAGGACCTGAGCTTATATATTTTCTCCGCTTCTAGATCGTATTTATCTACGGGCCTCCTCTACCGGTCAGTGGTTTGTAGCCTTTGTATGATAATAGCCTGTACTATTATATCTTGGTGAGAAAGCTCGACCTTCAACTGGGTAGGCGCATTCTGCCATTTGATCAATTTCCAATTGTGCCCCTTGAGCCGCGAAAGGATATTTTTGATATCCAGGCAAGGCCAATGGGTTTCTTTTCGGAAGGGTTTTGGAATTTCTCCTTGAATATCCCTCTTCCCACGAATGCTCTGGACTTGATCCCCAGGGTTTCCTTATTGGTTGACCACGCACTTCTATTGTTGACAGAGTTAAGCTTTTCCCCTTACAAAGTCTAGGGTCTTCAGGAATTTGCTGTAAGGCAGCAGCAGTAAGCGCTACTTTGCCGCTACGACTCAATGGTGACGGCTTGAAGATATCGGGCTCTGCTTCATCGCTAGTGCTGGTAGCGTAGCTCGAGGCGTAGGTCGAGGCGTAGCTCGAGGTCAAGCTTTTCTCGGCCTCGGCCACAGAAACTCCAGGTACCTTGGACTGGTCGTTAGAAAAAGGATCGAAGCCAAATTGCTCTATAATTCCCTCTATGGTATACCCTGCTTGTTGTCTTGTGTCAGGGGAGTGGAGGGGGGCGGAACATTCATAAGACTGAGTAGTGGAGGCGTAAATGACTTGAGGTTGCACACCATGAGTGTGGACCCACGAAGACTCAGCTCCCCCAGAAGACGGCTCCAGCCAAGACATGGAGCTCTCATCAGGGACATTAGCTTCAGATGATGCTCGGTGAAAGCCACCACTGTAACATCCACTATCATCTGCTCCAAAGTCATTGGTACCAACATGTCGAGGGGATTGTCTTAGATTTTCATGTTGTCTCCACAATGGCGCAGGTACAGTTCTCCAGTCTACTCCTTGAGACGAAGAAAAGTCATCTTCGTTAATGTAGTCTTCTTTAGAACTCAAATCTTCGGTGGTTGCTTCATCGAAGTATTCGTCAACAATGCTGTGTTCATCCATTAATTCTCCAATCGTTTCACAATTGGGATGTGCATAGGGTCGAAAATCCTCATCCTCTACTTCTTCGATAGAGACAGGCTTCGGAACGATCCTTATCTTTTCAATTCCTGGTAACAAATTGGACTCGTTCTCACTGCAATGGTCTGCAACGCAATAGTGAGAATCACCGGAAGTATCTAGGATGTCCTTGATTGACTCGATTATGTTTTCTTTTTCTGCCTTCGAGCCAGTGATACTGGAGCCGGATGGGTACTCACTCTGCAACGCTTGCTGAACCGGTGTGTTGTTCTCTTGGGAAACCAGAGGCAAATGGCTCTGCATTCCTTGATTAATGTCTTTTGCTTCTTCCAGTTCAGCAGCCATCTGATAGTTGACCACATGCTTGTCACCCATCAAAACTTGACTTGTCGAGTTAGAAATTGTTCGAAGCTGCACCGCAGCGCTCTGGGGATCATTTTTATGATCCATTTGTGCGATACCATCAAGACGGCTTTCGAGAGGTATCGTCGAAACTTCTATGTCAGGCAAATAGTCAAGGCTTTCGATCCAGGGTAGGGTAGATTCGAGCACTGGAATAGTTTCCCGATTCGCCTCTTTATCTTTTACAGCGTTCGCTGTTTCCTTAGTCATGTCCTTCGACGCTGCAGTAACTTCCTCAACGTTCCATACATCAAGTGCACCTCTCACTCCCAGCTCTATTACATAATCTTTAATGAGACCCTTGTGGGTTCTTAACTTGTGGCTCGAAAATCCCTCCTTTAATAACTCTCTCCTGAACTGCTTCCAAATAGCCTTATCATCATCACCATAGCTTGTCAATATACTTCCCTCTCTGTTCCCACTACTCGCCTGCAACATCGCCGTGATCCAATTCAATGACTGCCTCAATTCCCCAAGCTCCTCTCTATTTTTCACCATATGCTCCTCTACCTTTCCCTGACTTCCCAAGCTCAACAGGTTTAGAAATAGAGTAATTGCGCTCGTATAAGTTGCCAACTCCTGTCTTATCATCTCTATATCCTTCATCTCTCCATTTCCAAACCGAACTTTCAGTTTAAACCGTGTGACCCTCTTCTTCTCATTACTCATTCCGTCATACTTTTTCAGCACCTGATCAATTACTTTTAGAATTCGATCACAGCCTTTGACGATGGTTTGGAGTTCGTCGAGCCGTCCGTCATCGGTGCGATTTATTAGGGAGTTGGGCTTTTCGACTTCGCCTTGTAAGCGCTGAAGAACGATGTGTAGGCTCGTGACTTCGCGAGTTAGTCCACTATGTGCACCGCATGCTTTCCGGGAGTTTTGCACAATGTTGTAGGCTAGTTGGGTGAGGATGACGAAATCACCCACTGAGAAGCCGAAAGACATTATGGGAGCGGCAGCAGACGAAGTGAGGTGGTCAACTTTATCAGTGGAGTAGACTAGGTGTGAGCCTGGATTAGTGGCGCTGACGGTACAGCGTCTGAGAATCTGTATAGACTTACAGTCGAAACTTTGCATTTCAAGAAACACAATTCGAAAGCAGACTTGAGGTCTTCTGCGAGGTGTCCAACAGCCTAGCCACTTCCATCCCTTCGCATGGAGGGGCTGATTCTACTGCAAGGCAGACTTACTTGACCTGGGTGTTTTGACCTTCATCGGCAAGTGACCTTCCGAAGTTTGCTGAATCATAAAAACGGACATTAATTTGTATCTGCAATTTGAAGCCTCTGGGACCCCTGTGATGGTCTTCCTTCTCGCCTAGTATTATAAAGACTAATACCTATGATAATATCTAACCTCGGAACCTTGTGCAAATGTCACCACGTAGGTCCATATAGTCTTACATACCGCAATAGTAAAAGCAGCGTGAAGATCATGCAATGCATTGCGCAAGCCAACAAGTGTTCCCTGTTATTTTGCCCAGCCTCGCATCAGCCTCTAAGCACTTGCCAACTCCATTTACTCCCTGCACGTACGACGCCCGCCAAGGATTGCGATGAGATGCCGGATTACTATATCGAATCCGATAAGCAGCTTCGCAGGAAGTTGCTTGATTTAAAATGCTTAAGAATGCGTTTCGAGAACGGCGAACCAGTCATTCAGCACAAGTGACGACTGTTGTGCCATTACCATGGTCTTTAGAGGCGGCTTTCACATCTGTAGGTTTTTGGACATTGCATACATAACAAGACTGGACCGAGAAAATGGGTACTGCGAGTGCCAATTCCTGGAGACTATGGCTGGGATATGCTAGATGAGAGATTTCGATCAGAAGAAGCTACTACGAAGCTGGTATTGCTTTCGTGTTATGAGGGTTCAGTGATAGAGTGACATAATTCAAATAGCAATATATATATCATTGCGATTAACAAACTAACCTCTATCATTCTTATTAAGAAGCTGTTCATAATTATATATGAATTATAGCCTCTTTATAAATATAATATATAAAATATACTTTATCTAAAAAAGTAAAATCTTATATAATTAAGCATAATTTTTATCTCAAGTTACATAATTTCAACTTTCAAATTTTTAACTTTTATATTATAATTTTATAATAAATTTTGATATATCTTCTTAAAAGTTGATTATTAGTAAATGTCGGTTCGCCATACACATGGTTATTGGACTTGATCACTTCGAATACAGAGCACCCCATGCTCGTAATAGCGTAGTGCTCGTTGTATTTCAGTGGGATCATGAGGTGTGTTGTATTGACTACGTACAAAGGGACTGTTTATACTCAATGGCGGGTCATGTGACTAGGTCACATAATTATGCTATTTGAATATACCAACAGTCACCAAGGCATAGAAAATGGAAATTAACGTTTCTGGTTGAGCGGGATGCCAGATTGAACTTCACAGATAGAGAGGATGAGGGCGGGCTATGTCAAAAAAGTGGGTAATTATTTTCCAGGCAATCGTAAGCGCGCTCTGTTCTGAAACTAATCTTAAAGCCTGAAGAAGTTTGTTATATAGATATTTCTGGGAGTAGACAGCGGAAGTAATTCCAGCACATGAAGTTTAATCTAAGAGTTGAGTAAGCAAATCAAGTGCTATTAATCTCACCAGAAACTTCGTTAATCAAGATATAGAAGGTGGATTTAGAGCAGATATAGATTATAAGGACAATGTACTCCAAGAAATCAACTTTCAGATCACATGCCAGATTGTCTGTAAAGTTGCACTAGCTCGTTCTCTCTCCCAATGCCAATTCCAACCTGCTTTCTTTACGAAAATAAACACTGCCTAGATTTCACAGTTTTCCGAAACCGCCATTCTCCAAAAAAAAACACAAAAAAAACACTTAAAAGCCATCATCTGTAGAGTACTCAATCAGGAAGAATTCCTTAAGAATGAAGAGGAGCGCGTTTAATTTACAGCCAGTAAAGAGGTCGATTCTAAGTCGATAAATTCTCATCCAATGCCGCAGAGCACGACAATGAGCTCATCATCGTCTATGAAACTGTTAGCCTACATACCTAAAATATACATTTAGTAATCTAAATACAGTCTAAAGGATTCATGCAGCCAGGAAAGGACTGCATTTATATCACCGCCGATAGCCTGGGATTAGTGGCCCTTCAGGGGGATCAGTTGAGCTGGGCCATACAACGAATTCATCATCGTCTGTCTCGTCAGCACACGTACTGATAATTTTAAAGAAAGTTCCTCTATCTGCAGCTTAAGGGCTGGCAATTCTGCAGCGATGTACTCTACTAACGATATGCTTTGTTAGGCGAGTCAATCACACCTAGGCAAATGATGGACACGCCACCGCCTGTCGCCAACCCAGGAAGGGGGCTGACGTAGGAACGAGATCTGAAATACATTATAACAAGCTGGGAAGAGAATGGCAGCAACCCTATAAACGGCGATAGCCATTTGGGGGTTCCCTAGTTGGAGTAGCCTTGAGAGGCCAAACGATGAATTCATCATCGTCTACCTTCGTCAACCCAAAGAGACGAAAGTTGGATAGGAAGTTGTTTCAACTAACCAATTGGAACAGTGGGAGTGCTGAGTGGGTCTTGTTGTTGTAAGCAAAAACCGGAACATAGAGACATGTCGGAATGAGTCTAGATCTTACCAGGAATACTTTGAGGACTTACGACCACAGCTAGTACAAAACCAAGCATGATGGTATGGTAGTGGAAGTGCATTCTGAGATGTAATGTTTTGGACAAGATGTTGTTTTTCGGAGCTCTATTCAGAGAGTAAATTTGGGTTTTTAGTAGGATCATTCAATTCTTATAATCACACCAGAACCACTGTAGCCTGAACCAAATTTTACTTCATCAGAAAGTGAACAGAATTAATCAGATCTAGGCACTTTTTACACTTGCGTAAGCAATATAACCTACCGTTTCTTATCTATCCAGTAGTGACATGAAACAATCTCCATGCACTTGGGTAGCATGTTTGTGGTGGGTGGGTCATGAGTAAGATCTATGCCTAACAAACGCAGCACCATGTAGCGCAATTTACTCCTGGAATCTGCATCTTCTCCGACTTGTGCATATGGCCCAACCATCTGGGACATATTAGTTGAGGCTGCGCCAAATATGCGCCATCCAAATATAGTGGCTTGTCAGACATTCTAAGCGAAGTCAAGCATGGACATTTTGTCTTTGCAATACACAAGTTCAATTAACCCGACGTTATTCGGGCTTGAAAAGTAAGATGAAACATGGTAGCCTAGATTTCGTAAGGAGAGGTGATTGTTATTCAAGGAATTTCTGCATTTTGCTTACTTGTGAACATATTATCCTAGTTATCTTGAAACTTCTTTACCCAGAAAATATTGAGACAATCGGTGTATATTTGGCCCACTCGTAGAATTGCTGACTATCTACAAGATGTCCAGAGAATCCAAGTGAACTTTATAGCTATGAATTAAATTGGGTACTTCAGCAACGAAGGCCTTGCGTTGCGGAGAACTTGAGACGCAATGTCACCCGAAAGCAGGCCATTCTTGCCAAGCAAAGAGCTACTGGAGGTGGAGAAAACTCTAGCAAAAGACCGCTCGATGATATCCTTCCGCTCATTTATTGTTCACATTTTTGTGTTCGCGACCTACAGTATCGCTTTTATATATCTCAATCAACAAGCCGGTGTAACCTCGGTTCATCGTAGGCTTCCTCCTTCCCTTAGCTTCTTTGATGTCTGAACATTTCTCTTACATAAAACTTAGCCATATCAGATTTAGATATCCGTTACAAAGCTGTGGTCCCAATTTCTCGTTTCTATTCACCTTACGCTGGCCCGCCGAGCGAGTTGGCAGATCAATCATGGCATGATCTCCTACAGAATATGAATTTGCGAGTCACACGTGAAGAGATTAGTCAGAGCAATCAAACTTCTATAATACTACCCGATGGAGGTGGGTATTTGGCATGGATTGGTGCCCATCATGAGCTTCATTGCATCGTGAGTCTTCATATCCAAAACTTTGTTTCAAAAAGTACTGATACCCCAAGAGAAAATGATTCGCAAGTGGGTATACCGAGAATATTACTATCCCAATCTCACAGCTGAGGGGGTGCAGCATTGGCAACTTCACACAGGTATGATCTGAAGTTATGTGGTGGTCCGGCAGGATCTGGGAATCGATTCACTGAGTCAATTACAGACCATTGCCTTGAAATGCTACGAAGTGCGGCAATGTGCCATGGCGATACAACACTTACCACTTTCTACTGGGGAAATCAAGAAAAGCCCGAACCAGATACGAGAAAAACCGAGTATAGGTGCGTAGATTGGGATGCTTTGATAGGCTCCGTCAAAAACCGGATTGTAGACGCGAGGGAAATGTCTGCACTTGTCAATCCCAGATTGATCTAAGCCAGCGGCTTCACAAATATTGAGGACTTATATGATAGGATTTAACATGAGCTAATCAAGCAATTGCAATTCATTTTGTCTGTTTAGATAGCCACACACTCAGCGAGTCCCAACTTGTACAGTAGTGTTGTGTGTCAAATCCTGTAACTCCTCCAAGCTCGTTATTGACAACCTCAATGGTGGTATCACCGTGACACATGAGGGTTTGACGTAAGAGATCAATACAGTGTCTTATATGACTTGATCTAATGTGTTGAGGAAGATCTTCCTCATTTAATGTTTTTCCGTTGACAGCCGCTTCGTTATTCGCCCAATACCCGTGGCGAATTCCATCCTACCACCTAGAGTTAGTCATGGATTACTATAGAACGAAACAAAATCATTACTAGGCAGTGTAATTGGTGAAGAACAGATATAGTTGATAGAGTAGATGGTAAAGTTGGATGATTAAAAAATCCTCCTCCCTCAGGAAAGAGTCCTCGCCAATATCTATCTGTGGTTGGAGAAGGTGGGTATGAAAAGTTCCTATCATAAATAAATGTCTGGAAGCTTCTTTCCACTTCTCCAGATGTCAGCGTTTCGAATGTATCATTGGGTGTGTTGTAACCAACATTGAGGTCCGTAAGGGACCGAACTTCGTTTCTCAGATAAGCTTCTAAAAGCAAGAAAGCCTATAGCCCCCGATACTAAGCTTAAAGTAACAAGCCCTAATAACTGAAGACTTTTCTTCTGCGTACTAGACGGGGCATTCAAGCTTGCCGATTCTTGATCATTGCCTATCTGTGTGTACAGTGCTTTTCGTTGAAGCCACATAGCTGCGGAGTTTTTTTTTGGCCAAGCTCTACAGTCCGATATATTTAATTAATAGATGAGTACTGATTTAATGAATTTGATTTCAGACTAAGTAAATAACCTCCTAGAAAATTGTGAGATTGCAGTTGACTTGTTGTCGACTGATATTAAAGGTAAGCACCGGGCGATTCCTCCTCCGTGGTCCCAGAAGACTTTATTGATTTTGGGCCGACAATGCATGGTTACACTACACCGGGTCTAATCGATGGACCTTTACTGAGTACAATTGAGGACGTCAACGGAGGCGCTCTTAATTGATTTTACAATGTGGCAACCACGCGGGGTTCATGTTTGAGATTATCCGAGGTCATCAATTCACAACTTTGAGCCGACCTTACCTTGAAGAATAGTGTCATTATGAGTAGCTACTGGCGATTCAAGCCAAGGGAATAATATCGACATGGATTATTCCACCGAAAAAAAGAAGTTGTTGCATCTATGACCCAGCTCAGGCTGTGAAGTATCTTGACTTGATTGATATATGTTTGCAAGAGTACTGCAATGATGAAACATCAACTAACAATCAAGAACATGGGCTAACATTCAGCCACTGGAAGTCTTCGCCTCAGATACTCAGGAAAGTAATGTTTCCAATATTGCACCGATGTCGTGGTGCACAGAAACTTCTTGGGAATCGTTGATGCACCATGTACCATGTCTTTGGTTACTGGGCCAATCCACACCAGATGCAGTTGTGGCTTTTGGGATATTGTTGAAGGCTTAGTCTCCTATATAATGATCCCCAATTGAAGTTTCCACTTCATTCTAGTGCAGTGTATCAATTTGTTTATGATGGCCATACCTAAAGTCTCTGTCGGCGGCGTCATTGCCAATATCATTTTGGTCGTGCTATCAATTGCAAGCGTAGCTCTTCGATATTATGCCCGCAAAAGGAGCAAACAGCCATTAAAATCAGATGATTGGATTATATTCATCTGCTTGGTATGCACAATCAAGCCTTCATTCACGTTCAGAAACATTGACGACTCGACATTTGAATAGATCTTTTGCATTGGTCTGGCAATCGAATCCACATATGCGGCAAGCTCAGGAATCTTTGGAGTCTTTCTGGGGAACATGACAGCTACTGACGTTGAGAGATTCTTCAAAGTACAATTCGCTGATGTCCTCATTTGTCATTTTGTATACGGCCTTATCAAGGTATCAGTCGTTCTTTTCTACAAGCGCATTTTTCAGGGCAAATATTTTGATATCTGCGCGAACCTTGTTCTGGGATTGATCTCCCTATTTATGGCCATATCATTTTTCGTAAGCGAATCTATAAGTTTACGGCATGCCTCTATTGACTTGTTTCCGCTACCTAGACTATCCTCTTTTCCTCTAAGGGAGTTTCAAGCTACTGGACAACACCCCTCGAACTATCGGGAACACAGAACACTATGAATATTCCAAATTTGATTATTTCACTTGCCAGTGTGGATATATTCTTGGATATAGCAGTCCTTAGCCTCCCATTCCCAGTTATCAGAAGACTGCAAATGAGCACCGTGAGGAAAGTCTACGTTACAGGAGTATTCTTGCTCGGTGCGTTGTGAGTATCCAACTCTTTGAAAACACTTTGCATTCCTGATATCTTGGCAGTTGTCTTGTTTCATCTGCGATAAGGTTGTGGATTACCCAAAAGCTCTTCGGCTCGAAGACCCCTGATCTAAGTAAGCAAAACTTTCACACATTCCTCGATTCTCCTAATTCTAGACAGAACTCGACGAACAAGTCTATTTATGGGCTCATATAGAAGCCTATGCGTCTCTAATCACCGCTTGCTTACCAACGCTATCACCTCTTTTCCTGAACATGCGTAGTTTGGACTCTATTATCGGCAGTGTTAAATCGGCATTATCCATCAGAAGTAAAGGGAGCTCTGTATTTAAACCTTCAGCATCGGAGACTTATTCGCAAAGTTCGCGTAGTTTGAACACAGAAAAGGCACCATGGAACAGAAACCATTGTGAGGGTCCTCAGTCGATTATTGAGAGAGCAACAGACGGTCATGACCTCGAGTCGCAGGTTCACAGCCCAGAAGTTATCATTGTGCAGAAGACATTCGTATCGGATTCCGCTCAAGAAGTGAAACGAGTCTAATCAAGGCTAGAGCTATTGAATGGTTCTCACCCAACATGCAATCGTCGCTGAACCTTTAAATAAATAGTACTTTCCATTGGGGGAAATAACTATCTTCTCGGATGGATTCATGTTTTCTAGGATGGAACTTGTTTTGATGAACAGCTGTGCAATATAAAGGTCTCTCTGGGTGTGAGATTTTAGTCTCCTTTGTAAGTCACTCACAATATAGTGAAAAATCAAAATTTCTTAACCTGATTTCTACGCTACAAACGCTTGCAGTCACAATCGAGAGGATGGTCTTAGGCACGGGATTACAATGGTTGTGATTGCGTAGGTATAAATTGAAGATAACATCCATTTATAAGAATAATGTGGGTAGTATGCTATCATTCCCCTCGCCACTTGGTTAACCAATATGTTAGAAAGTAGTTATGAGTACATGGTGCTTATCCTAAAGCAGCCTCGTATAGCATGTTAGCAATTCAACGGACCATCGCCAATTCTGACCTCTTTCCTATCATCTTACCGGTAATCACATAGCCGATCGAAAGCCTCGTGGTTATCTTCGCACGAATAGGGCCACCATGGCCAGCTAGTAAATCCGTGGTAGTTGGGTGCCCAATCGCCTACTACTTACCACCCTCACCTCCTATCTCTTGGCCACAATCAAACCCACTGTTCTGATAGTATGGGATCGTTCCAATAGAAGTCTGGTCCATATCCGTTTCATCATCATTGTCCTTGGATGTACCGGCGCACTCAAAGCTGTATCCTTTGTCAATGTAATCATCGTAATCATCGTCCTGTGGTTCCCAGTAGCTGTCTTCAACCGGCAAAAAGCTCGTATAGCTATCTTCGAGAACAATCGGTCTCCCATCTACTCCCAAAGGAACTTTCTTATCTTTCATACACGGGGGGTGGTGTCGGCAACCAGACCGGTGAGAGAAACAAGGATTTCGGCTGATATTCATCCAACCTGGTTCAATGGTCGTATGACTGGGGTTCAAGCATGTCCAGTTTCCACACAGGTGACTGAGATGCCAGCTTTTATTAATAATGCCATCCTTCTGTTTTTTTGTTATTTTATGGTTTGCCAACTTGTGCAAAGTACCATAGTTAAGGACGATCGAGTGCTTCCCGTTTCTGTTATTCCACGTGAATGCTTTCTGAAGCTTTCCTGCTGCTCTCAGCATCCCGTTAGGGGTAGTCTGAGGCGATGGGGGAGATGGATGAAGCCAACAATCATCATCCTCTCGAAACGGATCAAGCAGTCGTTCTATTCTACTGATACACAGTCGCATCGCTTTAGTCAATGCAGGTGGCCGACTTGAAGATATGACGATACGCTTCCTCTCCTTGAGTGAAAGTTTGTTGCCAGGCAGTTTTCCGAGAGTTGTTGTAGTGGTTTGAGCTCCTCCTGGTCCTGCCAGTATATCCTTAGCGTAGATGTCTTTGCCGCTCGCCAACGAAGTACTATGGTTCTGCTGTGCCTGGTTATGACTTTCAGAATACGGCGTATCCTGGAAGTCGCGTATTCTGAAATCGTCATACGCATTTGAGTTGAAACTTTTAACCGAATTATTGAAGTGAGAAAGGCTGCAAGACTCGTTTGCTTCATGATTGGTAACATGTCTTTTGGAAAGTGATTGGAAATCCGATGAGATATCTTGGCTATTAATACCCGTGGCATGTAATTCCGATATATTTAGCTGAGAATTATCTGTTACCACTTTAGCAGCGGAGTTATTGGATATTGAATTAACGTAGCTTCCAGATGAAGAGGTTAGACGAGCCTCTTGCAGTGTTGCAGACAGATAATCAGAAACGGAGCTTTTTGATGCCGAACTCAGCAAGGAGCTTTTCTCAGATTCTGTACTTCTATCTAAGTTCCTAAACTTGCTAGGTTTGAGATTCTCTCTGTTAGCGACATCAACTTTCCTAATCTTTCCGCAAGTGTCACAAACAGCTTTACTACCCTTCAAGTTTGTAAAGTTCTGTCGCTCGCATGATACCGATCGCGGAGCCGGAAGGGCCGTATCGTTTCGCTGATTAGACAATGCCAGTAGAGATCCTGGCTTTCCATCATCAATGGAATTAAGACCAGTGTATTTTTTGGATGCATGTCGGCACAAATCAAAGCATGAATTTCGACCTGACTTTGTTTTGCTCGACTCTCTTTGAGTTCCAGAGGCTGGTGGTTCTTCTGGTGCAATCGTTTCATCTATTGACACATTCCGCACTCTTGTACACTCTGTTCTCTCTGTGCACTCTGTACTATTGCAATTATACCAAAATTTTGCATCTTGGGAGCAAGTTGGCTGCTCCATGCTAGATAAATGGATAATGGATAATAATATGTGTATACCGGAGTTATTGCAAAATTGCTGTAACGGAAGTGCAAGCAATACTCTTTTACTTAAAGTTTCAGCAACTTGCTAGCTGAGAATTGTAGATTAGAATCGCTTCAATCATGATAATCAGGCTTGCAGAAAGGCTAACATATAAGGAGTAGTTGAACTCAATTAGTTTGTAATGCATTGGAAGCACTTGTCCAAACTGATTCTTGATTGCAAATAGCAGCCTAGACGTATCTGTTACGCATTGAGATATGAAATATAGCCTTATAGGAACGTCTATCTTGCATGAAGCAGCCAATTCCCTATATCGCCACGGGATCTTAAAGATTGCTGTAGATTCTGAGGAGGCTGGTCACGTGGTAGCGTGGTATCGTAGTTTCCCAGTCGGATTGGGAGATTGCCTTCCTTCCTTTTTGCTTAACCTTTGATAGTGCACCTTTCTTTTCAGTCTCAATACCTGAGTTTGTATTGGAGGAACATCTCGAAAGATACTGCTGATATTAAAAGTAGTGAGCCCGAAGCTGAACGCAAAGGAATTGTGGTCGAATTGCAACCCTTTTACACGGCACAAGATTGAAGTGTGTATGAAGGAGAACCTTAATATTGGGGACGACAGATGAATTGTATTCACTTGTATAAGAAGGGCAATCAAGGTAGGATCTACTCTACGATGCTTTATTGATAAAACTAGTCCTTCCAAGACAGATTGTTAGTGGTGAAATAATTGCTTGACTGCTATCTTAAGTAGAAGATAACTAAACTGACAATCCTAGATGCCGAACGCGCAAGCTCCATGTACGAATTGCAAACGCTTCCATTACGGAACTTGCTTCGACAGAGCCAGGCAATGTCGAGACTGCGGCGGCTTCAATCATATTGATAGATATTGTCCGGATAGACGTCGAGTGAGATGGACCAATGGACCTTTACCAGGAACTCGGAATTGGTGTAGAATCTGGGGCTTAGATGAAGATTATCGATTACGAGAAAGGGTTTTAGCAGCGATCAAGAGCTCTCCTGGTAGTGCTATCTGGATCGATGGGAGATGTGTCTATGAAGGTAATTCGAGGTCTACTCAAATTTGCGTAAACTTTGCGCATATCTTATTTAGCTAAACACTCTATAACTCAAGGTTGCGATCGACACTTTCAAACAGTAAGGGGGAGGCAGATGGAGAGCCGCAACGTGCGGTCTCGTCGTTCGATCTCTCCGGCAAGAGAACGACACAGGGGGTCTCCTAATTCACGGCCGACATTTAGATCCCGAAGTCCACTGCATCAGCGTCAGAATCAGTCACGATCACGATCACCGTACAAGCCTCAATTCGAGGACGAACCACGATCGGGCACTTGGCCTTCTCTTGATTATGGTAAGCTTCAAGGATAGAAAAACTGGAGCGTGGTACTTCTATTGTGTCAAGCACTCTCATAAGTTCATTTCAGCAACCGAAAATTCTACTTTCGTGTTTCAGAATACATACTATTGACAGTATTGCAATACCTCCCCCAAAAGTTTAAAGTTTTTGATACAATAGAAAGAGTCGAGTTTCCAGGTCTTGCAGTCAAGACGGGCAGTCTTTGTTGCCTAACAATACTTTGTGATCCATGCTTACAGATACTCTGCAGAAAATGAATCGGTGATGTTTGGCTTGGGAAAAGATAGTCGAAATGGAAACGGCAAATCCCAGAAAAAGCAACCACAACTCTTACGAGGCTCATTGCCATTACCCTTTCGAGGGGCGGATGACACACGTCGACCATTGACCGATATCACAAACAATCCCAGACACAAAGAAGTAAATAAATCATTCAGAATACTTCTCGGAGAGCTGTCTGTAGTGCAAAAGATAGTAAATCACGTATTGAAGTCGAGCTCTTCCCTGACCTCATCGATTTACATATGAAAACGCCGTCTGGAACATTAGAGAAAAGCCATGAGCGAATCGAGGACCCCCACTTTGTCTTGGGCATCAGTACGAATGCTACGGAAGATGAGTGAGTGTCTAAAAGACTTCTTTAATACCTCACACTTGAGTTCCGGTCAGCTAATAAAGTCCTAGAATATGCCAGGCGTATCGTGAAAGAGCCTGGGAGGTTCAGCTTGACGAGTTGGCAGACAATAAACCAAGAAATAACGGCCAGTACAACATATACAATCAGAGCAGAGAAATATTGAGTGCGGCGAAGGAACAACTGATCAGCCACAAGAATTGACTGTAGAAATTAGACCACAACAAAATATTGCTTCATACGTAAAGTTCGTATATGTGTGGCTTTGCAGGAGGTTGAGAATGACGTCTTTACTGATTCACCAAAGTAGTTAGGTTTCATCATGGGGTATTACACGTAATAGCACTTCCCAACTTCAAATTTGACTGGCACTCCGTAACGGTTGCCAGTGGCTAAGAGCTCAGCTTTGAGTTGAAATAGTCCTGCACATAAATAAAGACAATATTGCGTAGGAACCACTGTAGACCGCATTCAAACAGTAAGGTGTTTGATTTTTGACCACAGATGACGCTGTAATAACAATATCTGACTGTTTCGCGCTGCTTGTTCAATTAGAAGCACAAAAAGAACGGACAGAGAACTGAAGTATTCCCAGAGGATACATGCCGTGGTACAGGACATGCCCTTTTACTGTAGATCATGACTATAGTAAAATGACTTACTTTAGACTATATTACCATAAGATCTATGCACAATCTTGAATGTCTGTATCTAGTACCGATCTTTCAGTCTCTCATAACAAATACGCCAGCCTTCTCCCCAATTGGCCGTTCCATTTCCGCATCTTCCAGAACTTCAACCAGATCCCCTACATCTCTCCTAGTGGTTTCCGTAGCCGACCATGCCAACCTCGCACTGACCACGATCCTCCTCAGATCTGGTAGCATCTCAGCTTCCACAACCTCATATAATACCCTGGGATTTATATCCACGTCTGCTCCAGCCTGTGGAGAACAATCCAAATCTAGTATTTGTAGAGGGTGGTTATCTGGTATATATTCGAATAAGCTGTTACTGATGTAATCCGCATCGATCCGCAAAGCTATCAAGTTCGGACATAGCAATAGCAAGGTATCGAGCACTCCTGTCTGCAGTTTCGACATGCCGTGCCTGATTGTGAAGTGTTGAAGCTGAGGTCCGATCCTGGAGAGTGTTTCGAGTAACGCTGGAGCGGTAACTTGGGAACAGTGCTGTATACTCAAGCGCGCAAGCGACGGTGAACAATTGACAAGTTGATGAAGCAAAAAGTAGTTGTCAATTCCCCCAGCCAGATGAAGCACTTGCAATCTAGGAGGCCATCTGTATTCTTCCTCCTGTCGGTCTGTCAAGCCCGTGGATGTGCGGGGGAAGAACAAAATTTCGAGTTTCTCGAGCGGCGCAAGTGTCTGGAAAAGTTGTTTGTTTGATATGCTAGCAGATATGAGACTGAGATCCAGTTCTCTCAGCTTGGTGCATTTAGATAGGGCTGCGAAGCTATTTATTGCGAAAGATGCTTGAGGGGCACGGAACTCTTCGAGGTTGGGTTTTAAACGGCCGAGAAGTCGTGCTGTGAGCGACCGGGACGAATTATGTACCAAACGGCTCATGTCAAGTCGAACAACAAGTGACGCAAGCGGGGAGTGTCGGATTCTTGCATTTTTTGAGGGGCAAATCGTCGCTATGAAAGGAGAGAAGTTGGAGCCGGTTATGAGGGGGCGGGCGTAGAGATACGGTATGGCTACTGCGTACCAGAGACGGGCAGTAAGGGCACAGGAGTAAAGCGCTGGCTGTGGTTGGGGAGATAGAGAAACGTAGAGAAGTATTTGTGTCAGGATTTCGGGTGGGAGGGGTATTTCTCGCGCTGGAGGGCTGGCAGTCCACGAGGATACCGGTGTTGGCATTGGGGAAGATGTGCGGTGCCGCAGAGAGAGCTTGAGAGGTTGTGACATTTCAACATTCCACTGTATCAATTGTCAATATAAGGATGCCGATATATATATAGGGTGCTGCTCACATTGCTTTGAGCGTCGAGTGCCATTCTCGAGGGGGATTTTGGTGGCGTATGTGTAATCAGGACCAGGTAATAGATTCAAAATATTTGCCATATCCAGCTTTATGGCGAATCTTTAGGATTTCATGGTTGCGAGAACATTTTTAAAGCTGTGCAATGCAATACTGTTCGCAAGAATTGAGAATTGCGTTGCGCGGAACAAATTATTTGTATGACGATATTTAGAAGATAGGATAGGATGGTTGGTTGACATGGGGGTCGACCTAGTCAATGCTGGAGTGCATATATCTATCTAGTCACAGAGAATGTAACGGCGCATAACTTTCACTTTTGAATCTTCATATGGATTATCTGATATAAGTAACATGCTGCACTAGAAATATTCTTAAAGCTGTGGGTTAAAGCAGGCAAAGTCAAATATTAAGAAGCCAAGAGTAGCCACTGATTTGGCCTCGCTTAACCCCTTTTCATTCGTCGCCACAACTCCCTCTTCAATCCAGCCATCCAAAGGTTCGTCCTCTCCAGGGATCCTTTATTCTCAATGATACGCCTCATTAAGAAATGAATGCACTGTTGAACGGAGCCCCAGCACAAACATTTGAAAGCTCTAGGATAATTCGGATCTTCCTGGCTTATTAATTGCTGTCGTTTCTGTACTAATCCGCAGCTGATCTCATCAGCCATTCCTTGTAGTTGACCAAGCTCAAGTGTTATGGTGGGCAACCCTCTTTCTTTTCGTCTTCTCCATGTTTCAAATCCACTCTTCACACTCGCCGAATTGTGAGACGCTAGCATAAGCTGCACATTCGGCATTCTTTCGACCTCTGGGAACGATCTCGAAAGGAGAGACTGCACAATTGAGTCGTAAGCGGCATGGGTATCTTCTATCGTATCGTGGATAAGGTGTCGTGGCTCACTGGCTATATATGCTCCCCGTACCAGCTTGATACCTAAAGTCCACCCCTCCTCTTTGGCTAGCTTCAGGTGATTCGCAATATTCTGTGATGTTCCTTTCAGATACGCTTGGAAAGTGTTGTAAACTAATATTTTCCCATGACGATTACACGTTCTCATCAACTCAGTTGTCCAGCTATCAATAGTTGGCTGGAAAACCGTTTGCTCGGCATCAATCCATATGCGAGTCCCTTGCTGAGAGGCTTGATTGCAAATCTCCTTCAACGAACTCATCATCAGAGGTGGTGGCTTCATGCCTAGCGCAAGAGCTTCGGTTATCACAGGACCTGCCCCCGTAAGTCTGTGATAAGTGTTATTCAGGCGGTCTGCTAGTTTCAGAGGGCGGTACTATACTTGATAGCTAGATAGTCTCCATTATCAAGCATGGAAAGAGTTCTCAAGTTGCCCAGCTTCCAATCAATAATTGCTTGATCTGCAGCTGATCCAGTGTTTCCAAATCCAGCTGCTTCTTCCGCGGTCGCACTTTTGTCAACAACTACTTCTTTCGCATAGCCCAGAATCACACCTTGAAAACCGATAAGTTTCATTGTGGAGATAGTCGCTTTGATTTCTTGTTCATTCTCCCCAGCACAGAAATGGTCATAGATCAGCTTCCTTACAAAAACCCGCAAGACAGGGTTTTTATTTGGGTTAAGAAGCCATGCATCTTCATGGCATACTCTTGCCATTAACGGGAGACTCAATTTAACCAGACGAGGAGAGGAAAGTATGTAAGTCATAATGAGAGAGCGTATGAGAATTCCTGTGGGCATTACCGAAAGTGGCGGAAGCTCTCTAGAAGCATTTTGCACTTGTGTATCAGCTTGAGCCTCTTGTATAGATAACTTTCTCACAGTCGATGAGGTCAATATTTGACGCCGGTGACCATATCGAATACTCCGTGATACATGGGGGAAGCACGCCGCAATTATGCTGGAGTGCCGTGATATAACCCGGCATCGCTCCATGGCAATGTGACGCTTTGTGTAGGGAGCTTGGAACTATCTGCTCCAGAATCGTGACCGTCAAAACTACAGTAGATGACTACTAGATCTTATAAGTAATACCTTTCGTCGGAGGAGAGACATCAGGTTGAGGTTCCCCGCTACTTCGGGGGTGTGGTTGACCTCCAAAAGCTCCATAATTACCCAGGTGATGATTCCGGTTCAGGAAGCAGTACACAGCATCGTGCATACAGGTTTAGAGAGCTAGTTTGCACTAATAAGCTTGTCCTGCCTGACTTAGATACGAGTCTCTTATCGCGATTAAAGTTCACCCCCTCAATACAACGTAGCTGTCCAGCGCCCCCACTTACGATCTTCCGGAATACTCAACTATTCATGATTTGCAACAGTTCTTCCATCCATTAAAATGGACAAATCATACAGGCCCAAACCCGGCCGTGATCGGTACTTCGAGCAATGGCCGACTATGCCTTGAATAGCCGCTGGTAGTAATGAAGCTATCCAACCCACTGTGGCCCATATACACACTCGTAACAACACCAGATGACGGCATGTAGAGCAAGCGCGCCGTCCTAAGATTTCACAATCACTCCGAGAAATACATGAGATCTAGCTTCTATTCGCCCGAAGTTGATGTGGAGTGAATATGAGCGACAGTATATGCGACTAATCGAGGGGGAAGGTAGTTGCACACTGCTTGCGCTATACAGTCTTGACGCTACTATCTTCAAGTACTTATCAGATCATCAGCTTCGCAATAAACAGGAATACTTATAGTCCTAGCATTATTACGAAGTGTAAACATATCCTAGCCTAGGTGATAGATAATGTCAGAAAATTACTCATTAACCCAGTCTCGCTAAACAAAGGGGCTAACTAATGTGCCCTGTTTTCTGTTCTCATTGTTGTGCATATGTGGACTGGTGCTTGTCGCTATCGTTCGCTCAATTGAGCTTGGTCAGTTCTTGAATCAAAGGAAAATACATTCAAGAGAATTAGAGATATAAATTACAGTAGTGTAGTTCTAATGCAGGAATACATCATGAGCATCGACTTTATAGGCACAGCGTCAACAAATATATGCTCCATTCTCATACCCTCCGTTACTCTTCTCATTATGAATTAATGAATCTGGCAGTGTTACAGTATGGAAAATAGGCTCAATTAAGCTCACATGAAGCGCTTGAGCATGTAAAACATATTTCTTTACAAAAAAATCAGCAGCTTTCCTATCTTCTGAACATTCATTCGCGAGTTCGCCTACACCTCTCTTTAGACCAGGCTCCTTCTGATATCATCAACACTATTTCATCAGTTGTGTCCTGTGAAGCACATCTTCTGTTTGTTTCTTTTGTCTGTAGTTAGCTTGTTGAGAACTATGTAGTTATCGATCTCACTGCATTTCGTATTTGCTTCTGGACTTTGGAGTTCTTGGTTTTTAATCCCTCCACGGATAATAAAACCTCGTAAAGCTTGTAATCGAATCTCCAAATTCACAAAAAGACTCGGTATCATCACCCATTGCTGCGATACTCTGCCCGAGGTATTTCATGATTGCCAATAGACAGTTCTCGCCACGGGGAACTAGCTCGTTGACACATTCCTCATAGGCTCAGGTATTCTTTTCTTGCTTCAACCCCTTCTACTTCTTTTTCTTATTTAGAAACAAAGTCTCACTATTGTGCAAATGTCTCTCCAAAATTTATGTTCAGATCCACAGGGTCTTGAAAGGAATGTAACTGATCAGATTCGTGGTGAATCTTGCACTCTCCTATTTTAGTGGAGACGTTGACGTTACACACTTATCAGTCCTATTCTCATTTCCACAAAAGTCGCCGCCATCATCTCCCCAATTCTCTCCATCAACAATAGTCGGGTCTGTCAGACATCCCCTTGGCAGTTTTGAGCCTGACTTGGCGGAATATTCCGTTTCAGCTCCTTCACGCTTATTCTCGTGCCTTTTATCACAATTTGTGACTGATCAATGGTATAATAACTTTAGGAGGTTTGAGAATCATAAACTGCAATCGAGGTTTACTCTAATACGATAGATCACATAACGCAAACTGTGCATGTGAAAAGACAAGTGTTTGCTCAGAAGAAAGAGCTCCACTAGAAATTCATAAAATTATATTCTAGATCGAAAAAGTTTAATGATTCATTCTGTTTATCAACCCAATCTACAGTTTCCAGGTATCTATTGCTCCACCTTCACTATCTACACAGTGTATCGATAGAAGGTAGCATTATCACCTTTTTGTCTCTCCTCGTACTTTTGCGCATCCGTGTAATCTTCTGGCTGCAAATTATTATCAATTGCCCATTGTTCACGTCTTGCGTTCTCACGGCGCAGGTACCAAGACATGATACAGGTTAGCACGAATGACATGGCAACGGTCGATGCGAGTGTGACATGTCCTGGGATAAATCTGTTCCGGTTAGTTACATTACCCACAATGGTCAAGTAGGTTGATGTTTTAGATAGCTTACCTTGGAGCATATTTAGGCAAGAAACAGTATGCTGAGATAGCACCGCCCAAATTACCGAATCCAACATGCATGGCAATACCGACACCACGCTTCAGACTGCCACCGATGTTGTTGCCGTTCCATGCAACTCCCATAGGGACAAGTGGGTAAATTCCCGATGTCGCGAAAAAGGTTCCGGTGTATTGAATGGCTGGCTTTCCAGAACTAGCAAGTAAGGCGAATCCAAGGATTGCAGAGAGCTCGAAGACACCCATGAAGATTCCACGCTGCTTCAACTTATCGGCTCCGTATCCTGCAGCAATAGTGAAGACACAGGCAACAGCATATGGAGGAATTGTCATAAGTTGACTGGTCTCAGACGTGTAGCCCATATTTTTGACGATGCTGTAGCTTAATTAGAACCTTGACGGCATGAGATGATGAGAAAGAATGCTTACGTCGGTAGAAATAGAGAGATAGAATAAAGGGGGGTGTAGATTCCGATAGTAATGAACATGTGGACGTAGATCTTCCAGTCACGGAAAGCCTGATAAGCATACTTGAGGTCAAACTCATCAGCAAGTGAACCACGATCAGCCTTAAGACGACGTTCGACCTCGACTCGCTCTTCCTCGGTCATGAATTTGGCGCTATCGATAGTCAGTTGCTGACAACCACATCTAGTGCTGTTGGAGAAGAATACTCACGTGCGGGGATAATCGTTAATGGCCCAGTATGCTACGAAAGCAACAAGCAAGGTGAGAATACCTTCCAGGATGAAAATCCAAGACCAGCCCCCACGGCCTCCAACACCACTCATCTTTCCGATGGCGAATGCCAGGATACCACCAAACGCTCCTGCAGCAGTTGCAGCTGAGAAGAAGAGTGCCATCCGAAGACCACATTCGTGACGGCAGTACCTAGTCATTCATTAAATATTTTATTGGGATAGGAACAAGTGCGAGGTAGCTTACCACATTGTAATGTAATATGTAACTCCGGGAAACAGTCCACCCTCGCAAATACCCAAGAAAATCCGCGCAAGAAGCAGTCCTGTGTAGTTCTTGACAAAACCCATAGCAATTGTGCATACAGCCCAGCCACTAGTTTTTGAGTTAGCCAAGATTTGAGAAGCGACTAGTGAAGCAGCTTACAGCATAATGATTGTGATCCAGAGGGATGGTCGAAGTCGTTTCATCATCATATTGGATGGGATCTCGGCTGCAACATAGAAAGGAAAAAATACTGCCAATGCGTTGTTGAATAGGATAGACCCTTTTTTCATACCCAAATCTTCTTCCAAGTTGAAGAGTTTTGCGTTTCCAATGTTAGTACGATCGAGGAAAGATAAGCTAGTTTGAAGGTTAATACCATACAAGCTATTGACTCCTACTTCACAATGAGCAAATGATGGACTTACAGGTAAAGCAACGACAGAAAGGGCACTAGATGCCAGTCGAGCTTGCGAAGAAGCTTCTTGGTCCTGGCAGCGTCGAAATGAGGCCCATCGTCAGCGTACTCAGGAGGAGGTATCGTTTCTTGAACATGGCCAGTAGCTTTCAAATCCAAATCCACAGACGTATCGCTATTGTTGATTTTCTCCATGGTGACGATAAGGTTACTGGGTCACTTTTGAGGCTGGGAGTATGAAATAGTAATCATCACAAGACGGGGGGAGGAACGTTCTTATATGGGTTTCTGAAGTTTATTTAGGATGGTAAGCTACCTGTGCTCCAGAGGCGCAAACCCACAGATTGGATTGTCCGTGCTGTCTTCTCATGGGGCCCCAGATCCTCAATGTCTTGGATTTCTCTTGGTACACCTTAGCGGTGGTGGATAAGTCGACCTGGGCGTGTCTCAACACATGGCCAACAAGCCACTCAACTAGGGTTACACGACGCCCGTAGAGGGTTGATGGAAGTACCAAAAAAGAGAAACCATGGCCAGCTTGGTCTGTTTGCAGAGGAGATTAGCTCCCTGATCAAGTTCTCTCGAACTTGACCAAATTTTCCCCGTTCTTGGGAGACATAGGCCAAGCGGCTACGACACAAAGTGCTGAAGTCACACAGCCTCGACGTTTGCTTCCAGCTCTCTCTCCGGTCACTAGTTCTCCCGTTTCCATTAAAACCGTCGAAAGATTGGAGCATGTCCGGTGGAGAGTTGGAGTTACTGCTTGGCAGCTCTGGGCGCCGTAAGCTGAGCGATGCCCAGTTAGATCAAGACGCATCTCGACTGCTGAGTGGTACAACGCTTCGGACGAGAAGAACGCCACGGTTCAGGGTACACATCGCAAATGGCTTGACTTGCCAAGCCGGACGAAGGGTAGAGCAGAGATGACACTGGAGGACGGATGCCAATTAGCAACTTTCCCTTAAAGCCATTCGCTGCAAACTTGAGAGATAAGACGCACGAAAGTCATACTTATGTGGGATGGTATCGGCCGCCTGATTAAAATAATAGGAGGTTATTATATATTTTCATACAGTTCTTTGAGCTGGATAAAACGCACGAATGTCATCTTACGATAGACGCTATCGGTCGCCCGACGTGAAACCACGAGTTTTGTTAGTTGTGTTATGTTATTAGGTTTGACCAGATCATGATGTTGAAGTTGAGTTTCAGAGAGGATCGATGGCTTAAGTCCAAGGCTTTGAAGGCTTCGGCAGTGGCGGGGATGTGAGGGTGAGGGTGAGGATGAGGGGAACTCACGGCCAGATGGCCACGTTGATCTACACCCATTTACAGTATTTATCCCGTTCTCGGGGGGTTCCCCTTTTAGCTTCTCAATACTACGGCCGGCAGTGAGAATCGGTAAAATTATTGTTGGCATTGGCATTGATCCTTAAAAGTCAGAAAGAGACATGAGTCGCAAAAACAAAGAACTGTCAAGTAAACCGTAAGAATAATCACCACTTACAAACCGTATCTATCAGTGAACTCGAATTAAAGCTAAATTACCATGGTCTCTTAATCCTACACGTCCGCGCAGGGCTGCATTGTTGGGATCAATATTATTATTATTTTCCCTTTTATCCGACTGGCTGAAATCATTTCTTGTAACCGAGTGAGGTGGATTCAATAGCTTAAGACGCTAAACCCCAGAATTCCCCAGCGGGGTCGCAACATTTGCTCTATAGGGGAGCATCACATCACGTGCGGATTCTTCTGCCTGTTATAATTAACCCATCGGTCCGCCAGCCATACCCTCGGGTTTCCAGCATATATTATGATACATGACAACTCTTGGACGATGTTTATGGGACTAAGGCCAGATTGTGGATTAAGGCTAAGGATTCATCACACTAACGGGACTGATAACTCCAGTAAGCAGACGCACATACGTGGGATTTGCATGAATGACTGCTTCCAGAACCAAACGCGAAGCCTGTCACAACTTCACACCGGTTCCAGACGATCTCGCCAATAAACTAATTCGGTAGTCCGGTTATGCATACAACGGTTACGCGATGTTGCATCTAACGTTTTCTCGGTTACTCGAAATGGTATGACTACGGGGCCCCTGGCCGGCTTAATTTGTTAAGAAGGAGGTACCAGGTAAATGGAATATTAATTTGTATGCAATGCTGGGGCTTTTCGGATCCTTTCCCTATTTGACCAAGATACGATGATATAGGAGACCCTTTAAATTGTTGAGCTCCAGATTCGCTTAAAATAGGGGTCGCCCCCCCATAAAGTACTCGTGGAAGTCTAGTGGCTTTAATCTTATCAAAAGTGTTTAAATTTGCTGATTTTGTACACGCACACGTGTACAAAATAGAGACTTCGCCGCGTTAGCTACCTCGATATTCTATTGAGATCGATTTATGTGCGTATTGAACCGTTATCAACGCACAAGGAGCCACGAATGATGCCATAATGTTTCCAAATGCCGTTTCTTCATGTCACATCTGCATCTTTGAAGTCTCACTTGTTGGTCGTACAAATCGATTCTGTACGTTTGATTATGTTCCTACACATTATGCAGGTTGTGCTTATTCCTGAGATGTAACCAATCTGTCAGGGATATTAATAAACGTAGCGAGATGAACCTTGCCCGGCGTTCCAAGGACCAGTCTAGAATTCGTGCCAGCAATGCCTCACATTTAAAATTCCCCATGTTTTCGCTAATCTGTACGCCGTTTCCTGACATTGCCGTCGGCTGTGCCACGTCCATACTTGTAGACCTTTTCGGGCCGCTCCCTTGCCGCAAAGAGTAAAGCGGCCCGAACTGATCTCAGATTCTGAAGCGAAATACGTTACAGATTGCAACGTGTGTGTAGAGATCTTTATTTGAGACTTCACAAATTCAAGCATGTTGCTTTAACAGACGTAACGAGCTTCATTAAGGGTATTTTGTCTCACATAGCGGGAGCGAGAAGCTCTTGACATGAGGAATATCTTGGGAAAGTTGTATGTGACCGATTTATGAATACACATGTATCTGGTACTAACCCTTAAGGTAATCAGCCAAACTCACTCGCTATAAGAGAATAAATGATGAATATCAAAGCAACAGGCTCAAGTTGCATTACGTGGATTTTATTGTCTGAACTGGTGCGTGTTTTCCAGACATTTGATCGTGCTTTTAGTAATTGTAAAAATGTCTCAACTTGAAAACAGAGCCTGCTCGAACATATCTCATCATGTGACTTGAATCGTGAGTTACTACAGAGTCAATTACTTTTGAAATTCTGTCAATCCAAATCTGTAACTAGAGTTCTGAGCAGGATCGAAAGCCTATGAAAGCTCCAAGGTACATTTTCAGTCTATAGATACTTTTGCAATTTACAACCTCAAATTCAATGTTGAAGCTCTGAATGAACAACTGGGGACATATCTTGACCAACGAATAAATTTTCCAACTCCACCTCCATCATTTCAATAGTTGATCAGTACTCTAGGTTCAACGCCCTCTAACTCTATCTAAAGCCATTCAAGGGAAGCTGAATCCTTCTTAGTGACGCTCGAAGGAAAAAATCCATTAAGCTGTATCGAAGCTCTGTCGAGAGTTCCGTTCTAGCCAAGCGAATTTGGACCTTCTCTGTGACTAATATGATAGATTTGGATTATCCTTCCAGCCATCACAGCACTCATGGCTTGAAAAGTATCCAACGGATTTTAAGCCTGCTAATATCCAAGCCAACCCTAAGCTTGTACAGGGCCAATCTTGAGAGAGAAAGAATTGTAATACAATGCCGAGGCGAGAATGGCTGTGGAAAAAGCGCCGCATCCAAGAAACATGCTATAGAGCGAGATTCGATATCGTTGGAATACTTGCAGCTGCTTGGGCTTCTCCCCAGCCATTCTCACCACCTGAAGCCGCGTAGTGACCTTGACGATGTTGTTGATAATAAAAGCCGTATAGGAGCAAAACATGATTGCGTGCAGCCAGAAGATGGGGCTCTGAATGGGATGCAAAAATCCGAAGCTTAAGATATATAGACACGGCGGGAAGCGGACAGTTATGAGCAGTATTAACCTGACGTACTGGATCTTGTGGGAGAGCGCCGAGGTTTTGGGCGTGACGCCGTGGAATCTTAGGAGACAATCGCTATCTGTCACCAGCTCCGTGATCGTTGATGCGAAGAATAGATACAGCGGGCGATGTGGGAAATCTGTGGCGTAGTGCGTCACCAGGTAGGATAGAGACGATAGGTGATGCACAATGTAGCCATTGATATGGTCCAGGCGAATCAGCTCCGATGTCCAGAGGACTCCCATCGAAGCTAAACATACTTTGCCAGCTACAGGCCTGTGAGGGGCTCCAAAGGTATCATTCATCTCGGATGAATCCCGGAATGCCGCAAAGCAAACAGGCGTCGAAAAGAATTTAATTAGTAGTCTCATAATGAAGGCGATGTATTGCAGATCTTTGCGTTCACGATAGAGCTGCTCGTAAAATGCAGGATTGACATGACGATATACTCTTTTGATAGCCTTTTCAACAAGATAATACGTAGCCAAATATATCAGCATAGCTGGGAAGGAAAGATAATCAACATCCATTATTGAAGACATAATAATTCGACAGCCAAAAGAAAGCGGTTATCTCTGTCGCGCTTAACTACGAGTGATTACACGGGAGAAAACGATCAGAGTTTTGAAATATTATTCTGTATGAGTACTATATATGTAAAATAGCTAAACTCCGGTCTTTGAAATGTTGCAATGGAAGACCATGCTAACCAACATCCAACAAAACTCTCAGGCTTTCATAGTTCTCTGCAGGTATTCCCATCAATGATAGCCTTTCCACCGAGTTTTTTGTTGTAGAATTTCAGCACCAACATTCATCTTATGTGAGCCTTAGGCGTTAACTAACCAATCACAGTGAGATACGCAGCAACGCACCAATGGTATTCAGCTCTAGACTCAATAGCTTTGGGTCTTGGCGCAGGCAGCTTCACAAATGACAACCTAAAGAAGGTCACAGATGATATTGATACTGAGCAAGGTTGGGTGGTGATTTCAGCAGACCAAACCCCCAGGCTGTGCAGAGATGGGAGCCTAACTACAGTAGGTGTTTTCTCTTACACGCTCTCTCTTATCTTTCACGTCTTAGAGTCTATCAGGAAATAAATGGCACCCTTAATACAGTTCTGGTCAAGTAGTTTATCAATTTGATGCCTGCTGTCTGAATATATCTAGGTGATAGGCTCGCAAAAAGTGATATAGTTTATACCATTATCACACTCACTTATACATGCTCGAGATATCCCAAGAGTGGGATTTTTAAAACGAAGAAGGCAATTGATCCTCTCACTAACTAATACTTGAAAAGTTCATAATAGCATGCACCACATACATAGATATAGAAGAACTATCTCTCTAGAGATTACTGGTTGATATGGCGACCCTGGCCCCCGGCATGGAGATGTTGTTATCAAAAGACCCCTTAAGAATATCTTCAGATGAGAAGTAGCATAAGACTTCTATCGAAACCGTTTTCGCGGTGTTGGCAAATCTCCTTACTATGTACCACACATCAGTAACGGTGGAACGTAAGATGCTTTTGTGAGAACAACTTTGGAATCAAGCTCGTTAAGTGGTGACTATCATTTATCGATGCCACATGTTCACTCAAATCTCCAAATCTTTGGTTATGTAATAGGTATTGTCGGAATAACCGACCAAAAGTATACTAGTAATGCAGCGTCATAATCGATGATGACAACATTTCCTCCATTCGCCTATCAGCTACCTTGAAATCAACCTAGTCTTTTAAAAAGAGCTGCTTAGGTATTAAAGAAACTAGTAGCTGCTGACCCACGTTTCGTCCCAAAAGAGCGTGTTTCGTAGAGTGCGAACTGTGACAGGATAAAGGCCCCTCTTATAGAATAAATTAATACTTCATCGACCCAACATGGCTCAAGCCTGTGAGGTTATGCATTGCTGACATTGTCCTCCTTCCTGATTGAGATTCTGCACAAACACAACCATTACAGCCGAGAACCTGCGAATGTCAGTACTTCATAATAGTAATTCAGTTTCATTCAAAGAGAGTCTTACGCGGCAGTGGCAGTGAAAACATCAATCCTATGAGCACCGCAACCCAAGAGCATAAGCCCGCTGGTGAATGCCAAAGTAAAAATAGCAATTGTTCCCAACAATTCACCATCTCCATGAAGTCGGGAGAGTACCGTTATAGCGACTACAGGTAGTGCACAAGCTATGATCATGGCCACCGCGGATGTGAATTGCAACATTCGACGTTCAGAGAACGTGTTCAGAGTCGGCGGTGGCTCGCAGGAACATGTAGAATTCTGTGGTATATCGTGACGCTGCTGCCTCGCGACTGACTCAGCTTTTTCAAGATCAGAAGCCGAAGGTAGTATTTTGCCATTTTTCCTCCAGTTGCGGAACCTTATTAGGAAGGGAACCCATTTGGTGCCGACCCAGCGAGTGAAGCTGTCTAATTTCTCGTCGCACCGAGGAACTACAAGATCTAGCTCATCCTTTTCCTCTTTCCGCGGCCACAAAATCCCCCAGAAAAGTCCTAGGAATTGCAAGACTAAGGGGCCAAGTAAAAGCTCTTCCTGTGGTTCTTCGCTCCGAGTATTGATCTTGCCCCAGCTCTGTGAGCCCTCCCCATTGATGCTGAAGGGTTTTGAATTACACTCAATCCACTTCCTCATTGTGTTGACATTGAAAGGTTCGGCTTTTGGAAGCGCTGTAATTTGGGAGTACTGGATCAATGCTTTGTCTGTTGAAGTAATCACGTCAAAAAAGTCATATGTAAAACTTCACGGGTACAGACTGTACTTATCCAAAATTTCACGTATCTCCAAAACCAAATCATATTGCCTTCGAGCGTCAGGATCGGACTTGTACTTAGTATCTAGTAAGTGTTCAACATTTTGGTGAAGAACATCCCGGTCACAGCCAGGTATTTGAGCATGCTCTTTAAAATCTTCTAGTTCTTGCTCGCGGAGATCCCGTTTCAGCCGTTGAACCTCTGCCTGATAGTAAAGCAACATTTTGATATTTAAATCTCGATGAATTGGAAATGCCTCAAACCCCGAGTTATCTGCGATAAGCTTAGCTAGGTTTGGCCAGCCAGGCAAGGCTTGATTCGGATCATTTCCGGTTATCGATTGCTGGTCAAGTATAGCCTTGTTGCAACGGGAACATGGGCTAGGAGTCGAAGAATTCATGTCAGTGGAGCTGTAAGTAGGTGGCGAACCTGAAGGGTGCGTATCAAGGTGAGCCATCCTGATTCTTTGCTCATTCAAGAAATGGTGCTCTGATTGTTGAGGCTGATGGTCCATCATTAAGACATAGCTCTACACACTTTCCAAAATCAACAAGGTGCTGGCTCTGGTTTACTAACTGAGACGCATCTATACTCACTTGCGAAGGAAAGGCTGAATGGAGGAAGTAGCTGGGATTGGTAGAAATTTCATCGCTTGCTGCAAGAACGGGCAAGTGTACATGATAACGCCATTTTGCTTAGCATACCGTACAGTATAGACTGTAACTTCGTAGCTTTATGCAAGCGAGGTGTCAGGGTGGTGACCTGGGCTGCACATCCATTGGTTGTTGGTGTTGACAACTCCGAGCCCAGAAAACTGATGTTCCTCACTTTCAATGGCATAGAAATCCTCAACTTAAGAATGCCTTTTGGTGTACCGAAATGTCTTGTGCCAGAAAAGATTTGGTCAACTTTAGCTCATGAATGAAAGCTGGTGTTGTTTCAATGTTGAGGTAGAGAATCTCCCTAGATCAAAGATTAAATATTGTAAAGCGGGTTGCGATGTGTTTCTCGCTCTGGTGCAGCCTCACCATGCCCGAATATCTGAGCTGATCGGTAGTTGGAAAAGGTGACTTGTTAGACAAGATAAGACCAGAAGAGGTTCATAGTCAGAACATCCAGAGTGGCAATCATCTCAGCTAAGCAGACTGACCGGCTAGTCGAAATGGCATAGTTCGGTGCAAGGAAGCCAAATTATTGGTGGGATAGAGATGAAGCTGAAACGATCTCTGGGGGTGGGTGATGCGCTGGCACCACTTTCTGCACTTTCATATATTGCGTTCTGATGCAGCCTCGATACACAACATGCCAGAATATATGCCAAGAACGCGGCTCTTGAAATAAGATGATTTTCATCAATTGTAAGATCGCGTAGGAAGGCTGCCAGGTTCGGCGCGGAACCGGTATATAGGGAAGGCTAGAACATTTGCGCCAGAGCAGCAACAAGCTGTAATCGTAATTCAAATTGCACCAGGCGCTCACTCAAGCATGAAGATTTTGTGATTCACTCACTATCTAAGTGCCGTTTGCTATAATTACATCTCATTAGTCGCCGCCGAGGGATAGCATCCACTGGTGTTGCTGTTACTCTGCTCGTTCCTCTCACCTACGAAGAGATGATTACAATCCTCGTGTCCATAGCGATACACAGCCTTGAATGACGATAGAGGTTCGATATCTATCACTGCCCCAGTGCCATTTCGGGACTCGTGAATTATAAACATTGTTTCAGCCCGGCTGGGTGGAAGGATGATGGCGAACTGTCGACCACGCTGCCTCACGGGTATCGCCGAACCTGAGTTAAACATGAACGACTGGTTAGAGACTTGAAGGGTAAAACGCAAGGATCCTGCTGAACTTTTGTCTTTCTTCATTGATCATGTTTCATCACGGGATCTGAAGGGTGACATCGACTGGATGGCGCTCTTCAAAAGAGGATGCAAGCTAAACGCCCACCCCCAATTCGCTCATCATCGCCAGCCTCAGTAACTCAAAATCACTTGTCGCCTTCGAAAGAGCCTCATGCTATGCCTTGAGAAGGTTCCAACTGACAGGCGCCATGATCAAACAAGTCGGGCGAGTGGCGGCAAATTCTGACTAGAAGTTTGTAGAAGGATTGAGTGGATGTGTCAGCTCCAATACTATTCTAGTATGTGCGACCCCAACAGAGGACGGAACGGGAGAAGAGTCCATCGTGTTAACAACTGGCAGGCCAGCGAAACGAGTCTATAAGAGAGTTGGCCACTCTCCGGATCATTTGGAGGCAAAACACAGTGATTTAACTTGTCGAAATCATTCGAGGTCTATTGATTCCAACCCCACTCCCTTGTATCACCATGTCCCAATCAAAGTTTGCAGGAGGTTAGTTTCCACATCTTGATAGTTTCGGTCTTTACTGATTGATCTCAGCCAACGGTGTTCCTCGTGCGACAAAATCTAATGAGTCCACACGTTCCTCCACTCACCCCCAAGACTCGACCATCACCCTCACCAATGATGACTCGTACAAGAAGATGACTATCAAGCCGAACAAGTATACTTGGACTGATCGTTTGGGGGACCTCACCTGCGGATTGTTCTCGCGGGACAAAAAGCTATTCACCGGTCGAAGACGTTCACATCTTGGGCCAGAGGTATGATATATCTGTGTTGAATATGATAGTATGGAAACTTTAACTTTGATAGCATCATGACGGCTCCTCACCTTGGCTCGTACCTGTTTATGTTCTTTCAACTCGACAGGACAAAGACAAACATCGATTACCGATGGAAGCGAAATGCACTATTGACACCGGGAACATGCAAGGAAATATTGTGTCGCGAAAATTTGTGGAGGAAGTGCTTGAGTATCCAGAGTCGGCTTTCTGTGCACTGACCAAAGAAGAGGAAGTAGGCGCCATAGGTATCACTGGTCATCAACTCGTCCCTGAAGCTGCCATATACTTAACTTGGTACCACAAAAAGAGTGGTCGAGTATTCCGCGACATGCGCTTCCTGATTTCTCCCAACGAGCACTTTGATCTTATCATCGGTGCTGGGTCTATCCAAAGGGACAGGCTCCTTGACGTGCCTAACTTAATGGCTAATACAATGACCATTGATAATTTTCGAAAATTAGGTACGTTACCCTCTACTTCTGCTTCCACTTCTCAAGATATAGACAGCTGAGTTTAGTATAGAAACTGCACAAAAAGTCTTCGATGCTGTTGTGTCCGACCTTGATGGTCTAGTCAACGAAAATTCTACGAAAATCGGAAAGGCTGAACGAAGACATAAGAACCAAGAGGTGAAAGACCTCGAAGTTGAACAGAAGCGTCTTGAAACTTTACGGGCAAGCTTCAAAAAGAAAGGTGATGAGATCTTGAAAAGCAAGGCAGATCCTGGTCCAAAAAGGGAAGCTATGCTCAAGCTGATGGACGATACCTATAAACCGCCGAAGGAGCCTACGCCGACCGACAACCCCCCCAAATATGAAGAAAAGCCCAGCAACCCACCCAAAGCCAATGATAAGCCCAAGTAGTGATCTGAAATCACGGTCTCTAAGCCATCTACTGCGAATTAAAGCAACGGTCAAGGCCCTCGCCCGGCTCCACATCTCTACTTCATGGCGGAGAGCACCATTCGCTTATTTCTGCACGCGTTCTTGATTTAGTTCTTTTGTTTGCTTGCCTGATTATGGAAGGGCTTCCCTTCACATTGATGTTCTCTTTACTCGATTCTAGGATTGATGTTACCACGGCGGCTGGCGGAAATTTGTCAAGACTTTTGAGCAATCAATGCATGAAACCTTTTCTTTACAAGACGCTTTAGCGTAGATTAAGCTATACAGCTTTAGCCTATCGACTGCAAAGTCCTCAATAAAGTTACTCCAAGTCAACATAGTCGTCTTTTTATGATGTCATGCTTCTAAGTACTATTCCATTTACTTGGTCATCTTCGCCAAAGTTGACTTCAATCTTTCATATATGTCGTCGAGGTCATTGATTCCCGTGCCGATGTTTTCACCACAAATCCACTCAAGGCGTACTGCACATACAATAAATGTACAACTTAGTAAGAGAAACGATTTAGGTAAACCTAATTAAATTTCCGTGGAGGAGAGCATTGGCAAACTTCGCTTAAACCTCACTTGTTCCAAGAGGGTGAGGACATAGCATGCGATATAGGTCATGAGACTTTGAAGAGAGATGCAAAATAAATGCTACTTTTCGCCAATGTATAGCGGTAATGCCATATAGTTATTTGGCTTGCCTTCGTCTGGATCGGACACGTGGAGCAAATTGAACAATCTCCTCCACGGCATCTGCGTTCCTCTCCAGCTCTAGTTTGAGATTCCAAGCCCTGTTGACTCTCACGTTGTAGTCTGCCGTCGCTTGCTCGATCTCTTTTCTATATTTTTGTTCAATCTCCTCCGTGGAGTCCACAGGTTCCTCTGTCACGTCGAGTTCTTCTATCATTTCGTGACTGGCATCAAATATAAGGTCTCCGGCGGGGGTGGCCACAACAGCTATTTGCCGATACAAATCAATGTTTTCAGATTGAGGTTCGTTTTCATCTCCTTGAGCCGGATCAACGAAGTCATCAATGCTAACGGTGACGCCTGTGGCTCTTGGGTGGTGATGCTCTTGATTTAGGCGTCGGGAATCTCGAAGCTTGGATACAGCCCATCTCCCACATTCAGGACAGGTTTTCCCACCGCTAACAGGCTCAACTGCCACTACTGACGCATTGCAGCTAGGGTATGGGCAATGCCCTTCTACCACGTCAAGCTCGTCTATAACGATAGACATTAAAAGCTCATCATTTTGTTTGATTTGGTGCTTCCAGTTAGCTTCTTGAAGTAGCCTGCCGCCACGAGCTTGCATGATCAAAAATTGCCCCATGTCAACCCGAGATTTCCCAGGCTTGTCCATGAAGATAATTTTTAGAATGTTATTGAAGGCCGACCAGTTTTGGCATACTTGGTAAGGCAAGGCCATGGGATCTCCCAAAGCATCTGTGAATTTTATAATAGGTAAGTTGATGTGCTTAGACATCCCCAGCTCGAGCCTGTTCATAGCGGCTCGTATCGTACAGAAAAGCTGCATGAGTTCTGCCATAGCTGTTCGCATATCTGTTGTGAAATGAGTAAGCAGCTCAAACACGCGCCGTAGTTGTTCAGCTATACGACGCAAACTCATCATGCCTAAAGTAGTGAGCATCAACGTTTTGGTCGCGACGGAAAGAACCGAGGTGGTTTTTTCATGTACCTCGGAGACTGTTTGTGCTGAATTGCAGATGATGGCAGTCTGAATGTCGATCTTAGACTGGATTTTCGCTGAGCTTTGTTCTACACCCACAAGGGTAACATGGTGTTTGTGCAGAGTCGTCCTTGCATCTGACTGGTGCTCAAACGATAGTTTGGAAATCCTGTCAACACTTTCAAGGATCATACTGTTGGCCGAGATCTTGTGCTCCAGTTCATTAAATGAACTTTCTCTGTTGTTCTCCGCCGACACAATAGACCCCACAGTTTGTGTCAATAGCAAAAGGTTAATTGTAGCAATACGGCTTCCAAGAATAGACCGTAATTACTTTATGTCTTCCTTGTAAAACAAACTCCATTGTAGCCTGCGATGAAACCCGGCGTATTGGTGATTCTTAGTGTTTAGCGTACTAAGTCGTTTATCAAACTTAGATATCTTCGCTAAGAAGTCGTTGAGCGGCCTCTGGCATGCAAGTGCTGTAGCGCGAATCGAGTTAAGCTGGAGTAACTCGTGCTTCGCAGGTTTGAGGGATTGGAGCTGTTGCAACGCTCGTTGAAGGGCTTCAAGCTCTAGTAAAAGTGATTGGTAAACAGGGGCCGCTTGTCCATTCTATTAGCTTTTAGTTGCTCAGGCTTTGGCTTTGAAGTGGCATAAAGGTATTTACTTCGTGAAGCTCAGTGATGATTTTGCCTATAAGTTTTCCAACAGCTATGAAATCACCGACTCCTACACCAAAGGGTACCACCATTTTGATTCCAGTATGTATGCTTGGATTAGATTCTTAGGATATGCGACAAGTTGAATTGAAATGGCATGAAGCTACCTTCATTTCGTGATGCTTGTTTAAGGCTCCGCAGCTGGTGCGCACGTAAGTCTTTGGTGTGGCTGTAAGTTACCCTGCTGTTATATTAGGCTACTTTCAAGAACAGCTGTATCGCAAGAACGACCACGTGCAATATTGAAGTACAACCATCACTTGTAAGATAAAGTTACAAAATATCTTCCTTATTATAAAATGTAGAAGACATTGACACTACAACAGCCGCCTCGCTTGACGTATAAATTGGACGTATGACCACATATTACCTCATAGCAGTGATTATCATTAAGAACGATAAAAAAGACATTGACTACCTGAATTTTGAATACCCGAGTACCATTTTGTTTTGAAAGTACCCTCTAATAGATAATATTCTATATAATAACTATAAAGCAACATTCTTTCGAAGTATTTTTCAAACTTGACCATTTTCAAGCCAGCTGAATATAGTTTGTATAGATATATGCATATATGAACATGCTATTTAGTTACCATTAGGTCTGTTTCTTAATGTTATGATCTTTAGAATGCGTCAACATTACTCCATTCCCTACCCATTATCTCGTACGCCTAGTGCTCACTCAGAATTCCAACTCCCCCAAAAAGAAGCCAAACCCAAAACTATTTCTACACCAGGGACCTATTCAGATTCCCAAAAAGGTCGATGGCCATTCACTTCTTGCCGCACTTCCGTTCCCCCCGCGCAGTCTTCCGACAATTCGTTTTCAAAATATGGACTATCGAAGTATTTGCCTTCTTGAATCCATACTCCATACTCGTCTCTCCACTGCAGCTTCTCGTCTCAGGATTCGCGCCATAGGAGCAGAGTAGAGAGACGACCGCAACATCATTCCGATAAACTGCGCGGAACAGCGCCGTCTCTCCACTCGAACTCTTGCCCTCTGGGTTTGCTTTGTTCGCAAGTAGTAATGATACGATGCCAGTATCGCCTCGATGTACCGCTCGATAGAGCGGTGAATTCCCGTCCGGATGTTCTAGACTAGGGTCTGCGTGGTTGGCTAGTAGGATCGAAACTAGAGCTGACTGGCCGCTAGAAACGGCTTTGTACAATACAGGCTCGCCGAATACGCTAGTCGTGTTGACATTTGCACCTTTGGATATGAGGATGGAGGCAAGCGAGACATCGCCTTTGCAGACGGCTTTGAACAATGCAGTTTCGCCATCCTTATTCTTGGCTTCGATGTCCACTCCTCTCGATGCGAGCAGGTGGCCCAGTGACGAGTTGCCTCTGGAGACCGCGAGATGAAGCAGCGTATCCGAGCCTGGGGGGTAGGCATCGGGATTGGCCCCATTTTCGAGAAGAAGCTGCGCGATCGCCGTATCTCCTCTGGAAATCGCAGTGTAGAGCGGTGTCTCCCCTTTGAGATTTGGGATCTCGGTGTTGATTCCTTCTTGCGCAAGTAAAGCAGCCACAGCGGATCTATCTCCTTTAGAAATAGCTACAGATAAGAGCGTCTCTCCTTTTCCTGTTCTGGCGGAGGCAGATGCTCCATGGTCTATCAACAACTTGGCAATTTTCGTGTCGCCTCTTGATATCGCGCGACCGAGAGGGGTATCTCCATCGTAGTTCCTTTCTTCTACAAATGCGCCTTTGTCCAGTAGTAGTTTTACAACAGAGGATTGAGAATTAGATACGGCTACATTTAGCATGCTTTGCTTGGCTATTGGCCGCGCGTTGTAATTTGCACCATGTTTGAGAAGGATCTGTAAACCACAACAGTAAGTACACCAGAAGCAGTGCTTGGGATTATAAATAACAGGTCGATCTTACCTCAACACTTCCAGTGAACTGCTTTTGCACAGCTAGATACAATGCTGTTTCACCCGCCGGTGTCAGGTCATCAATCTCTTCTAGGGTACACTTCTCTGCTAGCATTTTGAGGATCGATTTCTTATCACGCGATGCTGCATGCTGAAGAGGGGTGTATTCTCCTTGAGGCCGCAGCGCTGGATTAGCACCTTTCCCAAGTAGCATCTGAACAATCGCCTTCTCATCCTTCAACACGGCCTTGTACAGCGGGGTTTCTCCCTTCCTATTTAATGTATCGAGTGGCTCACCGCGTTCAAGTGCATCTCTTACTTTGGACCTCCTGCCTTTGGCAACAGCTTGATGGAGAAGTGATTCGCCGGGACTCGTAGGGCAAACTTCATTGTGCAACATATTTTGAGCGGCTCCAATTCCGGATGGGCTGTAAGGATACCGTGGACTTAGTCTCGGGTCTGCGAATTGGAGGGTCACATTGAGACCTCGGGGAGCGAAGAAGCCTTCATTCCACTCTTGAACAACTGCTTTGATTCTCATCTGTGTCAGCCGGCTTTGCTTGTCGATGCTCACGTTCACTTGTGGTGATTCGAGGTATGTATCTATAAGAGGACGGCGATGTTCTTGTGGTGATGGGGTTTGTCTTAAGGTCAAGTTCCCAACACTACCTTCCACCTCATACACGTTGGCCCTAGGCGTGTCTTCCAGTTCATTCAGAAAGCTAGTATTAGATCCATGGTTGGGAAAGAGATGGTTTAAAAAGGTAGCCCCTGTGAGTATGGCAGCTTGTTAGCCTGCTTGCGATAGCAATAGTGTCGGTGGTTTGACCTTCTTTTAAATCCTGAAAGCTGTACAAAACCTTCAGAATATAGAACAAGCTCACTTTCATGACCCATAATGTATTTTGTTGCTGAACAGATGGGCGTTATACGTACAGTCTTGGGCGTCAACTTCTCTAGCATGCCACCGCTCACTTGGTTCAGGGAACCGAAGATTCACTGGACTGGTCTCAGAATCGATGATGAGATGATGATAAATGGTATCTTCTGGTCTCCCCCGACTTGGAGATTGCAATTCAAAATAAGGAAGAGCAGAGACAAATTCACAGCGTTCAAGATCTGGAGAAGTGGTGCTGGGAGTCGAAGGCGGGGTAAGGATGAGAGGTGAAGCAACACTGCTAAGATTTTGGGGCGAAGGCACATTGGAGATAGGATTGGGGGAAGCAGAGTTATTGTGTGTGAGAGGAGTGACTAAAGTGGTATACACTTGAATGTTTGGAGAAGGCAGATGGATAGACTGGTCTGCGTAGGCAGTATATGGTGGAGGAGGTTCGTCGGACATGCTGAAGACGTTTTACAACAACCGGAGAAACAATCGAAGAACAAATCCAAGAATCAATTTGTAAGAATAAACTATTTGACATTTGTCCGAATCCCCGATCAACATACGTCGACTACCTACTTATGAAAACATCGTGGTTGAAGACGTTGTTTGCGGCTGTGCTGACAATTGGTGAGAACGTCAGTCTGCTTACGCGGCGACCAAGGCAGCAGTATTCTGATTGCGCTGAGCGCATGTCTTCGCACGCAGACAGACTCAGGCATCAGTTGGGAGATGCTCAGCCGAGCGAGTAATTGTGAAGATTGAATACCAGATCTTAACAGGCGAGGACGGAACTTACTGTCGAAGTTGGAAAGCAACTTGGTCTGAGAGGTCATATCTTGGCGCTGGTCGAGTTACAATCCTGTACGAGTTGTGCTTCCATCCCCTGCATGTGTGGCTTCAGAGGTGCGAATCTTTATCTGAATAGCGCTCCACAAACCTCGAGGCAAGAAATTGCAGGATCAGCCACATGTAAGAAATGCCGCACGGAAAGTTTATCAATGAGCTGCTCTAGTTGCCAATTGAGTGCACTTTACCGCATATTTTGTCCTTACTTGCAATTGCTAACCCACTCGACCAGGAAATTTGGGAATTGACTCTTCTTAAACCATCTGAATTGGGGGCCAACAATCAGCTTGGAGCTCAGGAGATGGAAAATCATGAGATCATGAGCCTGTCCCTCGAAGGGCCTTCCGCACAGTTGATAAGCAGTGCAGTCGGTAACGACCAGCCACGTCGGCGGCGTCTCCTGGTCGTGTTCTGAGCGGACATGTTGATGGAGGTAGAGCGCCAATTAATCATAGGCGTTTCTCTATCGCTTTTCCGCACTTGCAATTGCGGTTTTCTCCAGCACCCGACATTACCAGGGTCAATGTCGCCTTCTCATATTCCCTAGAGGACGGAATGCATCAACATTCAGTTAACCTACCTACTAATGGTGTCCTATACACCATGCAGCTAGCAAGAAAAATTCTGCGCAGAGAAGTCCAAGCGAGCGGGCAAAGGCACCCCGAAAATCGAATCCTGAAAACTAGGACAAGAACGTAAGCCTATGATGGTCTATGCCCTTTTCCGGGGATCATCTATGCCTTCGCCGACAGGCTGAGCGGTTTGTTCCTTCGTGAATAGGGATTTTCGAGATTGCAGTATCCATTTTGTTCCTGCCCTGTGCTCGATGTCGGGACGTCGAGATCTGCTTCTAGAACATTTAGGGACTTCTTTTGACAAGTTGCGGCCTAGTGCTATCGAAAACATGGCTTATAGTCCGAAGCCTTTCAACCAGATCACGGAGGGGGATCCTCGCGGCCACTGCTCCAGTAGCTCTGTACGATCCTAATTGTTCTTGGCTGAAACGAATCGTGCCCAGGCTTTCCGGGGACTTGGAATGGGGTAGTTGCTTCTATGTTTTGTCGCCATACAAGTCACCATTGAACACTATGGGCCTTAGAAAGTTGATAAACGCAGTGATCCTCGCCTTGGAAGTATTCTTGATGAACCCGTTCCATTTGTCCAGTTTCGAGTACCAGCAGTCACTTGTGGATCTCGGTAGTGACTAGGTTCTGTCAAACACTTAGTCGATACGGAGCAGACCGTAGTAGGAAGGATAGCGCTTTAAACCCATAGTATATCTCTAGTAGAAACCATTGTTTTTTGAATGGTTGCCGCGTGCCCAATCACAGCATGGGGCGTCGTAGTGGAGGATACGCTACAAGGATGAGGCCGATCAGTAGATCCGATCTATTGATCTTGAGGCGCATCTGTAAGAAGCAAATAAGTAGCAAACAGACCCTCAGACGAGGTACTTTATCCTCTCCCGTCGCAATAATCGTATGACTTGAATGCTCGTACAATGGGTTCAATACTCCTCAACCGTGATGGTGGAAGTTCTACCAGCCATGGAGTCCATACTGGTGGAGAGATTCCAACGGCTGGAAAAGTGATCTCGGCTATCTTATCGATGTTGACGATCGTTCTACTTTCGCTTCTGTTGAGTGAGTTCAAAGAAATATCTGGGAGTCAAGGAATCATGAATTAACCCAAACTAGCACGTCGAATTGCTGCTACACCGAACTGGAAAAAGGTGCCTCTAACAAGATGGCGTGGGTTCTGATTCACACAAAGCACTGCAACACTTCTAACGTTTACAGTGACATTCGCTGTCTATGCCGATTCAATACTCTTCATAATAGCCGCAACTGTCCTGGATCGTGGATTTGGCCTCAATTCGAACTACCAGATCTGTGATGCGTCGATTCTCCTCTGCTTGACGTGCTATCTTACTACGAAAGCTGTATGTGCGCGCTACACTTTATAGTAGCAACAGACTGACACATGCACCAAGCTCATATTCTTTTTCCTTATTGAAAAAGTGGTATGTTATCCGCTACAAAATCAACACGCCAAGTACTGACTCCAGCTAGTACATAATCCAGAAAGTGCGCACATCGCGCTTCAAGTCTCCGCTCTACTTGTTCAATTGCCTTGGACTTCTTTGTAAGCTTGGATACAAAGTTCAATCTGGAATAAAATGCTCATCAGATCACAGTACCTTATTGCGGAATTATTGTTTTAAACTTCGTCTTGTAAGTAATGCGAGACTCGCGAGGTGAACAATCACTGACCGTACAATAGTCGGGTCGCAATCTTCAATGATGACGGCACATGTATCATCGGGATGGAAAGTATCTCAGTTATGCCTCTCATTATCATGGATGCTGTTATCAATGCAAGTCGACATTTCTGTAACATGAGAGTATAATACTGACTTTGTACAGTTTTATCTAACGCTGCTTTTCGTAATGCCTCTGCGGAGTAAGTAGTCACATCCGAGTTGACGACAATGACCTCTAACCTTCCTTATAGAGCTTTACTCATACAATGCTAAGGCCAACTCTGCACTTCGAACCATAACGCTCCGCTCTTTCATCGGAAGTTGCGCCACACTTACATCAAGTGTTGTGTAAGGACACCACGGCCATCCGTCATTTTGAAGCTAATTGAGATTTAGGAACCTTACTGTTTTAATGGTTCTCAAAGGTGAAGCTGCGTGGATCTGTCTCATGCTCTGCAATGCCGATGGTACGCATTCCATATCCTGACTAATCGCTTTACATTCACTCATACTTTGCAGTCCTTTTCTCCGTCGTCGTTCTCCACTGGGTAACCAGCAAGGACTCAACGGTGCAAATCACACAAGGGTCGAGCGGTGCAACAGGAGCCACCAATCCAAACTCCTCCACCCTTCGATCAAACATGAAAGGAACATTCGGCGATGGGGTACGGACGCACAAAAACGCGACACAAGGTGAAAGGACCGTCACAACCCATATCAGTGCCATGAACCAAGATCTAGAGAGCGATGGCGAGGATAGCATCCAGCTGAAGAAAATACGGGTGCAAGTTGAGCACACGCACACGGTTGAGAGGGGAGCCAGCAGGGAAGCCAGCAGTGAAACCACAGAGGATATGGAAAGGGTAAATCATCGGAGTGAGTGATACCTAGAGCTATTCGATGGATCTTGCGGGATGGTGAGACCTTGATGTTTGATGGAGTCTAACAATGGGCAAAGCTAACATAATCACGTAGGCACGGAAGATCTGGTGATAAAACAGGAACCCCCTTCCATGATACGATAGAGCCTAGCGAGATTCTGGTCGGTGAGAGAGATGTAGCCATGGTATTCTAGATTCGAGAAAATATCGCATAGATAAATTTTAAAGGCATAATTCAATAAACGTTTCTAAGCTCCTGATCCACAATACGTCCCCCCGCTGCCTACCTGGTAGATAGTCATCCCGTATAATAGTTTCTACTACGTCCCGTGTCAGGTGATTGTTCTCTTCCTGATCAATCAAATGAGGCACATGCTAAACTTGACTTAGCAGAAGCCGAGTTACTAGTGCTAGGTTAATTCCGTTGGAAATGAGGTCCAGATCGGTACTGAGAGCCCCATTCAGGGGGCTCGGTTAATTCAAGGGGTCATACAGCCAGGTCATCACTGCAAAAGTAGGTGTGCACAGCAACCCTAACGGAATGCAAATGAAAAAGTGAAGCGACGCCAAGAACACAGTGTTAAATATATTTTTTATATATTTGCGCAGCCAAGCTAATCTTGGACTTGCTCACTTTTTGAACTGACAACTCCTCCTTATCTAGACGGTGACGGTAGTCGTACGAGTCACGGTTGAGCTGCGCGCGACAGTTGTCGTTGCCGTGTATACAGTCTACTCACATTATTAGTGGACAGGCCGAATGTTTAGGGTTTGGAGTGAGATGGAAGGGTGACATCTCGAGATACTTACGGTTATGCCAACAGTTACTGTTACAACGCTTGACGATGTGGGACCTTGAACGGTAGTAGCCTGGACCCAATTAGCATATCACACTTCGAGAGAGATGGGAACCCACAGTATTGGTTCGTGTTACGAGTGTGGTCTTGGTAACTGTTACGTAGGTTGGCGCAGGTGGGTTAGATACAATGCATTGGCATAATATGTCAATTAGATCAAAATCGATGCCGACCAGGAATGGAGGAATGGCAGACTCGTCCTTCTTTACCAGTGAAGTCGCATCTCTGGCTTTGCATGTCGACTATTTCGTCGTTAGCAGTGGATATCTCTGGAGATAAGGCTACATACCGGCGAATACTGGGGACAGTTTCGATCATAGAAAATAAAAGGCGAATCACCCTCGATAATTGTGTTTGGTGCGATAGCAACTCTGTATAGGTTACATTCAGGCGCGGAGACGGAATCGGCTTGGACTTGAAAGCTGGCGCAATCGGGATTTGCGAGACATAGCCTACAATATAATCTGATTAGTCCCGATTCCACATTAAAAATCTAGATGTCTGCCTCAAAATGACTTACTGATGACATTTTATTGCGCTGACTGGCTGTCCGTAGTAGATGTTGTTCTCGGCATACCCCCAACCAGTAACACCACAGCTCTGAGGAGTGTCTCCAGGTACTGGACAGAGAGATCCTTCCCTGTAGGAATATTAGTGATCTGAACCATCTATGAAGATTAAGAATGAACTTACGGCGCTCCAGGAGATGTTGAAGTGGAAATTGTCGAGCTTTTCGATGTTGATATAGATGTAGAGCTCGTAAGGGTAGGTTTGCTTGATGTCAACCGAGAAGTTACGACAACGGTTGTCCCATAAATTGTAGTCACTGTGACGACAGATGTTTGTGAAGCTGTTGAATATTTGGTAGACGTCGTTAACACAGGGGACGGGGTGTTTGTTTTGGTGACACTCTGGATGGTGGTCTATGGCACATGATTAACTGGCTGCTGGTTGGATCAAGGGCAGGCATTGTTTAAGATGCGCAACTACTATTCTAGATAGCAAGAGGAATACTCACAGAGGTGACCGTAGATGTTCTCGTCGATGTAGCTTGCAAGTATGATGAGCAGAAAGCGAGAAAATCAAACCCAGCTGGACTATTTTATAGTAAGCTTTCTGGAATCTTTCCTGGGCGCAGATGATGACTTACGGTGTATGACCTGGCCCCAAATAAAAACCATCACCACAGTTTCCAAGTCCTAGGTAATAGTGAGCCGAAGTTCAAACCAGGGTTTATAGCCTGCAAATACCAATACCAATTCCGACTTCCAACTGTCGAGCTTCGTTCTTGGGAATTGAAGATGCTGCAGCCAAGCTCGATTCCAGCAAAGCTGCAGCGAGGTAGGAAGTAAGTTTCATATTGAGTGTAATTGATAAGGAGTGGTTATCATCAAGGCGATCTCACTGCGGGAAGCATTCTGCTTTATATTCCACATTACCATAGGTGCCGGGAAAGGAAAATCAATTAATATGGAAGAATAGGAGCGCAGATACAGTCCATTCCAGAAAATATACATTGGTAACTTTTTCTATTTGCCTATGTGGAGTATGTGCGACGAAATTTAGATTATGCAGGTTCTGCAGGTACCGACAGCGGGGTCTAGCCTCGACTTACTGGTTCAGGCTGTATAAGCACGAAAGCTTCAATTAATTTAAACTCGAAAGATGTTAAAAATAGCTGGCAATATCCAGGTAGTTGTAGATCACTTGATATGAGAAATTCTGCACATCGGCACTAACAGAAAGCATTGGCGGGAGAAATTATTGCTCCTAATCTTATGTTCATCGAAAGGATCTACTTTTTCGAAGATTCTACTTAAAAAACATTTCAAAGGACCGTGTACTAAATGCTCCTCTAATGAACACTACTTAGCTAATGTACCCTAAAAATAACCTTTCATATCGGAACAGGGCGTAAATATGGGTGACCCGTTGGCATGGGATGGGGAAGCGAGAGGTTCCCATTTGTTTTGAACCGTGTGAGCATGCCAGGCTTGTATCCTTACCAAACTTTTCAATCAATACTGCAAGCTTTCGGCAGTAAATTATCGTACTTACTATGCCTTTCTAGAAAGGCTACTTGGTACGAGCCGTCGTACTTCGAACTTTGCAAACTGCGATGAATAAGTGGCAGAACAATTGTATGGCATTAAACGCACACATTACTGATAAATAAGGACTTAGATATCTTCTTAATTATTGTGTGACTAGGACACTTTATAAATTGCAATCTATAGAAATCTAGTCAAGTATCTTCTCAACTCTATGGAATAATCTTCGCCTTTCGGAATCGATCAAACGCCGTGTACCACGCACCCTGGACGTCAGTCTCTTCCTTGCTGCTTCCCCAAGCCTTGTGCACTTTACTCATATCCAAATCCCGATCAAAGTCGAACATGGTCATGATAAAGTATTGGAAACCACCGAAACTACGCTCATTGCCAACTCTTCCAGTTTGTAGTCCCTTTTCTTTTTCCAGAACCTTCCAATCAGAGAGGTGGTCTTCGATATATTTGCCTGGCTGAGGACCGGATCCACCTGCTGGAGGAGGTGTTCCCTTGAGCCCGAAATACTCACAGATGATGGGCCACTTCTTGCTCCAAGAGCTGGGGACTGCATTGTCCGCTGTGTTATAGCGTTCGCCGTGGGTGATGTCTGGGTGAAGAGAAGCGTATATGGCAAATTTTGCGACCAGATCTTGGCAGGAATCATTGCTCTTGATTACCCAGCTCTTTTCGGTTCCTGGAAAGGCACATTCGGCTCCCTTGCCCTCGACAGCAGCGTAGAGCGATAGGTAAGTGGCAAGTGTTTGGGCCAGACAGTAGATATTATTGTTAGGTACAAAGCCGACAATCATATCAGGTATGACCTCAGCATATTTCCAAGCCTTACCTTTGCAAGAGGATGCGAGATAATCAACTTGGTTGTAATAAAACATTTCTGAGGCGTATGGCTCAGGAATGCGGTCTAGCGATTCCGCGAGAGGAGGGGTGAACGGGAATTTTTCGATGAGATGGACTCCATATGCCTAGAAGTGTCAGTTATAGCAGAGAGCTTTGTTAGGACTATTCGTACCTTCGTCCCGGTTGGTAAAACAACGAACTTGAGATTCGGAGCAAGGTGTTCTGCTGCTTTGACAGCGCGATCCAAGAGTTGAACATTGATTTCGATTTCCTTTTCAGGAGACGGATCCATAATATATGCTACGAACGTGTTAATCAATAAATCTTAAAACTCTTCCGTGCCACTCACCAAAGAAGTAAACGTGAGTAACCGTTTCGATCCCCTTGACTTTCGCCTTCAACTCCGCCTCTAAGCCTTCCTGACCCTTACTCGTGAGTAGATCCAGTCCGCTTACAATTTGTAGCTTCTCGGAAACGGGCCATTGCGAAGCATCTTGACTTAGAGGCCTATTTGTAAGGGCAGTAACCTTTGAGAAGGTATCTTTATCAGGGTAACCTTCAAGAATTGCATTTGTGATGGCCCACCCAGTGATGCCACTCGCGCCTGTTTTGTGTTAGCAATTGTTTTGCTACAAGTGCGTAAGTACCTACCAAAAATCAATGCGTGGTTTCCAGGCATCTTGTTTTGTTTCCGTTGGATTATATGTTTACAAAAATGAGTAGTCTAGCACTCCGTCCTTCTTCAAAGAAGATATCCTACCCAGCCTCGCACCCAAGGCTGAAGTGCGGGGGAACTCATGAGGAAGAGGTTTCCTGAGCTTCCCTGCACCTCGGATCTGGTATTATGGCACTATGGAGATGCCGTGTGGACGATCTTGGTGGAGCAAAGCTACCTTAGGGAGAAGCATATCCGTCAATTTGGTATGGCGTGGTTGAAGCGTGCTCAGGTCCACCATGTCGAATTTCAAATACAACCAACTGCATAATCTCATTAACGTGTATCATATTAATTGCATGCCAACAAGGCTCTTTCAATAATCAAATGATTCATGAAGTCTTGTGCGAATAGAATACCTATTCTGGAGGTTCTGCTGATAAATCACCGCCAGTTAAGCGGTTGCTGTTTGAATCATGCTGGCCCCACTTGGACTTGAAATCTGAGTCGTGCCCCTGAACCCCCGCATTATACGAATATTTAGGTTCACAGCTCCACATGTCACACCAACAGCTAAATACACCACCCAGCTTCACGGCACGCATATCATTATCCGAACATTGAATCATATTCCATTGCAGCGACAGAATAGGATCGTGCGTGTGTTTGGCAGCTATGGTACAGTATGCCAATAGCATGCTCTCTATTGGAGCACTCCATTGGAGCATGTGTGAGAAAGGAAGATTTGCCAATGAGATGACTTATATATTCATATTTGAACTCACACCAAACTACAGGCTGAGCCAAATCTACAAATCTGGGTCTAGTGGCCCCCATATTTCTACTTAACTTTCACCTCTCTTAAGAAGTTTCATACCCGAGCATCCGCAGCACTGTTCGGTATTCTTGATTCAGTCATCCAGTCTCCATGTACACTTACAATCGCTTGTCGAGTCAAGCAGGCAATTCCCCCAGGTTCTGGCCCACCAGAACTGATCCGGAGTGCATTTCGCTCGCACTTGCATGCTATATCTCCACTGCTCCTGAGGCGTCCCCGCATTGCTCAAAATACGCCTCCGGCTTAAACCCCGTCTATCTCTAGGCTATATCTCTGTCTCAGTTTTGTTTGTGAGCTTTCATCTCTTCTTTTCTTCTGTCAATTTCTCTTCAAACGCTTCTCTCCAACACCCATCCTCTCTCATCACCAACAACAAAATGGCCGATTTTATAATTCCCGGCGAGACTAGACCTGATGACCAGGCACGGAAACGGTTGGGAGGACCGATTCACGCTGAGAGACATGTGGATATCATTTGCGTAGGAGCAGGTGCATCTGGCTTATTGATGGCCTACAAGCTGCAAAAGCATTTCTCAAATTTCACTTTGACTGTTTTCGAGAAGAATCCAGAAGTTTCTGGTACATGGTTCGAGAACAGATATCCTGGGTGAGTCTGACAATCTATGCTTCTAAATATATGGATATCTGACATAAATCAGATGTGCTTGCGATGTTCCTTCACACAATTATACTTGGAGCTTTGAGCCCAAGCTGGACTGGTCAGGTGTCTACTCTGGAAGCAAGGAGATCTATAACTATTTCGAGACATTCTCTCAGAAGTACGGGTTAAGAAAATTTATCAAGACAGAGCATATCGTGACTGGTGCATACTGGAATGCTGCATCAGGTGGGTACAACGTAAAGGTTAAGGATGTGAAGGGAAATAGAGAGTTCAAGCAACATTGTGATATTTTTATCAATGCCTCCGGTATCCTCAACAACTGGAGGTGGCCAGCAATTCCAGGCCTACATGATTACAAGGGAACTCTTCTGCACACCGCCAACTGGGACGACACAGTCGATCTCAAGGGCAAACATATTGGTCTTATAGGGAACGGGTAAGTTTGCTCAGAGATCAGAATGGGCCTAACTGAATTACTAACTTCCCCCAGTTCTTCTGGTATCCAAGTCCTGCCCCAAGTGCAGCCTATAGCCAGTAAGGTCACCACATTCATCCGAGAGCCAACCTGGGTATCTCCTGTTATGGGACTTGAGCAACACATCTTCACTGATGAAGAGAAGCGAGAATTTGCGCAAAAACCGGGAGTGTTGACTGAGTACCGTAAACAAATCGAACGCGGCCTCAATGGTCAATTTGGCATTTTCCTCAAAGACTCCCAACCCAATAAAGATACCCACACACACATGCTTGAGCAAATGAGGTCGAAGCTAGGCAACAAGTATCTCGAGGAGAAGCTGATTCCAGATTGGTCGGTTGGATGTCGTCGGTTGACACCTGGAGTCAATTACCTCGAATCCCTCACCAAACCCAATGTGAAGGTCGTGTACGGAGAGATCAATAAAATTACAGAGCAAGGACCTTTGTGCGATGATGGAAACGAATATCCTATTGACGTGCTTATCTGTGCCACTGGTTTCGACACCACCTTCAAGCCACGCTTTCCTCTGATCGGTCCCACCGGCGCCAATCTCCAAGAGGTTTGGGCGCAAAACCCAGAGTCTTACTGGGGAATGGGTGCTGCTGAATTTCCCAACTACATGATATTCCTTGGGCCCAACTCACCTATTGGCAACGGTCCAGTTCTGTCTGCCATCGAAGCTCAAGCTGATTACATGCTCAAGTGGATTGACCGATATCAAACCTACAACATCAAGACATTTGCGCCTACAAAGGAAGCAATCAGCGACTTCATCGACCATAAAGATGAGTTCATGAAGCGGTCGGTATGGGCAGACCCATGTCGCTCCTGGTACAAGGCAGGTGGCCCAGAGGGCAAGATCACCGCCCTGTGGCCCGGCTCTACGCTGCACTACATCGAGGCTCTCCTGGAGCTGAGAGTTGATGATTGGGAGGTCAAATACAACGGCAACCGTTTCGCGTATCTGGGCAATGGATACTCGCAGACCGAGCTGGACCCCACAGCAGACTGGGGATACTATATCCGCGAAAAGGACGACGACGCACCGATTTCGAGGAAGAAGAAGATGCAGTTGCTGAACAAGAGCGGGACCATTACCTCGAACGGCACCGCGACCTTTATAACTCAGACGGCCACGGTCGAGAAGAAGGGAGAAAGGGCGAATCTTTAGTTTGATCTCAGGGACATGGGAGGTCTGTAAATATTATAGCTGGAGTCTGGATTTTGATGGGTATATAGCATGGCTTTGTTGAATGAATGATATTAGTCCCATACCAACCTTACTTCCGTTTGCATTCGAGGGTGATAATTTAGCATATTCAAAGACATCTTTCTGCTTCTTATTGGTGATGACCAAAGGCTTTTGATTAGTCGTGACTTGGTAATGCAAGATCTCAAGCATACGCGTGGTGGAGCCAAGTCTATGGAAGGAGGTCCCCTTACACCAAACTCTAGAGAACACCTTTGAAAACAGTTTGAGCATTTTTAGCTTTTGATTTTTATCTTATTTTCCAAAAGAAATCAAGTAAAGCTTCCTACAGTCCTCCTCTAACAGACAGTGTGACCTCCATCACTCACCAGGCTCGCACCCGTCACGAAACTCGCCATCGGGCTCGCCAAAAAGACAATACAATCGGCAATCTCCTCCGGGCTCCCCAACCTGCCCATGGGCGTCTTTGCAATCTCACCAACCATCACGCCGCTCGCGGGGGTTTCTCCCAGGAGCGGGGTCTCAACATAGCCAGGACACATGGAATTGATGCGGATACCGTGCGGAGCATAACCTACCGAGTCAGCTTTCGTGAGACCGATCACGGCGTGTTTGGCGGCGGTGTATTGGGTGGCGGGGATGTTGCGTGGAGGTGCAATGAGGCCGTACATGGAGGCGACGTTTACGATGTTTCCCCGGCCGAAACGAAGTCCGAGGTTTCTAGTTGCATGGATTCAGCAGCTGTGGTAGAAGAGGGAAAGTCAGAGGGGAAAGGGGGGTGGTACTCTTGCTTCATCATTACTTTCAGCTGAGCACGGTGGCTTCTCCAGACTCCATTGAGGTTCACGTCTAATACTCTCATCCAGTCCTCCTCGGGCCCTTCATGTGTCATGCTTCCATCCCCTCCAACTGTAATTTCTCAGCTCTCATCCTTGTAAAATTGAACCCCAATTAATAGGTGCAGGACAGGGAATTACATACTGCCAGCTACATTAACAGCGATATCAATCCTTCCGAACTTCTCCACCGTCTTCAAGATCGTACTGTTGACCGCCTCCGTATCTCTCACATTGACCACCAGGCTCTGAATCTCCACATGCGGATATTCGTCTTTTATAGCTTTTGAGACCTTGGACAAATTGGCTTCATTGATATCCGTGAGCGCGAGTCTCTCGATCCCCGAGCGCGCAAATGCAAAGGCAGTCGCACGTCCGATTCCTGGGTTTTTGTTAGCATTCCTGCTTCCAAAGCTAGACAGGGTGGGATATTACCAGATGCTGCACCGGTGAGGAAAGCAGTCCCTTTCAATATCGTCGCGGCCATTTTGTGCAGGTTTTTTAACCAAAAAAGATCAAGAAACGCAGCAACTGTACATTAAAACTGAAGATCTCGCAAACTACCCGTTTCCCCAAGCTATCTAAAGAGCTTCATCCGTACCCCACAGTGCCCTGACTCCCGGAATCCAAATCGTATTCCTCGAGGCTAACACCTCAGGAGCGGGGTTGTCTATGGCTACAAAAGCCAATCATCACGCCTACTACCTGACTACACCCTCCCGAAAAACAACGTGAGGGTCAGGATAGAGCTGGTAGCCATAGCGTGATTGTGGCCTAGTTTCTCAACCACGGTCTCTCTCGTGGGAAACTTAAAGGTTTCGGGATGCGCGGCGTTCGTGTTGTGGGTGCCGTTTTCCGACCCCGTTCCGGTCCATGTTTTGAGGGTTTCTGATTAAAAAGTGAGGGTTTGCTGCTAGTTTGCGTTGGGGAAGGTATCGCGACGCGCGGTTCTGGTTCTGGAACCAACACCCCCGCAACCCGACTCATTAATCATCTGGGGTTTGGGATTCCTGACTCGAGAATCTCGGCTTGGCTTTTCTTCAGCGGGTTTGGCGAGTCTGGGGAAAATCACCAGCGATATCGCATACTAGCTAGCTAGTATAAAGTCAATAATAACGTAGGCCCGTCGAGATGAATCACATGAATTTGGACAGCGGGCGAGGCTGGTCTTTGCAATCATGTTCTTCTAAGTACGAGACTTCACTCAAACACAAATGCCTCGTGAATGATGCATTAGGTTTGGGAGTATGACTTGCTGGGTCCGAACTGTAGCTTATTCCTATCGCTGTACCACCCTGTTAACATCACTCAATATTCAGCATGTCCAGAGAATGGATTCAGTTGTTCGCATTTCCTTTCCCTATTGCAGCTGGGTATCAATGTATATTAAATCATTTTTGATAGCAATGCGATACACGATGGAAGGCCTCTGGATCATATGGGTTGTAGCTTACCAGATTCGGGAGATAGATTGACGGAATAGAATAATGATATCACATTGTATCTTATGTATTGCAATCTCTACAAAGCTTGCCATGATGCTATTCAAAAGATCCCTATTCCTGTTTTATTTTAGACATCCGTGACGCTATCAACTCCTACTACCATAGCCGAAAGGTTCTCGAATGTAAGAGCAGTTCAAGACGCGTCTACCCACGTCGGCCTTCCTTACCGCGAGAAGGTAAGTCAGAAGAGCTAACAAATTTCACATTTCGAATGATTTGAATACTCTGAAATACATATAAGTAGTAATGATTCAATCATTAAGATCCTAAACTTCTAAAACTCGATCATTCTCACAATCAAATTGAAACGCCCAGGAATCCCTTGGCCTGTTCTTCTCCATTTCACTAACTCCAAAAGACCCACCTGAAGGCCTCAAAAACTCCAAATAATCATCATACTCCCCGTCAACTCCAAACCCACCACCCAGTCCCTCCTCGCACATTATAGATTGCTTAAACTGTGGTGCAGTGACGGTAGATTCAGCGCACACTTGTGGCGTGGTTGGCTCATCATGAGAGCTGGTAGCCGGCGAGGAGTGCGCTAGGTGGGATACCATGTCATCATTGGATTCGAAAACAGGTGTGGAAGTTGTGCATGAGCTAGCGGTATAGATTTGCTCCTCGTGCATGAAATGTCGATCCGGTATAGCTATTGACTGTGTGCTTTTACTTGTCTCGACTGGCGGACAATGAGTCCCAAAAGTCATAACAGATACGTTACTGCTGCACCAGCATATTTTGGCTTTCTGAATATAAGATAATGCATTCTGTCGTGCTTTCATTTCCTCCCCTCCTTCCTCTTCCATATCGTTAGGTTCTTCTGTAAGGTCGAAGTCTGCAAGACAAAGCATGCCGACATCGCAGTCATCAGCGCGTATCCGTACCGGTTTGCTAGTGGCCCCGTTTGTGTTGAGGGCCAGAGTTCGATCGCTAATGAATGTCGTCCACCAAATTCTGCGCTCGAGGCGCTTCTTCCGTACTGACGTGGTTTGATTTGAGGTTCCACGATTCAATCCCAGCGAGTATGAGAGTGAGATTGCCAGACCGAGCCAGTGATAAGCGTCTTTGCTTTCGCTCACTGGCGAGAGAGTCATTAGAAGTAGTGCTTGAATGATGGCTTGTCGATCTGTGCAAGTATCAAAGTCGTAGCAAAGTCGAGCTCGGCTGAAAAATACACACTTTGCAGCTTCCCGGGATCCATAACCAGCATCCTTTAATGACCGCAAGGGAACGTACGAGACAGCAGCAAACATGACAGCTTGAAAAAGCAGTAGAGAAATCTGTTTCTTCATTGCGTTCTCTCGCTCAATTCCTCGACCACGCTGGCCGTCAAATGATTCGTAACCATATTTGACAGAGGATAGAAACTCCTCCAGATCTAGTACGGGCATGGTTGGGTGCACATACTCAACGTAGGCCTTTAAGAGCTCCACTTGTAGAGACTCGGATGGAAGATTGAGAGCGTCGCGAGATCGCAAATATGATATATCTGGGGATCCTAGATGGCGGGGAAGTGGAACGAAGACACGCGGAAGAGAATTGGATCCGGAAGATCCCAGGGGGACGGAAGCCAGTGGTGACTGTATTTGAATCCAAGATTTTGTGCGAGAGGAAGTTGGTGGAATCATAGCCGGGGCCGCGGATGGAAGACTAGAGGTGGGTAGTATTTCTGCCAGAACATGTTCCGAGATGTCCATCCCATGAGGTCCAAGAACCTCTAATGACTGTTGCCGTTCCCAGTGTTGGTCTTGGGTCCCCGAAACTGATCCGTGGGAGCTGCAATGCTCGTATTCCATTGAGCCATTATGCTGTTCCCCAGCCTCTGAGCCACCCATTACTGAATTAGTATGTCGGAGGTGTTGCTCAGCCCTTTCTCTTGCGGACCTGAATAATGATGAGTTTCGAAGTCTTGAATTGGGGGCATAAAGAATGAACAAACCTCTGTCTCCGACTCAAAGGCAGAACGCAGTCAATTTCGTCGTGTCGACAATTCGAACAAGGTGCCCCATGAGCAACAATATTACATCTGACTTTTCTTGCTCTACATGTTGTACAAGCTCTGGAGCTTCTTTTCTTTCCCCTCCTCTTGCTAATAGGCCTCGCAACGACTTCTGGCTGTGCATTCGAAGTCATAGTCGCAGGAGCTGCCACCGGGCTTTCCACTTCTAAAGTCAACAACGGAGAGAGATCGAATTCGCCGTCTGCCATTTTTGCTACACTATATTTTTTTTAAAGGTCTCAACTAGACGGCAAACAACAAGTCTCACGAAGAGGACTAAATCTGAGATCTGAAATTCTGTGGTGCTTCAGAGGGAAGATGCAGACCTCCCAAAGAAATAAATAAATAAATAAGTGAACATAAAAAGAGAGTTTCCAAACCCCAGAAACTTATTACAGACTACCCCACTAGAGAAGGACCTGACACTAGATCAAGGCGGAGGGGAAGAGCAGGGTATCCATGATCCGGATCTGATTTTGTTGCAAGTCTCAACTCAAAAAGAAAGTCATGACCCGCTCAGCCTTGCATAGCCTTCTTGTATGGCAAATTCCCCATGGTGATTGGATATAGTGGTGTCCTGACCGTGTATGGTGATGTCGACTCAGCTGCTTGGTATCTCGGCGGGTGAAGGTTCCCGAGGTCTGGACGGCATTTTGGGTGGAAGGAAGGTCAGTGCCGCGCCTCGGTCCAAGCACCGAAGATCGGCCTGTGTCGAATGCCATGAACCTAGATGAGGAAGATCAGCTGCGAGCGAGTCAGTCAAATGTCAAGAGATGGAGCAGCGGAAGAAGGAAATGCGGGGATCACCGAAGGGACGAGCCATACCCCAGATCAACATCCAGCCGGTCTTGTACTGGTATTGTGCGTACAGTAGTCGATGTGAGGGCGGGTCGGGGAAGTGACAATATCACGTGATATACAATATCCTGCTCTTCCAGAAACATGGAAACCAAGTTATAACAGATACGTCAAAATCAGTTATAGACCTTAGTGCTACAAACAGTCAATATAGCGAAGATCAAGAAAAGAAATTTACCTATCACGTCTATTATATCTGGGTATGTATATGTTACTGGGTATAACATATGCCAATCACTTCAATCTAATTATGAATCCCTTCATAGGCGTGTTTTCGCCTTAAGAAGTCTCCTCTACAACGAAACCCGTTTTTGAGACTACCGTACGGGCTATGGCTTCGGGCGAGGACCCTCATCTGTTCCGAACGTGCTACTGCATCCTCAGATTCCAACCGGAGATACAAAGGTAACAGCTTGATTCGCTAACCAAATAATCGGGACTTAGATGGCTGCTCATCAGATCCACACCGAGCCTCAAAAGTAACCGTGTAAACTTAGCGTGCATATATAGTTCTGGGAGCTTGCATATTTTCGTGAAGCGTTGCCAAGACGCTGAAATTTGGAAGGATGACGGTTTGTAGCTATGTTTTGCCTCGAGTCGCAATGGTTTTGTCAATTTGAGCTGGTCTCAATGCTGGATACGTCTCTTTTAATTCAGTATCTAAAGCTTGATTGAAAACGAAGTTGGCAAGGTGAATTGCAGGAGCAAATCAGGAAAGTCATGTTCAATTTTGAAACACTATGGACCAGCACTTTGTATACTTGTGAGACAACACCAAGGTTATTACGCTTCTTTGATGAGTAGTTAAGGGTTTTCTTTTGCTTCTTGTCTTGTCTTTTGCCTGAATCTACTACGAGACTTCCAGGTACAGAATTGTTCTATGTAACAGTTGCTGCATTTGCTGCAAATTCCTAGACACTAAATGAAGTTACGAGAACGCTTTGTTTTCCATACAGCAAATCCACCCAGTAAAATCGCTACTATCTCGGCTATATCTAAAGAAGAAAATAGTAAGGTTCTCTGCGCGCGAGGGCTGTTTTGTTTTATGATATCATATTCGCAAGGTAAAAAATTCACCTTTTGTTCTCATTTCTCAAATCATAAGGATATAATTCTTTAGATAAACCTTCAATTTCACAACCCGCTCATTCTCTCATACACCGAGGGTCTCGGAAAGACTCTTGATATATTCACAACGTTCAAATAGTTTTTGATCCTCCAACAGCCGTTGCCTCTTTTCTACACTTGGCGACTTCATCTCGCCATACTCGAATCCTTCCCCAAGCACTTGTTGCTCGCCTAAAGCTTCACCACCTAGCCCGGACTTGCGGCTCAGTGACACGGGTCCGGTACCATACGGACCACCTATTACTTGAATTTGCAGATCCAAAGCCGTCGGATCTCCAGAAGCGCCAAACGCTGACGGCCACTCGCTAAAGTGCTTGGCCGAACTTCCGCGAGTGACTGGATTCCCGGTCCAAGCGAAATTGATTAAGCTGAGGGTGACCTTCTCGGCTAACTCGCGATCTTCGGTACTTATCTTGCCTTCGACTTCGGGGAAAACGCCATTGAAGATGTAGTTTATATCAGATCCCTGTGGAACCTGCACGTGTGCCAATCCGACCTCCTTGAACATGGTACTTAGCATGCTTTGGTTTAGATCATAGAATCTCACGCCTGTGAAGTCAGGATTGAGCTCCCGGCTCTGCTTTGTCATTTCTAGCCCGTATTCTATCGATGAACATGTGACAAGCAAATCTCGAAGAATACGCGACACTCTGAAGAAGTTGGTCGACACTTCTGGGTTATCATCATTCTTCCGGCCTTGGTAATTCACGCGTTCTTCCTCGAAGTCTTCCGGTCGGTAGAGAGAGAAAAGCTTCGAGTATTGCTCCGGGGACAGAGCGTGGGCAAATTGTCTGATGGGTGTAATCATGTCTTCCTCTGTTTCAATTGCGGAGGCTAGCCCTGCATTCATGGTTCCTTCATCTTCTGTCCAGCCAAGAATCATGCGAAGTCCTAGATGTAATTAGTCAGTAATTGCTGATATTAGGAGTACCTGAGGTAATTATCACACCTTTGACAAACTTTCCGTCCCGTAATAAGTTTGATTGGCGGTCGGTAAACATATCATTATCTATAGAAGGAACAAACGTCAACAATCCAGCTGGTGGGTGAACCTCAATAGCATATGCGGTCGAATTATCACCGAGCCTCTCAAGTGGTACGTTCCGAAGACAATCAATCATTTCTGCATCATCTGATTGTTCACAGCCAGCTATTTTTGCAACAGCAGCAGTATGATGGCTTGTCGCATCACTGCTCATATTAAGTGCAGCACCGGGTGGTCCAGACATTATCCAAGCTTGCTGAAAAGGAACACCCTGCTTCCCTTCATACAACATTGGGTGCAGTGATAGGAAAGTCCCACCGGCACTCAACCCATACGCTGTAATTTGGTTTGGATCGCCGCCAAATGCCTCAATGTTATCTCTAATCCACTCAAGGCCAAGTCTCTGGTCTCGAATTCCAACATTTAATGATTTTTTATCCTTTAAACTCTGTGAGCGCGCAAATCCAAAGATACCTAGGCGGTAGTTGAGTGCGACATAAATCACAGGTTTATGCTTAGCTGCTGATAGTTTCAGCAAGTTTGTAGGATCGAAATGCGAATCATAAGCTGAGCCTTTGACAATTCCCCCGCCATGGAGCCACACCACAACTGGTAATTTGCTTTCACTTGTGATGTCTAGGTTACCGGGACGAGCGATACGTAAGCTGAGACAGTCTTCACTGATTTCCGGTTCAATATCGAAAAATGGTGGCATTTTCCAATGGGCCTGCGGACAGGCTGGGCCACGTGAGGTAGCTTCAACCACCGAACCAGGAGCAGGTGTAAACGGCTCCGGTGGTGCGAAACGACGGGCTCCTGAGGTGTCTTGGGCATATTTAATATTTCCAAAGTGCTCGTTTCCATCGAAAAATCCACCTACATATGTCACGCCGGTCGTGGCATTGGTGACTACCGGCTCCGCGTTGATGATGTCGCTAAATATGAGAGCGACTATATGAATGAAGCGAAATCTGAACTCCATGATTTAAAAGTTGAAGGGAGAATAACAACGATGAGTTATAAGCATAATAAAAAGGGATGCATCGCTCTTGTAGAATGAGCAATCTTTCGAGCCTATATCTTAACATTAGGTAAATGTGTCAAGATTGCTGTGATGTCGGTTTCATCACGGCAGCATGCGCGGCCAAGCCGGTACTTTCGTAGGCTAATATGCTTCGTACATATACCCACGGAGTTTCAACAACAGTCAAATCCGGAAACCCAAATAAGCTTCTCCGCAATCTACCTGTTGCTATAAGTTTGGATTTTTGTGGAATCCATGCCCTGTAGGGGTGAAAAACCCCCTGAAGGATCTTCAGATTAGAGTGAGTGGGGTCAGATACTACAGATATTGGACAAAATAATGGTGGTTCTGCATTGTTAGAAAAGCCTGGCCATATTACAATGTTGTGTTTAATATTTGATGTGTACAGCTTCAAGTTCTAAATGTCATCATAGCCAACACCATGGAAGACCTCATAATCAGCCCCCATCTTCTCCGCCAACTTCTTATATTTCCTCTGGTACTCTCTCGATCTCTCTTTCAAAGCCTCCGCTAACTTCAACTGGTCTCGTCCAACCTGGTGACGATGCGCACTATCGGGACCATCTGCAATTCTCACAAACCGAGCATACGTCCACATCTCTGGGAGCGGGGTGTGTTGAGTCAATCCCTGTCCACCATATAATTGCATACACTCGTCGATTACCCTTGTCGCCATGTTGGGTACCAGGATTTTGGATTGAGCGATAGCATAACGGCCAGCTTTGTTGCCGTGCAAATCCATGGTATCCGCGGCGTTGAGTACAACCAGCCGGGCCTGATCGATTTCGAGCCTCATTTGAGCGATACGTTCAATGTTGGAATCAAAATCTCCAATGCGCTTTCCACGAGGTGTCTTGCGCGTATCGATACATCTTATTAACGCAAGCTCGTAGGCACGCTCACATTGTCCAATCAGTCGCATGCAGTGATGAATACGACCAGGTCCAAGTCTTCCTTGAGCAATCTCGAAGGCTTTCCCTTCTCCTAAGATGATGTTCTCGACTGGAATGCGCACATCTTTGTAAATATATTCGCCGTGGCCTTCAGGTGCGTGATCATAGCCCATGATAGTCAGGTTGCGAACTTGTGTGATACCAGGGGTGTTGGTGGGAACAATGACGGTCGAGTGACGGTTCCATTTGTTGGGGTTATCAGGGTCAGAGCATCCCATCAGGATGTAGAATTTGTTCTCCGAGTTCCATATGCAGTTACCATATAGCTTGCGGCCGTTGATTACATACTCATCGCCCTCTCGAGTGATTCGGCACCCAATTTGAGTTGCGTCAGAAGAAGCAACATCTGGCTCCGTCATTGAATATGCAGAGGACGCTTTTCCCTCTAGCAGTGGTTGAAGCCATTTCTTCTTTTGCTCCGGTGTGCAATATTTAGCTAGGAGCTCAATATTACCGGTTTCTGGGGCGTGGCAATTCATTGTCTAAATGTTTATTAGTAATTATCTTTCACCAAATTGGCATGCGACATACCTGTTGAGCCCAGTACACTCTTCCCATGATCTCTGCACAGCACGAGTATTCCAAATTCGTAAGTCCAGGGCTCTCCTTGAAGTGGTTTGGGAGAAATAAATTGAACAACCCAGCAACCTTTGCCTTCTCCCTCAACTCATGCATCAAAGATTGTGTCGTCCATCTCTTTCCAGCTTCGGCAATCTGAGCCTTCATTATAGGCTCTGCGGGAATACATTCTGTCTCAACGAAATCGTAAACCTTCTGGATCTTCTCAATGGCGATTGGTCTCAGCTTCGATTTCACCCAAGGAGGGATATGTACAAATGCTGGGCCGTCGAGCTGTGACATAATAACGGATCTGGATGTTCTGACAGTTTTGAGTATTATAATGAAGTCAATGGAGGAAATTATAATATATACACTGTTGCTGCCGGATAACACCAGGCTCGACTTTCCTGAGCCGAGATCGCGGTTCCAGACATTGACCCACTTCCATTTGGCGGGGAGAGCCGAGGTGATTTTTGATTCGACGTACGTTGCCAATTCAATCCACTTCCAGGGGTTTCGGGAATAGTTACCCGCCCCCGCAAGTCACTCCTGTCGGAATATTCCAAGTAGTAATATATCAACTGACTTAGAAGAAAATAATAGTAATTCCTAATAGTCGTTTCGATAAAATTGTAAAGATGTCAAAAGAAGGATTCGCACAGCCATGGCTAGATGTAAGAGCTTTACGTATTAATAGGAAAGGCATCGTAGCTAATATATCAAATAGTTTGAGGAGGAAATCGGAACACGTTTATTACTTCGAGGTCCTATCGACACAGTCAATGAGCAATTTCTGGGTTTTGGGGCTCTGCTCATGAAACATATAACTTTCCCGGCTCCTGATCCAACCGTCAAAACTGAAGACAAAAAAATATCTCCTGACCTGACGGTCCGCATCTATACACCACCAAACTATGCCGGAAACAAACCAGTCGTTCTGTTCTATCATGGAGGAGGGTGGGCGATGGGTGACTTGAACGGAGAAGATTTTGAGATTCGCGAGTTCTGTCGAGACACGGGTCTGGTAATTGTCTCGACTGATTATAGGCTTGCACCACAAAATCCATATCCGGCTGGCTTAGATGATTGCCTTAGCGCATATAACTGGGCGTTGAAGAACTCATCGTTTCTTAACACAAGACCAAATCAAGCCATTACATGTGGGACCTCAGCCGGTGGAAATTTGGCTTTGGCGGTTGCTTTGAAGTTGATCGATGCTGGAGAAGCTAGCACACTAAAAGGCGTCGTGACTATTGCTCCGGTGACGGTTATGAGGGATGCTGTACCAGAGCAACTGAAGTCTAAGTACACTTCATATGATGAGCACAGTGAAAACACGATCGATACAGCCGAGGCGATGAAGGCGTTCGTTGGTAAAATCCCCTAATAGAATGCACCTTGCTCCATGCTAATATGAGTACTTAAGATGCGTACAATGGAGATAGCAAGGATCCATATATATCAGTACTTTTGCATAGTAGAATTCGAGACTTGCCAAAAGTGTATATTGCATGGGCCGGTCAAGATACCCTGAGAGACGATGGAAAGCTTTTCAAAGCCGCACTTGATGATGCGAAGTGTGTTTGCTTCCTCTATGAGATGATCCTATGCTAACACATACTCAGAGTGTCGAATTTGTCCGATGAATACGTTGGATATCCACACTGGTTTTGGGGATACCCTTCGAAACATCTTGTCCAGATCAGAAAGGAGTATTTCAACAATGTAAAGAAAGGCTTCGAGTTTGTGCTCTCGTAGCAGTTGAAGCAAATGGACTAAGCCATGTCTTCAACTATACAGTCTAGTGCACATTGCGAGATTTGATTCGGCATTCCAATTCCCTTCTTCTTTTCTGTTATTGATTATGTGAAGTCCTTGATTGAGCATCAGTTTCTGACTAAGTGACTAAAACTCCTGGAAAGGCATGCCAAAGGTGGCATTTTCCATCGGGGTCTTGCAGCTACGAAACAACTAGTGTGACTGATGTGACGGCGGAAAACATGATCCTTAGTTCGTCGGTTGCTTCAGCTTCGTGGAGTGAGATAATTTACAACTTCCTTTTGGAGAAGTCTAGCTATCTCGACTTACTGCCACACTTGTCGATACTTCTCAACAACCAGTGCTTTTATCTCATTGAGAGGCAGAATTGTCCACCTCCAAACCGTTCTAGTTGTTTAGACTCTTCAGACTGACAGAAAGGTGAATAACAGGAAACTCATAACTCGGTGTACGAAAAGCACACCTCTTTTGAAATAGGTGTAGCATGAATTCCTCATATGCGGCTATTTTATTTGCTACGAGCGATGCGGAACTTCTCACTTGATGGAAGGTGTCCCCATTCTGCACTTATCCCTCCAATGATTATGCAAGTTTAGAATCTACCTTTCCATATCAGTATCAATTCACAGTGGTTCTGACGATGAATTAGCGATAACAACCAGCCTCTAGTAAGAGAATGTATTCCCTCTTCTAGGCACAGGTAGGACATTTGGGGTTTCTAGACGCCAGATGGTAGTGATTCGAAGCTTACATCAGTTTCGAATAAAAATGTCCGACATGGCCCGATATTCTAAGATACTGTTGCTACTCTAAAATGGTACTGAGAGTATATCTGATGATAGAGAGACTATTTAAAATGTAAGTCAAATCTTGACACATGCATAGTTCGAGTAGTATTGACACTGGTGAAACATATTGTACATGTTTATCATGATCTTAAACGCAGCTAATTACATTGATATTATTCGTAACCCGCAGTTCTCACAGACAGGTTTGTGACTTTTTACTTGATAATTTTTAGAAGTTTGAAGATTGCTACCTTTTGGGAAACAAAATACTGTGCTCTTCAAGAAAAATTACAAGAAATACGTCAAGACAATCCTGTGCTTGAAAACTATTCATATTAAATACAAAATATAAAGCCAATTCAATGCTATGGCACATACTGTAGCCTACAAGTTAGGGAATTTCATGACGCTATTCGTGACGTAATTGTTGCCATTCAAATATCCAGCGCTCATGATCAACAAGTAATCTGGGTTATCCATCACCCTCAGGTTCCGCGAATAGGCTCCTGACTGAGGTGTGGCGTACATTTTCCATGAGTTTGGATCTCCCAGCTTTGTGTTTATGAAAATCTGAGTATGGCTATTGGCGCTGACAGCAAGTGTTCCATTGACGCCTCCTGATGGACTCCAGACAATGTAAGGTGAGGAGCCCGGAACAGTTCCGCCAGCGTTGAGAAGCTGCCCAGGAGCAGAATTGAATGTGAGAGGGCTGTTGCTAATGCGGTAGTAGATCGGGAACCCAACATTTCCTGGGCTGGATCCTCCTCCATATTCGTATACCATGATCCATTTGCCGTTGGGAAGAGATGCGACTATGGGCATGCCAGGTCGTTGAGAGTAGGTAGAATAAGCAACATCGTTGACAATTGGGCCCCATGTTACGCCATCAGACGAGACTTGGTGGGCGAGTTTCTGCCCATGTGCTGGATCGCGCTGATCAGAATAATAGGCAACAAGCTGGTTGTTATAAACCATGAGCCAGGGTTCCCAGACAGGAGTTTCACCGTTATCAGGGACGGCTTTCCCACCACTTGCGATGCTGGAGACAAATGCCCAAGTTTTTCCGCCGTCCTTGGATGCGTAAACGTCGAGCTTTGTTTTGCTAAGGTCCGAGGGGATGGAGTTTCCGGTGCATAGGACTGTTCCCTTGGGCAAATTACCGATTGCCTGAGGAAGAACATAGAGATCTGGTTGGTAACGCATACCCCAACCGTTCTTCTGATCAGTCACAGTGGAAAATGGTGCCCATGTCTCTCCTTTGTCTGTACTGCGGTAGATAGGGAACCAAACCATGGGTGGTTCGGGGGAATAGTTCTCCCTAAAGAAAGGTGTTAGCCAACTATATTAGGTCTCACAGGATACCTTTTCTGTATTCACCATGTGGCTAGGAGAGTACCATCTGCAAGTTGAGCAGTTCGGCCATATAGAGTCTTTGGTGTTCTGTAATTTGAAGGTGGCACATAGATAGTCTTGAATGATACTGGATGATCATCAACACGCTTTTCGAGAGATGGAGCACCATAAACAGAGGATATGGATGAAGCTAATGCTAAGCATTGCAAAAGAACTTTAGGACAAAACATAGCTAGATAATTTGTATGGAGTCTGCCAGAGCGGGAAGCCTGAAGATCTCGAAAAGCAGGTACGGGGAACAGTTCATTAACTTTATATCAAAAAGCATCCTCACATGCTTTCGCAACCTGTATACTACAGGTTCCGAATTAAGGTTGTTTGGCCCGTTCCCCGCAAATTTCTGGATTTCCCCATGGTTCCCCGTAGCTGCGATCTTAGCATATCATAATGATTGGCGGTAAGCCCGTCAACTGAGAAGTGCCGGAGTAAAATCGCCCCTGAGCCTGTAAGCGAAGGGCTATAATTGGTGCGCGAAAACAGTTTTCCCAGATTGACATATCGTGACCATCCCTCGTTTCTTTTCAGGGAACTAACAAGCCGGAATGATGCTCTATATAGAAGCTTGAGTAATGTTTGCCTTTCTGTGCTAAGTTTAGGGAATCTGTGATAGGAGGAGTTATTCAAGAAAAACTTACTGCAGCCTAGGATATCAACAGTGTTCTGAATTACCTCGATCCACATGCTAAGCTAGAAGAAATACGGTATTCTTGTAATATCAAAAAAGGACAATTACCTTCCAAATTCACAGTATGACTTTTTGAAATGGCTTTTGAAAAATGTCAGGTCATCTATGACGTCGGCTTGAGCATATGACGCTCAGAACTACCCACGCTCGACCACTTCGTCCAATTCTTGATGACTGAATCCACGAAACATGCGGTCCATCTCAACAATATTTTCTTCAGAAGGGTGTTTCATGAACCTAGGCACATTTCATTCAGATAATAATTTCGATTCAAATCTTGAGTCATGGGATGGGGCGTGCTTAGACTCCCGGTATGATTGAGAGAAATACGACATACCGGCGAATAAAGCATCACGAATACACCATCCGTCCCATGGCCATCCACGAGAATATCGAGCTTCCTAACATGGATCACCTCCGTACTGAGAATAATGAATGTAGATTTAGTCTCCAGAGATTCATTTTAGACTCCATTATATGCTCTATGCTTTACTATATGCTGGGCACCTCTCGGAGAAGCCATGGACCGCAACTTGGCCCGTTCATCTCGGGAAGACAACGGCAACTATGCAATTGGACAAAATTTCCTCTCTGTATTCCACAATAAATCAGAACTCAAACTTTAGGAATGGCACAATGTTTTTGAAGAAGAGTTCATGAGATAGTGGCCCAGTATAAATGACTGGAAATGATATATATAATATGCGGCAATAACCGCGAAGGTAGCGACAGGACAACTGGGCTGGTTCAACTCTATTTTATGTGGATTTTGAAATCCGATTCGATTTGTACACCGTTTTCGCACTACAAGGGCACGCAGGAACATGATTGTGCAGAAATATTTTGAGTTCCACCGAAAGTGGTGGTAACATAAGATACTACTTTACCCCTGAAATAGCCGAACTAGGCTACTCAACTCCATGGGAGAGCTCTCACCGAGGAGCCGAGGCGCTGCTGTGCAAGCGCTTCAAGCAAGTAATACAGCATATCTCAGATTCCTATGTGACCATGATCGATGCTACCCTCTTATGATCTTGGTAGACAGCGGTAAATAAGGCTAATTTATTCGGCTCCGTAAACGGCTATTGTTGACGTAGTTAACCTACCCCGCAAGCTCGGTGCATTGCACCACGGCGAAATGAATTTCCATTACTAGGTCCAACTTCGTAAACCATGAAAACTCGTGATTCGAGGGGGAGACTGTGCATTTGAGCATGTCGACCATGTCATTAATTCCAAAATAAAGTGGACCTAGGATCAGAGATGGGATTATTTTCAGCGCTCGACGTTGAGAGCATTGTCGCAACTCACGATTCTAGCTAATTTGAAGTCAATTCGTGTTGAAGATGCAGATATTCAATGCTTTCTTCCCAGTGCTTGCTTTGTCGACAGCTCTTGCTGCAGTTGTCGCCCAAGGGAATGGGACGGAATGGCCATTGCATGACAATGGCTTGACGAAACTTGTTGAGTGGTTCGTATCTCCTCCACAGATCAATCGTTCAACATGAACTTTTAGCTAATTCACTGTCTCTAGGGATCACTACAGCTTTCTTGTCAACGGGCAAAGGCTATTTGTTTTCTCCGGAGAGGCAAGTTACCAAACCAAATATTTGCCTGTAACGTACTAATTCCACATAGTTTCACTACTGGCGATATCCTGTGCCTGAGTTATGGAAGGATTTGCTCGAAAAGATCAAAGCAGCAGGGTAATTCCCCACTAATCCTCACGGAGAGAATTTGGATTGACAAGTTGCTTAGTTTCAATGCTTTCTCCATTTACAATCACTGGGGATATCATGCCCCAACGCGAGATTCCTTGGATTTCACAACTGGAGCTCATAATTTCACCGCGATCATGACCCTTGCCAAAGAAGTCGGGCTATATATGATTATTAGACCTGGGCCATACGTCAACGCAGAAGCTAATGCTGGAGGGTTTCCTCTATGGGTTACAACTGGTGAGTATGGGGGACTTCGAAACAATGATTCAAGGTATACAGAGGCGTGGACTCCATACATGACCGAGGTTTCTAAACTCATCAAACCTCACCTCATCACAAATGGTGGAAATGTTGTGATGTTCCAAATTGAGAATGAACTGGGTACTCAGTGGAAGAACATCCCAAAAAGAATCGGAGACGAAGCTTCGCAGCAGTACATGGCAATGCTGCAGGAAAATGCAAGAGACAATGGAATTGATGTTCCCTTAACACACAACTCCCCAAATATGGTGAGTTGAAGAAAGGAATCTTATATATTGCACGCTAATTCATGTTTAGAATGGATACTCGTGGTCCAAAGACTTTTCAAATGCAACTGGAAATGTTGATGTAGTAGGTCTAGATAGCTATCCTTCGTGTTGGAGCTGTAATGTTAGTGAATGTACTGGGACCAATGGAAAATATGTTGCATATGTAAGAATGTCTTAATCAAACAAAGAGATCGTCACACTAACTATCAACAGCAAAACCTAAACTATTACGAGTAAGTCTCAAATATTCAAAAGAATGATTGGGTGCTTTGCTAAATTTACCTTAGTTACTTTACAGTTCAATCTCCGTAAGCAATTTCGCTCATGTATCCAAATTTCTCTAACATTCTCCAGTACCCAACCAAACTTCATGCCCGAATTTCAAGGAGGCTCGTACAATCCTTGGGGTGGACCTCAGGGTGGATGTCCGACAGATATTGGAGCAGACTATGCCAATATGTATTATCGAGATCTCATCTACCAGAGAGTAAGCGCTATATCTTTGTATATGCTATTCGGTGGCACGAGTTGGGGCTGGATAGCCGCTCCTGTCGTAGCAACGAGTTATGACTACTCTTCACCCATCTCGGAGAATCGAATCATCGGAAATAAGTATTATGAGACGAAGCTTTTGACACAATTCACACGCGGTATGTCTAAGTCTTGCCTGTGCTAAAATCAATGACTAACATTTTCAAGTCGCTAAGGATTTGGCAATTACGGATAGGCTGGGTAATGTAAGACTTACTCTTTGATTTATCCGAAATAAAGCTAACGATAGATTACAGAGCACGTCCTACACAACTAATCCAGCTATCACTGCTGCAGAGCTGCGAAACCCTGAGACCGATGCTGCTTTTTACGTTACAAGACATCTATATACTCCAACATCAACGCTCGACACGTTCAAACTCAAAATAAAAACATCAGCTGGAGAACGTAAGTTACCGCTCTCATTTGCCTCATACAATTACTCAACTATTTTCAGTAACTGTACCACAATGCGGCACCGACATAGCCTTGAATGGACATCAATCCAAGATCATCGTAACGGATTTTAAGTTCGGAAGCAAGACGCTGTTGTACTCAACAGCTGAAGTGCTCACCTACTCTATCATCGATGGTAAGACTGTTCTAGCGTTGTGGGTTCCCACTGGAGAGTCAGGCGAATTCACTATCAATGGTGTAAACTCTGCAAAACTTGCCTCATGTGGAGGTTGTGCGAATGTCAAAGTGTATCCTGGAAAGAACAACGTCACAGTTTCGTTCATGCAAAATGCTGGAATGAGTGTGGTTGAACTTGGGGATGGTTCACGTGTGGTGCTCCTTGATCGCTCAGCCGCGTACAAATTCTGGTCTCCAGCGTTGGACAATGATCCTCTAACTGCTGAAAATAATACAGGTGAGCTACATTTTCGGAACTTCTTGACTACTTGTTAGATACTAATACAGATCAGTATTCGTGCAGGGACCATATCTGGTCCGCTCTGCTATTGCAACAAAGAAGGGCTTGGAGCTGACTGGTGATATTGCGAATGCCACAACTATCAGTATTTTTGCACCAAAATCATCGTGTTCGTCTTCGATTAAGTGGAATGGGAAATCATTGAAGTTAAAACAAGAAAAAGGAGGCGTGTGTACTGCTCAGTTGGATAAAGCACGAAAATTCTCCCTTCCAGCCCTTGGTGGGTGGAAGTACACAGATGGTTTGCCCGAGATACAGACAACGTACGCTGCTACCAGTAGTGCATGGATCGGTAAGTCGATTTATTCTATATCAGTACACAGATGTTGACTAATTTATCAAGCTGCAAAAAACACCAATACGTCGAATCCAAAAGTTCCTGCACTCAACAACCCAGTGCTTTACGTTGATGACTATCATATTCATGTGGGAAATCACATTTACCGCGCAACATTTCCTACTTCCTCAGCACCGCCAACTGGCGTCTTTCTCGACATTATTGGAGGGACCGCATTCGGATATTCCGTGTGGCTAAACTCGAAATTCATCGGATCATGGCTTGGTAACTCATACACCGACAGCAAAGCAGCCACATTTTCGTTCTCAAACGCTACGCTCAGCACAAGCGGCGATAATATCCTCACTATCCTGATGGATAACTCAGGCCACGACCAGCGGTCCGCAGCTCTGAACCCGCGTGGAATTAGCAATGCGACACTCGTAGGCCCCGGTAGCTATTCCTTCAGCGAGTGGAAGATTGCGGGTACCGCTGGACGCGAGGATGTCCTTGATCCTCTTCGTGGTCCACTCAACGAGGGTGGTCTGTTCGCCGAGAGAGTAGGAATGCACCTCCCTGGCTTCAATGACAAGAAGTGGTTAGCCAAGCCCAAAGGCTCAACGCTTTCAGTGCCGGGTGCTGGTCTTCGCGTTTTCCGCACCGTTGTTCCTTTGAAAGTGCCGTCCGGCCTTGATGCTTCCATCTCTTTCCGACTCACGGCGCCATCGCATCCAACTTACCAAGCCGCTGGCAATGCCACGAACCAGCTACGGGCCTTGTTGTTCGTCAATGGCTACCAATACGGCCGCTTCAATCCTTACATCGGAAACCAAATTGACTTCCCTATCCCGCCTGGGGTTCTGAATTATAACGGGGATAACACATTTGCCGTGACGGTATGGAGTCAAACTGCCGAGGGTAGTGAGATGAAAGTTGAGTGGAACGTTGACTATGCGCATGAGAGTAGCTATGATATGAGGTTTGATGCGGAATACCTGAGGCCAGCTTGGACCAAGGAGAGATTAGAGTACGCGTAAGACCAGAGAATCCATTCGAGGTATAAACTCGACGCGTAAAAGTTGATAATACAAGCAATTAATTAATCTATGAATCTTATTTATTATTCCGTGATGCAGCATCTAGTCTTCCAGGAAAATGATGCAAAGCAGTAGAACCTAGAATAGATATCTCCCTGATTATAAATTTCCCGGATAGTCTTGTTACCTTATATATCTTCTAAAAGACTATACTTTGACACTTGAATCAATTTACGGATGTGATCTTTTACCCTGAACAGGAGGATATACCAGTAGATAGAAGCATATTTAGACAAACATGAGATCCACTTGCAACCATCAGGCGTAATAATGAAATATAAAGTATATGCCATATCCACCCACTGAAGCTTGAACCACTCCCCGAACTCAGCATGTATAATACACACCATCCTGCAAGTTTCACAGCAACAAACTAAGAAACAAAGCGTGTCTTAATTACCATGATAAGATTGACACGTCAATGTTCCCACATTCAGGCGGCGGCGTAGGTACGAAAACACATCACGCAGCTGTCCCAAAACGGTACATGAGTCGTAGATATATCGAATCGGTTGTTATTATCACTGCAACGATCGGCTCATTTTTTTTCCTCATCTATGAGAGGACATTGGCATTCCGACCGAATAGTAGTTATTGGTCGAATCACATGTCGATTGATATACTATGGGACAGCTTTCGCAAATTGAGTGCCGAGGATAGCTGATCTTTTGCAAGTAGATATGTATATGCTATGACGAGTGTGTGGAGGCTGAACAGCCTTTTGTTACCTACTCTTTCCTTTAATTTGTTTCTGTCAACATCAGGTTTGGAGAATCACTTCATTTAACAATATGATATGTTGAGACGAATGCGACGATATCCATGTGAATTTTAAGCAGAAAATACAGAATAGCGAAGTGAATGAAGTAGGCTTTATTGTGAATTGTATTTGTTTGAGATTATGGTTGTAATTCTTCCTTCCTTCTCGTACGTTCAATTGATTGAATATGGGGTATCGTATCTCTTCTGCAAACCATCACCACCTGGGTCTTAATGGTATGTCATCTAGCCCGTTATTCACAGTCTATAATTAATAAATTTCCCCTCTGTTTATAGTAGCAGCATTCGTCCTACGTATCTTCTCCCTATTTACCAGATCCTCAACATCATCTAAGCACTATCCTTCAAGATCTGCTCGACGTTCAAATCAAGATACAACACATTTCCCGCCAATGCCTTCTCGTAATAGGTTAGATGTTGGCCGTTGTAAACACTGCTGTTACCGGTGATAGTCAGGTTGACATGGCCGTCGACGAGAGCGGACAAAATCTTGGCAGTCTCAACAATAGAGTTGATGGGGAAATGGTTGTCTCCTGGCTGGAGAGTCAGGTTGTCGATGGTGGAATTGCCAATGATGCCCTGGCCTTCAATGGAGAGAACGAGGGTTACATTGCCCATGGCTACGGTAAGCACAGATGGGTTGGGAATGAAGGCGATTCCTTTGAGATTGGGAGTTCCTGGGGCAGCGGTCACATTGACGCGTGAATCAGTGACATTGAAACCAGCGAGCCCATTAAGGCCTGGAGGGTGTTAGTCACGTGGTCATAAGTATCAGGGGAGAAAACACATACCTTTGTAGGTGAGAGTGGTGTTGTACTTGATGTTTGTTACTGGCAAAGCTCCCAAATGCAACTTGGTCTTTCCAACGAGAGCCGAAGTCACATACTCCTGCTGCAAGGTGGCAGCGACATAGGCATCAACCTCGTCATGGCTGAGGATAGTATATCGTTGTGGTTCAAGTGTCGCGTTTGATTTAGGGTGCTCGGCATGGATCTTAGGCATCTGCAATCCAACCAGTGCTGCTGGGCCGTACTCTCCTGTCGCGTTCCGGACGAAGTAGTTCTCCGCAATAAACGAATCGAGCGATGGGGTGAACAAGCTCGGATTGTGGAGGGTGGCTGATTGGGTGATAACCAGGGAGTCGGGGGTTGGGTCCAGAAACTTGAGGTCAAGCAGCTCGAGTTTGGTCTTTTCGACATCATGCTGGGCAATCCGGGGAAGGCCAACATAAACCCTTTGGATAGAACATTAGTCACCTGGCTGCCGTGCTGCGTAAGCGGACATATACTTACAGGCAAAGAGCAACGATCAGGAAGATAACGCAGAATATGATCAGGTGAATCCACCAGAATCGTGCGCAGTGTCTCTTGACTTTTGATCCAAAGCCCTTCTTGCGCGGAGGCGCACCATTGGGGCTGGTTGTGCTGTGGTTGGTCTCGACATAATTCGACTCCAATGCCTTCTCCGACATGTGATCATTCTTGCGCCCGACGGAGTCTCCCGTCTGCGTCTGGGCTAGAGGAACACCCATTTCTTTGGTCGTATCGTTTTGGTATTGGAAATGGTGTTGTGGGATAAGAGAGTGTGAGATTCGTCTCAGACAGTAGCAACCTGGACGGAGAGGAGAAGAAAAAAGGGAAATCTCGACGAGGGAGCTGTGGGGTTTTGAGGAATATAATCTGGGGGTGAAGTGTTGGATGACCAGGTAGGTTAAGACTATATTATTAGTCGCTCCTCATAAACCGGCCGGCCATGCCAGTCATGAACGTTGTTGGAGTAGCATCCTTTCTCGCTTCTAGGAAGGCAAACCAAACTCGGGCTGTGCTCCGGGTCCACATGTCATATTAAGCGAACAAGGGACGAGGGGATCGCCGTCAAACCAGCGCAGATTCACATTCCAAGTCATTTAGTGGAAAGGTAGAATTTCCGGGGAGACGAGCACGAGAGCACCAAGAGAGCACCAAGAGAACTGGAGCACTTGCTGAGCCACTGGAGCTGCTATGGTGTAGTTGTCATGCTGGCAGACTGCAAATGGCTGTGGATATATGGTGGAACAAAGGGTTTTCCAGTCCACAATAATAGTACGAAACATGCCAACACAAGCATTGCTGCTCAACATATACTAACATGACACTACGATATAAGCCCGTTACAGAAGCTTTTGGGGCCAGACTCAAGTTTCAAGGTTCCAATTTTCAGCGCGACAACACCAATACCAACAACACCAAGACTGCGTGAAGCCATTCACAGGATCACGATCGATGTCAGGACAAGTTTACCCCAGGATGTTACACCCTGGCTGAAGGCTGAGAGGCGCCTGTGGCAACGTTAACGCCGCATCGGATCTGTTCACAACTTGAGACAGCGCACTTGACTCTTGTCAGCCAGAGCTGGATGTTCTCTCCCGTAATGGAGCAGTTTAGCTCAACGCCTCACAAATTCTAGCTGAACCAAACCGCACCACTCCAACTAGGCCAGCTCAACCAAACGGACGGTCAACTGAAGATAATCTATTTCGGTGTAATTTCCAACTTCAAAGCCAGGACCGTTTCCCGCCTGGTTTCGGAATAGCGTGTCAATCTGTTTTCTGGCTAGGGTACCCTTCAACTTTCAAGCCTTCAGTAGCGGAAGAGCCCCACGATTTGTACTACGTAAAGGAGGCCGGCATGTCCGTAATAATGATTGGTGAGGAAGGGTTTTGCTGGGCCCCCTGTGCCCTTTGGATCTGAATACGGGTAGCATGGATGGTGTATTGCAGTCTGTGAAGACCTGGGAGCAATTACGCACCCTTACTTAGAACAATGGCATATTAGGTAGGCTAAGGAGCGGTGGCCACATTGAAGCCTGCGCGGCGATTCATCCTCAGATAGGGGTAGGTTACAAATATGCTCCTGTGTCCTGCACCTGGACGCATCTTACCACGATCGTTCGCTGAGCGAATCGAGAAGCATGCTGTACAATGTTGTTCTTACGAGTTGGAAGGATGTTCGGCATGCTGTACCTGCAGTCCACTGCTGTGCTTACAGCGCTTCTGCGGACCATCAAAAGTCTGTTCGCCCGCGATTCTCCCGGTTGGTACCAAGTGGCGCCGCCACCAGCTGCATCAACAGGGCTCTTGCAGCATCGATTCCCACATTCATATCCGGCTGCTCAATTACAATGTCTTGATTCCTCTTCGTGTTAGTTGGTAGCATTACATTTCGAGATTTACAAGCCCTCCGAGGGTCTAAGGCGTAGTCTTTCCACAACTACAATCTGGAGTGCTTCGAACAAACAACTTAGCGCATAGAGGGCGCGGCAACCTTCTGTTTCGATATATCCACGTGATCTGCATCATACCTTGGATGAATAGTGGCTGGCATTAAAGATCCTTCTTTCCTTCTCCCGTTCCGAAAGCCGAAGGAAGTGGTCTGTCATGAACATCAAAGCAATACTAACATGATCAAACCTCTTTCATCTTCACCCTCCGGGGCAGTGTCTGCAACGAGACAAGCGCTCAACTCCAACATCTGCAAAACGCAATTGATCAGATTGATCTACCACAAATTAACCTTAGCCTCTGCTGATAATCTGGAGAAAGTGTAGTGTTCGGGTCGGCATTAGAGACTTTCACATGGTTTCCCCTCCAGCAACGCACACCTCGACCTCACCGCGACACCTCCTCCACATTCTCCTCCTTTTTCTCTCCTGCTTCATTGTTCTTGGGATCGCGGGGTCCCGAGGTCAGCATTACCTCTTCCCCACACTCCACAGTCCAGCTTGTGATATTCCAAGCTGCGCTGATTACTTGCGAGCTGACTAGTGGCGGTAAGATCACTATTCTAACCTCATTTCAGAACCTCATACCGTTTGGTGTCTTGCGAACAACAACTGGGCTCCTCCTCGTATCAGGTCATTGGCCCCTGTGATTTATTAGTTACTAATGTGGACGAGCTTGCCTGATAGGAATCCCTTGGCCCTAATATTTTATTGATTTCTCATGCGCCTATGTGGTGTTAAAAGCCAAGCTTCAGCCCTCCTTCTCTGAGGATTTCTTGATTTATTCTCCTTTACGTACGCAGGCATGTGATGGTTGATGAGACCCTCAGATCGAAGCATTCTTCTAGAATGAGTGATGGTTGCAATACCGGTAATATCACCCAGCTTAGCGTGAACTTAAATGGAAGCATGATGCGTTGTAAATTGGTGTGTCGCGTTGCACGGCATTTGCAGCATGTGAACGGTTTTAGCGAGTTCATACTCAACGTGGGCGTTCTGAGGAATCGTCGCAAAGATCCTGTGAAAGACATTGCGATGTGTGGTTTCGATGTTTCACCAATTCCCTATTGATAGTTCATGATGGATGATCTCACATGTGCGAGGAGTTTTGGCGGCTTGTGTTTTGGAGATGAATAATTTTACATCAAAAGGACGGATTGTACCACGGCAATTCCTGGGATACTGTTTAGGCAGGACATCTTGAAACTCGCTGCCGGACTTTGGCCTAGAAGTAGAAACGAAACAAAAAACAGAACAATACACATACGACACCTTTTGGCATGCAGTTGAACTAGGATATGAAGCAAGTTTCTTTCACATATCGTCTCAAGTAAACAAATTAACAAATTATTTGGAATCTCAAGATCTAATGCGTCTCACAACTTCTCCCTCGACCTAGGCTCCAAATCCCCCACAATCCTCTCCATCATCCCTAACAAAGCCTCTTCTCGATATCTTCTAGTCACTAACTGCAAGCTTACCGGGGCAGCTTCATATTTTCTCGCTCCGTCGTCCCCGAAATATTTCTCGAACCTCACATCCTCCTCCCCCATCACGGCTTTGGATCTGGGATATTTTATCCATGAATCGTCTTCCTTTACACTACCTACGGGAAACGCAGCAGCGCTGTAGTCTAGGATATTGAAAGCTGACGAGTAACCCCAATACGTGCTTTCCCCATGAGCACTCGCCGCAGCAGGGTTCATCGGACACAGCAGAACATCTATTCCTGCTTCATTCCATTGTGCTGCATATTCGATTTGCAGCGTGTTTCGCAGAGCGTTTATCTTCCAGCTTTCGGCTACAGTATGTGTTTTGTTTTTGGTACCATCAATGAGCCATTGCATCAATGGAGCCGCTGGTTCGTTGCCAGCTTTTAGTATGTCCAAGTACTCTTGCCCAGCATCTAGTAGGTACATCTTGTTGATACAGTCTGAGAGATTACGATGGAGTTTAGGGTCCCAGGAGATAATGGTGTGGCCAGCTCGTCGTAGTGAAGCGACTGTTTCCTGAAGACATCTGGTAATGGGCGGGTGTGGATGGACTACTCCATCGTCCCACATAACTCCTATTATTAGTGACTTGGGAGTTTCGATGGACATTTTCCAAGGGATTTCAACCAAAGAAGGCTCTTGTAGCCATGGGCTTGATTTCAAGGCAACCTGGTGCAAGATTAGTATCTTGGAACTTAGAAAACTAATATGCACTTACATGGCAAAACAACTTTAAATCTTCCAGACAAGTCGCCAGCGGGCCAACACACCCGATGATACTCTCCATTCCTCCATGAGCCCCGCTGAGGCCACCATGGGGTAGTCTGGCCACGCTAGGTTTCAAGCCATAGAGACCGCAAAATGCAGCTGGAACTCGGATTGAGCCTCCAATATCAGTTCCGATGCCCAGAAGACTTCCTCTCATAGCAATGAGCGCAGACTCTCCACCTGAGCTTCCTCCTGAAGTCAGCTTATTGTTGAAGGGATTTGTCGTTGTTCCGTATAGGTTGCTGACAGTTTCTAAAGCCATCAGACCTTGAGGATTTGTGGTTTTCACGTGAAACACTGCACCAGCATCTCGGAGGACTTTCACAATGAGTGCGTCCGCTGGGCTGATATCATCTGCCCAGGCAACAAACCCAGATGTTGCAGGAGTACCTGCAAAGTAAACATGTTCTTTGACTGAGATTGGAAGACCGTGTAGCGGTCCTATCGGTCTACCATTTACTTTGATAAATTCATCTAGCTCTCGTGCTGCCGCAAGTGCTTCTTCAAACATCACTAATGCGAGACAATTTGTCTACAAATGTGTCAGTATCTTTACAAATCAAGCTTCAAGATGTCCTTACTGCTTGGTGGGCGATTGCTGCACTCTTGCAAAACGCAGTTGTCACCTCCACAGCCGTTAGCTTCCTGCTGTGTATTGACTTTAAGAGCGCAACGGCCGTAGAGTTGACTATCATTAGTTCTCGAGTCGTGAGTATTCCACATGTCTGAACTAAATTTGATAGATTGGCTGGCTTTAGTGATGCTGGCGATACAAGATATTCGGCTGGGATCTTGCTGAAGATCTCATGTCGCCGCCTTGCCGCCACTATCTTCCAATCTGGTGAAACATTTGCTACTGTAGAGGTTTTAATGCCAGTTGAGCTTAGCAACTCTGACATCTCAGCTTTCAAATTGCTGAGTTCTAGAGGCCGTACGAGAAAGAAGGCGCAAGAATATGTGAGGCGAAGAAAAGAACAAGCTGCATCAACTCTTAAAATTTAGCCGTAGACGTTCTAAAACACAGAGAAAACCAGTTTTTCGAAACATTCGATCTTGATAAAATATACTTCTCTAAAATACATTTTATAGCGGACATCGCATCTTCGTCTCCAGCTGCCGCTCTCTCCCACTCTTGTAGCACACCTATGGCAGGCTAACTCTAAAAGCCACGAACAAAACCGGAACTAGCAACGAGCTGTCCCACTTTACATCTTCACCCTAAGAGATTCTATGATAAAGCGCCGCGTCCACATACCCTCCTGAATCTCCTATGCATGATTCCATCCATTATGTTCACACGAGAATCAAGAGCATTGACGAGCCACCCGCCAATTACATCAATACTTGACAGTCGCAATATTGAAATCAACAGAGAGCTAGGGGCGAATACCATCACGAGTCCAAAATCTCCTCGGCCGTTACAAGTTCGCAGCACGAAAGGATGCTGGACATGCAGGTTGCGCAAGAAGAGTATGTTGAAATACGCGGTCTTGACTAATTAGGTTTAAAAGTCTAAGTAATCTGGTGTCTAGAATGTGATGAGACACAACCTCTTTGTGGACGATGCACTTCGGTGAACATCAATTGCTATTATGGACGGAGACCAGTATGGATTGGAGATCGTGGGCTGGCAAAGGAAGAACTCGAACGGATCAAGCCAACGATAGCGGCGTCCGCAAGTAGGAAGAGAGCTGCTTATCGTGAAAAATCGAAACTTTTCCCCCAGGAACCAAAACTACGGTCTCCGGGTATGTCTCGAGAGGATGGAAAAGAGCCCCACGAAGTGTACCAAGACCTCAGTGATGGCTCATCGCTTCCATCGCCTATGGAAGTGAACCCTGAATGTGCTCCGCAAGAAGATATCAATACTGGTAATGACCGAGAATCAAATGAGGCACTTCCACTTATCCATAGCACTTTATCATGCGACACTACTATCTCTCCTCGCAGTGTCGGATACAATCGAGAGCTTCATGCAACAGGCTCTAGTAACTTTGACAGCCGATCTCCCATCATGGGATCTGAGCAAATTGCGTTTGAAGCGAAAAAGGCAAAACAATCTGGAAGCGATGAGGCAAATCTTATGATGCACTATCTTGACAATGTTTTCTACATACAATTCCGATTCTTCACACCTTCCATTGAAATAGGCGGTCGCGGGTGGCTACTTTCACTTCTCAACCGCACCAAACCTCTTTATCATGCTGCTGTAAGTCTCAGCGCCTTTCACCAACAGTCTATTATTTCCCGACAAGGAGCAGACCAGGCACAGATGGATTATCTTCATCAACTTGAGCTACATCATAACCTTACCTTAGAGGAACTTCAGCTGTTCATACACGCGCACACTGAGAGCACAAGTCTAGGAGGAGGTTTCAGTGGCAAAGTTCAAATTCTTGCTTGTATGGTGCAGTTAATTTCATTTGAGGTAAGATCAGTATCTTTATCAACTTTCAGTTTGCTGACGTAGTAGCTCTTCAATGGTGGCACAGGCATATGGCAGGTGCATCTAGGTGCGGCATCAAAATTGATACTTGAGCTCCAGAGCATGTGCATGGAAAACTCCAGTGGCCATGGACCGCAGGACCTCGTGAAAGACACAAATATGAACGATGTGAGCCGTTCAGATATGGCCGCTTTTGAGTTCTTCGCTTCTGCAATCATATGGTTCGACATTGTTGCGTGTGTGTCAACCGGCTCCAAGCCCCATCTTGCAGAGCACCACAGCACCCTTCTCTCCCAGTCGCAAAACCCTATAACGCTCAGCTACAATGCCACATTCAAGCTTGAGTCCATCATGGGGTGTCAAAGTTGGGCAATGGCAATCATTGGTCAAATACCAGCCCTAGCAAACACCTATCAAGAAGATAATGGAGATTCTCAGCAAGTAGCTATTGTCGCAAAAGAAATACATAGTCGACTTGAATTGAGAAGAAACCAGACGTTCTCTTCCATACAGAGCCTTCGACAAGAACACCGTGGAGCACCACCTCATTATATGCTATCAGTTTATACACGTTACACCAACTTAGTGGTGACCTACATCTTCGCTTCCGCCGCTGTCATATATCTCCAAACCGTAACTACCGCCAATCCCACCATCGCCCATATTCAAAAACCACTCCAAGACGTCATATCCGCCATAAATCTTGTCCCCGACCCACGCATGGTGCGCGGCATGTTGTGGCCGCTCTGCGTAGCTGGCTGCATGGCATCTAGTTCAGCAGATCAAAACTTCTTCAGGGAGAAGGCGGAAGATGCAGTAAGGGATTCGGGGATGGTGGGCAATTCGGGGAAGGCGATGGAAATTTTGGAGATGAGTTGGGTCTTGCAGGGGACGGAAGGACGGCTGGTGGATTGTGCGACATGTATCAAAAATCTAGGGACTTGTGTGTTACTGGCTTGATGGATGATTGTTGTAAATATTTGTGATGCATAAACAGCTGATAGCGATTCGTTGGCGCTGGGTATTTTATTTTAGGAGTATTGTGGAGTTTTGGATATACCAGGAGTAATATGGATGATGATATGGTAACTGGTGCGTAGCGTACTATAGAAAATACGAATTTCAGTAATCTGGTCCTAGGAAAAAAGTCTGAAATGTCATCAAGCTTCTCAACTATCTAGGCCAGCTGAATGCTACGAGGTGATGGGTCACGCCTGATGTAGGTAGGAAGGCGTCATAGGGAACAGAAACATGGTCAACGAACTGCAACTATGCTTCGAAGATGAGACTATACTTCTGGTCTAATGGCAAGTACATGGAAAAGACTATTGGCCTACTCTACTCAACATTTTAAGGTACGGCCAACAAAGCGGCAAGATATTTGAATGCTGAATATCAGGCAAAGGAAACCGAATATGAAATAGCCTCCGCCGAACTCGAATCGAATAGTGGAAATAGAAAGTTCGTATTGTGTATCAGGCGCTATCTCTACATACACCTACTAACAGTAACGATCTTCCGCCAATTTCTACCACATATCTACCCGATACTGCTCTGCGAGATTACTCTGCTTTTTTATAACACGAAGTATCTATTCAAAAGATTGCTCTATCATCTCTTCAAGGAGAACATGACAAGCTCTTAGCTGCATTCTCACGATCGCAATTCAGGGCTAGTATTCTTGAAAAAAAGCACGCGGTATCAGATAGCGAAATCATAAGTCTAAGCGAAGAGAAGCTGAGGCTTCAACAATAGATTGTCAAACTGGAGCGAGATGTGGAGGAGCTCTCACGAAATAGAGACAGTTTTATGCAAGCAGCTGTCCAGGAAGGCTCGCAGCACGCTGAAATTCTAAAAAAGGCTACACAGTCCAAGTAAAAGATCAATTGATGAATTCGGCGTGTCTATGTCAAAGTCATCAGCAACACGTCGAATAGTTATGTCGGCAAGAGGTCGTGAGCTAGACAATTCGTTCGACGACAGGGACAACTCTCGACAGCAATAATTTGAGTTCTTGGCATAGTTCCTTTAATAAGTCTCTAATAGAAAGTAATCAAATGACGAAGGTCAATACAGAAACTTCTTTTTTCAAAGACGTCAATGGCGATGATCACAGCTTGATTGATCAAGACTCTCCACAATGAGTTCCCCAATTTGAAAACCCGAACAGCCGGTCGCGACCAGACACTCTTCAACAATGCAAATAGTCATGGGGGGTCAAGCCCCATGCTGGGAGAACCACATCAAAACTTGTTCCACGACGATCCGCACTCGCATGAGGTTGAATTCTCTACTTTGAGAACCCTCACCAGTGATCTCAACAAATGTAAATTTGCGCAATTTACAGCCGAGAAAGTCCAACATGGCGACCAGAGACGCTTATAAAGAGTATTACATTCCTTTACGTCATTTGTGCCCAAAGTAGATTTAATAAAACTCAAAATATTGCTGTTAATATTCCTGGCGGTACTAAAGCTGCTCGGTAAACGCAAGTTCTGCGGAAAGTAGACTATATTGTCACTAGCATAGATATCACAGTGAGGGCCGCTAGGAATTAGCTTATTTTAATGATATAAATTGTGATCTTAAATCAATAAGTCTTGCATCTTTCATTAATGCCAAGCTCTAGAATGCACGAGTTGAATAGATGCACTTCATTCAGGGCAGGATAAAGGTTGTGGTTGGTGATGCTGAGTTGCTTAGACTTAGAGGTATTGTTTGTGATGCCTTAAAGAATCGTTCTTTTTTACATGTCGATATACGGTACATGGGCGTTGTAGCAATTATCACACTAGGATTGAATGATACTCATTGAGATCATCAGACCCAATCTCGCTTGCTATGATGCATTCAATAACCATGCTGAGAACCCCAAATTCGGCTTATGGGGTGAATTCAAATTCAATGTTAGCTGAATCTTAGCAGTGAAGAGGAAGAATGCCAAGGTAGTAGAAAGCCATATCTTGTTAATGGGACTGGTAATTCTCAATATTCCCAACCTCAATTAAGTCTATATTCATTGTTGCCAGCGTGGCTGCTGTATTTTACTTAGAACAATCATCATACTGCCCAGAGAATAGAGCTTCGCCAAGTCGTAATTTGAGGCAGCATTTCTTCCAGCCTAAATCCATGAATAAGCAGGACACAATTCAACCCTATTGATTGTAATACCACGCACGGTGGTTAGCGAGAATACTTCCTAAACCAGACCTTTTTCCCATGGGTATAAATGAAGTAGATTCATATCAAGAGGATAGAATATATTAGGTAAGGTGTTGGTACATGGTCCACACCCCAATATCATACGGCATCTAGCGATATTCAATGTGGTTTCGGTTCCAGGGGAAAACGCACGAATAGTGACACCCACTAATGTCAACATGGTATATTGATGACAAAGATCAGAATTTGGTAACTAAAGTGGATCCCGTCGCAAGCCTGAAAGAACGCTTTCTTTCTGGTCGGAATTCGCTCCGCTCTTTCAAATCGGCCCCAAGCTCATTCCTAGCATTCGCCCTAATTCTCGAAGCATTTCTTGACCGCTGTACAAGCACCTGGTCATCCTGGGCACATTCATCCTCGCACTGTCACGGCCACTCGCTCGCATATAAGTGTTCTTGGGTTGCTTGGAAAGGATCTCCCCAGGGGTTTGTTTACTGTAGGTTTTAGTGGGACCAGAATATTCAATCCAATTTATTAGCTGGATGACGAGCGCCAAGCCTGATTAATCAGATCTGCATGAGAATAATACAAGTACCGCCTTTTCCGATTGCAAGCATTTCTCTTCCGCGAAGAATAATCAATTGCTTCAGCATTGCTTATCCGGGTGGGCAAGTATCGCTATTGAAAATTGGAGCTGAGAATGTCGCATCCGCAAGGAACGCAAAGCGGCGAGCCCTCAGATTCATTGAGAGTGCCTGGGTCGACCACCTCAACCACACAGCATTCTACTACCACTACTACGACAACAACGGGTCGAGGAGCACCGCCTAGGACGACAACGACCACAACTGGGTCAGCCATACCAGTCATTACCTCAACAATCACGAATTCTTCTTCATCTCCTCCTCGAGCAGTCAGACCACCTCTACCTGTGGACTCATGGCAACAACCAAGTATCCGAATCCGGCGAGCCCCCTCGCAAGGACTTCTCACGCGACCTCCGCCTGACAGCAGTGAAGAGCGGCCGGTCTCTGCCGGTCAGCCATCGATTCAAGGAAGCAAAATTCCCCGGAAGCCCGTCAAAGGTACTCCTGGCGCAGATCTAGAACGTTCACGGTCAAGAGCAGACAGTACCGGTGGGGGTCGGCTGCGACATGAGAGCCGACAATTAGAACCGGTGATCGAGGGGAACCGGAGGAGGAGTAGTTCGGATCCTACAAGATCTTGGAATGCCACGCATGATGGAACTGGCGCACCGAGAGGAGGTGCCTCTTATATGCCAGACCTGCAAGAAGAAGGACAACCCGCCGGAAATATGCTTGCGGTTCCTGAGCTCGAAGCTACACAAAGCCCCATGGCAAGAAGGTTGAGTGCCGCGTCTGGTTTACTCAGATTTCCCAGTTTCAGGCCTGAAACTAGAGATTCAAGCCCTTCACCTTCAACTATAAGAGATGGAGACGATGATCAATATCATCAAGATATGATTGATATACTTGATACTGTTGGTAAGTACCTGTACGATGTGAGGGGTCGGAAACTTTGCTAACCAAGGTTGATTAGATCCGGAGGTGTCAACACTTAATACACTTAATAATCTACAAAACTCTCTTTTCGTACCTGATCTAGGAAGATATTTAAATCGGCGACCAACATACAATTTGACTCGCTTTCCTACTGCTGGTACAGTTGGTACGGTGGGTACAGTTGGTACTGCCCCAGATATACCCGCTCCTATAGAAGAAGCTGCTGCGGAGGGGGATGCAGATAGGGTTACCATTGGGCGCACATATACTCTGTCATCACTTACATCAAGATTAGATGACAGTCGGTTTGCAGTTCTTCCTCATGGAGAAAGGCTTCAAGGTTGGACTAAAGAAGAAAGAGATGAGTTGAATGACCATGTCCGTCATCTACTACATTCAAGAAAAGAGAAATTCAAAAGGGGTATGAAGGGATTTGGTCAATACGTACGAAAACGTGAGTAACCATCCTCCTCTTTTCTGTTCATAAAACTCCTGCTAATCATCTATACAGCACTCGGATTCTTCGTAACCCTCTATGCAACCCTCATTACACTTTTCGGTCTGGCATGGGTACTCTTCCTCATCGGCTGGATTAACGTTGGCGGTCGCAAAGACTATCTCGTCAATGTAATCGACAACGTGCTAGTAGCCCTCTTCGCTATTATGGGTGACGGTCTCGCGCCTTTCCGCGCGGTCGATACCTACCACATGTCCTTCATCGCACATTACCACCATCTCACCTGGCGGCTCCGCAAAGAACGCGCCCTCCCACAGCTCAAAAACGAAAACGACCTCCCAAATCTCACTATAAACAACCAAGTTGACGTCGAAGCAGCCTGCGAAGAAAAGATTGGTGAACTTAGTGTGTTAAACCCCGAACAACAAAAAAAACTCGTCCATCACCAGAAGAAATTCTCCCGCTCCCACACGTTCTATAAACCCCATGAAACCGAAACTCATTTCGCTTTTCCCCTTCGATTACTCGTCGCTGTTGTCGTGCTCCTAGATTGCCACTCCTTATTCCAGATCGCTCTGGGAGCCTGTACTTGGGGGATCAGTTACAAGGTGCGACCCTTCGCTTTGACAACGGTGATTCTGTGTTGTTCGATTACATGTAATATTACGGCTGGTGTGGTTATTAGTGTGGGTGATCATAAAACAAGGAAAAAGGATGTCTTGGAGAGAATGTTTAGACAGGAGTTGACAGCGCAGGCGATTCAGACCTTGGAAGTTAAAAGGGAGGAAGAGAAGAAAAAGAAGAGTGAAGAGGGGCTATTATCGGTTGGGACTGGGACAAGTGACTCGACCACACCACCGATGAAAGAGAAGTAGACGTAATTGAGCTGATATGAATTCATAACGGAATTGAAATCAGCAATCGTGCACCTTCTCTACTTGAAGTGTGACCCAGTTATGGCTGTTGAATTTTCAGCCGGTGCTACACCTGAAATTTAAAAGGGAGTTCTCGAGTGTTCGCGTCTTTCCTGCTCTTCATTGAACTATTTTGACCTATTGATCTCTATACAGCTAGCCCTGGGCACAGATATGCAATACCTTGGTAGCTTATTCTAAACTCACTGTTGGACTTCTCAGGCTTGTAGCACATGAACATTTTCTTGATTAGTTTGAGCATCATAATTTTGTATCCCTAAAGTTTGGCAGTTCGGATGTCACTCTTGTTCTACCGGATTTGACATATTATTATTGAAGCATTGCAAAGAGGTAGCATGTGTGCAATCTTTTAAGCATGGTAAGTCTATTCATGATTGCAAAGTTTATCTGCATTTGTCAACAAGCCAATTTGGTAAAAGTCTACTGGCTGAAAATGGTAACTATGCATTAACTGTACATCCAAATACTACTCAAGTAAATTATTGATCCCAAAACGAATATAATTGTGCCAAATCGTCTCGTGCTTTAGAGTTTGGAGAAGATGGTTGGTTCGTTCACCTTCAGCCTTGTGCTAAACATTTCTCCATGAGCCTTGGCCCAATTTGATCACGAACATTGACTTCATCATCAACACACACCATGCGAGCCCGATTACCCTTACCGATTCGTAGAATAGCATTCGTTCATCCCTTCAGGCCTCCTAATTCTCTTCGACTCTTCACCCAAAACACCCATTCGCTGCGCGTGCGTCCTCAGCTACCTTTCCTCACCCCCTCCAAGCGACGACCAGCAGCTCGATATCTCACCACCGAGACCAAGAATTGGATCAAGTCTGAGCTGGTGAAGGGAGGGAAATGGACGATATATGTGTATTCGTTTGTCGGTCTGACTCTGGTCATAATATTCGGCTTACAGCAGGAATGGTGTGAACGCAAGTGGCCCACACCTGCTGAATGGACTTGGGTGTCGAGGAAAGACCTGCGGAGCGCACAATGGGACCAATCGCGCGCGGATGACCCGAAGCTGCTGGTGGACTGGGCTAATATTGGTGAGAGCTACCGGTGGTTATTACTCAGGCTGGAGAACCCAGCGATCGATGGAGCTGGACTGGAAGAGACCCAAGAAGGCGGGACCCTCGTTGCAGGCGTTGGGAAGACCGGATACAACATCACGAAGAAATCAGAGCCATGGCGGAGGGGATACTACACGATACTAATGGGAGCCGCGAAGGCGGCGGAACAATTGGACGGGTGGGTGAAGGACAAAACGCGCAATGTTGCTTTCCCAGCGGACATGGTGATCGGGCCATCCAATCCTGTTCCACGACCCGTACCTCCCGGAGCGAAGTTTGCCCCAAAAGAAGCGGACTGTGAACCTGCTTTTGAGGGACCAGAAGTGTACTATATGCGTATACTTACTACCCAAGGTTTCAGCGAGAAGCAGCGGGTTGATGCTGCCCTGGCATACGCAAACTGGCTAGAGTATAAAAAGTCACCGGAGTCAGCTTTGGAGATGTACAAATGGGCCTTGGACATTGCGACCGCGAACGCACCCAAAGGTATCATAGATACCAAGACTGGTGTGATCAACACAAACGCTGGACTGCCTTCGGCAAACATATTAGCCACGGTCACTGGTTTGGCGATCCACCATGCGGCGAACTCGAATCTCAATACTGCTCTTCCTATCCTCCTTTCCGTCCTTCGCGCTCGCAAGTCGCTCCCTCCAGCGCCGGTTGTATTGCAGGCGTTGGATGAAGAACTCGGTCCTATACAATATGTCGTGTCTGTGCTCAAGCCACTCTTCATACCAAATCCATATCCACCGGCGCCAGAAGATGGAACATTACCACCAACTCGGACTCCAAAGGAGATTTGTGAAGAGGCTGGTATCATGACATATATCGGAGAGATATTATATGTCTCTAAGAATAACATATCTACCAAAGAAGAGGGTCTAGCATGGACAAGAGAAGCAGTTGACATAGCAGAGGTTGAGCTAAGGAAAAAGAGAATTGGTGATGCACACAAGAAGAGATGTAAGGAGTGTATGCGAGTAGGATTAGGCAATTGGTCGAAGATGGTGGCTAAACTAGCCAAGGAGGAGAAAGAATCAAAAGCTACCAAGGGAAAGGCAAGTTCTTGGTTGGGCCTAGGAGGTGTAGAGCAGCCATCACCAACAGGGAGATGGGAGACAGAGCTGCAGGTAGTGAAAGAACGAGCAAGAAGAGCTGAGGATATACTGAATGCATCAGAGTTTGAGATAGTTGGAAGCAGCTAAGACCGAGAATTTTGGGCATGGGATTATTGTAATATAGTGCTTTAATGAAAGACTACAACTTGTCTAGCTAACATCTGCTATATGCCATGAGCGGGAGCCTCTCTAAAGGTAAGTTTTTGTTCATGCCTCTCTGGTCATCCTTGTTTCGCTGTTATGCTCAGCATAAACTTCCATACGGTAGATGAAGTAGATTTTTGTGCCAATTCCGCTCCAAGAAGACTTTCGGATCTGGTTTTCTGTGCAATACTTTCCTCGCAGAGCATAAGCACAAGTTCAATCATCCTCATCCTCGTCCTCATCCCCATCCTTATCACCAAGCTCAAATACCTTTCCTTTCTCACTCGATTTTCTGTTCTCGAAAGCCTCATTGCCCCAATCTGGCACCGCCCCAGCTTCCTCAGCACCATCATCATACCTCGCAAATTCCGGGTTCACGTACTCAGGATCCTCCGCCACGTCTTGAATCCAGTCAACCACACTCTTATAGCCGCGTGGCAGCAGCCGCTCTGTGTAATACGGCTCACCCAAGCTGAACACCGGGCTTCCATAAGCGCTGATGTGGCGGTAGCCATCGAGGCCAGCGAGGAAAGTATCACGCGGCTCGTCAGAAACCAGGTACACACGTCCACGATCACGCATAAAGGCTCCGAACCTCGCGTTGGTGATTTCGTCGGCGTTGAAATATGTAGCCACGCTGGCGAAGGCGTTGATTCTGCATCCCCACTGATCGAAATTCAGTTCGTTGTTGAGGAAATGCGAGACGTGGACGGCGCCGGCGGAAACACCGATGATGTCTAGCTTCGCGGCAGGATCAGCTAGCTTGGACACGACGTGGTTGAAGATGTAGCTGACGTGCTCTGCCACGGTGCGGTTTTCTGGGATGGTGTTTTTGATCTCGTCGAAGCGGTACGGGAAGTCGACGGCGCTTTTCTGCGGGAGCGCGTACCAGGAGACTTGGGTGATGGCCTTCTTACCCTTGCGCCACCAACGTAGCTGTCCTGTGTTAGCAATGATGATACCTGGTGCATCATGGCCGTTAATTTGAAGTGATTGGATGTATTTGACTATATTGATGGCTGAGCCTTCGTTGATGCCGCCTTTGCCTCCGATGATGCGGTGGGCAAAGATGCCGATATCTTGGCCATCTTCGTAAAAGAGAATGATGATGCGCTTCTTGGATTCTAGATCTGAGGAAATGAAGATGGGAACGTGAGGTTCGGTCTCGCTGGCGCCGAGGGGAAGACGAATCTTCTTCAAATCGAGCGCGATGAGACGGTCTGAGACAATTTTGCGGATGCTCTCTAGAGCAGGTAAGAAAGCTGCTAGATAAGGATCTTGTTTCTTTCTACACTCACCATTCATGGCCTCTCTCTGGAGAGTATTGTAGCGCTCATTCTTCGTGATGAAAAACTTGAAGTAGGCTTTTGGATTTTCTATGTTACGGATCTCATCTTTATCGTTAATGAAGTATCTAAGTGCAAGTTAGAGGAGTGCATTCTATTCATGGGAGATCACTTACCCTAAACCTTCCAGATTTGCAGGATAGACTGGGTCTTTGGGGAGACAGGACTGAAGAAGACGGAACATGTTTACTTTTCAGTTAGTCTAGACGAATAGCTATGTGGCCCAACGCGTGTTTTATTTCCTATTGCAAGATCTGCTCGAAATAGGACAGGTATAAAATGGAATTGTTTTGAGTTAGGTGCGAGGCAGAGAGAGTAGAGAGTAGAAAGGCAACCTTGAGGCGGACGCAACTACAGCCTTGTAATGTAAACGAGAGTGAAAGATGGAGCTGCTTGTTGTGGTATAGTAAAGGGTGAGCCTATACTCCATGACAAGATCTGAGCCTGCCTTGCTCTTGAGATTGGGTATCTTCAGTAAAGAAATAATACCAACCATGCAGCATAAATATATAAAAAGAAAGCCACTTACAACCTGCATACATGAACAACCTCAATTCACAAGAAATACGAGCCTTGCAACTCACTAAACCAACACAATTCCCATGTATTCCCAATTTGAGAAAGGCAATTCTTCGGACTAGGGGGGAAAAGGCAGTAAGTCCATACACTTGTTTTAGATAACCTCTCGGAATTTTTGAAGTTCATATCATTTCCAACGCCGCCGTCTACATTTTATACAACTCCCAGCGTACAACGCCATGAGTGGTTCCTTTAATTTACAAAGGAGGACATCTAGAGCAGTCATACAGTCCGATTCGTACACCACCAAGGCCCAATTGGACATGCATTCCCAAGCATCCTACCAAATACCCTTCTTCACTCCAGGAATTAACCCTCGTAATGCATTCAATCGAAAGTTGAACTGTAAATCCGAATAAGCTTGTGTCTCATATTTTCAACCAAATTGATGGCGCAGCACAGGCTGTACGTACCCGTGTCATCTTGAAGTCCCTCAATACACCTCTGCCTTTTCCTCCTTCTATACAGCGATTGCGGATCTGTGTCGAGCGTGTGTAACTGTGCATCTGGCTCAATTCGAGCTGAGCTTGTGCGCGAGTTCTCGCCGGGAGACTCAGATTACGAATGACATATCGTAGAGCTTGTCTGCATTTGTATCATCAGCAAATTGATTCCGGGGCATTCTCTAACGGGGTTACCCAGAAAATTGATTCTTACCTCTCTGATTCATGCTCGGCAAAAACCTTCCGCTTGGTGTGATCACGGATGACCTTGATATTGACAAAGGAACCTATGTCAAGCTTCTTCGCTCTGAACATAGACATGGTGGCGGCTGATGCTTGAATACGGAATCCAAGCTATCCTCGAACTTTGGTGGAGGTTGTGAATGTTCTCTGCCAAGCCATATCGGTATGTATTGGTCTCCACTTTCCACCAAATCACCACAAGGCTGGCGTTCAGCCTTGTACCGACTTGTTTTGCAGTTTCAGTAATTCTCTGAATTTGAATTTGAATCTAACTAGATGTATGCTCAGAAGGACATTTGATTTACAATATCCTTTCATGGAGCACTAGGTATATGTTTGACATGCCTTGTGTTACCTTGAAATTCGAGGTTCACGACTCAATCCGAATACGACACAAGGATCCACCCAACAGATTAGCAGCGCGGCATCGAGATCTCCTTTTCCAAATTGTCGTGTTATCATTCTAAATCAACATCACAAATTGGTTCTCGCCAACGTGTGTTCGCGGCTCTAGTCAGCATCTGTTTCTTCCAAAGTTGACCTTCACCACACTCATTTAAAGTACCTTCTCTCGGTTTCCTTTTGACGCAGCAAATTTGGCAAATATGCCGTCCCACACCCCCAGAAAGAAGGGTTCCTCAACACCCAAACCCAAACCCAGCTCATTTGGGCTTCTTGCCGTTCTTGCTGTTCTTACAGCGCTTCTCTCCTCGATATTTTATGTCTTGGATGGCCATCTTGAGAAGTTCTACATTTTCAGTCCTCCACAGCTCAACGATTTGTCTCAACGAGCTATTGGTGCTCACGGAAACGATACCCGCAAAGTCGTTGAATTTATTGTTAGCGAACTGAGTGAGAAGCTTCCAGGTGGTTATGTGAACCTGGATGAAGAATGGATTTTCAACAATGCTGGAGGTGCTATGGGAGCTATGTATATCATCCACGCTAGTAAGTTTGGACTGAAGATCACATGATACAAGGATTAACATTGTTCAGGTATCACCGAGTATCTGATTATTTTCGGTACCGCAATTGGTACAGAGGGACACACTGGTCGCCATACTGCAGATGATTACTTCCATATCCTGTCCGGTACTCAATTGGCTTACACACCAGGATCTTATGAGCCAGAGGTTTATCCCCAAGGAAGTGTTCACCACCTTCGCCGTGGTACCGTCAAGCAGTACAAGATGGACGAGGCTTGCTTCGCTCTTGAGTATGCGAGAGGCTGGATCCCACCTATGTTGGGCTTTGGGTATGCAGACACGTTTACCAGCACGTTGGATTTCCCTACTTTGTGGAGGACAACTTGGGTGACTGGTAGGGAGATGATTTTGAACCTCGCAAGAGGTAAGCTGTGATGTGCAGGTCGTAGCGGTAGTGTAGAGGAACTACCATGATCCTATCGACAGTTTTTGTCAGGCACTTTTGGACCTAGATATATGGTGTCTTTGTAAGATAATTTAGAGTTGTTAGTAAATTTGACACGATTTAATAACATTAGAGAACATGGTGTAATACGTTCCGTGTTTTTGAGCAAACCTAAGTCAGCTCACTCTCTAATTAACACTGAGCTATCGAAATCAACTTTGTGGGTTGGGTTCCAGCTTATTGTGTACTCCAGATGTCATCGATATCAGCCTTAGTCACCAGTCTGTCATGTCAGATGTGGGTCAGAGGATTCAGGTACCATTAACCTTACTACCATTAACCTTACAACATGTAACTTTAACACTACTTCGCATGCTCGGAAAACTCCTAGGCAATTTCACTAAGGATAGATTTCCTATAATTAATATTTATTCAAGGAATCATCGAAATGGGGTTAGTGAGTGATGCTGGTAGATGCAGGACGGATGTATCCGGTACGATCCTGCCAACCATAACCTCTGAAGACGGCCACCAATATGTCTTAGATCTGCGCGCCACCAAAGGTAAATATTCTGGGGTTGACTGACTTTCCTACCTCTCGTGTACTGGAGGAAATACAAAGACTTGATACCAGCAGCGTTGGACGTGGAAGAACATGACGCAAGCAAGGAATAACGTCGTTGGTATTACCCAGCAGTCGAAGCCTATCGACCTCCACGATCCATACGATGCAGCTTGGGTTGCTTCGAGAACGATTGTAATAACGGGCGGTGCTAGTGGCTTTGGGGAAGGATTCTTTCGCAAATGGGCAGAGAATGGAGCCAATGTGATTGTGGGGGACATAAATGATAGCCGGGGTAAAGCTCTCGTGGAAGAAGTGCGAACGGCAACTGGGAATGACAACTTACATTATATCCACTGCGATGTAACGGATTGGCAATCACAAGTCGACTTCTTTCGCTCGGCAATCCAGCTCAGTCCAAACGGTGGTATCGATGCTGTTGTTGCAAATGCGGGCATGACCGACCCTCAGCCATTATTGTTCCAAAACCCGAAGGATCTAGACGCTGAAGAGCCTCCAAAGTATGATATTACTCAATAAGTCCAATTGGGAAATCAAAGTATGCCTTTACAGCTTCCGGTGCTAATTTACATCTAGGCCAGACTTTCGCGCATACGATGTGAATCTAACTGGCAAGCACAGCGCTCCACTACAGACCTCTACGCAGCATCTAACTGTTTCCTAGGAGTTATGTATACTGCACATCTGGCATTCTTCTACCTACCTCGAAGCCCTCGATCCCAAAACTACAAGCTCGGAGGCACTGCCATACCTAGCCCGAATTCGCCAGATAGACATCTTCTGTTAATCGGATCGATTGCATCTTTCCTTCCTATACCAGTGCTAACTCAGTACTGCGTATCAAAACATGGAGTACTTGGCTTGTTTCGATCACTGCGTGCAACTTCATCAGCACAGAACATAAGAGTCAATTTGCTATGCCCATACTTTATCAACACGCCTATTATAAACGGATTTGGCCGTGTCTTATTAGCAGGAGCACCGGTTGGAAAAGTAGAAGATGTGGTGGACGCGGCAACAAGGTTCATGGCAGACACTCGGATTGTCGGCAGGGCTCTGGCTATTGGACCGAAAATTCAAGTTGATGAAGAAGGCAACCTGCTACTAAAAGGCGAGGGAGAAGAAGCCGCCGTCCATGAAGTCTATGCTCATGACTTCGAGGAGGTGGATGCTTTCACAGCACGATTCATACGTGTGGTGAACAATTTAGAGGCAGCCAAAGGCTGGGTTGGGTGGGCTGGCGATATGGTTGGTGCCTTTACCTATCCTCTCCAGGGTTGGTGGCGTAGAGGTGCGAAGTGAGGAAGCTGAAGTTCTGTGTATTATCAACGAAAAGTCGATGTATCCAAACACCTGAGCAGTTCAAAAGGCTTGATAGTGAAAAGCATAATATCAGTTTCTTGTCTATACTTGGGTTCAGCCCATTCACAATGATTACTATCCAGTTTTCTACCACAACAGAAAGGTTTAAGTACGATGCATACTCTTCTTGTTGTCTGTATAATTCTTTTCCCTTTGAATAGCTGGGTATTTCCCGCCCAAGCTATCCACGTTCGCTACATTTCCCTCCCTCTACGAATCATCCCCACAGAGCTGTGCGGTGTGCTCCCCACATATTGCTTTCTCTTCCTACCATCCATATTGAATAAGCTTATTCCGTTCTACATTTGGCATCTGGAGTAGAACCGATTGGTGGGCTGACAGGCACCTTGATTTTATCCATATTTAACCCCCTGTTTAAGCGAGGCATCCAGCGGATCTCACTTGGTCTACGCTCTCTGTATCGAGCACATCATGCGAGCTCTAAGCTTTCAATTCATCTATCCTCGGATATACTATCCGCGTGATTCCTCCCCAGGTCCAATTGGAAGTAAATATCGGATTGGCACTTCCAGCGGGAAGGATCATGTAACCCTACACCGATGCATCCCCGGATAGGTAATTTTGGCACATCACGAGGGTTTTCAGGTGCAGTATCTCATCTCGCGCCGTGTTCTCAGAAGCTGAGCAGAAGTTCTATATAGTTGTTCAACCCCAGTTCTTATGTAGATCCTCCTGTGCCACAGAATCAGAAACACTCCAGATCCTTACATCTAAAAACCACCTCATAATGCTTTCCTCGAAAGCCATCGCTCTAGCAGCATTCATATCCCTTGCCTCATGTCAGGATTGGGCAGAGACGGCATCGCTCTGGGGACAGTGTGGAGGACCATGTATATCTCCCAGTTACATCTCTCTTGTCTAGTTCTTTTATTGACTCCTTGATCTAGACTGGACGGGACCAACATTATGTCCTTCGGGAAGTGAATGCTCTTCTTCCATCTGGTGGTTTTCTCAATGTCTGGCTACCAAAACTACCGCCGTACCGGTGGCCACGCCCACCACGTTTCTTACGACGACTACCGCACCCGTTGTGGTTCCTACATCGATCCCCTATGGCGGTCCGCCGCATGTAGGACCACATAGACCATCGGTGCCAGTTGCTACGGGAAATTAAGAGTTCTTTGGCAACATTTGCGTCGCCTAATTGTGTCTGGCGAGAAAGTTTCACTAAGGATGCCTGGGTTTTCTCTTCTGATGTCGGGTCTTTTTGGAGTGAAGACTGGAGACACTGTTTAGCCAATGATTGAATTGTAAAATGTAAAATGGTTGCTGCCTTTTAACTTTCTTCAAACATTCCTACATGTTAATAAAAACAACCATTTCTTGGGTAAGCTGTCAGTCTTGTGATTGCACCTGGAAGGGAAGGAACCTGGCTTGGCTTCTCAGTGTAGTATATACTAGAGGAAGACCTTCATTCATGCCTAGCTGAATACCACTCCCCAAGTTCTTCCCCTACACAGCACCCAGTTTCATTCGAATAAAAGTCAATTAATTCTCAATTTTTTTGACACTTAGGAGAGATCTGGCCGAGGGAGAATGCGGAAAGGTTATCGGGAACTTTCATCGACAGGACCAGGAACCATTCAATCTTGGGTTCGACATGCTCGGTCTTCTCGCCTGCCAGGACTGCGAATCTCACAAACAAAGGTTTGTGTTATGTTCATCTTCATTGGAACTCTACTTTTATATAACAGAAGACATCTTGTAAGTCACGAATGCTTTGGAGTACAGCTCCTCACATTTATAGCATCGCAACAACAGTGTCCAGAATGCTAAATCCACAACTAATCACCCGCCATTCCAACCGCCAGAGAACATACCCTACAGATACCCGGACGCAATCGACACCTTTCAGTCCTATAAGTTCCGGAGTGCTTGCAACATTTCTTCTCTCGACTTGCATTCCGCATTTGGACCTCTGTGTCATGATCGGGCTGCCATGTTGAATGCAATGACATCGGGAGGTCGAATTGGCTATGATGCTCCTTATATGCCTCGAGGTTGTGATATGCGATGGTTCACCTCCGAAGAGGTGTGTGAGATATTGGGAAGGTTTGATAGAGTAGTGCTTGTTGGTGACTCGATGTTACGCCATGTGATGGGCAGTATCAATATACTAGTTCGCAAAGATACAGGATATGGTGCCGTTACGGATTGGAATTTCTCGGCCGAGGAACGGTAAGAAATGCACCACGCATTGTGCTTTATGTAAATTCTGAGCTTATACGTTTAGGAAACAATGCTTCTGTAACGAACAGTTTGATGTTAAATCTTGTTCCGTCCAAGGCATTTACAAAACATCGGATGTCTATCTAAATGACCCAAAGAGTGTAGCTTGTGCCAATCCGATCAATGTTATGAGTCGGTGTTATTTAATAGTTTTGCAAGTCTGGTGCTAACATGATCATAGTCGAGCAAATCAACAAGCTCCCAGTTCCTAAAGACGAAGCAGCCAGACTTCAACAAAGTATCGGGGATCCGTCAGTCCTACCCAAAGCGTTTATACTTGGTCATGGATTATGGAGCAATCTTGATGTACAAACCTCTGCTGAATGGCTTGATATGGTTCTTTCGCTGATCACGAGCCGTATGAAGTCCAAGTGGGACGGGCTTCTCGTAACACCGAACGCTGCTGGGAAGCTCAAGCCGGATCTGTTTCTCGTGGCGCAAGGCAACAAGGTCGGTGGTCGGAGGCCTAAGAAACTTTTGAAGAACTGTTACTGACTTGACCTTTACACAGGCACTCATGCGTTTCGAGGAGATTATGGCACAGGAAGCCAAGAAACGGGGGATCGAGCATTTGGGGACATGGAACATGAGCATTCAAAGTCATAAATACGACGGAGTACATCTTGATATGAAAGGGAATATGGTGAAGGCAATGATGATATTGAACTGGCTCAATATGATTAGATAAACAGGCAAATACACATGGGTCACTTCACGTGCTGAAGCGATAGAAACCCAATGTCCGTTGTTTTTGTTTCAAGCAATGTTTCGATGGCGGTGCTGCACGGAGATATGACCATGCCGTTCATGTCAGTCGGACGCCGGAGACAAAGAAGGGCACTGAGAATATAGAGTCCGGCTGTTTAGTTTCTAGTTTGTTAAGGACTCACGACACCTTCCGCATACTCTTCGATTCGATTTTCCCTTACTCCCATTACGACTGATATGATGTTGATATAATTACTTGCACATAACTTCTGCGCGCGTTGGAAATGAGGAAGCGATGAATCGGATTTATGTACCGGAGCCCAGTCGATCATTCTCCGTCTATCCAATCCAACGCAGTGGAATACGGTGATAATACGGTCATAGCGAGTTGCCCAGCCAAACACAGCAGTAACCTTAAATAATGATACAGTAGCTCGGTGCCGTATTGTGCTGTACCGTACTCTTGCAGTACTATACAAGTACAAGTGTACGTAAATACATTGTCCTTTTGGTTCTCCGCTCCACAGATGCTCCTTACTGAAGTACTTGCTGCAGAACTGACAATTGGCTTTTGGCTTTTCCCTAATAGGATGCGGGGTTGACAATTCTCCTCTCCACACTTTCTGCTTGTTGATGAGGATTGCGACGTGATGCGTTCACTCCTCACTTGTTGCCGTACTGGCTGCTTCTCCTCTCTCTACAGCCGGATCCACTCTTCGCATGTGAAGCCGATCACCAGCCCTGCACCACGGAACATGGTGTTCGACCGTTTCACCGCGATCTGTGACCGCGGCTGCCAATATCCCCACTACTCCAGACCACTTAAAGTCCATACATATACCATCACCATGCCCCGTCCATACGAGGGGGGTTGTTTAGAAATAATAACAAAAAAAGAACGTCCCTTTGTTCTTCTTGTATTCTGGTATTCGGGTATCATCCTCTAATATCAATTCCAGCCAAGGGAAGAGAAGACATCCCGCCGGCAGTTCCAACATCCGCATTGCAGGTATGCTGGAGGAAATATTTAGCATCATCTCGCCCAAGGCGCTGGGAGTGATATTTCTGGGCAGTTTCGTGGTCTTCAAAATCATACAATGGATATCCATTGAATTACGCATTCGTGCGTTGGGTGGTCATGCACAAAGACTAAAGGCATTTCTGCCGTTAGGTATGATCCGTGGTCATGGTCCTACATCAATCAACGCTAACAATAGACAGACCTTGATATGCTGTATAGATCCATCAAGACTGCAAAAAACAATAAGATATATGAACAGTGGACTCACTGGTTTGAAGACGCTGGCCCCAATCGCTATACGTTAGAGGGCTGTCCCGCTGGTTTACGGGTTGTCTTCACGGCCGATCCGGAAAACATCAAGGCGATCTTAGCAACCCAGTTCTCGGATTACGGGAAGGGTAAGCCCTTTCATGAGGACTGGAAGGGTTTCTTGGGTGATAGCATTTTCACCACGGATCTCGATCAATGGCATAACTCGAGACAACTTATTCGACCTCAATTCATCAAAGATCGTGTGTCTGACTTGGAGGTTTTCGAGACTCACACCCAAGCCTTGTTGCAAGAAATTACTAAAGGCTCAGCGGGTAATGGCCGAGAACTCGATATTTCCGATCTCTTCTTCAGATACACTCTAGACGCCGCAACGCATTTTCTCCTAGGAAAGAGCGTGGACAGCATGTCTCAACCAAAACAAGACTTTGCTACCGCGTTTGCTGAGGTACAGCACATCCAGCACATGATTGCGAGAGCCGGGTAAGTTATCTAAGCTCGATTGATTAGCCAGTGTCACTAATATACGATCAGACCTCTGTCATGGATGGTCCCACGTGGTCGATTCAATAAAGGTATCAAGATCATCGATGAATTTGTGAACCAGTTTATCGAAAAAGCGCTGGCACTCTCCCCAGAAGAGCTAGAAACCAAAACCAAAACCGAAGAAGGCTTTACCTTCCTTCATTCTCTTGCATCTTTCACCCGTGACCGCAAGATGTTAAGAGATCAACTTGTTGCGGTTCTTCTTGCCGGTAGAGATACAACGGCTTGTGGGTTATCTTGGATATTTTATGAGCTGGCTCGGACTCCAGAATCCGTGAAGAAGATACGAGAGGAAATCATCAAAACCATAGGCTTGGATCGCGCGCCTACTTATGACGACCTCAAATCTATGAAATATATCAACGTATGTGTAAAATATCTGTGCTGATAAATTCTTGCTAATTTGAAGTAGAATGTGATGAACGAAGGATTACGCATGTATCCGCTTGTTCCATACAACGTTCGCCTTGCTCTCAAAGATTGCACACTCCCTCGTGGTGGTGGGCCAGATGGTCAGAGCCCTGTAGGCATTCTGAAGGATACCAATATCGCGTACTCCGCGCTTGTCATGCAACGCCGTGCAGATTTGTATCCACCAGGCTCGCAGCCAGAGAAGTTTATTCCGGAGCGATGGGAGACGTGGTCGCCAAAACCATGGCAATACATTCCATTCAACGGTGGGCCAAGAATTTGCATCGGCCAGCAGTTTGCGTTGACTGAGATGGCTTATACGATTGTGAGAATCTTCCAGCAATTTGACCGATTGGAGAATTTCATGCCCGCGATTGATGGCGGAAATCCAACGCTGAGAGCCGATATTGTTTTGCAGCCTGGTAACGGTGTGAGAATTGGATTTCACAAGAGCGCTAAATAGTGTACAAATGTAAATATTTATGACCAAATCTTCAACTCCCTCTGCTTAAATCGAATGTGCGCTGTGAGCAGCTAATAATTAACCAACAATTTTGTAGGACCGGCGTATAGAGCCATTTTGTTGAGGAAGAATCCACCAAATCTGGAGAAATTTCCTACGGAGTCTTTTCCACAATACTCTTAGCTGCTCTAAGTTATTATTACTTATACTTTTCGAGATGGGATACTCTCAGCATCATCATCCACTATCTTCAACTCGACTCAAGATCCAGCAACTCTACCTGCCCAGCCAATCTATAGCGCCCATCAGCACCACCAATATCTCCATTGCCACTAAAGTCAAAAACGTAAACCTCCTGCTCAAAGCCCTCATCACACCTCTTCAACTCCACCAAGCCTTCCTTGCCCTCTCCCCCCTTCCCACCACCACCACCACCACTACTACCACCAACCACTACTCCCCAGCCCAACCTCACCGCCCCCCTCCCATCCAACAAGCCCCCTATCCCGCCCTCCGCCAAGCGCACGTGAACCACATCTACAAACCCCAACACCCCCTCCTGCGGTCCCAGCACCTCCGCCCTCGCCGGCGACCGCGTGAACGCCGCGTGCTGCGCGACGCTCTCCCACTGCCCGAAGACGTAGACGTGCTCCGGCCGGTCGGCTTGGCGGTAGAAGCGCGAGTCGGTGTCGTGCACGCCGGCTTGGAGGTTGCGCCGCACGCCGCGCAGCGCGGAGAGGATGCGCGGGTTGTTTGCGATGGGTGTTTTGTCGGGCGCGACGAGGTGGAGGATTTCTAGCACCGGTGCCATTTTTCTCTTTCTTTTTTCTGGGCAGGGGGCTTTTGCTCTTCTTTACGAGGGTTGGGGTTTTGGAGAGAGAGAGAGAGAGAGAGAAAGACTTGGAAACTGGACCTTGTTGGGAGGAGAGCTTTTTCCTTTTTTGGAGAGGTGGTTGATGAGTGGAGTTGGGCTGGTGAGAACTTGCCTTTTATGTTGGAGATGATATATCAAACCATTTCATGGAGGGATGGTTTGAGTTAGCATGAGAGAGCTCGACTAATGATGTGGCACAATGTTTCACAACATAAGGTGGTGAGTAGTCTTATAGATTGACACGTGATCAAAGGCCAGGCAGGATTAGTAGTAGTTTATCAGACGTTGGAAGGAATAGAAACTTAAAAAAAAAAAACTACAGGAACTATGCCAGGCATCCTCCGAGTAACTATCAGCCAGCTTGATGTTGCAAAATTACATAATTAGATATTCAAAGAAGCCACCAGCGCTTCACTTCTTACCTTATATCCTCAAAAATATCCAAGCTTTCATTTGAAAGAATCAAGATATCACTAATGACCTCCTCTGCCTTTTTTACAAGACCAGTAACACTTGGTAGTGCTAACATGCATCGAGTATGAGCTAGAGAAGATCCCGATACCGAAAATGGCCGCACCGACTATGACCAGGAAGACATTCAAGCATGTCAAGAGCTTCTTCCTCCAATTCAGGGCGTATCGTCCCCGGTTCATGAAAAGCCACTACATAGATCACGTTAGCTTCTGTAAAGCTAATGGTGAAACTGAAAGTGCAGGAAAAGTTTGTCACAGAATAGCTTATCACTTACAAAGCAGCCAGGAGTTCCATATGTGAACCAACTTCCGAAGAGGGACGCTATCAGTCCAAGCATGTTACTGAAATCAGGGATACTGGATAGTATTAGCAAAGTCGAGGGGAGAGGAGATCGAGACGGTGTACCTTTCAGACAGGATAAAGGCAGTAACCCATATGGTCACGATGATACCAACCCAGACTACGTTTCCCTTCGCTGTCTTTTCTGTCATATGCTTCGTGCCCCTAAAGATCCGGAAGTACAAATCTTTTGAAATAACATGTCCATATATGACTCCAGCGATCACGACCTAAGATAGTTAGCATAATCAGAACTGCTGGCATAGGATGATGACACATACGGTAGGGAGAGCGATAATCCAGGTGGCCATTTGCACACGGTGGCTCGTGGAACTAAGTGCAGGGGACTTGACTCCCGCGCTGGCAAGAACATAAATGACACAGGCTGACAGCGCATAGAGTGAGATGTCAACTGTTTGTAGAAGAGCGAGAGACTTAGGGAAATCTCGAGGATCTTTTAGCTCCGTAATGAAGGTAAAGAATGCAGCGTGGCCCGCATACGCGAAGACGATATTAGTGACAGAGATGAAAACCTGATGAAAAGGCGGTGGATTTACTGGCCATAGGTGGTACGGGTTGGCTCCAGTGAGTCCTGTGCTGGGCTTAGATACACCAAGTGCAATCATGGTAGTAGCTACCGCAATGGTGACGCTGGCAGCACTGAAGATGGACATGTAGGACATGCATTTCAGCGTACGGGGGAGACCCAAAAGCAAGAAGATAACCGTAGCAATGGCACCCCACCAGATAGAGCAAATTCTCCCAACGACAGTTTCAAATGCAATAACAAACGTCAAAATGTGACTTGCCATGAGAAAGAGCATGAATAGGAGTTGACCGATGTCACCTAGGCCTCGTCCGAATTTTGCCCATCGCGACCCGAGAGGACTGAAGAGAATTTCAAAAGCATCTCCGATGCCTGTCACTTCAGGGTAGCTATTTCGAAACTGTCCATAGACGTAACCTGTATAAGTTGCAAGCAAACCAAGACTGAGAATGAGTATTACTCCAGGGATGATTCCGACCACGGCAAGGGTTGCCGGAAGAGACAAGATCCCAAGTGAGATAGTCTCTGCCTATGAAAAGTTAAGTACAGCTCATGATAACTCTAGAGGCACAAAGGTACTTACAAGCATAATTGCACTGCATTGCCACCAAGAAAGGTTCTTCCATTTAATATCATTGTCGGAGTTTGCGTTTGTAAAGGATTGAACGTCGCCCGCAGCCAAAGACTGATTGCTCTCAAAAGATCCGTTATCTTCCTCGTTACCAACACTGATATTTTTACATGCCCCCTTTAGAGTAATTTCGTCCATGACTTCCTCCTCATTGATATCTGTGTGCCTTGGAAACGACATACTTGAATATCAGATAAGGTGGTTGTAGAGTCTCTCATATGGTTTGAACAAAATGTTCGCAAGTGATCACCCAACATTCGATCCATGGGAACAAGGCAGTACGACATTGCAATGTAGACGGCTGAAGACTTGGGTGGAGGTTGGTTAGCATAATCTGAGTCCGGTAAACAAGTAGTCTACACTAGATGCTAAAGTGCGACCAGATATGAGGGAATTTGTGCCAACATGCCAGATTTCAAGAGGATCAACCGCAGTGACAGACGACTGCAAATTTTTAGATCTCACGTCGCTTCCTAGGCGTGCGATAAGATGTTGTAGCAGCTGAACAATGAATTCATTTCCTATGGTTCGTACGGCTTTGGTAATCATCGTAGTCATTCTAAGTAACATAGACGGCCAGGAAATAGTGTTGAGCAACTAAAGTACAGCGCGCAGGTTTCTGAAAAGACCATACGTCACAAAGCAGCTTTCTAGTGCGTTACTTAAAAGTAATAGAAGCGGAAGCTAGAATCTAGCACCAACGGGCTGATCTCGTGGTGACACTTCCTCAGATCGCCTCTAACTGGTGCGAGCTTATTATTGAACCATGAAATAGCTTACAGATATGGGTCTAGGGAAATAACAAATTCCTGGCAAGTGACAAGATTCACAGACGCATGCCGAAATTCACGATCGAAATTGAGCTTTAGAACAAAAATGAGCATTACTTCTCAATGAAAGCATTGCCATGTATGCCCTGCATTCAACTTTAGATGTGTCGTTTCTCAAAAGCACCTTGGTCCTATTGGGTTCATCACCTTGGATAGATGGAGCGGGGACTTTCATTTGCAGGATGTCGTATAGCGAGCACTAGTAATTTACCAGGCTGCTGTATTGTTTCCATTGATACCTTGCCAATCCGAGAGCATACGAGAAGTGATATGTTCAGTGTAGTTGCATACCCGCGACTGCCAGAACCTTGAAAGGAGAAACAATTTGGGAGGAAAAGTAACGGTCGAAATGAAGTAGCAGTTGAAGGATTGTGAGATTTGCCGAGATGTATCGAATGTGGGAATTCACGTTCCGTCAAAGACAAGCTCGCTGCAGCAATAGATTATTTATCACAAACTTATGCTGGAAGACTCTGCTGGTGTACTGTGGCGTGCTGTGCCGAAGCGAAACATGTTTCTGAATCAGCAGGTGATTTCGTTTATGTTGCGGCACAGTGAACCGTTACACTCGTGTCCGAGGCAACCCCAAATGAAATGAGCAGATTCAGCAGAGCTTGTTTGTATTGCATGACCAAAAGGAGCAGAACAATCGTATGATGTGGGTTTCTGAATGAGGTGAGATAGTGTCAGCATCGTACCCATATGAATTGGAGATAATACCACCCTGATTGATATCTGGGACAAAATGAACAACCCAAACTGAATGTTAGAATGTTTATTGTACATCCTAGGTTCTATGTAACGAATGTAGTCTTAATTAATTACAATTTTGATGTGAGCGAGTGATATCCAAACCCTTGCTCTCTTCAAACGCAGATTTCCGATCTTGATTTCTGCTATTAGACCCAAATTATGTCGCAAACGCGACCTCCTCTACCCATTTTCCAATGATTGTGCCTGAAGTCGCCTCATGTCTTCGTAGTTACCCAAAGCATCTCTAAACGCCCCCGAGTCCTCTTTTTAGTACACCCAACCGAATATATGCATCTGCCCAATAAACAACGCTAAAATATCAAATAACGACAGTTGCAAGTCCATGACCTAGTTGGACCGTAAAAATCCACTTGCCATCGTCTGGCCTTCCTCTCTCTGCGCGCTGTCTGGTGTTGATACACCTGTCGCGTTCTTTAGAAAACACATCGAGTTGCGTTCCGGATGCTTGGGACTAAACATAATCCATGTAGCGCCCACGCATCCACCCTTTTTCACTTCCTGATTATAAGTCGCACAGGCATTCAGGCATGCTTCAAAGCTAGATTGAATAGAAGTTGACACATCTATGCTGGGGGTATTGGCAGCAGGGAGGATGTCTGTTCCGCAAGATCGGAGGAAGATGTATCCTGGGATGGTAGAGGTGAACGTTGAGTTGTTGATAAGCGGGCAGCCTGCTTGGTCGAGTATTACTGTTTGGACCGATCCAGGCGCGGTTGTCGTAACAGTAGCTATTGGTGCGTTTGCTATCGTACTTTCTAATCTGTAATCTTGTCAGCTGCGAGCCCACAAACTATAGGGAAATAATTATTACTTTGAAACTTTTGCTTTCTCCTTCACCACCATCGAACCTCCGATACCGCCTCCCAAAGCACCTCCAACTAAAAATGCCACCACCGCTAACAATATCATTCCTATAAGGCCAAAAGCTCCATATCGCCTGTGATCATGTTGGTGTGCATCTACCTGCGATATGGGAGGTAAATCAAGTGGATCATGACCTTGCTGGGGACTTAGAGGGTTGTATGCTCTCGGAGGTGGAAAATTGGGAGTTCTGGGCGAAATAAACACTTCTGCCTCTAACGGTCTGTCGTTCGGCTCGTATGGAAGGTTGGTCTTGTATGGGAAGAGTCTCCCTTGACCCTCGAAGGCCTCGGAAACCATGTATTTATCTGGTGACTTGAGATGTTCGTGGTTGACAACCACCTCTGGAGCTTCACTTGACTTTCGTACATGCCGCATCTCCATGATGAGGGGAGGAGAGGACAAGAGGAGGTAATTGACAGTCAATTTAAGATGTGCAAGGGGAGGTAACAACGTGGAAGCATGGAAAAGGCGGGGAGATGAAACATAAATGAGGGTTTTCCAAAAATGTTACTTTGCAGGTTGGTGATTGCAGGAGCTTGTTAAGAAGAGCCGACTGCTACATCATACCACTCTAAAACCAACGCGGCAATACAAATACAGTATGCCATGACTACTTAGTCCTGGCGGTAGGCGGGTAAGAGAGCGGGCACAGGTCAAAGAAGTCGAGACGTGAGGCGCAGTAATATCGATATCGACTTATCTAGGACGCCAACTTGCTGCGGATCTATTCCTGCAAGCCATGATGACGATACCCACGAGAGAAAAGAGTTAACCATTGGGCCGCGGAGAATTTTAAGTACTCTGCCGTAGACATGCAGGAACCGAATTAATGAAGAACAAGGCAAGACGCTGGAATCAAAGGTGGAGTTGGAGTTGGACGTTGGAGTTAATCAACGGCGGGTAAATCCCCAGAATATGCAGCAAGGCCAACTAGGCCTACAGTAACACCAACTTTGAGCTTCAGCCAATATACGTATGGCCGCGAGGACTGCTGATGTAATTGCACAAAACAAAATATGCTTGCATCCCATTGTAAATGATGTTGAATAAGATTATGTGAGGACCACGCTCGATTCTGTGAGCAAGACCCCGGATCTCCCAATATCACGGTAACTCTCCCCTACCTGCTAGCGCAGCCTCGCGCTTAATTCAGAATTGTGCTCTGGACGAATGAAGCCGAAATATAAGACAGAGTAAGCAGCGCTATCGAATGCTTGCAGCAGAAGCCAGGGCAAGTGAACCGATCAAGCAGCATCGTTGCAACGACACGCTTATTGTCGCGTCATCTCGGCCAATCTCTTCTCTTCATCGAAGCGCAGCCTCCACACTGCGCCGGGATTCGTTTCTATTTAGATCTTTGAAGATGCCCCACCATTTTCTACAAGTTGTCATGTATTGGGAAAGGAACGCAGGTATATGTGATCAAGCTAGGAGGTGAGGAAGGTCTAAGTGTTGGTGAAGTTGCTGACGGGCTTCTTAATTATGAGAGCCTCAATCTCTTTTCGGTCCGATCCTTCAAGAAACGTAATCAAGGCAATGGTGGACTTTAAAGCAGTATGCACGCACGTACGGAGGGAGTGTGAAGATATTACATTGTATTGGGTATCATGTGATCGCAGTAGATCTGAGCTCGAACTACGACCTCTCTAACAGTTTCCTCGATTCGAAGACGATATTATCCAACTTCGACCCAGGTATCCAATCTCTTCTTTGAAAATCTCTCTTGATTTCAAATTTGGATGCGCCCATCTCATTGTCACTAGAAGAGTACTACTTGGCTAAAACCGATCTAAGTGGCCTACGATTGGAAGAAGTAGCCTGAAGGGGCCGCCATGTTCAAAGTAGCGGCTGTACCGTGCTTGCGATGACAATATTAAAGCTGTTGGTGCGCCATCTTTCTCCCTGGCTCCCGAATACTTGATCTTATCAGAAAAGCTTTACTTACTCTACTGAGTATCAAGAACTTCGAGACCCATGTTCAGTAGCTGGTAGTGACTTTAAGTTCGTATTCCAGACTGATATGAAAGACCAGATATCTTGAACAATCACACAGATATCTTAGGCTTTCTGCTTGGATTGCTTTGAAAGCATCTTCTTCAGTAGCGCTTGTTGCTCATTTACAACCTTTCTTAGGTCTTCGTTATCCTTACGTAGCTTCTCATCCTCTGTGGAAGAAGCTACCATAGGAGTAGAAAATCTGGAAATAGCATCTTCTAGCATACCAGGAGGAAAACCCGGAGATTCCAACGCTCGGTTTAAATTAGTGTTTTCCAGTTGACCTGTCAGCTGTGCAGTAAAGGTGTAGTTTCCTTCTGCAAGTTTTGGCTTGACAACAGTCGCCGCCTTGGTCAGCTTCTTACCCGGAAAGGGGGAGGTCATGGAGATATTTGTGACCGGCGCATTTAGATCTGTGACTTCAGTAGAAAAACATTGTCGTGCTGTATCCCATTGAGCAATTTTCCCCGAGGCATGTCCGGTCAAAAGCTTGGTTCCATCATGGTTGAGTCCAATACAATGTGTGGGACCAAACCCAGCTTCGGACGGGCCAACGAAAGGAGGCACCGTGATTTGGACTGGAGTAGTCTGGACATTGGTATCATATAGTGGATTGAGCCTCGAATCTGGTTGAACAAATTCAGCAAGTTGCACAGCGCCATCTTCAAACCCAATGAACACTCCACGGTCGCATGGGTCGATTGCAAGACAAAGAGGAGTCAAAGGCAAAAGGAATGTCCTCAGAAGTGCCCCAGAATGATAATTCCAAACAATGACTGTATTGTCCTTGCTCGCTGAAACACAAATGTTCGTTGTACTCGCACTGTGACCCACACCCACAGCTGTAATCGCAGCGCGATGGTTGGCCAATGTTCGGAGAGGCTCATGTGTTTCGGTGGATGTTAAAGAGAGAAGGCGTGGGATAGACCACACGTGGATATTTGAATCTTCAGAGCCGCTCGTGAGGTGCGATTGTGTTGCGGCAACACAAGAAACCGCTTGCAGATGGGATGCTGGAGTCGATATTTGTCGACCTGTGCAAACCTTTATACAAATCAGTAAAGAAGTCTATGAACATTGCAGAAAACACCTACCTCCCACAATATAAGCCGACCTTCTGCTGTCCCTAGAACTAGGACCCCATCGCCGATCAATGTCAAACAATGTATTCTTTCTGGAAATGAGATCAAAGCCTCCTGGTTTCCCCTTTCCCTCGAGTAGACATGAACCACAGCTTTGTCGGCTTGAGCAGCAAATATATGGGTGGAATTGACGGCGAGGGCGTTTACAGGAGTAGAACTTTTCTTGAACGAAGATTTAATCTTAGGGGCGGGATCCAACTCATGAAGATATATGCCCACGTCTTTCGCAATGGCAGTATTCGCCGTCTTTGGTTGAGCGCGAATTGACGATATGAAGGTTTCAGATAACATAATTCGCTCAGAAGGGTACTCCTGGATACGCGAAAAGGGGCGTACAGCGGTCAGTAAGGGAAGAGGGGGAAGTATTGGAGGAATTGATCAAGCTGCCGGCGTTCGTTATTCTATGTGTTTTCAGGTTGTGTAAGGCTAGTGGAGCTGGAAGCTGAAGATCGAAAAATAAAATAAACTGCCAAGCCAAGTTGCTTGTTTTCGCCAAGACATTTCTCAACGTATGAGCTGTCGCGCTTCTGCTTCTTACAACTTCAACTTCGTACCTCATGTCTCAAAATGATTTCACGCACGGCAGCGGAGATACGCTGAAAGGCTTTATAGATGACCTGTATGCCTGGAAGTCCAAGTCTGTTGATGTTGTTGATTCCAAACCTGACACAACATAATGGCGCTTTAGAGATGCTCGTTATGGATCTTCACCATCAACAAATATATCTTGCTGTCCTCGGATATATTACAGCAAGTGCTATATATCCGGACTAAGGGTAATAGTATGGAACACCAAGATCGCCTTTGCCTAAGATTTAGTACTTCACCTGATGCTCAGTGTTCCCAGAGCACTGGTTCGGTGGCACTGGCACAATCATGTATGACGAAGGGATCTCTCAGGAGGGACCAAATGTCTAGCGAATTGACAGCCCTTGCGTTGGCATGAAGCTGATTTTGGCGCCATAAATGATATATCATCTTTCAGAACGTGAGGCTTCTCGCCTCCTCCTATCAACAACATGTCTTCTACGCCATCTCTATCTTCTTTTTGGCCTTCAGTTGTGTTTTGGCCATTGCTTGTCTTCGTCTGGATCCGAACTTGCGAAAGGACTATATTTAAAGGAGAAATTATCGCAGTTTTATTGTACATTGATCTAGGCATCATATACGTATTTAGACTCAGAGGGGGATGGAGCTAGCGAGTCTATCTAGAAGAAAGGGTTACAACACTCACATCAGCTGAGCCAGCTTTATCAGTTCTATACCTGTTCCTTGACATATGCATATTTTTGTCTCCTTGTCTCCTTGCCTCCTTGCATTTCTTCTGCATGAGCCACTTTGTCGATTACTGGTCGATCTTACAAGAACATCATGTGGCCCATGTACAATTGCAATACAAGACAAGACACAACTCAGGAGGTGTCAATCTTGCAGGAGGCCCACAAGTTATATCAAGGAAGACGCGTTCCCTCTATTCTCAACCGTGACGTTTATGGCATAAAGTCTCCCCAAACAAAACAGCCAGACGAAACTCAAGAACAACTCAGGATGCGCTCATGGGGAAACCCGGTGCTGAATATGGAGACCAGTAGGCATAGAACAACTCCAACAGGCACACGGAGGTCTGTCAAGGCTATGAAGAACCTCCTTCCCCTCAAGTTATCATCCCCAATACTACAACATGCACGTTCACCATCACCAGTCCCATCCAGAAACTCAAACTCTGGGACTCCTTTTACTCCACCAACGTTGTGTCGTGTTCCATTACCAATTTTGCCGCAAGGAGCCGATGGCAATGATCGTAGTTTGATTCAAACCCCAACAAAACTACGGTCTCACCAGCACCGCGATACTCCATACTTCACTCCGAGGCCCAACGTTGCATGCTTTATTGATAATGTTCCCTGCCTAAGCTGTCCGCCGACTGGTTCGCCATGTGATGAATCGTGTATCTTCCAAGACTACGCGAACTTGGACAGTAGCGTTTCCAATTCCGACTCTGACTTCGAGAACACAGGTTGCCACCAAGGTTTGGGATTCGAGTTCTGGGAAAGAGACCCGTACCCTGTTTCTCAAGAAAGGCTGCAAACACACGGTTCCGAATTATCTCTTGATCGTCAAGGAAATTCCAATACATATGAAACTTCTATGTTTTCTAATGAACTGGCTTGGCTAAATTCACATTCACCACTGATGAACACTTGGAAATCCAAAAAGTTACCACAGTTACCTCCGAAGCGTGCCTCGATTGACCCTGACCCTGAAGGATGGCTGAGCGATAGCAGTAACGATAACGATGAAGATAAAAATGAACTTGTATGTATTCTGACCCTAATAATATCGGCGTTCAGCTAAGTTTCATAGGGATGTGCTACGGCTTTGTCGCTACCCATATCTGTTGCACCTGCAAAGGCACATGTCGTTGATGTCAGTGTCCACCCTCCGTCGCCAACATTGAGTGTGAAAGATCTATCGTCATCCCCCCTCGGGTTGGAAGCTGGTAGACAGAGCCGTATGACTTTCAGAGAAAGTACTCCACCTGAACCACAGTGGCCTCTTGCGTCCTCTTATTGTAGCTGGCAACATGGAAATGACACATCTGTCCCTCGATATGAACCAACTTACCAAAGCCCAAGTATTCCTGGTGGATTTGATCTAGCTAGGACAAGCCCGCCTTTATCACCCGCTGGGGTATTTGGCTTGGACACTCCTCTTTCGCTCGCTAAAAACCATCAACAGTTGACAGATGGTTTACACAATTCAGAATCATTTTGGAGTTTCTCTAGTAAAGCAGAAAATCTAGGTTCACCAAACGGGTTATTATATAGCATAGTTTCTACATTAGAAGACGCCGTTCTGAGCTTTCCTTCAGTTATGTTGCTACCTGACGCCCAATGCATGCCAGCAATACGGTCGCATCTCTGCCAATCTTCAGCTGGTGTCGGACAAAGCATATCAACGACTTCCACATACCCATATCAAGTAGACTGGCGACCTGAAAAGACACCAGATACTGGTCAGCACCAACTGGTGAGCGAATCGAATCCACACCGGTCGGTTTCCCAGTTTACCCTTTCGACGATCCGAAAGTTTTCAGCTTCCAAATTTCAGCCTAAGCCAAACATTAATGCGCCTCAATACGAATTGTTTTCTGCACCACGATTCTCGATTAGAAATGGGGACCGTACTATACATGCCGTCTTCCCTAAATCTACGCCTTTTCATCGCGCTGCTGCCTACTCACATATCCTTGCTTACATTTTCCTCGATACCTTGACCTCACCCAGATCTGACCCTCAGCGTTCGGATGCTCCAAAAATGTTTTCAAGCACGTTACATACCCTACCCTCTAAAGTGGTCAAGGTGCTCGGTGCACCACCAACGAGTACCAGGCCGGCACGTGTCGATATTAGGGATGGTCATGCAGTGTTTGCAGAGGGTTCCAATGGGGTTGATATGGATCGAGTTGAACTACTTCTTGGAAGAACTAAAGATTGCATTAATTGGCTTTTATCTGAGATGGAAAACCCCAACATGGGTGACACTGCCAGAGGTGAGGTAGCTCTGAATACAGTAGTATTTCGAGCGCTTGTGGAGATTGTCAAGGGTTGCGAACAGAACCTTTCTGCGTATGTTTGAGATCGCGTTTCAAGCCATTGTTCTTGTTTTCCGAGGAGATATGAAATGGGCTGGGCATCGTCTTTGTTGTCAAGCGAGTATTGTTACAGGGCGGAAATACCAAGTTGAAGAATACATACGTTACATTAATGAAATGCGATCCACGCCTCTTTACATTTATATTATAACATTTCCTAGTTTGTAGTTGAATTGGGCAGACAACGTAGATTTTTTATCTAATAACTGATGATATGTAGCACGTGTTTATATCTGCAAGTCAATTGAAGGTTGAATACTCTACTTTTACTTTTGAAGTATCAATATCAGAGGGGATCATACAGACAATATTATTGTATCAAAGTAATAAGAAAACGAGCATCTAGATTGGCCCGAAACAGAGCCCGTTAAGCAGCTCGAAACTACTCAATGAACCGCTTTATTGATCTGGACATCTCCCTCTCCCCAACCATCCTTCCGATGATAATTAATTGGCAGCAACAACTATTATCAAAAGCGAAGTATGCTAGATTGCTCAATGTCTGTGGCATGTTGTTCTGTCACTACTTACAATGTAGTTGACAAAGAGATCGGGCGAAGGAGCATCTGAATCTTTAATCTTGGAGTGAGGGGAGAACCCGGGGAACTGGTGGGGGTTTGCCGATGAACTCACCGTTGGAGTCACCGGTATGGGTATGAATTCAGCGTTAGAGAATCCTCATCAGCTGCTCTTGGTATAGTATATGCGTTAGTTCCATACATCTTTACAATTACAAATTAGCAAGAGTGCAAATCTATGGTATACGAGGGTTATGGAATGTTGATATCATCATTATTGCGGGTTATTGATTTTGTGGAGTATGTTTATTGAGGTCCGTGCCTCGAGGCAGACTGATGACGATGACTTTGCCTATCCCGATTAGAAATCACAATATATATCTCAAAACGTTGTGGATTTCAAAAGTTTTTCATTTATACCCATTGAAACCTCTCTTTGCAAAAACATATCCCACTCACCTCAAAAACAAAGTAAACATACTCTCCCGAGACCAATTGCATACCTTGTACTGACGATAGAAGCCAGCAATATAACCAAATCGTCAAAATGGTAGACCAAGGAAGCCCCCAGACCGGAAAGCGTTTCGAGCCAAAGCAGATGCTCTTTCGCTATCTCGGCAACACCGGTCTCAAAGTCTCAGTTCTGGGTCTAGGAGGATGGCTCACCTACGGAAGTGACGGTGGCGTTGCTGAAATTGAGCAAACCGCTGCATGTCTTCAAGAGGCATGGGATCACGGCATTAACTTTTTCGACACCGCTGAGGTGTACGCGGAGGGGAAATCTGAGATCATTATGGGCAAAGCGCTCAAGAAGTGTGGCTTTGAGAGAGATGACTATGTATTGACTACCAAATTGCATTTTGGTGATGGTGAGTCGGGCATTTTGACGACGAGTTGAGAGTGGGGTGCTGATGAAAACCACAGGAAACGGCTTTCCTAACAACCATGGATTGTCGAGAAAGCACATCATTGAGGGAATGAAGCGATCTCTGACCCGTTTGGAGCTTAACTCTGTTGATGTAGTGTACGCGCATCGATCTGATTTCTGGGCCACGCCCATGGAAGAGACCGTTCGTGCTTTCAACACCATTATTGAACACGGACACGCTCACTACTGGGGTACCAGCGAGTGGAGTGCTTTTGAGATCGAACACGCTCAGCATGTTGCCACCCGCCTCGGGCTCCAAGGACCTGTTGTGGAACAGCCACAATACAACATGTTTGTTCGCGAGCGATTTGAGGCCGAGTATGCCCCTCTTTACAAATTATACAACTACGGAACCACAGTCTGGAGCCCTCTCTACCAGGGAATCCTCACTGGCAAGTACAACGATGGAATCCCAGCTGATTCTCGGTACGGCAAAATCTCCAAAGACAGCGCGTCAAAATTCGAAAGCGACGAGACGAAAGCCCAGATCGAGAAGGTCAGATCGCTGACTACCGTAGCTAAGAAGCTCGGCGGGAGCGTTGCTTCTTTGGCGCTCGCATGGTTGATCAAGAACCCTCATATGTCTGTTGCGATCCTCGGAGCCACGAAGGCAGAGCAAATCACGGAGAACGTCAAGTGTCTGGAGCTTTTGCCCAAGCTGACGGACGAGGTTATGGAGGAGATTGAGAAGATTTTGGAAAATAAGCCAAAGGTTCCTGGTTCTGTCCCGGCGTCTCGGGATGCCATGACTCAAAACAAGGCGCTTATTGGGCTATGAGAATGAGATTTGTGAAAAGAAGGTATTCCGGCACTGTATAGAATAAATTGAAACATTTACACACAGGTTTTTTCTGGATGTATATCTTCTAGTCACTACTACACTGTTTCTCACATTTTTTGGTGATCTGTAAAATCTCACATTCAAAGCTGATCATAACCCCTATATTAAAATGGTGTATTCTTGGGAATTCCGTCCGTAGTCAATTATTGCACTAGGACGTAAAACTACAAAACACCAGGACCAAGTATTCAAAGTGTAAATAAATCAATGCATGTCTAGGACTGAAGCATCATAAATATTAATGGGATAACAATTCAAGGGGTTCGCTTATAACATAAAAACATCACGTAATTTGTAGGTAAGCTTGTTGTTTTATGAAGAATCCCGGCTTTGCAGGTGATGCGACGATTCAAAAGAAGGTGATATTCCTCTACAGGAAGAAACGATTTTACAAGTTGACCGCAGCAAGGCTAAATCAAATTAGACGAGCATAGAGGGAGGCTATTTTTCAGACGATAGGGGACCGATGTCTCGATTACCATATAGGAAGGTAAGTATGTTCTTATGGGAAAAGAGTCCACCAGACGTGGCCAAGCGTGCAAGGACTGCCCTTGTGGGATATCACTGTCCAGTTCACCGTTGACTGGCAAAATTAAATCTGGCGCCCCACCATCCAAAAAGCATCTTCATTGTTAGAGTTTTGGTGGTGGATTGCTTTAGATCGCTTAGGAGACAGCAAAGTGGACCTCGAGAGAAAATTGCTGTGAGCGCTGGAAGAAGCAGCAGACATGAAACGAACGCGCAGTTGGTCTGTATAAAATTTTCATCAACTGCTAGCGATCGTTTGGAATAACGTCTGGCGGTGTCAGAAAAGAGATGTGAAATCCGTCGATCCAGTCCGAAGCTTTTAAGTTCATATACTCATCCTGCAATATCAAACCAAAGCCACACCGCTGTGTGGCGATGGAATGATAGTGCGATAGGATGGCCGTGTGAAGTATTGTATGCAAGTCAAACCCAAAACTGATCGGCGACATTGGCTACCGGTAGGTATAGTTGGGCGAAGTTGGGCAAAGATGGACACAGATTGGGGTCCTTTTTAATAACACCCTGGTCACGGTCTCGGTGTGTGTTCCGCGTCCTGCTCTGTGGTACAGCAGATCCAGGGTACTGCAGATCCAGGGCGCTCACTGCCTGGTAAATCATGAATAAATAGTAGCACCGGCGGAACTTGGGCGGACACACACCTGCGGCGGCTACCGGTTTTGGTCCAAGGAGGCGGAAAATTTGATATTCCTCGACGTCGTAGTAGAGCTAAGGCAAACGCAGGAGATTTTAATGCCGCAAATCCTGCGTTTCCTAATTCCGCAACATGCCCACGAATCCATTCGTATTTGAAAAGCAGGCAGCTACAGCTTTGTAGTGTTGTAAATGAAGTAGCTTGAAACAAATGGTTGGCGAGTTGAGCCTTTTGCACCGGATGGCTCTCGTAATCTGATCAGATAAGATGGGTTTGGCCCCACCGCCATGTAGTGTAATGATGCGGAACATGCAAACATCCCAGCCATATCCCAATATTACCGCATCTGCCCCACGATATTTGCTTCCTGGCCGGTCACCGTAACCCAAAGCGACCATCGCTCGTACGAGACATCGCGCCGTTGACTTGGACGTAGACGGAAGTACAGGGCTAATGCGCTTTGCCGCGGCACCATGATTGACTGAGGTTGCAGCACCGTACTCTCTCATCCACTCAATCCCTACCTCGAATGACTCTCTCAGGCTCAAGGTCACCTGGCTTTCGTGGGACGACGCAGAGTCGGAATAATCTTAGGACCACAAGCAGAAGCTCCCATGTCCACAGTCACAATAACATCCCACTCTCCTCTCTCCAGCCGGCACATAAGGACACAGATGAAGACGACCATCTTGATCCCGAGTCTGACACCGCCCTGCTGCGAGCCCACTATTCTCTCGATAGTGACGACGATGACCCCTCTACGACAGAGGAATTGAGCACCACAAACTTCACGAACCCTCTACAAAAGCTCCTCGGACTCATGTCCAAGGCACCGCTTCTTCTGCGGTCGGCACCGGGCTTTGGGACTGGTTCGTACGGTGCAGCAGGCACACCATATGGGGAATCTACCGAGAACAGCGATGACGAGCAACATCGTCAGCGGGGGAGGAGGAAGGGCAAGAAGAAGGCACGGGAGTCTACGTTGAGATGCGATATTGGCGGGCGATCAAGCTCGAGAAGCTCCGCCAGCAGGTCCTCGAAATCGCGAGGGTACACAACAGGCCGAAACAACTCACAAAATGGCGAAGGAGCAGGAGAATCATACGGAATGGACGGCACAGGGGGGATAGATATACCCAATATGAAGGGAAAAAACGAAAAAGACAGGCCGAGCAGTAGAAAGAGCGAGGAACCCATACCTGATGATGATACTACCTCCGACAACGATACCACAAGTGATGATGAAGATCCTCCGGACAATTCTCCCTATCCCCAAGTTCGAGCTTCCGTATCAGCGGTTGATAACACGACACTTTCAATAAATACCCCGCGAATGTGGATTCTTTCCATGCTGTTTGCTATCTTTGGCTCTGGTGCCAATTTATTCTTCTCGTTGCGATACCCAAGCGTTGCTATTAGCCCAGTCATTGCACTATTACTCGTTCACCCGCTAGGACTTATCTGGGACCAATTGTTCAAGCGTCAAGACGATCCGGAAGAGCAGTTTCTTGACGGAGTGAAAAGTCGGCCTTCCTCTGTCTTAGATGGTGTTGGTCAAAATGGCTACAGTGGGATCACGGATTCGTCACATAGCGATGTAAAAACCCTGCGTAGGTTTCGCCTGTGGCTTGCACAAGGGCGATGGAACGAGAAAGAGCATAGCTGCGTCTATATCAGCAGCAATGTTTCGTTCGGATTTGCATTTGCAACAGACGTAATTGTCGAGCAGGTGAAGTTTTACAATCAAGAAGTCAGCATCACTTATCAACTACTTCTTATCCTCTCCACCCAAATCTTAGGATACACATTCGCTGGTCTTGCCCGGCGATTTCTGGTCCGGCCGGGAGGAATGATATGGCCAAGCACGCTCATGTCAGCAGCAATGTTTACAACATTACATAAGGAAGAGAATACCATTGCGAATGGTTGGAAAATCACCAGATGGAAGTTCTTCTTCGTCGTTTGGTTGTCGGCATTCTTATTTTACTTTTTACCTGGACTGCTCTTTCCGGCATTGAGTTACTTCAGCGTCATCACCTGGATCTGGCCAAAGAGTGTAGTAGTCGCGAACCTTTTTGGAGTTGCATCTGGTCTTGGTCTCTTTCCCGTCACGTTTGACTGGGCTCAAATCGCATATATAGGATCGCCACTTTTGACTCCTTTCTGGGCTGCTATGAATGTGGTAGGTGGACTTGTAATTGTTATGTGGATCATCGCTCCGATTGCGTATTACAAGAATGTGTTCAACTCTTCTTACATGCCTATTCTGTCCTCTTCAGTATTTGACAACACTGGTCACATTTATAATGTTACTCGGATCTTAACTCCCGAGTTTCTCTTCGACAAAGAGGCCTATAAAGATTACAGTCGAGTTTACTTGCCCATTACGTACATACTGAGCTACGGTTTACAATTTGCAGCATTGGCATCTTTGCTTAGCCACACGTTTTGCTGGCATGGCAAAGATATCTGGCGGCAATGGCTGAGATCACTGAATGAGGTGAAGGAGGAATCGAAACCCGCCTACGAGCCTGTCCCAGGATCAAGCTCCATTCCAGTGCCTAGGTCAAATACATCGAATGGAAAGGTCAGGCATCGACGACTCCAGAGGACCGATTCACAGATGGAAAATATCATAAGCCAGGAGGATGTCCACAACCGGTTGATGAAGAAATACAAGGATGCGCCACTGAGCTGGTATCTTGTTACATTCGTGAGCATGACCGCGGTGGGAATCTTCGTATGTGAATAGTAAGTTGATTGCATCATCTTATTTTCGTCTCTAACTTGAATTAGCTATCCTGTTCATCTTCCCTGGTATGGTCTGCTCCTTGCTCTCGGAATATGTACTATTTTATTCATCCCCATCGGTATCGTCATGGCAATCACCAATCAACACAGTAGTATCTACTTAGTATGTCAACTAGTTTGCGGTGCTGTGTTCCCGGGTCGGCCAGTTGCGAATATGGTTTTTGTTACCTATGGCTATATATCATCGGCTCAAGGCATCAAGTTCTCTTCAGATCTCAAATTGGGACACTACATGAAGATACCACCACGAATATTGTTTACTGTCCAAATGGTAGCCACAATTGTCTCATCAATCACCCAGATTGGTATCTTAAACTGGATGTTCGCCAACGTACCTGGGATTTGCACACCTCAGGCAATAAATGGATTTACCTGCCCTTTAGCACGGGTTCATTTTAATGGTAGCATTCTCTGGGGAGTGGTTGGACCCGGCGAGTTTTTTGGCCCAAATGCAACATACCGTATCCTAGTATGGTGCTTTCCCTTAGGAGCCATCTCTCCCATAATTCTTTGGCTCTATTGCCGCAACAGAAAAAAGAGCATCGTTCGCAAGATCAATCTTCCTGTACTTTTTGGTAGTCTCAGCTGGATCCCACCTGCAACCGGCCTTAACTTCTCAGTATGGGCTCTGGTATGCTACATCTTCAATTACGTGATTAGACGAAGAGCAGGCGCATGGTGGGCGAAATACACAATGACTTTGAGTGCAGCATTAGACTCTGGCTTGGCGTTTGGGCTTGTAGTTGTCTTCTTTGGTTTTGTATTTCCTGGTTGGATGAGCGGCTTTAAGTGGTGGGGAACAGAGGTTTATAAGCAAGGCTGTGATTGGAATGCATGCCCATATAAAACGGTGCCTGAAGGGGGACACTTTGGACCAGATACCTGGTAGATATTAGATGGCTGACTCGACGGTAGCATCACCTTCGGGATCGCTAGACAACGACGCGACGTTTAATGAATGAATAATGAACTTAAAGATATAGCTCTTAGTGCCGATATGGTTTCTCCCTTATGATACTTGAATATAACAGTGCAAACCATAGGACAACATGGCATGAAGCGAGCTTAACCGCAATTGATTGAGTCTATTGAATACAGCTTGTATCCTGCTTGTGGTATCTATATATTGAAGCTCATGCCACATCACCATGGATGGCTTGAAATCAGAATAACTCCTCTTTCTTCAATTCTGACACTATCTCCATACTATCACCAACCTCGACATCTCTAAGCGGCGCAGGCCTAACTTTCATTCTATCCAGTCGCCCTCCATCTCTCTCCTCTTTTCTCTTTCTGAATCGCGCCATCACCTGTTTACATATCCTCAAGCTCGTGGTGAAGTAAATCACCGTGTTCCAAAAGCCCTGCAGGGGCAGCACTATCGCAGAGCCGACGTTGAGGAAGTAGCTTGGATGCTCGGGGTATCGCACGCCGTGCACGCGGTTGATGGACGGCGGGACCCAGGTGACGAGGATGGAAACCGCGAAGAGCATCGATACTTTGAAATACGACCACTTCACTTTATCCATCGACGTTGGGCGCTTCGGCCAGAGCGGTGTTTTACGTACTTGCGTTTTTGCTCGCGAGGCATCGTGGCTCTTTGCTGAGATGACGATGGTGTAGTTTTCTGGCTCCTTCTCGCCCTTTTCCGGCGGCATGTGTGCGCTTGTCGGGGTGGTGGGACTCGTGGGACCAGAAGCATCCCACAGGTCGTGCGTTACGCTGATCTCGGTGGTGCGGATGCCGGTGAACGGGCATGAGTGCGGGACTTTGCTGTGTTCAGGTTGGGAAAAGCTACTGCTGCGGCCAGCAGCTTGGAGCTGCGAGCGTTTTTGGAAGATTTCAATGCCGACGCGGATGTATATGATCAATGCTGCCAGAATGCAAAACCACACCGGCGCGTAGTAGGAGTAGATTCGTAAAGGGGCCCAGTCGTCAGCGATCCAGCACCATAGCTGATAAATTGTCAGCTGAAAATGAGATTCATGTGGTTATGAGGACGTACTGTAGCATTGCCGTAGATCCTATCTTTGTTTTTGACCTTCAACAATAGACAGACCATCGCTGGAATGAATGGCAGGCCGTAGCATAGCACCCCGTAGATCCAGTATAGCTTCTTCAACCGAGAGGAATCATATCGACGGAAGAAAACAAGATAGACATTGATCGCCATAGCTAGTGACCACATCGGATCCGATTGCATGAACCTGAGCACAGAGTCAGTGTGCGGTGATAATAGCCATGAGCGAGCGGGAAGCTCACATTTCAAGCAAGAAGCCTTGAAATTGACATAGCGGACTAGACTGTCTAGTGAGAGCACTTCCGCCAATGAGTGCAGCCACGTTTGCAAAGAGATTCGCAAATGACGCCCAGAATATCAAGGTGTTGGATAGTGTTCTGAATTCCTTGATGAATACGAATGTCGCCAGCAACGAAAGTGTTCCAGCCACAGATATCGAGGCTGTAACTCGCTCGATGGTGATCATGTTGCTGATCTCCTGCTTGGTCAATCCCATCATATGTAGTCTTGGGTGGGTGAACGGTGCTGAGATGTAACATGGCGGCACTACGTTCTTTAATGAACATTAACAGCAAAGCCGTTGATTAACTAGAAAGTGTAATAATGTCCTGAATATATTTGGATCATACCAGTTTCAACATAGGTTTTTTTTGCTGGAACCCTGCTTTGACCCTCAGCACCCACTACAAGTGTTAGTACAAACCGGAAGTACGATAGTGGTAAATATCTCTATCTGAAAAATAAAATGCTAGCCAAAGCTCCAAGAGTTAAATGGCCTAAGACTGTAGACTAAGGGTGCTGGAATTGGTCAGTCATAACTCTGTCATCTTAATGAAGTAGCTCGCCATCCTCAAGCCGTAAGCCTGGGAATGACTATCGGGAACTCTTCCTTTGACTGTCATTTCCCGATCTTTCCATTTGAGTTTGCCGACCTTAAGTACAAACAAGACTATAGAGCAGTAGTACCAGGAAGGGACCACATAATTATCTGGCCATACCTCAACTACAGAAAGATATTCTACAAGGTTCGGTGACTTCCTAAATCCGTCATTGAATTCATAGAGCTTCCTATCAATATTCGAGCTCATTTAAGGTGGAACTTTGCACAACAACAACTCACATTCCTGAGCGATTGCTTGAGGTAGCAGCCCATACCCGCTGTTGTGTTATAGTAAAGTCATTGAGATTCGTCAAACATGTGGATTTTCCCACCTGGCAGGCTACCTGCAGGCTACTAAGGATAAGAACAAAACAAACACGCAGGTGATTCAAGCTGGGAGAAGCCTCCAAAAGAGTTTGAAATTCTGAGTTGATGTCACAAAAGTAAAAGAATTCCATTAGCTGAGCTCTTGATGGTCAACAACTGCAGATATATATCAAATGTGCGAATGATGACAGAAGGAAAAAGACCTGAATTCTGTGAACAGGAAACATTGACATCAAAAATTGCTCTGCATCTCATCTGAATTGAAATACGTAGCGTATATCAATTTCAATTTCTTAGCCATACCGCCAATGGTTCCAAAAGGTCAGAAATTCCTTTTAGGATCCCTAGTATAGATAGCTGAGTATAAATCAATGGATGTTACACTTTCCAGGCATGACATCTTCGGATCGAAAGTCATGATGAGGGAAGTCAGGTAAAATAAATCGAAGCAATGTTCGAAAGAGACGAGAAACATACCTGAAGGCAACAACAAAGTTTTAATAATTGAATTGGCTCAGAATGGCTCACTTCCCTTTATTCTGCTATAATATTTATTGATTTCCCTAATTTCAAGTTCGCTCAAGATGACTAGACAAATGAGGCTTGAAGGCGCAACGAGTAATCCTGGCATGGACCACGTCTAACTGAAGAAAAGCAATTGATTTCATGATCTTTGTAAGATAGATCTTTATGAGGCTGGGCTGAGTCTTCCTGATGACGACGCTATAGAATATGTTGGAACTATTCTGAATGCTCAATCTTATATTACAGGTCAGATCTAGCGTGTTGACACATTTATGACGACGATCCGACTGTGACTACAAACCAGCTACTTCAACAATGTTGACATGATCGGTGCAATTATCTTGTCTTATGCAGAGAGAAGGGGTGAGCATGATGACGCTCATCTTCAGTTGCCAGTACCAAGATTCATTTTCTGCCTTATCGTCGATCAATTCATGGTCTACACATATTAGATGGTATGCACTGAACAAGCTTTTACCGATTCCCGAGGCTGATTACACTAATATTATAAAGTGAGGCTTGAATCATTGGTCAAAGAAAGAAGGCTTGAGTTGCGGGTGCGGATGCGGGTGCGGACATGAGCGATCGTTGATTACTGAACCCGTGTAACCAGCAGCTTTCCTCCACGTCTTCTAGATTTGTAGCTTTAGCTTGTATACTTCCGTTTGCTTACGTATTGTTATATTTTGAAACGATGTTATATCCGATACTGACCTCAATAATGTTCGGGCTTTGGATTAAATATCTAGAGCATGACTGACTTAATAATCATCTCGCGGGCTTCGATATTACTGCTACATAGCTTCTTACCCTTTGCAGTGCTTTGTGCCCTGGCCCATTACAAACATGTCTAGATACGATCGAGTAGCTCTGAGACCTCATATTGATATAAAGACAATCCCTTCCATGGTTTTAGATTTGATTTGAACCAGAGACTCTTCCACTTCATTCTCCTCTTCATTCAAAGCGCCTACTTGGTTCACCCACAGGCAAACTAAAGAAAAAATCTGATCTATTCGAAAAATAAACACAATCTATACTTCATCCTTCAAAATGGTCAGTGGTCCATTAGCAGAGATGCTGTCCCGTAACAGGTATATAAATGATAGCCTAGGTGAAACTTCTTAAGGATAAGCAACTGAATATATCTTAGCAAACTTGCGGAAAAGTATCAAGGGCCTCCATACCTGATGAACATGATTGAGAAAGTACGTGCAGCCGGTACAGGTGTAATAGTTAGTAAGTAACTGAGTATCTTTGCAACAGACACACCCATGCTAAGTACCTTAGTATCTTGTGCCGATCCTCGTCTTAATCCATACGAAATCCTAGGCGTTGATTCCACCCTCAGTAAGTTCATTCCTAACACAAACTTTCTAAATATGACACTTATGATATATAGGAGTATCAATGATCCGCAACGCAGGTGGTCGAGTCTTCGACGCAATGCGGTCTCTCACTGTTCTCCAAACCATCGGAGGACCAGGAACGATTGTTGTAATGCACCATACTGATTGCGGGATGACGCATTTTCACGATGACAAAATCAAGGCTGCTTTGACCGAGCTTGCACCCGAGGAAAAAGCCTCGATTGAGGCTATGAAATTTGGTGAAATTAAAGGGTATGTGAAGTGCGATTTTTTGAAGAGTCGGTGCTGATGTGAAGTATAGGAGTATCGAGGAGAGTGTTCGGGAGGATATTGCATTTCTCAAGGCATCACCTTTGATCAAGAAGACGATACAAATTGTGGGATTAAAACTTGATCTTAATACCGGTATCTTAACTGAAGTTTCGCCAAACTAGGAGAAGTTGAGGAATACTCACAATATTTACTAAACTATGGAGGGGTAAGAGTTATTCATACACAAATTGAAAGATATAGTATTCATATATGCATAAGATCAATCAAAAACATATCGCTACAATTCTGTTTCGTGCGACTAGAAAACGTGAGGTGATTTGGAGACGAGAATAGAGATGATTCTTGACTGGTAAGTTCAAGACAAATCGAATCATGATAGAAGATGTTGGAACATATATAAAATGCAACGGAAGATACTGCAAGTAGGAGAAGTACTCCATGCTAGAAAATATTGAATATATACAAAGAATGTATGGTGTCTGTAAAAACAGAGGCAATCTCGGGATTGCAGGCAAACGGAAGATAAAGCCAACGAGAATCTCAATTCTCGCCTAGAAAAGAACTGCAACACATACGGCAATCAAATATCCGAACCCAGCGACCATTTTTGAAGCACTTGAAACTGGGAGGAAGCTAGGAGTTATTGTGGAAGACGGAACGCTGCCTGATACTGAAGAAACTGGGAAGGTGTATGCAGATGTCGTCCCAACCGATGGAGCATAACTGGGAGCCACAGTGTTAATTGGTGCTTTGCTGGTTAACAATGTATAGCTTGGCTCGGTGGAGATAAGAGAAACAGGTGCAGTAGTAAGTAACGTCGTGTATGTTGAGAGAATTGGTGTCCCCACCAAGGCCAGTGAAGTTGTTTGGGTGTTGATCTCAACAAAATTAGCTCCAGGAACCGAGACTGTGGTAGATACTGATGCCGAAGTAGATTTTGAAACTGGACTTGAAATTTCGGGGGCCTTGATCAGAGTAGAGACTTGCTTAGCTGAAGAAAAAGTCGACTTAGTAACAGCTGGCGAGGTGGCGACGACCGCAGAAGGAGTACCAAAATTGCTAGATGCAGTAACAGACACTCGACTAGCTACTCCTACATTCTTGACTACTACTGCATCACCGTCAACACTCGTAATTTTGACGGTAACGGAGGTGGTTCCGAAACCCGAAGGCTTTTCGAAAAAGTTATAGTCTTTTCTGGTTGTTGGTTGCCAGGTACTTCCACCATCTGTGCTTACATCGACGCTCTCAACGGCTTTCCTAGCATTGACAACCTGTATGCTAAACCAGTAGGCAGATACACCGTCTTTAAGATGAAGCTGAAGAGGGGCAGTAAGAGCGCAGTCTACGTAGTCCCACGTAACATCGATTATGCCTTTACTTGGATCTGACAGAGCTGCAAATGCGTCGGGGAAGAGATCTAAATGATTGACTCCACAATCTGGACACTCGTCAACCACCTAAAGTCAAGTTAATATAGGTTCCGATCCAATAGACAGAGACTGTACCATAGCTGTGATTTTATTTCCTGAGGGCCCAGTGACTTCGACACAAGCACCACAATTGGCCGAAGAATCCCAATTTGCAATAGCAGTTCCATAGATACCGGATGGAAGAGTCAACGTGGTAAAAGAGCAATGGCCTCCAGCAACATTGCCACCGTAGAAAGTAGCTTCGCCCGAAAAGCTTGCAGCACTGGCCAATGACAAGAAAGCCAAACTCGGTATTATGTAGGACAGAAGCATTTTTAACAAATTACAGGTAAGGACTGTGTAGAGAATGAAGGAAGGCTGTGCTTCTTGATTGAAAAATACACTCAAAGAATGAACAAAATGAGAGCTTCTAGGAGCTGAAAAGAACTTAATGGTACTGTGAAAGAAAATCGCCCTTTAAAAGCAACAGGAAATTACTCCTATCTAGACTACTAGCATTGATCTTAAATCTCATCACAAATTTAATATAAGTGATACCCCTCTGAGCTATCGAGGCTTCAGAAGGAGTTCCGAGTCTGTGACTGACCATAGGAACAGCCACGGAATAATTACCGGTGGATGACATTGGAAACGTGAAACGCCCCTAGACTGAAAAGCAAATTTCCCACCGAGATGACACGGGACCGACACGACAGTTTCGCGAATTGAACAGAACTATCAAACTGTGCTTTCTTCATCGTCTGAAGGTCGAAGAAGACATGATTTTATATATTATGGTAAACAACAAACAGAACTTGACAGAACTTTGGTACCGAACCTAAGACAAGACAGCCTAAAACGCACGTGGTGCACCAGCTGTACTTGATCTTATCCGGTCCAACGAACCTACAGCATTCTGAGACACCGACGACTTCACTGCTGCATGCATCCAGCATGCTGGTTGTGCCGTAAATAGTTGCTACATATAATTCAGGTTGTCTTTTGTGATCATGGAAGCCTTGTATGAGTTGTTTCTTCTCCGTTACCCTCCCCGCTCCAATTTCACTTTTCGATGAACCCACCTGAGATCCTTCGACGGCGTAAGTCTGACGCCAAAGAGCAAAAGCGATCTGCCGTGTCTCGTACAAATCATTATATAGCCCCGCTGGTTTGGTGCTTCAAGCTCTACGATGAGCATCTGGCATCTCGACTCCAACGTGCCCCGGATGAGCTCGCAAGGATAGTAAAAGGAGAACCGCCTCTTGCACCTCTTCCCAAAATCCGCAAGCGTTCCCTTACGCTCCCACTCCCATCTATAGATTCCATACATAAGCTCTCAAGCAGCATCCGAAGGAGCCGGCAGATCACCCATAGCCAGGAAAATGCGTTACTTTTAACCAAGCTCCCCTACGAAATACGGCTCATGATATATGGTGAAGTGCTAGCGGGTGGAAGTGGAAACGTAATCCACCTATTGAGAAAGTACGATCGCATGGGACATTGGCGATGCCGAATGCAAGATGGCGAAGAATTGTGCGATGCCAAAGGAGAGCGCTGCGTCGAAGGTTGGCTCAAGTATAAAAGGAACGTCTGGCACATGGACAAAATCGGAAGGATTGATTTGATCACAGATGGGGGCCTGCTTGACCTTCTTTGTACTTGCCGAGTAATGTAGGTTCCTCTTCTATCCCTAGGCAAAACTTCTAACGATCGTCGGGTAGTTATTCGGAGGGTATCAAGGCACTATACTCTCAAAACATTTTTCATTTTTACGATCCTGGCGATGTTCGATATTTTAGTCAAGCAGTCCTTCCCAGCCGTCTCAATTCCATACACTCAATTTATATTGACTGGGAACGAACATTCAGTATCTTCAATCCCTACAATACACTTCCCCGACATGACGAAGAAGAATGGACAGCATGGAATGAAACCTGGACTATCATTGCTAACATGAAGGGATTGTATGAAGTACGGGTTTTTCTCAAGCGCCACAGATTTTGGGTGTCCAGAAGTAGGAGGCTAAAAATGCTCGAACCTTTGATGACCATTACTGGTTTGAAAACTTTTGAGCTTATTGTTCCGCGGATAAGTGACGCCTATTGGGACTTTGCCGTCGACGCACCTTTTAAGGTTATAGAGAAGCCTGTTGATACAACTTTAACATAGAAAATGTTTGATATCTGAAAGATCTCTTCATCTAGAAATTTATGACTTCATCATGATCTCGCTACTTGAATGTTTAGTAACAGTGCTCTGCAATTTGTGAGCGACAGTGGTTTATCCCAAGGTATGTTTGGGTATGATTCGAGAGTGGATAGAATTGATATAAGACAAAGTGAAGCAACCACTGTTGAAGAGACCCTGTTCTACCAGAAAACAATTACACTTATTGATCTAAATCAAGAAGCCTCGTGTTGATTTTAACTTAAAAATGGCAGTTTGATTGTTGGGACCACCAACTTTCCAGCCCCAACCGATCGCCGATTGGAACACATGAGTTATAGTAGATGAATCTCTAGATGAGGTTTTTTAAATCACTATGGATTAATTCCCATGCTCAATAATTTGTTGTACGAATATTCCACAAGGCGACTTCTACCATGACTACGGTTCGACATAATCAGTTACGCGACTGGGTCTGAGTAACCTGACTCATAATCGAAAGTGGGACAGACGAAGGCAGCTTAAAAGCATACAGGCTGCGTTTCCTCGAGTTCGAATCATGTTCGATAATATTTTTACTTTCTTGCCAATACTTTGAATTGTCTTACGACTTTACAGTTTCGGGTCTCTTTTATCTGTGTTGATCTGTTGGTATTGCTCAATCCTCAATCCCGCACTACACCAAAGTCATTCTCCAAGTCCACAGACAAAACGAGAAATATGGCCATGAATCAGAGAGATGGCCACCCTCGCCCAGAAAGGATTCTGATTGGAGATTCTCTTGAGATTCCTCGCATGATATCAGGCCTTTGGCAATTGGCTGGCGGTCATGATATAGATATTGATATTTCATCGGCGGCAAAGTCAATGGACCCCCTGTGAGTGCTCGTCCTATCTAAAACCCAAAATAACCCCTCTGATCGAATCCTAGAATCTCAGCCGGACTCGATTGCTTTGACATGGCAGATCATTATGGCGATGCTGGTTAGTCCGGTTGAAGGAGCTCGCGGGAGGAGCTTCAAGCTAACTTATCAATCTCAGAGCTGGTTGTTGGATGCCACCACAAAACATCGACAGAGAATCTGACAGCATTTACCAAATGGTGCCCAGCAGAGGATGGTATTAAGTCATTCGAAAACGCTGAAAGGGCTGTTGATCTTGCGCTGTCACGGTTGGGTCAAAAGCAGGTTGCCCTGATGCAGTGTAAGTTGTATTTGCTAGTCATCTAAGAGCTGAGCTGATACTATCAAGACCATGCATGGGACTATTCTAACAATACCTACCTCCATAACCTCAGCCACTTACAGAAACTCCAGTCTCAAGGGAAAATACAGCATATTGGCCTCACAAACACCGACGCCGCTCATCTCGAGCTTCTCATTGACTCTGGATTCAAAATTGCAACTAACCAGGTATCATGCTCCGTGATTGATCGACGATTGGTAAGAGGTCGTCTGAGCAAAGTTTGCGCGGACAATGATGTTGGAATTTTAGCTTATGGGACACTTCTTGGTGGCTATATCAGCGAGAAGTGGCTTGGCAAGCCCGAACCTGAAAACCTCGAGTCGCTGAATTGGAGCTTGAAGAAATATCTTCGTTTCATTAAGGCTGCCGGTGGATGGGCTGCGTACCAAGGGGTTCTAGCAGCTCTTGATACCATCGCCAAAAGACATCAAGTTTCCATTGCCGCAGTAGCTACGAGATTCGTTCTAGACATCCCAACCGTGCGAGCTGTTATTGTTGGGACAAGACTTTCAGAAGAGTCTAACATATATACGGCAAGCAATCTCTCGGTATTCTCCTTCAAACTTACGGAAAAGGACCATGTCCTCCTCGCCAAGGCTCAAGAGAGTCTCTTGGATATTCCAGGTGACTGTGGTGATGAATATAGAAGGCCACCCTATCTTACAGCCTCGGGTGACTTGAGCCATCACATATCTCCCCGTAGCAAAAAGCTTGATGAAGTGAAGAAAGCAGCAGAGGCTGGCTTACGTATTGAGTATTCATCTGGCAGTCCTTGGGAGCCCATTGCTGTAAGTTCCGGACGGCGGTACTCTCGATTACCCTTTATACTATCACAGAGAGAGAGAGAGAGAGAGAGAGAGAGAGAGAGAGAGAGAGAGAGACTGACTTCAGGTGTAGAGATACTGTCGTGCCGTACGCACGAGCAACACGATTCGAGTATCAGGCACCACAGCCAATTCCACAATATCTTCAATACCTGTACTAGGCGGCACCTCCGCCAGAAGCCAGACCGTTGCCGCGTTGGACATAATTGCAGATGCTTTACAGGCCCTTGGTGGGTCACTATCAGATGTAGTGCGCACTCGGATCATCGTGCAAAAGGAGGAGGATTGTGAGGTGGTAGCAAGAGCTCACGGGTGGGCTTTCAGCTGCGCCGGAGTTCGACCAACGGATACCTTGGTGGTCTCTGATTTGATCGGAAAGCAATTCTTGGTTGAAGTTGAAGCCGATGCGGAGCTGGGGCTTGGGGAAGTCTTCAGGTTAAGTGCATGATTCACAGATATGTTCACACATGGAAATTTGGGCTTGCCGACTAAGCTAATTATAGCTAATTGCATCCAACCGTGTTAAAAATAAGATCATTTTCCATATGTTTTACCAAAGTCGTGGCTATGAGCTTGATTTAAACATTGTAAACATTCCTTCTCGTACACTTAATTGCTTGGTCGATGCGATGTTATGAGGGTTTCAACACACTCAATTTCAAAACCTCTGAGCTTTTGGCCAAAGTAAGTAATAAATTTGCCAAAAGACAAGGAGGGAGGCACCCAGAGATATCTGCAATAAGTTCTATCTATATACACACGCTGAATGGACCGGTCAGGATCTGTGCTGGCGTGGCTTGAATTCGTAGGCCCCTGAAACGATGTGGATAAAATGGGGAAGCCTAGGGGAACTACGATTACCAATGATGTAGTATGCGCCGCTCAAGTTTTATATGATTTGCACATGGGTGGAGTGTCGGATAAATTTATAATCTGCTTGAGTCTTTGGCTTGTTCCTTGAAGTATTTTGCTTGTTTTAGAGAGATAGATTTCAGTTACCTCAGCGCGATGGAGGGAGCTAGTAGTCAGCAAAAGGAGATGCATGTAGTGATAATTGGTGCTGGTGTAACTGGCCTTCTCATCGCACAAGGACTTAAAAAGGTATGCCGGATCTCTTGAAATCCCCCACCTTTTCCACCTGACTTGAAGGAGAAGACCTGAAAAGTAAAGCTAGAAATCATTGCAATTTTTTTTTTATAATTCACTTCGCTTCCCATAAGAAGTTTGAAGTTCTCAAGACGTAACGAACTACAAATCACTAACCAAACTCTAGGTGGGTATCAATTTTACCATTGTTGAGGCGGAAGACAACGCTGCAGCCAGGACTCGAGAATGGTCCTTCGGAATACATTGGGCTCTGCCCATGCTCCAATCTCTTCTCCCCGAAGAGCTGTGGGCAAGATTGAAAACTGCGCAGGCGGATCCATCGCGCGACGCCAGCGCTTCAGATGTTTTTGACATGTATAATGGACAAACCGGAGAAGTGATCAAAGCGCTGCCGACGGGTGGGATGCGTAGGTTCTGTAGGAGGAAGCTGAGGGCTTTATGTGGAGAGGGTATTGATATACTGTATGGAAAGCGTTTAGATCGTATTTCCTATGGGGCGAGTGAGCAAGGTGTCACAGCGCATTTTGAAGATGGAACAAGTATCTCAGGCAGCAATCTTGTTGGCAGCGATGGACCTAGGTCCAAAGTACGTGAGATTCTTCTAGGAGTTGAAAGGGGGGCGGCTAAAACGCCTGGTCTCAATGTGGGAGTGGTTACGTCTTCGTTCACAGCGGAGCAAGCACTTCATCTGCGGCAGTTTACCAAAGCTTTGACCATTGCTTTTCATCCAGATAATAGCTATGCCTCTATATTTGCTCAGGATCTCTCATCTACGGACCTAAAAGAGTGGAGGTTTCAGATGCACTATGCTCCATGTCCTCTGGGATTTGTAGGGGAAAATGGTAAGAAGCTAAAGTGGTTGAGAGAGAAGCTGTCGAGCTATCATGATCCTTTCACGAAAGCGATAAACTGGGTCCCGGAAGACACCAAAGTGGATTTTAATGAACTTGCGTACTGGGAGACAATCGATTTCGATAACAGGAATGGAAGAGCGACTTTGGCTGGCGATGCTGCTCATCCAATGACACCTCAGAGAGGGCAGGGTCTCAACCATGCCGTGAACGATGCTATGAATGTAGTTGGTGCAATCACATCTGTACGTGGTGGCGAGAAGACATTGGATGATGCCATGAAGGAATATGGGTTGGAATTGACAAGGAGAGGAGGAGAAGAGGTACGGGCTTCTTTGGCGAATACCCATATGATTCTTGATTGGGATTCGCTCTCCAAGTCAGCACTATTTGCGAAGTCTCTTTCGAAATGATATTCGGTATTTTTTGGTCTAGATCTTTCGGTACCTTCCATGGGTTCGTAAGCAGCAAGTCGCAAGCTCTTTTTCGTGTCAATAATACATACTTAGCAGTAAGGCACGGTAGTTTAAGCAACTAGATGACTCAATAACTTCTGATACATACAAAACAAAACAGCATATATTAGAGAACACTAAGCCACCAATTAATGGAGGTTGGTAATCTTGTTCTTCTCGAGCTCAACAATTAGGGACCGATGAGCCAATCTTTGCTCATCTGTTTGTCTGACATTTGAATACAACTGACAGCCGATGGCTTTTGTTGCTTGTATTACCACCAAAGTCACTACCCCACCACGGCTTGATTATCAATCATCATGTTTAGTAGTAACCCTGCGAAAAGCACTTTTCATTTCGATGGTTGCAAGTGGGTAAAGGGCCGGAATGATATAAAATCAAAAAAATCAGAATTGAAATTATCAATCTTGCAACTGGAGAACAACCGTGGCAACTGCTACAGAGATCTGAAAGCATGTAGCTTAGCAATCCGAACAAAATTGCGTGAGCTAGAAGGTTAATGTGAGAGTATGATAGTATATAAGTATCGTGAAATTTCGTAAAATGGTCCAATTCCTGACTTCAACCTCATTCTTGTTCTTTTTATTAGTAACGATTACCTGACACATTGCGTTCGCGTGACTTCGATATCATATCAAAGACTCAAAGTAGGAACTCATATCTTGGAAATGGCTATCATCGATGCACCATTCCCATCTCCAGTTAACTGGCATAATGCATCCTACGATGCGATAGACCCAGCCCTCCCAGCGCTATCAGCAAACGGAAAAACTATTGCCATTACCGGCGCGGGAACAGGTATCGGGTTTGCTATGGCGAGAGCATTTGCCAAAGCAGGTGCTGCTAAGATCGCAGTTTTGGGCCGGACGGAGAAGACTCTGCTGAGTGCAAAGGAGTCAATTGAGACACTTTATCCAAATACTATCGTCACTGCATTTACAGCCGATGTATCAAATGAAGGGTCCGTCAAAGGAGCCTTTGAGAAAATCAAGTCAACAATTGGCTTCGTAGACGTTCTGGTTTCCAACGCAGGATATCTCCCAGATATTGAGAGCATTGAAAATATCTCGGTTGATGAGTGGTGGCGTGGTCATGAAGTTAATGTCAAAGGCACTTTTATTGTTGCCAAAACAGCGCTGGCAATTATCTTGGCTCAGGATGCGGTGGTAGTCAATATCACAACTGGTATAGCAACCCTACCATACATTCCACAATACTCGGCATATGCAACCTCAAAGATTGCGTCAATCAAGCTGTTCGAATACCTGCAGCAGGAGTATCCCACACGTCATTTCGTAAGCGTGCATCCTGGAGTTGTCGAGACGGCGATGAATTTGAAGAGTATGGCATCTGGCACTGTTTTGCCAAAGGATGATAGTAAGCTGTACCCCCTCATAGCACATAGCGACGTATGCTAATGACTTACTCCTAGTTGAGCTTCCAGCTTCCTTCGTGGTATGGGTTGCCAGTCCCGAAGCTAGATTTACAGACGGGAAGATCCTCTGGTGTAATTGGGATGTCCCTCAGCTCAAAGCTATGGCTGGGAAGATCTCTGAAAGCAACTTATTGACCACAGGGATGATGGGGTTTCCTTTCGAGGCGAATTGAGGCCTTGCGAACGGCTTGCGCAGTTCTTGTGAAATTCTGTACGCTCTAAGTGAAGCCTCTCGTCACGAACGAATAAATCAAGCTACCTACCGTCTTTCTCTGTGAAAATCTAGTGAACTGCCCACTATCTTTTACTCATACTTCTACTCATAAAAGACTGATGATGGTGGTTGCAAAAAGCAAGCAAGTGTTCTTGTTAATCGCCGAGCAAGAAAGGACGACACGACCAGAAGATCATTCGTTGGATGATATGTTTTGTTTGATACCATTGCCACTCCGTATCACCACCTCCAACCCTCTGACCTATACCAACACCGTACAAACAATATATAACCCTAGAATGTAGTGAGGTTGACCCGTGCAAGTGTATTTAAATCCGTGGGCAAAATGGTGGATTACATAAGTAAAGTTCCGGCTATGGTGAACCGTGAACCACCACGCCCAAAAGCCCCTTTTCTCCTTCTCGCCACAGCTCTCTGCCCATATCCTTGCGGGCGATCGATCGTTCATATGCTCTTACGCCACTCCAATAAAAGATGCAAACCAATAATGTCACGTACTAGTATCGCCGATAGAATTGTGTCAGAACTCATTTTTGGTCGTTGTAGTGCGGGATAGTGGGAAGCGTGCAGGACACATACGAGATATTTTATCGCGCAAAGACGTCTATGTAGAATTCACTCTATTTGCGCTGCTTGTTGGTTTTGTTCCCCAGTTTGCAGCGCAAAGTCTGGACCGTAGAGCAGTCTTATGATATTCACCTTCCCCCGGCGCTAGATCCCTTAAGATCCTTGGCGATGGGTGACAATCTTGGACCACCTCATCTGACGATCTAGGGTTGACTTTGACTTCGGCTTCAACTTCACCCACCTTCATCCATCCCCCCTCGAGCCAACAATTCACCAGCGCCCCCGAATAACTGCGGCATTTTTTCACTGACAGACCCCGTCGTCGCTGACATCTGCACCGGTTCTCTGAGCACTCCCGACAGCGCCAAATTGGGATACCCTGATCTGACGTATCTGTATCATTTTGCACCGAGCCCCTTAACCGCCGCACATTCGCCATGCCGTGCGGAATTGGAGGACAGAAGACCACCCAGAGGAAGCTGGTATTGCTGTATGTTACCTCGCTCTTGAAGGAGCCGGCGAGTTCTTCGCTGCATCTTGGGCTTGCATGCGCCGCTTCCACCTATGCTTGCAGCTGCGTCTCGTTGAGAGCACGGTTACTGACTCGTAAATAGTGGTGATGGTGCCTGCGGAAAAACATCTTTACTAAATGTATTTACAAGAGGGTAAGGCTCATTCGAAACTCGACACACTGGGAGACGCTCTAACCTGCCTCATAGGTACTTCCCCACAGTTTACGAGCCAACCGTCTTTGAAAACTATGTTCATGGTATTATGCCTGCATCCTTGCGTCGCATGTTATACTAACGCCCTACTAGATATCTTTGTCGATGGCACCCATATCGAGCTTTCTCTGTGGGATACCGCAGGCCAAGAAGAATTCGATCGACTTCGTTCCCTCTCGTACGATGATACCCACGCCATCATGCTTTGCTTCAGCGTGGACTCTAAAGATTCCCTTGAGAACGTCGAATCCAAATGGGTCGGAGAAATTGCGGAAAACTGCCAGGGCGTGAAATTGGTACTAGTAGCTCTGAAGTGCGATCTCAGAGAGCAAGGCGAAGACGGCGAGACAGAAGAAGTTGAGGGGGCGCAAAGAGAGAAAAAGGATATGATCAACTATAATCAGGGCCTAGAAGTTGCACGGAGGATCAATGCCTTGCGGTATTTGGAGTGCTCGGCAATGAGGAATCGGGGTGTGAATGAGGCATTCACAGAGGCTGCTAGGGTCGCTTTGGGCGTAAAGGCAAGCGGTGGCAAGGACGATAATAAGTGCACCGTGATGTAGGAAGAGGACAGAGTACTTTTACTTTTATCGGGCGTTAAGTGGGAATCTTCGAAGCGTTTATCTGGAGGACTTTTTTTATTTTACAAACAGTATATATATTTGGCATGCGGAGGTTACCTCGGAGGTGCAAGAGCAGCACTCCTTTGGTTTGGGAATTTGCTGTTGTGGAGCTCAGATACCCATTTTCTTTTAATATCAAGCGTCGTGCAGATAGATATTATTTTGTATGCATTGGCGCTTTTCTTTTCGATGCGCACACTGTTGAACTATGTTAATAAAGTCGTATGCCATGTTTATACAATAGAGTAGCTAGGAAGATGAATAAATTGGGCAGCTGAAACTCCCAAGGACTTTGCGGCTTTCTCCTGCTATCATTATCAGGTGGCTACAGACTCGTGTCGCTTCGTGAACATTCAATGGCCACAGCTACGAAGCCCACTATGAAACACTTTTACAGGTGTAGATATCTATAGAAATTGAGAACAAGACTCTGACTTTGATAAGAGGCAGCAGTGACGCTTAGTCGTATGTTAAGCTTTTGACACATGTATTCTAGACCTTAGATTCGAAAAGCTAGTCATATTGTGATGGAACCAAGGGCGCGGCGGTATACAGTCTTTCCGGCCCGAAGTAAGAACACATGCTTCAGCTTTTTCTTTTTGGAAATTAGAGAAAAGAGGCTTTGGTAAGAGCCATGTGTTTGAAATATGCATATACATAGTTTAGTGTTTTAATTTTATCTTTGATCTTTTCGGTATCTCTTAGTGGCAGTATGCCCGTCACACACCTTGTTTGTTTTGTTACAGCTCACGTGCTTCAAATCAGAGAGGCAGACCGACGAACGCACCCTTTTATAATAATATCATATCTAGTACTATCAGATTTGAAACTAATAGTAGAGAGAAGAGTTCTAATAGACAAGCTGGGAAAGCGCATTATTATTAACACAGGACTCGCGAGATTCACATATAGAAGAAGCCGAAGCTGAGAGTAATACTATACTGCTTGAATTCGGAAGGCTTTAGGAGTATAGATTATCACTTTACCTAATCAATATTAATGAGGAAGAAGAAAGATGACGCGTCAAGCAGAGGCCGACACCAGAGGACAATTTGAGAGTATTGCGAGGGGGCCTAGATGTGTAGAACTCGCTTAGTATTCGTACCATTGATGCTACTGATATATACTTCCGTAGAGTTAAGCACTTTGACCTTACCCTTTATCAGCGAGTCAGAGAGTTAAGCCCCAAACTTAGGTGCTACAGAGAGCCTAGGAATAAAGGGTCTAGAGCTCGAGCCTCGACTCAAGTACGTAACTGAAGCGCGAGAGTAGCCTCATGAATTAAATCTAAAGAAGTATTTTGTACTTTTAGAGTACTTCTAGCGTAAGAATCACGCTCGTAGTGTGAAATATAATTACAAAACAACATTACCGCCTCGAATTTATGGGTTGATAGGAGGATCTCCCCATTGGGATAACGGCCAAAAACTGAGAGATGCAACAAGAACATATCTCAAAAGAGGCTCTCTCAGTTTTGGTATATATGTCTTTAGCGATAAGTGAATTATTTACCATATAACCTCTGTTCAACTTGACTCCACCCCAACAAAGGGAAATACTTGCTTAGTAGCTTTACACTGTCATCATACAGCACTTTGAAGCTACCTTGATCCTCGACGCGATTTATCATATAACAAAAAAATTTAAAATGCGCTTGCCAGCGATCCCATGCGAATAGAGATTCAATTCACCCCTTTCTTCTTCCATAACGTCAAGTCCGCAAGACTAGGAAGAGCACCCGTATTGATATATCTCTTTACACTCACTGCAAACAGCGCAACAGTTGCCCACTTGAATAATGCACCTTTGGGCCCATCAGAGCCCATTCCGCCTAAAAAAGTAAGCCAGTAAGCGACTCCCCTAGTTTCTTTTCCATCGCGGTCAAAATTCGGCTTCTTGTCGGTCATCTGGCGGAACTGGCTGAGTTTGGCATCGCTGTATGGTGGGTACCGGACTGCAAGTAATTTCTCCATCCACCCTGGAGTGGTAGCGACGGAACGGCGATGGGTGAAGACATCGAAGGAAGACTTTCCGCGGTATGCTCCTTGACCTGAATCTCCAACTCCGCCAAATGCTAGCGTTGGAATTGTGCCGTGGAAGAAAGAATCGTTTATTGAAGCACCACCAGAAGTAACTTCGTCAAGGACTGCGAAGGCAAGTTAGCAGTTTTTCAATAAAATGAGAACTAGGATGTGGAATAACGGGGAGGAAGAACAGGCGGAAATCTCAACGTGAAAGGTTTTCAAAGCACAATATATGCTCTCGCAGTTACTCTCTGCTATAGTTGCCCTTGCCGACGCCAATTGAAAATTGATATTGGAACTTACTTTTGTTAGTTTCGGCTTTTGTACCGAAAGCATATAGGCCAAGGGGTGTTGAATGAACCAAGTTAGCAGTCTCGATCGCCTCCTTAACACTATTAACAGGCAAAATGGGGATTAGAGGACCGAACGACTCGTCAACGATCATGGAATCCTTAGTGTCATTAACTTGCACCACGGTGATTTCCATAAAGTTTTCAGATTCATCCATCTGACCCCCTATCAATATTTTCCCGTTCGAGTCATCCAACATCTTCTTGATTCTATGGAAATGTCTGTTGTTGACTATTCTTGCGATATCAGGACTAGCTTTTTGGCCATTAGGGAAGAATTCGGCCATAGCAACCTTCAACTGCTCAATGAATAGTGGCAAAATATCTTTCTCGACCATGATATAATTCTGGCTAATGCAGAGTTGACCTGCATTATAGAATTTACCCCACAACAATCGTCGTGCTGCTAGACGGGGATCGGCGTTATTGGTGACAATGGCTGGATTGCGCCCTCCAAGTTCTAGACAAACAGGTGTCAATGTCTCGGCGGCCTTCTTCGCGATAATTGTCCCAACTTCTTTTCCACCGGTGTAAAATATCTTGTCCCATTTCTCATTGAGTAAAGCAGTGGTCTCGGTAATACCACCATTAACGACCGAGTAAGCACTAGGATCGAGGTACTCCTCTATGATTTTTTTCAAGACCATGGCTGAAGCTGGAGAGACCTCTGAAGGCTTCAAAACAGCCGTACATCCCGCTGCTATAGCGCCGATAAAAGGGCCAAGAGAAAGTAGGATTGGAAAATTAAATGCTCCGATGATCAAAACCGTGCCTAGTGGTTCCTTTCTAATGTGCGGGTTGAGTAACGAATTGGTAAGTGGAATATCTGCGGCTTTCTCGTCCTTCATCCACTTTGCTAGATTCGCCGTCACAAACATAATATCATTCTTGCACCAGTCAATTTCCGCAATATATGCTTCAAAGCTCGGCTTCCCCAAATCCAACTTGAGCGCTTCGACCAGAGCCTCAGAGTTGTCGGCGATTCCCCACCAGAGCTTACGTAGTTGTGTCAATCGATATTCAATTGGCTTAGTCTTTTGGGCACGGAAACTGGTTTTGCACAAGTTGACTGTACTCGAAATCGAATCGACGGCGGTTGCCTCGAAGGGCGCGAGCTTGCTGGAGCTCATAGTGGTCTGTCTGAATTGCAAATATCAGTTACTGATTAGAATACCGGTTTCCTTATGCTACCGCCTAAATAGACTGGCAATGCAATCGGGTTGGTAATGCTCGATTGTGTAACGTAAAGAGAATTGTGATATTGAATTTGAACTGATGCAATTTGAGGCATTGGAAACCAACGCTTTACCACAGAAGCGCGAGAGTCATGATAATTCATTACTTGCACCCAGCGTGGCTCTATTGCGACTACTAGCTGCGTTCAAGCCTACGTGAACCCGTTGGTTTCTTGCGAGTTTCTTCTTTTGCTAAATTGACATAATTGTAATTGGAACCTTTTCCAACCATTTTTCTGGTCTGAATTTAGAGCCAGTAGGGAAAAGAAGCATCAATAAGTAGAACGAAGTAGAATTGCAGACTAACTTGCTAGATATGCTGGACATCTTTGGTCCAATACTTTCTGATTTCCGAACGAATGTGAATAGAAGATGAGATAATAACCATATATGATAAAAAATGATTGGCACAGATATTTTTGGTTTTATCTGCTGTGTTGGCCTCAACCTCTTGTAGCTTTTGGAGTTCGATGTTAACCCCTCTGCCTTTCTACACAAGCTTGAAATGCTTCAACCAAGCTACCCCAAGTGCGAGATGGTGTTGATTCAGTAAAACTGAAGTGTAGGTGCTGGGGAAAGTTGATGAATCTGGCGTTGGAGTGGTGGATGCTGAACAAGGGGAAGTCAACACGCAGCGGTTGGGCGTATGCGTATCCTCGAGAGCAGATGTTGGTAATATTTGAACCTTAGTTTGCCTTAGCGCCTCGTTTCATGAGAAGACATAGGGGTCCAATGCATGTCATGGCAGGGATAAGATTAAAGATCTCATTAAGAATCTGCTGCTTTGAGAGGCTATTAAATTGATGTGGTGTAGCCTTAAGTCCAGGTTCTCTTCTCTCTGCAGTACAGGTAATTACAAGCAATTAATCCTTTGAGGGAGCATCACGAGAAGCTGAGAGATATGGCGTTGCTACCCTGTCACCAGGGATACTACCCCAATGTGGTGTAGTATCTTAAGATAACGTTCCATAAGGTCGCGAACTGTTGGTTGTTTCTATATTATCCAACGATGATTGGCGAGCGTTGCCTCAGCCACACATTAGGTAGTAGTGCATAGTAGGATTTGATAATATTTTAGTAAGTGTTCTGCAGGATGCGAACGATGCTATGGTGATTTTGTCATACTTGCATGGCTGTGACGCTACTAGAGCATAAACTGATCCAATGACTTTCTAAAAATGAATTGTCTAGAAGACGAGGATAAGCCCGTTGGAGGCGGCGGCGGCACGGCTTCGCGTGGGAGTTTGGAGTTTGTACAGAATCTGAATGCTGAAGAAATGTGCTCCACGAATCAAAATCCTACTCGACTTAGTAAATGTTGGTACTTAGAAATCTACCTTTTTTCTGCGATTCTTGATCTCACATCACACAGAATAAGAAAGTTTCCTTTGTTAAGATGGCTACAAACTCGACCAGATCATTTTCGCACTTCCCCATCGGATCTGCTGAGTACAATAATGAAAACATCGGCCATCGAACTATCGCAGTTGCGATCACTGGCATAATTCTCGTGATAATATTCACTGGTCTCCGGGTCTGGTCGGGGTTTGTAAAACGAGCCCCATATGCTATGGACGACCTTTATATCTTTCCGTCGCTCTTTTCGTGCATTGCACTTGCTTCTATCTCAATCGGTACTAATTTCCTACGCGAAATTCTCTCTCATTTTCAATCACTAATCTTTTTTCTTCTTAGTGATGGTCAAAATTGGTGGCGTTGGACGCCATATGCCATACATTAAAATGACTAACCCAGGAGCGGTCATACACTGGGCAAAATCGCTGATAGCAGTCGAACTTGCGTACGGATTCGCAGTACTATTCGCCAAGTTATCAATCCTGAGTTTCTATCTCAAAATATTCACATCCAAAAACTTTCGCCTGGCTGCGTATATTGTTTACGGATCGCTCTTAGCAAATGCTTGCGCTGGATTTGTCGTTGTCTTTACCGCTTGTATACCGTTCGAGGCACGATGGCACCCGGAAATGGCCACTTCTGGAAAAGCCAAATGTATAAATGTTGACATGTTTTGGCGATGGATCAGTTTTGCAAATATTCTTACGGACTTTGTGATGCTCGCTTTGCCTTGGTCCTCAATTTGGAGCTTGCACACCTCGAGAAACCAGAAAGTGGGGTTGACTCTTATGTTTCTCACTGGGAGCATGTAGGTGGTGTTGAACTTTCTTCATTTCCTTTGACGTGGAAATTGACATATTCTACTAGTGGTTTGATAACATCTATTGTGCGGTTCATCATTTTCTATGATACTGAGGGTTTCATAGATGGCACTTGGACATCAGGTATGCTAGCCATCTAAGGATGCTTGAATTAGGAATTTGGATTAACTCTCAGTCTAGGAACACTGATGATTTGGACAGTGATTGAACCTTGCATCTACCACGTGGCAGCTTGTCTCCCTACTCTTCGACCACTATTCCTCCGCCTCATTAAGAAAGACGCGGAAAATTCAAAAGCACAATACGGAAATTCTTTTGCTCATTCTGGGAAACACTCTCAAGATCGAGCAAATAGTTATCCTCTTGTGGGTCATAAAGGCATTAGTGATAGTAGGTTTGAGCGCCTCGACGACTTCCACCTTGAAGAAAATGACCATTCATATGATGTTCTCGTCAGGGCTCAGCACCAGCAAGACGACACGCAAAGAAGCGACATGGAGGCAGGGAAAAAAAGAATCACGGTAACTCAAGGTTATACTGTGGAAAGAGGCGTTTAGATTAGTCGAAATCAAGTTCGGCGGAAGATTTGTGTATGATATCCTGCACTGTACTTTTATATAAATAGACTGTGCCATCTTCAGCAAGTATTTTGAGATTTAGTTGTATTACAACATATCTTATTCCAGCATATCTTTCTCTGATGTTTCTTCACATGCGAAATTGAAGTACGGAGACTTGACTTCATTGTTCTTGGCGACCTTTAGGGGAAGCTAGGAATGTTTTGGAACCAATAGCCGCATTTTACTTTCAATAGCTGGCCAGACACAGCAGACCTTGCTTTGCGTTGTTGGTAGCTAACTAAGATTACGATGAGATGCTCGTGCAGTGCTTATGCATATAAGATGTAAAACTACTAAGCCTAAATAGATGTGTTACGTATCTTCCAATAATGTTAATGTAAGCTTGACCATGGCATTGCCGTTATCCGATACCCTGGTAGTCAGGGGAAGTACTACGGTACTTCGAAGTAAGCGGCCGACTTAGCCAATAGATGGTTTTTGCCAAGAGAGTATTCAAGATGGCGCTGCAAGGTTATGGTATAAGATAGGTAGAATATAACTCCGGAGCTGACTGCAGGTGTCATCTGCTCGTGTATCGGGGGGTGATGCATTCCTCGTACGGGTAAATACATAGTTCCCTTTCGCTTATTAGATATCTAGAGCGGCTAGTCTTATAAAATCTAACTCAGTACTGTATGCCAGATCGCATTCTATTCAGTTGGTGAATTCACGTACCTAAGTGGGGTGACCCCCCAGCTTAGCAGGGGGTGAATTGCTGAATGTCGTTACACATACCGAGTACGACGTCTTACGGGCCGGTTTAAAATGGTACCCTGATTATCTATTCTTAAAATAGGGGATGGAATTTTTAGATCCACAAAGAAGCTGGTAATACAGGGCTTGTTACCGCAGTCCCTACCTTTCTTGGTATGTCCGTGTCACCGTTAGAAATGTTGGCATGGCCTGGTGAGTTTTGACTTTTGAGATTAGGGAAATATTGGTACGTGTCATATAGGAGCAAATCGCGCAAGCTGGGTAAAATCACATGCGAGGTGGAAGCCTGTTAGCGCATTTCAAATATTGTTGATGCACAAGGTTTAGATGATATCCTTGTCAGGTGATGTATTCTCGCTAAATCATTAGCCACACATAGTTACTACACTCAATCCCCGTCAGTACAATATAACTAAAACAGTAGTTTCTTGTCGTCTCAAAAGTAGTATCTTTAGGAATCTGAAGCTTATATAAGCTATTCAATGTCTGAAGTTAATCGAGACCCGTAAAACGATTACGTTCAAAATGATATCATAGCAATACGGGGTGTACTAAGGGGCATTAAATTGTACACTTCTTCGTTTATTCAATTCAGTATCTAGTATGAGTCAAAGACTTTAGTAGGACAGCAAGAAGTTCTCATATCTTAGATTTGACCAACACGCTCGTTTAAAGTCGCCTGATTAAGGAGTCTCTGCATACGTCTGGCACATTGGCAATAAGGAAGTCTATAGTACTGTAGAAACTGTAGTAGTAAACCTCTCGATTGAGCCTCACGAACTACACCTTTGAGTTGCTCGAGGTCTGGACTCGTACAGACGTCTTTAGTTCCCTTCAAATCCTTGCCTCCCTACTTCGTCGTTTTCAAGACTGAGTTCTTTGATGAAGAAGGAGAAGATAAAACCAATGACTCCCATACCTGTAAGAGCCAAGAAGACAGCCATGAAAGACACTCTATAAGACTCTATTACAGCATCATAAGCTGGAAGGGAATGATTTATCTTGCGGAGAGAGGGAATGAAGCCGACTGCTTCGCGCACATCATGGAGGATCGCGAGTTCGAATGGTAATTGGCCGAGTCTAGCGATTCGTTGTTCAAAGACACTGTGGAAAACGGTCGAGCCGATTGCAAGGCCAATCATGCTGCCGAACATACGGAACGATACCATGATGCCGATAGCGAGGCCTGCATCATCAACATGCTGACTAGCATTCATAGGGAATGTACAGATGGTAAAGAGTATGCCGAGACCAACACCGGCCATAACTTGAGGGCCATATTTCATGCCATCAGAGACCCCGGGTTTCCATAGCGCAAAGAGACCAAAGCCAATTGTAAGACATGGCCATGCAGCAATGGTTAGTAGTTTGTACTTCCGAAGGACTTCTACACTGACCGCTCCGAACACGCTGAATATTACAAGGAAAACGCAGATCGGCAGTACCTCGATGGCGGACCTGAAGGGTGTGTTTTGGAAGGTGGCCTGGAAGAAGAGAAGAAGGTAGAGAAGACCACCGTTCAGCACCGCGCCGTGCATGAACGAACCGACCAGAGTGCAGGTTGCAGTCCGGTTTTTGAAGATGCGATAAGGGAATACAGGCTGAACGGGTCGTGCTTCGTAGAAGCCTAAGAATATCAAAACGATAAATCCTATTATAAAAGGGACGAGTGTTTTATACGACGTCCACGGATATAAGGCACCCGCCCAAGACAACGGCAGTGCGAACAAAGTGCTGCCGGTCAAGAAAAGCACCATACCAGTCCAGTCGAGGCGTGAGATCTTGAAGGCAAGCGTATTTTTGATTGGCTTAAGTCGCAGGAAAAAAAGAAATAGCAGGAAGCCTGTCACACCAAATGGGAGGTTGATCCAGCCGATCCATCGCCAGCTTGCCTTTTCAGCAAGAGCAGCGCCAACGATAGGGCCACAGATTGCGCCTGCGGCCATCGGAATTGAGAATAACCCCAGGTAAAGCGGACGCTCCTTCAGGCTGGTGATGTCGGCGAGAATGACCTCTCCCAATACATCAATACCACCGCCTCCCAGTCCCTGTAGAACACGGCCAAGAATCAATATGTTCATACTGTTGGCATTGGCGAAAACGATGGATCCAGTGATCAAGACGATGAAGGAGGCATAAAGTGGGATCTTGCGGCCCAGGATATCGGAAACACTTGTGATAATAGGCATTACGGCCACGGCGGCGAGAAGAAAGCAGAGACTGGCCCAGAAAGCCTCCAGCGTTGTGCCATTGAGGGCATGGGTAATCACCTTGAGTATAAGTTAGTTAACAGAACTCACATGGCTGATGGGTTTGAGCTCACTGGCACAGCGACTGACAGCGCTGTTGCGTCTAGTGAAACAAGCAACACACAAATGTTTAGTGCCAGGAAGGTCATGTAAAATGAGAGCGGCTTCTTTGCTTTCCCGCCCTTATCGACTGGCACCTGTTGTTGCTCAAAGTCTACGGGCTGACTGAACAGCAACGACGGCTTGTTCATCACCTGTAGTGGCAGGTCAGGCTGGGGCATCTCTGCCAGGTCAAGATCCACCTGTTTGAGGACTGGAGTAGCAGCCATAGTGGGCGAGCAACCAGGCTTACTCTCCACCATCAACAAACTTTACTAGGCGCCTGCTGCTTAGTTGCGCAACAGGAGCATCATGGAAGTGCGGGTCAAGGTGTACGAGGTGCAGTTCGAGGAGGAAGAACCGAGGTGTTAATTTCTAGTTTTAGCTGATGGAAGGATCGCGGTGGTGGTGTAGTTACTAAGGTTGCCTAAGGATAACGTAGCACTCTTATTCCTGACACATATATATCTACTGTAGAGCAGACTAATCTAGCACGCTAATAGCATACGTCCTTCAGGGCATGCTTTCACTAACCCAAGCCCACTTATTACTGTACTGTAAGGATGGTTTATCACGGTGTGACTACACTGGCCCTATGGGCGATCACACATATGTGGGTTTAGAACGTTGTAGTTGTATGTATTTCTCGGTTACCTTCTCGCTTACCTAGCACGTGCTCAATGAACCTCATGTATTGAATAGCCTCGTCGTCAGCTTATACTAGAAGTGGGTCTAGGGGTCAAATCTGCGTCGCATTCAATTTGTGTCCAATGCAACTTTACTGGCGATCGTTTTGTATGCAGCACCGTTGCTACCCTCCTCTTCAGTCAACGCATACACCTGCTGCGCCGCCCAGGGCACCTTGCTCCTTCCCCCACTTCCCTTCTCAATTTGAACCATCTCAGTTGCCCACTCACAAATTGCGGCCACCAAGCCGTCAATCTGCTCCTCAGTATGGCATGCGTGGATGACAAGTCGCAGCCTTGCACTTCCCCTTGGAACAGCTGGGAAAGTCACAGGGAAAGCCGAATACTTTCTGGCGTCTAGGTGGAAAGTCAACCAGAGGCCGTAGCGCTCACGAGTCCACACCGGTACGAGCTGCGTCTGGAAGTTGCGTTCCTCCCAGTCTTCTGATACCGGGATCGAAATAATGTTCCGGTCATTTGCTTCCTCCCAAATGGGATGCGCAGTTACCTTCGTGAATAGCCGCTTTACCAGATGCTGGATATTGTCTCGACCCTTGGCAGTCCGTTAGTAGCTGGCTAGGGACCTCTCCTACATGAGCAACATACCGCTGTAGTCTGGGGTTGCTGCATTAACGCGTACCCTGCTCGAATGGCAGCAACTTGATGGAAAGCCGGGGCAGCAGTAAACACTGTCGAGCGCGAGAAGTTCACTAGTGCACTCTTGACGGTGTGGTTACCAAGGATAACGCCTGGGGTACATTGTTAAGTTTTGTGAAAATGCGAAAACGTGGGACTAGGGACCACATACCTCCAATTGATCCAAACGCTTTACTGAAGGTGTGCGTTTTGATAGCGATTTCTGAATCCAAGCCTAAGGTTGCAACAAATCCCAGTCCTCTTTCTCCAACTACACCCATACTGTGTGCCTCGTCCACAATGAATTGCGCATTACCGCCTGGGAAGACCTCTTTAGCTACTTGCACAAGTTCTTTCAGGGGAGACATATCGCCCTCCATGCTGTAGAAGCTCTCAACAACGATGAGAACACATTTCTTCCCCTGCTTGATGAGAGGCTGCGAATCCCACACAGAGATCAAAGCTTCTCGAAATGCATCAACATCGTTGTGAGAGAAAGGCACCTTTGTACTAGCAAGCGAGCGTGACATGCCGTCCACAATACTGGCGTGGACGAGCTCATCATAGATGATTGCATCGCCTGGTCGGGGAATTGCCTCAAAAATCGCATAATTGCCATCACAGCCTGAGCCAACGAGAAGCGCAGCCTCGACTCCGTGATAGTCGGCAATTTCCTGCTCTACTGCTTCGATATAGTCATAATTGCCATCCATCAAGCGGGAACCGCCAGCTCCAAGCTGTGCGCTAGGATTTCGAGCCAATTCGTCTTCAAATGCCTTGCGCAATCGTCCACTGGCACCAAAAGAAAGGGAGTCATTGGAACAGAAATCGAGAGTTTCTCCCTCTGTCCAGGTGTTTTTAAGCAGGGTGTAAAGTCCATGATCCTTTCTTCGGACATCAAGAGCTTCCTCCAGGTTACGATAGAAGGCTGGTGCACTACGCATAGTGTGCGCGCGGGTCTTCTGGCTGGCCATCCAGCGGCTGAAAATAACGGAAGACATGGCCAAAGAAAGTGAGGAACTGTGATTGAATAAAGGTTACAGTACAAACCGAAAATATTTGTAAATTCAGAACAGGACGGGCGGGCTTGCAGCTGTTTGACTTGCCTAGCCCTCCCAGCAATTGAGTAGCAATGAAGCTCAGTCAACCAAAACGCCGCGTAGAGCAATATCTATTCTCCGAGAGCTAGCTCCATCAAACGTAGTTAATACTCTATTGTACCACGCATTAACTTTCCCGGGCATAGACGGGGTCAATTGACGTTGTCGAAGTAAGCATGTGGGTAAGAGAGCCTATTAGAGCCCCTGTCACACTAATCTACTTATTACTACTTCGTTAGGCAAGAGGCGAAGCTAATATAGTATATGCACGTCGTATTACAGAGGCACAAACTTATTACGGAATCAGAAGCATACACAGCACAGTACCGGAGACTTTGTTCGGCATAAACCAGGTATAATATTTAATTCATTCCATTCTCACTGGCTACTCTTGACATATCAAACCTTTGATTGGATAAAATTGGTGTAGATAACCTTCATATATTCTACATATATCCTACAGGACATTTGGCTAGGCTGGACCCCGTTACATATATTAGGTATGTTAGTATGAGTCTACGTTTTTTTTTTCCAGCTAGCCTTCCCTTGTCTAAGCACATTCAAAAGGCTCGGGTACCAATCCAGTATCTACAAGTAATTCTAGCATGAAATGCCTGTAGTAACTCTGCATATATTAAGCATGTGCGATGTATATGAATTATATTCTCGTCTCCCGACTACAATTTCTTCTCACCCTTGTACACTTCGCCGTTCCGTTGCGTCTCCGTTGTTCCCAAGAAGTTCTTTTTTGCAATCCAGAAGAGGCAACTGTCAGCTATGCAGATATTGAGGACTTATCGTCACCTGCGTTGAACATCTTATGGATCGGTGCCTTGCATAATGCGCCCGAGCTTGCCTGATCTTGACTGGTGGCTTTAGCCTTTTCACATTTTTCGTTCATATTTGCAGCACCACGTAGTGGCTCTTACTTAAAACTCCCCTGCTGCACCTAGAATTTTGCTATGAGACTTGCTATAGTTGTTTTATATGCTGGTTCCTTGCGGTCTTTTGAATTCCGTTTGGATGTAGAAACTTGCCGCAATGGCCGTTCCTACTGTAATATCAAGCGGCGAACCTGTCAATAGCCATTCTACCACCAACGGCCACGCTAATGATGCTACCAATGGACACAACAACAACGGCGCCGCTACAACAAATGGTCATCGCCATGCTGCCAATCCTACCACAGCCACAGCCACAGCCACCGGTAAACCTCCCAAACCCATTGCCATCTGTGGTATGGCATGTCGGCTTCCACGTGGTATCAATACGCCAAAACATCTCTGGGAATTCCTGCTCGCTGGAGATGATGCACGCAGCAAAGTACCGGAGTCCAGATATAATATCGAAGCGTTCTATGATCCAAGCGGAAAGCCAGGCACAACGAAGACACAGCATGGCTATTTCCTGGACGAGGATCTTGCCAATCTAGATACATCATTCTTTTCTATGCCCCGAAAGGAGGTTGAACGAATCGACCCTCAGCAGCGACTTATGCTAGAAGTAGCACGAGAATGCTTTGAAGACGGTGGAGAAACCGGTTGGAGAGGAAAGAAGATTGGGTGCTACGTCGGCAACTTGGGTGATGACTGGCTTGAGATGCTTGCACAAGATACCCAAACCTTTGGTATCTACCGACTTTCTGGATATGGTGATTTCGCGCTCTCCAATCGCATCTCTTATGAGATGAATCTTCAGGGACCGAGGTACGTCAGAAGTCAATTCGTGGACTCGATTCGAGTTCTAACACCTTCTCAGCATGACTATTCGAACTGCATGTTCGTCATCTATGGTGGCGCTACACGAAGCTTGTGTAGCTATTGATAGAGGCGACTGTGTGTCTGCCATCGTTGGCGGCACTAACCTCATATTGAGACCCAACGCGACGACTTTGATGTCTGAGCAAGGTATCCTCTCTCCAGACGGCTCCTGCAAGACTTTCTCTACTGCCGCTAATGGATATGGCCGTGGCGAAGCCATAGTCGGCGTCTTTGTGAAGCCGCTTGAGGATGCAATTCGGGACGGAAACTCCATTCGGGCGGTCATTCGAGCCACTGCCACCAATCACGATGGCAAAACCGCTGGATTCAATTTGCCTAGCTCAGATGCTCAGGTGGCTATGATACGCAGAGCATACGAAGTTGCGGGCCTCACTGTATCAGATACCGGGTATTTTGAGTGCCATGGAACTGGTACACCGGTGGGTGACCCTATCGAAACAGAGGCTGTGGCCCGCGTTTTTGGTAAAGCAGGTGTAACCATCGGATCTACCAAACCCAACTTTGGCCACACAGAGGGAGCCTCTGGTATACTCTCGGTCCTCAAGACTGTCCTTGCGCTCGAGAATAAGACCATTCCTCCAAGCATCAAATGCTCCCCAAGGAACCCGAAGATCCCATGGGAGTCAGGCAAGCTGGTGCTTGCTGAGGAGCCCATACCCTGGCCTACAGGCCGCCTAGAGCGAGTGAGTGTGAACTCATTCGGGTTGGGAGGAGCGAATGCCCACGTCATCATCGACTCTGCCGCTAGCTACAGAGCTTCTGTAGAATCCCGGGTTGAGGAGGAGGCTGCCCAGCTTCTTCTTTACTCCGCGAACACACAACAGTCGCTCACGACACTCATCGATAATTATAAGACCTTCGTTGAGGAGACGGTACCAAATGTTGAGGATATTGCATATACGCTTGCTCGTGGCAGGGAACATCTGCCTTATCGTGCATTTGCTATCGCCAATGGCTCTTCAGTTGGAGTTGCCTCTCCGATCACCAAGCCTGGCCAGCAAAAACCCAAGATTGCCATGGTCTTCACTGGCCAAGGTGCTCAATGGCCCCAGATGGGTGGCCACCTGCTGAAGTCCAATCCGACCTTCCAATCTAGCATTCGCTCCCTTGACAAATACCTGAAGGACACACTTGGAGAAGAGGCACCCAGCTGGAGCATTGAGAAAGAGCTTCTCAAACCTGGAAAGAAGAGTCGTCTCAACCTGGCAGAGTTTGCGCAGCCGCTCTGTACCGCCATCCAGGTTGCCCTTGTCGACACCCTACGCTCGATAGGAATCGAGGCAGATGCTGTTGTTGGCCATTCTAGTGGCGAAATAGCAGGTGCTTACGCTGCAGGTGCCTTGAATGCAGGGGAGGCTATCATAGCTGCTTTGTATCGTGGTATCGTAGTCAATAAGCAACAAAGACCAGGTGCCATGGCTGTGGTCGGTATGGGTATCGCAGACACTGAAAAATTCTTGATCCCAAACACTAGCATTGCATGTGATAACTCCCCGCGAAGCGTCACCATTTCTGGTGATGTCGACAAGATCGAGGAGGTGCTCATAGCTATTCGCACCGCGCGCCCCGACACCCTCGCCAGGAAGCTCCAGGTGGACAAGGCTTATCACTCCTATCACATGGCTGAGGTGGGTGACATCTACAACTCGTCGATCGAGCAGAAGGTGGTTGAGAAGAGCCCAAAGAAGCTCTTCTTCTCCAGTGTTGAAAACGAGCTGCTCAACAGCTCCGCTACTCTCGGCTCCCGGTACTGGCAGAAAAACTTGGAATCTCCTGTACAATTCAACGGAGCTGTTACGGGCCTACTTCGCCACTTCTCTGGTCAGGAGCTTATCCTTTTGGAAATTGGTCCTCATTCCGCACTGGCTGGTCCGTTAACACAAATTATGTCTAAAACTCCCAACAGCGCTAGGTACATACCAACCATCGTGCGAAACCAGAACTCTGTAGAGAACTTCCTCTTGGCTGTCGGCAAACTATTTATCTTCCATATCCCAATCGACTTCAAGGTCCTCTTCCCTAGGGGCTCTTGCTTGTCGGATTTGCCTCGATACCCCTTTAACTATGGCGAGAGCAGCCATTGGCTCGAGTCCCGTCTTAGCAAGGAGTATCGACAGAGGAGATTCCCCCACCATGATATTCTCGGTACCAAAGTAATCGAAAGTACCGATCTTGAGCCTGCATGGAGGAATTTGTTGCATGTTGGGTATAATACTACTTGGCTCAAGGAACATAAAGTCGGTGCTGACATCGTGTTCCCCTTTGCTGGCTATATCGCCATGGTCGGCGAAGCAGTACGTCAAATAACCAAGATTGAGGACGCATTCGGTCTGCGACATATTTCTGTCGGTACTGCTATGTTGCTTTCAGAGGAGAAGCCGACGGAGATAATCACCACCCTTCGACCCCTCCGCTTGACAATCACTCAAGACAGCAGCTGGTACGAGTTCACTGTTTCAGCATACAACGGCCACCAATGGACCAAGCATTGCAGCGGAGAAGTAAAGGCTGAGGGTGAGGCTCTACGTGCTAGTACTAGCCCCAAGCCTTTCCCTCGTGCTGTTGGGTGGGAGAGGTGGTTTGATTGTGTGCGCCGCGAGGGCCTGGAACTGGGCTATGATTTCCAAAATGTTGATGGCATCACCGCCTCCACAACAACCAAAGAGTCACGAGGAACTGTGTCTAGCAAAAAGCACCCAGTGAACCCACTTTCCAAGTACCATATTCACCCGGCTGTTCTTGACAGTGCACTGCAGCTGCTGTCCGTTGCTTCCTCGAAAGGTCGTACACGCAAGCACAAGAATTTCCTCCCCATTTTCTGTGAGCAGCTCTTTGTTGCCCGCACAACCGAGGACTTCATCATGAGTGTCGAAATCACGAAGATGGGCAATGGATCAACCTCTACGAGGATCGGTGAGGGAAAGGGTGTTGTGGACGGAAAAGTCATCCTCAAGTTCGATGGCTTGAAGATGACCCCTGCAAGCATCACTGATGACACAGCGGAAGCAAACGATCCCCATGCTGCATCCCGTCTTACTTGGGCACCCGATCTCGACTTTATCGAATTGAAGACTCTCTTCCAGTCTTCTCCTAGTCGCCAGCAGTACGCTCAAGATCTCGAAGAGCTTGGTAAGCTGTCTACACTTATATTACAGAAACAGCTTGCCAATGTCAAAACCCAAAGGTCTCATCTGAAGAGGTACGCTCAATGGATCGACACCCGAGCCAAGTTGTTCGAGACCTCTTCGTACGATGATGAGATGGTGTCTCGAAAGTTCCGGCAGCTCCGTGAGACTCTGGCCATCACCCCAGCTGCGCCTGTGGCTGAGGCTCTCAATGCTGTCGTCTCTAACATCGATTCTCTATTCGATGGCAGCATTTCATCTTGGGAGTCGCTTCTTCCTATTGATAATTTAACCAGATTCTACGAATTTGTGTCAGAGTTTGACAGCTCTGCTTTCTTCAAGGCATTGGGTCACTCTAAGCCAAACCTCCGAGTACTGGAAGTTGGCAACTGGGCAAGGTCGCCATCGACTAAAGTCCTTGAATCGCTTACGCTTCCCAATGGACGTGAATTGTGGTCACAGTATACTTTCGCATCCAAGAACTCGGTTGCGACCGAAGAACATCTTACTGGCTATCTGAATTTAGAATATATCACACTCGACATTAGCGAAGACCCAGCCGAACAGGGCTTCGAAGGTCGCCAGTACGACATTGTTGTCGCCAATAACGCTCTTCACGCAACGCCCAACCTTGCACAATCTCTCCGAAACATCAAAAAGCTTCTCGCACCTGCTGGTTATCTGTTCCTACAGGAACTTGCTCCTGCTTCCAGGTGGATTAACAACATTCTTGGTACCACCCCAGTATGGTGGCGAGGAGTTGCAGATGGCCGAGCCGATGAGCCATACGTCAACACTAGCCGCTGGCAAGATGAGCTAAAGACAGCTGGATTTGGTGCTCTAGATGCTGTAGTCTTCGACTCCGAAGAGGCCTCTCGGATCAATGGTGTTGTGGTCGTCCGTCCCTACAATACGGCTCCCACCGAGACCTCGAAGCCTATCAGTCTGCTCGTCAACCGCAAGACAAATATTTATGATGTGGCAGAGAAGGTCCTTCAGGAACAAGGGTATGAGGTTACCAAGATTACGCTCAAGGATGTTCCGCAACCCAATGTTGATATTGTCTCCATCATCGATCTAGACGGTCCATTCTTCGAGAATATCGCTGACGAGCCCTATGATGGCTTCCAGAAGTTCCTTGCCAAGATGAAGAACTCGGGGATTTTCTGGGTTACTAAGCCCTGCCACATCCGTGTTCACGACCCACGCTATGCGCAGGTTATCGGTCTCGCTCGTGTCATTCGATCCGAGCTCTTGGTTGATTTCGCGACTTGTGAAGTCGATGATGTTGATGCCGCATTCTCACTCGTAGGTCAAGCATTCGAGAAGTTCCGCGGCCGCAATGATGAGGATACTCTCAGCCCTGACTTTGAGTATGCAATTGACAAGGGTTTCATCAACATTGGCCGTTACTTTCCTTTCGTTATGAAAGATGGGTTTATTCAAGAGATCGAGGGTGAGCGTATGAAGATTGTCATCGACACCCCAGGTCGCTTGAACACTCTCCACTGGGTCCGCCAACCTGAGCCCGCTCCTCTCAAGGACCACGAATTGGAGATCGAGATGCACACCGTTGGTCTTAACTTCAAGGACGTCTTAGTCAGTATGAATCTTATTGGCCATGTTGGACGCTACCATGGTCTTGAGGGTGCGGGTGTTATTCGCCGTGTCGGTCCCAAGGTCAAGGACTTCAAGCCAGGAGACCGTGTTGCTGCTATGGAGCACAATATGTTGTCGACGTTGCTGATTGCCAATGAGGTCATGTGTGTCAAGATCCCAGACTCACTCAGCTTCATCGATGCTGCAACTATGTTCACAGCCTACGGCACTGTGCAACAATCCCTCATTACCATTGGCCAGCTCAAGAAGGGCGAGTCTCTCCTCATCCACTCTGCATGTGGTGGTGTCGGCCTTGCCGCTATACAGATCGCGCAGATGATTGGAGCAGAGATCTATGCCACCGTCGGATCTGACGAGAAGGCGCAGTATCTCGTCAAGAATTGCAACATCCCCAGGAACAGGATATTCAATTCTCGAGATAACTCTTTCGTCGAAGGCGTATACCGCGAAACCAATGGCAAGGGTGTCGACCAAGTGCTCAACTCACTCTCTGGTGAACTCCTCCACGAGAGTTGGAAGTGTGTCGCGCCATATGGAAAGCTCATCGAAATCGGTAGGCGTGAGCTGATCGGTCATGGTAGGCTCGACATGGAACCATTCGTTGAAAATCGCAGCTATTGCTGCGTGGACATTTCTTTCTCAGATACCACGTCCCGTTACAAGGGGTAAGTCAAATATTATTCCCATACGACTTATTGCTAACATAGAACCAGGATGATGACCGAGACTCTTGAGTATCTTGAAAAGGGTCTAATTAAGCCTATCGTTATCTCTAAGGAGTTTGATGCGTCTTCAGTCGCCGAGGCTTTCAAGTACTTGCTGCCAGGTACCCACATTGGTCGTGTTGGTATCCGCATTCGTGATGTTGAGGGGCAGCCAACCTCGATCAATGAGGTTGCAAACCGTCCCCAGAAACTTCAACTCGACCCAGAAGGCTCTTACCTCTTAGTAGGTGGCCTCGGAGGTATAGGTCGTGCTATCTCTATCTATATGGTCGAACATGGTGCTCGCAACCTCATCTACCTCGGTCGTCGTGCTGGCCAGAGCGACACTGATCAGGCATTTATCGGCGAGCTCAAGAGTATGGGTGCCTCCGTAATCACTGTCCGTGGTAATATAAATGAGCTCGACGACGTCTCTCGCGCTGTCGCCGAAGCCCGTACTCCTCTCATGGGTGTCCTACAGTTAGCCGCTGTCCAAGCCGACGAAAACTTCACCAGGCTAACAAAGGAGCAATGGGACTACAGCTTGGCCCCCAAGGTTACCGGAACTTGGAACCTTCACCACGCCACCGCAGGAATCAAGCTCGATTTCTTCCTCCTCTCCAGCTCCATGTCCTCTATCATTGGCCTCCCAGGCCAAGCTAACTACGCATCTGGAAACAGCTTCCTCGATGCCTTTGTGCAGTACCGCAACAATCTCGGTCTCGCTTGCTCTGCTGTCGACATCGGTCCCGTCGCTAACGTCGGTATCTTAGCCAACATGGCAGACCTCCATCAAACAGCTATCCTCACAGGGTACAAGACAGTCCAGGAACAGGAGATGTTGGACTCGATAGCTCTATCTATGATGTCCAAGATTCCTGACAACTCCAAGCGCGTCTCGACCTTTTTCGATCCCAACATCTTCGTCTTGGGTCTCGAGTCTACTATCCCACTCAGCAGCTCGGCTAACCGCGCTGTGTGGAAGAAAGACCGCCGTATGGCAATCTATCACAACAACAGCGGGTCTGTTATCAATACTGCGGCTTCCTCCAACCAGCTCAAAAGCTACATCGCAAATGCTCGTACTGATCCTACGATCCTTAAGACTCCTGAGGCGGCAATATACTTTGCACAAGAGGTTGGCAAACGTCTCTTTGGCCTCTTGCTCAAGGATGATGCCGAGTTAAACACACGCTTGGCCCTTGCGGACCTGGGACTTGACTCCTTGGTTGCTATTGAGCTGCGCGCGTGGTGGAAGCAGGCGTTTGGCTTTGATATTTCGGTGTTAGAGATGCTGGGCACAGGTAATTTGGAGACGCTTGGTGGACACGTGTGCGAGAGGTTGTTGCAGATTTTTGCGGATGAGAGTAAGGAGTAAACGTTTGCACTGTCGACTAGGTCATCTGTATCACTGTTTTCATCAGGGCTATCTAAATATATCACTCAATAAAGCTAACGGGTTGCGTTACTAGTGTAACAGCATTCATCGGATGAGACAACCCATGCTAAAGAAGAACGAATTGTTAAATAATGAAGATAACAAAATTTAAGTAATCAAATTGCGGATGTCAGTAATGATCACAGAGATTCTAGCGAAGTTGAGCAGGGCTATTGAGCTAGTCATTACATACATCATGGGGACAGTATCCGTGTTTATGTAGAAATTTGACCATATCAGCACCACTACCTGTAGAGATTCCCTTTTCATTGGTCGTGTCTGATGAATTTACAAGTATAATGCCGCTGATCGATGCTGACTCGGAAATATAAACTCTTGCAGGTTCTAGATTGGCGAGATTTCGGGGGCTAGGCATGGAATACCAGCTTACGGGGAGCTCCCCCATATGAGCACGTGTTCCTGTCATGATTAACATTGCTTTTATTGTGCATCTTATGCTTGTGATTGTTCTATATCCTTGCTTATTTGACTCATGGATATCGCGCACAATATCCTTGGATTTTCTAAACTTCATCATCTCCTCAGATATAGCCTCTTCCTTAGCTCTAGATGATTAAATATTACTATAGCTCATTATTTTTCGTAATATTCAGCAACCCCTAGATTAACAATTAGTATATTCCTAAATTCCTTTGAGTTGGCAGCAATGAACTTACACTCAACAATTTGTTTGACATTAATATCAATAACGTTCTGCGTACCCGGATCCGCAGCTCCGTTCTTCAGCAGAAGATCGTAGCAATGTATTCCGTTAGGAATCACGTTAACAGGATGCTTTGCCGTCGATACAAGTGATCCTCCAGGACGGGATTCTGCTGACACACTACCCGATCTCCAGGGGTCATACTCTCCATTCGTCCAAATAAGTCGAGTTGTGTCTTCAAGTCTCCAGCCTTGAGTCCATTTGTTGACCTTATGGACATTTTCGTTGGGATCGAGTTTGCTACGGTAAGTGTAGATGCCTTTCTCTGTGGGGAAATATAGATCACATTGTCGTTGCCAGAAGTCTGCACTGACGAGCCGCGAGACTATGGTATCTTTTGAGCGGGGGGCTCCGCTATTTGAAATCAGTGCCTCCGATCGACGTGTTTGGGAAACAGTAGCCACTCACGTCTGCCAGAACTGAAGAGGCTGGTTGCAAAGTATCCACATCCACTGTCTATTGCTTATGTTATCGATAGAGATGTCCGTATAGAATTTGCTCTTAGGGTCATAGCTATCATAGCAACCGAAATCATATTCTTCATATCCATAGCTGGTACAAACTTTAGAGGATCTGGTTAGTCGCAATATTTTGAAAATCGATGTAGAGATTTGACTCACCGTCCTTCCCACCATCAGTGGGTTTGATCCAGCTGGCATACCCTGCCAAAGCCTTTTGAAGACCAACGCCATTGGCATCTGGTATCGTAGCTGCACCAATCCCAGCATTCTAATATATAATTTGAGCACTAGTCTAAAAACACATAACCCAGAAAAAACTTACCTCAACTGCATCACAGAATTGGTAGAAAGGCGAGTAGCCAGTCGTTGGGTTGATACTTTGCCAACCCCATGGACCCGATTCAAGAACACTGAAGGCAATCACAGTAAGTTATGACATTTTACGTACAAAGCGCATTCGGTAAACTTACTTTGCAAAATCATCATCATGCACCACCTTCTCCATTCCGAACATGGACTTCAGCGCCAATTTCTCGGCTGTAGTTCCTTTTTTCAGGACATCATCTACGTGGTTGATGACTAACGTCACGTCTCTACTGCAGTTCTTTGGCATTCCCTGTTGAACCGGTGTGAAATATTGCCACTGATTATATTAGAAAAGTCCAAAACATAAAATCTAAGGAAAGAAGGCGTACAAAGTCACGTATGGCTTCAACCGGAGCACTGGAGGAATGATAAGCCCAGAACACATCTGGATGCACCGAAGCAGTATACGCTGCGAGGGCCCCAGAGTATGATCCACCTGAAAATACCCAGGGAGCGTTGTCTGCGTTGCTGCTATGATCTGTATCAAACGCAAAATCGACCGTTTTCGCAAAATATGTGATGTCTTCGATAGCTTGCTCAATAGTTAAAAGCTGAAGATTTTCAACCGTCAGTGTATCATGAGGAGATGAAGAGCCATAGTAACGATGCTCAAGCATTACTGAAGCACCCCTGATCTCCTGAGCAAAGAGACCGGGAATGGTTCTATTGGTGACATAACCCGTATACCCAGCTGCTGCAACTTCCCCAGGCGTAAATAAGACAACTGGAGAGTTTTGGCTATTAATAACATTAGTATTAATACAAGAAGCTATTCAGAGATTCAAATTAGTGACAAGACATACCCTGCCCAGTTTGTAGCATTCCACCAATATTGCTGCTTGAACGTCCCTTTGCTTGGATTGTTGTGATCCAGAAGCTGGTCAAAGAAAGCCGTTCCAGAGACGTTTGTCGGCGCTAGGCGCGCATGATTATTTCCAAAATCTCCATCTTCTGGTGGTGGGAGTGGGATATTTCTAGGACCAACAGGTCGTAGATTGTTATCAGCTTGAACATTGACTATCCCAGCAATAATTAAGACCGTATTTATGATTAACGACTTCATCGTGACCAGCTTGAAAGGACTATCAGCACTGATCTGTTATGAACAATAGCTAAGAACACGGGGAAAAAAGCTTGTGTCCGGATGAAAGTGCTTATTTATACCTCCAAGATGCTCTAGCAAAGGAAATTGTCAGTTTCATATGTGCACGGTCAGTGTACCGTGGTGTCGTTCTGATGACAAGGCCTATCGTGCATGTCACCTCTTTGATGTGCCGGGCAATCAAAATCCATAGCCCAATCCAACCCTTCTGAGCCCCGGAACCGATATCGTATATCATCTAGCCTAACACTAACTTCTGTTTTAGTTGCACTACTAAATTGTGAGCCATGCATTTCTACGAAGAGCGGTCATATGTGCAGATTGAAGTTGCAGCAGTGATCTGCACAGTTCCTATTGCGGAAGGTTGCTCACAACTGAAGTTACCCCGCCGGCCAGTCTAATTTACAACCCAGCTTCCCATTTCAGATAACACCTCGGAATGAAATATTATGAAATTCCATCACAACTATTCCCGTTCTGAGACTTTAGAAATGAGAAAGCACTTGTGCCACGACCTCGTGCAGTTGTTCCTATCTTCAAATTGAAGGTTCAATCTTCCAAGACATCCTGTCTCGCTTATTCTGTGACCCCTGATCATATGAATGAGCAGCGAGCTTTTCAAGATAACAGACCGCACTGCACTTCTATGTCTGAGCTTTCTGTGCACAATTTCCCAGATAAAAGTGGAGAATATTATGCTACATTGATCAGGCTGAGTTCGGAAGTAAAATTGTATTTCATTCAAAGTCACCTCAGCTTTACCACTGTGCACAACAAAGGCTTATTCATCCTGGGTGCACTTGTTGATTAGAGAAAGCTCTTCTGAATAACCCCCCCAAGTTTAATTCCAGATTTCTGTGGATGACCAAGAAGAAATTAGATAAGCACCGAGAAACTCAACGAAAGGTTCATATCCAAGGAAATCCAATTGTACAGGCCAATGCAACAGAGGCTAGATCTATTGACCTGGCTACAGAATTGGGGTAGACCAACAACCATTATCTCGAAACACAAATTAGAGTTTTGCCAACACGAGATTCCATTGAAAGGTGTATAGAAAGCTAGTTAATTCAATACTACGGCAGTTATGCGCTTGCCTCTCTTAGGTGGCGATAGTTGCAGCCTACAGAAAAGGCAGCTCGTTGGCGTCGATTTACAAATCCTATATTTGAGATCGAATTAAATGCCAGCGTCCTGCAATACATTGCTGTTCGATATTTCATTCTTGATTCCTTATCCTACCAGTGGCTCCATCGGCTCCTTAATTCGTTATTTGAACCTAGTGTTACACTCAGTGCGGCCAGCAACTGAAACACCTACTGTACTCTGGTTCTGCTTCCTTAGCTCTTATATGTTACTAACTAAAGGTAAACATATTTCTGTAAATTATGATTACAGGTAGTGCGCAATATATAAGAGAACTATTTCCCTGCTACCCCAGATGGAAAAGGGGTCGAGCCTATATACGTAAAATAGCAGGGGAGAGTGAGTCTGATTAGAGAGTATTAGTGTTTTGAATTATTCTTCACCGTTATGGATAATTAGTGCTCAAATAACCGTGGAAATTGGTTTGGTTTGGTGTGAGTGTGCGTGTATGCAGCATGGATCGTGGGTCTGAGATACGACACCAGGATCATTCAAGGGGCTAGAACTTTGGTAGCTTGAGTATCAATCATGGTTTTTCTACATTTAAAAAGACTTTCTCAATAAATATAGGCGCAAGCACTACAAAGCCAACTGTGGCAAGTTAATGCCTATTTAGCGTTTCATATCCACTTGATAGAACTGGATAATTGTGTATTGATATAATGTACGCATATGAGAGTGGTGAATGCCGACAAAAGTAACAAACTACTAGCGATCTTAGTCTTATCACAAGAGGGAGACAACAGTCTGAAAAGTTCTAAGGTACGATGACTTAATACGTATGACCATATAACCAAGACTTCCTTCACCTCGCTTAAAAAGGGGCCGATTGCCTCAAAATCAAGGCCGAGAAGTGGCCTAGTGTGCAATAACAACGGCCGGACAATAAAATCTATCTCAATTGTATAGCACCAGGATTACCTGCAACCAACGCAGCAATGACAAGTGGAAGTCGAGCTTCCCAACCTGCTAGCCGCCTCATCTCTCGCTATGTCTCCCAAATTGCACGACGTCCTGCCCTAGGAACCGGCCTTATGTCGTCGCATCAATTCCAAGCTACTATCCTCCCTCGATTGCAGCCATTGCCAGCTCATATGAAGCTATTTTCCACATCGAAATCATTATCCGAGAAGACTAAACTTGAAAAGTGGCTAGAAGAACAGAATGCCAAGCTAGACGACGATATAAAGGAAATGGAGGAATTCAACGACGCTTTTGATTTTGCAATGCGCTCTAAAGGATATAGCGAGAGTACCTTGCGTCTTATCCATGGTGTTTCTTGGCTTCTTACGGTATCAATCTGTGTTGCCACCGTAGCCGGTATTTTCTGGGTTTTGCGGCAATATGAAATATGGCCATTTGGTGCAACAGAAAATGACGAGCCGATAGTCGAAGCAAAGCCACAGGCTGAAGGAAACTGGAATAATAAAGATCAATAAGGAACGCTGTCAACCATGGACAAATATCCAGCTATTGGCTTTGGTCCCTCTCTCAATTCCCACCATTGTTGACATCAACTCTCGACCTTGTCTGTTATGGTATCCTTCTGGAAAACAGCAGCCAAACCCAATGCCTAAGCTTGAAATGTGCTGCTCCATGATCATAAAGCTGAAATTAGAACTTCAGAATCTACGGCCAGCTTCTCTAAATGGAAACATGTGGTGGATTGGCATTCTTTATAAGGAGCTGGAATCGTAATAGACGAGCAACCAATTTCGTCGACAGTCTCTCACTACTGAAGTGGGATGATGAGTAGGAACTCAAGATGGCCAAGCGACTATATTCGCCCTGCTCTGGCCAGTCTAATTTGGAAAGAGATGCTTGTCAGTTCTCTAGCTTTGTGAGAGTAATTCACTACAAGCTTGCATGGAAGTAAGGACCAAAATTCGACTATACTGGACGCTATGTTATTGGACATCTACAGCAGCATAGAAGCTCAAATGACTATACATAACTTTAAAGCCCTACGCGAGGGTATGGAAATTTAGTAGACATCTAAATAGAACAAATCTGTATGAGGTATATTTCTTGGGAGAGCAGAAAAGGTTGTAAAGCATCTAGTACAACATCTCCGTCACACATCGAGATTTATATCAATTGGAGTGGCGCAACATATCATATTCAAGTGACGTCAAGGGACATATTTGAAGTGGGCGGGAGAATGTGAATAATCTTCTTTTGTATTTTTTGCGTAGCATAGCATAACATAGTGTACGATGTTTTCAGAGTGTTTGGCTCGTAATCTGAGATAAGTGTACAACTCCGCACATCTAAAAACTCACCAAAATTGCTATCAACTTCAAGCCCTCGTATTACACAATATCAATCGGCGATTTCCCATGATTTACGCTCCAGATACTTCTCAAGTCAAGCTCGAATCCTTAACATCAAACCATAAAAATCACGTGCGCGTCGTGCTTCCACATTCCCCCCTCATCGCGTCCAGCTCACTCCCGAAACCCAAACAATACGCAAGGGCGCCGCAACCATGTCCACGCATACACAGTCACAATCGATGGCCTCGCTCAGCGCGTCCGTGACGTCGCTGCGCAGCTCGCTCACGCTGCTCGACTCGTCCATCTCCATCCTCGACGCCGGGGTCGCGGATTTCCCGCGGCTGAAAAAGGTGCTCTCGTCGACGCGCCATTTCGAGCTCACGCCCTCCTCGTCGCTCACCTCGGCGCAGCAGTCCCTCGCGAGCGAGCTGGAGCCGGCTATTGAAACGCTGTTGCAGCGGAGCGAGATGTATGTGGCGAAGATGGAGCGGAGACAGCAGGCACTGGTTGCGCGGAGCGAACTGCTTGAGGGGAGGCTTGAGGGAGGGGAAGGGGGCGGGTTGAGGAAGAAGAGGAGTCTGGAGAGGTTGGTGAAGACGGCAGGGAAGGGGGACGAGAAGGTTTTGAGACTGAAGGCATTGAGGGGAAAGAAGGAAAGGTTGGGTTATGCGGTTGAGAGGTTAACGTTACAAAGTAAACAGAGGCAGAGGCAATTGCGCATGAGCGTTGCTGCTACGCCCGCGGATTAGGGAGGGAGATGGAGATGGAGCATCATATTCGGATGAGTGATGCCATGTTGGACGAGAGAGCACTGCATACTTGAGGCATTGCGCATGGCTGGAGTTTAGGATTGGGCAGCTTTATACCCTTGTTTTACGTATCATATTATCATCACTATCTTACACCTTCAACTCTTTTCCCCAGCTATCGCCCCTCACCACCTCTGGCTTCTTGTCTATAACCAGCTCCTCAACACCTGTTCCCATCCAGTCTTCAAAGCCCTTGAAGCCTTCTTCTACGACCCATTTGCGCCCTTTATCAAGTTTATGTAAAACCTCACACGAATTTCCCACCACTAGAAGTCCAGGAGGGCGACTGCCTTCCTCCTCAATTGCGGCAACTACGCATTCTAGTGTCGTACGAATCACTCTTTGATCTGGACAACTGGCTCTCTCCAACACTGCACACGGGGTATCTTTTGGCCACAGTCTCCTCGATTCATCAATCTTCCCATCATCATCAACCTTCTTTGCGTCCTCGGAGTCATGCCGTGTCAAGTCTGCCACCAAGCCAGAAATTCTATGCAGCGCCATCAAAAATACCACAGTTTGAGTTTCCACATAGGATGGAGGAACCGTCGGCTTGCCCTTACGCCCTGTACCAGTACATATTAAAACCTGGTCACTGACTGCCCGTTGAGTTGCTGGGATGTCCGCGAATAATGGGGCGCTCAAAGCACTTGTGATACCAGGCAATACGGTGATGGCATTCCCATAGCCCTCTTTCCGGAAGTATTCGAATTCCTCACCTCCTCTGCCATATATGTAAGGATCGCCTTGCTTCAATCGCAAAACCGTTTGCCCTTTCTTCAAGCCAGCCAGTCCGAGAGAAAGCAACTCCTCTTGGGCTCGCTCTGCGTTTCCCGGGAATTTACGAGCAATATGGACCGGTGTTCGACGAGGGATCAATTCCAGAACAGCAGATGGGACGAGTTTATCTGCCAGGATAACATCTGCTGCCAGTATTGCTTTGTGCGTAGCTCGGGTAAGAAGGTCTGGATGTCCCGGCCCACTTCCTGCCAATATGATCCGACCCTTTTTCTCGCTTTTCGAATCCAAATATGCTGTTTCGAGTGGTGTTGAATTAGCTGGCTTTGTGGCGTATGACCTGAGAGTGGTTTCTACATCATCATCTGTGATATTTGCCAGCCGTCTCAGTGGCCAGTATTCGCATATTTGAGAGAGCCAGCGCATACGTCTGCTTTTCGCAGCATCGAGGTCGGCTTCTGTAACGAGGCGATTGAAGGCTGAAGACTGGTCGATATCATCATCATCATCCACATCTGCCGCATTCGCCGCGTGGGAAATATGGTCTTCTTCCTGAATTCGCCGCCGGATTGTACCCAAACGATCACACGCGGGGCCAAGATTCGGCGGCAGAGCAGAAGCAATTTCCCGGCGGATACGTGAGGAAAGTTTACACCCTCTGCCATTTGTAGTTACGCCAACTTGAAGAGGGCCATCGGTATGGGTACTCAATAAACTGAATGTGCAGAGCTGTGATGCGTCAGAGACGTTTACAGGTATTCGGTTTCGTTTGCAAAGTGCAGATATATGTGCACCTAAGACTTGTCAGATCTGGCCCGCTATCAATTCGAGGTCCCTTACTCATTGGATCTCGCGATCCGGATGTGACAAACACAGCGTCAACGACACCGTTTACCTCCTCTCTTCCCAGTCGCAAGACATCTTCGTCTGCGAATTTTTTCTTTTGCCATTCGACCTGCCCATCGTCTATCCTCTTCTGCAGTGCATAATGGAGCTCTGCGGTCCCCGGCGCAATGAGGATGGGTTTCGCGCCAACTTCGAGAGACTTTGCACATCTGGCTGCGGCAAGGGGATTCGATCCTACAATTAAGTGGATGTGCGATGTCGAGTCCAGTGCTATCAGAAGACTTGTGAACGCCATTGCGCTTGCTATTTATTTATTTCTGGTTGTCCTACCCGCTTTGGTAATTTGTATGATTGTAGCGGCAAGAAATTAGTATTGGGATTTCAGGAATAATTCATAAGTCAAAGAGCAGCAAGTCGCTAAGAAAATGAAGAAGCAAACGTGGCATTCTCAATTGATATAGAGAGAACACATGGCGAGAGTGACAAAGACTTCCCATGGAGATACATTTTTCTACTATATCTCCTCCGAGGGGCGGCGATAGCTTTCTTAGCTCGCCTTGTGCTTTCAACCCAGCTCCAATATTTTATTGCGTCTTATCGCGCCAATCACGGTCGATGTAATGACACTTGTTTGGCAGCCTTGGAGGGGCACTTGGACGTGGTAACTTTCTCCGCGGCAAGGCTGAGACGAGGCTACCACAGATGCATCATCGTAGACATTACATGAGTTGACCACCACGATGACTTCATGATGGGCGAATAGTCGAGCATAAGAGAACATTAGGTGATGTTAGTAGTGCTGCAATGGGTAAATTCCCTCCTGCCCAGAATGAGTACCCTATTGAGAAGTACACTCTGAACACCCCGCCACTTATCGACCTCGTCTCCGTCATTGCAACGGGCCTACAGAAGAACTTTGTGGAATCAACTGTCGAGATCATATCATGTCCGGACCTTCGACAGTCACCTTTCCACCTCGCTGCTGCAGGACTTTCTGGCGCTGGACGTATCGCAGACATTGGTGGGCCTCCATACTTACATCCCACGCCGAAGCTTGAAAAGCAATACTCACTTTTGACTATCTTGAATGATGTTGAGCTTGGGACAGGATCAATGCTAGGGGCCTCTGCCGGCCCATTTCATCAGATCGGTCACAATTCCGAGCTGATGCCAAACTTGGCAAAAGGAGTCGATGGTGAGAAGATTTGTAATCGAACACATTACGCGGAAGTAGGAGAACATGGGCAGTGTGTCAGCGGGCCTGTACCGGACGCTATGCAGGATTTTGGCCTGATGGGAAACCTCTTTATTTCTGAAGGTCGTCCTGGACCTGTACTCAAGATTACGGCATCTCAGCGGACGGGTCAGTTGAATTTCCCAGGAGCAATCCAAGAAGCACTAAAAGCTCGATACGAGGAAAGAACAGTAAGCCTCGGTGGAGTCTTTTTAGTCAGGGCTGGCAAAGCGACGATGCATGTCATGCCTGATTTCTGCAAAGAGCCTCTCGATGAAAGTGGAATGCTCAAATGGCTGAAGTTCTATGAGATGGATACTCCATTGATATGTCTAAGTGTTTTGCACTCTCACGATCCCGGTCTGGATCTTAGGATGGAGCACACGCACTGTTTCTCGGTGAATGAAGATGGAGAGTCAGGGCAAAGGGGAGGCCATTACCACGCAGATTGCACGCCAAACGAGACTAGTTACGAAGCGTACTTGAACACTGCGGATTTCATATATCGAATTGACCGACCGGAAGGCTGAAGTGACCCTCTTTTGGAAGGACATTAATACAAGAAACCACTGAGCTGGAAAAAACTGGAATGGAACTGCTCGACTACGAATCGCCCTTGGTCGCGTTAGCCTCGGAGATTTATAATGAATTGTACAAAGTCATCTAGGTAAATTTTAAGCGACCACTTCGCAGTAACTAGGATATTAGATTTTCTCTTTTTTTTGTAATTTACTCATTCTTTGGCAACAGCAATACCAACTTGAGGCTTTTGAAGAGGCTCTTATCTAAGAGCGATTCTATTATTTTATTTCAAAAGCTATCTCCTGAGCTCAAATAGTTCTAAGCATTTGACATCTAAGATAATTTAATTTTGAGGCCGACTCAAATCAATGCGGTGTCCTAAAAGTGCTCGGTTCAGTATGGGCGTGAGAGTTCCTGGGGACCAGTGTGTATGTGGCGCCCAGAGCACAAATAAGACGGAGCGATTTCAGCCCTCGAAAAAGGATCTCAGCCGCATTTTAAACAGCACCCGAATTAGACAGCCAATAGGAGAGAATAGCACCAACCATTTACACGGATTTCTTTCACATGATGAAATTGGTTCGTGGAGGCGATGTCAGGCTAGGCTCTATGGTTTAAATAAAGCAGTTGTTCCTCTAGGTTTACAGGCATCAGCCGGCGTAACTGTTTAATTACTTGATTCTCAGGAAATTATATAAAGTGTTATCGACTCTTCGAACCGCAGTAAGCTTTAGTTCTACATTTTCAAATTTAATTGTGCTTTTCTTCAGTTTTATATAACTAGCCGAAACGGTTTCACCTTGATTTCAAGGAATACTCATTATCCGTCCCATCTACAAAGATCGGTTCTTACATATTCAGGCAACAATGCAATATCCATCCGCCTTCCAGCTAATCATCATAGCTATGATGATATTCTCAGTAATGGGAGAAGATTGCCGGAAAATAGCGGGATGTTATGTCTGTGGTATGTTTACACATCCTCACCTCGAAAGATGGCCTTGGTTTATTGACTAGTCAACAGGTAAAGCCACCAACAAAACTCCCTGGCAGATGCTATACACAACCAACCCCGGGATCTCCGTCTGCCCGCCGCTGACGGATAAATCCTGCGGGAACTGTGACATTTACAACTGTAAGTTGCATCTCCCCACCAGAGCCCATGGGATATCATGAGGATCTCTTGCTCCACGTCGTCCAAATTCCGATATATGGCATGAGCTAACCAATTTTCTTAGGGAATGGCGGTAAAGGCGGCGTGGACAAGTTCTGGAGCGGCGCGGCCGGCAAGGTCGTCAAGTGTACGCAGCGGAAGCTGAGCAGCGGCAAGTCGGTCGGCGGCAACACGTGCAAAACGAGCGGGCGGACCGACGTGGATGCGTTTACGTTTGCGGATCGTGATTTCGTCGTCTTCAAGGATGGCTTGGGCACGATCGGCAGCGGGAAGCCAAAGCAGAGGACGGTGAAGAAGGGGAGGTGGGTGAAGTTTGAGAGTACCGTGACAGTGTACTGCGAGTCGAAGAACGGCGCGCCGTACTGTCACTTCAACTCGGATCTGATCGTTTGAGGAGAGGGCGTTGGAGAGGAAAGGGAGAGAAGTTTGGTAGCTTGTATCTGCATTGCTGTCTTAAAAATATATTCAATAGAATTACATAGTCGGATTAGAAATACATGGAAAGCTTTGTCTTTTACTACCAAGCACTCTTCTACTACCAAGCAAACGTTTCCCCGACCATCTCCTCACTCAGTTTCCATAGCTTCTTAGCGTTCTCTTTATCAAGCGCATACTCCGAAACCGGCTTGTCAGTAACAATTTGAGAATCGACCAGATAGCAGCTCTCCTTTCCATCCCTAGCCACGATTTCCAGTGTGGGGTCCAGCGCCGCCCGCAACGTCGTCGCGCAGCCTTGTTGCAAGGTCTTGACCTTTGTTGAAGATAGGCTCTGGCCCGATGCGACAAATGCCTTGTACCCTGCATTCCTGATATCCTCCGTCACGTACTGCTGCAGCTGGCTTGCGATGCTACCAGGGTGTAGCGAGAAGCTCTTGACGCCTCTGGCGTTGAGCTCGACCGAGAACAGAATATTTGCTGTTTTGGACTGGCCATACGCTTGCCAGACATCATAGTCCTGCCCGTCTTTGAAGCTGAGGTCGTGGAAGCGAACACTACCCATGGTATGGGCCGAAGATGAAACGTTGACCACCCTCGGAAAGTTAGATTTCAGTATTTTTGGCATCAACAGGTTGGTGAGTAGAAAATGGCTGAGATAATTGGTTGCGAACTGCGACTCGTACCCATCCTCTGTCGTTTTGAAAGGACAGACCATGATTGCGGCGTTGTTGATCACAACATCAAGATTCGGAATCTCGTCATCCTCCAAGATCTGTTTTGCGGCTGCTCGTATGCTGGATAGAGAGTCGAGGTTGATGGGGACGAACTTGACTAGGATGGAAGTTGAGATTGATGAGATTGCATTGATGGTTGGCTGGATTTTGGCAATTGTACGACCAAGAAGGATAATCTTGGATGGAGATCCATGAGCCAAGGAGATAGCTGTCTCCGCTCCTAGTCCTCCTTCGCTTGGTCCTGTGATGAGGAAAGTCCTGTCTTTGATCTGGCTTTTGAAGTCGCCAACGATAGTATTCCCTTCAGTGCTGAAGCCGTAATTTTGCGCCATTTTATAAATTTGGAGATTAGAGAGTCAATAACGGTAATACCAAATTGCCAAGATAATTTCGAACAGTATCGCTGAATATTAGACGTTGAATCGTCTTTCCATTTATACTCCCAGTGGTATCGCCTTCTCGCCCCTCTCGCCTACGTACAGATTCTCGCTTACGGTAATAGGGGGTGCGGATACCCGCAAAAGCCGAATCCCGCAGATGGACTATGTTTCTCCATGGTAATAGTCAATTCTGGCGTCAAAGCATGAGTCATGTGAAAAAGACATTATCTAATCAGAGAGAAGTTGTCATTTGTAATTCTGACCATTCTCGTGTCGTTATGGTCCTGTGAGTGGATGAACTTGTTATTTAGCCCATTCCAAATATACTATAGCATATGATTTCCAGGATTACAAAACAAAATAAGCAGAGCGGCAAAGTTCAAAGCCCACTCCTTGTATCTGGGGTATCATCGCGAGCCAGGTATGTTTGTGATATATCTTGCTTAAGTCCACCAATGAACAGTCCACACTAAATCTTCACGGATTCGTCCTGTTTCGATTTCAGACAAGTAACACTTGATATCCAAGACTTTTCATCCCATCTACCCAGTCAACATTGCGACCCTCTTCTCTCAGCTTCCAGCATTCTAACACAATCTCCCATGCTTTAGCAAGGTTGCCCGAGTAGCCCTCGATCTTCTCATCTTTCAAAAGCTCCGAAAAGAAATTTTCGACTCCGCCCTCGGTTTCATGTGTTATTGAGGCATAACTCAACCCAGTTGCCATACATGCTGTCACACAGAATGGCCAAACCAAGTTCCTCATGAGACTTAGGTCGGTAAGCTCCTTGAAAGACTCGATGGTTTCGTTCACACTTTTCTTGATCTGCGGCTCTGTAGGATCAGGCCCGGAGATTACGGTGTGCAGGTAGGTAGTTGCTGAAAGAGCGAAGATCCGAGTGATTAAGAGTATGGTTCTGAGCGGTGGCTTCAGCTCGTTTCGACCACCAGCTGCCCCCAGACGAGACAATGGGCCGCCTAGTTCGCCTTGGTTCCTCTCAAGACCCTCTTTCAAGAGTCTTTCAAGTTCTGACCCCTGTGAAACGAGAGAGTTCATATCAATAAGGCAGGGATCTTGTGTTAATTTCCATCTCTGCAGCTCGGATATCCGATAAATGAGGATCATGGCCCAAGACTCACATCCCATTATATTTGAAAGCTCGTTAGTGGTGATATAGCCATAACTATATTCGAGGTATGGCTTGCCGCGTGTGGATGCGCAAGCGATTATGTCGTACCATATAAGAGTACTTACCAGGAAGTCACAAGCTATATCGTCAGGATGGGGAGGAAAGTCAAGAGTCATGTCCTTCGATGCAGCTTTGTACTCGGTAAGAGAAGGACGACCATTAATAGCTAAACCTGATGAGCTGATGTGTTCTGCTATTGTAGGCATAAGGGTAGATGCAGCTTGAAGATGGATTTGCCAGCTATCTGTGCCACCGCGAAGAACCTTTTTAATATATTAGTAAGCTTAGCGTCAATGGAAATGATTGAGCTACCTCAAACACTACTAATTGCGTAATGCAAGCGACTGTGTCGATAGTCCCTTTTAAAGGGTTCAAAGCTCCATCACGAAGAGCTGCAACTTGCATCTGTAACTCTCTGAGAGCAAGGGTGTGTTGCCGCCGCGTCTCATTTAAGTAGCCTTCAATACATCTCGCCCTCCCGCTTTTGAGCAGCGACAAGTACATGACTAGTCCCGACAAAGCTAAAGTTGTGTGATAGAGAGGCTTGGTGCGCGTGAGGAGACGGAGAAGCCATGCTCTACCTAGCTCTAGCACAGGTGGATTGTAGCTGCTCAGCATTAGCTTTGCAATTGAACCTCTTAGTATGGGAAGATCCGTTCTAGGATTGGTGCACTTCTAGTGCTTGGATGACAATGGAAGACGCCGATATTCTAAGCCCTAGTCCCAGCTCCAGAACCATCTGTGGTTGATATTGATTTTTTCTGCAATAGAGAGCAGGGAAATACATAAGGAAGTGGAACCTACCAGCTGTACTGCAGAGGAAAGATGCGGTCAATGAAGTGCATAAGTAGAGTAGTATTGGAATCTTCCTCGGTGGTTTCGTAAACATAGTGTGGTAACGCATTGGACCCATCGCCATTCGATGGCATCGAACTGCTGAACAGAAGATCATCGTATGCAGATACTATAGAACCATAAGGAATCATTGGAAATCCGGGTGGGCTAGCCCCGTGGATACTCGATTGCGGGGTGATTGGAAGTGTTGGGGGTTCTACTGTCGGTTGTACGTTGTGTGTAGAGGTTGGAGCCGCTCCTGACGCGGCAACTGAGCCCAAACGCGGCGGGATCGGATTGTATGATCTTTTCCTTTTGAGATTCTCCTTGATGGTTTGTTGAAGCTCTGTAAGTACCTGCTTCTCACGCGGTCCTCCATCCATCCAGCCTGGCTTGGGGCCATAGCCATGGCACACGATTCCTCTCAGCTCGCATGCCTGGCAAGCTTGTACTCTTTCGTCACACTTCTTCTTACGAAGCCTGCAGGTCCAGCAACCGTGCTGGCTGTTCCTTTAATTATTAGAAATGTAACTCGCAAAGGGTCTACGGGGATCGAGCATTTGCTATTTCGAGAATTAACGAACCTTCTCTCATGGTGTTGTGCAGGCATTATTTCCCCGAGCTATGTTATATCCGTATTTTGTGGAGCATAGTCTGTAATTACATCTATCACCTGCTGTCGTGATCTCAACTGCGTATGGGTTGCCGTGGAGAAGTAAGTTATTATCTTGCGCAACATTCCAGTCCCTGGTCTGCTAAGTCAGCCTTACTGTATGATGTACAACATTAATAATCCTTGCCATGGAGTGCGGACTGTATGTGTAAGGACTGGTGGGGCATAGGTGGCACATTAGAAATCTGTGTATTTTCGGGATTTCGGGGTTCTTGGTTTATGGCAGTGGCCGAATTTTGCGTTTAAGAATTATTTTTAACGGAAGATGAAAGGATTCATTGTGATAAAGTTCCATTGTCATGTCTTGTCTAAAAGTTGCAAAACAATAGATGGTTTATGTTCCAGATTGGCACTACCTAATCGCAACATCGCCTGATAGGGTATCTCTAGCCCGACCTGTTACTTAAGTTCTATTATCTCTAGATAGGGCAAGAGAAATTTGCTTGTACATATACTCAGAGTGCCATTGATGAAAGTGAAAAGAATTCAGTGTAGAATCTCGGAAGTTATACTTCACCAGGGTGCAACTGTTGTGACAACGAAGCGAAGCCGCAGCAGCTGCGGCAGCCGCGGCAGCTCGTCCGAATGCCTGCTATCGGATGCAGTATTTGACGTGAAAGACAGATGATTCATTTACTGTTCGTGACTCTCAGGGTAGCCTAAAAAGTATAAATATCCATAGCATCTCTAATTCAATTAATTCAAATACCAAACATCTTTCTCATAATATCTAGAACAGTCGGTGAAATAGCCCTCTATCACAATGGTTCACATAATCGGAGTTGCACAGGTATGACATCTGGCATCTCTTTTAGCAATTTCTGTCTTAGATTAAGCCCCTGTTTTTTCCTATCCTGGACAGTCAGAACTTCCGCAATAAAATCCTATGGTGAAGCTAATTATGTAGTCCTTATGTACACAGCGAGTACTTATAGCACTAGCTGAGAAGAATGTCACCGACTATACACTGGAGACTGTGGATCTGAGGGTCAGTAATGAGCTTTATATAGAGCCTCACTTTTCGAGTACTAATGCGCAGTAATCACCAATAGACTAGAGCCCACAAGGTAAATATTAAAAAATTCAGGTCCGCGAGACAAGACGCTAACACCTCTGCTAGCAACCAGCACACCTGGAGAAACAGCCTTTCGGTCAGATACCTATATTGGAGGATGGAGATGTTAGAATTTACGGTAAGAATCTGACGTTTCAGTGAAAGCCACCAGCACTAATTTATTGTCATTAAGAAAGTAGAGCTATCTGTCGGTACATAGCTGCCAAGTACAGAGACCAAGGCACTCCACTTGTGCCAGACATGAGCGATCTCAAAGCCGTTGGTCTGTTTGAACAATGGGCATCAGTCGAGCAGAACCAGTGGGATCCGTCTGTGGTTACTCTCGTTGTTCAGCAGTTATTCAATCCGTATGTTTCCCGTTACCGCCTTGGCTCTGCCTTAAGCTAATTCAAAAGCAAAGAATGAGAGGACAGCAACCTGTCAAAGAAATTGTCGATGCAGCTCGAGAAACCTTCAAGCAAAAGCTTGTCGTGTTTGACAGCATCCTAGGGAAGCAGAAGTACATGGGCGGTGATGCGTTTTCGCTTGTTGACGTCTTCTACTTGCCCTGGGCTCAGAAACTCTTCCAAACTGGCGAAGGCCCAGCAATTGAAGCTCACCCAAATGTGAAGGCTTGGTGGGAGCGAGTGTCTACCAGAGATTCCTGGAAAGCAACTCTAGCTTATGGTGCCCAAGTATAGAGAGTCATATATGTATCATAGAGTAGCAATATCGCCAATGATATCTCTCAGGACTGATACGAGTAATTGTTTACGTTTCAAGCGCCTCTTTCATGAGTCGGGTGATGGATAACCTTCGTTACCAGCTCGGTAGCCGGCTTGAATAATTGACAGCTCGTCGTAAGTGAACGACTTGTCATTCATCAAATATGGGGCGGTTACTGAGATTTTCCAAATAGAAGCAAACAGAGTTCCTTGGCGCAAACGAATTGAGTGATATGTTCCCCTTAGCGTACAAGAGATGTACTTGATCACTATCGAAAGTCAGAACAACTCCAGATAAAAGTCTTGAGTCTTAACGTACAGGTCGGCTCAGCCCGTGTGTCTCCAGAATTATCGACACTATCGAGGCTTCTTCCGTCTGACTTCCTTTTGGAAGCCACAAATCCTCCCCTTTGCGGCCGGCCGGGCGATGCTTCAATAGTCTATTGGCCGACCTCTACCCAAGCGACTCGAAACAAAAGAAAATATACCTTAACTTCGTAATATTTGTGGTTGGCTATGAATTCGCTGGGGGTCAGCTCATATTTTTTCAAATGAGAGTTTTTCGTACGGTACCTCGACGTGCGAAAAGAACCCTAAGCAGAGGATTAACCTGAAATGCGACTTCCCACCGGGTTTGGTTGAGCAGGCTGATAAGTCGATTTTACAGTATGCAAGGAAAGCATCTCGCAGAGCAACCTTAACTTAAGCAAACCGCAAAGGTAGGCGAACGGCTTGATGGGCAAAAGCCACATGCATTTGTCGGGACGAACGATTAGCTGCCCGGCGTTTGCATCCATAAATTAAGAAATATTACAGGTACGAAAGAGGAAGAGGCGTACATGAGATCGCCCGGGACAAGATTATCGGCGGGAATATTCTTCTAGATTTAATGCTTGATCGTACCACGTTTCTCCGGATTTTCCAAGAAGCTAACCACGGACGCCTCCCCATCATCAATATATCATTACTTTCTTCCAAACAACTTCACCACCAACTTCCGAGAATAGGCTTTACAGTATACGAATCAGATTGGAAAGCGTGGGTTGTGGTTGCTATCACTTCCTCCATCACCGAGAAACTATCGAAAACGAGAGGAAGCTGATTTCCGGGATAGGCAGGTATTTCATTGCTGCTACTACTACTATTCAACACGGACGGTTCACCTCCAATTTCTAGTACCAGCTGGACCATGTTCGAGTCCTGAGCATCGATTCAGCGCTTTATGATCACCGTCACCCATTTATTTATTGTACTGCATTCCTTAAATGTTGGTGTCGATGTTGTCAACCCCGCATCACCACTAAGGTTACGATCCAAGGTATAGAGTCTGTGCCACAATGGCCCCGTCGCGCATGCAATCTTTGGTACAGCCAGCTGGTACCACGAATGTGCCAGCCGAGTTCAGTGCAGCAGAGTATGAAAATGAGGTTTTACGAACTGGAGGGCATACAGAGGCTGTATTTGATGAAGCGCTCACTCGAGAAGCCGAAATACTGGGCATTTCAAGACCTCATACCCCCACGCCGGCTCACCATGCTATGAGTGAGTGTGCAACCTCGGTGGACTCGAACCATGCCCGGACAAATTCAAAGGACTCAAATCAGAGCAACTCGACTGCCTTGAGCTCTACTTCTTACGACGGCCAATTTGAGGATTCCATAGCTGCACAATTCAGAAAACGGGCCAGCCATCGCAGGAGCTTATCATTCTCAGAATACGAGCAATATCTAGCACAGACGGAAGCACAACCGAGAAAGGATATGGGCTTTTTCATTCCTTCAAAAACTGCCGAACCTTCCTTATTCTCCATGTCTACGAGAAAGTCGTACCATAATATTCGTAATAGTTTCAAGAATCGGTTTCGTCTCCGAAGAGTCAAGCCGTCTCTTACAAATGATTTAAAGTAAGTGGTATTTGGTGGACCTTTAGGATCTAGGCTAATTTTTTAGCCCATGCATATGTTGTCGAGAGGATTTCAAGCAAACGCAAGCTCTACATACTCTTCCATGCGAACACAGTTATTGTGAAACTTGTCTCCGAGTTCTTATTTCTCAGGCCTCGGTTGATGAATCAAAAATGCCTCCACGATGCTGTAGCAAGGCGATACCCGGCACAATTATCAAAGGACTGCTGAACCGTGAAGAGCAGAATAAATTTATGAAAGCAGTTTTGCAGTTTAGTACTCCATGGGAAGCCAGAATATTTTGCCCGGATACTACTTGCGGCGAGTTCATTCCCAAGCGGGCAAAGATAGACCCAAAGCACCCTTTCGAAGTGGTATGTCAGAATTGTCAAACAAGAGCATGCTCAATATGTAAATCCGCGGCACATGCTCTAGGTCAAGACTGCCCCTCGGACTGGGCACTGGAAGCTGTATTAGAGATGGGAGAGAAGTCTGGCTGGCGCAGGTGCTACAAATGCAGGAACCTAGTAGAATTGACCCATGGATGTAGTCACATAACGTGCCGGTGTAAAGCACAATTCTGCTATATATGTGGAGCGGTATGGGATTCTTCAGTCGGCTGCCCTAATTACTGCAATGGAGAAGGAGAATTAGAGCGACGACGACAGGAAGAGGAAGCACGAATCGCAGTACTAGATGCTGAAGCCGATGAGAAATCAGCAGCAGAGAAGCGTACGCAAGACAGCCAGGAATTAAATACTTTGCGGGCACAGCAGATCGAAGAACGTGATCGGTTTTGTGCCTTCGAGCGCAAAATGAAATGGATCATGTGGACACGCCATGGGCAGTCCAGACTTCAGATACTCGGAAATTATGGCGATCTACAAACAAAAATGAGAGAGCGTCATGCTAAGGTAGCTGTAAGTTAAGAATGGACATAATAATCCCTATCCAATAGGCAAGTGCTGCTTGCATCCAAGTCATTAAGAGCAGTTCTCACTTTTGAGTCTACGGCCTGAGAACCAATCGCACAGGCCTTTCAAACGAGATGTCGATTTCTAGAAATTTGCATAGTCGAGAATGCTGCTAAATTACCGTTTCTAGGTCCACCTTGAGGATCGGCAAGTTCAGGCGGAAATGGAGCTGCGTCTCAAATTCAAGCAAAGTAAACTGAGTGTTGCTATCCGTCTTCGACATATGGAGAATTATTGCGATGGGTTGGGCGGAAGCGCAAATGGTACTAATCCTGCTCGAACAGTAACGGAACGTGATCTGAGGGAGCTTGGTCAGCAATACAACCTCCGTGATGACCTCGAACGTCTACACCAAAGCAAGATAAATGTAATGCGTGAAAAGCAAGCTAAACAGATGGAGATCCTTCTCGCTTATCAAGATGAAGAGCTCGCAAATTTGGCCACTAAAGAAGCGGATGAACTAGAAGCTCTAGATGAGAGTTTTGGCTGTGAGGAGGATGGGTTTGCAGTTCTTTGTGGCGAAAGGAGAACCCGGATGAGCAGACGATGGCTGCTGGCTGAGAAGATTGCTAGGAAGAAGCTGGAGATCGACAAAGGGGTGGGCTTCGCTCCATTGATGGTCCTAGAATGGCCGGAGCCGGAGCGGAAAGATGACAATGCTTTAGCAGATGTGGCGGAATAGAGGACAGGGAAACATGATCCAACGAATATAGATGACAATTTCAATACCAAAGGCAGATATACAGGGTAGCTGGATTGGGAGGGGGACGACGGAATACATACACATGAGTTTCCTCGTAGCATAGTCTCACGACTGGAGGGCTCTTTACAATTGGGTTCTTAGCATGGCGTACATGGAGCGAGATCTGATGATTATGATACATGATAGCATGGTATTCGGGGCATTTGGACTTAGCTCTGCGATCTTTTGTTGTTGAGCGGCTCATATATACCCAGTTTGATTATTTTGCGCCATAATAAAAAGGTCATATTTAATAAAAACCGTGTGTAATCCTGTCCTACGATGACTAGCTATCGGGGAATTTGACGTTGCTATCACTTGTATCCTACACACTAGTGTCTACTATGAAGAAAAAAATATAGTAATTTATCTGCACACCCTCAAGATTGACATTAAAACACAGCTCCCTAGCAACATCTAGAAGATCGAGATAAGTCAGTCCGGGCCACTGCTCGTTTTTTCATACCTGCTCGTCGAATCTCAATCCATCCCGTCTCAGCATACATAACACATATGTATAGTATATATACCAACCAGCATATTCACAGCGAAGCACTACAACAGTAGCACGCGGAGGTAAAACAGGACAGCGCTATCTACGTCTCTAACAAAAGTGGATCTCACCTAACCTCTCCCTCCTTTCCATGGCGCTCCCCCCCCCCCCCCCCCCCCACCCCCCCCTCCAAAA